>QWCZ01000005.1_pt1 | contig 206174 bp, 203 predicted proteins | sample 1972651 | NCBI WGS metagenome assembly QWCZ01 (sample SAMN09866695, study PRJNA288562) | Human oral metagenome isolate pre1_saliva, whole genome shotgun sequencing... | isolation source: mouth | host: Homo sapiens | place: USA: California
CACTGTCATAGTAAAAGTACGAGAATTGCTGGAAAGACGAAAAGATAACACTACAGCATGACTGGAAACGGTGAGTGCGAATGTTTGAGAAGTTATCTGTAGAGCTGTCGTGAGACATACTTGTCCAATCAGCCGCCGAGCTCCTGTAGCTAATTGTTATTAGTATGGAGAAGGTTCATCGACTAGGGTGTAAACCTCAATAAGTTTACATAGTACAGCTATACTATAAGCACAGTATAGTCCACTAAATTCCATGTGGCACCTTATTAGAGGAGGTGTGGAAGCACGTACCAGATACTCTGAAATATGAGTTGGAAGATATAGTCAGCATATATTGGGTGATAAAATATCCTCTAAAGCAGTATACAGTAAAGAAGCTGTGAATGAAATAGATGAATACAATAATAAACCTGTATCATTGATGTACTTAGATGGTACTACAACTCGTAGTATTCATAATGAAGGAGCACAAGGATTATTTAATTTAACTAAATTAGATAGTAAAAATGCAAAGCCATTGAATGATAAAATAAATAATGAGATAAAAGAATTCTTTGTTAAAGACGGATATAAATTAGGAGAGATATTAGATTTACTTAGTAAATATGGATGTTCTCAATTAGTAAACTGGAAAGGTGTAAACAGAACATCTTTAGGAAGAGTAGTATTTAATGAAGTAGTATTTAATCATATTAAAGATCATAAGTTTGTAAATGTAAATGTAACTAGTGGAGTTATAAAGAAATTATTCAATATGTATGGTGATAGATTACTGAAAAAAGAAATTACTATAGATGATTACAAAGGTATATTGAATAAGACTGATAACTTAGGATTTGGTGTATGTACATTAACTGCTAGTAGTCTTACTTATGATTTATTAGTAAAGGATGACGAAGTCTATAATAAGAAAAGAGCTGAAGTAAAGGCTAAGTATCAAGAAAGATTAGATGCCGGAGATATAACTGCTATGGGAGCTTTCGAAGATGAGATGGTAGAATTTTCTAAAGAATATTATAAAGATGATTCTATGGCAGATATGTTTGAAAGTGGTGCTAAAACGAAATGGGGTAACCAATATAAGAACTTAAAGGTTTCTGTAGGAGCTGCACCATCAGTAGCCGGTGGTACAGAATTAATACAGAGTTCACTTAAAGAAGGATTAAAAACAGAAGAAGTTTTAGCTAATACTAATATGCAAATATTTGGTGCCGGAGGAAGAGCTATACAAACACAACAAGGAGGATACATAGTTAAGAAATTCCAAGCAGCTCTACAAAGTACAGTTGCTCATCCAGGAGATTGTGGTAGTACAGTTTATCTAGAAACTACAGACTACAATGAAAAAGATATCTTAGGTAGATGGGTTGAAGACGGTAATAAAGAAGTATTAGTTACTACAGAAAATGTTAATAAATATTTAGGAGTACCGGTTAAGAAAAGAACTCCTATGGGATGTAAAAGTAAACAAGGTATTTGTAGAAAGTGTTGTGGAGAAATGATGTTTGAACTAATGGATGAAGAAACTATAAATGTGGGATTCTTCGTTAGTATAATTGGATCTAACTTATTAGGAATGACAATGAAATCTACACACAATATGACACAAAGAGTAGTTAAAATAGATGATATGGATGAATACATATTTAATGATGTAATTTAATAAAAAAAAAAGAAGATGTCCTCCCGTTTGGGAGGACATTATTATTTATTTTTATACTTAAATAGCTTATTTTCAAATCTATTTAAGTCTTCATCTTCTTTTGTTATCTTTTCTCTTAATATATCTAACTTGTATAGAATACTTTTATTTTACCTATCAAGTTCTTCTATATCGAGTTCATTGTATCTTATTAATTCTTCCTGTTTTAATTTAATTTCCTCTATTCTGAGAATATTAGAAGATAACTTTCTTTGTAAAGAAATATATTCTCTCTGAGTATTCTCTTTCTTAGATTTCTTTTTATGTATATTAACGAAATCGAAAATACTCTGAATGATCCCTCTTCTTGTATTAGGAAGTTCCCTTATTAGAATTTCATCTTCTGACATTCTCTTGATATTATTGTTAGTAATATCATAGAATTGAGGAACGTCTTTAATTTTAATATTATTTATTTTACTCATATATTAGTCCTCCTATTTAAGATTAGATTCATTGGATAATACACCACACGTATTAAATATAGGTATGAATGTACTCATGGACATTTTAGTGAATACATCCTTTCTTTTTTCTTCATATGTTTTATTCCATATATTATCATCTAAAAATCCAGATATCATTCTACTTTTAATAACATCTTCGTCAGTAACTGAAGAATCTAATTTATTCTTATCTTTACTTGATTCTAATATAACATTAGATAAATAACAATAAAGATCATCATCTAGTGTATCTTCTACTATATGATTAATATTATCGAAGAAAGATATACCGTGATCATGATAATATTCTACTGAATCGATATTTATAGATTCTTTAACATTTATGAATGGATATGTATCTTTAAATATTTCTTTTTCACACATCACATTCTTTTTATATACTGCTATTTCCAATATAGGTTTATTATACATCTCCACTTTAGGAATTATACATACATCAGTAACTTCTAAGAACATGACACCTTTATTAACAGAAGTTATTTTTACTATATATTTTTCATTTTTATCTAGGTTATCTGGAGTATTCTCCTTTTTGATTTTTTCAATATATTCTAAGAACATATCATTTGTAATTTCTTCCATCTTAATCCTCCATTCTGTATCTAAGAATCAGATCATCTATAGTTTTTATCTTAGATCTTATCCTATCTGAAGCTTCTCTCATTCCAGCTCCTATATGATTCAAATCATTTAAATACATCATCTTTCTTTGTGAAAGATATTCTATCATCACCTCAGGTAGCTTCATCTTCCTGTAATATTTAGTTGCACTACCACGAGGTATATCTTTTTCATTCATTAATTTTAATACAGAAATGATATAACTATTCTCTTTCGCTTTACATAGATAAAGTTCATTATCAGATACTTTATCTAAATTATTTATTTCTTCTTCCAATCTGTCTGATCTTTCTAATAATTCCATTATATAATATTGATCAGAGAATATAGGATCAATTTTACACATTAATTTTAACAATAGTTTTTTCATTGTATATTCCTTCTTTCTTTTTTTTTAATCATTATATAACTTTGGTACGTGTAATTTAAAATAAACTGTTTTATCATTTCTAAAATTTAAATCGTTTTTATGTCTTAAATATTTATTTTTTATAACAACATATTCACCTCTCATTGTCCATGTTTCATAAATAAGATGCATGAAATCTCTATTTGTTTGATTTCTAGCTCGTCTATGATCACAGTAGAATTCCCTCATGTATATTCCATCTTTTTGCCAGACATATTTCCCTTTTGGTGAGAAACATTCATACCCAGATTTATTATAAGAAATATCCGTAGGAAAATCTATTTTTGGATAATACGGACTATCCTTTATTTCACTGATACTGATAACACTCATTAATAAAAATATAATTCCTAAAATAATTTTTTTCATAATAGTTCCTCCTTATTTATTTTCAACCTTTTCCGGGAAAGTTTCTATCCTTAATTTCTTATCCCACCATTCTTCAAATTCGTATGCGTTCTCATACATACTACACCATTCATTCCATTTCAGTGTGAATTCATCTCTTTTATTTTCAGATAAATCCATATCTTGAGAAAGAGAATAATAATGATCAGCTATCATCTTTATAAGTGGTTTCATTACGGAGTGAAATCCAACTAAATCATCTACTGTTCTCAATCTCTTTCCACCTAGTCTTGAGATTTTTTCAAGTAGTCTAACTCTTTGTATCATTATTCTTCTAACTACAGCTGAGTATCTAGATAGTATTTGATAGATACCCTCTACTCCCATTTTGTAATAAAAGTTTTCTCTTCCACTTTCATCTTTATATTTTATTTCCTCAAAAAGTTCTTTTCCTTCACTATCAAATATACCGTTAGTAAGATACATTAATTTCTCTATCTCATCCTTTATATCTCTTATTATGACGAAATGTTTTTTCTCTGTTATATCCGCTATTTGTAAAGATGTTAACGTAACTACATTTCCTGTTAATATATTATTTAATGTATCTACATACATTTTAATTTCATCTGGCTTTCTCATTAATTTCCTCCTACAATCTACTCAACTCAAATTTGAGTTGAGTTAATATCCTTTACTCAAACTATCTACTCACAACAAATTTGTTGTGAGCTATTCTTTATTTATATTTGATCAGCTCAATTTTGTTGTGAGTTAATATTCTTTAATCATATATCTACTCACACCAAATTTGGTTTGATCAGCTCTTTTCATTGTACATTATTTGATCAACTCAAATTTGAGTTGATCAAATCTATATCTTTAACTTATTATATAGATCAACCACATTTATGGTATACCCACTATGGTATCTCATGAATAATAACTTTAATCCTTCTGGATAAATAATGTAATTATCATAAGTTCTACCATTATCTTTATAAGTTGATAATTCAAAGATACCTTTAACTTGATTATCTTCTATACCTAATCTCTTTATCTCCTCCCTTATGTCTCTCATCATATTATTGTGACGTCTTCCTATTTCTTTACTCATTTCATCACTGGTTATAAATGGTCTTCCTTTAAGGAATAACATCACTATCTGTTCGAACATTTAATCACCTCCTAACATTATAATGAGTAGTTGTTAAAATTATTTATTTCTATCTCTAATTACTTTTTGTCTTGCTTCTGCTTCTAGTTCTTCTAAGTTACTCTTTGTAGATTGCAGTAAACTTTTCTTAAGACATTTAGTAAAATTATCTATTAATTTTGGTAACTCATCTTCATTCCAGTACGGTATTTCTTCTATTGTACTATCATATTGTATACTACCGTATTTTTCTTTTAAATAACCCATTATTGTACTGTAATTAGGATACTTAATTATTCTATCATTAAAGTTCATATAACCATTATTTTGAGATACATCTATATCTTCTAGCACTTTAGTTTCTAATGCTACTGTACCAAAGTGATCTATAAGATTGTAACTCAATGATTGAAAGAATATAACTGGGTACTCTATATCTTCATTTCTAGTATCCTTTATTTTATAAATAAATCCAACTTTTCCTAAATCGATAAATCTGATCATGTTTCTCATATCATCATCTCCTTAATTTTTGTTTAATTACCTGATTCTTCTACGTCTTCTATACCTACCATTACAGGTACATATCCTATTGTAGGTCCATATACTGAGACCCTATCCATGAATTCATCTATGTCCCTTTGATTAGTTATAGTGAATCCGGATCTAGCTACTCTCTTTTCATATTCTTCATATACTTTTACTATATCCATTCTATTTTCAGTTTCATAATAGAGTTTAGCATTTTCACAATCTATTTTTCTAATCTTGATTGTTGGATTATTTCCGTCTGGTCCCATATCTAGACTCCAATCACTATCGCTATTAACATTAACTACACAATGAAAACCTGCTCCAGCTTCAGTGTCTTCTTTGAAATCTGTAGAGTATAAGAACATCTTACCAAACTTAGCTGGATTATTTTTGTAATAAACATTTATGATTAAAACTATAAATAGAGCTATTAGTACATACATAAATTTTGGCATTACTTTTCTATCCTCAGATTTTGTTTCATTTTTAATTTGTTTTTCCATAAAAAATCATCTCCTTATAAATTATATTTTAATTTAAAAAATAAACCAGCTTCCGAAGAAGCCGGGTGTTACTTTAATGCTAGTATATCCCTGACTAAATCAGGATGTAAAAAGTTAATGTTGATTCCATGTATAGGTGTAAATAAATCTAGTTTTCCTGTCCAAGCGTCTAAGATGTTATAGTTATTGATGTGTATCCAAGCAGGTGTATCAAAGTTAATAATGTCATCACCGTTATCATCAATCGTGAATGTTGTAATAGCTAGTAGTAAATTTTTAGTATCCATAACGTGTACTTTAAACATTAAATGGTGTCCGAATATATCTAGTATAAAATCATCAAGTAAATCTGTAGTTACAACATTTAAGCTTTTAACTTTAATTCCATCAATCATTCTATCCATTAATATTACCTCCTATATTATTATTATTCTTGATATTGTTACGACGACGATCTAACTGAACATCCAATAGTAAATCTAAATCATGTAACGCATCATCCCAATCTGGGTCTCCATCCCACAAACCTCCAACCCATTGTCTTGTCATATCCAATAAAGTATCAATACCATCATCAGTTACTGTATCGAGAAAATCAGCAGTAAGTACTAAACCGTTATTCCATAACTTAATCACGTCATCAGATGTTAATGTTCTGTTATTCATTTTATCCTCCTATAATATAGAGCTCATTGGTTTATAAGGATTGTCCTCTCTATATCTTAATCACTCTAATAATATGTATACGAAATATATTAATTTTACGAATAATATAATGTCTCCCCAGAAGGGAGACATTATATCCAACGTAATTTAAGAGTTAATTAGAGTGTTTACGGAAGGTACACCCTGGACCTTCTCGAGTGGTGTCCCATCGAGAGGTGATAAAGGAAAAAAGTATTCCCTTATTATAATTGTTCTACAATAAATTTATTTAATTTTACACTATCTGTTATAACTTCAGTATTAGGTAATGCATCTATATCAACATATACTGGATTAAGATCTACAGCATCTTTTCTATATATAACTATAGGATGCCCAGAACCTATGAAACCACGAATAAGATTAAAGAAACTTCTAATCATGTTTCTTTGTTCTAATTCATCTAAATCCATCATATTAATAAGTGCTTCATCAAAATAGTGTAATATAATCAATATCTTATTACCGTTGTATATTAAATTTTCCATTATATTTGTCATAGTCATCATAAGATAAGGATTATTAATAGCTCTATTATAAAAGTTAATCTCTACTACTTCCGTATTAATATTTTGCATATCTAATATAGTATTTATCTTATTATTACCACTACTATTTATAAGTATCATTGTATCCTCCTATCTTATATAATTATTTATATCTTCATCAGTTACATCATCATTATTCTTAAATCCATGTTTAAGTTCAGCTAGTACTTTATTAACTATTATCTTTTTAAAGTTCTCCCAAGCTACTGTACCTTCATAATGTTTACTCATATCTTGTTCTACATAGTTTATATCAACATAAGATGATTTAACATGTGGTGAACCGAAATGAAAAGATATAGTTCCTACTCCATCTTTATAATCAAATAATACTTCACTGTCATAATCATGATTTAATTTCTTTCTGTAAGTTAAACCACCACTTTGGTGTCTTACAACATCTTTAATTTTTTCAAATAGTTTTGTCATATAATGTACCTCTTTTCAATGTTATTTTCCGTCTACTTTAAATTCTTTATACATTCCATCTATTTCATCTGTATCTAATACTCCAGTAAATAATTTCTTACCTACTTTAACTTTAAATTGATCCTTATGTTCATCTTTTATCTCAGGATCGTTATCTATAAATTCAGAATAGATTTCTATTAACTCTCTAATCTTACCTATAGTTTCAGTAGTTATATTATCAGTTAATTCTCTAGGTATTTCAAATTTAATTATTACTTCTAATTTATTATTACCAGTCATATATCTTAATCTCTTAGTACACATTTTAGATAAAGATATTTCTAATGACTTCTGTATACTTAATACCTTTATTAATACATGTATATTTATATTAGATATCTTCTTAGCAAAATCAACTTGTTGTGATGGATCTAAAAGATCTGCTGGGTATCCCAATGGTAGTGTAGCTGCATTTCTTAATTGTCTCATATAATCTCCATTATCATTACCTTGGAATACAGGCATTTGCTGTATATCTAATAATTTATCTCCATTTATATTTTTAGGAATCAACACAGATTGATAAGCTGACGCTATACTATCTGTCATCACATCTGGTACTCCTACATCAGTCATTCTAGGAATACTATTTCTATAAGTAAGCATAGCTTTAGTTATTTCTGTTTTAGCAGATAAATCTCCAGTATGTGTTACTCCTACTTCAAATCTAGGTTTTTCTAAAAATGCTTTAGACAAATGTTCCATTTTAAGCATCTGGATATACATCTTAGCATACACTCTAGATTTAGCCATTAAAGGTGTTCCTAAATCTCCTTTACCTAATTTATGTAGTGTAAGATATTCTGCTGGTATAAATCTAACAGATCCTCTTAAGAAGTTTTGATCTGCTACTCCGTCTGCTCCTGCATTTCTATTTATAAGAATATATTCTAAATCCTCTATTAAGTTAGGATTATTTCTTACAAATTTCTTATCTACATTATTTCTCAATATAGTTTCTACATCATTTAGTATTAAATCTCTAAGTCTACCTTTATAGTTATCTCTATGATCTATTAAAGTATTTGTACCTAATAAGTTAGTTAGTGTCTTTCCAAGATGTATTCTCTTAAGATCTGATTCATCTGTTAACACATAACAACCTAAAAGTTGTCCTTTAATAAATACTGGTACTGTCTTAGTATTATCTAACACATCATAAGTACATCCTACAATATTATCTACTACAAACTTCTTATTCCTTTTAGCTCTCAATTCTTCTAATGCACCAGAAGAATATAAACTAAGACCATTAACATCATTCTCTTTAGTACCTAATAAGTCCTGTATACCTTTTATAGATGAATCAGTTGTATAAGAATCTGTAGTACCAGATGCTACAAACATACTCTCACTATTAGATGATATCTGTTCTAATACATAATCTACGTCTTCTCTAGTATAAGGAGTACCATGTATAATGTCAAACATATCTCCTGCTCTTTCTTTAAAAGCTGATATATTAGATATACCTAATTCATTTACTTTCTTTTTCAATCGTTCTTTATTAAGAAGATGCTTCTCTTCGAAAAAAGAATTTACATTCTCAGCAAAAGACTTATAATCAGTTATACGAGAGTTGATGATATCAACACTCTCATTTCTACTCTTTCTAACTTCTTGATCATAAAGGATATCTGTAACTATACTTGAATAGGGTATAGTAGCTACTATTTGGTAACCGTATACCCCTATATCAAATACAGTATTTTTAACTTCAGCGTCTATATCAAAATTATATAATCTTTCACTATTTATAGTAGCAGATATATTTTGATTTGGTCTAAAGTATTTTAATAATTCATCTCTAGCATCATCGTCTTTATTATCATTACCAGATATTTCTATAGTGATACCAGATTTACTACTTATATTAGGGTAAACTACATCATCTGCTAAAGCTTCAAGAGAAGTAGATAACTCTGTCATATTATTTAATAAGTAATTAAATTCATTATTTAATTTAATCCTTCCTTCTAATACTTCAGTTATCATACTTTCATCTTGTATAGAAGCTATAGCACCGTAGATAGCTTCATTTACTTTATATTTACTTTTCTTATCATTTCCTCTGATGTTGAATAAGTTATCTTGTACACTACGTACATTATTAACAGAGAAGTTGTCGAAGTTTATATTATCTATAGAAGGATCTATTATCTTCTCCATATCTCTTCCATATCCGATTATACCCTTCGACATTTTATCTAATCTCTTTTTACTTTCATTGATAATTTTAGTTATACTACCGGTATTAGGATTAGTAGTTTTATCATTATTTATCTCAGCCATCTCTTCCTCCTATTCTTTATATTTAATAGTAAGCTGTTTCCATAGAAATGACTTAATCAATTTAATTCTTCCATATTATATACTACTATAGATTGTATTATATCTACGATTACTCCATCCTTTTCATATGTAGAATATAACTTAACTAAGAATTCATCATCTGATTTACTATTATATACTTCATAAGAAATAGGTGTACAAGATACATTGTTCCAGAATATCACTCTATCTAATGTATGTAATTTAATATCTCCAAAAGATAACACTGTTGGTCTTATTTTAGATTGTACTAAATTATCTAATTCTGTTTGTGTTAATACTCCAGAAGCTACTTGTGATATAATTGGTTCTTTATTATTCTTAGGTATCATATATCTTAAGTAGTCATCATTATAATTAATTATAGATGAATCTTTTGTTATTATTTTACCACATATAAATCCTTTACCAGCTATACCCATTAATCTATTAAAAGTTTCTTCTCCACGTAATTTCAATTCTACTTTAGTTGAATAATACGATAATGTAATATAATTAGAATCATCAGAAATAAATATATCATTAATTGATGGTAATCCTACTCCTTGGTCAGTTTCATTATACTTAGTTCTATACATTGTTTTCCATAATCTTTTAAGAGCGTTTCTTTCTTTCTTATTATCAGAAGGGAAGAATACAACAGGATCATCACAGAAATTATCTACCTTTTCTAATTTACGGAATGTCTTTCTTTCTATACCGTAATATTCTTTTATCATATCTTCTGTATCAGGTAATCCAAATAAATATTTACCTATATTACAATAATTTTGGTTAATTAAAGACATAGCTGTAAGATGTGGAAGATCTTTATTATTATCTCCTCCAATAGAAGATATAACTCCATACATTGTAGTCTTAGAAGAGTTATTAGCCTTGTTATTACTGGGGTACATCTCTGTAGCATCATCGTCAGCACAATTTATAAACTTATTATAATTTTTAGGAGAGAAAGTATATATACTATCTTTTTTTATCTTCTTAGATATCCCATTAGGATCACTAACGAATCCTCCTGCAACTTTATAAGGATTTTTATCTTTATCTTTCTTATCAACATTAGCATCTTTAAGTTGTTTAGCTATTCTATATAGGCACTCATCCCTTTCTTTAAGTTCTTTCATCTGTTTAGCTGTAAAGCCTATGAGTATCTTATTAATATTATTACCAGGTATATGTCCACTCATAAGTTTAAGACCATTAAATGTTCCTATTACACCCTCCATAGGACGGAATACATTGAACCATTCTGTTTGGTTATCAAATCTAGTATAAGTAGCCATAAACACGTCATTAGTAACTCTCTCTAATAAAAGTAGAGAAATGTTATCCATAATATTATACATCAAGAAAGTAGCATAATCTTCATATGGAAGATCACCAATCCAGTTACATATATGAGAGTAATCTAATTTACCTACACCTATTTCTCTCTTAGCTGTAGCGTCTAAAGATTGTCTTCCATATCTATTCTGTCTTCGTAATTGATAATATAAAAGATAGTAATCTAATATCTTAGTCATATTACGTGTATAATAATCATGGAATCTTTTTATGACTTCATAGTTCTCATTTTTATAGTTAAAATAATTTCTAAATGGTGTATCTTTATATTTAAATAATCTTTCTATAGGAATTCCAAATTCATCACATCTTTTACATTGTTCACCAATATCATATTTAGTATTATAAGCTAATAAGAAGTCTGGTGCTTTATCTGTGAATATATGTTGATTACTTTCTATTAACATATCTTCTTCTTTTTCGTAAAATCTAATATCAAATGTAATATTATCAATCAATTCAGACATTATCTTTTTAATATCTCTTTCTTTAGATTTCTTCTTCTCTGGATTTATTTCGTCTACGTCTATATCATCCAAATACTTTACTAAGAAATCTTTCATTCTCTTTTTAAATCCTGGAATATCTTCCATTACTTCTTTCTGACCTTTATAATTAGGATTTATAAGACATCCAGAGAAACACGTGTAATCTTTTCCATCAACATAAGAAAGAACGTTAATAGGATGTGCATGTTTATCATCATCAACGGTTTTAGGAATACGTACATCAGACTCTATATCGAATACACCTATATGGAATCTATCTATAATAGGTACTTCTGTAATTAATACTGAACCATCCATTCTTGCATAGTGTTGTACATAATCTCTTATAACATATTCTTCTACTCCTAAATCTGCATTAAATAAATTCTTATTAAGATATATATGATCAGGAGTAATTTGTTTTTCCTTTACCAATTTATTAAAACTTTTCATACCTAATTCTTTAGCTATATTCCATTCTCTAAATTTATTCTTAACATATCTTAATTCTACTTCGTTTTTATCTATATCTACAGAATGCCATTTCTGTTTATGTTTAGCAATATAGATTGGTACTTCTATATTATACAAAGAATATATTTTCTTTTCTCCACTTTCAGGATGTTTCATTAGAAGTGTTAATTCATCATTGAATTTATCATAATTAGCATTTAATAGTACTTCTCCATTCTCCCATATTTCTTTCAATCTTTTCATGTTTATACCTCTCCTCATCAATAAAAAATTTTCATAATCAAGGGTTTAAAATATTTCCGACCCCCGTTAGGAGGTCGGAATATATTAATATAAACTAATTACTTTAAAATGACTAGATGCTGATACTGCTCCTAACATATGTGTTAAAACCATGATGGCTCCCATTCTTATATCGTATGGGTACGTTAATATGATTTCAGATTTATCTATTTTTAGAAAACCATTGTATCTAGCATTATCCTTATCATTTTTATTTAATTCTCTCACTATAGATTCCCATACAGAAGAATTAGAAGAATCATCTTCTACTCTATAGTGTATTACTAATCCAGGTATTTCTTCTAAATTATCTGTGTAAATATAATCTCCTGGCTTCTCTATATGGTAAGTAAAGAAATTTATCTCTTCATGTTTTTTCTTACCATTTTCTATAATATCTTTCCTTTGAATACCGATGTAAACTCTATTATGACTCATCTCATTAAAGGATATCACTTTATTGTCCATTTCTTCCTCCTTTTAACTAGCTAGGAATAGAATTGTCCATATCGATTTCTGTAACTGAATCTCCATTGATGATGGTAATAAATTTATCTAGTATTTCTTTATCAGATATAGCTTCTGTCATAAATTTAACAAACTCACCAGAATTTACTATATATGGTGTATCGAATAACATATATTTTTCTATAAAACTATGTGGTGCTGATATAATTAGTTCCTCTTCATCACTTAAATATGATGTTAATAATGAATTAATGAAACACGCTAGATCTTTATCTGTCTTTATATCAGATACTATAGTTTTATATGCAACGGATAATTTGTCATTTATATCAAGTCCTGTTACGGCTATCAATAACTTATTATCCTTTATTAAGAATGTGGATGTATCTTTAAAATTAAAAATGAACACTAATGACATTAAATGTATCCACATTTTTAAAGTCTCTTCTTCATTACCGACCATGTAACCTGTATTTTCAGATAAAGGACTAACATCTTTATTGAAATTAAATTCATCATTGACTTCTACATCTAATATGAGATCAGGATTATTATGCTCAACTATAAAGAACATCTTTTTGTCGTCCATATATGGTTTAACTAATTCGTTAAATTCTTCAATAGATAAATCTTTAAAATTACCCATTAAATCAACAGTTTTCGCATATTCGATTTCTTTTTCTCCGAATGTATTTAATCCAGTTATTAATTCAGCTAGAACTAAATTTGTTCTTTCATAATCTACTAAATTATTTAAGAATGCAATATGAATGCATAAGAAACCGAAATGTCTCGTTATTTCCATTCCTACATTGTATCTGTCATTTGGTGCTATATTAATACCAAATGCTGAAATATATTTATGTACCCTCTCTCCTTTATCTTTATCAGTTAAGATACTTGGATCTATCGGAATACATATCTTAATTTTGTTTACAGCTCCATCTATCTTTCTAGTAATAAAATTACCTCTGATATTTAAACCAGTTAAATCTTTTATTTCCTCTGGTTTTAATTTGTTTAATATTTTGTACATTTACATCTCCTCCTAATAGTTTAATTTTTGTTTCATATCAATGATATATAATCATAGATCAATAAATTTAATATCAACTGTAGTTAGTGCATCTATATTGTAACAACATGGTGTTTCAATATTAAATGAGCAACATCTCAATTCTTTCTTAATTCTCTTGGTTTTATCGTAATGATATCTAGATAAATGAAGTTCTAAATCATCGTTATTCATCGATATATCCTCCACTATATATCCATCGATATGTTTAGGTATATATTTACATATCTTATAACCGTTCTCATCTATATAATAAATGAGATACTCTTCTTCGTGATCCAACCATCCTTCAAAGTCTTTTCTAGGATTATTTAGTTGCATTCTTCTTTTTCTTTGGGTTTTCTTTATAATGAGATTTACTAATTCATACTCTTCACAATAATGTGTATCTCTGTTAAACTTAATATAAACATATTTTCCATTTCTAGATACATTGTGTATTATAAAGAGTTTATCAATCCTTTGTAGAACTTCAAATTCTTTGTCAGATAAATTTTCACATACAAGACGTTTGTTAGTCTCTTTATAAAAATTCAATGAGATCTCCTCCTTTCTAAATAAGTATATAAAAGAGGTTTTCGACAGAAATATACGAGGTGGTTAAATCCACCTCGTAATATTTATAATATTTTATTAATTTGATCTTTAATGTATTGAATCTTTTTAGGATCTATATTCTCTGTAACTTCCATTATCTCAACATTATTTAAGATAGAAGTTAATACATCATTTACTTTCTGTTTATATTTTTCTTGATCTTCAGTATTATCTTCTGTTAGAGTGTCTTTAACTAAATCTTCTGATATCTTAACATGATTAGGTCTTCTCTGTACATCTAATGACGCTTTTAGTTTATCAAATATATTTTGTATAACCTTACTTAGGAAGCTAACCACTATACGTTTAGGTATCATCTGTAATACAGGTACAGATTGTATAATATAAGCCATAACTTCTACTAAACGTTGGTCGTATTCTTTATTATCGAAATCAACAACCCATGCATAGAACGTTGGTTTAAGTTGATTTACTATTGAACCATCTTCAGCTTTAGGTATTCCTTTATATGCTAAATTATTTATATTACGACGCATATTGATCAATTTCTTTAAAAAATATACGATTAGTAATGTCACCAGGATCATCGGAAGCGTTGTATATTTTCTAATGAATTCACCTGGTAAATTAAAAAAATAAGTTTCAAAAAATTTCATGATTTATTCCTCCTGAAAGTTAATAGTATTTAAAGAAAAATATATGTTATCTCTATATAATAAATAGAAATTAAATACCCGAGATTCTGAACCACTTAGTGTTTTAGCTTCCCCTAAAGGAATTACAACTTCATATTTGTTATCAGAAGTTTTGGTGAACTTATACTTTTCACTAGTATATTTAACTACATTTCCTTCTTTTTTAGATATAGATACTTCTAATACTTCGTATAAAGTAAAAAGGTTAGGTCTTTCAACCTTTATAGTAGCTTGAGTCTCATTTATATTTGAAGATATAACACCTGATGCTTTCATATAACTTAGACTATTACGAATTTCTGTTTTATAATATATTATAAATGGATCTTGATCTTTTAGAGTCGCATTCGGATCAGATTGGCCAAATTGATCATTAAGTCTTGATATTCCATACTGGGATCTGGTATGTTTCGACATATACTCTAGTCTTTCAGCTATATGTTCCATAGAATTTATTCCATCATCAACCAGTGATTCATTATCTAGAACCATATTATCACAGAAAGCATTATCATCTATAGCATTTTTATAAAATAATATTTTTTTCAATTTTTTTACAATATCGTTAACTTTTTCATTCATATATACCTCCTCCTATAAGGAATCTACAGCTTCATGTGTTGACATAGTTTCATATTTGTCCTCATTATTATCTATATGTAATAGAGGAAGTGTATCGTTAAATTCTTGATTATCAAAAGTAATTGGTTGTCCTGAATATCTTTCTTTAAGCATGAATGATGAGGACATAAATCCACGTTGATCTGTTGAAGATATTTGAAATCTTATAGTTTTTATTTCTCCAGGACATAAGTTTATATAAGTTTTACCATTATTACTGTCTTCATAATAATAGTCATTCTCATCAAGATTATCTATATTTAAATTGAAGTTAAATGCCTGTTTAGGTTGTACTAGATTTAATATTTCATAGATACCTGAAAAGAAGGCATTACCCTTATTTTCTAAAGTCAAAGATACTAAATATGACATATTAGGTCTTAAACTATATAGATCTGGAAAGAATTCAGTATAGTCTTCTTCATATGATTGAATTTTTAATTCTCTAATATGTATTCGGTATCCTATACATTCTAGTATTTTCCAATAAGCTTCCTCATTAACTCTTTTATCGGGTATTTTCTGTCCTATAATTCTAAGATGAGATTTCTTAATATCTTCTATAGTCTGTTCTAAATATTTTCCTAGTATATCTTCCATAGGTATAGAAGATGTTAATTCTCCTCCATTTATACCATATTTGAATACATCCTTATATTCGACTACTATATTTTCTTCTGTAGGTGTTTGATCATACGTACCACCTTTTTCTATCCAACCTAACCATTCCTTTGTTGATTCTTTATCACCTATCATATCATTGAATACTCCCCAACCATTCTCTTTAGCTATAGAGAAAGGACGTCTCATCATAGCTATATGTCCGTATTTCGCCCATTGATCTAATTGTTTAATTCTATTCGGAGGTGTTAAAGATTCAGTAAAGTGATATTTATTAAATTCTTTTACATATTTCTCCATTAATTCTTTATTACCTATTTTAGGTACACCTTCTCTATAATTATTATGCCACTCTCCCCAATGTCCTAATATACCAAATTGATAGATTCCGGTATACTGTCTTACATCATTATTAATATATCTTATTAGATCAATATAATGAGGAAATATAGCTTCGTAATTTGGAGCAAACCCCTTTCCATAACTATTGGAGTAAGGTTTTCCGTATTTTTCAATTCTCATTACTTCTGGTATATCACAATGCTCTTCATTAGTTGGTTCATCTAGTATTAATCTGAATATTTTACTTTTTCCACTCACACCTTTATGATCTAATCTGCTAATTTTTTTCCACTCTTCTAGATTATATCGTATCTTAAGATCACCCTCTTCAGGATTACCTTCATGTGATGAATACACTTCCTTCCATCTCATGTCAACATAAAGTGTCGTTATCTCAGGATCATATTCTCCCCATCTACTGTTAGGAGCATATCCCATCATAGGATTAGGTATATATCGATCATTTCTTGGTTTAAAAACTCTTTTAAAATTCAATTTATGTTTTTTATTTTTTAAAGGAACCATAACAGCATTACTGTTTATTTCATTAATTGTATCTGTTGAAAAAGATTGAGTCCATGAAAATATTCTACTTTTTTCTCTTTCTATAAATTCATCCATTAAACGTATTATATTTTCATCTTTTTTCATGAAAATAATATCGTTATTTGATACAGGAATCGATAGTATTTTCTGTATATAGTTGTAGAGATATATTTGTTTTTCTCTGTTAATTATATTAGATATAAAATTAATTATCGTGTCATCTAATATTGCTTGTCCATTATTGAATGCTGGTAACTTATCTGGTGGTGTACTCCCATTATTATAAAAATGCATATATGGAAGAGCGAAATATAATTTAACCCCGTGTGGAGTTTGTACGTATGGGTTTATTTCTATATCTACGTATCTATTGTATTCTTTTTTTATATTTATACTTACGATTGTGGAAAATCTCTGCCATTCAGTTGTTACTTCAAATATTTTTGATATATGAGATATTTCAATAGCATCTGTATCAAACTTTTGAGTAGTATTAATAAACCAGTCAACATTTATATTACTCTCAGCCTTAAGATACACTGAATATAATATATAAAATGTACCATTTCCTTTATATATACGTTGACTATTACGATCTCTAGTGTATATAAACATATATGGACCTGTATAAGAAATCACATTATGTTCATATGGTATATCTGGTACTTTTTCGGTAGGTTCCTGGGTCCATTTTCTTATATTATTCCAATAACCCGCATTATTAAGAGTTGTACTTTGTTCTCTATAATAATTAGCTACATCATATAATTTATTATTCAATGCCTGTTTTACATTAGATTTATACACTTCTGCTGAGGTAACATAGCCTGTGAAAGATGATATATATTCTCCTTTTATATATAGAAAATAAAATGCTAAAGCTGTATTGAAATCATAATTAGGAGAGTTAACATCTAATAAAGATGTATCCATATTTTTACCTATTCTCACTGGATATTTATAACTTGGATTATAACTATTAGGAACTATATTATCATCTATTATTTCTACATCTGGTAATTTCATACCATCTCTAAACAACATTTTCTTGTCTCCTACATCCCATTGACCTAAATTAAAAGTTTTCTTTAGATAAGCTACACCATTTAGTATTTTTTGCCATGAAGCGTTCTCCGGTAAGAGAACGCCACATTGGTATAATGCATCTATCATTTTCTTTTTCATTTTTCCTAAGTAAACTAATTTACTTTCAGTTGTATTCTTTTTCATGTTATACCACTACTCCATTAATTTGATCTAAGACTTTATTTATTTCTCCTAAAGCCTCATTTAATTTATCATCTGTATATTTTTTTAACTTTGCTTCCACTTGTGAAAAATCTATATTTCCTATTTTATTTTCTAAAGTACTTACTTTTTGTTTAGTAACATCGAATTCACCTTTAGGTGCATATTTAGTATCACTGGTAGTTCTTTCAGTACTAACTTTAGAATTTAAAGTAGCTGTAGTAACGTAATTAGCTATATCTGTTCTAAATCTAGATACATCTAATTTATCATTACTTAAAGAAGATATCTGTGCTTTTATATTAGTACAATCATTCTCTAAAGTAGATATCTTTCCTTTATTAGTATTTATGAATCCCTGTAATTTTTCACTCTCAGTATTTATCAGATGTTTTATATCTTTCTCATTTATTACTGGTCCGTATTTACCTTCAGTAGTCTTATAAATAGTTTCAGAAAATACTTCTCCTGCTAATAATGTTCTAGCATTTTCTCTTCCGAATACTAATGTATCAGAAAACTCATATCTTGTCCAAGAACTAGGATGTGTTCTATGACGTCCTAATATTGAATCAGCTATATTTTCATATCTCATTATCGGAGAGTAAGAATCTCCATTATTAATAGAATAACTTATTCCATCACTTGATATCTTATATTGCTTAGCACCTCTAATAAATATAGTCCCAATAGCTAGTGATCTATTAGTGTAATTATTAACACCAAACCTAAGTACATTTCCTAAATCAGAAGCATTAGCTTTTGTATTAATACTAGAAGTTAAATTATTCTTAATACCATCTACCTCTACTTTAGTGTATACAGTAGGTTTAAATGCATCAAATATACTCTTATCTAATTTACCAGATGTTAATGTAGGAATATTACCCTCTAAAGCTGTTATCTTACTTTCAGAAGCTGTTATCAACTTTTTGAGGTCTTCTTCTTTTTTATTAACTTCTACTTTAGTATAAGTTACATCTTTATAATTATTGAAATCAGTCACATTGACTTTACCATCTAAAGTTCTATTACTAGTAAGTATATGTACAGATACCTTATTATCTATAGCATTTATAGATGTAGTAAGAGTATTTTTATTCTGTTCAACAGTATTTTCTAAAGTAGATATTTTACCATTAGCTGTAGTATTAGATTCATTTAACTTATCTCTGACATATTTTTCATACTCTAATTTATTATTAGTTTTAAATGTATCAAACACATTAGATTTCAAATAATTATCACTAACATATTTTTCAATATCTTGTTTAGTATACATACCGTCTAATCTATTAGATAAATTACTAATATTACTATTTAATGTCTCTGTAGTTACATATCCACTCTTAATACCAGCTATTTCAGTATCATATGAGTTTTTATCAACTTTTCCACTTAATAAAGTATTAACTTCTCCTTTTCTGAATACATCAGCTTTAAAAGGATCGAATACTTCTGTTGTAATAAATTGATAATCTTGATTATTTTTATAATGGAATACTCCATCTCTATTTATAAAACGTATACTATCTAGATTTTCAGAACCTATCTCTACATAGTTAGTTAATTCTGATCCTTGAGAACTAGACTTAAATGTTATCAGATTATTGTTATCGTATACTATACCATTATTACTAACGGATACTTTCTGTACTTTTAAAGGACCGGATAACTCTCCTCCTGTTAATTTAAGATAAGTATTTCCAGCAGTATTAGATAAATCAGTTATCTTAGTTGTAAGCTCACTTTTAACATCATTTATTTTACCATCTATTGTAGATTCTTTAGTAGCCATTTCTGATTTACTTAAATAAGTGTTATTAGCATCTTCCGTTTTCATATAAGGAAGTAATTTTGTATTAGTAGCTTCTGTTACAGTACTTATAGCTTCCGATTTAGCTGTAGCAACTTTAGTATTGATTTTACTTTCAATGTCAGTACTACTAGAGTAAGCTGCCAATTTATTATCTATAAGAGTATTTATATCAGATTCACTCTTTATTTTATTATTTACTTCAGATATTTTATTATCTATTATTTCTCTTCCATATGTACTATCAACTACACCTCTTATTTCAGTAGTCAGTTTCCCAGTAGTAACAAATGATTGCTTTTCTAAATTATAATCATCTATATTCAATTTTCCTGTTATTTTACTATCTATTAAATTCTTTAACTGTTCTTCATTTTTAAATCTACTTAAAGCAGTTTTAATAGTAGATATTTCTCCATTAATATCTCCTATAGAAGTAGTTAAAGTAGAGTTGTTATTATTAACAGTACTTTCTAAAGCATTTATTTTACTATTCAATGTAGTATTTAAAGTATTAACAGATCCTGCTACAGTGTTATAATTAGTTTCTAATGTAGTTACTCTTCCTGTTAAACCTTGTATAGCAGTATTGTATGATGATACATCTACTTTCTTATCTAGTTCCGTGTCTATCTTCTGTTTACCATAAGTATTATCTGTAAATAAACGGAATACAGATGTATCTAATTTACCAGCTAAGAACTTATCTGTTTGCTCTGAAGTATAGTATAAAGATGCGTCTGCTATATTAGCTCTATTAAAATAGAAATTAAATTTAGTATCTATTTCATCTTTAGTAAAGTAATTAACGAATCTTTTCTTAAGTCTATTAATCTGGTCTACAGTATACTTATATCTCAGAAGACTTAAGTTTCTATCTTGGAATTGTTTAAATTTACTATCTAATGCTAATCTATTATAATGTAATTTCTTATTATCTATAGCATAGTCATAGAACTTATTTAACTGTACATTTACATCATTAGCTATAATATGTCTAACAGTATGTACTGCCTGTCCCATTTTACTATCTATACTAGAATCTAAGTCATCAGCAGAAGGGATATTATTCATTCTATCATAGAAAGCTTCCTTTGTAACATATCCTATCATTCTATCATCTACTAATCTAGTAGCTCCCGCTGTATCAAGTAATCCAGTTAATCTAGGAGTAAGTACAGTATCAGTATATTTAGTTAATTCAGTATCAACTTTGTTATCTGTATAAGATTTACCCTGAGATATTATATTATCTTTCATTTGATTAGACTCAGATTTACTGTATACATTATCTGATAATGTAGATACTGCTGTAGTTAATTCTGTTTTAGTAGCTGTGTCACCTTTAAATGTATTAAAATCATTTGTGGAAACAAAACCACCTAATCTAGTATCTAAAGTACTATTAATAAAACTCTTTATCCCAGTGTCATAGGTATTGATCTTATTATCTTCTAAATTACCTATTTCTTCTTTAGTATAATAATTACTATTATTATTAGCTATTATAGAATTAATTTGAGCTTTACTGAAAGTATTATCTAAAGATAAGTTAATTCTCTTTTTATCTTCTTCATAATCTGTTTTAGATACTGTATTATTTTCTAATGCTGTTATTCTTCCTGTATGATCTGTAATTGTTACTTTTATCTCATTAAACTTAGTATCTAATTGTAGATTAGAATACATACCAGCTACGTTAACACCTATAGCGTTAATAGATCTTCTATTATCTTCTACACTATCAGTGACATTCTTAATTATTCTATCCATATCAGGTTTAGTATAAGAATTAACAGCTTTAATACGTCTTTCAACTTCATCCGTTCTTAATACATTAGCATTTAAATCATCAAAAACAGCTTTATCTAGTTTACCAATTTCCATAGCTCTTACTCTATTAGTTAATAACCCTAAATTAGTAGATGTAGAAGATAAAGATGATGATAATCCATTATGTATAACGTCAGCTTCACTTTTAGTATAATAAGATTTTATCATATCATTTATTTCTTCTTTAGTGTATCTATCATCTAATTTATTATTGATTTCATTAGATTTACTATTATAAGATATAATATGATTATCATAATCACTTCTTAATGTAGAAGTAGCACTCTTAATACCATTTATAGTAGTTCCATATTCTTCTTTAAATGTATCATAAATAGATTTATCTAATTTAGTACCTATAGATGTCTCTAATGCTTCTTTTATTCCAGCAACTTCAATTTTAGTATTATATAACTTATTATTTTCAGTTATATAGTTAGTAACATCAGTGTGAGTAGTATGATTTAATGCTTTGTAATCAGTTAATTCCTTTTTAAGAGCATTATGTTTAGTATCTTCTTCTTCTTTAGTATAGTGAGTATCTTTAAGATCTTTCACAATATTATCTACTTCAGTAGAAGAATATAGTTTACTTCTCTCTTCATTAAATTTCTCTTTTGTAACATAATCATTTAATGTAGTTGTAGTACCTTGATTAAGTTCATTCTTTAAAGTATTAATTTCATCTTTATTGAAATACTTTTCAGCTACAAAATCTTTTAAATCTTGATCATGTTGAGATAACTTACTTTCTACAGTAGTTGTATTCATTTTCTTATTAACTTCTGTAGTAAAATCATTACTTGTTACATAATTATTAAATCTAGAATTTACAGAATTAATAGAAGAGTTAAGACCATCTTTAATAGTGTTAACTTCATCTTTATTAAAATAATTACCCATTCTAGTATCTAATGCTGTATTAGTCACATAGTTTAATAATGTAGTTCCCTGGTTTTCTTTAGTAACATAGTTATCTAATGTAGTTGCTAAAGCTAGATTAGTAGTTAATCCAGGTAATATATTAGAAGAGAATGTATTAAATCTTTCTGTAACATTATCTAAGTTACTATTAGTTGTATTAAACTTAGTTTCTAATTCTCTTTTGTAATCAGATAAATCACTATTACTAACATAATTCTCTCTTATAGATGCTAACTTCTGATCCATCTGAGCTGTGTTAGAGTATTTAGCCATTCTTTCTTCAAACTCTTTTTCAGTAACCATAGAGAAATAGTAATCTTTAAAATCACTTCTAGTTAAGAAACCAGAAATATCTACGGTTTCTCCAGACGATGTTATAACAACCGATGGAGAGCTATTACTATAAATATCAGCTTCTATTAAGGCTGTAGCATCTACTTGATATTCAGGGAATTGAAGTAGTACTAGTCTTCTATCTTTTATTCGTGCTCTTTTGTCAGTAGACATATTTCCCCCTTTCTTATTTCATTCCATTTAAGAATTTTAATTTTCTGTCAACTCTGTTATTCCATCCAGTTTTAAAATCAGCTAACTGAGGTTTTCTAATTATTAATCTAGCATAAAATTCCTTTTGTAATTCACAATATTTTTCTATAAAGGCTTGAGGATCACATTCATTAATAGCTTTAAAAGATATAGGACCTAATGTAGAATCCTCATTTATTATCTTTTGATTAGCTAGATTATTAACAGTTCTCTGAGCAACTAATTGTCCACCTGTTCCTGAATGAACACATAAGTCAAATATACAAATCATTACTCTAGGGTCAGTAATGTTAAATAATTTATTACGAAGATAATACTTTTTAAGATATATGTCAGTAGCCATCTCTCTAGTAAAATTCTTCATATCTCCTGTATAACCAAGTTCATCTCTAGCATCTTCCCAAGTTATTCCATAGTTAGTAGGACCACCTGGATCATTAGGATGATTAAAATATCCTCCTTCTACAAGGTATATATAATCTAACATTTGTTCTTTTACTTTATTAGAAATTTTATATACACTATCGTAGTCATCATTAACAATAGCAGGGGTAATATTTTCTAGAGGTATATTATTAATAACATCTTCAGAATCTAAATTGTCAATTAAAATTCTCAGTTGTTTTAATTCCCATTCTAAGGAATCTAATCTCTTTTTAACTAACTCAATTTTAGTTCCCATTAGTATAAACCTCCTCATTTTTATTTGATATAAGGCTGTTTTTGTTTCTTTCTGACGAAAAAAAGAAGTTCCCTAGTATATAGGGAAAACTTCTTTGAATTCTTTATTATATACATTATCTACAGGTACATAATAAATTTTCTTTTCTTTCTTATATTTGAAAGTGAATCTGTAGTAATGAATATTTCCTTTTTCATTTAGGATTTCTATATTTATCTGGTCTTTTTCATCAGTAATAGTGTTCAATAACATTGAATACCCTAAACCGAATTTTTCATAACGACCCTTTCCAGGTAGTATTTTCTTCATCTCCCATGACCAGTATACTAATTTTCTAACTTCTTTATAACAGAAGTTGTCCCCCAGTATATCTTCCAGTATATTTAACACATTTAATTTAATCCATTCAGGCATATTTATTTGAGTATTACTACTATATGAAGATGCTCCTACTTCATACACCACACTATTAAGATAATGTGTGTTACCCTCAAGAATGTTACCTCTTTTAATATATGCTTCTTCAGTAGAAAATATTTCTCCAAAGCAAAGTAACATATTATTGAATTCTCCTAACTCAAATTTTTTCATGTTATTTCCTCCTATTACGTAGACCATAATGTTTATAAGGTTTTCCTATCTACGTATACATTAGAATGATATATAAGTATTAGAAACTAATTTATTACGAAAAAAAAGAAGGTGTATGTGAGTGGATTAGAACCACTCACACACATTGATGAAGTGTTCATCATCTACTTCATCAATTTCTTTTTCTTCTTTAGGGAAGTTATAAGCTTCCCTTATCTTGGATTCGATATCTTCTAACGCTCCGTAGAAGATATCTTTCACCTCCTCCTTGACCCTTGGGTCCAGGAAGTCAACTTTGGGAAGCCCAAAGTTGAAAGAAAGATCAGCAATGTAGTCTAACAACTTTTTTGCCTCTCTTTCTTTTTTATTTTTTTATTTCTTCCTCTGTTAAATGTCTTGCCATGGCGGCCTCCTTTTGATATAGTCCTCATTGGTTTATAGGGTATGTCCCAACTATATCTTACACTTATATAATATATAAGTGTAATTTACTTAAATAACTCCCTCCCGTAATGGGAGGGATAATTATTATATTAAGCTCTTTCTAACATTATTTAAATCTTCTACTATGAAATCAGGTTCTCTTTTTTCCTCTACAATTTGATGAGATTGTTGAGGTTGATAAGTTTGTCCATACCATTCTGGTACATTACCATTCTCATCAGGTACTATTGTATAACCTATAGGACCTGGAGTCATATAAGCTAATTTATTATATTCTTCCATATCCTTTTCTATATTAGCTATTTCTAATTCTCTTTTCTTAGCTAGATCTATTATAGCTTGTTGCTCAGGACTTATAGTATTACTCAATCTAGGTTTAGCCTGTACTTGTTGTTCTGGTCCTCTATAAGCAGGATGATTCGGATTCATTACTCTGCCATCTTGTACCACATCTTCAGTGACTGGTCCTGCATATTTATTCATATTAACAGGAGGTAATTTAGGTCCATTCTTATCACCTACTTGTACCATAGTTTCATGATTTAACACAGAGTCATTAGTTTGATTAACTACTGGATTAGATTCACTAGAAGCTACAGATTCAGGTTCTTTATTATCGTATACTTCTCTCATATATTCAGGCATCTCAGTTGGTATATCAATTGGTCTTCCTTCTATATTTGCATATAACTCATCTTTTTTTTCTACATCTGTAGAGTCTCCTATTATTTTTTCCATAGGTTCTTCAGCAGATATAACTTCAACTTTTCTAGGTGGTTTGATAGGTTCAGGAGTAACTTCTTCCACTGGAACCTCGGGTAACTCATCTTCTTTTCCATCTTTATCTACTAATTTCTGAGCACGTTCTGCTGTATCATGAAATTCATGTATCGGTACATTAGTAAATCCAGCTTCTTCTAATACTTTAGCTACATTCTCTTTATTAAGTTCTAATAACTCTTCTTTTTTATCGTATTTAAACTCATACCCAGCATTTCTTAAATTAGCTTTAATATCTTCTGTAACTTTTTCAAAGTAAGCTACATCCATATTATCACTATATTCGATATATAAAGAAGAGAATAAATTACTAAACTGGAATAAAGCCATTCTAGTAAGAACCAAATCTGTTTCTACCGGAGATATTACTCTACTATTACAGAATATATGTTTCTCAGGAATTATATCATTATTAGCCACAGCTTCTTCTACGATTTTAAGTTCTTCTGTATCAACATATTTATCATTAGTAATATCATTAAGAAGTGTTTTAATTAATCCTCCTACAGCTGTATTTAATATAACAGATAATGAAATAGCATTCTTATAAGTATCTAATTCATTACTCATTCTAGAATAAGATCTATACCATTCGCTGTCTCTATCATCTAAATCAACTTTACCAGCTTCTTCGAATTTATTAAGTATCTCTATATATTCATCACCTAGTTCAGTAGTGATATTTTCTAATGTAAGAAATAATCCTACAGATCCTCCTTGATGATATCCATAACGAGCTATAGATGTTACAGCTTTAGTAGCATCTCTATAAGCATGTCTAATTCTATCTCCATCATATTTTCTAGTAGCTACATTAATTACATACATGTTATCATTTAAGAAGTATAATCTTTCTTTAGCATCTCTTGCAGAATCTTCATTATCACTCTTAGATTGTTCTAATAGATCAGCATAATAATTATTAAAAGCTTCTGTAGGAACTTCTCCATCCGCTAATGATAAACATAGTCCTGCTCCTTCTAATCTAGAAATATTAACATATTTACCTTTAGCCATTTGTTTTTCAAATAATGATTTAAATTTATTAAACCCATATTGATAATTTCTAGAAGTAATTTGACCAGCTTGATTTCTTTTAAATTCTGCTGTCCATTTTACTAATCCTATATTTTCAAAATTATCAATTTCATCTCCTTCTTTAATGTTTCCATTAGCATCTACAAATTTAGGAATCTCTGTTCTCTTCTCTAATATAGATTGATCAAATAAGATTACTTCTGTATTAGTTAAATAAGAAAGATCTTTCTTCATAGTTTCTATTCTACCAGGAGTTGTAGTTGGTACTATGAAATCAAAGTTAATTGATAGATTACTTTCTGTTACTTGTTTTTGTATGTTATCTAAATATACTTGTGCATCATGATCTATATCTCTTAAAATAAATACTATATTATCTTTATTAATATTACTTTCTGCAAGAGACATAATGTCAGTTACTATAAATTTAAGCATATCAGCAGATATATTTAAATCTAACATTATAAGTTTAGCATCTTCTATAAACTCTCTTCCTCTATTTATAGAGAATCTTTGTGCTCCACCTAACATGTATCCTGGTTTCTTTTCTATTTTAGTTTTATTCCCTCTAGAAGTAAACGCATCTATTCTTAATGTATCATCTATAGGTGCTTTCTTTTCTTCTAAATAATATATTAATTCTTCCATAGGTTTTAATAATTCAGCATCATTATTTAGAGATATATAGGCACCATCAATCATATCTTGTGTAGTACCACCTTTTATATTATCATTATTATCTCTATTAAGGAATTTCTCTAATTTATTTATTAATAATTCTACACCTTTAGGAGTATGTATTCTAAAATTACTCTTATCTCTATCAGACACATTATTTTCTAATAAATATTCTGTACAATTCTTTACTAGTCCATATAATACTTTTGCTGCTGTTGTACTTCCATCTCCTGACGTATTCTTAATTTCATAAGCTAAGTTAGTGACCAATTTAGCTAAATCATTCTCAGTCGCTCTAGCGAATTTAAGATTATCTAATGTAGCCATCCCATCTTTAGTATAAGAATATCCAGTAGCATTTTCACTACTATCTACCATAGCTACATAACCTGCTTTCGGTCCATAAGTCTTACTTACTACATCATCTATTTTAGATAATACAGCTGTAATAAATAGTAAATCATTTTCAACTACATTTGGTGTAGTTACATCTAACATCTTCTTAGTTAGTTTCATCTTCTCCTCCTACATATTTTATTATATATTCTTTTTCTTCTTCTATTGGTGATACCTTTTTTAATTGTCCCAGATGCTCTTCCAATTCAGTATATATGTTATTCAACACTTTATCAACTACAGCATTCCCAGTAGTTAATTGAGGTTTTCTTAACTCGTGATTTACAAACCACACACACCCCTTTTCATCAATTTCTTTAGTGATAAAATATACTGAATCAGATTGATATTTATCACTTTCAAGATTCTTTATCAATTCTTCTACAGAATTAGATTTATTGAAAACTTTATCGAAATTAACTAATATATTAGTAACATCGGATTGTGAAGGTAAATGTTTATGTACTAAAGTGTAAGATACACTGCTAACAAAACTATCAATATCTTTACTAGTCATGTTATCTTGGTAATAGTTACAACTAGAACCTTCATCATCATCATCTTCACTATAGTAAAAAGCCACACTTATAGAATATAGTCCAGACTTACTTCTAACTATTACTATTTCAGTATCAGTAAGTCCATCTTCAAAAGGTGTGAACAATCTTATTCTGAATTTAGATTTTTTATTTTTCATTATGGTTCCTCCCATTTAGTTATTATTTATAAAAGAAAAGTTCATTTTTATAGGAAAAAAATAAATCCTCCCAATTAAGGGAGGATTTTAATTCTACCTATTTTTCTTTTTATTTATTTGATACCATAGAATAATTATTATAGCTAGTATTATTCTAATTAGACCCCCATATAACATGATTATTCCTCCTCATCGTCATCGTCATTCCAATAAGGATCATCTAAAGATTCTAGGTAGTCATCTTCATTTTCGATATAGTCTTCCTCATCTCCGTATATATCCTCATCTTCCCATTCATCTTCTTCATCTTCGTCTTCTTGTAATACTAATTCCACCGCTTCTTCGTAAGATAGTGATGGATCTAAATCCATTAGTTTTTCTACTCTATCATCAAATGATAACATATTAATTACCTCCTTAATATAAGAAATTATATCCAAAAATATTATTCATCATTTCAACATAATCATCCCAGTCATCTTCATCATCATAATGTGAATCATCTATATGGTTATCACAACGTGTCTGAACATGGATATCAGTCGTATGTTCCTCTACTTTCTTAGATTTAGTGAATACTATACTAATCGTATTAACGGCTATAGATAATGCGACTAATTTATTTAGGAACATTACTTATCATCTCCTTCAATGTATGATCTAAGTAATTCTAACTTTTCTTTTCTTTCAAAATATAGTTTAATTCCTTCTACTACACCCCAAGTCAATAGTGATACTGAAAATATTACTATCATTACAATCTCTCCTTTTCCATAAATTCTCTACATTCTTCCCTATCTATTCTATCTTCAACCGTTTCCTTTATTTTGTAAAGATCTTCTAGAGAAAGATCTCCTTCTTCTAGAAGTTCTATTATATCTTCTACCATTTTATTTAGCCTCCTCAAAATCTGATATATAACTTTCAATAAAACTTATAGTCATAGAAATACCTTCACATTCTCTAGATAGTTTATTTATTTCTCTTTCGTGAGATTTTCTCTTAGCTTTGAGTTTATTGATTTCTTGTTCAAGTTCTTTATCTTCAGATAAGAGCTTTAGGAGTTTACCCTGAGCTCTTTCTAAATTTATCTTTTCTTCTTTTAACTCTTCTTTCTTTTCTTCTAATTTCTTATTCAACATCTTCTACATCATCTCCTTTTTTATCTTTAGCATTAGTTTCTATATATTGTATAGAAGCTAACATTTCTTTTCCTATTTCATCTATAGATTTCCACCCTCTTCCTATTCTTGCTAGATCATTATCAGGTGTGTTTTCTAACCAACCCAAAAATACATCGTACGGTTTATTGTATTTCTGTCTGTTTTCTTCAGTAATCAGATCACTAGCATATCTATTATAGAAATGACTAAAGTATCTAGCGTTCTCTACAATAGTTAGAAGAGTAGTCATCATAGATGATGATGGGTTCTTACTACTCAATATTTCAAATACTTTTCTAATATTTTTTATAGTATTTTTCTTTTGTTCAGCATAATCTAGATCAGAAGAAAGATTTTTTAATTTCTTAGTTATTTCTTCTTTTATTAGAGGAAATTTAGATCTATCTGCAGTAATAAAGAATTGGTATTTATTTGGTCCTGAACTTATTGCTTTACTGAATTTAGCAACATAGCCTAATCTTAATTCTTCTCTAAGATGTTTAAATGCCCAGTCATCTAAATATGTATTTAAAATTTCTGCATCTTCTAAGTTTGTATCCATATCCACCATGACAGATAAAGAATCAAAATCATGTTTATCATATAACATGTCACCTGGTTTCATAGGTACTGTCATTCTTTTTTGTAATTCCTCATATGTGTAATTTTCTCCGTCATCAACCATGACTGCGAATAACTTATTATTGATTTCAAACATGATCTTTTCTAGATCATCTTCAGATATATCATTAGGAACTGATAGATCTACAAATGCATTCTTGACTCTATAATTCTTTTGTAAGAATTCTTGTATATCTTTAGCGGTTATAGAAGATACTGATTCTTCAGTACCCATAGTTCCATTAAATGGTAATCCGTCCTTTATATGAAAAGTCATGTCTTTTAATATTTTCTTTCTTTCTGATTGTATTTTTATTTCGTTTATTACTATAGCTTTTTCCCTATTTAATTCATCTTCTGTTATATCTCCAGACATCATACGAGATAATCTAAGAGCAAATAATCTGATTAAGCATAACATATCATCTAAATCATAGATAGTTGATATATTATCTCTTAATCCATATTGTGTCCAATGTATAGTTGTTCCTGCATTGACACCCATACCAGATGCTGTTATTACATCATCTAACATTTTCTCATCATCTCTATATGCTGTGGCCATCATATGTTCTACAAAGTGAGCTATTCCATGTACACTATCTTCTCTACCTCCTACAAACATGTGTAACAGAAAACTCATAGCTGGGTTTTCATTGTAAGTTAACAATACTTTCTTTTCACTTCTCTTTTTCATAATAATCATTCCTCCTAAATTTGGTTTTTTTTGTGGATAAGTGTAAACAACACTGGAGTATGTACATCTTCATGACACTGAATCAATCGTCATGTTATATACATCTCCAAATAGTTTAACGTGGGTAAGTCCTCCACTACTTATCCACGGTTTAATAATATTTATATAAAAATAATTAATTTAACATATATAGCTCCTGGGATATCCCAGGAGCATTTTTATTCTTCTGTCATGTATATTGGTACCTTAACCGGTACTTTAAAGTCCTTACCTTTTATATGTACATAGAATTCTTCATATTTATTTCCGAATCCTACTATACTTATTTCATTTTTAAAGGTTAACATTATAGGTTTCTTTACCCAGACTTCTCCAGTTATAGTAGATGAAGGAACACTAACTGGACCAGGTTCTATAACTTCACCAGAATATTTAAACTCATACACATAGAAAATATCTCCTACTTCCATATGCTCCTTAGCTAATAGAGCTTGTAATTCCGAAGGATATAATCTCACTCTGGGTGTAAAATTATCTTCATATTTATTTAACGTAAACCAATTTTCTGGTACTCTAGGATATAGTTCTGGTCTAACTAATTTCCTAGAAGTTACTACGTAGTATTTTTTCTCTCTGGACATTTCTCCTCCTCTATCTTCGTAAATAGTTCTTCATAAAAACCAGATTGTAATTTAGTAGTATAATTCTTTAAAGGTATCGGTAATCCCTCATCTACAAATTGTATATAAGTTCCTACATTCTTCATACCCGTTCTACTTACCCTTCCTACAACCTGTGTAGTAGAACTTAAACTATTTCTAGTTTCAAAATCAACTACTGTATCTAATCCTTTTAAATCGACTCCTCTTCCTAATGAATCACTAGTACTTATAATAAGTTTCTTACTAAAAGCCCAGTTTCTCCATTTCTTATCAGTTTCACTATTAAGTATACTAATATCTTTACTAGATAAACCAGTTATATCCATTAGATCTTTCTTAAACTCCTCAGATGTATTGATACGACCTATAAAGAATACTGTCTTCAATGTATTATCTTCATTGTAGTATCTATCCTTTATAAATGTGTCCCATAGATTAACTAATCCTTCATAATACGCTTTCTTCTTAACTACATACTCATGGTACTTAGGATAACTAAATATTGGTCCCTCTGGTCCATATACATGTAATCTACCAAATTCCTTTTTAGTAGGATGACTATTGTATAATATGAATTTAGCATTTCTTTGTACACCAGGATCATATTCTTTTCCTATATTAACAGCTTCATGGAATATCATTTTAAATATTCTATCTTCTGTTTTTCCACTTTTAAAGTCTGTAGCAGAAAGATATATGTTACATCTTATTGCTGTATTACAATCTATTCTAAACATAGAAGCATTCTCTAGATCAAACTCATCATAGACCTTTATTCCTATTCCTAGTTTAATAAATAGTCTACCTAAGTCTTTCTCACTAGTAGCATCTATAAAGTTTTGCATACTTCTATGTACTACTATAGTTACATCTGGAGTTATCTTCTCATTAGTGTCTAAGATATCAATTAAATCTTGAGATCTAGTTACTACCATTATATCTTTTAGATTAGTATGTTTCTTAAATGATTCATACCATTGGTCTCTTAGTAATATAGATTTAACAAATATAATTGTCTTTAATCCAAGTTTAGCTATCAAGTTAGTGGTCACATAGGTTTTTCCCTGTCCTGTTTTAAGAGATATAATGACTCTATTCTGTTTATTTATAGTTAATGCTTTAAAGGCTTTATCTATAACTTGAGCTTGTACATCATCTTTAGGTTTATTCTTCATAAGTATCTCTCTATTGGTTTTTCTATAAGGGAATGGAGCTACTGTAGAAATAACAGGTTTTAACCAATCTATGTTAAACATACTTAAAAGCTTATCTTCTGGTATAAGAGGAAATCTGTAACAACTATCATTCTCGAAATAAGCGTAAGGTATCTTTTCTTTTGTAAAGAAATCTTCTGTAGAAAGAGCATTAGTTAATTTATAAAAACTAACATTAGGTATCTTATCTACTTTCCAGAATGTAGTAAATTTAGTGATATTAACATCTCTAGCCATTATTCTGAGATTCCTTCTTGAAATTGATTTGTATAAAATTACCTGTGTTGAAATCTCTTTTAGTTAATATTTTTATTCCTTTAGTATTTTGTATTAATGCTAATTTAGTTAATATTCTATTTTCCCCATCAGGAAATTGAGCCAAGAACTGACTCAAGACCGTGGGGTTTATATTGAATGACATCTCTTCTTTTTCTGATTCCAGAAATTTAGTTAGAATATCATCGATCCATTCTAACATAATTTACTCCTCTCTAGATTAGATCTTTAATCATTTTTCTAAATATAGTTTCATTCTTTATACCGATTATAAGTTCATTGTCATAGTTAATATCAGGAACTTTCTTTCTTAATAAAGAATGTAATCTTTCATACACTTTCTCATTATCTTCAAATTCGTAATCTCTTAATATATCTAATAACTCATTAAAGATTTCTAAGTTATTAGGAGTAAAATTCCTAACACCGTATTCATCAGTTAATGTGTTAATATAAATCTTAAAGATATTACCCTTTATCTTAATACCATAATAAGAAGTGTATGTTTGTTTTTGTCTAAAAACCACGTTATCAAATTTAGTCTTTTTAGGTAATCTTCCAATTACCCAAACAGCATCGTGGTTTATTTCTATAATATTATTTTCAGGATCTAATTTATTCTGTAATATAAATTCTTCTACGTATTCTTTAAATCCATTTTGTATAACATCATAGATGTAATTCTTTTCTTTAATAAGAAGACCAATTTTAACGTTTCTGGTCTTCTTATCCATCTTAACAAATTTATCATATTCCTTTTTATCAAATATTCCTTTTGCTAGAAGAATACTAATGTTAGCATGTTCTATATCGTATTCCGATATAGTATTCTTAATGTACATTAATATGCATCTTCTTCTATTTCATCTTCCTCATACTGAGCATATTTATCCTCAAATAACATATCATATGCGGAAGGTATAAGGTTTTTAGGATTATGATAGAAAGGATCTATTATCATAGAAGGTACTTTATATACAGGTATTCTTGTAGATAAACTACGTTGTCTGTTAATAACCTTTTCTAATGATAATATTTTGTATTGTGGATTATCACTCTTCCAATCAGGAGCTTGACTTCCATTTGGAGAATCGATATCCTTTATTTTATTTTTAAATATAACTTCTAGTGATGTTATATTCTCACCATAAAATGATGACTCTAATACTCTCCTCATAAAGTAATCAATATCATCTTCTCCATCTTCTAATTTTATTTTAGAAGTATCAATGTTATACAATTCAATAATTTCTTTATATTTCATTGTAGAGTGAGCATTAATTAGAATATGAGTAATGACATCATCTTTTTGTAGATATATTTTAATGTCATCACTATAGTTTGTTGTAGGAAGAGTAAATCTATTAAACTGTTCACCTTGAACTTTAAGATGTACATCGTTACCGTCATATAATATAAACTCTTCATTACTTTTTCTATCTACTAAATGAAATTCTTTGACTCTGATTATATCATTATCATCGAATTCATTATCTACCATTTTGAATTCTCCTCTACTATTTCTATATACATCTTTCATGTAGAAGAAGACTTCGTAGTCATTTAATATATTCAACATATTAAATTTTCTTGTCATGAATTTAGCATTATCTAGTATCTCCCCTGTCTCAACTGATACAACTGTTATTTGACTTGGTTTAAGATAAGGAGATGCATTATGTTTAAATGATAATACTAATTGTGATATAGCGGCATTAATTGCTTTAGCAAATTCTACACCTACGTCCATACTATAAGACTCTGTACTCATATTCCATTTAGCATGTTCACCAAAACATGTAGCACAAACACCTCCGTGTTTAGCACAACATCTAAGAACAGATCTTACTTTTACTTCTGTTCCTATGAGTTCAGTATCGGTAGTTCTTATAACTTTAAGATTACCATCTTCTGTAACCCTATATTTAAACTCAAGAGCTTTTAACATTTTCTCATCTTTAACAAAATAAGATTGATAATATTTAGTACCACAATCTTCTTCTGTTATTCTTGTATCTTGAGCTAATATAGAAGATTTTCTGTTATGTGTTCCAGAATCAGCTATGTTCTGTTTATTCATTAACATAGATTTTCTGGCTATATTACTTTCAATGTATAAGTTTTTCAAATTAGATAATCCGTCTATCCATCTGTCTTTTAATAATGTAGGATATATTTCATCTACTTTATTAACACGAGTACGGAATGTTAATCCTTTAAAAATGTTATACATCTGGTTAGATTTAACTCCAGTACCAGCACGTAACATTGTACTGATACTAGGTATATCTAATTTACTCATTTCTTCCGTTTCTTTAAGTCTTATATCAAATATCTCATCAGCAGTCATATCTTCATTATAAGAATCTCTAAATAAAAATTCTTCTATTTTAGGATCCTTAATCGCTGCTTGTGCTATAGTTATAAGACTCATATCAAGGGATGTCTTACTACCTCTATCTAATAAGAATACAATATGGTCTAGTAGATTTACAATATCATAGATTACTTCTCTACTTATATCTACATCAATATTATTATCATATAGAAGTTCCCTTACTACTCTATTCATGTATTTCTTTAAATTCTTATCATTTAAAGGTTCTATCATTATATAGCTCTCATCATATGGTAAACTATACTTAGAAAATATTTTATCTAATTCACCATTAAGATAAGCAAAGTTTAATTCACTTTCATAAATGTGTCCTTTAAATGTAAACTTCTCTTTGATATCATAATATTGGTTCTCATTATATTCTATCATCTTATTATCTAATGTATTTAAGTGCACCAAAGTCACCTCCCTGATATTCGTTACCTGATATAAATGTTCATTTAGATAACTTTCTCATTCCGTATACTATTTCCCATATAGTATTATATATCGCACCTTTATCTATTTCTTCATTCAATAATAGATATAAAGAATTAACAGGTGCTTCTACTGAATACGGTAATAACCCTGATACAACTTGTTCCAGTAGATGTTTACCAGATTTAATAATCATAATAATATTCTTATTCGGTCTAGTAGATAATGATATAGATATACTATGTCCATTATTCTCTAAATTAAACTCAACTAGTAAGAGACCATCCTTGTTTTTACCTTTCTTAAAATTTTTGATACCTGAATAACCTTCATTCTTTTTCATGTTAATCATTCCTTTCTTTTTTTTGTATTCATGATAATAATATATAAATTTTATTCTTTAATAAAATCTATATGAGAGAAGTCTAGGTCTTCCTCTATCTTTCCATCTCCTACATGTTTACCTACTAATCTACATCTAACAAAGAAACATTCTGTACCTTTTTCTTTATATGTATCTATTATTTCTTTAAGATTATCTTCTGTAGATTCTATAGTAGCTTCTAATACTTCTGCACCATCTATTTCACTCTTAACTACTTTCAGATCTTTTATTCTAAAGAAGTAGTTATTGAAATCACATGTCTCGTATCTAGAAGCATCTTCCTGGTATGATAGCTTATGGGGTATTTTCTCACAAAAGAAATAACCTTCTTGCATAGTTCTTTTCTTTTGATCTGTTATTTTATCTTTAAGAATTGATATAGGAAATATTCTCCCATCTAATTCTAAATCCCTATTCTTAAGAATTAAAGTATGCTCTCTAACATTAAAAGCACCTAATAGATCTGTAAATAATTCTTGTCCTTGTTTTAACATATTTATTCCTCCTTATTTTATATATTCAGCATTTACATTACAATATTTATTAGATAGGTCTCCTTCCTTTATATATGGACCTACATTTCTTGGAACTTTCCAAAATGTATCATTATCTAATACTATATAGTAATTAGTGACGTTTTTATCGGTAAATATAGTTCCAGTAGTAAAGTGTCCATTAGTAGATACACCGCTGACTATGTGAGAGTCAGTTTCAGTTTCATTTTTAGCGTAAGATGCTACTATAACGTGATCACCACAATTACTTTTCCATTTATCGTGGTTTACTGCATAATCATAAATCATCATAGGTATTGATATTAAAACGAATAAGATTAACCCGAAGGCTAATATCATCATCGATCCAACTGTCACAAACAGCAATGGTGAATCTTCCCATAGATCTTTAAACATGTATTTCCACTCTCCTTATTTTACAAAATTTATATTTTCTACATTACAATACTTATTGGATAAATCATTAACTTTTATATACGGTCCGATATTTCTTGGTACTCTCCATATAGTATTATCATCTAATAATATGTAATAATTTGTTACTGGTTTATCTACATACGTAACACCAGTAACAAATTTACCGTCAACAGAAAATCCATTAGTTAGAACTGAATCAGTTTCCGTCTCCTGTCTACTATAAGATGATATTATTACATGGTTACTACACGAATTCTCCCATTTAGGAGAATCATCTGAGTATTCAAAAGTTTTATATAATATGAATATAATTATACCCGTTACTATACCTACCACTAGAAAGTCTATAATTCTAGATTTCAGTTTATCCCATTTACTTTCTTCTATCAATTTTCCATCATAGTCCCTCAAATTTATTCACCCTCCTTTTACCTATATGTGCTATTTCTATTTTATTACCAAATTCATCTAGTGTTTCACCTTCTTCAGGGGTGAATAAACCACCCCATGTAGATAACTTATTATACTCTATAGCATCAGAAGGCATATTCATCATTAGCTTTAGTTCCATATATTCATCAGTATCTTTTAGAAAAGTATATTTATCTAGAATATATTTTAACTTCCTCTTTCTAAGGTTAGCTATACCTCTTTTGGTGTAATCTGTATAAGTTCTTCTTAATTCCTGATTAACATTAATTTTCCCTGCCATAATTACATCTCCTTTTAGTTAATAATATGATATAATATTATGGACAATTTGTTTTCCTTGTCCACCATCATTATTTCTTACAGTTAATATACCTAATCCTTCTACAACATTAGCTACTAGATTATCAAAGACTGTTACTTCGTCTATATCTATAAAGTAAGTTATAAACTCAGGTACTTCTTCATTATCTATAGGTATAGCTATTTTATTAACATCATCTATCTTTACTTTAACTATATCTAATGCATTTATTAGTATTCTGAGATTAGTATCTTTCCACTCTTTATTCTTATTTCTCCACTCATCTTTAAATTCAGCTATCTTTTCTGTATCAGATAATATATTCCATTTAATAGCTTTTACGAATTGAGTACATTCTTCAGTCATAGAAAAATCTTTATCATCCATTAGCTTCTCATAATTATTTCTAAATTTCTTTTTAGTCTTCTCATAAGCTAATCTTTCAATATATTTTTTAAGTATTTTATATTCTCTAGGAAATGACTCTTCTAATTCTTCCTCTCTATCTGTAAAATCGATTTTAGTTACTAAGAATGTACCCGGTAATGATATAGGAGAATCTTTACCGAAAAGAATGTTATAAACTTCTACAGCTTTTAATCTATGGTCACTAGGATCTGTAGTTTCATAATCTGTATTAAGTTTTACTGGAGTAAATATATTAAGATTATTTTTAGTTTTATATTCCTTTATTATATCTTTTCTAAATTGTGATATCTTATTAAGAATATATTTAGGATCAGGTTTCTCTTTCTTTAATATATCATCTATAACAACTTCTTGTGCTAATCCACTAATAGTTTTATTGAAATTACTTTTCTTTAATGATAGTCCTTTAAGATCTATCTCTGGTACTGGTAAATAGTTTCCCTCTTGACAAGATATTTCTCCTATATAGTTCTTAGCTCCTTTAGTTGGTTGTAAGTATCTAAAGTTGTACTCCTGTTTATAATTAATCCACTTTCTATAAGGTTCATGTATATTAGAATTACCTGTATATGTCCATAAACCATCTTCAATAAGAATACCAGTAAATCCTATTATAAAAGATCCTATAGTCTCTTCTAATTTCTGTCTGTTAGAGAAGCTAGAAGTATTATCCTTTACTCCTGGTAGATTATACAACATTTCTATTCCAGTTCCTGTATAGAATATAAGAGAGTCAGTATCATTAAGTATAACTATCTCTCTTTCTATATCACGGAATCTATCTTGTGTATTTAATAGATTATCACCATATTTATTAGTATCACCCTCAAACCAATAGAATCCTAATAAGATATCACTCATAAATTGTAATAACTTATTTACTCTATCTTTAATATAACTAGGAGGATTCTTAGCATCTAAATAGATAAAATCTTTATACTTTTTAAATCTATCTGGATCCTCATTCCTATCCATAGTTTCTATTTCATGATACTTATCATTCATACTACTCATAATTTCATTAAATTCCTTTATAAAGTATTTAGTGTTAATTAGAGCTTTAAAGTTATTAGAATAATATACTTTCTTTCTCTCATCAGGTGTTAAAGAATTTAATTTATTCATAAGTAGTATCTTTCCATAGTATGATGATTTCTCATCTAATAAAAGATGGGATAATATTTCATCTATAGACGGATCTTTATCTAGTTTTTCTAAATCTTCTTTAGATATTTCTTTCTTACTACATTTATCTATCATATCAAGAAATATCTCTACTCTATAAGGTCTGTAAGTACCTAATACACTTTCGAATATAAGTGAATTAATAGTTACTGTACTTCTTCCTCTTATAGTTGTAGATGACGCTATATCATAATTATAAAATGGAGAAAAAGGATTTATCATGTTTCCATAAAATGAGTTAGCATTTCTTTTAACAGATCCTTGTTTTCCATCATGTATTGCTACCTTTAAGAAGTTCTGTTCCATTTTATATTTCTTCATTAATCCTTTATTAAAGTCTCTAGTTGCTCTAAGACTAATAAAGTTGTTAACTTCTGGTGCCATCTTTATATCATGATTAATATAAAATGCACCATTTTCTACAATAACATAATCATCTAATTCTTTCACAAATGTTATTGGGTTTTTAATGAAATATTCTCCGTGTACTGAATTATAAAATTCAATGTCTTTCTCCACATAAGAATCATCAAACTTTTTACTTAGATAATCTTTATCAAGAATGTTAGTTTTATTCATAGTATCGATTATCCATTTTTCCTTTAAATCTTGTTTGTTTTTAAATAACATATTATACACCTCCTGCGATAAAAATTGGTTTCACTATTGATGATATATAATTATAAAGAACGAAGAAAACCCCTCCCTGAGTGGGAGGGTAAATTTATTAATTTATGCAGAGAAAATTTACAATGTTATGGGATTTTAACATTGTAAGGATAAAAATGATTGATTCACAACAATCAAATGGGTTGTACCATATGTATCTATTACATTATAAACCAGATTTATTACGAAGTACAGATAATACAGCATATGTATTAAGTAAACTCTTATGCTTAGCTATATCTTGACTTTCAAATTGATATCCATTACTTTCTCCTATAGCCTTATAAGATTCTTCTTCAACATCTATCATTTCAGAAACAATCTCATGCATTTGACTTTCACTAAGAGATGTAACTTCTCCTCTTACTAAATATCTCATTTGCCCAGAATAATTAGATACTAGATTTTTATTATAAAGTTTCTTAGCTAGATCTTGAGAAGATTCTCCATACTTATTAAATACTTCCCATTCTTCCTCTATCTTAACTATTTCATCTTCATATTTCTTAATTAAATCTGTACACTTCTGAGTAACCTTTCTATCACCTAATTTTACAGATTGATCTTTAATGTTCTTCAAATGTTTTATCATTTGTTCATCTATAGCCTTTATAGTTTTGATATGTTTAATAAGAGCATTATTATTTTTATAAACACATTTTAATACAAACTTTTGTATTTGATAATCTATGAAGTTAGCTCCTATCTTAATAGGTAATAAAAGTATACTTCCAGGGAAGAATCTAACAGTAAATATTGTAGCATCTAATACTTCTATTAATTTAAGGAATCTAAGATATCCTAATACTGTCATCTTATTAAATCCTTCTAAGAAGTTATAATCTTGATCAGCATGTACTGATGCATCTCTATTAGCAGATCTAGAACCAAATTTAGCTTTAGCTATAGAGAAACTTCTTTTAATAGCTTCCCATGCTCTTCCAGGTCCATAATTAGCTAGACTTGCTAAATACTTTTCTTCTTCTTTACTTAAGTTAGGAATTTTATATCCTTGCTTAATCATTTTAGTATAATTAAAAGCTTCTCCAGATGCTTTATAAGTTTCTCCATATCCTACAGAACCAGCAAAGAATTGTCTAGCAAATTCTCCTTCTGCTTTTTTATCTTCGTCATCTTCGTCATCGTCCTCGGAGCTGGAGTCGTCACCAGTGCTATCGTCCCCATATGCTTCATTTGCAAGTGCTTCATAATCATCATCTCCAGATTCATCAGGATTATCGTCAGGATTATCTCCCTCTTCAGGATTATCATCAAAGTTATCATCACCTTGTTGATCATCTTGATATTCTCCTCCATCGTCTGGATTATCCATATACATAGAGTCATCCTCTACTCCTGGATCCATTCCTTCAGCACCTTCAGGGTTTTCCCCATCCATAGGAACTTCTCCCTCCATACCTTCTTCTGGAAGAGTATTGTCTGTAGTTTCTTGTTCCTTAATTTGTTCATCTTCTTTAGATCTCTTTTCGAATTCATCTATACCTATCTTCAATAGTACTCTGATATCTTGTTTAAGATCAGAAGACGTATCTCCTTCAGCAAATGCTAAAGAAGTCGCACTTTCTATAAGTTTCTGTCCATACTTTTTAACTCCAGCTTCTATCTGCTCTTGAGTATATCCATGTCCTTCAGCTTTAGTAACAAACTCATCTAATTTAGTATAAGTCATGTCAATAAGTTCTTGTACACCACTAAATGTGTCTGGGTCTCCATTAAATCTATTAGGATCAGCAAATTCAGTAGTTAATATATTTAACTTATTTTCACCGAAGTTACAGAAACTTTCTCCAAGGGTAGTATATGATACTTCATCAAGATAAGCAGTATTATTACCTACTCCTCCAATAAAAGCACCTAATATAGTATGTCCCATATATTCTTTATATCCTTGGACAAATTCTTTAGTTACTATATTCATCTTATCCTCCTTTACATATTTATGTATTTTATAATTGTTTCTATCTTATCTCTAGTGGCATTATATAAATACCAATCATATATACTAAAAACTGGAAAGTTGAAATTAAATGCAAATTCTTCTACATTATGTTTGTCTTTATCGAGTATTTTAAGATTATCCATAAAGTCATCTTCAGTTTTAGTTCTCATATCATAATTCTTTTTAATCATATTTATAACAACCATGTCTTCTCTCATCAGTATCATCTTATTTTATACCTCCTAACATTTTCTCCACATTAGAGATTATATTTTCCACTTTCCTAGTCGGATCTAACATTACTAAATCTGTCTTCTTATAATGAGTATTAAGCATGTACTCTAAATTATTCTTAACTCTCTTAATAGGACCTTTATTTTTTTTATACCATATAGCTATATTTTTATAGAATTCCTTACCCCACTTATCATCAGGTATTTCATTAATCAATTTATACTTTAATGAGATAATATGTTTAAGATATTCTGTAGACGCTTCTAATTGTGGTTTCATCCAATATGGGAGATCACCAAATGTATAAGTGATAACTACCTTTTCTTTTTTAGCATCATCTACGAAGAATTTCTGAGTATTGTTTTCTACAATAGTTTCATCTCGTAAAAGTATTTGGTATTTAAAATCTTGTGAAACATCGAAATGTACTTTTTCTATATTATCATTATCTTTTTTAGATATAGAATATAATCCGTTAGACGATAATAAATCTAACTCCTTCGGTTTAAGGAGTTTTTTAATATCATTAGGTATCTTCAGATAATAATCTATTTCTATTATAGACGGAGACAATATAGTTAAACCATTAAGAGTGTCACTACTATTATATATTTCACCAAATATTTTCATGAGATTAGCTTTATGTGGATTATAAGCATGAGAGAATCCGTCATCTCCTGCTTTGAATCTAGGTCTACTATCTGTTATAGGATGTCCAGGGATAGTTATTGTTAATTTCTTAGAAAATCTAACACCATGTTTACTAAAAGGTCTTATCATTTCTAAAGAAACTAATGACTCTAAATCGTGACCAGAAAAACGTCTTTTAATGTCGTCTTTCTTTAAGTTTTTCATTAAAATTCCTCCATCAATCGTATTAAATAAATACTTCGATGTTTCTATTAGTAGCAATAGATGAACATTTTCGTATCAATAATATAAGGAGGAATAATACAATGGCTATAAGAAGTTTAGAAAATTTATTTATCGATGTATTAGAAGATAAACTATGTGTAGAAGGAATACATAGTCACGAGCTAGTATCTCTAGATAAAGAAAATCTAACTGAGATCGTATCTAGAAATATTCAAGGATATGACTTTGATCCAGGAAGAATAGTTACTGAATTAATGACTACTAAAGAAGTAGAAGAGATTGTACCTGATTATAAAATAACTGAGTTTATGTTATTTAGTATTTTAGACGAAGGTGATGAAACAGAAAAGCAGTTGGTATCAGAATACATAGATGCTAGAACTAAATTGGATACTATAGAAGCTGCTATGAGAGATAATGTAGTTCATTACGGAGATAAAGCTAAACACTTCTATTCTAGTATAGATGAAATAGTAGATTCTATTAAGAAGTATACTGAAAAAGATAATGACGATGATGTCGAAGATTAAAAATATCCACTCCCAATTGGGAGTGGACTTTATTTATTTCCTTTAAATTTATTTTTACTATTTCCTGATGTTTTAACTATACCAGCATTTTTAGATGCTTGTGCTGCTCTAGAATTAGGGTTCTCAGGATTATTACCAGTTGCTAAGTTTCCTAAACCAGCGGCTGTTCCTTTTAATTTAACCCATTTAGTTTTAACAGAGTCACTCCAATCATAAAATTGAGTGAATGCTCCTCCTACGAAATCGGCTATACCATAATTAATTCTATTAGCTATATCACTTGCTGAAATATTAGCTTCTACGTTAAGCATAGTTTCATTCCATTTCTGTCTAGCAGTTCTACTTATTGTAGATATATTTTGTCCAACTAATGTAGCCATAAATATAGTAAGTCCAGTTGATAGTTCTACAGATTTATTAAACCATCCTGGTTTTTCTTTATATAAGAATGGATTTAAATCTTCTACAGTTATATTAACTGATAAGCTTGTAGGTATACCATCATCAGATAATGTTTTCATATCTCTTTGTATAGAGAAAGATGATATCATACCGTATTCTGTATTTATAGTACCTGCAGAGAATACTCTACATATAGGCGGAGATGTCATAAATCCTCCTATACCTGTAGGTGCCGCTAAATGGAATAGTTTAACTGTAGGATACATTACTTGTAATAATAAGGATAACTTATTACCATAAGCTGATGAGAATACAAAATTAATAGAATATGATTTAGAAAAAGATGATTCTCTCCATATATTAGGTAGCATTGGTTTTCCTGTTATGAAAGCTAAAGCTCCTAATGAGTCTTGTGATCCATCACCGAACATTCTTCCTATCAAATGTCCTATCATATCATCTGTATCCCCTAATACTGATTCAGCTAATTCTTTAACTGGGTTTCCAGCACTACTATTGGATAATGATTCTGATGGTTCTATATTACCGTCTACTCTAAATGCTACAAATCCTGCATCTCCTACTTCTGTTTCTCCTATAGGTGTAGCCTGTTTATTAACTATTATAGATGCTAATGCTTGACCTAAAGCTCTATAAGTTTCTCCAGTCATAACTGAAGCAGCATTAGCTCCTGCTGTAGCTAATAGATAAGATCCTTTCAACTGCTGATATCCACCTTGATTTCCTACATTATTAGTGGCTCGTTTTCCTCTATCAAGTATGGATTTTCCAAAATTAGATGCTGCACTTACCCATCCTTTATTACTCTTATTTTTTATTGTATTATCTACACCTTGTTTAGCTTGTTGTGTATAAGATAATGAAAAAGGAAATGCTACATCTGCTAATCCCATCATAAATGCGACCATTCTCATAGTTCTAGATACATCTCTGTAATATCCGTCTACATAAGGTCTGTTATAAGCTAATGTACCAGCCCATGCTCTAGAGAAGAATCCAGGAGATGCTCCTCCACCTTGTATCTCATCCGTTTGTTTCTTAGTTATATCCCAACGAATGAATCCTGGCTTAAAAGCTACAAATGTCCCATATAGAATATTATTAACAAAATAATGATGTCCTACTACAGATTTATCTTTATATCCATTAGGATCTGTATTATCTAAGAATACAGGTGGCATTCCACCTATACCTAACATATCTTTTGGTGTAGCATATTTCATTAATAGAGCATCTAAAGCTTTTCTATCTTTACCAGTTTGTCTATTAGCGGCTGCTCCTAATGATTGTTCTAAACCATGAAACTCTGCTAAAGATTTAATTACTGCTTTTTTATCTATATTATCTATCCCTTGAGCATGTTCATCTAGAGTGTTTCCTATTCTATATTTATTAACACTTTGTAAATATGCATTAAGCTCTTCTTCATCGTAGTTTCCTGATCCAGATGGTCCAGTCTCTTCTATAGAACCTTGGTAGTTTGCTTGTTTATATACCTCATTATCCTGTCCACTAACCGTTGTACCTGCTCTCATTCTTCCTTCTTGAGATTTTATTTCTCTACCTTTTGGATCTCTCTTCTTTAATTCTTCTAATTTCTTAGCTTCTGCTTCTATAGCTGCTTCTCTATCGGTCTTTATACCACCCTTACCATTATTCTTATTAGGATCGTATCTTCCTCCTCTATAATAGAGAATTTTAGGTTTTAAAGTAAAAAACATATTAACCTCCTTTCTGGAAGGGGGATATTAATATCCCCCAATTATTTAAATTGTAGGAACAGATGCTACTTTGTAATCTTTTGTAACATCTTTTGTCCATTCTTGTAATTTAGATTGTAACTTTTGGAATTTATTCTGATCTTGTAGATTACTAGCTACATTAGTTAATCCAATCTTTTTAGTATTAGATTTAACTTGTTCTAGAGTTTCTAATTGAGCAGAATTTACTTGTAGCATTCCTTTATTCAACATCAATTGTTTTTCCATATTATCATTTAATTTATCTATACTTTGTTTTAACATATGGAATGTAAGAGCATTAACATCTGTAGAAGAACCTGTTATAGAGTTATTTTGTGTTTTAGCCATATTTGTACCAGTACTCTTAATTACTCCTCCTACTCTGTTAAATTCCGTAGATTTATATTTGTTAATATCGAAAGATTCTCCGCCACGTATTCTACTAGCTTCTGCTGTTCTAAGTAATCTAGCTAATCCATCTCTATTGTTATTGGGTGAATCGTCTGCTGGACCTCCTCTTTCCATCTTTAACCCGGAAGATGTATTAGTAGTTCTATGTCCATCTCCTTTAGTTACTTTATTATTACCTCCTACATTAGTAGCTTTAGTAGCGGCTCCTCCTCCTGCATATCTCCACATAGTAAATCCTTGCTCTTCTAATTTACCTAAGGATAAATAAGGATAAGCACCTTTTTCTTGTAAGAAGTCAGAACACCATTTAGCTGATCCTCCTTTATCTCCTACATACATAACTACGTGTCCATATCCACATTTCTTTCCATTTACTACCGTACCTGGCACTTTAGCTCTAGGATCCGTCATAGCTACTATATCTCCCACTTGTGGAGAAGAAGCTACAGATATCATTTTAAATCCTAAGTTTTGTAATGTCTGTATCATATTTCCATCAGAAGATGCTCCCCAACGTGCTCCATAATATCCATTAGCATCTGCACTTGGTCTATTACCAAATACTTTTCCTATAGCATTATTAATAGCTGTAGCACATCTATGTTGAGATTTAGTTGTACTCTTAGGTTTAGTACCATTAACAGGAGTATTTAAACATGCATCTGCTAATCTAGCTTGTATAGAACTATTATCAACTGATCCACCACTTTCTACAGGTAATCCAGCAACCATATCTTTTCCTCCAGGTACCGCTGATCCTGAACCTCCTGTAGTAGTTCCAGTTGCTCCTCCAGTATCTGCTCCACCTGTTGGATCTCCTCCTGTATTACCATTTAATTTATTAACAGCATTAGAAACTGCTGCTGAGAAATCTATTACCTTTCCAGTAGCTGGATCGTAGAATTTAACTCCAGATGCTGGAGCTGATCCTCCACCAGTTGATGTTCCATCTCCTCCTGGAGCAGACTGTCCAGTTGTATCAGAGAATGTTCCACCTAATTTATCTTTCATATCTGTAGGTATAAAGTATCCAGTTACTTTCTTAGTTATACCATTGTAAGTTGATGATTTATTTCTATGGAAACGTCTTACTTGAGAAACTCCATTATGGATATTATTTCCTCCTATAACTTCAAAGTCCTTACCATTTTGTCCAGGTCCTATATAGAAGTCAACATGTCCATGTGATGGATCTCCTTGGTTAGTATATACTATAACACATCCGAATACTGGATTAGATATCTGTGTCCAGTTAGCTGTATCATTAATAGGAGATTGTGAAGATTCTGTATAAGGTATTTTACTTCCGGCTTGCGATAGACACCACCATACGAAAGCCATACACCAAGAACCTCCTCCACCTTTCTTATACTTACCAGAATTAGTAGATCCAAGTTCTTTAAGAGCTATATTCATCCAAGGTGCTTTTCCATTAGCTGTTTGAGAAGCTTGTTCTTTTTTCTGTTCTATTTTCTTTTCTTCTTTCTTAATAGCGTGGTTAGCATAAGCCTCCGATGCCATTCCTATAGCTTTATTACCAGTTACAGTACTTATCATGTTACCAACAGTTTTAGCAATATTATTACTTCCTCTTCCAGATCTTCTTCTTCTAGAACCTCTTCCAGAACTTTGTAAGATAGTTTCCTTATTTCCTCCACCACCTTCATAGAATTTCTTCATTTTCTCTGGTGTATCTGCACCCATCTCATTAAAGTAAATAGCCCATTTAAATTTAGCTTTCTGCTCAGGAGATAGATCCTTAACTAAAGTTGTGTGAGGAACTCCAATACGTTGTTCTAACGATTGTAAATACTTTTGAGTATTATTCTCAGAAGGAGGTGCATAAGTATATATAAAGTCTTTAAGGTTTTTAGATTGCCAATCTATTTGTCTTCCAGGAGTTTTACTAGCAGGTTCATTAAGTTTTATATCAAGAGATTCATCGGCTCTAGCTAAACTAGGATAAATCAATTGTCTATTATTAGGATATGACATAGCTCCTACTCTTCTTTTCTCCCATTCTCCACCAGCATCTTGTGATCCAGGATTGAACATTCTAAAAGCTACGGTTCCTTCACGTCTTGCTACTGTTCCATCAGCATACTGGACTGTAACACTCTTTTTAGGTTCTGCTGATACAACTTTAACTACATCTCCGTGTGGCATAGGAACTACTCCTGCTAAACTACTAGTTGATGCTCCTAAACTAGTGTTACCAGATACAGCTCCTAAAGGTTGACCACCTTTAACCCATTCGTTAGTTCTTAACTTATTCATAACGTCATTACTAGCTTTTAGTTTATTCATAGCTTGAACTGGTGAACCACTTTGTCCTATTACTTTACTCATATTATTAGCAAATCCTACAGAATTAATTCCTCTACCAGATCTTCTTCTTCTGGAACCAGAACCAGAAGCATCTGTATGCATAAATCCACCAAATGTTACAGCAGATATAAATCCATTTAATAAAGGACTATTTATAGGTATTTCCATGAAATCTGTAGTTTCTGGATCACCTAAGTATAATCTATTTCCTTTATTAATAACAGTTACAAAGTGTTGTCCCTCTCCTTTATTAACTAAAAGAACAACTACTCCATCCGGTACAGATAAAGCACCTAATACTGACATAGGATCATCCACTACTGATCCACCGAATTCTGTAAAGTAATTTATATTAACGGCATTACCTTTATCTAAATATTTACGAGCTCTAGATATCAATTCCATATCATTAATCTTCATTCCTAAATGTGACGATATCATCTTCATACATGATATAGCACATCCATTTAATGACATATTCTCTCCACCTAGGTTACGGTTACTCATAAATATATCTTGTGATACGAATGTTAGACCGCTAGCTACTTTACTACGAATAGTTCCATTAGCTCTAATACTTATACCATCACCATTATAATCAGAGTATGCTCCTCTTCCAGAATAACGTTTTCTAGAACCATTACCAGCTTGTGTGCCATCACTAGAATCTGTTCCTCCTTGGTTTCCACCAAAGTTTACTTTAGAATTAGTTTGTGTATTAAAGAATTGGTTATTTAACCCAGCTGCTATAGCTGTACCTACAGCTCCTGCCGCTGCTCCAGCCACATTCATTCCTACACCAGCTACTTTACCAGCAGCGTCTACACCCATTTGTCTAGTATTCTTTCCTTCACCATCTTTTCTTGTAACATACTTATTTCCATTTTCATCTACTTGTATATCCCATTTATTTTCATCGACTTCTTTACCTTCATCGTTATCTTTAATACCCATATTTTTAAGTAATGAATATAACGCTCTAGATAAGTTACCAACCATGAATATTGATAGAATATTACAAATCATTCCTAATGGTGTTAAGAAATCTGTACCACCTAAAGATAACATAAATCCAACAAATCCTGAGCATATTTTCATCAGTAATGTAGGATGATCTGTTTGGAAGTACTCTGGTGTATTATTCCAAGCTTGGTATACATCCCAAGTATACATAGCTAATGTAATACCCGCTGTAACAAAGTTAGTTAATGACATACCTTTAATAGTAGATTGTAAAGTTTTCTTAGATGCTGCTTTAGTCATATCGTCAGTAATTTCTTGTGCTGCTTCTTGTAATACCTTTTGTATAGCTTGTGGTAATTTATCAACTAAATTAAGTTTCTTCATAAATGGACCTATAACTGGTATTTTAGATATAAACTTACTAACCTTTACGATTAGTTTAGCTAAGGATTTCATAGCTCTTTGGATAAGATGTCCTTTTTGTCCAACCATCTTAGTTCCTGTTTCTAACATCTCTCCACCGGCTTTACCACCTACTCTAATACCCTGTGATGCATATCTACTAGCCTTTTGCATACCTTCTTCACCTAGTTCAGCATATATTTTACCAGCTGTTTCAGTATTCATCATCCAGGTCTTTTCTATAACTTCAGTACCTTTAGATCCAAATAAGAATTCTTTTCCTCCTTTAAGAGCTCCACCAAATCTTTGTAAGAAAGATTTCTTTCCAGCACCGGCGGCACCTTCGGCGGCTTCTTTACCACCTTTACCGAAGATTCTCTTAAAGAAGTCTTTAACTCCTCCAGTTCCTCCTATACCTAAAGCATTTTTGATCCAACCGATTAATGCTCCTCCTACAGCAGATATGATACCTCCACCTAGAAGCATTTTACCAATATTACCTAACATTCCCCAGTTAAATCCTTTTTTCTTTTCGTCTTCTTTACCTACAGAACCTTTCTTACCTGCTATAGTAAGTAAAGCATCTGTGTTTTGTCTTTCTCTTTCTTCTTGGCTATCTTGTTCTTTAAGTTGTTCTGTTAGATATTTATTCTTACCTACTTCATTATAAATAGTATTAGCATATTTCTTCATACCAGTACTTTCTTCATTTCCAGAAGAAGATGAAGATCCTAGCATACGCATTTTCTCTTTATAACCTTCCATATCTATAGATCCAACTATTCCTACTGCATCTAAATGTCCACCAACGATTGTTACCGCTATAGGTTCACTTCGTTTAGTATTTCTTCTTCCATAAGCATTACTTCCTGATAAACTAGAAGCACTTAAAGATGAAGATGCATTAGTAGCCATATTAGTACTACGATCTCTTAAAGCTGGATTACTATTCTTATTTCCTTCTACTTCATTAATTACTCCTTTAGCTTTCTCAAAAGATATTATATGTGTAGCATTAGTAAGAATAGATCCTAATTTCATTGTCTTTCTCTTTGGTTTAAGTGGATCATAGATTTCACATTCACTATTATTCTTAATCTTATCAATTAAGATATAGTGTCCATGACCTCTTCTTTTAGAAAGTAAGACAATGTGTTTTAACTTTTTATTAGACTTCATCCATTTAGCTAATTTATCTAACTGAGCACCTCTAAGATTATTAATAGTATATTTAAAGTTAAGTCTATCTGCCATATAAGAGAAGAACTTAACATGAATACCTTTTCCTTTCATATATGGTTCTGCTAATTCTTTAATATCTTGAGGGTCAGTATCTGTATCAGTGAATACTTCTACTAAATAAGACATAGTAAGAATAGCACATCCTGCTTCAGATATAGCAGCCATATTACCAAATTTACCAGCTATTCTATTCTGATCTCTTCTATTAGGAGCTCCTCCATAACCAGTTCCTTGAGGTTCATCACTAGTAGTAGTTTCTACATCTTGCCATTCTTCTTCAAATGACTGTCCTCTATTAGCTTGAGCTTGTCCATCAGTATATCTGAATTGATTGAAATAGTTCTGTGCTGATTCAGCATCTACTGCTTGTCTACCTGTAGTAGAAGCATGTATATAACCATTATTATCTATCGACCAGTCGTTCTGATTTATCTCATTACCTTGTCTATCATATCCAACTCTTATTTCTCTCATTCTCATATTCTGATTAACTTTATCTCCGATATTTCTTTCAGATGATATTTGAGTTAATATAGAAGTAATATCAGTTCTATTAGTGAAAGCTTTCAAGTTCTCTTTCATAGTTCTATAGTATTCATTGATATCTTCTATAGAACCAAAAACAGATAGATGTTCTCTTCTATGGAAGTTTTCCATTTTAGCACCAGTAGGTTGTCCAGTCATTCTATCTATAACATTACCTTCATCATCGTAACCTCTTCTAGGCCAGATGAATTCTCGCATATTCTCTATTTCGATATTATGGTAATCGTCTAATACTTTAAGAGCTGCTTTCTGCATAGCTGGACCATTATGTGCATCTTTGTCTTGGTCAAATATTTCCCTCCAAGATGGTGTATTACCAGAGAAGTATCCTCCAGTCTTTTCATCTATCCATTTAGCCGCACTATCGTAAGCATCTTTACCGAACATTTTCTTGAATAACATTCTTGGTAGAAAAGTAAATGCTTTAAGCATTCCTTTAAATAATCCAGATTTACCTACAGCAAATAAAGCTCCTCCAGTTACAGTACCTAATATAGGTCCTAGTATACCACCAAATCTAACGTGATTCTGTATAAACTTAGAAACTTTAATACCTGTAGCCGCCGCAAATCCAGCTGGTAAAGCATCTTGCATTATTTTAGTTAATGCATTTTCTTTTCTAGTCTTTCCATTATCCATTACGATATCTCCGGACTCTCCAAGTAACTCTACCATCTTATTCATTTTCTTACTCATTAACATAGATCCACCAGCGATTACTCCTAGTAATGGAGACATTAAAGGGCCTCCACCCATAGATTTCATCATCTTATAAACCATAGCTCCTGCACCAGCAGATCCAGCAAATTTAATATTTCTTTCTCCAGCTACTGTAGAAGCATATTCTCCTAACCATTTATTGAAAGTTCCCACATCTGCCATTATATCACCAGAGAAGTCTAGTTTATTCTTCATAGTCTGGTAACCATTCTTAATGTAAGTATCTTTCATTTCAGCTATTCTGTTTACACCAATCTTTTCTTCCATCTTTTTCTTTTGTTTTTCTAACATTTCATAAATTTTTTCTGCAGATTTATAAGCGACACTCTCAGATTGGTTATTATCTTCTAGATTTTGCATTCTAGATTTCATTTCAACCATATTAGTTACTATTAAGTAATAGTCATATCCGACCATTTTAGCAACTTCTTTTTCCAATGTGTCGTCATTATATAATGCTGAAAATTGTGTATTCTTATTTCTAGAAGATATTTGTCTTTGATTATTGAAATCAGTCATAGAGTAATAACCATTAGTCTGGTTAGTAGATCCATCAGCATTTCTGGATTCCATACCTCCTGTAGCCCAAGCTGCAAATGTAGATACAGATGCTCCATGCATATTCTTAAGTATCTCTAAATCTTTATCATATTGAGCTCTAAAGTTATTATCGAATATATCTTCTAATAACTGTTGTGCTTCTGGTCCAGGTATTCTTTTAATCATACGTATAAGAGCACACATACCATTAGCTCTGTTCATTTTAGTTTTAGGATCTAAAGCACGGTACATACCTAGAGCAAATAAATCTTTTTCTGTAAATGTTCTAGCTTGTACATCTGCTAATAAGTCTCTACCCATTTGAGCATATATTAATCCTAACTGGATTAAATCATCTTTAAGAGCGTTAAGACCAGCATTATTATTAGCCATCAAGGATTTAATAAATTGCTTACCTCTATTATCTACTTCAGAAGCTATATCTTCCATTAGATTCGTATTTATTCTTTTACCATAATCTTTAACAGCTTTCTTAAGTTTATCTCCAGCTCCCATATCCATACGATTCAATGCATCTTTCATTGATTCGAATTTACCAGTATTATGGTTAAAGTATTGTCCATCAGGACCAGTAGGATTACCACCATTAGAAATAGTAGCTATCTTCTTCATGTATCCTTCAATATTAGCTAAGTGAAAAGGAACTACTTCGTTAATACTACGATGAGTCATAACGTCAAATGTAGCTCTACCTTTTGGATCTCTTTTCATATAATCTTTAATATTTAATATCTCAGATGCTTGTGAATTATTTTCAGCAAAATGAGAAAAGAAATCTTTAAGAAGTTTATTATTAGAAGTTTGCATAGACTCAGCAAATTTCTGGAACATATCTCTTGGATTCTCCATCCAGTTAAAGAAGTTCTCTCCTTGTCTATGACCTAAGGCTTTCTTAACACCATAACGTCCCGCTTGTCCAGCTATCATACGTGCTATAGATGAACCATTCATTTGTCCCATTAAAGGAATAAGCATTTGTGCCACATCATATATATCACCAAATGCTCCACCAGATACCTGTTTCATAGCAGTACCTTTAGCCGCAGATGCTAATCCTTTTAGGAATCCACCCTTACCTCCACCAAACATACCGTCTAGAAGGTTAGATTGTTTACTAGGTCCATTATTTATCTCATACTTACCATTACCTTTATCCTTTATATTAAATCCAACTTTAAGTATGTTAGTAATGTTACGTAGTTCTTGTAACATATCTTTCTTATAACTTAAAGATGTCTCATAATATTTAGCTTGTACATTCTTCTGGAATGTAGACATTTCAGCTATAGACTTATTCATTAAATTCATTGTAGCTAAATTACGTTCTGCTATTTTAGAATGAAAAGCCATCATAGCTGATTGCATTTTAAGGTTAGCTCTGTTACCACGATTAATTATATCATTAACAGTAGCTTGTTTTCCCATAGGTTTAACTATAATTCCACTATTAGGATTAGATGTCATATCAGCATCCGTTAATGTAGAATTACTAGTATTAGAGAATGTATTATTAGATAAAGTAGGTTCATCTTTAAACTCTTCTATTTCTGATTTAGATTTTCTATTAAAAGAAGCAGTCATATTTCTCATATGTCTTTCATTATCTCTAGACACTTTATCTACTTCATTTTTAGATCCTCTAGTAACAGGTTTAATCTCTTTAGTAGCGTTTAAAAACTTACGTTCTCTATCTTTATCATCGTACAGGTTTTGTGTTATCCCGTCGTTACTTTTAGCCATCAAAATCTCCTTTCTGATGTGATATTGTTAATAGTAAGCTGTTTTCATATTTTGAAAACGAAAAAAAAACTGGGAACTAGTCCCAGAATTTTTTTTAAAAGTTTTGGAAGAAGTTCTTACGAGCTTCTTCCATTTCCTTTTTAACTGAGTTGCAGAATTCTTGTGATTCTGCAAACTCTTTTCTAAATTGTTTAGAGAATTCTTTCATTTCCTCCTTTCCTTGTTTGATATATTTTTCTGTATCCTCTAATTTTTTGTTAAATTCCAACTCCTCTTTTAATTTTTGGATTTGTTTTTTAGCCTCTAGGATCGCAAGATCCTTTACAGCTTTTGGAAGATTAGATCTTTTTATAAGATCCACTTCTATTTTGATTTGATCTGCTTTTATTGAAATTTGTTGGTTTGTCATTGTTCTCTCCTTATTGATATGGATTTGGATTTTAAAAGACTTTTGTCTTTCCATATCTTATCTACTTATATAATATATAAGTAGAATATTTTAATTTTGGTTTCATAGGAATTGAGGAAAAAAAGAAGCTACCCCGAAGGGTAGCCTAATTACATAAATTCTCTAAATATCTTATACCTTATTTCTTTATTTAATGGATCTAATTGCCATAATATCTCATCGTCATCATTATCTATAATAAACGCTGGTATATTACAATTATAAGCTGATGCATAACTTTTTTGATAAGTACTGAAGTAATTGACTATATCTTGCTCATTATCCTTAAAAGATTCAATCAATTTAAGTAAAGTATCACATATATTTTTAAAATCTTCATTCTTTGATGATTCTGTTAAATCATAATAATGTGGAAAAGACTGTTCTCCAAACTCATTATAAGTTACAACTCTAAGTGATTTATCATTATGAGATAGAGTTGATATTTCTCCACTTCTCATTAGTTCGCAACTTATAACTAAAGAATTACAATATTCTTCGTATCTTTCATCCTTGATAGTTATATCATAGTAATCATAATCTACGTTATCATAAGTTAGATCCATTTCACTATATTTATAATCTATAGTAACTTCTAAATTTTTAGCAGTCATTAAACTATTGATTCCTAATTTATAGAAGTTAGATAACCTGTTTACTAAATCAAAACAGAAATCAGATTCCATAGCTGTTTTATACATTAAGTTACCGTATTTAGAATATTTCAATACTACTAAATCCATATTAGTCCCATAATCCATACTATTCTCCTTTTTCATTCTTTCCTGGTAAAGTTAATTCTTCATTATTATCGAATTGTATTTGCCAATTTAGAAATGTATTAGCTTTCTTTAAATCTTCTAATCCATTCTTTCTGTCAGCTCTCAATAAGTAAGTTAAATAAGATCCTTTCAACCATCCTCTGAACTCTTCTGGTGTGAGAGTACCTTTTAGTATATCCACTGCTTGTACATCATGTCCATCTATATTGAACATGTAATGTTTAGGTTGGTTCACCATATCATACTTATTTTTATCTTCTACACTATAATATTTAGGTACTTTAACATCTTTCGTAGGAATATATAGATTAGACAGATTTTTCTTTTCATTATCTTCTTCAGTAGTGTCCTCTTCTGATTTATCTTCATATTTTTTAACTTTCTTTAATAGTAGATATATAGCTCTCAAAGGAAGAGGTTTAATACTACCTCTTCCGAAATTATCAGTAGACATTTTAGTTCTACATTTTGAATCTACATACTCGTCTACGGAATTAAATTCAGTTCCTTCTAGTAAATTCTCTCTAAGTTTTAGTTCTAACTTAATATCATCGGTTAACCCAGATGGTACTCTTCCTGTATGTTCCTTTGCAAATACTATATGTAATTTCAACTCCGTATTAGAATGGTTAGCGATAAATTCTTGGTAAAGACTAAGTTTAACAGCATGAGGTTGTCCAAGTATACAACATTTGTGAGTTTCACTTCTATCACATTTATTTCTCAATTCTTCGTTCATCATTTATAAGATCTCCTTCTACTAGTTTAAAAGTTTTTAAAACACTGTTATCCTTCATTTCTTTAAAAGTATCTTCTATAACTTTCTTTATGTTACTATACTTCTCTTTAGTCTCATCATTGAACTCACTCATCATGATTAAATATTCATTTAGATCTATATTCAGACCAACACGTCCATCTCTAGAATTATACACTCGTCTAATAAATATATCTTCTGATATATTTCTATCTTTATTAAATTCTAGAAAAATTGTATCTTCTAACATTTTTCTACCATCATCGAATATTCTGTGATACTTAAAATATGCCAGTATATTATTATTTATTTCTGATATACCTAAAGATACTTCAAAGATACTTTCTTCTTCTTTGAATTTAAATTTATAATCAATTACTCTTTCATATAAGAAGTAAGCTATTTCAGTGATATTATCTAAATTAAATGTAGTTTTATTATCCATGTCTATTTCTATTTTTATATGATTATCTTTATTTATTTTAAATCCTTCTAGATACGTGTTATTTATTTTCAACAATATCATCTCCTTATATAATTATAAATGTAATATAGGTGAATATATAGCAAATGCGGCATCATAAATATATTGTACAGTCTCAATATCTGTAGTTCTATCGAATTCAACTATATTATCCCATTTTGTAACATCTAAAGCTCTTAAGAAGTGACTCTTCTCCAGTTCCGCTCTTTTCTTATGATCAGTTATTACTTCTCCTTTGAATGCAGGATCTACTTCAAAGTCTTTCTTATAACATATAGTCCCTACAGTTCCATTCATAGGAGCTCCTTCTCTATATTCTGTAGTAACTTTGTATAATCCTCCGTCTATACCTAAAGCATATAAAGTACAACTTCCATACCCTTCTGTAGAAAAGTATCTACCTAATTCTACGTCTATTCCATGTAATTCTGTTAATACTGCACTAGTATCATTTAAAACTGTTAATAATTGCATATTACTCATCTCCTTATAAATAAATTTATATAGGGTCCTCATTATTTGAGGACCCATTTTATCGATTATATAGTTTCTAGTAGATTATAATTCTGACCACTATTGAAGATTTGTTGTTTCAAGTTATTTCTATGCATTTCAAATACTTCTGTATCATCCATTATAGTAGGTCCACTGTTAGTACAGTTCTGATTCATACAAACGTATTTTCCTCTACTCTTCAACTTATTCTCTTCATCTCTAGTTAATCCTTGTGTCCATGGGAATATCTGTCTCATCAGATGTCCACATTTAGGACATTTAACTTCGAAACCATTCTTAGGTAGGCAACCTCCTAAGTCGAGTATAGTTATAAATCCTTGTCCATTGATATTCTTTAATCCATAGTTGAACGGACTAAACTCTGGATTGATATCTGCTATTACGAAATACTTCTGTAATAGTTCTACTAACTTAACTACTTGTGGATTAGCTTGACCATCTTTAACTAAATAGTCTCTTATTATTTCTCCTACACTATTCTTAAATGCAAAGTCTGGATCTGTATAAGCCGCTTCTCCAGATGGACCATTCATATTAATATTATTACCAAATGTACCTCTTATTCTATCCATTATAGGTTTACTGTATTCTATAGGTACAACCTTTTCACATGCTAGTATCTTAGTACCAGGTACCATTACCGCATATGGTTCTACATTAAATAAGTATCCTAAATCAGGATGGTTACTCTTTTGTCCTTCTAATAGGATTTGAGATACAAATGCTTCTCTGTTATTAGCTAATTTAGCCGCTAATATTTGTATAGGTACTTTAAATACTATTGGTATACTTCTATTAATTCCACATAAGTCTTTAATTTCATCATGTGGTACATTTAATTCTATTACAGTTCTATTTGTTCCTTTACCTAGTATCTTAATTAAGTTTTGAGCAACTAGATTATTCAATGTATTAACTACTTCCTTCCCAGATGCTTGTCCTCTTTCTATAGACTGTATAGTCTGTTCTATAGTATTAAGTATTTGAGCGGCATTGTAGCTCACTTGTTGTTGAGGTTGTTGGAATCCTCCTCCCCAACCATTGTTATTAAATCCTCCATTATTGAAGTTATTGTTAAACCCATTACCGAATCCATTATTGTTAAAATTGTTATTCATCATCATCGTTATCCTCTCCTTCTTCATTTTCTCTTAAATAGTTTATTAATGCATCCATATCTTTAAATGGTATACATACTACATCTTCGTCATCTTCTTCATTAGGACCATACATAGTGAAGAAAGGTTTTATCTCTCTTTCTTCCTCATCATAAACTAATGTAAAGATAAAGTTTTCTTCATTTTCTAATAAGTAGTTCTCTAATAAGTTTCTCATTATCTCCATATCTAACTCATTAGGTAATGTATATTTCTGACTAGTTGTATCAGGTATTGATAATTTCTCTACACTGTATTTTTGTCCATCATTCTTTATAATCAGTTTTAACTCACCGTCGACATATGAGTAAAACATTTCTTGAATGAAATCATGTTTCTTGAAATCATTCTCTCTTTCATATAAGAATTCAACCGTTGCTTCAAATTCACTTAATGGATATCCTAACCATTCTTCTTTGAAAGCAGATTCATCCAATAGTAAGGTGATCAGTCTCACTATTGAATTATTTCCTTCTTTTCTCTTGTATCCTACTTGTAACATATAATCCTCCTATATTAATTATCCCATAAATCTTGGTATTACTATTTCATTTTTCTTTTGTTGTGGTCCATTGATAGCTCTATACGCTGCTACAAATGGATTTACTTGATTATTGTTATTAGTATTTTGGTTAAACCCTACATTTCCATATCCGTTATTATTATTGAAACTGTAGTTTGTTGTGAAGTTTCCATTGAATCCATTATTATTTGTGAATGTTCCAAATACATTGTTATTATTACTTGGTGTCATAAACTGTGTAGCATTTCCTGTTAAGTTATATTGATTTAATAATTCTGGTAACAGGAATACATGTGCTTCTTGTCCAGCTTGGTTAACTATAGTTAATGCTAAACCTCCACCTTGTAATTCATTTTCATTCTTAATAGGGAAGTTTCCTACAAAACTACCTATGAAATATGGTCTTACATTATTTCTAAATTGTGGTGCACTTACTAAATAATAATAACCCATTTGGTCAACATAAGCTGGAACTCCTAAATCATTAGTTGGTTGGAATCCTCTAGATTGTAATACTCCGTGCATGTAATTCATATCAAATGTATTTTGATTATTACCCATTACATTATTAGGATTGAACATATTTTGATTTTGATTATTCATAAAGTTATTTGTATTTGTATTCATCATTGTAGCGGCTTGATTAATAAAGTTATTACTTATATTACTAGTAACTGGTGTAGGAATTGTTGAGTTATTCATATTACTATTATAATTATTAGTGACTACAGTGTTATTATTATATGCTGGTACCATATAATTAGGTAAAGGCTGACCTACATTTACATTAGGTGCATCCATAGGAACTGGTATGTTTGAAGATCCTCCATTAACAGTTACATAAGCACCTGTACCTTGCCCATATGGATTCATTATCATTGTGTGAGATGTAACTACATTATTTGCATTATTGTTACTTACTCCTACAAAACCAGCATTTTGGTTTAATGTTTGATTATTATTTCCTATTGGCATAAATACTGTATTTCTATTAACTTTCATTTGTTCTATAGCATCTCTAGGAATTAATCCATGGTTATACATAGACACTAATATATTATGCTCAATAGTTTCTTTATCATTCTTTTCTGCTATTGTGTTAAGTATTTCTCTTACCATTTCTGGTGCTTCATTCTGTATCTTATTCTTTTGACTAGTAGTTCTAAGTAATGCTGTAGCCATATCTGCATACATAGCAAAGTATAATCCCATAGCTGTAAGAGGTGATTGTTCATCACTAGCCATTTGCATCATTAGATTCATTTCTGCATCAGAAATTATTTGTTGTTGCATGGCAGTTTCTAACAGTTGTTGTCCTGCTGGATTACTTAATATCTTTTGTAAAGCATTAAGTACCACTGCTAAATTACTCATTCTATCTTTGTCTTCTACTTGATTCTTAGTTTCCATGAATAAACCGAATAATGTGTTCATGTGATCAGGAGTCACTACTCCCATACCTTGTGTAGATCCATATAATTCTCCTCTATCTAGATCACTTACTACATTTTCTATAGCTTCTATAGCTTTACTACCTATATACTTTATCTTATTCATGTATCCTAGGTTATTTACTACCTTTGAGATATTATTACTTACTGGTACTGCATAGTCTGGTTGTCCTCCAATTGGTTTTACATATGTGTTAATCATAATTATTCCTCCTCGTTTTCTTCTTTATAGTTAGTTTTTCTTTCCTCTTCCGCCTTAAGTTCTTCAGGCATTTCTCTTGTTTCATCATTCAAATCGTCTTCGTCCATACTTACTATATCTATAGCCATAGTATTAGCATTCACTAGATCCTTTATTGTATCGGAATATATCTTATCACTTAATCTTAATCCTTCTAGTTCAGCTACATAGTATGTACGATAATCTCCCCCACGTCCTCCAGTATAGTTATTATCAACTTTCTTTTCTACAAAGGGTGATGGTACAAACTTAGATTGGTTCTCTCTGTCTTTATCAACTACAATACCTAGGAAATTTCTTTGTATAAAATCTCCATTAACATTGTCTTGTATTGAGAATTTGTGACAGAACCATAAACCATCTAATTTCTGTTTCAATGCATGTGCTTTTGCAATCATACCGGCATTAAGTATTTTTACTATATCTCTACTTCCTGCCTCTTTCAATTTTGTTGTTAATTCTTCACCACCTCTATTAAGTTGTGCTCCAGATAATACTGGTATCTTTAAATCTATACCAATCTTTCTCTGTTGCTTAGCTTTAATAGTTAATGGCTCTTCTCTTTCTGCTTCACGGAACTCTCCCCAATCTATTTGGAATAAATCAAGATAGTCAGTTATTAGCATAATAATTTTAAAACCTAAACGTTCATATTCTGCAATATCAGTCTTAATATTAATATTAGAATAACCTTCTAATTCCGTTTTAAATACTATAGGGATTCTCGAGTTTTTCTCCCTAAGCATTTTCATCATGTTTTCAGTGAGATGCCTACTATCTCCAATCTTGTCTACATTGGCATCAGTATCCGAATAACCTCTGATGGTATCATAATTAACTCCGTGAAATGCACATCTTCTTTTATTGATTGAAGATGGTTTCATTTCTAAGTTAATGTATAATATTGCCGGTATCATACCACTTGGGATTATAAAGTCATCCCAGGAATGATGTAAAGCAATATATTCTGCTACATTTAACATAAATCCACTCTTAAAGTTAGATGGTAAAGCTCCCATTACATATAGTGTACCTGCACGGAATCCCCCACCAACTAAATTATCAATCCACATACCTGTAGAAACCATGTTAAAATCTTCTTCAATTGACTCTTGTTCAACTCTATTAGTTCCAAATGATTTAATACCAGTCTCTTCTTCAAACGCATTGTAAACGAATGCATTGTTCTTCATGGTATCTTGAGCTAAGCTCTTACCTAAGTCTTGTACAACTTCTAATTTAGATAATAAGTTCGTCAACTTAACATCTACACCAGATAGTCCAGATTTCGAAAACTTATCCCAAGTGTCGTTCAAATTATCTATGGCAGTAGACATTGAAACAACATGTTTTACTTTTGAGTAATAAGTTATGAATTCTTCTATTACTTTAGGTGAGAATGTAGATCCTGATTCTGCTACAAGTTCTTTGACTTCATCTGGTAAGGAGGAAGATTCAAAGTACATCTTAGCTTGTTTAGGAAACCTAATAGATTTCTCATAGAGATCATTTGCGAATATCTTAACACTTTCTACTAATGTTCTTGTATCTACATCTACTATCTTATTTGTATCAATAGTATCGAATGCAGTCTTAATGTTTTCCATGAGTTGTATTTCATTAGTATGGTGAATCATTAATGAAAGAGTGTTAATAAGAATATTCTTATTATTGTAAAACAAAGTGGCTCTCCTTTCCAATAGTTTTCAGTAGACAAGAAAAAACTATTAATTTTGAAAAATTTTTCAAAAGTGTAACACCCTACCAATTCAGATAGGATGTTACAATTAAATAAAATTAATAAGGAGACACGATGATAGAAATATGTATAAAACTATTCATCGTATCGCTAAAATAATATATAGGTATTTTTTTATAAGAATTCTACTTTATTTATTTCGTAATTCTCTTTACCATGTAAATCGGTTGATGCTGTCTCTATATATTTCTTTTTATCTTCTGATAGTATAAAAATCTTACACCCTACACGGGATATCATTCCTTCTTCTGATTCTGGTTTAGAATGACAGTATAATTTATAGGAAGCACTAATACCGTTATTCTGATCATATAGTTTAATTACATAATATGTATTTTCTTTATGTATATCAATTTTAGTTATTAACCAAGATTTCATATCTTCTATCATCTCATCAGGTATTTCTATAATACTTCCTATAGTATCTATACCAGAATATAGGTCATAGAATATTATAGCTACATTACCCGTGGTTCTAATACAATACAATATATCATCAATCGAAGATACGTGGTGTAAAAAATCATGTGTTGTATCTCCTTTAGTTATACTATATATTTTATCACCTGTATGAGCTAACATTTCGTCAGGTTTTCTTCCTTCATTTAATAATTTTTCAAAATCTATAGTAACACTCCATGTCGGAGTTTGGTTAAATAAATCACTCATTAAATATCATCCTTTCTATTTCTTCATCTTCTAATTCTACTCCATATAGATCAGAAGCTAATCTTTTTATTTTATCAATATTAGATACAGATTTATCAGTGTAATAGTTTATATCATCAGTTAACTTCTCTTCTAGTTCTGTATCATTCATTTCTGTTTTTATTTTAATATTGTACTTCTTTACATATGTTTTCAGTAAAGATAGATTAGCTAATCCTGTAGAATTTCTCTCTCCAGTTATTGTAAACCTGATGTAATCTTTACTAGATACCTTCAATAGTAAATTAGACAGTATACTCTTCATTTCTTCTAAAGGTTTCATATGTATATTTTCTATTATGAAATCTAAATACTTGGGTGCATTATAGTTAGGTACATATACCCAGTCCCAATCATATTTATCTAAAGTGAATTCCATATATCCTTTTATATTATCTATATCAGAAAAAGACATAGTAGTTAATGAGTTTATATAGAATATCTTATCTTGTAAATTAATATGTTGATGTATATGTCCACCAGCAGAAAATAATCTAGTATTATTAATTAGATCCTTCTGTTGTATAACTATTGATTTAGGTAGATTTGTAATAGAATCCTTCTGCTTTACATAAGGAATGACTCCATCAACCGATCCATGAAAGAATGTCATGTCTGCTGGTTTATCAAATGCATAAGATTGAAATTCAGAATAAGTACCGAAATAACTTTCTGGAAGATATCTTATTATATAACCATTAAAATCTTCGTAAGCTACAGACGTAAAGAATCTACAGTATTTAGAGTCTATAAATAAAGTCTTTAACATTTCTACAATCTTACCATCATGAGAAGCTGTACCTTGTATCATTCTAAAGTAGATCTTATTAGTTTCACATATAGTAACTACTTTAGTGATAAACTTAATAGTCTCTAAAAAACGTATATCATCACTCTGGTAAGATGTATGTGTAAGGTCACCTGCAAAGATTAACATATCAGGAGGATCATCCATAAGTTTCATTATTAAATCATTTAATTCTTCAGATATGTATCTATTCATAGTTTCTTTATCTTTAAATAGATGTAAATCTGCATAAGCTCTAATCCTCATTATCCACCTCTTCAGAAGAATCTTCTTTAAACATTAAATAGATCTGTACTGTCTTTGCTATATTATTTACTTCATCTATAAATTCTTGTCCATTGAATTTATTTAATTTGTCCTCTTCTTCCTTCAATGTATCTACATTTTTTTTCAGACTAGAAATCATATCTGTTTCAGTAAAGAAATATATTACATATCTAGCTTTCTCTACTATCCCATGTATGTTACATTTTTCAGTTATAAGTCCTAACCATGTAGGGTTACAATACGTTGGATCGTATGCTTCTTCACTAGCATCTCCGTATCCATAAGCTTCCATAATCTGTTTCTTAAGCAATGTAGATTTACCATTCTGCCTAGGAAATAAACATTCCTTAATTGGATCCTTTATATACCCTTCTTCTTTCTTATCTAATTTTAAAAAATTCCATCCCATTGTAATTCCTCCTTTTAATATCTTAATTTAATTGATTATCTGGTATTAAATAATGTCTGTATTCTTCTATAAGAGCAAACTTATCTTCAGGACAAGTTATCTTACTCATCTTCTCAGTAAAAACACGTTGTTCTTCTTTAGATATTATAGTAGATAAAACTATTATAAATTCCATTATGTTTATTTCTTCCGTCTTTTGTTTATGTAGTTTATTTCTAATTTCCTCTACATCAAATTCTAATTTCATCATTACATGTCACCTCCAAACATTAATGGGTTAATATCTACTCCATATTTGTTAGCATACTCATATACTACTTTTTCCTTTTCTTCTCTTCCTTTAGATACTGATATCTTATGAGACATCTCCTTAACTTCATGATCCGGTAATACTTTCCCTAACCTAATTACTAATCTAGCAAAATCCATATCTTTGTTACTCTCTAAATTCATTACAATCATCTCCTTCAATATTTTATCATTTTAATAATATAAAAATAAAAAATTATAAAATAAGGGTTTATATATTTTTGACGAAAAAAAAAGATAGCTCCCCTATGGGAGCAGGAGCTATCTTAACATCTCAAGAAAACGGGGATGATATCTTACGGATAAATCTTGTATCACTCCTGTTCTCCACAATAGTTGTTCTAGGGACTCACTGAAGTTTTCTTTACTTATCGATATTTCAGCGAAGACCTTATTGACTAAGTCTTTTCCTCCTTCATAAGATGGAGTCCCATACGGAATCTCTGATTCAAATTTCACTTCTGAATCAGAACTAATTACTAACCCAATAAATTTAGCATTATTCTCATCTCCTTTTACCCGAAATAACGCTATCGTAGATCCAGTGGCATCCTCGAACGATAAGACACTATTGGTATCCTTTTTGAATTTAACATAGTGAAGTTCCATTTCCATAATTTTTCCTCCTTAATATACTGGGTTAATTTTTAAGATACCTTTGTATCCCCAGTATCCTTATTATCTTATCTACTATATTATATATAAGTAGAATTAATTAACGATAAATAAAAGGACTCCCTTTCGGGAGTCATAGTAACAAAAAATAATAAAAAAAGAAAGGTTTCTATATCCAATAATTAGCAGAATTATTGGGATTAATCAATGAATACGAGAAATCATACGTCTCAATCATTCAGATACATTTATGTTGTCTTTATTTTGTTTTTCTCTTATACCTCTTACTTTTTCTTTATCATATTGGATTTCAAAGAAACATGTTGTAGAAACTATAATTTTAAATAATTGCATTATTATTAATATAGTATCTACACGCATTATATAAAATAATAATAGTAATATAGTATTGTAAGCTATTCTAAATGTCCAGCTAACATCGTTTCCTTTATATACATAGTATATTGTAAAAGAAGCGAACCAAGCTCCTATCAAATCATATACTACAATCAATCTATCAGTTGTATCAGCTATATAAATTAAGAATATAAAGCTAGATATTAATATTATCATCAATACTGTAAAATATCTTCTCTTAGAATAAGTAGGATCACTTCCACCTAAATATTTTTCTAACCTGTATGTAACTGACCTCAATTTAACTTCACTGAATATATATGTCGGTATACCTAAGACCAACAATATGGTTGGAATATATTCCAACTTAATTAAGACACAGATAACATATACAGTCAATAGATGAAATATATAAAGTATATTAGCAATTCTTTTATTTATTTTAATAATTATACAATATAGTGCCATACAAACTAATGCAAAGTAATCTATTAACATACTTCCGGAATCAGTTATTAGAACACCTGTACCTAAACATATAACGAGTAAACTTGAAATAATTAAAGTATAGAAAAAGTATTTGTTTTTAAACATTTTAATTTCTAACATATTACATCACTATACTTGCGGATTGTTCTAATGTACTATATCCTTGAAGAACCTTTAATAGTTCTTCTTTCTTGGATGCAGCACTAGCCCAATCATCTAATTTCAAATTTATATTTCCTAACCCTGATGAAATACTTTCTATATACTTAGCCTCGTTATTGTATAATACTATCATTACATTTAATTTACATAATTCATAAAAATCATGCTCTCTTGTTTCACTAATAGCTAACATATTAGCTGGTTGACTTACAAATACTCTAAATTCATAAGACATGTCTTGTCCATTTATACCTGTATCATAATTAAATCTTATTCTATTCGGTTTCTCATAATAGGAAGCATGTAAATAGTTCATAAACATATCCATTCCACCTATCTGTCTAGTAGTTACATTACCAGTATAAGCAGAATCCAAATCCATGAAATCACTATACATACTCATATAAGATCCATAAGTTGTATTACCATATAGATTACTATTAACACGTGCTCTTACATCTATTATCTCCAATCCAGATCTAAGTATAGGAGCCATTACTTCATAAGGTATATTATAAAGTGAAGTCTCTATTTTATCCTCTGGTGTCATTTGTACATCTCTGAACATTATTTGGAATTTAAAGTAATGTGACCATTCTTCAAAAGCGTGTCTCCTTAATATATCATATATCTCTTTATCAGAATAATTTAATTTAAGGAATTTCTTTAATCCTAAATCATCTTTTATTCTAGATATTAGTTTATTTATATTCATATAGACACCTCCTTATAATGAGCTATTTCTTATACTGTTTCTGAGTCTAACACTCTCCATAGTAGCCTTATAGTCATCATTTAGTGTTGCGTATACTCCTTTACCTACAGATACTAAGTCTTCGCTTATTCCCATCTCTCTAAGAATAGGAGATGCTTCTCCAGATGCTTTTAATAATGGGTATTGGAATCCTTTTGTAATAGGACTTTCTACTAATTTATATACATCACTTGATTTAACATATGATGTAGGATTTCCCGGATATGTTACCCAGTCAACTGCTATAAGATGTATATCATGTAATACTATAACACCGTCATCTCTCTTAGTAGGTTTTCCTATAACACGTATACTGAATGATGGTAATTCTCCATTAAGTATAGCTTTAGCCATAAGGTTACCATTACCAGGAACAGTTCTAACCATTCCCATTAATTTATTACCTTCAAACCACAATTTAGTAAATCTGGAATGTACATTAGTTCTATCAACTTTAGTCCATCTTAATAAATCTTCTGGATCATCAGGATGTTCTAATTCAGATAAGAATACTCCAGTATTTAACATTTGCTGTAATCTTTCTCTTTCAACTGCAATCTTCATTTCAGCTAAAGGATATATTACATTATTTCTGGTAGGTATACTATCATCTAATGTTATTATCTCTACAGGAAATTCTATAAATGCTGCTCCATGTTCTAACTTCTTTCCTAATTCTTCTGTAAGATCAAAGTTCTCTCTTGCTGGTATGAAACCAGTCATAGTTGCTAAAATTCTCATCAGTCTATCTCTCCTTTCAAGTGTATTTAAGTTAAAGGCGGGAAATTAATCTCGCCTTATAATTTACCAGTAGGTATTTCTTCATTATTTCCTTGGTTATTGTTATTACCTTTATTATTATTTGGTACTTGTACATTATCTGTCTTATTATTATCTTTAGATCCTGTGGTAAGTGCATAGTAGGCTACTAGAGTTTCTTTTACAGCATAATTCCATTTCTTAAGTACAGCATTATAGAACATAGCACAATGCATAGTTCCTTGTGAGAAGTTAACTACATAAGCTTTTACATATGGGACTAAATTACCAGTATTAGATGGATCATTTCCAGCTGTATTATCTGTACCACCATATTCATTATTATTAGCATTAGCATTATTAGGTGTTGAATTATTATTAGTATTTCCATTATCAGTATTATAATTTTGAGTACCGTTATTATTACCAAATAATCCTTCTCCAAAAGCTTCACTCATATAATCATGTACTTCTCTCATTATTTCATTATAAGAAGATCCAGCACCTAGAGATTTCTCAGTCATAGATTTTCCTTGGTCAACTAATGATGTTCCACTTTGGTTAAAGTTTCTATTAGTATTACCATCATTCTTTCTATCAACTAATCTATCTAATTTAGTCATCATTTGCTGTAACTTCATTTCTTTATTTTTAAAGTTTCTAGATAGCTTTCTTCTATTAAGATTAACATAAAGATCTATAAAATCATTTAGTAATCCCCTAGTAACTTCATAAGCTGTATTCGCATCTACATTTTTCTTTTCTAATTGTACAGCATTAAAATCTTGTACTTGTACTTTAGAATCTTTCTTATCATTAAAGGTATCACTTTGTAGTCCATAAGCTGCTAACATACGAGCTAAAGATCCAATAGCATCTGGTGTTACATCCATATAAGATTTAGCATGACTATCTACTGCTTTAGCCATATCATTTAAGAATTGCATCCATTCTTTATTAGTTTGACTTTCTTCTCCTCTTACTTGCATTTCTATAAGTTTAGTAACAGTTTTCTCAGCATGAGCAAAATCATATTGGTTTTGTGATCCACCTTGTTGAGTTTGTTTCTTCCAAGGTTTAGCTAATCTCTTAATAGACTCAAACCAGTTATGTAGCCAATCTTGTATAACTTGTTGTACACTTCTCTTTTGAGATAATTGTTTAGCTCCTTGAGATGTGTCTTGTCCTTGTGCTCCAGCAGATGCTTGATCTAGTAATCCACATATAAATAAGATAGCTTCTGTATAACTTTTAGGAGGTGCTCCATTTATAGGTATACTAGCTTCAGCTAAAGACTCATAAGTAATTATCTTCATATTTCTTCTAGGATCTTTAACATTACGAGTTCTGTCTCTTAATGCGTTTTTCATATCCTGAATTAATTTATAAAGTTGCTTTTCTTGGTTAAGGAAATCTCTAAGAATATTCTTAATCATTTGTATAGCTTTCTTAAATAATTCTTTAATCATGTTCATTCCATTAGACATTCCTCTTTTAACATCTGCTGCTACAGAATTAACTCCAGAGAAAATTCCCTCTGCAAAAGGATCATATCCTTCTGCAAATGCTCTATTAATTATATCTTCATTAATGGAATCATTTATAGCATCTATCATTATATCAGATAAAAGAAGAGCTTGTTCAGACATAGCAGTCATAGGATTACATTTATTATTCTCTCCCTCGTAACCCATCTGTTCTAATAGTCTACTCATTATTTAATCACTCCTCTCTGTATTCTATTTCTCATATATTGTAGTAATTGAATACTATTGTTAATTACTCTTATTTGAAGTCCTATATTAGATGCTAAGTATACTAAGAAACATTTCATTCCTTCAGATGTAGCAGACGCAGGTGTATGCGACAAAACTTGTAGTAACTTGTCACTAAAGTATTCATTCTTAGATACAGTATCCTTAATAGAAGATAGTAAATTATTAAGATTACTAATAGATCTTTCCTTTTCTAATATACCTTCTATCTTATCATAAGATGTCTTCATATCATATGGAACTACTGTATCAGTACTATCACTATTAGGAATTAAATACTTTATCTTAGAAGATACATCTACTATTATATCTGTAGGTATATTTCTTAATCTATCTTTACAAGATTGTGGTAAAAAGAATTCCTCAGTATCTTTTGGTAATTCCTTTTCTAATTCATTGAGTATATATTTACACTCAATGTTTTTGATACACGGAATATTTCCAGTATAATCATCATCAACTGTTAATTGATTTATCGTGGATAATTCTTTATCATAATGCTTAAGTAATTCTAAGTAATTACTAATTAAAATAATAGAATTAGGTATTAGTAATTTCTCAGCTTCTTCACTTTCTTCTATGGATCTATCTATAGGTAATTCTTCACTCTCAGCTAAAGCTACCATATGATTAGTACCCATGAAAGATGACTTTATAAATACATCAGCATTAACGAAATCTTCACTGTTAAACATCGATATCCTCCTTTAAATATTAATATACGAGTGTTTTTGTTACTTTTTAAACGAAAAAAAAAGATGTGTCTATATAAGCATAGACACATCTGCATACACAAACTTAGTTGTGCTGTCGTTAAATCTTTCAACCGTATATTCTAATGTAGTTATTTCTCGACACCCGAAAATTGAGATCAAGTCCACTACTCTCATAGCGAGTTCAGAGATATTTCTAAATACTTCCCCCTCGTTTATTACAAAAGAACCATCATTTCTACGAACAATATATACTTTTACCACATGATTACCGAGTATAGTTAGTCCACTTGTATACTCTCTTTCGTCAAATATTTTTATTAATTTTTCTATTTTTTCTAAAGCTTTTTCGTTCATGATTATCTCCTTATCGATATGGACCTAATGTTTATAAGGAAATGTCCTACCCATATCTTATCTACTTATATATTATATAAGTAGAATTAAATAAAAAAAAAGAGTCCCATCTGGGACTCCTTATTTCTTCAATGGTAGTGTTACAGATTGTTGCTGTATCACCGGTTGTATCGGTGGTTGTTGCTGATTCATTTGAGTAGGAGATAGATTCTGTATACTAGTTTGTATAATATTCTGCGGTATTGTAGATGATACACCACCAAAGATCTTAGACAATCTTTCATATGCTCCATCAGATAGTTTCCTTTTATTCTCTCCTCCTTTTAGTATATCCTTTAATTTAGATATACTAAAAGACTTCGGTTCATTTTTTCCACCCATTGAGAAAGAGAAACAGTTTTTATTCTTTTCATTATCTATATTTTCCTCATCATCTTCTGGTATATCAGGGATTATTTTTCTACCTCCAGTCTTTCTGATATATTGTTTCATATCCTTTATAATTTCCTTAGCATCATCCATATTCTGTAGATACTTATATGAATCTGTAAATAATAACGATAACCTCATCATATAGAAAATATATTCCATTTGTGAGTCAAAGTTTTGTACAAAATTTATATTATCATACATATCTTTCAATCTAAATATGATCATGTCTATTTCTTTTCTTCCAAGAGTTTGATCATATATGTTAGAATCAATATATCCTCTTTCACAGAATAGGTTATATAAGTTTAATAAAAATTTAAATTCTATTTCGGTTATAGGTATATCATCAACTAACAATATACCTAATTTTTTAGACATATCATCAACTTCTCTTACGAATAAATTGGATAACATCTGTAATGTTACATCACTAGCGTTAGCTACATAATCACTAAATATAACCATACTATCTTCTAGAGATTTATTTTCATCAAACACTCCATTCATTTTAAGGTTATCATACATTTCCTTTCCTATTTTAGTAGTATAACCATAATTAACTTCAAAATTTCTTTCCATAATATCACATCTCCTCATAATTTATTTTTTTTTACTAATATGCACCAAAATAATATATAGGTATTTTATTATTATTTTACGAAAATAATAATGGTGACCCCGAAGGGTCACCGATAATATTATACACCGTAATCTGAACGAACTTTTCTAGAATCTAAATCGTCGCTTCCACCTCTATTAGATTTAGCTGACAATGTTTGAGCTGTTCTAAGATTTATAGCTACAGCTTTGAATAAAGATGCGTATACAGTATTATTTAATGAAATAGTTTTAGTTATAATTATAGTAAATTTATTAACTGCAACTCTTCCTAATTGAGCTAATTTATTACCGTAATCATTATCTTTATTTTTAATTATAGATCTCTTAAGTCTTCCTAAAGATTGAATCAATCTTTCTAGTTCTTTATTAGCTTTAGTATTCTTAAGATCATCTACTATATTTTTATACCATTGAAGTAATCTTCTGAAAGTTCCAGAGTCTGCTTTATTTCTGTTAAGAGTATCTACAAGGATTCCTTCGATATCTCCTGCTTCAGTTTTATTATAATCTCCTTTTTCTTTCTTTTTAATTTGTCTCTTTAATTCCTTCAAGTTATCATTGTAGAAATCTATTAAGTTATTCCAGTCTTCTTTGTATTTATCTATAGATACTTCTTCTATTGCACTTCTTGTTGTTTTTCCATCAGATGTTTCTACATATGCACCTCTAGCTGACCCTCCTTTTCCACCATTATCTACGCCATATTGTCTTTTAGCATTTTGTCTAACACCAGTAACTTCTTGTCCACGTGAAGCCACATTACCTACAGCATCACTTATTTCATAAACTAATCCTAGGAATTGATCAAGAGTATTAGCATCTGATCTAGCATTGTTTATAATGTTAGCTGATGAAACTATAGAACCTGTAAGAGCTTCTATTATACCTACATATCTAGAATCAGCTATAGTATTAGCAGCGTCTCTAATTGTACCACCTAGTCCAGCAATTAGATCAGCTCTTTCTTTTTGTAATTTCTTAAGATCTAATTCTCCTTTTTTAGATGTAGGTATGTATGAGAATAATTCTGGAGCTATAAAGGCAACAGGAAGAGATTTCTCACTATCTAGTTTACTAGAGTCTCCTATAGTTCTTTTAAGCATAGCCTTTAATTTAGCAGAAACATCACCTAATTTCTTTTCTTTATCGAAAAGTCCTCTGATGAATTGTTTGATAACTTCTATCAATTTATCTATTAATGCTAAGAATGATTTCCATGCATCTTTTGCTCCGTCTACTACTTTATCTTTCAATTCAGTTGCAGATAATTCTCCATATCCTCTTGCTAAAGATTCTCCTGCTGCAGTTAATGTTACAGCTTGTGCATGTTGTTTGTATGGATCAGCCATAATGTAAGAAAGTGATTCAGCTAATGCGAAAGCATTTACTGGTTTTCTATATTCAGCACTAGTAACAGATTTTGATCCAGTATTCATTAATACTGATTCAGCACTAGCTACGATTCCGTATTCTTTATTAAGGAAGTCGTATATATTCATATTTTTCTTTGCCATTTTTAATTTCCTCCTATTTTATATTTGTGTGATATTATTTATTTGTTAATTACTATTTCTTTTGCATAGGTGCTTCAGTCATTACGATTTCCCCAATAGTCTTATTAATACAAGCAATATCCCATCTGAATTCGAAGTTGATTGCTTCGTAGTTAGTATACTCTGGAGTTGAAGTACCTCTTGTGAACATTTCAGGTCCTGATAAGAAGATCATACTGTCTTTAGATTCTTCAAATCTTGGTAAGATAGTATAGTTATGGATATATCCATATCCTTTTGCAGTAGTTCCAAATGCTGGTGCATCTACTTCTTTTCTTTCTGATTCTAATCTATCTGTAGCAACGAACCATCCTGAATACATGTTATTAATGTTAATTTTATTTAATACGAATGGTGTAGCAAGACCAGCTATTGTACCGTCTCCTCCATCAGCGACCATATTAAATTGAGTAACATTATTTCCATTGATATCAGAAATCCATTGTCCACCTTGAGAAGATGAAACTATAACGAAGTTCTTTTCTTGTGGTTGAATTTCTCTTACGATTTCATTTGTTACTTTAAAGATTTCATTTGCCAACATATCATTGTGAGTTTTAAGGAATCCTGTTGTTCCTATAACAGCTGGAGAGTTCATCAAGTTATTGATTTCTACATTTCCTTTTACATAGAAAGCATATCTATTCAATACAGTTTCTGTGTTAACGAAATCATTTGTAGCTTGGTTAGCTTTAGCCATGTTAGCTTTATGGTTAGCAATGTACTGTCTGATTGTGTAATCATCTTTCCATTGGTTAGCTATTGTGATAACATCTCTATTGAATAATTCAATGATATCTTCTTCAATCATGATGTCTCCATCTTGGATATATTGATCATTGATTGTAGTATATAATCTTTCATCTTTTTGAATGAAGAATCTGATTGGAGATTTTTGTCTACCAATAGAAGCTGCTCTTTGCATTCCTATTGCAGGTAATACGAATTTGAAAGTTATTGATTTAACTTTTGGATCTGTACACAATACATCAATATCTCCGTTAGCACTTACTGTACCATTAATTCTTATTGGTTCAGCAGTTGCATTCTTTCTATCAGAAAGTTTTAATGCTATAGTAGCTACAACATCATTAACTTGTCCTGACTGAGTTTGGTTTCCATTAGATATGAATTGTACAGCTTTGTCTACACCATCATAATCTATTGATACAATTTCTACTCCACGGTTCAAGAAGTTTCTTGGTCCATTTATAGGAGTATCTTTACCATGGTTGTAAGAATCTACTAAGTTAGCTTTAGCACCAGTTGTTGCCGGTGTTCCTGTTATATTTTCTACAAAACTATTTCTTACAGGCATTTTTACTTCAGCAGTTGCAGAAGCTTGTCCCATGATTTCAGATAGAGCCTTAGAGTCTCTTAAAGTACCATAGTAATCATATCTCTTTCCTGTATGAGAAATTAAATATGGTACATCATACATTCTATCGTAGAATAATTTCTTTTCTACAGTAGTTTTCATAATTTTGTTGTAAGTAGCCATTACTACACCAGGGTATAATAATACTGACTGTAAATTTTGGAAAGAAGATATAGCAGTAGTAACATTTCCTATTGCTTGACCACCTAGCATGTTATTTTCCATTCTAGCTTGGTATTCTCCCTTCATATCTCTCAATATTGAAGCTTTTGATATATTAGCAACCCCATCAGTAGTAAGATAATTTCCGTTTTCTCCACTACCAACTTTGGCAATTGCGTTAGCAAATAATGAATTAGCCGCATGTTCTGCTAAAGCTTTTCTTTCAGCAAAACCTAGTCCAGACATTGATTGCTTAGATGACTTACCATAAGTACTTCTAGCATATGTGTCTAGGGAATTATTAAATGCTATAATGGCTTTTAAGTTATTCTCATCATAATTTTTCTGAGAAATAGTGTTGTTTTCTTTTCTTGCCATTTGTTATTTCCTCCTTTGTATTAAAATATAAGTGATTAATTAATAACTTAATAACAATTTTGTTAATATCGTTATTTTACAAGACCTATACAAAGACACTACTAGTATCTTCTTTAGAATTAAGCTTATCCAGAAGACGATTACAAGTCTTAGCAAGAACAGAAAACTGCTCTTTAAAATTTATAAATTCCATGATTCTTGTAGTCGTACTTTCATTGTTATACTTAGTTTCTATGTACTTGTATAATAAATTCAATGTTGTTTTGTACTGTTTCTTGAGAGTCTCAAATTCTTTACTGAATTCTGTACTGTCTAGATTCTCAGATTGAAACTTTTGATAGGCACTGAATTGATTATTGTATAACTTAGCGTAGTTTTCTCTTAAGTCTTGTACTAAAGATATCTCCGAATCATCTACATCGGCAAAAGGATCATTTGGTTCTCCTGGCATATCTCCTGTATCATCATATTGATAAGAATCATCTTGATACCCAGTGTCGTCGTATCCTCCTCCATCATCAACATAAGTGTCGTCCTGAGGGGGCTCTTCACCACCCTCAAAACCACCACTATTAGGATCATTCAGATTTCCATCTGGTATACCCATGTCATCAGCTTCGGAGAAAGCCTTTAAATTACTATTCTTAATTATTAAATCAAATAGTTCCATACTTCCTCCATTATAAGATTATATATCTAATACTTTCTTTTCTTGTCCAAGTAAAGTTTCTACTATATTTTTAAGATTAACTTGAGCTTCTACTTGGTCTACTAAATCAGAAATTAATTCTTCTCCGAATTCTTCTAATTCATTAGGGATTAATTCATTATCAGTTTTCTTACAGTCAGCTATAAACTTCTTAACTCCTGTAAAGAAATCTTTAGTAACTGCTTCGAATTTTTCTCTACCTAATTTAGCTCCTTTTTGTATTTCTTCTTCAAGTATTCTCTTTCTAGCAAATTCCAATACTTTAGTAACTACTATATTTTTAGCTAATTTACTTTGTGCATCCATTATAATCCACTCCTTCTATAATACTTTAAAATATTCTTGTATAGCATCAGCATATGCTACTGCTAATTCATTCTTTTTAGCTTCTAGTACTTCCATATCATGTACATTAGAAACAAATCCAGTTTCTAATATGATACAAGGACAATTAGTTTTAACTAACAATGACCCACCTCTATCAGCTAATGTTTTAGGTTTTATTTCTCTATCTCTTAATCCAAGAGTTTCAACAGCTGCTTTTTGGAATATTTCTGCTAATTTCTTACTATTAGATGATTTAACATAGTAAAGCATTTCTGTTCCATGTGCTTCTGGATCTGCTGAATTAAGATGGAAAGATAATATAAAATCACCTTTCTTAGTTAATCTGTTTATTTTGGAAGCTAGAGTAGGAAAAGTATCTTGTATTACTATTTCGTATTCTACTCCTCTTTCCTTTAATATAGGAACTAGATGTTCTTCTACGAATTCTTTATTCCAGAAGTGTTCTTTAAATCCATTAGCACAAGCTCCTGGATCATGTTTAATACCTCCATGTCCTATATTAAGAATTACTTTTGCCATTCTTATTACCTCCTTTATTCTTGTTGTAGATTTCTACATCGTTCTGTAATAAGTAACCCTCTAATGCCCAGATTTGGTCTTTTAATTTATATTCACATATTTTAACACCTTCCTCTTGAGAATAGTTCTCAGGAGAAACACAAGCTGATGACGCCGATAAAATATAACCACTCTGTAATTTTATACACACTAGAGTACATTTACCAAATACAGTAGATATTTGTTTCTCAGCAGCATCATAAATCATATCTACATCTCTTTGTGAGATATATGGTATTTTATGATTGAAATTATGTGTATTATGTCTCTTATCAGTTTTATGAGACTTCTTAACAAACTTTTTGTTCTTATTCTCTGTTTTCTTCTTTTCTTCCATGTTATTTCACCTCATTTAAAATTATTCCTTCTTTTAGTAAATATTTATATAACCTTGCTGGATTATATTTGTAGTAAAATGCTTTTTGTGCTTCTGGTACAGTTTTACCTTTATATTTGAATACATATCCTAAAGAATAGTCTAATGCATTCATAACCCATTCACTGCAGAAATACTTGTCTTCTGCATGATCATTTAACCAGTAGAATGCTTGACCCTTTCTTATACCTTTCATATCGTATTCCATATCTTCAGTCATATTGTAGAATTCCATTACTTTATCTATATCAACTCTAGGAGATACTTCATAGATATCATGATATAAGTGATCATATTTGTATTCATGTTTTGTAACTTTAGGAGGATTAGCTAAATATACATCACCATTATAAATAAATTCACAATGGGAATAAATACCTAATGTCCATAAAGCTATAGCGTGTCCGATAAGTCCTTTAGGTTTATGAAAACAAATATAAAGCTTGTCCTTCTCTAGTTTCATAATATCACCTTATTTTCCTAATTTCTTTCTTCTTGTTCCTTCTATATTAAGCTTCTCTATTCTAGTTTCATAAAGAACTCTAGCTTTCTTAGCTTGTAATGCTTTTTTCATATCATGTATAGCTTTAGCTTCGTCTTCAGCTTTTTCTAAAATATCAATATGCTTATTATAGATTTTAATAAGTTCTTTCTTCTTTTCTGGAAAGTTCTTACATTTCTTAGTAGTTAAAACGATGTATCCTACTAATACACCTACTAATGGTCCAAAGAATACTGATGCTCCTACAGTAGAAATAGATGCTAATAAAACTTGGAAAGCTTGATCAAAATGATTAATAACTGTAGATACGTAATTTATCTGGTCATTAACATTTTTTAAAGTATTCTCTCCTTGCTTCTTTAACTTCTTACAATTCTTGATAGCTACTTTAACAGCTTTTTCAGTTTTAACTAATCCTGTTTCTTCAAAAGATGTTGCTTCATAAAATGGTTTCATTTCTAATCCACCTATTCTATAAACATAATCTTCTGACTCAGCTTTCAATTCTAATGTAAGATCATATCCTCCATTATCGTTTTCAGTATATCTATCTCCTACTACAGAAAATATTCTTCCATTAACTACATAATCTTGTGATTCAGTATCACTGAATACATCTATCATTACTCTAGAAGATTTCTCAGTAACTAAAACTACTGCTTTTAACCTTCCTTCAGAATTAATGTATTCATTAAAATCTGTAGCGTCTATACTTCTATATTCATTAATACATAATATCTTATCTATATTCAAAGATTCTTCTATAACATCAGAAAACTTTAATACAGGAAGAGAGAAGAACTCTTTCTGGAAGAATATATCAAAGTCTGTATTAGAGAAAGCATTATTCTCTTTTATGATTCTTTCTAAATTCATTCTTCCTTCAGGAGACACTGTTATTAAATCATAGTGAGTGAACTTATTATAAGTTTCTATTAATAAGCAATCTTGCACAGTTAAATAACTATCACTTACATAATCTAATATATCAGTCATCATATTCTCAGATAAAGGTATTAACTTATAATTAAAGTCATCGCTATATCCTGTTGATAATTTAATAGACGAGTCTAATAATAATATAGATGGTAATCCATTATCACATACTAATGAAAAATAAATAGGTATTCTACATTTCTTTCTAGATGTAGACACTTCTATGTGTAAATCAACACAATATAAATTAAGTATTAATTGTCCTAAAATATCCATTGTAGAATCCTTAGAACTAAAGGAAACTTTGGTTAACCTAAATCCATTAAATATTCCTTCTATAGTAAGTTTATTTTCTTCTTTAACTATCTCTTTCTTAATTATAAGATCTGCTTTTAAATCACTACAAATTGTATGTAAAGTTTTAATAACAGCAGTTTCATTTTCAATCTTCTTAGTTAAAGATATTATCTTACCATCTTTTTCTAATCCTTTATCAGTAAGAACTTCTCTGTTTCTTGAGATGTTATTAAAATAACTTTCAATAGATAATCTATCTATAAGAGGTACATGCATATATTACTCCTTTCTATTCGTTTGTATACCCAGTGTGTTTTCCTCTAAAAAGGTAGGCACATACCCTAAATGACGAACAGATGTGTATCTTATGTTATTAATAATTAGTAATCTTAATAGCTTAATATTTATTAAGGTCTCTAATTGAGACCATATTTTATTTAAAGGAGGAAAATAAATGATAAAACTTAAAAGAGAACCTATGTATGAATCTCTAGACTTTAAATTACAAGGAGATTTAACTGGTCAACTTAGTAATCTTAGTGTAAAAGCATTATCTCATGATATGAGACCTTTCTATGTTATCGGAGATGACGTGCATCCTACTATGGGAAGATCATTTGAATTAATGTATAACAAAGGTGTAGACGGAAACCCTCATAAAAGAAAAATATCTTTATCTGAGTTATTAGAAAATGAAATAATGATATATGATTCTCATATGGATGGAGAAAATGATTCTTATATATCATTACAGACATTCTTTAATAGTGGTATCGGTATAAATCGTAACGAAATGGAAAGAAGGTATATTATTCCTATAACTATATTTATTAATAAGTCTTTAATTAAATTCTTAGATGAATACTATCCAGAAGAAAAGTTCCAATTATTAAAAGATACTTTCATTAGAAAGATTAATGTTAGATTACTTAATAATAGAAATAGTAAAATGGTATATGATAACTATGAAACTTTCTATTCTTATTTCAATACTGTTAGACCGGACATATTAAATAAGATACTCAATGACGATTGTGGGTTTGGACAAATAATAGGACTTCTGATATTTGATTTCAAATATAGAGGACTTACTCCAGGATATAAGAGATTCTTAGATAGTTTATTTAATTTAATGGCTAATGCTAATTTATATCCACCTTCTTATATGATTAGTGGATTAGAAAGATTAGTTACTAGATTTAATTCTGAGTATTCTTTCGGATTAGGTACAGCTTTAGCTATAAATACTCTAGAGAAAATGAGTACAGCTCAGATGAGTAATCAATCTTTGTATACTGATAATAGAGTAGAACCTTGGAATAAATTCGAAGGAGCTAATAGATATAATATAAGCCTATTTAATTTAGTATACAGACAAGAAGTGAATAGATTATATAGACCAGGTCCTCTAACTAGTGTAGGAGAGAATTTCTTAGTAGGTGGACAAGCTATAGGTAATTACATTACAGATGTAGTATCAGAACCACCCGCAGTTGTTGAGAGTCCAGAAAATGGTTTATTAGTTAACAATGATAATCTAAAAGTATTTCTTTATAAAGATATAGCATTATCTTTAGAAAATATAAAGAATAGAATAGAAGCTATAGATACAGAAGATACTAGACAAGCTCTATTAAATGAATGTAGAGAATTACAAAAGAAATGTATGGATTCTAGAGTTAGAATAAACATGCATAAAAATGGAGGAATAAACGAATTTGATGGATTAGAAGAAGAAATTAATAATATCTCATTTGATATAGCTAACTTCGATATTTATACTCCACAAGATATTGCTATTAGTGAATCTCTTGGTATACCAGTAGTAGGATACGGAGAATACTTATCATTTGGAGAAATAAATCCTTATAATGTTGCAGATAAAGTAAATGGAAAAGATAATAGTACAGGAGCTATGTCTAATTTAAAAGAAACTTCTAAAACTGTATATGTCAAGTTTGAATCTACTATAGCTAAAATGATAAAAGGTTTATTCTTAAATATAACAGCATTAGCAGAAGAAGGAGTAATCAATGTATGGAGAGACGGAGGTAAATTCATTTATGGTTTAAGAACTATAATTGGTTTAGGATTCCCACATCTATATCCTATGTCTCCTATAGAGAGAGGATTAAATAAATTTAATAGTGCTACATTTGGTTCTGGAAAAAGAGCTATATCTTATATGAGAAAAGCTAGAAAAAGATCTAATGATAGACATGAAAAATGGAGAGATCTATTAACAGGATATGAAAGCTTACCTGTTACTTTAGATAAAGGATTACAATTTACTGAATTGAAAATAAATATAGATCTTAAAGCATCTGGAGAAGCTAATATACTTCAAGGTATAATGAGTGGAGTACAACAACTAAATGCTGGAGTACTTAAAATAATAGGTGCTAAAATAATGAAGAAATTAAATCAAGCTATAGCTAAACAGAAAAAGATGGATAGAGCATCATATGATAAATTATCAGCTATTAATGCCGATGTAATGGAAAAATCTAAAAAGGCTAACCCTAAAGAAAGAGAATGGATGAGAAAGAATCTACTGTTAAACTTAAAAGGAGTTGAGGTAGTAGAGACTAAAGCTGGAAAAAAATAAATCCCCATTCTGAAAGTTATGATGATTCCATTGGAGTGGGGTTTAGTGAATCATCAAATAATTACCACTTCTGGAGAGTGAAAGATACTAAATTTAATTTTAAAAAGGATGCAGTTTATCTTTCATTCACTAAAGGAGCTACAGGTTATGGAAGAGTAATATCAGCTGTAACTAGAGGTCCTTATAGTCATGTAGATATAGTAATTAATAATAAAAGATATTCTGCATTAACTGAGACAGGTGTAGACGAATATGATCTTAATCCAGAAGACTTAGTTACTGTATTTAGATTAGATGAGAGATACTTCGATAAGCAAAAAATAATGAGTTTCTTTAAGAAAACAAAAGGAAAGCATTATAGCTATAGAAATGCTTTAAAAGGACAACTTGGAATGAAACATGCTAATGATAATGAGTTTTTCTGTAGTCAATGGGTTTCACAAGCATTAGACGCTGCTTATAAGAATAAAGATCTTACAATAGGAGATCAATTATTAAAGGACTTTGGTTATATAAGAATAGATCCTAATGGTTTATTCGAATGGTTACAAGAGAATATGTACTTAACCAAAAAAGAAAGAATAACTAATTCTCCTTATGCAGAAAGTGTTCCTTATGTAGCTTTCTCAGAGAAGTATGAAATCAATAGAGGTATATATGAATTATATGGTCCTAGAGAGAAACCTTTCACTGATAAGAAGCATGTAGTTTCATTATGTTATAGACTTATGTGGAATTTGAAGAACACTAATAAAGTAAAAGAATTCGATGAAATAGAAAGTATTTACTTTGACAGTGTGAAGGGTAAACCATATGCAATGATTATTACAACTGATGGTAGAAAATTCATATTCTATTTAGGTAATATCTATACTCCTATACCAAATGAATTTAACGATAAAGAAATAAAAGTAGAACCTATGGAACATCATGTAAATGTATATGTAAATACAAAGGGTGATACTTTACAAGAAGATATTAGTGAATTACAAACTGGTACTGGAGGATCTAATAAACCAGGTGGATGGTTCTCAGGAAAACAAAAGAAAGAAGAACCTCCCAAAACTGAAGAAGAAGCTTTATTAGAAGATAAAGAAAAAATAACTAATGAAGTAGTAGAAGATCTAGTAGATGAGAATAAAGATGTACTAGAAGATAATGTAGAAAATGAACAAGAAAAAGAAAAGATTAATGTAGTTGATAAAATTAAAGAAACATTTGAAGATAAAATAATAAATGGTCTTATTAAAAGGGGAGTATTAAAAGACGAAGAAAAGGATGATGATGACGAATAATGTATTACTCACAAGAAGAAGGTATATGGAGAGATAAAAAGACTGGATATGTACAGAATCTCTTTGACTTCGTTAAGACAGAACCATATATAAAAAGGTACTATGATTATAATACTAAAAATGATTCTTTTTATAATATGTATATTTACTTTAAAAAACTAGGTGTTAAAAATCATTCTGAACATTTACAAATCTTTAACCCTGCATTGATAGGTGTTAATCCTAGAGATCCTTTGTTATCAGATCAAGTTAAAGATATGATAGATAAAGAATGTAGATTAAATCCTTGGTATTTCTTTAGAGAAATAGTATTAGTTAAAGTAAATAAGAATAGAATTCCTTTTGATTTAAATATTGGAAACTATTCTGCGATTTGGTTAATGTTACGAAGTCAAGATATTTTCTTCGAAGCACCTCGTCAGATAGGTAAAACATTTGTCGTTACAACACTGTTAGCATATCATTTAAACTTTGGTGGAATGAACCTTAATATGACTAACATTCACTACGATGAAAATAAAGCAAAAGATAACGTAAGTAAGATTAAGGAGGTCTTAGATGACCTCCCACCTTATCTACAATATCACCAATTCGAATTAGGGAAGACAGATAAAAATGGAAAACAGATGTTGAAACGAAGAGTAGATAGAGGAGCTAAGAATAGAGATTTTGAATGTAGATTATTTAATAATAAACTTAAGACAGTCGTTATAGGATTTGACCCAGACAAAGCTAATAACGCAGGACGGGGAAATACAGATCCTTTTATATTTATAGATGAGATTCCTCATATTAAATTTAACTTTAAAGCAATAGCCGCTCTAGTACAAAGTATGACTACAATAAGAAAGAGAACTAGAGAATTTGGATTACACTCTGGACTATGGTTACTTGGTACACCTGGATTCTTAAATACTCCGTATGGTAAATGGATGTACGAAAGGGTACAGAATGATTATATCAAAGTAGGAATTAATAACTTAGATATCTTTAGTAAGACTATAGAGGATTTAGAGAAATGGAGAGACACTAGAGGTATCAGTACAATGTTCCATATTAAGTTTGAATTTGATTTACTTGGATATGATGAAGAATGGTTGTTTGATAAAGCACGTAGTGAGGAAGTAGAAACTATAAGAAGAGAAATAATGATTAAATGGGAAGATGATACAGGAGAAAATCCATTTAGTAAAAGAACCCTTAATATGTTAGAAAATAAAGCTAAGGTAGTTCAAGTAGAAAAGACTACTTTCTTAGGACAGGAATTTTTATTATATCCTAGAAAAGAATACTTATATAAAGGTAATGACTTAATAGATTTCTTAAAATATAATTGTAGAAATGGATTTATAGTAGGAGTCGACTCAGCCTATGGAAGAGGAGGAAACTCAGATAAATCTACACTAGTATTTGTAGATGCTCGTACTGGTCGTGTTATAGCAACTTATGGAAGTAATATAATCAATATAGATGATTATGCTATACTAATTATAAGTATAATGGAACAACTTAAGAAGAATAACATGAGAGCAGGTTTCGCTATAGAACGTAATGCTGGTGGAGAAACTATTATAGCAATGCTTAAGAAGTTACCAGAGTATCAAGATTACCTAATAGTATATAAGACTAGTGATTTTAAATTAGCAACTCCTGGAGCTATAATAGATACTAATGTAATGATAGGACAAAATAAGATGGCTTGTGATATCGGTCTTAGTGTAACTAGTAAAACACGTCCATTGATGATGAATAGATTAAGTACTTTAGTTGAGAAATATAGTGAAGCTATAGGAGTACCAGTAGTAGTTAATGAGATAATGACATTGACTGTACACAAGACTCCTGGTAATAAAGAAGGAAAGATAGCAGCTTCTGACGGATGTCACGATGACTATATTATGGCTATGCTACATGCTTATTATGCTGTATTTGATAATACTACATTACTTAAGATACGTAATAATATTGTAATAGATACTAATTCATTTATAATCAATAATAATGTAACTATATTAGATGTAACTAATCCAGTTAATAGTAGAATCAAAACTTCTTATGAACAAAGAGGAGGAAAGATCGATATAACTTATTATGATAATGTAGCTAAAAAATTTGTATCTAAAATGGAAGCTAAGAATATAGAGAAAGAAGAGAAATTTAATAGAAGAATAAGAAATGAAAATAATCCTGTTGATAACTATGCGGAAGGATTTATAATCAATCAAGGAAAGGATACTTTAGGTACTCGTAATGTTAAGATATTAACTAACGAACCTATACAAAACCCGAAGAGTACATTTGATTTATTTAATGTATCAGGAAGACAGGAAGTAGAAGAAATGTTAGCTAATAATGGAAGAGAATCTTTTAATAATATCCATGATGCTATGAACAGTAGACAAAAATTAAATGTTACACCTATTAATCAAGGTCAAATGGATAATTCTGATTTATTCGATTTATTTAGTTTTCAAAGATAAGTTCCCACTCCATTACGGAGTGGGAATTATTATATAGTCTATTGGTATATTAATATTGTATTCAAAGTTATGATATACTTTATCTATGTCTATATCTTTTAGAGCTGGTATAAATCTTTTATTCTGTTCTTCTCCATTACCATCTATATAATATTCACTTCCATGTAGATATCCATATTTATCTAAATAACTACAAGCCATTATATGATTATAAATAATGTCATTCAATGGTGTCCATTGTACTAAGGTAACATGTCGTGGAATATCAAATCTAGAAGTAGGAACTACATCCTCTGGTGTCATGGTGAACACTTCTTCACCATTTATTACTTCCCAATATTCAGGATATTCTTCTTGTAAATTCTTCTTCCATTGTTCTCCATAATCAGAAAGATCATCTAATCTAAGTACTGATTCTGTACAGAAGTATTTAGTTAACATTTGATGATTTCTATTAAATTTACTTTCGTAGTTATCAGGATAATAGAAATCTACTAAACATGTATTTTCTTTATTATTATATTTATTTACAAAATAAGGAAGTTCATATATCTTCTTTAATATAGATTTAGTCTCAGCATTTTGTTTAAGAACATCAAATTCCTTTCCTTGGAATTCTAATGTAATTTTTATATAATCATTTGTATTATCTATTATAGGTATTCTATAGAATTTAATTAATTTAGGAGATAATATAACATAATCTACATTTTCTGTTAATGTATATTCTCCAACTTTAATAAGATAAGTAAAATCTATATAATCTACAACCATGTGATCTCCACTAATGTATTTATTAGGAACCTTATCTCCTACATCAGTGAAATCCTGTGTTGTTAAATTCTTGTATTTAACAAAGAATGATTTAGTATAAGGTTTGTATCCTCTAGGAAGCATCAACGTGTTTATTTCATGATATAATAACTTCTTCTGAGGATAAGCTGCTAATATATTAGATGGAGGTAGAGTATTATATTCTATGTCATATTCTGTAATAGGATATCCATCATCATATAATAATTTATTAGGACAATTATAGAATCTTTCTGATGGTATCATTACTCCATTATATTCTACATTTATATTTCTCATAAATGTTTCTTCAGATCCATCAGGACGTAATATAATGTTAATATACTTATCTTTTATATCATCTAAAGATTCATATCCATAATATTTAAGAAATACAGATGTCTTAATATATATTATGGAAGTCATAGCTTTATATTCATAAAATACAGCTGATTCTGTAAACTTTCTGAAATTATGAAATATCTCAATTGGTAATCTTCTTATATTTATAAAAGATATTTTCATAAATTTATTTCTTTTATCATTATTACCAACATACTTAACAGACTTATAAGTTTTTAAATCAGATTGTTCTAATTTATCTACATAAGATATATCATTTAAAGGAATACCTATATTGATTTTATGTATTTGTCTATATAGTAACATAAATAAATCATAATTAAATGATAATGTATCTCTTAGTAATAACTCATCAGTCTTAGCTTCTGGTGTATCATAATTTTCAGATAACTTATCTATCATAGTTTGTATATCTTCTGTTATAAATCTAGTATTTAAATTATCATTCATTAAAAATATCTTATCCAGTAAAGTATCTTCTTCATATCTTAATTCATCTATATCTTTATTCTTATCTGAGTTGATAAATTCATCTATGGACATTCCATTATAAAATATTATAACTTGATAATTAACAGATTTAGGATTTTCTGTTTTTAATCTAATATAATTAGATCTCAATTCTAATACATTATCTTTATCTTCTGTTACAAATCCTTGTCCTATTTTATACAAGCATACTCTATCTATTTTTATATTCTTTATAAATGACCATACATTCTTTAATCCGTTATCTAAATAAGGTCTAATTAAATCTTGTATAATAGGTTTACTAGAAGATAAAGTTAAATAATTTTGTCTCATAAAATCTATTTTATATTTAGCAGTACCTGTAGTTATTTCTCTATTAGAGTTATCTAAAAATACTTTGTAATGATCTCCTATTTCCGGATTGGTAGTTGCTGGTCCATTATATAATGTCATATCCATCGGAAATGATGATTTAAACGTCTTAACACTAGTTACAGCTGTATATGTGTTCTTAAGAAATATATAAAGGTATTCATTATATACAAAATAATAATAGTCCATTATATTAACAGGATTATCATTTATTAAGAAAGCTAATCTTCCATTTGATTTAAACATATCTGGAGTGTATGGTATATGTATTACTAAATCGAAATCAGTTAGATCTACTCTATCATCTTCTATCTTCTTTAATAGATAAGGTAGCTTTATATCTTCTTTATCTGTTATACCAAAATAATCAGAATAATCTGTAAATAAGTAATCTGGTGTTTTATTCAATATATGTTTTCTTAGAGGTTGTAAGAATTTTCTATATAATTCTAAATACATATTTGTCCTCCTACATCTTATTTCCTAATATAATTAGAATATTATTATACATAGAAGATTTCACTAAATTCTTATATACAGAGTTAGTAACATTTAATGATGGTCTATTACCAATTACACAGTCTATCATTATGAGACCTATAGCTTCTATTCTATCTAGTAGTGTTAAATTCTCAGCACCATATACTAAAGTAGCATTATATATCAGTGTACTCATATTTAACTTCTCTGTAAATTTAAATTCTTTCTGTATTACATTAACTAATAATTCTTCAAAATTATATTTAGCTATCTTTTCTAAATCATATAATGTATTAATATAATTAACATCTTCTTCTTTAATCTCAGTTAATCTTGTACAGAAACCTCTAGGATTACTGATTATAGTCTTATTATTAGAAAATAAATTATAAAGTAATATAAAATGGAATTTACTTACTTTATCAGTATCAGAGAAGAAGTTTCCTCCTTTAGTAAATATCTTAGGAATTAACTCCATATATAATGTGGACACATCTGTTAAGTAATCTCTATTGTAGCTAAGTTTATCATGTTCTAGTAATAAGTATCCTCCTAATAATAAAGAGTACAATTGATCTTGAGGAATAACATATTTCATCATTCCAGCAGATTCTCTTTTCTGTTTTCCATATTTACTAGCATTTATATATACTTTATCTTTATCTGGATAATATCTAACACTAGTATTCTTTAAATCATCACTGTAAACTAATAATAATTTTTTAGATTTAATAGCATCTAAACATCTTCTAGTTAAAGGTGCATCATTTAATTCCATAAGATGTAAAAGATCAGATATATCTCCATTTATAACGTTAGCTTTCATAATATCTGTAAAAGCTTTTAAATCATCCTTTATATAGGATCCAACTATACTATCTTTATATAAATCATTCATTTAATTACTTCCTTTCTATAATGTATTTGATACTTCGCTGTTTGGAAAAACGTTAGAATGCCCTACCCCTAGGGTAGGGCTTGTTAGTTTAGAAAAAGATTAGTCATTTGTTTTAATCCTATTGCTATGAACATAACAACGTACGATAACAGGATAAAGAACGTTTTCACAGTTTGTCCTAATATTTCTTCTGCTAAAACTTTATGTTGGTTATTTGAGCTTTCATAGATGATGTTTTCATGAGAGAGTATATATCTGTTATACTTATACATAGTACCAAGAATCAATATAATAAGTATAATAGTCACAACTATGTTAAAACATTTAACCCATTTAGGTTTAGAACTTGCTTCTAAAAGGATCTTCTGTTTCATCTTCTGCTGTTTCATTTCCTTCAGTCTCATCTTTTTTTCCCAAACTATTAGTTTCTGAAATATCTTTTTTATCAGTTGTTCTTTCATTTCCTGCACCTTCCTTTCCACTCGAATGTACGTCGTCTATATCTTTGATTGTCACGTCAAATTTACTAGACAAGAACTTCAAAATGATTACACTTAAAATTTGATGTAAAATAGATTGTCCTCTGGGAGAAAGGATCTTCTCCAGTATCTTCTCTGCAAATAATCCGGCAATCATACAAATCAAAAAATCACCATAGGGTTCTACTCTAGTTCTAGAAAATCTTTCCACTACCAAATACAGCACCGTCACACCAAAAGAGGCTGCAATAGCTTTAGTTATAGGAAAAATCGTTGCCGTTAAGAACATCCTGGTGATTAATACCCCGACAAACGCACCGAGACTGTAGATCAGGAAAAGGAAAAAGAAATTGAGATTCAATATAGCTTCCATAGTCATACAACTCCCTTCGTTTAATGTGTGGTACCCACATTTAAGATAAATATATGTTCACTTATGATTTACACGAAAAAAAAAGGAAGTACTTTAAAAGTACCCCTGGATATTTCGATAAGAACCATTTAGATTCTTATCGATCACATGAGTTTTTATCAAGGTTATCTCACGACCCTCTTTATGGCCCTAGAGGTTTATATTTCTACAAACGTGGGGGATCAAATAACGGATTTACTTACGTATAATTGTTATGATTCCGTCTATGATCACAACCGTTCCTGCAGGCAGGTCTAAGTTGTCCAAATCATCCCATGGACCCATAGTATTCACCTCCTTATTTATTTTGTATACTTATGTCTTGGAATGTCTTTCAATTATATAATATACAAATAAAAATAAATAAGAACCCTTCCCCGAAGGGAAGGTATGTTCTTTAATATAGGATAACTATTAGTTGTTAAAAATACTAAGATCTTTAATAGGATCTCCAATATGGATATATTTCTTTAAATAAGCTAACATACTAGTTGGTGTTAATTCATATGATGTCATTTCCTTTTCCCAATATCCTGTATCAACAAATTCTTCTGTTTTAGAAGCAAATGACAACTTCTTAAGAGCTTCATAACATACTTCTGAACATATATACTCATCTTTGAAATTAAGTGGTATTCTTAATAGATGATTAAATACTAGAGTTTTAAATCCGTATTTAATTCCTTCTAGATTTTTAAACCAATATACGAATCCTTCATATCTTAAAGGGTTTATATCAAATAATGGAAATACATCCCAATTACCGTTATCTAAATGTAAATCTTTTACAGGTTTACTTCTTACTTTTTTTCCGTCTCTAACAGATGCGGAGAATGCCATATCACCTACTATAACTTCACAGTGACTATATGGTCCTCTACTGACGAAAGATATAAGTTTATCTGTTAATGTCTTTTTATTATTGTACATAGCTAAATAGACTTTCATATTACCCTCCTTTCTATACTAATTTATCTGGATCAAGCATCAACGTTCCAAAGAAGGTATTGTAGAGATCATTTACTCCTTCTAGTGGTCCATGGAATCTGTTTTGTTGTAATATTGAGTCATCTATAGGCTCATTATAATTATATCTAAATGGATCTTGTTCATCGCATTCTCCATAATTAAAATAATATGGTAAGAATGTATAATTAACAAAACTTTGAGTGAGAAGATTATGCGGAGTTAAATCATCATAATACGGATCAGTATCTGTATTTAAATGATCTAATACATCTATTGATGTTATCAATCCTTGACCTCCTCCTGTGACTGTTGTTATTAATACAAATTTATCTGTATTTTCATTATAGTATGCATGGTATATATTATCTTTCAAGGTATCATTGTTGGTTATTATAATCTCATATTTACTTTTTATATCATAATGAGAAATAACTATGAAACCTTCTAATTTTTCTAATGTATCATTATCTATATTAAAATCTTTTTTCTCCATTTCCTTTATTAATAACCCTAGATTACTATACTCATATATACCAGGAGGTAATGTCTTTAAACCTTGTAATTCTTCATTTATTATTTTACTATTATCTGTATGATCTGCGTAGCCTATATTATTTTTCATCATCTTCTACTCCTTGTATCTAATATAGTCTTAATGTCTCTACTTGATCCACCTCTTATTAATTTAAACATTCCCCATCTCGAATAATGATCTTTATAAGGAATGTGTGTAGGTACATCCATATTAATATTAATTTGAGTATTATAAATATTAAATGTATCATCAGTTATTCTAGCACTAATGTATGCAGTTCTATAATAGAATCTATCATAATTATTATTGTATGATGATGTTAATTTTTGTTTAGAAAATGATCCTTTAAATACTTGTAGGTATTTTCCATTATCCAATAGTGAGAAAGTAAATGTATCATTGTAAAGGTAGGTTATTCCATTACTAAATTGTCTAGACTGATATGGTCCTAGTAATTCACTATGTATAACTCTATCCTCGAATATATATTTATTTAATCTCTCCATATTAGGATATGTGAAGAAGTATTCTCTCTCCCATTGTTTTATATATGGAAATGCTAAGTAATATTTATTATCTTTATAAGCTGTAGCTATTCTATAAGGCTGTCTATTTAAATAATCGAAGCAGTTTTCCATTTCATATTTATCTTCTACTTCTCCCTCAATATAATTATCTCTCACAGTAATATTTATTTTTCCCCATCCAACTTTATTATCAACATTAGACATGTTAATACCCGTTTTAGTATCCATATTATAATATTTATGGAATCTACTTTCACCGAACATAAGATGAGATGTAGGAGCTAAAGTAGTTTTTTGAGATACAGAAGTTCTTCTGAGATCATTTATAGTAACATTAGGAACTATTTTATTCTCTATAGCTTTCAATCTCCTTACACCTAGAGGAGCTATATTTCTTGGTCTTTCATTTTTAAGATCATTTTCTTTATTAGTTAATATTTTTGGTAGAAAAGCAGTTTCAAGTAGATCAACAAAAAGAGGATCATTCATAGTAACTAAATCATCTACTGTTTTTATTTCCTCATCAGGAAGACCTAATACATTACCTTCATATTGCGTTACACTTATAAATGGAGTATCTGTATAATCATCAGGTGATATAATTCTAAAATACATTAATGGAGAACCCTCTCCTCTTTTAGAATATAATTTCTGTAGTATTATATTCTCTTCATAGTTTACAACATTAACTACTTCATAATCATTTAGATTAATACCAGTATTAGGATTAGTAGTGTAATCTTTATTAGAGATATCTATTAACTTCTTCATCTTGTATTACACCTCCAAATGTATAGATGTCTTCAAGGTTCTTTATTCTAGCCATTATAGTCCATCCACTAGTAGATAATGTTACATCACTATTTATGAAAGGTTCTATTTTAGTAGCAATCTCATATATAGTTATAACAGTATAGCATCTAATCCATTGGTTATTCTCATATGGTTTAGTCTCTACTATAAGTATTCCATTTTGGTCACCCATTCTATAATACTTATCAGTCTCTATATCAACAGCTACCTCACCTGTTAATTTGTTTATCTTAGGATTATCAGTATTGGTTAATATTTCTTTAGTACGGACTAATGGTAAATTGATCAATGTATTTTTAGGTATAACAAATATACCATTCACATCTGTTCTTATAGCCATCTCTTTATCAGGAAACTTTCTATAAAGACTTTCTAATTTTTTACTAGGTATATCTCTAGAAGATATAGCTATAGCTCCCTGAGCTTCTAATAACATCCCCATTTGTTTAAGAGAAGCTAAATAGATACTTCTTCTAGATTTAATATCGTTACTATCAAATAAACCAGGATAAAATGATTTCTTATCTACAAATTTACTAAAGAATATATCTCTAGCTTTTAGTAATTCAGTTCTTTTAGATATAATCTCTTGTCTTTTAGATGGATCAAATGTAAACTCATTCTTTTCTATTTTAGAGAACTTACTTTTCCATTCTTTCCATGATATATTAGTACCATCAAATAGTCCTATTCTATACATATATCTATTCTTCTCATTAGATGAGTTATAATTATATCTATATTGGATAGCACTTCCTTTACCATTTTCTATAGAAGACATTAATTCATATACTACACCATCGTCTTTACTGTAATAATATCCATTCTGTGATTTAAGATATATTAAATTGATATTTTCATTTCTTTTAAGATTTCTAAAATTGAGGTCAATATTCATATTATTGACCTCTTTCTGCATCCGTTTTAGGTTTTATATTTTTACTAGTATAGTATTCATCTAATTCTCTTTTCTTTTCTACAGCATAAGGTAATCTTTCTATCTGATTCTGTAAAGCTCTGAGAGTTATACTAACATAATTCTTTTCAATATATCTTAATTCAGGTTCCGTCATTTTACTATCAGTTTGTGCTAATACTCCTAATATAGCTTCTGGTAAATAAGAGTGATACCCATTCAATAATTTAATCATATATTCTATAAATAAACGTGGACATTCTTCAGGTCCTTTTAACCATCTTAATCTTACAGGATCTGTTATTCTTTCTTTAGTAGAAGGATCCTCTCTAAATATCTTAAGAGCTCTTAGAGCATCTGGAGTTTCATCTCTTATATTCTTAAGAGTAGTCATATCATTTGTAGGAACTTCTCTAAATGGTTGTAAATACTCTTCCCCTGCTAAAGTGAAATAGAATCCATGATTTCTTATTTCATCATTACTATTTCTAACTTTGTCTAATACATATTTCTTATATTTAGTTAAATCAAATTTCATACTGTTAGTAGCTTTATCATATGATTTATCATATTCCTCATCGAATATATGAAAAGTATTATCTTTATATTTAACAATTTTACCTACTCTTTTCTTACTATCAGCATCTAAGTATTCTTTATAAGTTACTTCTCTTCCGTAAAGTGATGGTGTCTCATCCAATAGAGAATCAACCATTTGGAAATCATTAGTATCTTTGTCTACAGATATGAATAATTTAAATTCTACATATTCTGGACTAAGAGTAACTTTATTAACACCGATATCTCCATATCCAAGAGCAATCTCTTTCGCTTTATCTATAGCTATTCTATTATATTCAACATTATCTATTACTACTATCTTATCACTAGACAATAGAGTTTCTGTCTCTTTATCGTATATTCTTACTATATTATTATCTGCCATTGTTAACCTCCTTTATTTATTTATCTCCAGTGGATTTTCATCCATCTCATCCCTTGGTATTCACCACTTAATCCATAATTACGTCTTAGTTCTCTATTAACATATCTAGCATTATGAGATCCTTCATAATTTTGATCGTTTATACCACCTCTCAATGATTTCATTCCCACAAATGTGTAATCTGGTCCATGTACATTAAACCACATATTTTTACCACTATGATATATGTATCCTGGTCGATCTCTTCTAAATTGTACAACTTCTATTTCTCTATCACTATCACCTGGTCTAAATCCAGCATTCACAGGTTCTGTATCATTCCCATCTCCTCCTGGATTATAATCCCAGAAAGTTTTCCAATCTAATTCTGGTGTAGTAAGTATCCATCTATTTCCTTCAAATGTATCTCCATTAGATGCTACATTATGTAAAACTAATGTATCTTCTCTACCAGCTCTAAAAGATACAAGTTTAGTATGTTCATTACCAAATTGTATTCTTCCTTGATGTCCTCCATGAAATGAGAAAAATCTGTACGTACCATCTAGTTGTACACCCATTGTACCTCCAGAATTCCATGGTTCATTATAAAAACATAAATTCTCAGATATTCTTAAAGGTCCTTTAAATGTTATAGTATTATTAGGATGTCTAGGTTGAGAAACCTTTCTAGATAATTTATTTCCTAATTCAGAAGCTTCTGCATAGTTATTTATACTATTTCTTAAATTAGTATCATCATACCATCTTTCAGTATTAACCTTATTTATCATTCTATTGATATCATCAAACCCAGCTTTACCTTTATTATCTGCTTTAACTTGTCCTTCGTATATATCTTCATATACTCTAATCCATTTACTCCATTTATTATCTATTCTAGTTCTATATTCACATATAGCGGAATCATCTAATCTTTCTGTAAACCATTTAATTTGTTTACAGTATCTAGGAGTAGCTATTATTTCTAATAAAACATTATCAACGAAATATACACCATTACATTCTTTGTAGTAAAACATATCTAATTTAGATGATTCTAATTCTTGTATATTTCCTATTATTTCTGTAAACATTTATTCTCCTCTCCACCAAACACCGAAAGATGTGTCACCTTCCGTATGATATGTGAGTGTGTATGCTCGTTCTTTTTCTTTTCTTTCAAAGTCACTTAGATGTCTTCCATACCAGTGATCGATTATGTAGGTAAAAGTAGTGTAACTAAAATGTAGCTGTCTAGCTGTATTAACCCATCCTTCTGAAAATTGATTATCGTATACCATATTTTTATATGCCGGCCAATAAAGACAACCAAAATTTCTTCCGTCAGGACCAAATGAATTTCTATAACCTACCAATCTTCCGTTTGGATTAATGAATACATCCCTACTACCTCCTGGTAAACCTATTGTGAAACCACTTCCATGATTTCCATAATGTCTCCATGTTGTATCTAACGACATTACTAATCCTCTGTTATTTCCAGGTGATATAAAATTAGGTCTATGATCGTGCTGTCTTACGATTATATCTTCATGATTTTCATTTCTAAAGTTACCTACATAAATAGGAGTATCATTTCCAGATCTATACCAGTGAGCAAATATACTAACTTGATTAGATTGTGGGGTTCTGTAGTATATAGCATAACTCGTATTTGTTTTTTTATCTTTAACCATATATATTCCTTGCCAATACATCTCTACTCTAGGTATATTTAAAGTATGTCCGTCTACAGCTCTATTTTCCTCATCTCTTTTAAAATAATCATCGTATTGTGATGCTAAAGCTTTATTATTTATTTTATTCTCAACATCCTTAGGATTATAATTGACACCTTTTTTATTTATATTTCCTTTAATATCGCTTTCTCTAAGTATATTAAACGTATCTACAGCTAATCTTCTCCATTTATCCTCTTGTAATCTATCTTTAGGATGTTCATTATTATTTAAAGATATTTTTTCATGAATGAATGTTCTATTTCTAGAATCGATAAAAATAGAGATGACATCATTGTTTCTTTTTAAAAATCTCAAAAATCCATAATTACCATCCCTTCTGGATGGTAGATTATATTCATTAATATTGGATTCATCTATATAAATTGAATCTATACTATCTTTAGTGGTATTCTGCATAATACCTTTATTATCTAACATAATTACCTCCAGTTAACATGTATCCAACCACCTCTATCACACGTTATAGTTCTATCTCCGTCATATCTAACCCATACATTTTCACGATCTAATCCTGTATCATATATTGATACTTCTTTTCTGAGACCAGGTATAAAATGACACACTGAGCTCCAGACATAAACGTGTAAATCAAATTGTGGTCTAGCAGGTAACACTACGTGACCAGCTCCTGCAGTTTGTTGGAAATTCCACTCGTTTCTTGTTATTAATCTTCCTTTAGGGAATGAACCATCTGGATTCTGTACAAATATATTTTTATAAGAATGTAGTATTATTCTTAATAGATTAGATGTATCACTATCGTTACCGATGTTACTATCATTACCATGCCAGTTCCATCTAAATATCCAGTGTAATCCTTCATTTCTTCCATCCCATGCTTTTTCATATAATATACCATAATCTGCTGGTCGTCCATGTGTTTGGAAATTTATATTTGATGTAACTAAATTAGAAACTGTACAAGTTGCATTCATTACATCTGGTCTATCTCTCCATACTAATCTATCATAACTACTTCTAAGCATCTTTGTATTTAATTTATCCCAAAGGTATTTGTCACTAAATACATGTATTACATCATGACACATTTGGAGTAATTCGTTATAACTCCATAAATTCTTCCCATCAGGTTCTCTTAGTATTTTATTATATATTGGAGTCATCTGAGTTTCCCAATCTGACCATATATCATCTTTACAAGCTCTAGTAAAAACTGTATTATCTGGTAACCTAGTAAATGTTTGTGTAGTTAGTTTATCATAACTAGATATTTCTAATATACCGGTACATACTGGTTCAGTACTATGTTTATAAGCCAGATACATATTATACATTTCTGGATCAGATTCTTTATTTTCTTTTACTATATCTATAACACTTCTATCCTCTACACTCCTTAAGAAATATTTAGATAATACACTATTATCATTAGGGTAATTATAATAAGAGGAAACGACACTAGGGTCGTTTACCTCATATATTCCATTATATTGATTACCTCTTAAATCATTTAAATTAGTATCTTTCAATACTCCTAAGTATCCATGTTTTAGTATCATTAATTATCACTTCTTCCTATGGTCTTACCTTAGTATATTCCAATATAGATGGTTTAAATACATTAACTTGAGAATTAGGGATATTACTTAATCTAATATAAGTATCGAAAGACATTCTATTGTTATCTGGTTTAGCCTCTATAGCAAACCATAGATCTCCATTCTTAAAGAATACTTCTGCTTCTATATTAGATCCTACGGCTCTATTGTAAATTATAGCTTGTTTCTGTTCATTGTCTCCTCCTGGGATAACTTCTCCTACCATAGTTATATCAATAGATCCACCAGTATAAGTTTCTCCATCTAATTCTATTTTATATCTAAACATACTTCCTGTTATTGTGTTCAAGTTTAAATTAGTTTTAAAATATAATTTACCAGTATCATTAGTAGTATGATTATGAGTATGAACTAATACTCTTGGTATAGCTGTTTGCTGAGGGTTTCCAGTAATCTTATAAGAAGGTGTAACTACTTTAGAAAGTATTACATCTTTAACTTCATTTACTTTAGTATCTACTTGTATTTTATTATAGTAATATCTCATATCTTGTAAATAAACCCATTTAGCATTTAATCCATTAGCTATAATAAATTCAGCCACAACGTTTTCTTTTTCTGCTTTATTACTTACTGGTAAATATCTTAATACTTTTATACTATTAGTAGTATTATCGTAATCTGATTGTACTGATAATACACCAGGTACAGATACCATTGTTGTATCTAAGTTTAATTTATTTAATCCATCTGTATTATCTACATAGTAGTTACCAGGTTGTAATTTAAGTAGATTATTTAAGTTATAAGCAGAATCTGTTATATAACTAGATATATTTCCTCTGTATTCAGAAATTAAAGAGTTATATAATACTCCTGCTATTTCTGTATTAGGAATAGTCTCTCTATCTACAGCTATAGAATTAGTACCTTTAAAGAATTGATTACTGTTAACTAATTTATCTTTAAATACTACACTTCTAAATTCCGATTTAGTAGTTCCTCCGATTAAATGTCTTATCTGGAAATCACCATCAGATTTTTGGAAGAATTGTATGTTACTAATATCTGTAGCTCCTAATGTCATATTAGCACCTACAGTAAATAATCCATTATTTACATTATTTATATTTACTAAGTCATATCTAGATACACCTGTAAATGAATAGCTATCTGCGTCATCTAATGATGTGAATTTCTTAGTAGGTAATTTTAATTTACTATCTTTAGAGAATTCTAAAGATGCAGTATCTTTAAATTGTATCTTAGTATTAGGAGACATAACAATATCTCCTGTCATAGTTCCACCAGCTAAAGGTAATAATTTCTTAAGCTCATCTTTTACAAATTTATCATTAGCTTTTAGATTTAAAGATGCATCCATATTAGTTTTATTGTAGTAGTTATTTCTTAAATCTTCACTAACTAAATTTACATCATTTAATAAAGCATATGGATATTCATAATAAGGAGATGTAGTTAATTCTTGGAATAACTTATTAGCTACAACAGCGACCGGTCTTCCTTTAGAATAAGTTGATAAACTATCATTTTCTAATGATCCTACTTTAAATTTCTTATCATTACTAGAATAACTGATCTGACTTATGATTTTATCAGTAGTAGCAGGATCTCTCTTAATAGAGTAAATATTAAAGTTATCAGATCCTAAGTATAATCTTCCATCATCTAGAGCAACTTGACCACCTACTGATAATTCGTTCTGTACTTGTACACTTCCAGATACTTTTCCTCCAGCTTTATCAAATTTCTTATCAAATTCAGCTTTACTTATAGAAGCTGTCCAATCAGTCCATACATCTTTTCTGATATCAAGCGTTCTAGTATAGACAGTATGATGTTCTATTTGATTTCTATTAACTAATGTAGAAGGTGTTAATGTCTGTATTAAATATAAACCATCACTTTGGTGAGCCAATCTAATATCTAATAGTCCTCCTGTAAATTCTACACCAGTAGGGAAATTAGGATATCCATTTGTAGCATTTGTTAATACTCTATCTGCCGTCCATAAACCAACATGATTTAGAGTCTTAAGAGTATTTAAATCTATAAAGTTATTTCCATTATTAAGTTTTCCTTTCCATCCATAACTATATTTAAGATCATCTTTAAGTACGAATTCATTTCCATTATTTATCGTAGAAGTACCGTCACCAACTAATTTAGGTCTAGTAGATGAATGTATCTCAGTTTTATTAGAAGCTACATCACCGAATACTGTAGTTAATGTATTATTTACGTTACTTCCACTAACTCTTACAAGATTTATACTATTATCAGCAGTAGCAACATTATTAGCATTTTCATATTTAAAATTAAATCCATTTCCGTGAGTGAATTTTAATTCTTTCTCTATTGATGCTTTTTCTCCGATAAGTGTTTTTCCTGTTATATTCTTAACAGCTAATAGACTACCAGGAATATTAGTTACATCATCTCTACTGTATACATTTTCAGCCCAAGTATCTAATTCAAATCCTTGTTTAATTCTATTATAATATATCTTTCCACTCTCTCCAAATAGTACTAATGTACCTTTTCTATTAGTCGATTTATGGAATTGTACTAATCCAGGTTCTGGAGCTTTAAATATTTTATCTATTAATACATTATTATCTGTACCTACAGTTTGCAATAATATAGAGTCATTAATCATTCTTCTTCCTTCTAATAATTCTCCAAAGAATAAAGAAGATTTAAAGAATGTACTATTTAATTCTCCAGTTGTCATTAATTCTATATAAGAAGAGTAAACGTTTTTATTTCTTCTAAAGTTCTTAACTATATCAGCTAATTGATCTAGATAAGTTTTAAGATCACCTGTATAGTTATTTTCATCTAATATAGATCTCCATTGATGTTGTACTAAAGATGTCTTTGTTCTAGGTAAGATATGTTTATATCTAGTTCCTCCATTTATAGTATCAACCATAGTGAAGTTTCCTACTACAGATTCATTCATATCATAAGGATCTAAATTAAATGTAGACACATAAGCTATAGTCTTGTCATTTTCTACAACCTTTAAATCTTTACTAGGTTTAGTAGTCATACTTAATGAATTATTTACGTGATTATAATAAATTTCTTCATATTTAGATTTAAGGTTAGCAATAGTTCCATCTAACATCTTAGCATAAAGTACTTTATTTTCATAATCTAATAGAAGTTCTCCTAGACCAGCATCTGCCGCTCCTCTTCCTCCACTATAATCCTTTAATCCTATAACTAATCTACCATTAAATATGTAATTATCTAATTTTTTAGTCTTACTGATAAACACTGATTGAGCATTAGTAGCTATCGCTCTATTATCAAATACTTTCTCTGTAGGAAGAGCATTATTAATACCTATATATCCAGCAGGAATATTAACAGTCTTAAATGTTCTTATATTAACTACAGTCTTAGTATTAGGTACATTACTATTATTTACTGCTATTGCTAATCTTTCGAAGTTATCAAAGTTTAATCCATTACTATTATCATATATTGGTGTACTAGTTCCATCGTCATTTACAAATCCCGCATAGAATCTAGTAACTCCTATTGTAGGTGAACTTACAGCAATGTAAATAGTTCTATTATGGAAATTAAAAGCTAAAGGAGTTGCAGTTCTATTTACTTTACTCTCTGTAGAGTTTATCTTTATTATTGTATCAGTATTTCCATAATCAAATCCTTGTTCCTGTGTGATACCATTAGCTAAACCTAGTATAGATAATTTATTCTCAGGATCTTTAATATCTAATTCCATATAAACATGTATACCTCTAATTATAGGGTAATTCAACCATGTAAACCCAAAGTCCTGTGAAACGTTATTATCTACAGTTAATGTCTTTCCATTATTAGATATTACAGCTCCACCTTGTATTCTATTATTTCTATCTGTAGTAAACTTTAAACCAAAGATACTTTCACCATCTGTTGTTTGTAAATAAGCTGTAGTAGCTAAACTCATATCAGCATCTTCTGTCGGCTCAAATGATAACCACAGACTATTCTTATTAAAGTTTACTGGAGCTTTATTTGCTACTTTTATACTCTCTACAAGTAATTCTCTAGTAAATGTATTAGCCTGAGCTAATATTCTATCAGATGATGGATCTCCGTTCTTTCTCAAAAGGATAGTATTATCGTCTTTTATATATAACTCTCCAACTTCTGCATCTTGCACATCAATTGTAGGAGTTACTTTCATTCTTTTCTCTTTAACTAGAGATGCTAAAGATATTATTTTATTATTACTATCTTTTCCTAGAATAACATTTCCAGCTTTAGTCATTGGAAATATTCCAGTCCATTCTCCTGTAGCACCATTGTTAGTACGTATAGTTATAAAAGCATCCTTTATTCCTCCAGCTGGTTCTGTATAGACCATATCAGTTCTATACCAAGTAGAACCTGCATCAAATTTTTCTGGAGCTACTTTCTCAATTATATGATGTCTTTTTAAATGATTAAGTAGATCGTGTTTACCTTGTCCTCCAACTAAACGAGGTTCTTTTTTACCAGTAATAGGATCTTCTATAACCATATAAAGATCAGCATTTGCTAAGTTTATCAATAATTCACCAAGTAACCTAACTTGTATTAAATCAGCATCTAGCTCTGCTGGTCTTAGTCTAATCATACTCATTTATTTTCCTCCTTTGTTATTATATTATAAATACCGTTATTAATGGCAAAATATATCAAGTGTGTTTACATTTTCTAACCAAACAAATCGATTATACTATATAAGAAAGGAGAGTAAAATGGCTGTCAGTAATAAAGAAATATTGTCAGATTTAAATAAGATAGAAAATAGTATTACTTCTCTTATAGATTTAGTAGAACGTACTGGAGATTTTATATATACTATAACTGAAAAAGAAAGTAAGAATTCCAGATATGAACATGATACTGCTACTTATATCCATAATAGAGTTGGTAATCTAGTTTTTATTAGAGATACTTTAAAAGATTATCTTGTACTCTCTGCTAAACTAAATAAAGACTTATCTAATTTAGCGGAATTATTGAAGTCACCTAGAAGTGATATTTATCATAATATAGGTAAATTTACTATGAAAGCTATAGCCAGTGATCTAAAATCAACAGATAGTAAGCTAAAGCATTTCTTAGAATTAGACACAATAGATTTTGAAGGACACAAAGAAGAAGTATTGGAATATTTAGATACTATCTATAATATAACAACAGAGATTCAAAATCATGTGCAAATATTTAGAAAAAGAATAGAAGAATTCGATACTGATGAAATCTATACTTTATTAGAAGATAATGAGAGTTTAATAAATGAAAACCTACTAAATTCAGGAGTAGAACCTGAAGATGTAGATACTACTAGAGAAGCTATAAAAACTAAAATTAAACATGAATTATCTCTTTTCGATGGAGGAAATAACAACACCTCTATATTGATAGCGGTCGTGGATAAGTTCCATAGATCGTTAGAGATTATCAACAATAACTTGTTGAAATTTAAAGCTAAAAAATAAAATACAAGGAGGAACAAATAATGGCTAAGAAATTTAGAGGCTACAGAGAAAACGAAGATCTTGAAGAAGAAGATGAAGTTGTAGAAGAAACTGAAGGTACAGAAGAAGAAGAAAATACTGATGCTCTATTAGGAGAAGATGAAGAAGCTTCTATGGATGCGAAAGATTCTATAGCAGAAGATATTCAAGATGCTGATGTAGAAAACGACGAAGACGTTGTAGAAATGACAGAAGGTGGAGACGGAGAAGATGACGGTGCTGGATCTAATACAGAAGATATGGGTGCAGACACATCTGATTTAGAAGTATCTCTTCCTGATATCGAAGAAATCGAAGCAGCAGCAGATGCTTCATTCGAAGAAATTGAAGCTGTTGAAAAGACACTTTATCCTGAATTATCTCCAGAACAAGTTGGAATGTTCGGAGAACCATTCACTTCATTACCAGATACTGACGGAGATCCAGATCCAGAAATGTTAGGAGATAAAAACGGAGATGAATTCGAAAATACATCTTATGAAGAACCTCTAACTGGTGGAGGAGACGATGAAGGTTTCGAAGGTGAAGAACCTGAAGAGGGAGACGATGATCCTGAAGGATTCACAATAGACTAATTGAAAAAGGAGTAAGATTATGAATCAAAGAAAAGTTGCTAATCTAGTCATTTATAATATCTTTAGCAGAAGTATAAAAGATATTTATAAAAAACATAAGAAAGTTTTCGAAGATTACAGATCTACTCTAGTTAAATTACAAAAAGAAATTAATGATAACTTTAGACGTGGTAGTATTAAATACTACCACGATACTAGAGTTTTCGAATTGGTAGATCCTTTCTTATTAGAGAAAACTGGGGAGGATTTCAATTATTGGATGATAGAAATAAATGAAACTATTATGAGAGTAATAGATGCATTAGTTGACTATTCCAACGTAGTCAATGATATAGATAACCATTATAATGATAAAAGAAGACAGACTCATACAGTAGTTGATAAAGGTAAATTCGAAAGAAAAACATTAGACAGAGATGATTATAAAATGCGGGGTTCCTATGTGGACCCTACACAGGTAGAAAGCTCAGTCAATTTAGCTAGATTAAAGGTAGATTTGGAACATCTTATAAAAACTTCTAAAAGTACATACCAAATAGATAAGGAATTCTTATCACAAGGTCCTAAGATAACAGCTAGTAATGATCATTTTCCTTATAGATTAGGAGAATGGTATAAAGCATTAGAATTTGCTGTTAATAATTTTCAAGATATAGAGAAAAATCTAGAGGTAATGTTATTTACTATTAAAACACTAGATTCTTCAGTAGATAAAATGAAAATTAAAATGGATAAAGCTGATAAGATAGATAAATCAAATGTAGCTTACGATGATTTCATGGATGAGAATATGAGTGAAGCAGATTTCATGATTGTACAACAGAAATTATTTGAGATTACTAGAAATTTAGTTAAAAGACAAATGGAGTATGGTGTAATCAGATTTGGTAACTATAAAAAGCAATGTGAATTTACACTTATAGATTTAAGATCAATAGACGCTGGGGTTGGTGTATAATGGAAATAAAGAGTATAAAAAATCTATCTGGTAGCAGAGCACAATCTGTTACTAATATCGTCCAAAATTTTGAAAAGAAGTTAGATAGTAAAGTTACTGAATTTGTAGAGAATACACCAATAGAATGTAATTATTATTCTATAGATAAAACTGTAAGTACTACCGGTCCTGGATTTAATGATAATGCAGGATATTATTCTGGAGCTGTTAAATATAATCTTATCAAGAATTTTGTCATATATGGTTATGACGATGAATTACATGCTGAAAAAGAAAATAATGAAGTATTAGATACTATGGGAAAACCAGAAGCAATTAGTGCTCTACTATTACCTAATACTGTACAAGCTTGTGAAGAAGATAGATTAACATTGTCTATACAGAATCATCAGATTATTTATAGAGTAACTTCTGTTAATGTTGGTACATTCCATAATAAACCTTATACTAAGATAGAATATCAAGTTGATACTGATCTTCCTGATGGTATAAAAGATGGACAAAGTATAGAAAATGCTAAATTAATAAAAGATAAATTTATATTTCAACACGAGAATGTAGGAACAGATTTAAGTGTATTTCTTAAATTAGACACATATGATAAATTAAATACTTTAAAACAAGCTAGAGCTGATTTAATGGAAATGTATAATGATTTTTTCTATGATGAAATGAGTAATACTTATACTGTAGATGCAGGAGGTAATTTAGATGAGGATACTGGTTATAGCTATCCTCATAGAGAATACTTTCCTATATTAGTAGATTTACAAATGGAATTTCTTCCATTATCAGTATATGACGTAGATGCTATGTTATTTCATGAAACTATATCGACTGGGAAAAATACAGTTAACTGGAAAACATCAGATGTTAGAAAGTTTATTAGAAGAAAGAGTGATAACATTCTTAAAGAAGGTATAGCTACATACAGATATACATATGTGAGTGACATATACAATAACAAATACAATATAATTTCTTATTTCAATAATAAAAAGTATCAATATGATATTTATGATTATAAACCTATATATCAAGGACAAGAACCTATCTACATAAGTGCACCAGAGGAATTAGAAACTATACTAGATTTATTTTATCAAGATAAATTAACTATTGATGAAATATTAGAGACATTTGAAAATATAGATATAGATATGGATAGTTCTTATCTATTATTTATTCCTATATTTTTATGCATTGTAGATATATTCTTATACAATTTATTATATGTTAATAAGATAAATAGATTCTATTAAGAAAGGAGATACGAATGGAAAAACTATATGAATCTATAGTAACTAGTAGAACATACGACATCGAAGAAAATATAATGTATCCAGAGAAAGTGAGTAAAAAAAGAACTTATGAAGAAATAAGAAGACTTATATCTCAAGGACATACTATGGAAATCAGAGATGGAGTTTCTAATGTAGAGATAAGTTCACTAGAATTATTAGATGAATTATATAAACCAGCTAAGGATGAAACACCTGTAGTGGATGAAGACAATTCTATATCTATTACAGATCCTACAGCTAGTATAATATTACCAGATGGTAGAGTGGTTAATATATCCGAAATTATGTCTTCTATTGTCCAAAACGAAGATACTGGTCAACCACAATATCTTCCTAAAACAGAAGAACTACCACAAATTAATATTCCACCTATTGTTACAACACCTCCTGCTCCTGAATTAACTGAAAATGCTTCTGTAACTGAAAAAGTAGAAGAAGAAGTAAAAATTGAAGAAAAGGCTGAGGAAGAAGCTAAAGAGGTAACAACAGAAGGAAAAAATAAAAAGAAATCTAAGAAAGAGGAGGAGAATAAATAATGGCTAAACAACTATTATCACCTGGTCCAGCAGGATCACCAGGAGCATCTGGTCCTGGAGCTACATCTCCAACACCTGGGCATCCAACTACAACTCCTACAGCAGGAGTTACAGCTTCACAACCACCGTTAGTTCCTGGTATGACTGCTAGTAAAAGAGAGAAACCATTAGGACCTGACTACGATCAAGCAGAACCTAATTTCACTAAAATAGAACAAACAGAAATAGCAAAAGCTATAAGTGATCTAGAAGGTGGTTCAGCAGCATCAGATGTTATTAAAGTTAATATCGAAGATGGAGGATTAATAGAAAAATACAATACTACTGGTCCTTTATATAATGTATACCTTAAGAAAGAACATGTTAAGCTTTTATTAGCTTCTGGAAGAATATTAACTAAATCAGCAGACAGATCACCTGTTACATTAGCTGATCTTGCATAAAAAAAAAAATAACCTCTCCCGTAATGGGAGAGGGTTTATTTAAGTTTATATGATATTAAGTTTATTCCTGTTTTAATGTCTCCTACATCTTTGGCATTTTTATTATAATGAATATCTAAATGAGATATTCTTTTGTCTGTATTTTTTAATATCCATTTCTTATAAACATCTATGGGAATATCATCATCTGATATTATTATTATATGAGGTTTATAATTATATTTAGAATAATCCATTATAATATTCTTAGTAGCAGAGAATCCTCCAGAAGCTATAAAGTGTCCATTAACATTTCTTCCTAAATAAAAATAAGTATTAATAATATCGAACACACCTTCTGCTATAAATAGAGTCTTAACGTCTTTGGTTATATCAAACATTCCATCTGATCTTTCTATTGTATAAGGTTTATGCTTATATAAGATATTATTTTTAACTAAAGATAGCTTTCCTTTTCTATCTCCATTAGTTTGTCTATATATGACCATAGAGTATCTATCATTAAAGAAGTAAATATATTTATTACCCATATCTTCAGATTTAAGTAACCATTCTATTCTTTTAAATTCTATCCTTTGCTTATTATACTTATAGAAATAATGTAAATCATCACATATTCTAAATGTATACTGATACTCTCTAGCTGATACATTTGTTCTACTCTTAAAATATTCTTCTGTATCATCAGATAATATTCCTAGTAGACCAACATAATCTTCGTCAACCTCAGGATCATATTCATTAGAATAAAATTCAGAAGATGTTTTATATTTACTACTCTTAACGAATTCTCCTTCTATATAATCTAATAATCTTTTATTATTGATACCTAATCTTCTAGCTATCTTTTTATTTAATACTCCTGCTACTCCACATCTAGCACGAAAGCACCTAAATATCATAGGTGCATCATCGTGTATATGTATATTAAAATGCCTCTTAGAAGAAGATTGATCACAAAAAGGACACTTAACCGATACATAGTTACTACTAGATCTCCATATACCGTCATTGTCCTTAAGTGTTTGCAATATCTCTTCTTTAAATTGATTCATACTCGTAGATATACTTATCTATAAATTTTACATTATTAGTTTTCTCCTGTTCAGATAATAAATAATCTGTAAATTCATCAGCTATATCTATTATCTGAGCTCCATTGTTAAATCTATAAGATACACCTATAATCTTTTCTAAATTCTGCATAACCATTTCAGGATATCTTCTATAGATTATTAAACTTTGTATCTTTTCTTTTATATTCTTCTGTAAATATAAAGTAGATGGAACTATATCATCAGAAGTTAAAGCTAATGATATTTGTGGATATTTACTAAATAATGTATCACATATAACATGTAGGAGTCTATTATATGTGTATATATCTAACAATTTAGAAGATAGGTAATCTTCTCCTACCTCCTGTAATAATTTAACTATAAAGAAATCAGCTAAAGGTGTTCTACCTATAACTTTTAACATCACTAAATTATGTCTTTCGAAATAATCATCAGCATACTTCTTTAATATCTCTATATATTTTCTTCTTCTCTTAATGTCTGATAAGTTTTTCTTTTCTAAGTAGATCTCTTGTTTAAGAGCAGAAGAGTAATCATCGTCACTATTCTTTAAATCATGAGTGTTAACTAAGTGAGGATGTGTTATAGAATACTGATGTTTTAACATCTTAGTGATTATATCTTTAATATATTTGATAGTATTCTTATTAACAAACTTAAAACGTCTGTAATCATCAAATGTTTCGTACTTAACAGAACTACTTGTATTCGCATAATCTATAGGTACATTCTTATAAATTGATGTCATTAAGTTCTTAAAGATACTATCATTTATCTTACCTTTAGTTACTCCATTATTCTTAAATAGATCTCCTAAAGGATCTTCCTTATCAGAAGATTTATCAGGTCCAGATATAGTTAGATATATAAAGTTATAAACAGTATCTGTTAAACTTTTCTTTTGTATAGACAGATATTTGTTGTTATCTGGTTTAACATTGATGAAATAGTTTAATGCTAATCTGTTAGCTATCATATCTATACTATTCATAATAGGTGTATAAGTATAGAAATCTATCTTCATTTTAGGAAGAATAGAGAAAGCTATAGTTATAATCTTACTAACAGTTATAACACAATTTAATGTTAATATATCAACTTCATCTAGAGAAGTTTCATGATTACTATTATTTTCTGTATTGTTAAATGTATTCTCATCTACATACTCTATAATAGTATCTAAAACTTCATTAGGCATCCATAATATAGTTCTTCTTAATATTTCAGCTCTAGAATCATTTTGATCCTTTCCTAATTTGAGGTTACTGATTATTTCTTCCTCAAACTTCTTAGTTGTTAACTCAGTCTTTAAATGCATCATATACATAAAGAACTTCTGAAGAAACTCATTCCGTCTTTCTTCTTCTCTTTTCCTTTCTTCTCCTGTATATTTGATGTTATCAAAGTCTTGTACCCAAGCTAACATATGGTTCAAGCCATCGACTATAAGTTTCATAGTCTTGGCTTTTATTTTAGAACCATTATCTTTCTTAAATACTACTTGTAATCCATTATGATTAAAAGTAAAGTATTGGGTCATTTTACTTCCTGCATCTGAATCATCAATGGGTTGAAAATAACTTTTCATATTATTATATCATCTCCTTTATCTAATTATACAGTATAATAATTTATAATTGTATTATCTTAATATCTAAACCATCAGTATTTTGATATTCATGAGATACTAGGAATATTTGTTTTATATTAAATATACTCTCAGAATAATCTCTAACCATATAAATGAACTTATCCTTGTTAACTTCATCTAATGTAGCATCTCCTTCATCTATAGATAGTATATCCCAATTTATATATGGTTTAAATGCCATTAAAAGAGCTATAGATAACATACTCTTTTCTCCTTGGGATAAGTCATTAGAATAACGCTCGATAGATTCTCTATTACATAGTATATCTACACCATCTGTTACATTAAATCTAATAGTCATGAATCCGTCTAATAACTCATTAACTTTCTTAGATACTTCAAATAGATAACCTTCAAAGGTTCTAGCTGGTAGATCTAAAGATACTACGTTTTTAACTACTTTAACTTTTTCATTCCACTTTATTTCTTCTTCTAATTCATTAGATAAGTTCTTTATATTTTTAAGATCTGTTATTAGATTCATTTGTTTTTCTTTCAAATCTTCCTGTTCTTCTTTGATGTTTTTCAATTCCTCTTTTTTCTCATTAACTATCTCAGTTGTCTTATCATACTTTTCTATATCTTCTATAAGCTTTATATATTCCTGATCCTGTCTTCTTATGTAGTCATCATATTTCATTCTTTCTAATTTTATAATATTAGAAGGAACATCTATATTCAACTTTCTATAATTGTTCATAACTTCTTTATTCTTTTCATTTATATTCCTAATATCATTCTCTAGATTATTTAATTCATTTTTTAAGGTCTGTATTCTCTTTTCAGATCCTTCTGTTTTTGTAGATTTTAATTCTTCCTTTTGTAGTATATCTTTATCTATTACATATACTCTGTTCATATCCTTTAAATAGAATATGTTATCTACTACATTATTAACTAAATCTAATAATCTATTTTTTAATAATAATTCTCTAATATCAGAATAAGAATAAAAGTCTAATTGTTCTTGTACATCAGGTTTTCTTATAGACATGAATCTACCTAATAGGTCTATTAAATCTTTCTCATAATCTAATTTATCAGATAGTCTTCTTATCTTATCCTCTTTTTCTTTCTTTAATTCTTTATATCTATTAAGTATATCTAAATTGGATAATTGCTTCTTATACTCTCCTCTAAATGGACATGTAGGTAAACAATCATCATCACTACTATGATTTCCTATTTCAATGATATTATATGATATATCAAGAGCTTCCATTTCATGTATAAGTTTATGTAATTCTTCTTTCTCTTTATCTATATCTTTTTCTTTATCATTAAAGGAATTAATTATCTCTTTATAATTATCATAGTATTTCTTAGAAAATATCTCATCTAGAGTATATGTAGTATTTTCTACAGTTTGTATAAACTCTTCTACATTCTCTAAATAATATTTAAAGTTATTAAGTAATTCTAAGTTATCACTAGTATATTCCATTATAGGAAATGATATGTTTTTACTATACTTATCTTTAATAGAATCTCTTTGTTCCTTTAGTATGTTTATTTCTTCTTCTAAAGATTTAATATCTACTGTATCAATATTAAGTAGCTCTTCATTAATGTTGGATATCTGATTATTCTTATCTTCTATTAATCTATCATTCACAGCTATCTCTGCTTTAACTCTATTAAATACTTGTAGATATGTATCAGTAGGTTCTATTATATCAATATCTTTTAATTTATTTATAACTCTTATTTCTTCTTTAATATCTTTTACTTTATTTTGTAGATTAACGATTAGATCTTTATCGAGTAAAGATACATTTAATAAAACTAATTCCTGTTCTATATTAGATATCTTCTTCTCATTGAGTAATATATTAGTCTTATATTCCTTAGCTGTATTACTCATTATTTCTAAATTATCATATTCATTTAATTTATTTTGTATGAATTTAATTTTAGAAGATGACTCATTAAATGTATTTAATGTATTATCCTTTATGGTAGTTAATATATCCATATCAAATACTTTCTTAAGATAATCTAATCTATTAGTATTAGTCATATCTATAATACCTTTATTCTCTATACCTATATTAAGTATATCATAAAGATAATCATTATAATCTAGGTGTAAAGCTATTTTCTTTTTAAAGTCTCCCTGTAATCCTGTATCAGTTAAATTTTCCCAATTCCCATTGTCTAACTTTAAGAATAAATAAGATAGAGTAGTTACATTCTTCTTATTACGAGTGTATACATGCTCTACCTTATATTCTTTCCCTTTATACTTTAGATACATTATGGAAGAACCTTCTTTGTAACCAGATTTAAGTTTAATAAATCTATTATGAGAAGCTAATGGATGGGTAATCTGTTTAAGTAAAGAAGTCTTACCACTCCCATTAGGACCTTGTATAAGGATTATCTTCTCATCATTTAGAGTTATATCAACATCTGGAATACCAATTAACCCTTTAGAAATAAATCTAGTAATCATATTCCAACCTTTCTAAGATTTTAGGTAGTAATTTCTCTCCTGGTATAAATGCTAATCCTATACAATTATCTAATACATTTTTATACCAGTATACTACTCCTAACTTGTCTAAATGTTTTACTATACTTTGAATTCTATCATCATTATAAATATCATATAAGACATCATCGTGTTCTTCTACAATATTAACAGCCACAAAATGTTCTAAACCTCCATCTTGTGATTTAAGATAACAGTAATCATTTAATTTATTGAGTTCCTCTAACTCTGATAATAGTTCTTCCATTTTATCCTCCTCTATAAGTCTCGGGCATTAAATACTATTGATGAGCCTAAGGCTGCTGCAGTTAATGTTAAGTATGCTGCCAATTTCTCATCATATCCAAGATTACCTTTAATAGCTATTGTTACTATAATAGATAAAAGTATTATTATAGTGAATACTAATGGATATCTAGTATTACTAGTAAGAGCATCTTTATCATCTTTACTAATTTTCTTATAAAGTAATATTTCAGATATCATCCATATTCCAGCTAATATATAATCAAGAATCAAGAAAGTAGTACATATTAACGAAATTATAAAACTATACATATTTATTACCTCCTTATAATAAAAAGTTTGGATAAAAAAATATTACCGTGCCAATTAAGGCACGGTGTAAAACGTTACTACTTAAAGTAACGTTGGTCTTGCTTTTGAGAGTTAGTGAAAGCTTCACTGAACGTGTAATTGAATTGGATTCCTTGGTTAGTTACAGTTGGTGCTATAACTATTCCAGCAAATTGGAATCCTTGTTGGATTATATAATTTAATTCTGTTGGTACAATTATATTACCCATATTGTCTGTTTGAATATATTGAGCAATATAATTACCTACAGCTGTACCAAATTTACTCAACTCATCCATGAAACTTTGGAATAACTGAGCAACCATAGCTGAGTTACTTCCACTTAATCTAAGAGACATGTTAGATGTTCTTTTAATCATGTTATAAATGAATGAAGTAATAGTAGCTTCTCTATCGAAGAATGATTGATCTATAATATCACCGAAGTTACCTCTAGTTAAATCACTAGAGTATACGAACATCTGTAATGCTCTATAAGTAGCATCAAAGTTCAATTCAAATGTTAACGATAGATCTACTCCTCTCATAGTGCACTTGTATGCATTATTGACTCTAACATGATTATCTGCAACATCATTAAGTTTAGTACTCATTAACATATTAATCGCATCTACATACAATTTTTCATTATTTGCATCGTGATTGTAAGTAAATGGTTGTATTCTTACAACTGATGGTTGTTGGAAATTATTATTACCTCCAAAATTACCAAATCCTCCATTTCCTCCTCCAAAGTTATTGTTCATATTATTAAAGTCTAAAAATCCCATTGTAATTCCTCCTCTATTTTTTTATATTATACTATTTCTTTTCAATATTTCCTTTAAACTTTCTATCTCTTGTTTAAGAAATTTAACATCTGATTCATATTCATTCTGCATTCCGAATAACTTAGTTATACCAGTAGAATTATCTACTATTTGTTTTAGTAATAATCCGAATACTTTCATTGGAGATAGTTCTCCCATAACATAATATCCACGATTAGCTATAGAGGGTAAAACTTCATCGGTTACCCAATCAGCAAAAGCTTCCGCTTCAGGTTTTCTAGATGTGAATATAACTTTAAAGACATTACTTAGACTTATGAAAGTTAAACTTTGAGTTCCTCCGTTGGTTACAGTTTCTAATGTATGAATACCATTTTCAGATAATCTAGATACGACATTACGATTATTAGTTATACCCAATACATCACACACATCTGATAAACAGAACAATGTTTCCTTTGTATCTAGATTTATAGATGTTCTAACTTGACCTAAATTCTTATAATTGAATACTTCAAATACATCTCTATTTGACATTAAATTTTGTAGCATTAGTTACACCTCCTTTATTCTTTTTATTATTTGATACATTATCCCTCAGACATGGGGGTTCATAGTATGAACCCCATTTAACTGAGTTTAAGAGGGTTATAAACAAAGGGTGTCCACACTATGGACACCCTTTTAAATGAAAAGTCTCTTTGAAAGTACATTTTTAACAAAGGGTGTCCACACTATGGACACCCTTTTGATTTGTTATTATAAATTTGTACTCTGAAAGTAGCTTTTCAAAAATCTAAATTAATTTCTATGAACACCCTTTTGATATTTGTATCAGTCATATAATTTATAAATATCTTGTGTTAAGTTCTTCTGCTAATGGTGTTTCTACTCCATATATTCTAGTGTATAATTTTTCTCCTCTTATATACACTTCTTCTGTACCTGCAGGATAAGGTTCATTTACTACCTCTCCATTATTATTAACATTTATTAAATAATGGACACCTCCTGAAACTGAAACGAACAGGTTGTTAGTTAGTCTATAGATCGTTCCATCTTCTGTGAAGAAGACCGTATCACTACTTGGGTAGTTATCTCCTAGTCCTACATAACATAATACAGAACCTTTCCCATTGTTGAAAGGTCTCATGTAGTATCCGTCATTAAATGCCTGTATAGTTCTATAATCAGTTCCTAAAGCTATCTTTAAGAATCCTCTTATAAAATAACATGCTCCATAAGGACTACTCAATGGAAACGAGAAGAATCCTGCATTTGAGTTTATTATCACGTCTGTAGTTTTGTACTTAATTTCATCATCTGGTATAAAATAATATTCTCCGTTATATAAGTACCAGTCTAAATCCAACTTAGTTCCGTTGGTCTTAATTGTATTTATGTCCATTATATTTTCCTCCTATTTTTTTATGGGTATTTGGACACCATTAATATTTGCAAATGACTGAGTATTATCTGTAACAGGAGTAACTTCCTTATTAAATGTTGTAGCATATTTTTGACTCAGTCTAGCATATTCTTTATTCATAGTATCCAATAATGATCCAGTTGTAGATAAAATATCTCCTACGAAATCTATTGTTTGAGACATTTTATCAGAAAGCATATTATTGTCTAATACATTTCTTACTTCTGGATCAGATAATGAGAACCAGTTTACGATATTGTAGTCTTCTATTCTTCTATTAGAACCTTCTAGTTCTACAGGATAGAAATAGATACTTCCTGTCTTCTCATCCATCTTAACTGTTAAATCAATGTATCTTAATCTTTCTTTAGTCTTAGTATTGAACATTTCTTCAGTGTCAAAGAATGAGTAATCATAACTCATTCTTTCATCGTATTCAAATTCGAATTTACCTTCTTTATTACTCATTCTAATGTGTTTTTTGTCTAATGTTTTCATATTATTCTCCTCCAGTTATTTTTTGTTTTTTATCTATTATCCAATTAAAGAAATCTTCATATGTACATCCTATATGTTGAAACAACTGTTCTGTCTTTAGATGGGTTAGTGGTTTCTCTGGTTCAGTTGCTAACATCTTTAAGATACTCTTTAATTGTCTCGTATTTGTAGCTCCTATATATGGATATGTCTTAACATATGATAAGAGATATTTATTGTACAGATGCATATTATCTGTTATAGGTATATCTTCTGTAAGTATAAAATTAGAATCTCTTTCTTCATCTTCTACATTCATTAAAGTTGCAAATAATGCATTACCATCCATATTGTTAGCTACTATGTAGTTACTCAATTTGTATTGTTCTTCCGGTTGTTGATATTTATTTTGATCTACAAGGTACTCCTGTCCGTTATCGACTACGAGTGTATATTGTTTAATTAGACCAAAATCTTTATTACATGTATTAAAGATATAAGTATCTTTATTAGGAGATACTATCTGTCCATTTTCCACTATTATATTAACCATCGTTATCCTCCTTAGGTATAGAAGCAAACTCCATACCAATTGCAGTCATATAATTATGAATAGGTGATGTATTCTCTCCTAGTAGATTTTTGTCTTTATTAGTTATACTGTTAATTATTATAGCTGTAGATAAGTTACTATTTTTAGCAGATGTTGTACCTAACTTGGAATGATGTTTCTTTTTAGAGTTTCCTTTCTTTGCTTGACTTCCTTTAGATGTTATTATCTCATCTGTGCTTATAGAAGTATCATAGAATGGACCATTCTCTAATAAGAACATAAACATCTTTCCATAATAGTGTTTACTACTCATTGGCTTTCCTTCATAATAGATTGTAAATGGTTTAACATCATATAATGTCATAGTAAATCTAGTAAGTTCGATGAATCTTCTAAAATCCATTTCTCCACCATATGGATCATGCTTTACTCTTATATCATCTCTCTTATATAATTCTACTATGTCACCTTTCTTAAATTGTTTTAGTGCGTCCACTAGTATAGGTTGATTTACCAGATCAACCCATTTAATAATATTATTAAATTTAACTTCTATAGAATCATCAGATTCATTTAAATATTTTCTTAAGAAGACATTTAATCCATTTATATCTTTTTCAAACATCTGACCAATGTTTTCTCTATTAATATTAGATGATGCGTTTACCATCATATCTATTTGTGTACCATCTTCTGCCATAATGGTACCGTCTGGTACAATCTGTCCTGTAACTCCTTTAGCTCCATGTCTGTTAGTTATCTTACTACCTACCATCAATGGAGATTCATTAGCTATTTTAATTTTAACAGTAATTCTGTTCTTAAGATCTGTCTTATCCTTTCGTAGTTCTCTAGTAAGAGCAGCTCTATATTTGTTTCTCCTATATAATGTATTCGGATGGAAATAGCTATCATCTAGTTCATTAAGAGCTAATACTATATTCTGTATATAAATCCTTTGTGCATTATATAATTCATATAAGTACGGCTCTTGTTTAACTATATCATCTCTATTACAATATACCTCCACATCATATATTAATCCTCCACTATGAACATAGAATGTCTCATCTGATTTTTCTATATCATCAGATATACAGAGAATATTCTTCTCTATCTTAGATATAGAACAAACTATTCCACGCTCATCAATATATTCCCCAGGTAAAGGGAATGGTTTATATGTATGATTATCACCATACACATTCTTAAGTATTTGATCATTAGGAGATAAGAAGAATTCTACATCATCCATATAATTAAATCTGAATTTATTAGCTAGTCTTTCGGTTATTATTATAGCATCTTCTCCTACATCTCGAGATATGTTAAAGATACAATTAACATTCATTCCGAAAGCCATTCCTCCATCATCAGTATCTAAGTTTTCTAAATGAGAAGTATATATTTGATCCTCTGACTCTTCTCCTACATTCATATCTTCAAATTGAGATTTAGTCTTATAGCCAAATTTATAAAATGTGGTATACCTAGGTACAGTCTCAATTTGTATTACTGGTACAATTAATCCATCTCTTTCGATATATTCTTCATAAATATATGTAGTCTCACATACATAATTATTTATTACTTTATCTATCTTATTAAGAAGTCTTACAGATGATTTACTCTTAGCATTAAATGAGGATCTAATAATATCTTTTGTAAATATAGTATCAACTATAGGCCTCTCACCGTTAACTGCTGGGAATACACTATTTTTAATACCTGCGTAAAATAGTTCTCCCCTAGCTACAGAGTTCTTCTCTCCATAAGGAATTAATTGTGATATATCGACGTATTTAGAAAGAGAATTATCATCTATATCTATAGGTAACTGCTCTTCCTTCTCCACAATACGGTCGGAGTGTGGTATTCTTCTAATTTGGGTCTTCCTTTTTCTCATGATGTTACATCTCCTTTTCTTATTCGTACATAAAATCTAAAATGTCATTCACCCTCTTAAGTTGCTCCTCGTCTCTTTTCATAGATTCTAAAATGTCTTTTTTACTCTCTTCGTATTTTTTATAAAGTAACTCTCTAAACTTTGGTTCTGTTTGGAATAGATCTATTAATTCAGAAGCACGGAATTTCTTATCCCATCCTTCTAATTGTCTAAATCCTCCAACTGTTTCTATTACTCCTGTCATAACACATTCGCATAAGAATGATTTCATTGGATTATATCCGAATTCTCCATCAAGCACAAGTGTAAAAGGAATATTAGGTTTATTCTGTCTAGTCTTTTGGAAACTAGCTTCTACTATATGTGCTGAACCTAACCAATCTAGTGATTTACTTTCTGCAGTTTTATCACTATATACAATAAATTTATTTAGATGCATCTGTATATCTGATTGGAATGTTAAGTTCTTTCCTCCTGAAACTTTCTTATCTGATGCCATTCCTCTACCTGTGAACTTCTTTGCTAGATGTTGACCAGGCATAGCATTCATTTGTATATCATCAGCTATATGAGCTGTCATAAAGATGTTTATATTATATTGAGCAAAGTATGACGTATATTTCTGCCAAAATATATGCATATCTAGACCTTTCTTTGCTGAGAACGCTTTATGGTCTTTTGCTCCTATTTCTAATGCATCTCTACTAACCATCTCGGACATAGCATCGACTATAATGAATGTAGGATAATAGATTTCTATTTCCTCTCCGAATGTATTCTTAGTCTTTCGTTTTACATAATTCTTATCTCTCTTAACCGTTATATCATAATCTATTATAGCTTTTAGATTATCGAGAGATATATCATCGTGAAAGACTACGTAATCATTCAGTTGTTGATCCGTAAATTTAGATAAGTGTCTAAATCTACTTTGGTTAACACCTCTTTCAGTATCTACTATATGTAATATTATTGGATCTCCGTTCTTAACGAATGGTCTCATAAGATCTGAGACAATATTACAACATAATGTAGATTTACCTGAGTACGATTCACCAGTAAATAGAACTTTTGATCCTGATATGAATCCTAAATTCTTTGCTAATAACTCTCCTTTATCAGAATAGTTATAGAATCCTAAATCAGTATCAATGTTTCTAAATGATGAACGATACATTTCACGGTGTTCTTTTTCATTTTTAACAAATGATAAATTTCCTTTAGCCAATTTTCTTACACCTCCTATGGAAAATATATTGAAAGTTAGGGAAATACAAAAGAAAAATTGACTATGTTACGAAGATTAAAGTAATTCCCCACTCCGAATTGGAGTGGGGATATTAACTCATTTAGAAAGAATATGATTAGAGACGTAGAATAGAAAGAAGGTTTGTAACACTTCTACGTCGAAATCACTTTAATAATATACAATTATATTTTTATTAAATATTCTGCTATAGGTCTAGCACCACTTGCTATATACCCTTTTTCAGTATACCCGTCTTTATAATGTTCTTCTATATATAAAATAGGGAATCTATTGAACTTTCTATTTTTAGATTTAAAGGCTATAGTTTTAGAATCTGGTTCTCTATATTCTACAATATGTTCTGCTATATAATTTAACCATCTTCTAATTAATCTACATTCATAATTATCATCCTCTATATAAATAACTATCTTTCTTCTGTCTAATTCTGTATGTTTTCTTTTATACATGTTCTAATAACCTCCTAACTTATTTCATCAATGTTATCAACTAGATCAGTTGCTAAGTTCATCCCTAAATACAGGGAGTTAATATATTTAATAGTAGATTTACCTTCTTCATTCTTAGATATCTTATCCATTTCAAATGTTAGATCTTTCTTAATCATTTCGTTCATTTCTCTTTTAGATTGTAAGTTATCACTACGAGGAGATAATAATTCATTCAATGTATGATCTAACCCAACTGATACCATCTGTGCTACTTCTGCATCAGATAATTGTCCAGTTCTACTTTCTCTAGTAGATTGGTTAACTTTATTTCTCACATTAGCGTCCATAGTAGAATGAGATTCTTTAGAAGATAGCTGTTGTAATCTTCTAATCTGTATTGGGAATATCATACATGTCTGCTCAGAAGTAATCTTCTGATATGGAGCTACTAATCTTTCTTCTATTGTAAGTTTAAGTTTATCCTTTAACTTATCTATTTCTTTCTGTGGTATCTCATCTACTTGTATTATTCTAATACCATATTTATTTATATAATCTTGTACTTGTTTATCACTCATATTAGCAAATCTTTCTTTATAAATATTAACAGTATTAGGAGATACAGTAGCAAGTTTATCTTCTATATATTTTAACACATCAGTTTTAATACTCATCAGATATCTCCTTTCTTATAGGTTAATCTATTTCATTCATTAGTTTTCTTATCTTAATAATTATATAAGCTTTTATCTCATTGTAGAAAGCATATATACCAGCATTAGTATTTAATCCTTCATACTCACCAGATGTTTGTCCATATTGTTCAGCATAAGCTCTTATGTCTTTACTAATCTCTTCTATTAGTTTATTAACTTCAGGATCATTTAATCTGGCAGATAATAATTTAGGTATAAAGTCTTTCTTCATACTAACTATATCAGAATTATATTTATACACATAGTAATCTATGAACTTAATACCAAATCTAGAAAAGTATTTCTTTTCTCTATCTAGTATCACTTTCTTCATTACAAATTTCTTAATAGGTGATTTAATCTTACATACATTAAGAACTTCATAATCTAAGTTAGTAGGCATATAATTTACTACCAAGTTCTTTAAGTTATCTACATCTATACTATTATTAGAAAGAGATGTTTTACTTCCATCTAAATTTAATTCAGATTGAGTCATCACTGTAGATGCTACTTCTTCATCTATATATTTATAATAGACTTTACTTATCTCTTTATAAGTACTATTAATAGTAGTAGATATTCTGTTAATAATGTAATGTATATCTTGGTCATTCATTCTCTTAAATCTTTCTTTAAGAGCTGGACTATCTAACATAGTTTGGATTTGTTCTTGTATAACTACAAACATTGATCCATGTTTCTTAATGAGATATTTATTAGATAATTTATTCTCTATAACATATTTCATCTTTTCTGGAGAAGACACTCCATGTTGGAAGTATTTATAGAATTTACTTCCTGCTTCTATAAGACCTATCATATCTAAGAACGTCTTATCCTTAGTATCATAATAAGAAGTAATAAGTCCTAACTTAAGTGGGTTATTAACTACCTTATGTCCCATCTTAAGTACAGGATTTACTTTCTGGAAAGATTTAAATTCATTCATATCCATGTCATAAGGTTGTAACATTCTTTCAGATACAGTATTTCCTATTATTATATAATTATAAACTATACCATCCGTTAAAGCTTCTACGTTATTTTTATAATAATCATTAATAACTTTACGTACTTCAGCATCTCTATTTTTAGACTTAGTTTTATTGATGAATTCTCTAATAGTCATTGTAACTCCTTTCTTGGGAATTTAATAAAGGTCTGTTTACGTAATTTATTAACGAAAAAAAAGAGAGGTGGCTATATAGCCACCGATTTATAACTTGTAGGGATTCTTGTAGCTAGACCAGTTAAGAGCATGTGGTCATACCAAGCTCTCAATCCTGCCTTGAAGCTTCCCCAGTGAGCACCGTATCTTTTTGATAGGTCCTCTACATAATGCTTACCATTAGATGCATTATAATAATTAAATATATAGATTGTACCCCAGTCGTCCCAGTCATCTTCATTATAATCGACTGGTCTATAATTCAGACTAAAGTACTCAACCTCTCCTGGAATATCCAGATCGAACTGGACTCCAGAATTAATATCAGTCTGTGGAGCTGCTTCCTCCACTATTTCTTTGAATATATAAAGTAATGCCTTTCTTTCTTCCCAAGTTAATTTAGCATCCCTCAAATTGAGGAAATAGCAAGGATTCCAAAGTTCCAGGTTTTTTGTTTTTAATAATTCCATAATTTTTCTTTGTATTTTCATAATATCCTCCTATGATATGGACCACGTTGGTTTATAGAGGTTGTCTCACCCATATCTTATCTACTTATATATTATATAAGTAGAATATTTTAACGTTAAATAAAAAAGTCTCCCATATAGGGAGACATTATTAAAATTTTAATCTAATTCTACTGATACTATACTTATATTTATAGGAGAAATAACTTCTTCATCATTATCAAGTTTTCTACATTCAAATAAATACAACAGATGTCCTGCTAAAGCGTATTTATCATAGAATATAACTTCTCTCGATCCATCTACTAGGATATATTTTATTCCTGTAGTTTCATGTTGTGTAATAGACATTAGTACTTCTCCTAATACTTTAGTTTTACTCTCTACCTTTACCGAATTAGTATCTTTTTCATCAGGTATAACTGTGTTTATCTCTAATACCGAAGCTACAATATTTAGTAGTCCTTCATATTTTCCTTTTATATTTCCTAAAACGTTTCCTAATATAAGTACGCTTTCAGGAACTAATTTGTCTTCATCTATTTCTAGATTAAAAATATCTTGTTTAAACATATCTATCTCCTCCTATTTATATAAAAAAAATGACTCCCTTAAAGGGAGTCTATTTATTATTTCTTAACTGGGATCTTACCACCTGTTGTAGCAGGTACTGGAGTTACAGTTGGATTCTGCATAGTCATAGGATTGTTGAAATTTCCATTTCCGTTAGCTATAAAGTTTTCCAACATTGGTTTCATACCATTGGCTCTTTGAGCCATTGGATTGAATCCACCAGTTATTCCTTGATATACTCCACCTTTCATGTCGTATACAGAAGAATCACCGGTTACTTGGAAATCTTCAGTTCCTACTAAAGAGTCTACAGCTGTTGGATCCATACCTAATCTTGAAAATTCATTATTCTTCAAGATTTCCATTAGATCATTGTATAATTTTAATTTAGTGTCAAAATAATATGCAAGGTTACCGTGAGTAAATCTCTTAACATCAGATAACTCTAATGCTTTCTTCATATCATTTTGATTTTGTGAAGATGATAATCCATAGTATTCTTCTAGGTATTTATAACCTACAAGTGCACTACCTGTATTATCTCTCATGATTTCCCCTCTGTTTCTGAACTCTTTAGAAAGTGTTAAAGTTTGAGGTTCTAAGAACTTATGCATAAGTTTAGATAACTTAGCCCAAGCTTGTAAAGCTCTTACAGCAATAAGAGTATCTGTCTCCTTCATCGAATAAGACGTTTCAATTTTTTCTTTTCCATTAGCTGTTATTCTTTTATTAGTACATTTAACTAATGGGAATCTTAATTGTCCAAATGGACCGAAGTCAAAAACTTCTTCGTGGTTGGAATTAACTTTTGTAGTTTCTGGATCTACATTAAGTTTCCATCCAATTACATTATTACTGTTAGCACGATCTAATATAGGTACAATACCTAGATCTGCTCCCTTTAGAATATCAGCTTCATACTGATTTACGAAAGTTCCATATTTTAATTTCCCTTCCGCTGACATTGGTCTTTCAACCATAGCTTTGTAATCAAAGCCTTGATTTTGTTTCATAATACTTTTCCTCCTAAGCTTAGTTTTTTTTAGATTATAATCCGGGATGTATCCCTAATAGTGTACTAGTTATAAAAATTTCACTATTTACGATTACAATCACTATAATGATATATAAGTATGTAAAAATAAAAACAGCAGAAGAAAAACCTGCCCCTGAATGGGCAGGAAAACATAACATTCAAAATTGATAACACAGTATACACTTTTACGAGGAGGTATACTCTTTATAAAACCAACTTTACTAAAGGAGATGCTCTACAATTCCTTGCAGGTGAAATTGTCACATCCAATCAAATAATATGAAAAATATCTCAAAACATTGAATAAACCAGAAAGGACTTTATTCATTATAACCCAAATTGGAATCTCTTCCATACGTATATGTTGTACTATATTTTATTTTCATATTCTTTATAATAATTAGGATATTTAATATATCTTTTTCCTTCCTCTATATATTCTTTAGCTTCATTATATATTCTCTTAAAATCTCTAATTTCATCTTTACCATTTAACTCTATTACACATTTATATTTAGTATCTAATCCTTTTTTAAATTTAGCTGTATCAACTATTCTTTTTTCTTCTACAGCTTTAGTCATTTTATTAAATCCTTCATCTTTAATAGATATTATAGCATCTATACTCTTTATATAGAAATCCCATATAGTGTAAGTATCTTTCTTCTTTATAGGATTATAATACGGTATAGTAGGTCCCGGGGATTCTAAATCATCATTCCTAATTAATATCTTATTACATTCTTGTACAAATAATACTTCATAAGATCCTACTACTATCATTTCTTTATCTTTATATCTTACTTTCTTACCCTTACTCTCTAATAGCATCTTCTGGTATTCTTCATCAGCCATAAGATTAGATGTACCTCTACGTCTTTCTATATTTTCTAAGTAATTCTTTCTAGCTATAGTTTTACAATCATTACCTTTGTTATCTACATACGTCTTTAAAGTACGATAAGGATCATTTATTACTTTCCTAACAGATATAGGTTCACATAATACTTCATATCTTTTAGTCTTAGGATCCCACTTTGTAGGAGCTCCACATACTTGACATCTACCTCCTTTAAATCCATTACGGTGATCAAATAAATAATGATCTATATCACCATGGTACTCTGTTGGTATTTTATCACTATGGTATTTCTTAGTATGTCTCTCTAACTCATCTACACTTTTAAACGTTTTATCCTCAAAAGGACTCTTATATGTTCTAGCCATTATTCCTCCTATCTATGAAAAAAAAAATAACTCCCGAAGGAGTTATCTTAATTTTCTTCTTTATTTCTTAGCTTCCAAAATTTAGTATCAGGATCCTGTTCTAACCCGATTATCTCGAGAACCTGTTTCATTAGAGCTTTTAGGTATTCAGACTCAGCTATAGTTCTCTTCTTATCATGGAACCAAGAATTGTCTCCCTCCACACCGAACGGGAATAAACTAAGATCTACTTTACTCTTGTCAAATTCTCCTTTCTTATATATTTCAGAATATTCAGAGAAATGTTCTTCTCCTTTATAATCTTCAGTGACTACTTCTTCTACAACTTCATCTTCTTCTTCAAGATCATCATCGTCATCATAGAACTGATCTTCGTCCATTTCTTCAGATTCTAGATAATCTTCTTCTTTTTCAATATAATCTATATGATCTCTATATAGGTGATATTCATATGATGCGTTATAGATATGATCTCCGTCACTGTCGTATCTAGGACCGTAGTATCTTATCTTGATAAATTCGTCTTCGTTTTCGAATTTATCCTCATCCATGAGACCATTGAATAATCTATAGAGTAGACTATTTGACTCATGCCATTTTTCATCAATAACCATGGTTCTGATTAGATCCTTAAATACAGACATATTGTAGTGACAATTTTGAAAATCATCGAAGAACACAGTGAATGACTCTATTAATTTATCAATATTGGAACTCATAGTTTCCGGTACGATTATTGATCCTACTCTCACAATTTCATAATTGTTATCCAGTATATGTATAATATCTACGAATGAACTATCTTCATTGGGTCCTTCAATTATTTTGTTCACATTTATTACTGTCTTTCCTTCCATTCCAATTCTGTTTGGTCCTAATAGAATATGAACTGCTCCGTTAAAAAAGTGTTTTTGTTTTAGCATAATAATACCTCCTATAACTTGGGTCTTAGAATTTTAAAAGAACTTTGTTCTTCCCAAGTTTTCATTATTAAATTTAATATCTACTTATATAATATATAAGTAGATTTTCACAAATTATCTAGATCTTTCGAAATAAAATATTTTATCCTCCTTCTGTGAGTAAGTTTTACTAGTTAGTACTATGATCTGTTTTCTTCCTGATGGGAATTCAAATTCTACTCCTTTTAATCCTTTATCATACTCAAGATAGAAAGCATCATAAAAGGAATCTCTAAAGTTAAGATTATCAACATAGAAATAAAAACCTTCAGAACTTAGTGGTCTTATCGGTATGAGTTGATCTCTTACTAATTTAGAGAAAAGATTTTTGTGTATAACTCTGTCTACTAACGTATTTCCACTAAGATTCATAAATATCTCAAGTATATTTTTTATCTTATCTACTAAATCTAATTGAGGTGTATCTCTATCAATAACGTTAGCTACTTTTGTATGTATTAAATTATTATCTGTTAAATAGAATTCTAGAAGAACTTTTCCATCATTTTTAAGTTTATACACTGTGGTGATAAACTCTACCTTTTCTTCTTCATTTTCTATTAAAGCTTTCATAGATATTATCTTTTCCATTAAATCATCTCCTTAAATTTTATTTTTTATACACTATAATGATATATGTATATGAAAACTTTATATTTATCAATACAAGGAGGTTAATTAATATGGAAGGATATGGACAGTACATAGACTATGTACCAGAATATAATATATACAATAAACAAAAAGTGGAAACATATGTTGATGCTGCTATACAGTATGCATTAAGAAGTATATATTGTAGAGAAAGTTTATTACCACAAGTTCCTAATCTATTTATAGATTTAGAAAGATTTAAACATGCTTTAGATAGTTACGATGTGCTATTACATATAAAGAACCATGTAGAGATAGCTCTATCATCTATTTTAAAGGAATATAATCCAGAAATATCTATGGAATATAATACTGATAATAATTCTCTACTATATGAAATAAATTTCAAAGGGGAGGGAACCGTATCATTAGTAAATGGTCAATCATTACTTAGAGCATCTATCAAAATTAATAAAAAGAAATTCTACGAATAATATAGCTGGTACCCATTTAGGGTACCAGTTTATAATAATCCATTTTTTATAGCATCTTCTAATCCAGCTTGTTCACTTCCTCTAGGTCTCATTATCTTATACTTCTCTACTAAAGCATATCTAAATGATCTAGGAAACTGCTTGAATTGATCAAAGGATATAGATCCTTTGATATTAAGTTCATCCATCTGTATAAATAACTCCAGATACTTGGAAGTTAACGTCTGCTTATATGTATCTGGAGTGTGGAAAAAACTAGTTCTATTGCAGATATTTCTTTTACTTGTTTATGAGAACATTTCTTAACTGCACAAGTAAATTCTTTCTTAAATGTAAATATTCCTTCTTCTCCTAATTTAGCTATCTTTTCACTCATATCATTTATTAATTCTTGAGGAAGTCTTCCTATCTCATCAAATAGTTTCTTTATAGTGTCTTCTACTTTATTAGGGTCATCTATTTCATTTTCAACTGTTAATATTTTAGATATATCTATAGTCTCAATCACTTTAAACTTTTCTTCGTCTTTAGGTTTCTTAGCAGCTAATAATCTATCAATATAAGTAAGATTATACATAGTATCAATATCTTTATTAAAATCTAGTATTTTAGATGTAGATTCATTAAAGTTATTTTTACTACTAGCATTAAGAGCATATCTATACATCATAGCTATTTTACCTTTAATAGGTGCACTAATATATTGAGCATTACCTACTAGATCTCCAAAGAAATCATCTTTTTCATATTTATTTAAAATATAAGGCATTATCTTATTCTCTATATTTTTAGATTTAGTATAACTAGGTTCTTTAATTCTAAGTATTATAGATCCTGTAGCTCCTTCTCTTCTAAACATTTTTTCATTCTTATACATAGCTCCTCTTATTTTAGAGAATCTACTTCTAGCTATATTACCTTCGATTGTATCATCTAAAGAGAAGTTCTCATTACAGAATTGTAACATATCTTCTGTATAAGCATCTTTAACAAGTTTATCGAAATCTATTTGTAATGTGTTTTCTTGTTTACAACTATCACATGTAGTATCCATTTCTATTACAATAGGTTTAGGATTACCTTCATTATCTAATTCAGGTTTATCAGGTGTAGCTAATAATTTAGCAACATTTAACATCAATAATTCTGCATCTTTAAAAGATAGATTATCTAAATCAGATGATTTCATATTTCTAGTATCTTTACCTAGTATTTTAGAATATTGTACTATCTTATCCATAAATCTCTGAGAAACAGTGGCACTTTGATGTATTTGATTTTTAAATGATAAATCGTTTTCTAGTGGAGATATAGAATTAAATATTAATACATCATTTTCGAACTCATATGTTCTTACTAATATATTAGTCATAGGTAACCATGTATCTACATATTTACCAGTCTCAGCTATCTCTGATAACATACTAGCTAATGATTCTTCTTTTTTATTTTCTTCTATATAATCATCATATCCTTCTAATTGAGAGAAGAATGCTTTTTCCATTCTTTTATCTTTAAAATCAAAAGTCTCTATTTTAGTATCTTCAGAATCTATAAGATCATTTATAAATTTAACTACATATTCTTCTTCTCCATATGGATTCATTATAGTGTCTATTCTATATTTCTCACCATTCTTACTAGTGTAGATTCCCTGTTCATCTTTTATATCTTTTTCAGATATAATACCTTCTCCACCTACTGTATCATCTTCGTTATAGAATATCTCATCTATAACATCTTCATCTGTTATACCAGATATTCCTTTTTCATCTGTAGTCTGTATTAATGTATTAGGTATATCTGCTATATTTTCTCCTGTCTCTGTTTTCTCAGGAACTACTGTATTCTTTTCTTCTTCTATTTCCTTTGCTATATCTTCCTGTATAGCATTTAAATCAGGATCTTCTGTAATCTCTATATTAGGTTTTACTTCTATATGATCTTCATCCTGGATTAATTCTTCTATATCCTTAGTTATTTCTGACATTTTATCCTCCTAATTAAAATTCTACTCCATCCATGAATTCTTCTATTAATTTTTCATCAGATGTATCTTCTTTTTTATCTTTAAGATCTACAGTATCTATATTTTCTGATCCTATAGTTTCATCATCATTCTTTTCTATTATATTAGCTTCTTTAGCTTCTCTTTCTTCATCTAATTTATAATAATGATAATACACATCTATAAACTCGTATCCTGTTCTCTCTTTAAATTTGTCTAAGTATTCTCCCATCTTAGTAGTTCCATAAACTATATACTCTCTATTGAAATAAACATTATCTTCTTGGTGTCTTCCAAATGTAGCAAAGTAATAAGCAAATATTTTAAAATCTTCCATAGTATATGGTGTACCATTAGCTATTACATTTAATCTAGTTTCTCTACTATCTCTATAAGATTCTACAAAGTCTTTAGGAACATTCTCATCTTCTTCTAATTTCTGTAATAGAGTTCTCTCTAAATAAGATATACATTCATCTATTATAATAAATAATCCTGGTCTTCTATCTTTAAGAAATTTGTATTTATACTTTTCATCTAATCTATCATCTCTTAAAGATACGTCTATACCTTGTGTAGCTAAATATTTATTATATTCCATTTCGAAGAACTGGAAGTTTTCTCCTGCCATCTTGTGACCTTCTCTAATACCGATTATCATTTGAGGTGTCATAAATAGACCTTTACGTTTACTTTCTAACAGATACTCTCTTTCTTCTAATGTTAATTTATCTTTATATTCTTCTATTTCATCATCATTCATATAGTAATCAAGTACTTTAGAAAACTTCATATACTTTTTACTTTGTTCATACATTTTAAGTCTATTCTGACCTATTTCACTATCTGGGTCTATACCTTCTCTTATAAGGTTTCTATTAAATGCTGCTATATCTTTTAATCTTTCTTTTTGTTTTTGTTCTTCTTTATATTCATCAGATGTTAGTTTCTTTACTAAATCCATATCTAATTTAAGTAATTGCTCCATACCAGAGTTATTACCATTTCTACTATCAATCATAGGTAAATTCTTAGGAGCTTTCATTATTATATCATTACCATTTTCATCTTGTCCTACAACAGTATCTCCATTTTCATTTTTGTGATATACTATATCACTGACACTATCTAGATTAAATAACTCTTTAATTTTATCAGCAGAACTCTTCTCCATTTGTACCCTCCTAAATACCTACTAATATTTCTAATCCGTAATCTTTATATATTTGTAATACTCTCATATACTCTTCATTATCATTCTTTTTAAGAGTATATAACCATACAGTAAATGAGTAATTATCATGAATATTCTTGAATCTTTCTAATTCTTGTTTTGTTTCTTCTCTTATCATAGATGGTCCTCCTTATAAATTTAATATATCTTATTATCGTTTAGTAAAAGCGTAAATAAACGAGCTCCCGGCGGGGAGCTCTGACTTGGACTTTAATCTTTTAGCAAATTATTATTATATTATAAAACATTTAGAAGTTTAGTTCTCATCGGAGACGGGGGGCGTATCCGTATTCATGAGAACTGTTATAGTGGTTTCAAACTATTGTTCATTTTATATACTATTCGTATGTATCCAATACTGACCTTGGACTGGTCTCAACCTAATAGAAAATTTCATTATCATCAAATTCTATTGTTATTAGAAAAAATTCAAAGTTCATCAAGTTAAATTCAGATCGTTAACTCTTTATTTTTTTTTTACATTCAGATGTTATATTAGTTAATAAACTAAGTATTGATTTTTTTTTCGTTTCGTTTTTAAAATTATAATCGTACCAGCCAGTAGCATTCTTATTTATACTAGCTACACTACAAGAGCTAGTCAAAAGATTGTGAATCTTTATTAATACAGTATAAAAATAGATTGAGAGTCAATGCGAATAACTCCCAAGTTAATTAGTCACATATAAAGAAGCTCAGTATCTCAATAAAGAAGATAGTAATATATGCTAACATAATAGAAAAACGAAATAAGATATTTTTATTAAAATATACATTACTACTACCAAGATTATATAAGATAAATACATCTCTATTATAACTTAAACCAGTAAACAAATCAATCGTTTACACGTTAAATAAAATATAATTTTTTATAAGAAACAAAGAGTATTTTTGTTTTTTATAGTTTTTTTTTTAAATCCTTAATAAACTTCTCTCTCAATATCATCTCTTTCATATATAATAATCATCTACACATAATATAATAAGTAATTTTTTTATTCGGCCGATCTTATTATTTCCAATCAATATAATTTCACTAGTCCATTATTAATATATGTCGTATCAAATATCAAGGTAATATGTAAATTTGGATTTATATTAACCTACTAAGTTTGGGTCGTCGCCGCCGCCGGGGGTAGGGGGGAGGGATGTGGTTTTTATAATTAATATTTAATTAATAAGTTAGTATAAATCCAAAAGGATTTATTAAAGGGAATTTGTAATATATAAAAATGGAGATAATTATACAATCAAAGCTTGTTTTTTACAAATTCCCATTCAATAAATAAACTATTAAGGAGAGTACAAATTACATTATTTAGTAATTAAGTACACATATCAAATAGTTATAAATTTTGTAAAAATTTATATATAAAATAAAAAAAAATAAATTTGTATGTCATTAGTACAAATTTATTTTTTACATCATGGAAATTAAAAGAATAATCAAAAACACTACGTGGTTTTTATTACTTATATGACTCTATATAAAAATAGGAATAAAAACCACTTAACTAAATTAAAATCCAATATCTGAAGTTATTATAATAGGAAAAAGAAATATGTTTATTTTTATTCTGAAGGTATTATATAATAATATGAAGTAAGATTTATTATGTATTAATTCAGTATATGAAGAATAAAAATAATTACTTTAATTAAAATTTATTTCTACCTTATTATATGAATGTAAAATAAAAAATAAATAATTTGATAATTTATGATATTATTCAATTTGAAGTTAAATTTACTATTATCTGAAGTATTAATAAATTATCAAATTTATACATCTAATTAAAGAAAAGTAGCAAAAGAAAAATGTCTTCCCTTAGGGAAGACTAAATTTATTTAAATTATTAAAAAAACGGAACAGCGATAGCTAGGAATTCGGAATAGGGGTTCACCGTAAAATAACGTCTGAATTCCTACATATATAAACTAAACATACACTCCAGTATCTCACCTTCGACTCCGTTTTGTGGCTACGTCTCGTTCCACACTGGAGTGGGTGACCAACATAACTCTAGCCATAATCGATAATATCTAAGATATCATCAATCATTAGTTATGTTGGCACATAATCTGCAACCTTTTCCGTCAAACAGATTGTGTTCTTGGATTTCATAGCAGATTATGCTAATCCCAAATTGAAGCTCCAGACACTGGTCGGTTATGGAACCTCCTTCTCGACTCTTCTAATTTGGGATTGCCGATTAAAAATTTTTCTTGCAGTGAATAAATCTTAATTACACCCTCGGACTCCAAATTTTTAATCGTGTGTTTATACTATGTTCTTTTCACATGATAATAAGTTCTTACACGGTCTGACCATGGATGTGTTCCCAGGCCACCACGGGATCGTCTTACACGACCCTTCCTAATAACAATCCATGGTTGACCGACTCACCAGTAATAATGGAGCATGATGACCAGATAATGTCATCATGAGAATATTATTACTATAATGTGAGTACAGTCTGAAAATATTCATGACGGAAGAATATAATATTGAATGTATATGAAATATTATATTCATTCTTTATATGAATATTTTATTTATATACACTTCGTTATAACTACAGACAGTTTCGTGAATTTTGAAAAATTTTACGGGGTAAAAATGCAAAAACCACTGTGAGAGTGCATTTTCGAAAAATGACCATTTTTTAGAAATCATAAAAAACCCTAAAATCCCAAAAATGAGAAATAGAAATTTAACCGAAACTTTTGTGTATCAGATGAATAGAGAGGAGGTATTTTAATGGCTAAAATGGAAGTAATAAAGAAAGCTACTAATAGTACTAGTAATGCTGGTTCAGGTGTATTAAATAAAGGAAGTACCCCTAATGGTAGTGGTGATATAACTAGTATAAAGACTAATTCCCTTGTATGGAATAAAGGTAGTCAAAGATCATCAGTGTTTGGAGACTTCACTAGTAAGATGAAATCATTAGGTATACTAGATGAGAATAGTCAAGGTAGAATGGCTGCATTTAAAAAATTAGCAGAAGAGAATTTCTTAAGTACTAAAGAAGATAGCTGGACTCAGAATACCATTAAGAATAGATATGTACAAGAAGCTCAAAAGATAAGTGAAAAAAAACAAGAACAGAAGTATCTAGATAAAGTATTTACTAATATAGATGGATTAACTAATACTGCTCTTAAGAATAGTAGAATAGGAACAATTATAGGAGGAGTACAAAGTAAAGTAATAGCAGATAAAATAGTTAGTAAACTTAAAGTTGATCAATTAAATAGTATAGATAAAATGAATGATATGATATTTGAACCATTATCTAAAATAGATTGGAGTCAGAAGTTTGTATTTGGAGCAGAACATAGAGAGCAATTATATGATATGCTTAATTTACAACAATACACACCGTTTGGTACTACTCCAATGATGATAGATGATTTAATTAGAGGAAAGTCTACTATGCAAACATTAGCTGATGAATATATTAACAGTATGGGAGCTGAAAGTCTTCCTACTCCTAGTTTTGAAGCTTATTGTAGTGATTTATTAAATGATTATCAAAATAATAGCTTAGATACTAAAAGATTAAATGCTATGTATAACTATATTAAAGCTAATAAAAACAGTATGGCTGTAAATAGTCTAGATAACTTAGGTCAATATACAGGAGATTTAGTAGATGGATTTGGAGATCTAATTAACACTAGTATAGATAATGTAGCTCAAGGAATACAAGATACAGTATATGATACCTATGATAAGGTGTCTAATTTAGCAGAGACATTTGGTGTAATGTTAAATCCTAAGTTAAAATCTAATATAGATAAATTCATGGGTAAAATGGGATTTAATACTATAGGAAAAGGAAGAGATTCTGTCAGTTATGTTAGTAACAGTATAAAGCATTATGTATTAGTAGAAATAGATAAACAGAAATTCAATCCTACAGCTTTTAAACATTACTGGGAATTACATGATTTTATCGATACTAATACACCTACTAGAGTTATTACTATGAGATTTACAATGAGAGAAGCTAAACAATTGAATTTAGAAAAAGGTACACATGATATTAGTATACAAAGAAGATACGGATATCCTTATACACAAAATGCTTATAGATTCCATATGGATGGAGGAGCTCATTTTAAATACTATGATGAAATAGTAGACTTTAAAGCTAAAGCTAAAATAGTAGGAGGATTACCTACTCAGAAAGAAATAGATGCTGCAGTAGATGCCGGTAATGGAGCAGAAACACAATATGTTGAAGTAGAGTTTACTGTAGTACCATCTGAATTATATGATAATAATAGTGGAAAAACATTTAATGAAATACCTAAAGAAGCTAAGTTAAGTTCTTTAATAACTGCAGCATTCAATCAATGTTTTGAAGGAGGTACTTTAGCTTTAACACCTCTCAAGAATGATGTAGAGTTAGATAATTTTCCTATAACACCGCAAACGTTTCCTCAACTGTTAGAAAACTTACATAAGAATTTTCGTATATACGATGGAGGACCTAACATATTCGTAGACAGAGGTATATTCTATGTAATCAATAAAACTGGTCCTAATGATCTTAATATGGAGGATGTAGACTGGTTATATAAGTTCGATATTAAGCCTAAGAACACACTTTACGATATGATGCAGACAACTATAGTCGCTAGTCAAAAGATGGTCTCTATGAGCTTATATGACGCTGATATAATATTTCCTAATGATTACAGTGAGTCTGATCCTACAATAAGTAGATGGAATAAAGGATCTATAATGGGTATTAGACAATCTATGGCAGCACATTCTATGTCACTCAATAGTAAAGTAGAAGATGTAAAACATGATTATTTATTAAAGACTGAAGAGATAAGTGAACCATCTACAGATTTTATTATAAGAATACCTAATTCATTCTTAACTTTAATACCTAGTGATGATGTGGAAGTATCTTATAAGAAAAAAACTTATTTAGGTACTGTAAAGAAATGGGCATCAGAAATGGATGGTAATACTAGAATAATATTATTATACTGTACTAGTAGAGAAGGTAAGAGTAAATCATATGATAATACTCCATTAGGAAAAATAAAAGGAATGGTAGATAAAGAAAAAGGTAAATTAAATAGTAAAATACAACAAGCTATAGGGAAAGTTAAAGATAAGTATATTCCTAAAGCTAATGATGAAATGCAGAAGTTACAAGATATAAGAGCTAAAACATTTGCTGATGCTGTTAAAAAGGCAGAAGAAGGAGGAGCAGAAATTCGTAGCTTAGAAGATGCTAACAATCTTGGTTTATTTAATAATATACCAGGAGGAGGAGTATTCCATGAAAATGTATCTAATGATGTAAATCCATATGGATGGGGAAAAGCTAATAATTTATCAGGAATGAGTTTATCTAGAGGATATAGCATAACTAGATAATTTCTCAACTAATTAGTATCATGGATGATCACGTCCCATGAAGCACTTATAATTTGGATTCCATCCTGTTTCTAATTATAAGTTTTTATCTTTTTTGTACTAATTTTATTCTAGGTTGGGTCAGGCAGAAATGCCTGACTCCCTTCTTCGTTAGATAAACCTTCCCCTTTTGGGGAAGGAAACTAAATTAGGAATAAAATTAAATGTATGTAATCACTGATTTACTACATAGCTATATGTTTAATTTAGCAGAATTGAGTTTGGTAATAATTCTGTATATTTCTGTAGAGAGAATGGAGTAAAATCCATAGCAGATAAGATCCTTTTGAATATATAAAAAGCTTCTGGATTATTAGTATAATCGTTACCTACATCATGTTCTATAGTCGATACAACAATACCGTTCTTACATATATAGAATACATAATAACCATTATTAGATATATCTACATCTTCTATAATTACACCTTCGAAATATTCATCTAGTAACTTATAGTAGATGAACATCTTTTCAGTATCATTAGGAATTCCCTTTACATTCTTACAATATTCATCAAATTCTTCTACTGCTTTAACATATATTTCATCTACTATCTTTTTTAAAGCTTTTTTATTCTTAAGGTTTATCATGATCTATCTCCTTTATTCCTGTATCTGTTTGTATAGTATCTCCTAGATGAGATCTTAATATCTTATCTCCTACAGCCATTTGTATTCCAAAATCATCATTTACTATATGTTCTTTATAATATTTAGAATTTACTTTAAATTCATTCTCTATTTTAAGATTACAATATATAACACCTACATAAGTAGAACGTATATCTGGGTTAACGTCTATAAAATACATATCATGAATATTCTTTAAATAGTATACATATTCTTTACCAAATAAATCTTCTATCTCTTCTTCAGATTTATCTGCAACATCTATTTCTGACATGTTAGGATCTACTTTATATTCTGTAGATTTTATTCTATATAATTTAAAATTAAATAGATCTAAATAAGTATATCCATTATCTAAAGCCCATTTAACGAATTCTTCTATATATTCATCTTCTTTTATAAAATCTTTAAGATCTATCTTATTAGTAGTTTTAAGATCAGTTCCTTCATGAGATATAATATCATCTTCAGTAAATCTAAATTCAATCTGTTTTATAGCATGTTTTTCATCTATAACTCTTTCTATTTCTAATACACGTTCATTTAATTGTACATTAGCATTAGTTACATATTTATCTTCTACTAAAGATTGTTGAATATCGTTTTCTAAACTATCGAAATCTATGTGATCTCCATATTTAGTAAGTGCTATGATAGATGGAACTTGTATGTCCATTTCTACTTGTCTATTAAATGTCCACACATTAGCTTGTGTTAATCCAGATACTTCATATCCTTGTGGATTAGTAGTTCCTTCTAATCTAATTATAGGACTCATCTTATATCTTATAAAATAATAGAACTTCCCATAATTTCCGTCCATCCCATAAAATACATTGAATGTACTATTCTTATTTAAGAATTTTAATACCTCGTGATGATTACTCATATCTACATTGAATTTCTTACATATAAGAGCTATAATAACTGGAGGTATCTTAAAATCTACTACCATATTAATATTATATCCGTATCCATCTGTACGTCTAGTATTCCAGTAATTAATTATATTAGTAGCTTCCATTCTAGTTGTAGTAGCTATACCTACATTAAGAGTAGTCTTTATATTCTTCATACCAAAGCTTACTTGTAGATTATTACTAAAATCATTGTCATCTTCAAATTGCAACATCTCATAAGTGAAATCCTTAGCAGGTAACCATTTAGCAGCTTCTAAGTTTCTCATTGATGGATGCTCCCACGGGGTTCTAGTTTCTGTAAAATCTAAAGCAAACTGTAAAGCTAAACAAGGTTTTCTAGTTTGTGCTATGAGTCCTTTACTCCATAAGAAATCTTTTTCATACATTACTGTAGTATCTATATAAACGTGATTGAATTTAACGACATGAGATAATTCTTTCTTTAACCATATCTGCATATTCTTATATACTGTACCTAAAGTATATCCTAAATCCTTTGGTATATAATAATCTACAGATCTATTATATCTCATAGCTATAGCTTTTCCTTTTAAATTATCCATTAGTGTCTCCTCTCTATTAAATTAATAAAAAGCTGTTCGGGTATTCAGGATTAAAAAAAAATGAGTCCCAAACGGGACTCAAATTATATTTCGAATTTATAGGAGTTTAAATAACTCATAAAGTGACTTAATGATTTAACAAAATCATTGTCTACAAATAATGTAGGTATAGTTATCTTATTAACGTGTCCTTCTGTCTTTACATTTAATATATACTCTTCCAAACCTAATTCATTTGAGAAATTCACATATAGTTCTACTTTACCAGTATACATCATAGCATGACCATTTACTGGATTTATATCATCTCTTATATTAAATTTAAAAGTAATTTGAGTTTGGTCTAAATAAGCTAGAGATTCAATATCAACCGTTTCATCTATAGTTAATGGAGTATGTCTATAACTATTTATAATCTCTTTAACTAATGTACCTAGTCTAGGTAATACATTCGCTTCCAATAAAATAAATTCTTCTTTATGTGTGATGAATTCTCCTTTATGGTCTTTAATTTCTTTGTAACTACCATCTGGTAAGTATATGAGTATTTTTCCTAATTCCATTTATGATACCTCCTTATAATTTATATACTAAAGTTGAAAAAAAAAGAAGTAGAGCTAAGATGTATACCTTCTTTTTTTTTTATTTATTATAATGAGAGTAATCTGTGTAAATCATTTGCTTTACTTCCATCCCATTCAGGTCCTCTATCCCATTCGTCCACAAAGTTAAAGTAATTCCAGTATTTTAGATTGTAATGGTATGCGTATTGTCCTTCTGGTGTAAATACCCCTACTATGAAGTATCCCTCAAACATGGAACCATCATGGTGTAGTTTAGATCTATATAGTTCGTATCCTTTTTCTTTAGCTAACTTCAATGTAGTAACAAAAAGAAGCATTCTATGGAAGTATAACTCAGACATTGTATGATAATCATCAGCTAATTGGTGTCCGTCTCCAGATGTCTTTTCAAAATCGTAATCCTTTTTAAGTTCTTCTTCAGTAATATCAAGTGTGTCTTCGCTAATTTTTACCACTTTAACGCTTCTCATAATATTACCATTAATATCAGGTTTTTCTTCTAGTATAACTGCGTTTCCTGTAAACTCATTTCCAACTTCTTCTTCAATAACTTCTTCTGTAACTACATCTTCTGCTTCTTCTGTATCTTCCTTCATGATATCATTTCCGTGTTCATCTATTATACGTTCTCTTTTTGCCCACATATCAAAGTAATCATCTATTAACTCATACAGCTGTTCCTCTAATAAATCCATCTCATCTTCAGTCATTTCATACCATTCCGCATTAACGTTATCTCTTCCATGTGTAAAAACTGATTTCATTGTTTTTTTCATTTTTTCTGAGCTTAACATAATATATCCTCCTATTACATAGACCATAATGTTTATAAGGTTTTCCTATCTATGTATACACCCTAATAATATGTATCTATTTTTAATTAACTTTTCCAGGATAGGAAAACAGCCGTGTATAAAATATCTTAATAGAAAGGAAGTAATTGAATGATATTCTTAGATGTAAGACCAAATGGAGAATTAATAAAAGCTCCTTGTCATCCATATAAAACCGCAACACTAGCTAAAGATGTTTGTCTTCTTATGCCTATAAAAGATCCTGATGTATTTTATAGTGTGGCAGATAATATAAAAAATATGCATGGTAATTTTAAAATAAAATATATGCAATCTATATATTTCCCTTGGAAAAAGAAATGTAAAGTAGGACCACAAATGATAACCTTTGTAGATAAGAATACTACAGAGAAAACTAAGGAAGCTAACACTAGAGGATACTTAAAAGCATCTTCGTTAAATACTAGAGTTAAGAGTTATAATACTATGATAAATATGACAGCATTCTTTGATAAGATAAAGAATATTAAATTTACCAGAGCTAATTTATTTACGTTCTGGGATGCTTTTTTAGATACTTGGGATTTACCACATAAACATAAATATCTTTATTTTTGTCCAGAGATATGTTTAGTTAAATTAAATAGTATAAATACTATTAAGCCTAATGATATACAGCCTGATAATATTTATATTAGCTTCTTATTTATGTTAAAATACTTCTATGAGAAGATCACTAAAATGTTAATAGATAGAAATATCGAATTATTATTTACAGATCATAGAACTACATTTAGATTCTCTTTTAAAGAAAATACTTTAGATAAAGATGCTACTATTAAATTATTATTTAAGAACTTTAGAAGAATGTATTTAGGATTAGAAATAGATAAGAATCCAGAAGATGAAGAGGATATAGAAGATATACAACCAGAAGCAGATACTATAAAGGAATTAGATGAGAAGAAGATTAATAAAATAATAGCAAGTAACGAAAAACCAAAAGAAACTAAAATTAACGTAGATAATCAAGATTTAGTTAATATAACTACAGATAAAGTATCTACTACTAAATTAGAAAGTGAAGAAATAGATAGTCTAGTAGTAACAGCTCCAGAAGTAATAGAAAGAGAAATAGAAGAAAAGAATAAAAAGAATGATAAATCTTTAGAACAAGCTAAACAAGTAGAAAAGATAGTAGAAAAGTCTACTCCTAAACCATTACCTTTAGATATTAGAGGACATAAACTTAAAACTAGAAGAAGTAAAATAGAAGAAAGAAACTTAGTAGAAGTTTTAGCTAGTATAGAGAATATGGCTGAAGGTATAGAAGAAAAGGTAGTTGATAATGGAACGACAGGTAACTTTAACCAATTCCGTATCTACGAATATGACAACCAATACCAGAAACAAGCTAAGAAGGATAGAGTAGATATAGGTAAATCTTTAGAAACTAATTCTGTTCCTTTATTTATGACAGATTATAATGAAAAAGTAGATGATAAATTAGCTGACTCTTATGTTAAATCTGTACAGTATACATTTGAATCTCCTAATTCTACTAAAGAAAGACATACATTTACAGTAAGAGTACCTGAGTTAAGAGAAGGAAGATATTTATATGTAAATGGATCTGATAAAGCTATGATAAGACAAAAAGTAGCTTTACCTATAATAAGATTAAAAGATAGAGTTGTATTTACATCTTACTACAATAAGATGTTCATAGATTATGGATCTGGAAATTTAACTAAGAAAACTGCTAAGATTAAAAAGTTTATTAAATATATTAGAAAACATTTCTCTTTTAATGATCTTAAAATAAACTTTGATTTCGCTCCAGCTTTCTATAGTAATCGTGAGAAGAATAACTTTAGTGAAGAGTTATTAGAAGTTACTAGATATGTAAGTAAGATAACAATAGATAAAGATAACTTTATAGACTTTACTTTAGGAGATACTCTTATAGGTAAAATTAATGGTATGGAGATATACCATAATTCTACAGATAATTATTATTATGATGAAGAACTTAAATTAGAATATGATATATTAACAGTATTTGATCTTATATTAGCTAAATTAAATAACTATGTAACTGAATATTGGACCAATCAAATAAGAAATAAGAAAGCTTCTGATAACTTAATAAATCCTAAAGCATTCTTACTTGGTAAAAAGATAGATCTGTTATTAATATTATTACATAACTATGAAGAAAACTTATTAGAGATACTAAATATATTAAGAGATCAATATGAGTTACAATATGTCATAACTCCATTTGTAGAAGATAAAGCTCCTAAAAGAATTTACAATGATGATGACGGAGACCAGTTCCTATTCTCTAATTTTGCTTTAGATATAAAGTATAATAATCTACATAATAGAGCTCTTTTAGATATATTGAATTCTTGGGATCTATCTCAATATGATAGTTTAATATTAAAGGATATAGTAGAAGATAATATAGAATCTAGTAATACAGTATTATATTTAGCTAACTATAAAGATTTATTTATAGATCCAATAACTAAAGATGTAATGGATGAAATGGGATTACCATCTACATGGGGAGAAGCTATAATATATTGTAATTTCCTATTATTTAACTATGATAGAACTATTAGTGAAGTATCTCTTAAAAATGAAAGAATGCCATCTAATAGTGAAGTTATACAGGGTATATTATATAAGAAAGTAGCAGATGCTTATGGAGAATATTCTGTTAAAAAGAAACGTGGAAGTAAGAATGCTGTATTCTCTGTAGAAAGAGATGCAGTTATATCTGAAATAGTAACCTTACCAAATGTAGAGGAAAGTAATAAGATAAATCCTGTACAGAACTTAGATAAGACATTAACAGTTAGTAACAAAGGACATTTAGGAATAAACGATGACAGATCTTATACACCTCCTAAAAGAGAATGGGATAAATCTTTCTATGGAATAATGTCTGATGTATCTCCTTATACTAAAGGATCTGGAGTATCTAAACACTTAGCTGTTAACCCTAACATAACTGAGAAGAGAGGATTCTTTAATGAAACTGAAATAGAAGATGTAACACCAGATATGATTATGTCAGTTTCAGAGTCTTTAGGTCCATTTGCACAAAGACATGATTCTACACCACGTCTTGCAATGGGTATGCAACAGTTTAACCACTTATTAGGAACAGAAGGATCTGACGTAGCTTTAGTAAGTTATGGTATGGATAGTAGTATGGCTTCTCTTGACGTAGATTTCGCACATCATATGCCTGATGATGGTGAAATTATATTTGTTAATGATAGATATATTAAAGTAAGATTTACTAATTTAACAGAGAATGGTAAACCTTTAGAAAAGATATACCAAATAGATAAGATAGAACGTAATGCAAGTAAAGCTTTCTATATACCTAACAATATGGAATTAAATCCTGATATTAAAATTAAAGTAGGAGAAAAGTTAAAGAAAGATACTATATTAATGTATAATAAGAATTTATATCAATATCATGGAGGAGATATAGTATTTAAATCTGGTCCTATAGTTAATGTAGCCATAGCTAACTCACAAAACTCATATGAAGATGCTGTATTGATTACTGAAAGTCTAGCACAAAAACTTAAAACTAAAACTGTTAAAAGAATAAGTGTTAAATTAAATATTAATAATAGAATAATATTTGCATTAAGAGATCTTGGTTTAATAAATCCTGGTGATCCAATATTTAAATATGCAGAAGATACAGGAAGTGAATTTATAAATCAAAACTTAGATCTTTCTTTACTAGATGAAACTTTGTTAAAAGTTAAAGAATCTCATTATAAAGGAAGAATAAGTGATATATTCATTTATTATAAATTAAATGATGATGAGAAAAAATCTATGGATCCTAGTATAAAGAAATTTATTAAGGATATAGAAAACATGTATGAAGTTAAATATAAAAGTAGTACACTAAGACAGAATTTATCAGCAGTAGATTCTAACAGAGATGTAGACCATGTCACAGAATTGAAAGGTGTTAAAAGAAATAAAATAAATGGAGATAACGTAGATAAGGGAGTTATCTTAATAGAATACTTCTTAGAAGTAGATCAACCATTTACAATAGGAGATAAGATAACTGTAGGTAATACAGCACTTAAAGGTGTATGTAGTAAAATAGTTAAAGATGAAGAAGCACCATATGGATATACAACTAAAAGAAAGGTAGATCTTATATTATCACCTATATCACCGTTAGCTCGTATGGTTTTCAGTACATTTATTAATGGAGTATTATCAGCATGTGTAGTACAAATGAATGAAGACCTGAAAAAAATAGTTAATAAAAAATAAAAAAAAATATCCCCTCTCCAATTAAGGAGAGGGGGGGTATGATAATAAGCACTAACTGATGGCATATCTTATTGCCATCACTAGTGCTATCCACATTGTGATGGAAGATATGATCAGAAAGTACTTATTATCAAATAATTTATCTAATAAGTCTTCCAATCTCTTCATCAGGAAGACCTCCTTTCTTTTTAATCTCGACAATTATTTCTTTTCGGGATAGGCTGTCGGCAACTACCACTGCACCATACGACTTGCAGGTTATCTACTTCATCTCGCAACCTGTAGTATCTATGGTGACGGACGCCCAGATTGACAGCATTATCTTACAAGACCTGGAACTGAAACTATGTGTCCCAGTTCGTTTCTTGCAGCTAATGCTGTAGCTGGTGCATATACATCTGATCTTGAACCAGCAAGACCTGATAACACCAACCCGGAAACTATGTAGATAGTTCCTTCCTTAGGCTCTGGAAGATCTACCACGTTACCGTAGTGTACTTCATAGAACCCTTCAGAAACTTCTACAGTTTCCGCAACCACTCTAGCTACAACACCAGATGGTTCAACAACTAAGTTGAAGTCATCCTTAGCTATAACTATAGCGTGGGGCGTCAGATTAACTAATGTTAATCCGTCGTACATATTAACACCTCCTTTCATTATTCTAATTTTTGTTAATATGTTACACTTATATGATATATAAATGAATAAAGATTAAATAAAAAACAATAGAAAAAAAGAGTGGGAAATAACCCACTCCTTATTTAATATATTTTCTGTAATCCTTCATGACCTCATCTTCAGAGAATTCGACGATAATTCTTATATCGTTGTGACGATAACTTACTCCTGATATGATATTATATCTTTCATCCTTGTGGATGAATTTTTCTTTCACTATCAGATCCTTAAGTCTCTGTCTCTCAGGATATATATCTATAATATCGTAATCAAGATATTCTTCATCGAATTTCTCCCCAGCTTTTTCTACAGCAGGTTTCAATTCACTCAATACGTATTCCAATGTAGATTCATTTAATGTTAATAGTATTTGATTAATACGTATTTCTTTATTCGTGTATAGAGATTTTCTTTCAACTATGAAGTTTCTTAAATATTCGGGTATTTTATTCATATTTAAGTTCATCACTCCATAGTTATCAACTTCTATTAGGTATAGATGTAATTCATTTAAGAATTCCATATATTTAATATTAGCTGGTGCTAATGTTTGTTCTATTAAATATATGAAAGCTTCATAACGATTATTTTTAACCCAATATTCTGTTGTGATGAATTTTTTATGTAGAGCTTCCATTCTATTCAAAAGAAATTTTACTTGTTCATCTGATAGTTTTCTAAACATGTAATCAGGCTTCATTTCCACATCATACCCATCGACTGTATCTCTGAATTCGTGATAGATATGATTTTTTTCGTTTCTGATATCTCTACAATTTGTAGTTCTGTAGAGTATACCATTTTCCATTGGTATTGGAAAATCTAATGGTTCATTGTTACGTGTATAGTATCCTAGGCAATGTCTATAGGATCTACTCTCACAAGCACTTATAAGTATATACCCTGTTCTCATAGTTTTTATATACTCATCTACTAATAGTGCAATAGGTGTCATATTAGAGTATTTTCTTATATCCCCGTCACTATATGTATCAGCCCATTTTTTTCTTATTTCTCTATAAAGTGCTAAATCTTCATCATCTTTACCATGGATACCGTTTTCCCCCGTCATAGGAAAAACTATTTCGAAATCATATTGGTGTTCAATACCTAGTTTTTCCTTAACGTATTCTCTGAAAAATTTTTCATGAAAATCTTTTATAAATGTAGGAAGTATTAGATAAGACATATTTTTGAAAGAATCAGAGAATAAACTTATATATTCTCCTTCTCCAAATTTTTCTATATATTCTTCTAAATTATATTTCCATCTATGATTTTCATTTTTGAAGAATCTCATCATTCTTTTGTCATCTGAAAAGACTTCCTCTATAATGTGTTCGATATCTTTCATAGCCTCATATTCTTTTTGAGGTTGAACTATAGCATCTCTCCCATCGTTCCATTTTCTACTGAATTCTAAAAGTTTCATCATTCCTTCATAAGATTCCTCTATAGTTGGAGTATCATCGTAATCATCCTCATCTTCTTCATAATCATCATAAGATTCAGAATATTTAGGACCGTTATATGGTTCTATCCATAAACGTCCTTCTTCATCTGTTTTAGTTATGATCCACGTATTAGAATGTATCCCATTAGGATGATCTACAGAAGATAACCATGGCACATAGATTAAATCTCTTTCTTCACATTCCTCTTGTGAATATGGAGCAAATCTATCCCATGGAATATTTTGCTGCTTCATCTCAACTGTAACTGTTTTTCTTTCAGCTGAGATTTCTTTTCCTTTCTCTCTTACCTCAAATACCTTATCTTCTTGGTATAATAGGATATGAGGTATGTCTCTTAGTACTACCTCTTTTTCCTTATCTAACATTTCTGTTACTTCTATTAGAACATCATCTAATGAAACGTAATCTAATTCAATTTGTTCAGACCAATCAGATAACATATCAGAAGTAATCAACTTAGCTTCATGATCATGGAATCCAAGTTTTGAGAACAGATCTTCTGCTCTCTGATCATTTATGAAAGGAGGATAACATTCATTATGCATGATAATAAGATTGTGGTAGTTAACTTTCTTACCTCTTCTATTCAGTCTACCAAATCTTTGTATCATTATATTTAGTTTATCTGACCATGATGATACTAATAGATCTAACTCAACGTCTACTGACATTGATACTAAATCATTAGAAATAAGTATATCATAGTCATTCTCAAATAATCTTCTTTCGTTCTCTAATCTTTCTTCTACAGAAAGTCTAGAGTGATGAAAGATTACACCTAGATCCTTTTGTTCTACTTTTAAGAATCTAGTGATAAGTTCCATTGTGTCTTCCATTTCTGATATAGAGTTACAAAGGAATCCGATCTTATGTGATTTATAATAAGGAAGGATTTGTTTTACACCTTCCTTCTTTGTAGACACAGTGAAACTTTTGTATCTAATTTTGTTACTTATATGGGAGAACTGTATAGTTTCGAATCCCATATTTTTGATGTCAGCATCTAATGTAGCAGATGCTATTATTACTTGCTTTAACTCCTTTCCTTTATGTACAGAAAGATATTTTTGTAATACTGTTCTGACTTTCACTGGGTAGTTATCCAGTTCGTCTAGAACTAATACTGGGTCTGTAGTGAATGTATCTTCTTCACCGTTCACTAAAGCCTTAACATAATCGATCATGTATGGATCACATGTGATGATATTAATTGTAGTAGCATCTTCATCTACTATTCTTTCGTCTTTTAATACAGAAGTGAGAACTCTCACATTTAGATGAGAAAAATCTCTACATAGTCTTCTATACATAAAAGTACATGCTGTAATAGTAGGTAACATCCAAGTTACACTACTACCTTCTTCTATAGCTAACAAAATAGCTTCTGTTTTACCTGATGCTGTAGGAGCATCTATTATTAAATTCTCTCCTACCTTTGTTGTAGCTATTTCCTGTATTTCATTGAGATCAAATTTACCTCTTATTTCATTTTCTAAAACTCTAGTTTTCATATTGTTACCTCCAAATATACTGGGTATTAGAATTTTAAAAGAACTTTGTTCTTCCCAATATTTACATATCTATTATATATTATATAATAGATATTATTTTACACATTAATAATATCTATATAAAATATAATTAGAAACGAAAAAAAAGAAGTAGCCAAATAGGCTACTCTTTTATTTTTATCGTTTTTGGTATGAGTTTATATAACTCTACCAAATCCAATTTGTCGATAGGGAATTCAAATTCCCCATCTATTTTTATTTCTTCTGCCTGTAGTTCGTTGAATCCTTCTTTGTATTGGATTCCTTTAATTGATATAGTTCCTTTTACTTTCATGACTTTTCCTCCTACAATATGGATTTGGATTTTAAAAGACTTTTGTCTTTCCATATCTTATCTACTTATATAATATATAAGTAGAATATTTTAATCTTCCATAAATTCTTTTAATAAATAATCCATTTTATCTAATACATATTCATGTAGATCATCTACTCTTTTCTTAGATAAAGTATGGTCATATCCATTATTAGATAATCTTTTTATTAACTTATCTAATTGATCTATATTAGATTTTATACTGGTTTTTATTATCTCCATTTCCTCTATTGCCTGATTAACTTTATTTTTTTCTCTATCAAATCGAAGTAGTCTTAATTCAGGCATTTTCGTTTTATCTATTTTCTTAAGAAAGTCATTATACAGATCTTTCTCTTTATTTATAAATAGAGATAATTCCTCTATATAATCTTCTAATACTTTTTTTATATGATTTTAAATAATCTATACATAATTTTTTATTCATACACGATGTCCTCCTCTTCTGTTAAGTCTATATCAAATATTTCTTTAGCTATTTTCATAAATTTATTCATAACTTCAAATTGAGGTGTATTAAACCAATCCTCATTATGTTTATCTATAGATATATTAGGATCTATAAAAAATGGTACCTTTTCGATAGTTTGATCAGGATTTCTAGGATGCTTAAGTATTTCAAAATATGGATCACCTAAATGGTATCTGTATGTCTTAGATCCATATACAGATTGCATCTTAAATCCTTTAGTGAAATAGAAATACATCTCCTTTCTTTCTTTGTATATCATATCATCGTAATCATTGTATACATATACATTGTATTTAAATATATATCTGTATAGATCTTCTATCATTTTACGTTCTATACTTTGTTTAAGAATCCTCCATATAGATTTAAATTTATTCCATTCTTCTTCATTCCAGAATTTTTCTTTATAAAATTCTTTTTCACCTTTGATAGTTGAGAATCTTATATAATTAGTTAAAGGTATATAATATTTACCTTCAGTAAATATAACTAACATATTCTTGGATAATTCTTCTGGACGTTTTGTAGTTAATATTTCCCACAAAGTTACAGCTAATGGATAACCATAATAAGTACCTATAATTACATAAACTTTCCTATTAGTTATACATGCTAATCTAGGTTTATCTAATATTCTTATCATTAATTATCATCTCCTACAAATAGATCTATTATTCTAGATAAAAATCCTTTTGATTCAGATTTCTCTTTCTCTTTCTTATCTTTTTTATTTACATTTTCATTTTCATCTACGTACTCATCTATTTCACTATATCTAAAAGGAGAATGAACAAATAATTCTTTTAACTGTTCTCTAACTTTAGATAAACGAATAAAGAAATCATCCTTTACTAAAGAGTTATCTGTCGCTATACCTATTTTCTCTGGTGTATTATTTATACTACCAGATTCTGGTATTTTTTCGTAGAATAAATCTCCTAATTTATATTTATACTTATAAACACCTTCAGCTATCAGAGTTAAATCTTCATCTCTAGAAAATTTAAATTCTAGATTTTTATCGTCTTCCTCCTCTATAGCTATGTATTCTAATATTTTCTCTAAAATGTGTAGCCCTTCTATATCGAATACCTCATTTAATAACCTAGAAGTAGATAATACTTCTTCTTGTACCCATGGATAATAAATAGGTAATCTTTCTATATCTATCGTCCATTCATCATGACGGGAACTATCATTATCAGTTATTATAAATGCATATCCAGATGCTTCTTTAAATATAGATGACAGTACATTATTTTCCCATTCATATCTAAATTCATAAAGATATGAACGAAAGTATCTATAATTTTTTTTATCAGTTTCTATTAAATTATATAATTTAGAAATAGAGGTTTCTAGTTCGATGTTTTTCTTTCGTTTATGATCAAATGCTCCTCCACTATCTATAAATCTAAATAGTCCTATAGATACTATAAATCCTTTTCCATATTCATATTTGAGCAATTTCGGTTTTTTGTATAATTTAAAGTCTGTTTCCTTACCTATTTTGAATCTCATAATATTCCTCCTAAATATATTAATAAAAAATAATGGTAGCCCGGAGGCTACCAGTTTATTTAAATTTAAATTCTATTATTATAGATCTATGATCGTCAGTTTTATTAGTTCTAGAATTTATTTCATCATAAGATCTTTTTATAACTTGAAAAATTTCAGGGTCTCTGTATTTATCTATTCTTATACCATTACCTGACATTTCTTCTATTTTATCTTGATACTCTGTTATATTTCTTCCTATATTGCATCTGATTTCTTTTATAACATATTTATTTTCATCTAATCTTTGTAGATCATCAAATGCATCGAATTGACATACAACGTTTTCAGGAAAGTTATATGAACTAGCTTTAAGGTCATGAAGTATTTCTTTTGGATCATCATCTGGTGAGAAGATGTCTATAGCATTTATATCAGCATATTTTCTCCAAACGTTTTCTTCATCACTTCCAGTATCGAATCCTTCTGGTGCTTCATCACTATTATCTCCATTATAACTTCTTCCACTATCGAAACTATTGTGTTCATAGTCAGGTTGAGATTCAGGATCTTTATTACCTTTATCATACGCATTTATATTAGTTTTAGAATCACCAAATACAAAATACATTGTAGTAGCTTTTTCTCTACTCAACATCATAGGAAAGTGGTCTTCCATATAATTTTGAGTCATCATTACAGCTTCTACAGCATATGTATTGGATATTTGTAAATGATTCTTTCTAACATAGTTTTCTAACTTTTCAAAGAATTCCATATGCTCAGGATCATTTTTCTTACCATTACTACAGTCAATATTATGAACATCTAACCACTTTTTATTTTTAGAAGTGTAATCATCTTCATTAAATGTACAATTGTAATAATCGCCGTTCAATCCATCGACTAACATAAATCCTACCTTTCCAAATTCATCTTTACTCATAGATTGTCCGTGAGCCGAACACCCTACCATTAATAACATTATCCCCATTAAAATTAAAATCTTTTTCATAATTAATCATCTCCTATATTATAATTTATTTTTTTTATTTATTATTTCACAAATTTAAATTTATCAAGCATATATCCGTTATTAAGAGTTATATTTCCACCTCTACTAACAGGATAGAATTTTGATATATGTTTAGCTATGTCTAAAGGAAGATCATAGCTATAATAACTTTCTAAAAAGGCTCTGAAATAATCCAAGAATGTAGTGTAATCTTCATTATATTCTATTATGCTACAAACATAACTAAAGAATTCTGATAATGTATTTGGATACTTCTCAGTACCTTTGTTATTTTTAGGATCTAATAGAAATTCTTTAGCATCAAATCCGGGTCTTTGTATTGTAAATCTAAATTTATGTGGATTACTAAAATTAGCTTTCTCACATAATATAGAAACCTTTTTAGATCCTCTACCGAAATCTATAGTATGATTCATTATCCAGAAATCTTTCTGGTTTGTAGTGAAATTGATTTCGATAGTCTTCTCATTTAGAGCCTTAACTAAATGATGTTTCAGCTTAGCTTTAAAATCTCTATTTAATCGCATAGTACTATGGACATTGTCTATATGAGAAGAAGTATAATAATTGTATTTTTTATAGATATCCATTTCTATAATAATTAGTGGAGTTACATCCATATAATTCAGGTTAATCTCAGGAGATACACTATCTATAAACCCTAATATAAATCCTACCTTTATTCCTTGTATATCTTTTCTTTTAACGTCTGTATTTAAGAACAAAGGATCTTTAAATATCACTAGTCTAGTATTTGGTATTTCACATAATATCTTAGGAGACTCCCCATCTCTATTAGTAATAGTTGTGATAGCACACCCCTTATGTGGGTTCATTAATGTATCTAAATCTTCTAGAGAGTTCTTTCCAAATTCGTTATGTTTTTCTATTATCTCTTTTTTCCAGAATCCCCTTGTTACCTTTTCATACATTTTATCTAGATATTTGAATTCTACATTATCATATTTATCAGGAATATATTTACAATTTATATCACAAAGTATATTTTTAATACTATGAATAAAGTCTCCTTTGGATTTCATGATATTAGTATCTAAATACAATGTAGGTGGTTCTAAAGATTCTCTTAAACCAGGATTAGCCCATTCCAGTTTAATAGGATCTTCATAGTCTTTACTTAACAGAATATTTACTTTATTAGGGTTACTTAAATCCTGTTTTTTTCCGTCAATTATTTCATCATATTTAATAACCCACCATTGTCTATCTCTGATACCTACTAATTTAAATTTTAATGTTAACATAACTTACCTCCATAAATAAAGGGTGTGAAATTTAAAGACTTTTGTCTCCCTCTATGTATCGTTACTATTATATACATTTATTTAATATCTAATTTCTCGATATATTTCATAATCATTTGGAATCCAGTATACGGGTATTCTAAAGTTAATACTTTAAACTTATTTGGATATTTTTGATATACCATATCGTATAAAGTATCATCATCTACTAAATTCCCAGTCTCTATTAATTTATTCTGTATTTTAGCTATTTCTCCATTAAAGAATTTCCACCCCTTATAATTAGTTATAAAACATCCTCCCATTATACAGATACCCAAAGAACATTTATAGAACCTTTCTATTACTTCCTCAAAAGAAATATAATTAAGTGACATTAAAGCATTTTCACTACATGTACAAGCTAATACGATGTCTATATCATTTAATACTGGGTGATTATATTTACTATATAACCTATTTTCAGCTAATATAGTTACATCGTAATTTGGCATATACCTGTTAGGAAATACAATATAATAAGATTCTCCATCGGTATTTCTACATATAGATACTAAATATCTTTGTTTAGATATATTATGTTGATAAATGAATATATCTGAGAAAGCTCGTTTATAATATTTTTCCCATCCTTCTTTAGGACCATAGTTTCTTTCCTTACTTTTTTCTACATTAGTTTTTAACAGCTTATCTCTGAATCTTTCCGTTACACTTTCGTCTATTGTAAATCCTTTATGAAATTCTTCAGTAACGTCTTCTAAATGTCCGTCTCTACCTAATTGATAAGTTTTAATTTCTCCCATGATAATCCTCCTATTATTTCTTTATTATTCCTGCATTCTTTCTGTTGATATATTCTTCTCTTTTTAATTCTTTAAATTTACTTTTTATTATAGAAACCATTTGGTCGAATAAATCTATATCCAGTGATCCACATTTAGCTAATTCGTATTTCATATCATCTATATTTTTATCCACATCATCTACAGGTATATCGGATAATAATGTTTTTCTTTTTCCTACACATGTGTAATTTACAATGATTTTAGTCTTCACATTATACATGTAAGTGGATACCTTATTAGCGTTATCAATGTATATCATAACACTATAATCTTTAAATCTCTTTCTACATAAGATGTGTTTAACATCTGATATAGGTCCTTCGTGTTTTCCATACCCTAGATCAGTAACTTTCATATGTCTTTCTATAGTTTTCATTATAAAATCTTCCAATTTCTTTATAAATGACTTCATATTACTTTCCTCCTTTAATTCTTGGTCTCACGTAATTTTTAGAAAATATATTATATTTACTTGGATCTTCCTTACCTTTCAATATATCATTATATATTTTCTTACTTAATTTATTTACACGGAATATACCTTTATCATTTTTATCTAAATGTAATCCTTCACTAGTGAGTAATAGATCATTAATGTCTTCTAAAGATCCTAGTGTTTCTAAGAATTCACATATTCTCTGTAATATAGGTTTCTTTGTAGATTCCATAACTAATAACCCGTCAGAAAGTTTTTTAGCTTCCAGATTTTTTGTACATATATTTTTGAAAATAGACGATACTAAAAATTTCTTTATACAAGCTTTCTCTAAATCACTCATTAAGAAAGTTCTGTCTGTACCATCAGATATAGGAAATTTTTCAGAAGTATATAATTTTAATTTACCATCATTTAACTTAATACCGTAATTTCCGTCTAATCTGATTCTATCATCTAAAACATTTGTACTTAGAAAAACTGAAGGTACTGTATAATTTTTTCCATCTTCTAACTCTGAAGAAAGGAACATCCAGTTGTTATAATTTATTCTAATCAATGTGTAGTCTAATTCAATCCCAAAAATTTTCTTTACATCTTCTTCATTTAGATAATGACCTATTTGATGAAGAGTATTCCTAGTTTCATCACTAAATGGATTAAATGGATCGTCATCAAATACCTTAAATATAGAATCTATAGGTATATTTAAATGCATCAAGGATATAGCAGACTTCATAGTATGTCTCATGTTATATTCTATAAGATTATTATCAACTACATTTGAATTATCAATTTCTGTAATCCAATCTTTAGATATGGTATCATATATTTTATTTATGACGTGGTTGATATCTTTAAGATCATAAAAATAATTAACAAAATATGCAACACAGTCTATTAATTTTTCTGACATACAGAATAAACGGTTATTTTCATTTACGTTTCTATCAGAATTATATCTTTCAACTATTTTAACTGTGTAAGCCCTATAACCTTTAGTATCGTTATCAAAAAGTACCGTGGTTCTTCCAAATAATATAAGGTATTTATCAGTAATTATAGAGAACTTACTTAAGTAATCATCAGATGGTTGTTTAACAATATTTAAGCTATCTTTTCTAAAATAATGATCATCATCTAGTAAAGATTTTTCATGTCTATCTCTAGTGACGCTTATTTCACCATATTCTTCTTTATAAAATAAAAGTCTAAATATTTCGTATCTCTCAAAGTAATCTTTACAATCATCGTATATGGCTTTTGATAAAGCCATAGTGTATGGATTGACATAACTTTCAAATAATTTTCTATTTATATCTTCTATGGTTTTCTCTTCTTCATCGAAATTTAATTCTATGAATTTGTCATTTCTGAGGTCTGTTCGGTGTTCATACATAGTAGCAATCTTCAATACTTTCCTTGTCCCGAATCGTCCTCTGATTAGAGCACATTTCTTATTCATAAATATATCATTTGAGTATCTATCCCCAGATATCAATATATCGGACACACTAGCTATATCTTTATCAAAATCTAATGATTTCTTTTGAAATCCTGATATAGTATAAGGAACATTTCTTGATGAAGAATCGATAGATAACATTAGTTTTAACATATAATTAGGAACATAAACCGGATTCTTTTCATCCGTTCCATCGTATCTTTTATAATCTTTTTCACTGACGATAGCTGTTATCTCAGTAAATGAAAAATATATGCTCTTCATTATATCTATGAATGATTTACTCTCTGATAATAATATAGTATTATCTTGATTAAATAATATATTATTTACCATTTTTGTCTCTATAGTTTGCATCATAGTTTGAGAACTTTCATTTAGAAATCCCAATAAAGCTACAGAACAATTATTGGCGTATTTACTTTTATCTCTAGTGGATATCAGATAAGTACATGTAGGTTTATTATACCATATAGTAATGATATAATCATGTAGACTTCTCTGATTATAACCTGATAAAGTCTTATTGACTCTATTCAAATCAGTTGTAATAATAGTCAATAAAGGTACATTCTCTATATTTTTATTTTCTAGAGAATGTTTAATATTACTGTAAACACCAGCATCTATAAATTGAGCTACAGTATTTTTACTTCCTCTCACAGTTTCTTTTCCTGGTAATATAGAATTATAAAACTCTATATTGTCCTTCAACATATCTTTGATTATCCCTTTCATAATTATACATCTCCTTTATTTTTTTTTATTCGAATTCTAATTCAATTTCATCTTTTCCATTAATTAAATAGAAATGGTATTCATCATCTTCGAATGTAATCTTGAGTTTTAGTTCTGCAATCTCATCTAATGTCATATGAGTATTAGTAATATGATCTACGTAAAGATATTTATTATTATCATTCATCAGTTTACTAACTACTTGATGTATAGGCATCTCTACAGAGGTTACAGTCTGTTTCACCACTTCCCCTTTAGAATCTTTTACTCCTATTAATGTAGCCTTTATTTTAGTATCTGTTAATTTTTCCACTTTAATCATCTCCTTAAAAAATCTTCTTCTATAAATTTATATTCATAACTTAAATTTGTTACGGGTCTTACATCATTATTTCTTGGATTTTTATATGATGTCCATATTTCCTTTCTATCAGTTATGACTATTTCACCTTGATATATTAATTTAACTGGTTCTAATATCCATAACTCTCCAGTAAATTCAACATCATATACCTCTTTATTAGTCGGTTTATAAATATCACCGTTATAATCAATATAATAAACGTAGATTCTATCGCCTTCATTAAATATAATAGGTATAGAAGATAGACATCCTCTTATAGTTTCACATACAGCAATCCTTTTAGTTTGATTATCTTCCATACCAATGTCTATCGCATAATTATCAGGTATTCTAGGTTCTATGATTTTATTATATAAATTAGGATTTGTTGATAAGAAATATAATTTCATAATAATCACCTTAGTAATTCTTTAATCTTGTTTTTATTTTATTAATAATGTACTTATCTATCGATTTTAAATTCTTTTCTGTTTCTCTTAATTCTTTCTCTATAGAATCTAATTCCTTCTTAATATCTTCTGCATTATGTACTAGATTCCACATTTTTCTATCTAATAAATATTCTGCTATTTCCACTTTAATAGAGAATGATCTAGATAGACTTCTGAGAATATTGCTCTTAGTACTTTCTTCTAATATCTTAAAGAATTTCTTTTTATTCTTAGGATCTGTAAATATAATACTAGAAGCTGATAAACAATCAAATTTAAACGATAGTTTTTCTAATTTATGCTTTAAGAATCTTTCTGTTATCTTACATTTATAATTATAATGACTTCCAAAGATATCTATGATATTTAATCTCTTGACTAATATATCACTATCAGTCATTAACATAGTATAATGCATACTGTAGTTATAACCCTGTTTAAATTTTCCTTTAAGATATAAAAATTCCTTTATTTGTTTAGGATCTGTATCTTTCTTAAATATGAATTCTATTTCGATCCCATGTTTACCATCACTCAAATCATTTATTTCAGATACATACTCTTTACCAAAGGTATGTCCTTTTATATTATCCATAAAGGATGCTACACAATATTCATAAGGTAATTCTGTTACTAATAATCCAGGTCTCCCATAAGATGCTTGGAAGTTCTTCATCTTACCTTCTAAGAATACCTTCCCTTTACCAGCTAATAATCCTTTAGCTACTCCTTCTGGGTTTAATAGTTTACTCTTATTAGGAATATCTAGTTCTATATTATCGGTTATATACTTTTCTAGATTCTCCCATTTATATTTTCCATTTAGAGTTTCTATAAATCTTATATAACATTTAGCAACACTCTCTAAAGAATGAGGAAGACATTCGTTAGTATATCCTGTACCTGTACCTTTAGTCCTTTGTATTAAAGCCATAGGTAGTAATGTAGGAATTACGATAGGTTCCTTTAGTGTTTGATTGTAGTTAAAAATAAAATCACCCTCACTAAAGTCTTCGTCAAAGTACCAGTCTAGAGCATATTGAGATAATCTACTCTCTGTATATCTTTTCGCTGCAGGTACTTTATCTGATATAATGTATCCTTGGTTACCATGTATCTCTATAGGACTATATCTATTTCTAAATTTCTGACCTATGACTATTAGTGCAGGATAAACACTGTCATCTCCAGTAACAAGATACTTAGCTACATCACCGGTGATAGAACTGTTCTTATCATAGCTAAATATCTTATTCTTATACATAGAGAATAATATTTTTCTTTGAGTAGGTTTTAATCCATCTATTGCAGAAGGTAACATTCTGTAATTAGATTCATCGATATAAGGAACCATAGATGTTTTAAGTACGTCTACTATATCTACATCTAATATATCCCCTATCTTCTTTTTCCGTTGTTTAGTTTTCTTTTTAGCCATATTCTTTCCTTTCTCAGATAATAAAATAATATCCTCGTTACAGAAAAATTAATATATACCTCCACCTAAAATGGTGGAGGTAAATTATTTATTCTTCTTCTGTTTTCTCTTCTTCTGCAATGAAACCATCTTCTTCTTTAGGTGTTTCTTCGTTTGGTTCCATAGGTTTTGAGAATGGTAATGGAGTATTAATAGATACTTGCATTTTAAATACATTGCTATATCTTAATTCTCCAGCTGGTTTTACCATAGCTATAATATCATTCTGAATCAATCTTTCTCCATTTACTAGGGAAGACAGTTCATCTCTAGGTTCTAGATTGAATGATACTTCCATAGGAACCTCAGCTTTTAATAATCCATCGTCTCCTATATTGAATCCAGTATATTTATATGTATTTCTAGCTATACTATCTTCAATTATTTTAGCATCATCAGCATAGATGTATATTTGTCTCTCATTACTATTGATAGTAGATTGAGAAGACAATAATGGGTTATATCCTAATTGTCCTACTAATACTTCTGATAGAATAGAATCATGTACTACTCTGTACATTAGAGAAGATCTTTCTATCAAAACTTTATTAGCAGTATTATCTTCATTTACGCTTGTTACCCATTCTATTAAGAATGTCTTAGGATCTCCGCTATCATACATATCTTCTCTTCCTAAGTTAACAAGTCTATGATAGAAGCTACTATGTTCATAACGTAATGATACTAAAGTATTTAATCTAGTTATATTGTATTTAGTAGCAAATGTTGTGATATTATATTGTACATTAATTAAGACGTCTATTGAATCTTTAATTTGTAGTACAATACCAAGTATTTCCTCATCAACAATTTTATCTGCTTGATATACTTGTAATCTAGATATATCTTGCACCATTGGATGGGGTATTCCTTGTTCATTAAAGAATACACTATTATTAATGAGAGTTATTAATCTTCCCATTATAGGTGATCCTAATATCTGTTGCACTTCAGGATTCTTCTCAGCTATTTGAGAAGCTAATCTTTCAAATACACCTAATATTGTATTCTCTTCATTTGGTTCTGGTACTGGGACACCGTTTTCTTCTGTTATTATGGCGTCCTCGATTTGATTTAATTGTTCCTCGTTTTTGATTTCGTCGGTGATTACTGGCATTTACATCATCTCCTTCTTAATTTTTAATTTAGTTTTTTTTATTAAAGGGTGTAAGTTGAAGTTATACCCTTATTATACCCATACATCGATATTATCGATGTATGGTATTTTTGTTCTAGAGTATCAACTCTGATTGATAATTCAGCTATTTTCTTTTCATGCTCAATTATCTTCTCATAGTTATCAGCTACTCCTTCAGATATTTTAGAAATCATTCTAAATAGATTTACATTATCTAAAGTGTATCCTCCTATACCATTATCGATGATATTATTAATTTCGTTGATCATATAAATCAACTCCTTTCTTAATGTTTAATATCATCTTCATGATATATAAATGATAATCCACTATATGTTAAAAAAGTTATTGATTCAGATAGAAACTCATTTCCTACACCAGAATCTTTTCTTTCATTTAATGTATCTACTATTCTAGATACTAGATTAGATTCTCCATCACTATATGTATCATTGCTCAAAGATAACGTTTTAAAAATATCACTTCCAAGATCATATGAAAAATCCTCACACAGACCAGTTATATTATAGATATCTTCCATACTCTTTATTTTCTTTATTATGATATCATCTGTATAGAATTTATTATAATCCACTTGCTCTTCTTCCGGTAATGTTGAAGCTAAGAATATCTCTACATAATATTCATCTCTTCCTAATACATAAGGTTTTTCAACATCTTCTTCTCTTTGGTAGAACATTATATCCAGAAATCTATCTTCATTCCTTTGTGATAAATAAGCTACTCTCTTTAAAGGTTTGTCTTCATTATAGAATCCTTTCGCATAATATTTAATTCCTTCGCTAGGTTTTGGTTCCCAAAAATAATTTGGTTGTAATTTGACAGGATCATTCTTATCAAAATTTAGTAAATCATCGTACATTTTCTTATTCATTATATACACTCCTATTCAATTTATATTGGTTTAATCTCTAAACATTTAGTTTCATTCATTCCTAGTACAGTTTTATTATAGAATTCCATAGCTACTACTAGATGATCATCTATATCTCTTCTCTCTAGATTATCAAATACAGCTAATCTTCCATCATCTTTTTTATTTTTTCCCCAGCTGCTATGTTCTGGTTCTATTATTATAAATTTATCTCTATTATATTTTATAAGCATAGATAAAGGATATTGCATTTCACATCCAAAATCTACAACATATTCTCCTCCAGATATATCAGCTAGGAAAGATCTTAATTTTTTAAGTAAGTAAAATTTACTCCTTTGAGGTAATTCATTTATTTCTCGTATCTCCATTCTGAAGTACTTATTATCATAATCTGTAATCAAAGTAACTTTTTCGTCTAAATTCATAGTTATCTCCTCCTTAATGAATAAGTACATCTTCTATTTTTCTATAATATCTACGAATACAGATCCCCCATGAATGTATTCCCCATTAGAAGAAACAAAGTCTCTCATTAATATATGCATATATTTCTTATCGAAAGTTTTATCATATCTAGCTCTTTCTAAAAGACATGATAATTGATCAAATACATTAGCTAATTTAGAATCATAGTCATCTATTATATTTCCTATAGGAGACCAGTTGTCAAATTCACGGTCAGATGATTCATCAGATAATTCTAATAACTGAGAATAAGATAGTTTAATATCATTTTCTTCATTCTTAAATTCACCTATACGAATCCTGTATCCGGCTATAAAATCCTTCCCTTCTCCATCTGTGTAAACAGATACAGTGATAAATGACATAGAATTAGTATATTTACTATGTATTCTAAGTGTTATAACATGTTTCAACATCCTCTCCCCATGTACTAAAGGAAATGGTACGGATCTGGTATATTTCTCAAAAGCCTCCACAAACTTTTGTTCTAAAACTTCATTAGTCATGTTTTTTCTCCTCCTTAGTTCTTTTAAGATATAAGTTATTTAACTTACACTTAAGTTCAGTTATTTCTTTATTAATGTTATGAAGAGACTTCATAAATTCATAATACTCTTCTTCACTCATCTTGATGTGCCATTTTTCCAATACGATTATCTCCTTCCTAATAGACTAAATCTATATTAGAACGTTTATGGCGATAAAAAAATATTGGTGGGTTTCCCCACCAATACAATGTGATAAAATATAATATTATTTATAGGAGATAATATTAACTATATTTTTTCCCAGCATTTTTGATAATATCTTCTATCTCTTTATCGCTAGGAGTTTTCTTAGTAGGTACCTTAGTCTTAGTAACTTTAGGATCTACTTTCTTATTACTTACTGAAGAAACTAGATTATCTTTACCTTTAGCAACTGTTCCACAATTACATTTAGGTTTAGATACATTTTCTGTTTCTTTCTTCTTAGGAGTAAAGATTCTCTTTAACTCCCTAACTATTTTATTCTCCTTTTTAGGTTCACTGTTAGTTGCAACCGTTGTTGTAGGTTTACTACTTGGTTTAGTTGTAGCTTTAGGTTTAGAAGCTACAGTAGTTTCTTTCTTTGTTTCCTTTTTGTCTTCCTTTTTAAGATTCTTCTTTACATGAGCGTAAAGATCGTCATTGTTTTCTACATCATTAGTTTTACCTTTGAAGTTAGCCTTTAATTGGTAAGTACTATTATTCATAACGTAGCTTCCTGCATCAGCAATATATCTAGAACCCTTAGTAGAAACTATTTCATTAGCGTCAGGATTTCTATGTATAGACTTCGCTGTCTTCATGTCTATGTACAATGTTTTATGTTCCCATGATGTAGTTTTCCCATCTTTACTGTTAGTTCTTCTGCAATCTGCTGGTATTTCTAATACAACTGTATCATCTTTTCCAAAGTTATGGATACCTTTTTTAATTTCCTTTCTTACCTTTGAATCTATACTACAAGATAATGATGATATCTTATCTTTCTGAGCAGTAGATCCTTTGTCTTGTGTGAATGTGTTAGCTCCTGTTAATGTTGATAGAGCTATAGTAGCTCCTAATAAAGTTTTATTTTTCATATTACATGACCTCCTAATTTTATTTAATCTCCTTTATTATATACATTTATTATTATGTTATTAATTTAATAATACTTCATCTCTCTTAACTTTTCAAAGAGAGACTCTAGTTTGTTTTCAAATTGAATCTGTCTTATTTGAGCTACTTCCTTTCTAAATATTTTAGATTCATTTATTCTATGTCTTTCTTTTATAAGATGTTTTATAACCCTCTCTTGAGATTCAATTAACATTTCATTCGTTATTTTCATTAATTCTCTCCTCTAGTATACATCATTCTCTTAAATTCGTCGAAGTTATCTATCTCATTAATATGGTCTCTCAATTTACTATAATGATCGGCTAACATATTGACTTTTTCCTTAACACGTTGAAAAGATAGTTCTTTAAGTTTCTCTTCACATTTGTTTTTCTCTATCAATTCTTCGATCATTTTTTCTATCATCTATTTTCCTTTCTATTACCGTTACCTAATTTAATTATTCTAACAGTAACATCTTTAGCTTTAAGTACTCCTTGTGATTGAGGGGCTATCTTAATAAAAGCACCTCTACTTAGATCAAAAGTTCTACCTTTAATATATGGACCTCTATCATTAACTCTTACATCTACAGATTTTCCATTTCTTTTATTTGTTACTCTAACTACAGTCCCGAATGGTAAAGTCTTATGTGCAGTGGTCATAGCCCATTGATCGAATCTTCCACCTGTAGCTGTTTGACTTCCATGTAGTCCATAACCATAATGAGATATATCTCCTTTTAATTGATGTACCTTTCCTTTATAGTTTATTTTTTCAGTAGACGCATAAAGTTCACTATCTTCTTCCTCAGTTTCAGCTTCTTCTGCTGTTTTAATTTCCTCTATAGCCGCAGATGTTTTTTCTGCTAATTCATCTAATTTAAATTTCTCCATAACACTATCTTGTGCTATTTCTTTTGGTTGTTCTTTAACTTTAAATTCTTGTACAGTTTCTTCAACTACCATAGAAGCTTTCATTCCTTCTACTACAGGTAGTTTTTCAGATGCTGTTGTGCATCCTAGTAAAGTCCCTAATAATAATATCATAAATAAAATTCTTACTTGTTTCATAATTTAACACCTCTTCTTTTTAAAATTTGGTTTTTTGGACAGAGGTTTCCCCCTGTCCTTATTATTCTATTGTTGTCTTTATTTTAATATTAATTTATCGTATAATTCTTGTGTCCACATTCCTTTGTTATGAATATCTATATTTTCTTCTATTTCTGCGAAGTTTATTAAGTATTTCATAAGAGATACATTATCTTCCATAGATGTATACGTAAATATATTTAGGTAATTCCATCTATATTTATCATTATCATCTTTTACAATTATGGAACATAAAGTGTCTAAATTAAGATTAACAAAATCACATAACATAGTTAACTGTCTGTAATTTGTTTCATCATCTAGATCTGTATCTATTTCCTTTATAGTTACCGATATAGGTATAGAAGGATAGAATATAGCATTTATTTTATTCTTATTAATAAATTTAATAATTCTTTTAGCTATATTCTCTAATTCCAATTCTCTCTTTACCTGTTCTCTAACATCTTTGAGTTCTTTCTCTCTTAGTTTCTTGAGCGTTTTAATCTCTTCTTTTAATTCTGCATTTTTCTGTTCTAAATCAATTTTATTCATCAGTATCTCCTCCAAATAATTTAATTTCTAGTTAACCTTCCATCCTTCTTATTATAGAAGTAATCTTTAATAAATACTATACAATCTATAGTGGATAACATAGTATTTACATTATGAAAAGGATTATCACTGTCATTTTCATATTCTTCTAGTATAGTTAGTATACCCATTACTTGAGGAATGTTATTACCTAATTTTTTATTATATGATCTAACAGTATCTGCTAGTATACCAAAGACAGCCAATTCATCTTCATTGTATCTATATGTAGCTTCACATATAGGTTCAGACTTATTAGTTATCTTTAAAGATAATACAACAATTTCTTTTCATTCTTACTGTATCATACTTCCATGGTATAGTAAACATCTCCACTGTTACTTCCATATGTTTATCTGGATCATTTAATTTAAACCAGTACCATGTTTTCTTTTCATTAATAGAGTAATCTATGTCCTCACACATTTAAATCACTCCCCTAGATATCAGTTCAGTTATCACATATATAGTGACTCCTATAGTTCCTAATATTATAGGTATTTTATTTAAACTAGATACGAACAATTTATATTCTGTCGCTCCATCTTTAGCAGCTAACTGAGAACGGAACAAAGATTTCACTAATTGATTATTTAGATTTTTATGATCTTCATCATCAGGATTAAATGCTTTATACTCTAATATTTCTGTAGGTAACCATTCTATAATCATTTTCTGAGTTTTTACATCTAGATCAGAGAAAAATATTACATTATCGGTCCCATCAGAAACACCTAAAGCTCTTTTGATGGATGATTCCATTAATTCTTTTATTTTTTCACTTATGTAGTTTTCTGTTATCCTATTCTTATATCTATTACTAAGTGCAGGTATTACGAAAACTTTAAAGATGATCGCTATAGATATTAATCCTTTTACTAAATTATCTGTCACTACTGTATTCATATTTATACTCTCCTTATTCTTATTTTATTTTTTATCTGTAGATCCAAATCCACCTTGTTCTCTTTTTCCTCCAACTACTTTATCATTAGATGTTATTTCGTGTTTACAAAACACTAATTGACATATTCTATCATCTGGATTTATTCTAGGTACTCCTATAGGTATAGTCTCTGATGTATCTAAGTAATGTATATTGTCTACACCTTTTCTATTTACAGGTATTTTGATGTGTCCTTTATAACCTGCATCTATTAAAGAAGTACCATTACTTATTTCTAATCCTCCTTTAGTACCTACAGAACTTCTAATGATACCTAGAGCACAATATCCTTCAGGTATATTAGTTTTTAGAAATGTATTAATTACATATACTGTATTACCATGTACATCGAAACCGTCATCGTAAGGATATATTAAATCATATCCTGCATCTCCGTCTCTTTGTCTTACAGGTAATAATAAAGATGGATCATCTTTAAATTTCTGTGCTACTCTGTTATTAGCTCTAAGAGCTTCTACATCTACCTCTATAGTTATTAGAGGCATACCTTCTTCCAGATAGTGTGATTCTATCTTTTCTCTTTCTATTTCTTCCTTCCCTAATTCGGCTAATTTCTTAGCCACTTCTTCTCTTTCTTTTCTTATTTCTTCTAAGCTTCTCATTGTTCCTCCTTATATATTTTTAATTTATTTTTGTTAATGTACCTTTCTTGTAAAAACCTTTATACAATAGAATACTACAATTATTAGATGGACCAAATTTACTATTCCATTTAATTAATCTAGTATCTATTATACGTCTCTTAGGTGACATAGTTTCATACATTCTCAATCTATCAGAAGCATTCTCATGTGATATACATTGCTGTATATCTCCGTCGACATTTTATTGTATTAACTGACTATATCTTCACTGTATAAAGAATCTACCTATATTTATACAGGCGGGATGTTTCCACACATATGTGCCACATGGATTTTAGTGGATCACTTTAAAGTGACTGTACATATTTTATAGATCTGGTAATTATCTATAAAACCCTAGTCGATGAACCCCTTTCTTATCGTATATAATATGGAAATTTATTAACTCTACACCATTCTTCAGCATAACCTTTAAATCTTCTTCCTTTTATAAGATCTGATACACTTTGTGTATCTAATTTATAATCTAAAGATATTTTACTTATAGAATGACCTGATATGAAATACGCTTTACATATCTCATCCTTTAGTTCAAACACATTGTTTCTTATAAAGTGTTTTCCTTTTTCTCTTTTATTTTTAACAGGTTCTATCCATCTAAGATTACTTAAATTATTATTGGTTATATCACCATCTATATGATCAACTTCCATTATCTTTCCAGAAGTATTTGGGTTGAAAGCTAACATTACTAACCTATGTTCTGATACCATAGTTTTCTTTCCATTCATGTATAACTTATATTTCTTATATCCTCGTCTCCCATCTGTTGATGGTTTCAGAAATTTATTAGATAGATTACTGTATAATCTTCCATCACTATATATTGTGTAATTTCCATCGAATATATCTTTCTGTAATATATCCATATAATCACCCCCATTCTATTTTATATAATTATACGATAAGAAACCTGGATGCGGATTGGTTATTTCAATTCATCTCTTTTACTATATAGCTAGTCTTTCTCTAGCTCCACTATATGTATTACTACTATAGCTTAGTGTATGAATACTACTCATATTTATGTAAGAGTATGAGCATACTTTCCCGTCAATTTATTCCCGTTTAAAGTGACCCCGACATTTGAATCACCTGCGATGGCTTCTAGAATAAAGAATGGTACTTGAATTGTGTACGTATCAGTCAATGCTACTATCTTCATAACTAAAGCTGATGTCATGTATATAGCAGGTTCCCTGTTAATATACTGATACTTATTCTTAATTCTAGGAAAGACTTCTTCATGTATTAACTTTCTGTCTTCTGGTGTTAGACTATAATCCACATTAGTTAACTTCTTAATTCTACGTGGATCTATTTTAAGTTCTTTACAAGCTCTAACAACGTCTTTTCTAAATACAGATCTGAAATAGTCTATACTGATAATACAATTATCTACTCCATAATACTTTTCATCATGTAATGGAACCATTATTAATCTTCCACTATTATTAGTACGTCTGGAATATTGCTCTTGTATAATAGCTTTCTTTCCATCTAGAAATTCAGCTTCCACTATCTTCACTATATTAGCAAGACATTTTATAATTTCTTTCACTTTATTGATCTTCCTGTTCTTGATCATACTTAATTCCTCATACCTAGTATTAAGATCATTTACTGCATATGAGATCTCAATATATTCTGGATTAAGTTTATGTTGATCTACTTCAGATATACCATCGAAGTTACTATCGCTAATGACTACGAATCTGAAGTTCTTACTAATGACTGGAATATATCTAGTGAACCAAGATCTCCAATCTGGATATATGGTAAATAACTCCTTTATTTTAGTTTTAAAGTACTTTTTAGCAAACTCAAATAATTTACCAGAATATTCACCATCTCTTTCATTCCATAATATATCATCCCATGTCCAAGGTTCACCATCACTTTTTAATAGTTCACCACTATTAAGTAAACTATAGATGGTTTCTTGTTTCTCAGTCTTAGGACTTTTAATTTTTTCATTCATTATGAATGAACATAACAATGGATTAAATACTCTTTCTTGATTTAAAACAAACCATCCTACATTCTTATCTCTAGTTCGTTTTACTGGAGTATCACAGTGAGGACAATTAATACCTATATTATCCATTCCGTATGTTCTTCCACATTTACAACTATACATCCTAGGTATTATAGACTCATCATCAGAAGAACTTATACCGAATTTATAACTATAGATGGAATCCATACTCTGCAATATTTTTAATCCATCTGCTGGGTTTTTGGTTGCATAGAATTCTTTATGGTAGTTAATAGAGTCATCTAATACAAATCCACTGTTATATTTCTCAATGGATAACTTAAACTCTTTTTCAAGATCCATAAATCTCAATGCAATTACATTAGTCACCTTTTTGGGTTCAAAGGCTTTTAATGAATTTTCCATATTATTTTCTCCTTTCTAAATTAGTTACATTTTAATGATATATAAACACCATATCATAAAAGGTTCGTAAAAAAAATCCCTTCCCGTAATGGGAAGGGTAAAAAATATCTAATCTATTACAGCTAAAGGATACTGCTTCTCATTAGCGTCCAACATTATCTTGGCTTCACTTCGATTCTTCAAAAGTTCAGTTGCTTGGATATCAACTGTAGATAATGTACTGATAGTTTGATTGTTCTGATCTACCTGTACTGGATTCTTAGCACTTATTCCTCTTATCAATGCTGTTATTAATGATAATCTATTACTTAACTCCATAGCAGTCTTATTACTTAAGAATACAACCACTCCTAAGTTAGCAATAGTTCCACATGTTATATCAGCATAATCATGTCTTATAAGAGATGCGAAGTAAGAGAAATTCTCTCCTGCTAATTTATATAAAGATTTAGGATTCTTGTTTTTCTTGTTAACTTCTAATCCTAGTTTATAAGTAGTATCAGCTGTTATTAAATCTCTTACAGCATCTTTACTTATTAATTCATTAAATTCTTTAGCATTTACTATAAGATAACTTATATACGTTAACAATCTTAAATTAGGAAACTTTTTAAAGAAAGAATCTTGTTCATTCTTTATATCTGGCATTTCTTTATAATAACGTGTCAGAACTATAGCCCAATCAATAGTTAATTCATATAACAGTAAAGCTAATCCTTCTGCTATATAAGGTTTACTATATGATTCTCTCCCATATATAGCTAATGAACTAGCAGTCTTATCATCTGTCATAAAATCAAATAATTGATTATATATTTTAACAAATTCAAATTCCTTTTCATCTAAAGTATTATTTATTAAAGTATGCATATCTTCTATATAAACAAAACAAGGAGATTTCTTTACTCTTCCTTTATTTATATATTGAGACCAATCTATATTACTCTCAGCCATATATTGATCATATTTAGCCATTACTTTAGATAATACTTCTAATGTGTATATCTTTTTAACATTTTCTTCTTTAGGTGCTTCTTCTGTAGTTTCAACATTACCTTCCTCATGAGGTAATACTTCATCTCCACCATCTGGAGATGGTTCTATACCTTCTTCTGGAAGTGGAGTTGGTTCAGTTTCAGCTTCTCCATCATTAACCAATTCTTGTTCTCCAGGAGATAACTCAGATACTAACTCTTCTTCAGCTTCAGCACTAGCTACTATTCTACCGCTATTAATTAGATTAATTATGTAGCTCATTTATTATCCTCCTATCTGTATTGGTTATATTTAATAATTGTCTTAAGATCCTTTTCATATTGAGATAAAGAATCGATATAAGCATCTATATCATGATGATAGAAGTTCATTACTGGTCCTTCAGAGAAATATACTTTGTTAGTATCTTCATCTACTATAGATACAGATATTAAAGGTAAACTTCTCATCATTTCATTATAAGTACTTCCAGACATTATATCTACTTTATGCTGGTTCTTAAGCATAACATATTCATCCATAGTAATTACTAAATGGAATAATGGAGTAGATATACTTTCTATCTTCTTAACTATATCAGCAAATGAATTACTCTTCAATACTTTTAATTCATCTTTAGTTCCTTTTCTTTTCCAGAACTTAACAAGATTTCTCATTTTCTTAATAAAGTTTCTTTCATCTTTATCTACTTTTATAGCTTTAAATCTACTAGCATCCATATCAGCTATAGTGTCTACGATATCTATGTTATTGATACTTCTAGGTAATATTTGTACACCAATCATAGATGTTCTCATTTTATTTTCTACATTGAAGTTAGTAACATTCTTTGATGCTACATATTCTATAGATACTTCTATATAAGAAGGTAAAGCATCTCTTCCATGGTTTATAAAGTCTCCCGCTTCCCCACTAGGAATCATATAAGAACTTATACTATTCATAAGATCATATTCCATTTCATGTCTTTCTGCTATAGCTCTTATACTAGGTAATAAGAATGTAACATCTGTAGATGTTTTACCAAGTGGATTTTTATTTTCTGAGAATACACCAATTATTTCATTATAATCTAATTGCTTATTATCATATAATTTAGCATCTTTAAATCTTATATTATTAGGTGTAAGATATTTAACTACACCAGATGTATTAGTTCTACTAGTTACTAATCCTCCATCAGCTTTAGCTGCTGTAGCTTCTAAAACAGCTTTAGTTTCTAATAAATATTTAATTTCTAATGCTTTACTATATTTACCAGCTAATTCTTTACTCATAGTACTAGATACAACCATTGGTTGTTTAGCAACAAAGTTAGATCCATATTTAGCTTGTGTAGCTTCTACTTTTCTACTATTAACTACATTGATAGGTAATGCGAAGAATAATTGGAATAAATCCATTATACTTCCTACTCCAGCTAATAATCCAGCATCTTCTGCAAATGGAGCTGACTCTGATTTACCTAACATTTCTCCTAATGATGCATAAGCATCTAATTCATTTTCAGCTATTTCATTTACAACAGGATGGAATGTTTTATCATCAGCATCAGTTACACTTTCTTCTATATCGGATATTCTATCTTCTACAGAATCCTTTATAACTTCTACTCCTTTATCTTCTAATTCTTCTACAGTGTCATCTATATCTTTTTCAATCTCAGATTTAGATACACCTTCGTCTATTTTTCTATCTGTATGAGCTGCTACTGCTGCAACTATTAGATCTGCTACAGGTTCTTGATACATCTTTTCTAGTTTACCATCTGTAGATACTACATTCAATATACCAGTTATCTCATCTTTAAGATCAGAATATTTATTATCTAAACCAGTATTAACGAATTCATCATCACATTCGAATTTATCGCAGTCTTCACTATATGCTACTATTTTATACTTAATAGATTCTAATCTTTCATTAAGTTTAGTAAGTGGAGCAACTACAGATAAAGATTCTCCAGAAGCTGATATTCTTATCTTCTTTATAGCTTCTTCTTTTAATCCTTTAATGTTCATTATATATCCTCCTTCAATTTTATAATTCTCACCGTAACTTTCTTCTTCAAGATCATCCCAATCATCCATGTTATCGAATAAGAATGCTATATCCTCATCATCCATCATATCTGTACCGTGTTTTTCATTTAAGTTACCAGTTTTTATAGCACGTCCTAAAGCTTTAACATGTCCTATGAAATCTTCCTTAAGAGAACCACCATTATCTTCTTGATACGCTTCTTCTAGTTTTTCCATAAGCTCATTGATCTGTTCTTTACTGTAATTTATAACTGATTTAACAGGTTGTATCTTTATTTTGTTATTGTTATTAGCCAAATGTTCCTTAGCAAGATCTTTAATATATCTTATCTCACCATCAGCTATAGTAACTAGATTCTGTTTAGTAAACCAGTCTAAAAAAATATCTGTAGAACTCTTTCCTAAGTTCTTCATCCATTGTCCTATTTTACGTACTTTAGATCTTTCTTTTCTATCTAATTTACGTTGTCTTTTAGCTTCTATTTTAGCTTGTTTACGTGCCATTCTTTGTTCTTTTTTACTAGGTTTAGGTTGCTGTTTTTGCACATTATCGTCACGTTTAGGTTTATTACCAAAGAGCATAACTACACTCCTTTCCTTTAATATCGTAAATATAATAATGTTATCAGAAGAAGAAAACGAATAGAGGACCCACTCCCGAAGGAGTGGTGAGTCTCGGAAAAGTAGAAAACAGGAATTCCTCCGTGCGAGGATACTCCTGTGTTCTTTATCGTTTTTTAGGATACACATTTTTAAGAAAGAATAGATCTTTATATTGCTCTACTTCTTTCCATAATTCATCAGATCCATCTATGATTGATGATAAATTATCCTTTAAATATTTTACAGTCTTTTGAGGACCCATTTTCTCTATTCCTCTATATTCATTTCTCCTCATTCCACATAATAGATAATAATATGGTAATAAGTTATATTTAACTCTAGGGTTACTAGGTACTTCATTAAAGTCTTCTCTACCAAATAATCTTTTACCATCAAATATCCATAAATTATAGAAATAAATAAATAAACAGTTATAATGAGGATCTCTACTTAATATAACTACATTACCATTAACTGTCTTAAGATCTTCTTTAATAGTTAATATAGGAGCATCAGGACATTTAATAATTTTAAAATTATTCATCCTTTGTTCTAATAGTTTTAATTTCTTTAATAAATTCTTTTCTATAAATTCTTCCATTCCAAAATTATTATATCTATCTTGTCTTTCAGTATTCCAATCTGGATATATCTCATTAAATGTAGGATACTTATCTAAATTATAATAGATAGTAATATAACCATTTAATTGATATTGGTTTATAAACCATCCTAAAGAATTAACTACTATCTTACCATATTCCAATTTAATCTCATTAGTAACATCAGAATTCAGTTTCATTACTGTACTTAATAAACTATCTAAGTCTATAATTATATTAGGAAAATCATAGAAATCAATATCGTCGTATTTAGGAAATAGTCCTGTAACGACCATTTCCCTAACGACTCCTAGATTAAATCCTGTTTGATCATTATATTCAGTATAATCTATCTTCTCATATCTCATAGAAGATGCTCCCTTAATACACCAGTCATATCATCGAAGAACTCTAATTTCTGATCATATGTGTATCCTCTGAGACCTACATATTCTTTAAGCTCCTCTATTGCTGTAAAGTAAATATCACACATCTGTTGAGATAATGCTGGTATCATTGTAGATATTAATGACTTTCCATAATACATCGCATTATCTTTAACAAATGTACCAGAGAAGTCTATACTGAATATATTATGTAGTCCTGTTAGATATCCTGTAAAAACTGATATAGATTTCTCTACCACCAAGTTCTGTATCTGTATTAAACTATCTGGTTGTATTAGAATATTATCCCAGTCCATTATAGTCCAGAATTCAGTATACCAATCTACATATAATATTTCATTTATTGCTGTTGATAACATTGTAGAGAATGTTAGCATGTTTATATTAAATGCTTGTAATGGTGATACTATAACATGATTTCTGATATTTTGAGTTTTATTTAAATATAGTAATAATGGAATATATACTTTTTCTAAAAATGATACCTGATATTGTGGTAACAGATTAACATAAATAGATGTAAATATCTTATCTATCATATTCTTAGGTAAGCTACTACATAGTGTATCTAAAGATAATGATCTATATTGGAATAGAAGATCTAGGTTAATGACAAATGTTTGTAAATCCATTCGATCATATTGTGAGAATAACATAGAGGGATCATATACAATAATCCCTTTTGTAACCCCTGATAATTTATATTCTGTTATCATTATTAAAATCAACCTCCATTCGATGTAATACATAATATAGTATATCCTTGAAAAATATTATAATACCTTCATTATCATTGTGGAATCCATCTATTGTTTTCAATATTGCTCTTTTAAATTCTGTAAATGTATTTCCTATAAATAATGAACTACTATTACTAGATATATAGAAAGATACTAACATATCGACTACAACTATAAATAGAGACATGATATAAGCATCATTAGTTGATTCATCAGTAATTTCATAAAACTTATCATTGTTTTCTAAAAATAGTTGCTTTATTTTATTATGTATCATTTTCTTCACTATTTCATTATTATTAACCTTTATTAAATATTTACCACTCTCTATACATTCCCATGTGAGTTCCTTTAATGTATCCTTATCATTCTTTATTATAGTATTTATAAGATCATTAAATTCTTGGTTATTATAAGTTTCACTGTAATGTGAATGTACTACATAATCATGATTAAAGTTATAATAAGCTCCTGGGATATTATTCCCAGGATTCCTTATACTTAATTTTAATACTTCCCTTATTGGTTGTCCTAAATCCATGTCTCGTCATCTCCTTAATAATTTAAAACATTACCCAGTCTTCTATTATACTATTAGCTTCGTTATCTGGGTCATCTTCTACACCTATTATTCTACATCCTAATCTATTTCTCAAATGTCTTATACCGTTAGGGTCAGTCCAGCATTCTAAAGGAGTAGTTACTTCATATAAATGTCTTATATGTAGATTTATTAATTCTCTTATTCTACTCTCTTCCTTTATATTCTCTACATCCTCTGGTGACCAGAATTCTTTATTAGCTTCACATTCATTTAGTAGATCGAAATAACCTGCTTCTTCTTTCCAGACATCTATACAGTCTGATAAGTAATCTAAGTCTTTAAACATCTGTCCATCGAAGAATATTATATCATATAGAGCTATTAGCATTAGGTTTCCGTCAAATACCTCTTCAGGTATTATAGGAGTATCATATACTCCATTCAAGAAATAATCAAATACTAAACTATTTAATTCAGCATTTATTAAATCTTTAGTCACTAGTGTATTCCTATACTTTCTTCTTAATAATTCTAATTCAAAATCCAGTATAAGAGCTATACATTCATAATAACCTAATGTACCAAATATCTCAGCTAACTTCCTTCTAACTTTACCAATATATGAATTACATTCTGTTTTAAGAAATATATAGGAATCTAAATTAAAGTACATTAATTATCATCCTCTCTATGTTTTATGTTATTGTCTGATATACCGAAATGCAACATAGTTATTGCTCCCTGATCTGCTGCTGATTTAGGTGCGAATTGTCCTAAGTAAGACATATCATTAATTTTTATATATTGATTTTCTTCACTGGAATTATGTTTCACTGGAGCAACTTTATTAGTTTGAGTATGTTGATTTCTTTTTATATATTGGAAATGATGAAATATATCTAAAGGAGATGGATCAGTAGTATTACTTACAAATACTCTATTAGCAGATCTTTGTCCTCCACTTCCTACCTTTATCAATGTTAACATTTGTAAAGGTTTAAGATTAATTCTCTTAACAGCTACACTAGGAGTCATCTTTCTTTCTCCTCCTCTATTATTACCTTTCATAGCTGAATTTATAATAGAATATATTTCTTCTTTCAATGTTGCCATTTGTTCAAACTTTCTATCTCCGGTATTTACAGTTTGTCTTATACCAGTTATATATTCACAAAAGATGTATATAGAATTTATTAACTCCCTGATGAATGTTTTCTCACTTTCTTTTATTCTCTTTTCATCTTGGAATTTATCTGGATCGTCTTTATTATTAAAAGTTTTCAATGCATCTAAGTAAGTCTTATCTAATATCTCATTAACTCTACTATCTTCATGTCTCGGTATAATAGAGTCTGGGTCAATAGTATTTAAATCTCCTTGAGATAATAATATATAAGGATTAACATAAGATCCATAGAATCTATTGTATAATACTCCATCTTTCTCTCCTATAAGATGAGAACCCATTATACCATTTCTCTGCAATTTAACAAAGTACTCACCATTAGATGTTATTCTAGCATTCTCACTATTGTTGTATACACTATAATAAGATATATCATTTATTATGTATTTATTAGTCTTATCTATCATAGGTAAAACTATTATCTGTTCTGCCGTGAATAGCGTCATTAAGGCTTCATTATTATTCTCCGAATTAAATTCTTTTATAGGATTATCAGAATTCTTTTCTTTCTCGAAATTAATAATAAGTCTATCTTTTACTTCTGTTATAACATGTTGATAACTACTTGTGAACTCTTCAAATCTATCAATTGTATTCTTATAACTATTGTATCTAAATTTATCACTGATTAGAGATGGTTTAACTATATAAAGTAATCTAAGTACCTTATAACTATCTCTCATGTTACTTATGTCTACAGAAGTATTAGCTAATGTCTTTCCTTTTTTATTTTCACTTAATTTATATAAATGTGTAGAGAAGTCAGCTGTATACTGGACATCAAGATCTGCAATCTCTTCACTCCATGCTGCTAAGTAACCATACTTAAGATTACTATAACAATCGAATACTACATCATCTATATTTCTATCTGGGTTATCAATAGCATTTTCATTTACTATTCTTTCATCGCATACTCTTTCTAAGTACTTGATATCCTTTTCTGATAACATATTATCCTCCTGAAAAAAAATCTAAAAATGTTAACGATGTTTAAGATAAATACATGGGACATAAAGTCCCATGTATCATTATTATTCTTATATAGTTCTCTTGAAATGCAGGAAGAACTTGTCTCCTGACTCTCCAATAGATATTGTGATTTTCTTTTCTTCCAGTTCAGCTAGATCCACATTTACAGTTCCTAAGATGATGTTAACAGTATTTGTTAAGAAGTAAGCTGTTCCTGTCTCAGCTCTAACAATGTAGCACTTACTGTTATTCTTACCGAAGATCTTATCAGCATTAGGAATGTCAAATGCTTTTTCAGGTGATGTCTCCAAAGCTTCTTCTACGAAGTTCTTTGGTTCATCATGTTTAGATTTACTCAAGTAATTTAACTGAGTTTCGAATATAAGTATACTTCTAACACCAGTACCATTGTTAATCATATTTGGAGTACTAGGGAAGTACATCTTAATATCGCTATCACTCAATGTATTTGACTGCATTAAGTTAGCAAACTTAACTGGTGTGAATTCTTCATATCTAAGGTTACCTGGAACTGTAAGTAATGATTTAACATAATCTCTTACATCCTCCTTAGATATTTTAGCTGAGAATGTAATTATAGATTCATCATTGATTAATGATCTATAATCATTCTTCGCTAACCAGTTGTTACTCGTACCTGTTATTTCGTTAGCTTCATCTTTAGTATTGAAATACTTAGAAGCTAATTCTCCTGGTTCACTTGGTGTAAACCCGTCATTGTTTATTGGAGTTTCTTCTTTTGGAAGTTCTCCATTTCCTAGATCAGTGTTAACGTCGCTATAAGCGTCCGCTTTCACTTCTTGATCCTTTAAAAGATCGCTTAAACTTTTCTTGTTTTCTGCCATGTTTCTTTCCTCCTAAATTTAGTTTTTGGTTTGATGTCTTTGCAAAGATATCACTATAATGATATATAAGTATTATTTTCTTACTCTAGAGCGATCCCCTCTATTTCAGACAATATAGCATCGATGTTGAAAGAATTATTGTTTTCTATATTTCCTTCTATTATATTTTCGTTCATTTCAATCTCAGCTATAAATCTTCCAGGGTTCTCTACCCAATCTCCTGGTAACACATTATGAGATATTAGAACATCTACTGATTTAGCTATAGTTTCCGCTCTATCCATCTCTGACTTATAAAAGAAAGACATTGGAAAACTATCTATATCTTCCTTAAAGAATATACTATAAATAATAGAATCCATGTCTAAGTCATCTAATTTATTTAATACATATTCATAAGGGAAGAATCCATCTGTTTCCTTTCTATAAGCTATCATTTCTTCTGCAGCTTCTTTTTCAGGAATGATAATGCTTCTTGTGAATTCCTCAAAGAATATTTTATACATGTCAAGATTGACATTTATTTCTAATGCTGGTGTATTAATTATACTAACTAAAATACCAACAGCATTGTTAAAGAACCATGTTGTTTCTAAAAATAAATTAAGACCTTCTCTTATTAGTCTTTCTTTATTAATCATCAACTCATATTTCCTTATAATGTAATCTAGACTATTAGTTATTTTACTAAATTCTAACATAACTAAAGCTATTTCTATTCTATTAGTATGAGAAAAAGTTCTTTCTAGATTCTCAATTAATCCAATATATATGTCTCTTATCTGTGCATCATAATTACTTTCAGCTAAGATAGAGACAATATCTTGTACTTCATCTAGATTAAGATACTTATTTTCAACTATAGCATTGATAATATCAGACGTATAATTATTGAATTGATCATTATCTCTAGCTAAGTTAATTTCAGTCATTAGTATTTTGGCTATAAACTGCAATTTAGCCTCATGAGTTTTCTGAGAATCAATCCCAGTTCTTTTCATATTTTTGATCAGATTAATTATACTTAACTTGAAATCATCACTAGCAAAACCGAATTTATCAACTATTCCATCAAATACTCTTCTTAATTCCATAACAGAAGTTATTTTATTAATCAGAGATAATTTACTTTGATCAGAAGCTAATATTTCTAATAATATATGTAATCCTAATTGGTCTAACTCTAAAAGAGCTAATTCACCATAATTAGATATGAATATATTTATTAGTCCTATATTCTTCGTCTGCAAGATGTTTTCAATCATTAAGTGTTTTCTAATGTTGTTACTCATCTGCATTCTCCTTTCATGTTTTTTTTTGCATTATCATTGAGATGATATATAAACAGCATACCCTAAAGTTTCCTTATTTTTAACAAAACAGAGGCATTATTTAAATTTTTGAAAGGAGTCAATATGAATTTTTCTCAGTATACAGAAGCTATAATAGTAGAAAGAGTGCATGTAAGAAGTAAGATATTTAAAGTTAGAATACCTTCTATAATGCCTGATAGTAATACTTCTATTAATGCTACGACAGGTAATCCAGTTTCTACTAATTCTAATAGAATAATTAATAAGAATATAACAGTAGAAGATCAAATACAAACTATAGATTACATAGAAGCTGCTAATCATACTTATTTTTTCGAAAGATTAAGAGGTGATATACCTAAAGAAAAAATGGATCATACTGATGGGATAACAGAAAAATCAGAAGATCCAAGTCCTGATGGTTCAGCAGATGATATTATAGCTCACGATCATGATATTAAACAACCTTTAGGACAATATAAATTAACATTTGAGAAACTGAATAACTTTTATCTAGAACCTAATACAAAGGTATATGGTTTCTTTATAAATGGTGCTGCCGACACTACTAGATTTGCAGTCACATATGTAGATTGTATGGTTCCTTTCAGTGAAGAAGATGGAATACCTTATGAAGAATAGGAGGGTTAATTATGTTTTTTAATGGTACTTTAGAAGAGTTACATGGATTAGTAAATTACATACATAAAATGGATGATACTAGAGTAGTATTTGGTAAAGGTTTTATGGATGCTAATATGGAAATACACATTATGGATATTATGGATAACTGGTTAAATAGTGAATTTAGAATGACCTCAGAAGTTCCTATGGATGTACACGACTGGATAGCTTATGAATATAATCCTAAGAAGATGAGTAAAGATATATTCGGTACTGTAGATTTATGGAGAGTAATATTAGATTTAAATGGAATGAAACATCCAGGAGCATTCTGTAAGAGAGATGTTATCATATTACCAGAACCAGAACAATTCAAATCCTTTATGGAAAAAATGTATAACTTAAAATTAGAATATCAAAGTTCAGTAGATCAACTTTGGTAAAATTAGGAGGAATAAATGAAATCACTAAAAGAATTATTACATTATATTTTATATCTAGATAATACCGGAGATAGAATAAGATTAGCTAATATCCCTAGATATTATTTTATGGGAGATTTATTAGATACTATTATGGAATTATACAACGAGGGAGGAGTAGTATCTAACCACGATATAACAGTAATAGCAACATCTCATGAAGGATATCAACAAGCTATGTTAAAAGGTTTCCATACAGTATATTTGTATGACCTATTAGATTTTGCTGAATCAGATAGAGATGGTATACATTATGTATATTACTATTTAAAGGGACAATCATTTACACCTAATTATAGAGTGATATTAGAAAGTATAGATGGTATCCCAGGAGACTTAGTTAAAAAGCTATATGATTCATTACATCCTAGTGCTATAATGATAGTTATGTATGATGGTAATATACCTAAAAGATATAACTCTCCAGATGATGCTTTTTTAATTAAGAATATGAATCCATATTATTTAGAAAAGATAAAGAGTAACAAAGCTTTGATAGATAGTAACATTAACAATCTTTTAAATAAAATAAGAAATAAGTCTACAAAGATAGAAGAAGTATTAGATGAAACTAGATCTGGGTTTATTAATATGAAGAAAATAGATACTATAAGATTATCTGAGATAATAGATCTCTCTAGCGTTATAATCACACCTCATATCTTATTAGTAAAAAATCTTAATAACCAAATAAGAGAATATATTAATATAACAGGAGTAAATAAAACTGCATCACATTTACCTGTTACAGGTGAACCTATGATCACACATGATGTAGCTGAATGTAAAAATATAGAGACTGGAGAAATATATTGTCTACCTAGAGGATTTAGATTTGTAGCTAAAAGAACAAATGTTACTACTAGTGGAGTATGTGAGATATGGTTTGATTACTTAAGACCTGATGGAATATTATGTGAATGTCTAATAAACTGTAGTGTAAGCTATTTAGAATTCTTGTCATATGGAGAAAGTACTAAAATCCATACTACTGGATCTTATAAAGTCTTCTATGGATATGTAATACCTGATTTCTTATCTACTGACAATTCCTTTGATAGAGGTATAGTAATATATGATTATACTTTGAGCAATACTAAAGATGATTTGTATACTAGTATAATACCTATTAAGAAAGACTTAACTATTTATTACTCATTAGATAAACCTATAACTGATAAAATAATGCATTATTAAAATAAACCCTTCCCGTAATGGGAAGGGTCATTATTTATTTAATACTTTGTGGAATGTTAGAGAGATATTGTTAACTTAATCCTCCGATATCTACTGCCCAGTCATTTAATGTAACTGCTGCAGTATGTTTAATTAATTCTTTAGTAAGAGCATCATAAACTACCGGGTGATCTGCCGCAATGACGTGAACTTTAAATTGGACTGGGTAAGGTTTAACCTCTGATTGTCCCCAAGTCTGATCTAGTACTTCACCAACTCCGTCATCTAACGGAACCATTGCATACAAGAATGCACCGTATTCTACTCTTTTAAATGAAGGATCTGGTACGATGTAGTAAGCACTCATACTATGGTTTCCTTCATGGTATTCTAAGTTAGTCAAATGTGGATATAATCCAGCATAAGATCCACTTGTAACTATATATCCCATCCAAGTATGAATATATCTGAATACTGGGATATCTTGATACATATTAGAGAAAGTAACAGTTATAGCTCTAGTTGCTCCTGATGATTTAGTAACAACTTGGTGAGTGTTTTGTTCTGATAAAGATTGAACTTCTGCTACTTCTAATTTCTTAGATTCAAATCCTGTAACAGAAACTACTGTAGTTCTAAATAGAACTCTCATATAGTCAGTAGCTTCTTTATGTAAGACTTCCATACACTCTGGCATTGTAGCAGGTAATAATAAACATCTACCATCTATAAATGGTTGAATCTGTGCTAAGATATGTTTAGGCATAGGAAGTAATTGGTGATACAATTTATTTTCTATAGCTTTCACATTTGTAGTATTAGTATACTTTCTTATATTATTACCTTTATTTTGAGTTAATGTACCTAGAGCGTCAATAATTGAATTCAATTTCATTTATTTTCTACCTCCTATTCATTAAGCTGCAGCAACAGGTTTAGCAGTTAAATGCACCATATGATATATAACTTCTCCGTGGTATTGGATATTTATATCATGTGATAATAATCCTATCGCTTTATCATAATCTGATTTAAAGTATATTTTATATTCTAAATTATCTACCTTAGTTTGATAAGGTTTAAGAGCTAATTGTATTTTATCTTCTATTCTCTTAATAGCTTCATCACTAGTTAATCTATGTCTTTCTGATTCTAATTCTTCATAGATAACTTTAATGATTCTATTTGTTATACTATTATTATGGAAGAATTGAAGCATACTAGATTGATTCAATAAATAGTTAGATTTCTGACTATCTAAGAATACTCTTTCATCAGCATAAGCTGATACACAAACGAATCCTGCATTAACAAGTTTATCATTTGATTTAAGAGTAAGATCTCCAATAGCTCTTCCGCTTCCAGGTATAACATTAGTAATCATTCCATTTGCTACACCACATATAGGTTCAGAGAATCCTTTTTCTCTATAGTGATCTATCAACATAGGAATCATAGTAAATGTCTGAGGAACTCTTACTGATTCTGAGCTATCGTTATCTAAGTATTCAAAGTTACCTGGGAAGTAAGTTATTAATCTACTATAGTAATCATTACTTTTCTTCCATTCTATAGCTTCATCTATACTAGATATTCCAATAGGAGCATTCAATAGACATTGTATATCATCTCTATTATTAGTAACAAATGCTACCATTGCTGTTTTAACTTCGTTAGGGAATCCAGCATCTAAGATGTAATCTGCTCTATTTGCCCATAAGTTATATATTTCAGCACTTCTCATTCCTAAGAAAGCTTCTTTAAACATTTCTGTTACAACTTTCTTTCTCTTTTCTGGTTGCCCAGCTGGTGCAACGTTAGCTGTAAAATCCCAGTCGAATCCTTTTAACTTCATTTCAGTTAATAATCCTTCAGTACCTCCAGAGAATTTGAAAGTAGTTGATTTTTCAGTAACGAACACAGAAGCTAATTGTTCTAGAGTAGCTAAGTTAAGATAACTTAATCTATTAAATCTAGTAGTAGTTTTATCAGCTTCTTTAAATAAATCTTTAGCTTCTTTTACATTTTCCATGTAAAGTTTACCTTCTACTGACATATTGTTAGTAGTATTGAATACTGATACTTTATCGAATTCTCCTTGTAAGATTTCTCCTATCTTATCTAATTGGAAAGAATCCATACTTCTTACTTCATAATCACCTTTAAATTTAAGATTAACATTTAATTGTAAATCTCCTCTACTATCTTTACTCAAAGAGAAAGGTTTCTTAGTACCAGGTACAAAAGATGTAGTTCTAGTGTCATAGAACTCTCCTACGAAATAAGGTCTTCCTTCTATAGTATCATGAGAGTCAGACATAATGAATTGGAAGTTATTACCGTATTCTCCTTCTCCATTGTATAATCCGTATAATATAGGATATACTCTTTGTCTTTCTGTAGTAGGTTTCAATAAGATATCTTCATACATTTTAGAAGCTGTTCTCACTAATGTATCCATATTCTTAATACCAGTTACTGGTATAGATACTAATTTAATTCTTTTAGTATTTACTTTATGAACAGTATGAGCTGATGTAGGTTGTAAAGAATCTTCTTGACCTGCTGTAGGATCTTCTACGAAACCAGAACCATCTGGAAGTATCCATCCTAATGTCTTAGTTATGTCGGTATTATCTTCATTTTTATTTTCTATAGATAATCCTAAAATAAATCCAGCCTTAGTTGCTGAACTATGTTTAACAGATTGTGCTACTAAGTTTCCTCCCATAGCAACGTGAAGAGCCGCCATAGTATATGGTAGACCTAGACGTTTTACATCAGGTTCTCCGTAAGTTTTAATTAACTCAGCGTATGCTCCAGTTCCAGAGAATTTTCTTAATACGTTAGTAGGTCCTTTTTCTGTATAGATCGGCATATACAAAGTACCACTATTAGATCCAATTATAGGAGCCGGAACAACAGATTCATCTGTTAAATAGTGGGAAGTATGAGATGTTCTATGTTGAAGAACACCGTTAATAGCCTTTACTATTTCCATATTATTCCTCCTTCTTTATAATTATATTACTTATTATATTATGAAAAATGACAGTAATTTTGACACTTGCGTATTCCACAAAATACTATTCTAATTTCAATAATACCTTTGTTTTTATGGCATTTTGTGGGTTTTTGGAAACAGTAAAATGATATAAACCAAAAAAAAAACAGGAGGAAAAAGATGGAAGACATTAAAAATGTAGAAGTAGAAGAAGAAAAATTACAGGAAGAAATACAAACTTCTATAGAAGATGCTGTAAAGAGTATAGAAGAAGGAAAAGAAAAGCAAGAAGATATAGTTAAAGAAATGGAAGATGTAATAGAAGACATAGAAGAAGGAAAGGAAGATTTATCTGAAGAAGATAAGAAATTCGTAGAAGATTTATCAGAAGATTTAAAAGATATAAAATCTATAGATGAAAGAATGGCTAAACAATTCGAAGAGTTTAAAGATGTTATATCAATAGATGATAAAGGATTCCATTTAAATATGGTTGGTGCTACTGTTAATATGCTATCTACAGTACATGCTGATCTATTGAAGATGAAAGATGAGAATAATACTATATTTGAATTCTTCTCTAACTATTATCAAGAAACTAAAGAAAAGGATAATGCTTATGCTGTTACTTTAGATAAAGATGAAGAAGAAAATAAAACTTACTACATTCTTAAAAGAGAATGGTTTAAAGTATTACCAGATACAGAGTATACAGATATAGATGGAAAAATACATAATATGTCAATACCGGATATAGATAGATTAGAAGCTGATGTATTTAAAATACTAGGAGAAAATGATAATACAAAAGATTTAATTGGTGCTTTATCACATATATATGGAGAAATACATAAAATAAATGTATCTTTATATTTCAGAGATAAATCTTTATATGATTATAAATCGGCATATGAAAAGATATTTAATGATCTATCAGGATTAGTTGAAGAATATAATAAAGAATTAGATTACCAAAAGAAAAATGAGAAAATAGCTAAGAAAGAATTTAAAACTCAAATATCTTATATTTATTCTTCCATCAATAATAAATTAAAGAAAGAAGCTAAAATTACAGTTAATATAGGTCCTACAATGAAATCAGCTACTAATTTATTAGGAATGATAATAATTAACAAGATAACTGTAGCTTCTAGTATAGATGAGGTTAATGAAATATTTGATAGTGAAGATAAAATGACTCAATCAGAATTAAGAGCATTAGAATTATCTATAGCTAGAAGATTAAGAAAGAGAACATTAGAGAAAGCTGATTTATTATTAATACCAGCACTGATAAAATCTTTATCAGTAGATTATGAAAAGAACCCATTTATATACACTTGTAAGAAAATATCCGAAATAGTAAATCAGTAGAATAGTGTATTAGAATATTATTAAGGAGGTTAATATGGCTAAAGAATTAGATATATTTACCCATAAAGATGGAGCTGTTTATACTAATTATGAGATAGATTTAATAATCTATAATGATAATATAACTGAGCTAGATAATATGGAACTAGATGTATTTTTATTTGGTTCTCTTATATTAGTACACAATAATGGTAATTTAGATCATAAAGTATGTACGTTAGCTACTAGGGTTGTAATACCTATATATAGTGAAGAACAGGTAGTAAAAGATGATCAACATACTGTAATTAAATTCCAACCAGGAGATAAAGTTATGATCAGTGACACTGTACCAGCAAGATTAAGTAATATACAAGAAATCTTCAATAACTTACTAACTGGACATTTATCACCTACTATACATTATATGAAATATTATGAGATAATTCTTAACTGTCTAAAATTTAACCATGAATTAGCATTTCCTAGGGTACTACTGGAAATATTAATATCAGAATTATTCTTAGACAATACTGGAAATAAACCAGTTAGATTAAGTAGTAATCCATATGAAAAAGGTGTACCATCAAGTATAACAGATTTAGCACAGTCTAAAAATACATTTAATAGTATGACATTTGAAGATCCGTCTAAAGCTATTCTAATAAATAAAGGGAAGACTAAAGAACAACAAACAGCCAATCCTAGTTTATTAGAAAAATATATGAGAAAATAAACGAAAAAAAAAGATGTCCTCCCAAACGGGAGGACTATTATTTATTCTAATTTAATTAATTGTAATAGATTAGTCACTTATTAAATCTAATTCAATTCTTCTATCTTTATTTACTATAATACCGTGTCCCCTTACATTTGCCTGAGTATACATTTTCCCACCTACAGTGTCATATCGTAATAATAAAGCTTTAAAATAATCTGAATCTTCAGAAAGGAATGAGTTATGTGAAATTTCAAAATCAGGAAATGCTATAAATATAGTATTTAAGAAATAAGAAATTATGTTTTTACTAGGACAATACTTAATAACTATTGGGTCATTAATCACTAATTTTTTAACTAAATTATTAACTACTTCTTCATCTCTTCCAGATGATAATTTAATAAAATCCTTTCTAGGAATTGTTACTTCAAATTTGGAAGTATCTTTATGATTTTTAAGTAGTGTGAAATTAACATCTGGAACTTTTACTCTTACAGATACTCTAATTCTAATATCTTCTTTAGTCTGAAGAAGTCTTATATCTAGTATAAGCATTTTGAAATCCTCTATCTTAGTTCCTTTAGGACTCCATTGAACTAAAGAGAACTTCATTCCTCCTTCGTTTTCAGATAGGTCTACTCTATAGATATCACTATTTCTTTTAAAATTATTGTAGACATCATTTATTGTATCTTTATATAGTACTGATAAATCCTCGGATTTAAAAACTGATATTTCTTCTTTTGCTTCCTCTAATTCCCTTTCTAATCTTCTCACTTTCTTTTCTAAGTTTTCTATATAATTATTCATTGACATAGGGATATTTGTTCCATTCATATTTATCCTCTCCTTCTCTTTTTTAATTTAGTTTTTTTTTATTAAAGGGTATGAGTTTAACTCATACCGTCATTATACCCATACCTATATTGAAGTTACACATGGGTATTATTGATTTAAAAATGCTACGTTATTACTGAATATCTCATCTAGTATAGCTAAAGGATACATATTAACGGATCCCCAAACTGGATGTTTAACCGGTGCTACAAATATTCCTCTTTCATTACATGTTCTTGTAGCTATCTGACCTAATCTTTGTGCTAATTCCAATGTTAAAGGAACATTCTTAAACGTTGCGAAAGCATTTATAGTTAGGTAACTTTCGTTACTTATTATTTCTACTTTATCATTCAGTATATTAATACACTGAGTATTTCTATCAGTGATGCTAAATAGATTTTTAATATCTGATACATTCTGATCTACTTGACCGGCTAATTTAAACATGAAGTCTTTGAATGTAAGATTATTTTGTGAATTATAATTACCAGTCTTTCTAATAGATGGTATAACTTCATAACATACCCATCTTTGGAAAGCTTCAGCTTCCGGTTTTCTAGAAGCCATTATAAGTTTATAAAGATTAGGCTCATTGATAAACATCAAATCTTGTCGTCTTCCTAATGAGTCGACGTCATGAGTTAAACTCACCCCGTCTCCAAATAATCTTTCTGCCACTCTAGATGGTGTTGTTAAATTTAATATATTACACACATCTAATAAACAAAACCAAGGATTTCCTTGACCATCCATTTGTACTCTAACAGATCCTAATTGATCATTACTAAATATTTGGAACTTATCACCTCCTTGTAAATTATTTTGGTTAATGTTTTGTAGTGTATTATTCATACTAACTACCTCCTCATTTTTTTTATTTATATAAACCGTATTCACGGATTTATAATTTAATTAATTACCTCAGGTTTGCTCGTAATGAGAAAAAACCCCTAGCTTACCCCGAAGGGTCGGCTAGACCACACCTCTTCATCAGGATTTAGAGAAAAGATGTAGTATTACTTGCAGGGACCACGTTTTCGAAAACGGTTTAGTCGGTACCGTTAAAACGAAATTGCGATCCACATCAAGTTAGACTTAATCTTCTCAGAATCCTAATGTTTGGTGTTTGTTCTCTCATTATCCTATTCTGGTTTAATAGGTTATGAGGTACTTATATTTTAGTAGAGCTGAGTTGTAATGTATGATCAAAAGTAACATTTTGTAAAATCAATAATTGTTGTATGTGGAGTTTATGTATATACGTATTAATACATAAACAGGCACGTTCCCTGTTGCTTCTTGCATGTTGGTTTGATCTGTAATATCTAACGAACATGTGAATCATACACCGAAATAATATATAAGTATTTTAAATTAAATTTCTTCCTCTTCCTTTTTAGCTTCTTTATTCTTTTCTATAGTTCTCATCATCTCGTAATCTTTGATTACTTTCTCACTAGGAGATTCATCAGTATACATTACTGGATAGCTTTCCTGCAATCTTGTGTTAGCTATGTTATTATTAGTATCTATATCTATAGGGTAGAGTAGTTTAAGATCTATATGTGTTCCTCCTTCTATCTCTTGATTAGTTTCAGTATCTAACCATACCATCCAACCCATTCCTTGTTCTTTATTATATTTAAAGAATTCTTTAGCATTAGGATTTCTTTTGATTTCCATATTCTTTAAAGCAAGACTAGCATCAGTAGCTGTCTTATCAGAATGTCTAAAATCATTTAATCCATCATCAGCTTCATATACAGAAACCATTTGACCATTTACATTCTCTATATATCCATTAGATTTATTTGTTGTATCTATTCCTAATGCTGAGAAGTCTATAGGTTCTTGATTTAGGTTGTTTTGTACCTTAACAGTATTATTCTCTACCTTAGGAGCAGGAGATTCTTCTATAGTGCTTACAGGCTGTTCTGGAGCATTATATGGTTGTGCATTAGTTGTAGGTATTCTACTTTCACCAGGTTGTTGAGGTCTATAAGATGGAGCACTCATATTAGTATTTATAAACTTATCTACTCCTCCACTGAATAAGCTATTCATATAGCTATCATTAGTACTTATTCTATCTTCCATTTGGTGAGCTACGTTTCCTCCTCCTGCTTGTATTTTAAGATTAGCTAGTTCTAAATCTTTATTAAATTTAATATCATCCATTCTTCCTTTTTCTTTCTTACTCTCTAAATCAGCTACAGTCTTTTCTACATCTATTAAAGATTTAAATAAAGAGTATTTGGAAGTTCTAAGATCTACTTCTGTTTTAGTAGCTTTTCCACTTTGAGCTAAATCTCTTATTCTAGTACCAACTTCTCTTATCTCATTATATATCTCATCATGTAGTTTATTTAAGTTCTTAATACGTTTCTCTAGTTTCTTTCCATATTGAGAATACTCATTACTACTATCATTAGAAAAAGGAATAAAAGAATAAAAACTATTAGCTTGAGCATTAGCTTCTTGGTTAATATATTTCATCCTATTAAAGGTATCTTTATCATATCCAAATATATCATTCATATAAAACATTTAAATCATTCTCCTTTCGTGAAAAAAAAGAGGTAGCATTGCTACCTCCCTTATTATTAGTAAGGGTAATCCTCGTCGTCTTCATAAGACTTCTTAGGTTTATCTGATTTCTTATTACTATAAGATTCAGAACCCTTATTATTGTTAGCTTTGTTCTCTCCATTAAGTTCAGCTAGTACTTTCTTAAAATGGTAGTCTTTAAAATAAGATGTACCACCCGCTATAGCTTCACAAGCTAATTGAAGAGAGTAGAAGAAATTGTAAGCTTTAAGATCGGTATAGCTGACAGACTCTTTATTAAATCTATGAGAGCTTTTAGCTTGACCGAAATAGTATACCCATTTCTTAGCTTCTTTTCCTTCTGGTTTCTTTTCCATTTTGATACAAATCACTGGAGTACCTCTTTCTTTAGATGTATAAGCGTCTAAATCTAGAATTTGGTCACTCTCTTTTCTTTGTGCTCTGTTGTAGAAACTTATAGGATCACTTTCTAAAGTTTCTCCCTTCTGAAGAGCTTCCATTCTAGAAATAATTTCCTTAGCTTTACTTGCTAACTGAGGATAAGGTATATCTAAGTTAAGCATAAGCTTATCAGAGAATTTACCATCTTCTCCTAATTTAGAGAATGTGAAAGCTACGTAATCCCTTGTCTTTCCATCATCTGTAATCATAGTACTTATCTGTACTTGCATCATTTTACTTTTGGACTTATCAGTACTATTCCAATCAAAGTCCTTTGCAATTTCTGTTGTGATCATTTTCATAATTTCTTACCTCCTATAGTTTAATCATATTAATAATATATCTTTATTTTATTTTAGAATTTACACGATCTATATATTCTCTAGTATCTCTATTTAACTCTTCTATAGCTTCTATTCTTTTCTCTATATCACCATTACGTGTTAATACATATTCTTTAATTCCATGATCTGGTCCTTTATGTAATTGTATCTTTCCATTTAAAGGCATATATATTCTTTTAATATCTGAGTATATAGCTCTATTAGTTACATTACAATATTGAGAACTTATTAACACTGGGAAGTTATTTCTTCCTAAACCTTTTTGGAAGTTATTAAAGTAATGTAGATTATATATCTCATCATCAGCTTGTTCTTGATGTATATTAAGACTATCTATATGTCCTTTAAATTTAGATAGCTGTACATCTATATCAACATCATCCATAGGTTTAATTTCTATATAAGAATACTTCATTAATTCTAAACCATTTTCAAAGTATGTTACTACTTGATAGTATCCTTGAAGATCATATACTAAAGTAACTACAAAATTACTCTTATCTACATATATTTGTGTAGGTACACTGGTAGCTTCTAAATCAGTTATTTTAAGTTCTCCATATTGTGGTTTAAAGAAGAAGAACTTATGTGGTTTCTCAGGATCATCGCTTAATACTACAGAGTAAAACATATTACTTCCATATAGTGGTTGGAAATACTGTGTGTATTCTGGATTTAATATAAATGCTTTTCCTACATCATTAGTATCTATAGGATTTAAAGGAGCTATATAAATGTCTCCTCCTTTATCTAATCCTTTTTCATCTTTTTCACCTTCATATAATACTAGTATTCCTTCATCAATATATTGTGTAGGATTTAATCCAGGGAATACTCTAACAACATCCATTTTTGTAGGAAATTGATTTAATATCTTACTGTAGTATTTAGAATAAACAAATACTAATTCTTCTCCTGTCAAGATATGCTTAGATTTAAATTTAAATAAATCATAAGTAATAGGATATAAGTCCCATATCATGCCATCTTTATATGGAGTAGAATCATATATCATTTTATTAATATCTTCTATTACCTGTATAGTATTATTTTCTACATGTACTGAATAATATTGATAAGTATATCCTCCTTCATTATAACAAGATACAATGTATTTATTATAGTCTTCGTGATCTAATAATAAAATAGATTTAACCCATCTTTTTCTTATTTTAGTATTAGTTAGATTAAGTAATCTGTGTCCATATCTAGTTCTATGAACATAAGCTAAAACTCTACTTCTAGTCTCATCTTTACCGTCTCTTTTAACTGTATACTCTTTAAAGAATATAACACCATTTCCATAATCTATTATAATTTTAAGATCTTCTTCCGTTATATCATCAAAAGTAATACATGAGATAACTTCTCCGTTAAGAGATGTAAAACCATAATGAATTTTCTTTTCTTTTTCATCTACATATTTATAAGTCAATAGATCATCCATTATTAACCTTTCAGGTTCTTTAGTCTTATCATTAAGATATTCATCAAATTCTCCATTAGCTGTATTAGCTAATCCTGAGACATCCTTTAACTCATGATAGGAGTCATCACCTATTTCATTCATAAGGAATTCTACAAGAGTCTTCATTCTTCCTCCTTCATTTTAATTATTTTATTTTTAACCATTCTTAAAGCATTACTGTAACCCCATTGGAAATTTCTTTGGTATTCTTCCATATCTCCTTTTAAGCAATTAGAGGTTACCTGTGTTTCTAATTCTACTATGTATCTATATAATTCATCCAGTTTACTACTTTCCATAAGTTACCTCCAAAAAAAAAGATGTTCACAGGAACATCCTTAGTTTATTTTAATTTAGATTTCAATACATTCATAATAGCTTTTCTAACTCCATTATTAGAAAGTATAGCATCTGTTAATGCTTCTATGTCTATATCTATTTCCTCTTCATCATCTTCTTCCTCTTTTAGTTCTTCTTTAGGAAGTACTTTCTCTAGATGATCCTTCATCTTCTCTTCTATTATATTAGAATCAATTATAACTATTTCTTTAATCCATTTGATGAATCTTTTAGCTTCTCTTTTCTTAGAATGTTTTACAAATATTTCCAAGTTAGCTATATCTGTGAATTCATTAGTTCTTGGATCTTTCCCAGGAATGTATTTATCAAATATGTAGAAGCTGTCTAATTCATAACGTATAATTTTAGATTTACTTCTATATCCTATAGCTAGAAGAATATCATCCAAATTAAATATTAAAACACCTTTCTGTTTCATAACATCTACAGGAGTTGCATACCCAGTTTCATCTATATAAATATATCTGTAGACCGCTTCTCCTAATTTGTTTTCTAATACCACATTATAATTCATGATATCACTCCTATTTTATTTAATAACTTATTAAATGGTGACCTAAATTCAATTTAGGTCAATTCCTTCTTCGAAAGTGTATTTTTTTTCATTAGATAATAGCTCCTCCTCTAAGGGAGGAGCCAATCATTATTCATTGATTTTCTTCATAGTTGCCTTTTCTATTTTGAAACTCACAACAGTTTTAGCTGGATAAGCTTTCATTTCTGTAGTTTTAGTTTGTGGATTGTACTGGTTTCTTTCTCCAGCTGGTTTATGGTGTGCTGAGAAAGTTCCTATACCAGGTATCTCCATTTTTTCTCCTGCTTTAGATCTTTCTACAAATACTTGTGAGTACCCGTCTGTAACTTTTTCTACTGTTGTTCCTGTTTCTCCTACTTTTTCTCCAACATAGTTAAAGAATTCCTTACGTTCATTTTTGTTCATCATTTCATTTCCTCCTAGAATTTTAGTTTTATACTGATATTAGTTATCAGTATTCTTAAAAATAATATATAATTCACTATTATTTAGATAATAAGAAAGTATGTGTGTTTTTATTTCTTTTATGAAGTACATTAAAGGTGTATTCTCTATTTAACTCATATTTTTCTAATTCACTTAACTCATAAGTTGTTATTTGATATTCACCTTTATTATTTATACACGTTATTATTCCTCTTCGACCATTTATTTTGCTAGTCTCAAAGTTTACAGCTCTAACTAAACACTTTAATTTAGTCTTTTCAAATATACTTAATTTAAAATCGTTCTTCACAAGCTTGATAAATGTACCTGGTATTATAATTAAAAATGCTATAGGTAATACAATGTATAATAACATATCTCTTCCTTTTCTCATGAATATATCCTCCTTGATTTAATTTTCTTTTCTTTTGTACATCTCAATATATTCATCAGCTGAAAGTTCAGCATTAGTCTTATCCAAAATAGTTTTTATTAATACTTTTGATTCTGGTGTAGTTAAGAATTCCTTTACATGTTGTGGTGTAGCTACACCCATTATTTGTAAACTGTCTAATTTTCTTACTAAACCTCTGTTATAGAAAAGTGCTTTGATATCGTTGTCAGATAGATAATCGACTAGATTCAAAGATGTTAATCTGATTCCTAAAGGTTTAAATATGACATTACTCAATTCACATCCTAAAAAGAATGTAGTTAATATTTTAATTATACTAATATTCAATTAAATCATCCTCCTCTATATTAAATAGTATTTTTAAATTCATCATGAGATCAACATGTTCTTTGGATACTTCAAAATATTTCGGGAAGTATTTTAAGAAATCCTTTAAGCATTCTATTACATCATCTTTCGGATATTTAGAACTAAATTCCAGTTCATCTAATATATTATGGTGATGAAGATAGATAGTAAATAATCTAATCCTTCCCACTTCTGTTACTTCTTCATATTTATATTTACGTATACTATCACTATATGTCTTCTCTATTTTATCAACCATATCTTTGAAAAATGTTTTTGATTTTACGTTAATTAGAAGTTTTCTTATACTTTCCCATTTCTCTTTTGCGTTTGATTCATATTCATCTATATCTACATGAAATTCTTTTTTCAGTATATATTTTATCTTATAGTAGGCATATCTATTATCGATAAACGATATTATCATGAAGTCTTTTATATCTTCTTTCTCAGAGACTTTATATCCGTCCATCATCATAGAGGGTATCTTATCTATCATCATGATTTGTTTCACGTAACTTTTCTCATAAGTGTGTTTTAATACTTTTTCTATATAAAAATTCTTTAAAGGTTGTACTAAATATTCATACACCATTCTAGTTGAAATAGCGTTTCTCATATATAATGGAACATATTCGTCCTCATCTATATTCTTCTTTTCTTTATCGTCATCTTTGTCATCTACTATTCTCTCCATTAGTTTATATTTCCTCCTTATAGTATAAAGATTTCATCAATCTATTAATTAATCTTTCTTCTACTTTCTGTGCTGTAATTTCTGCTATTTTTTCTATAAGTTCGTCAGATATTGTACCCATATTTTGAGCATGTTGTCCCATGGATTCAAATATCTCTTCTGGACTCTGTAATCCCATATCTTCTTGTAAAGCTTCATATTCTTTATCTCTAGCCTCAGGATCAGATTCTATAAATTGTTCCCATCCTCCATTAGAAGGTACGTCTTCTACTGTAGGTTCAGGTATAGCTTCTTCTACTCTGTATTCATTTACTAATTCTTCGAATAACATTGATTTAACACTTTCTCTTCTATCATTAGATAGAGCTCTACTCTGTATCAAAGTTAATCTATCATCCACATTTTGAGGATTTATATAATCGAATCCAGGAAATATATTTATTATATGATCATCTACTAAGCTATCACAAAATGCTTTTATTAATATATCTATTCCATCTAATCCACTATTCTTCAATGCTCTAATGTCATAATTCTTATCTATAAAAGATTTAAATACACTAAATACTATTTTAGTATAGTTATTATAAGTAAATTCTAATCCAGCTAGATCCATTATATTTAACACACTATCATTATAATCATCTATTTCTATAGACTGTTCTCCAGATGCTTTATAATCTAAATATAATGATAAGAATGTATCTAGTAAGAAATCCTTACCACTTATAGTACTTTTATATCCTACGAACCAATATTTGTTTTTATCGTTTTCTATCTCTGTTATATTCTGTTTATTACAGTAATATAATACATCGATTAAATTAACTAATGTATCAGGTACATCAATCTTCATTAGAGATTTATTTAAATACTCTAATGGTAAGTTAAAATCCTCTTTAACTAAAAAGAGTGTAGTTTTGTTATCAATCATCTTAATCCTCCTATAATAATAAAGTATACTAACGAAGTTCAAATATTATGAATAAATCCACTCCCAAATAGGGAGTGGACTAAATATCTATAGATTACTTTTAATAATATCCCATTGTATTTTATAATTAAACGACTTAGTTAAGTTGTTATATTCTATTGGTAATGTTAATTTTTCTACAATAGTTTTATTATTAATTTTACTTGTATCTACTTTAATTAATTGTTTATCTGACTTAAGATTGTTAATACTCACAAACTGTATCAAATTGATATCTTGAGGATATAAGCTGTATAAGAAATCATATAATTTAGATACATGGAAATCTTCTCCATCTAACATTCTTATGCTCTCTATATATCTTGCTGTAGCTAAAGATAACTCATTTTCTGTTAGTGTACTTCCTAAATTAAGTTCTATTATAAAGCTCATATTTAATTGAATACTACTCAACGGTATAGGTTCTTTAATACCAACTTTATAAAGTTCACTTAATCCATATGTATTAACATATTTTAATGAATATGAGAATTCTCCTTGGAAAGAAGACAAGTAATCATCTAAGAAATCTTTCTCTATAATACTCTTTCTAAATATTCCTTTGTGATCTTTATAAAAGTCATATCCAACTAAAGGTACAAAGAATATTCTTATACTATCATTATCTAATACACTATGTTGCACTTTATAGTTAACACTCTCATTCTTTAATAAATCAAATTTAAATTTAAAAGTATTAACTTTTCCTCTATCAATATCTAATACTTCACTACCTGGACTTCTCTTAGTAGGAGTAAAGATTTCTATTTTACCTTCTAGATCACTTATAGGAACCCATATATAATCTCCTGGGTGTCCAGGTTTATTTATTCTTATAGTATCATTTTTAACTAACATATTTTCTTTTCCTTCATCTATAAGTTTTATCTTATAAGTGAAGAAATCATCTTGGTTATCTTCATCTAATGTATATCTAGTTAATGTAGCTTCTTGTTTAAATACTTCATTACCATTCTTATCGGTAAAGGAAACTATAGCATTTAAATATCCTGTACTCTCTATTTCTAAAGTGTGTTCATTAACTATTCTAAAGAATTTCTCCTTAGGTATAACACCAGCTATGTTAGTTCTCAAATGAAACTCCATAGATAACTCATCGGATCTTTCTTGTTTAGAGAATTGTACCCAGTTACATATATAAGTATAAGGTAATTGAGTATTATTAACTTCATTCTCTGTGAAGTATTTCCCATCAATATATTCACTATACATTCTTACTATATTTCTTTCTCTATTATAAGTCAATATAAATGGTAAGCTATATTTTAAATCATTAGGACCTAAAGCTTTTATTTCAGCTTCAGTCATTAATTCCCCTTTGTTAACTACTCTACTTGTAACATGTTCAGATTCCATCTGCCATACCATATCTCCTAAATCTTTTCCATATTTATTATTTCTATAATTCCAATCTATATGTAAAGTATTAGTAGGAATACTGAATGTTAGTCCATTATTAGAGAATGTTAGGTTAGTAAATATATTGAATACTTTCTGTATATCATTTCTATTCTTAATTACATAATATGTATTAGGAAGATTTAATACATTCAATAATAACAAAAGATCATTTTCTGTAAGAATACTATTTCTAGTACCTCTTTTAGTTATTATTCTTTTTCTCAGCATCTCTTTACTATCTGAAAAAGATACACCTCCAAATGATCCACTACTAATAAGATCTATTTGAGGTCTTAACATTGAATCTTCTTTAGAGTTAAACTTAATATGTTCTCCTCCTAAAGACGTAAATGTAAAGTTAGCTTCTTCTCCAGAAGTAGTATATAGTATAGTCTGTATTTTATCTGATACAGCTGGTCTAAATCCTCCTTCTTGAGATTTATGTATTAAAGTAAATCTATTAAAGGAATCATATTTTATAAATATACTATCCTCAGATGTTCTACTATTTTCAAATGAGAATTTCTTTTTAAGTTCTACAGGTCCTGTCGCTGAGTCTAATCCTAATGGTATTCTAAATACTTGTATATCAGCGATTTGATCGAAAGGTCTTTTAGTACTCATAGCGAATATTGCATTGTCTCTGTCTCCAAATTCTCTAGTTACTATTTCTCTAACATATTGCTGGAGATTTAAATATAGTTGGTATACCCATCCCCCTGTAGCGGATGCAGCTCTTACTATTTTTATATTATAATTCTCTAGATTAGATATAGGATTTTTAACATTACCTACAACGTATCTAGCGGTTATATATCTATCATTATTAAGACCATATTCTAGTCTGATTAATATATCATAGTCAAGTGAATAGATATAATTACCTACGGATATAAACGATTCCTTTTTAATAGTATACGTCCTTACATTTGTTCCACTTGGAGTACTATATTTCTCGAATAACTCCTCATCTATACTTAATACTAAACTAAGAGATGCAGGTTTAGCAAATTCTGGATATATCTCTACTTCACTAGCATGTTTATATAATGAGTCCATATCTTGTGCTGTAACGACGAATGATTCTCTTTTAGCACGTCTAGCAATATAAGCGGTATTCTCATTCATATCATTAAGTACATGTGCATTAAATCCTATAGTGGATATAGCTGCTATATCTTTATTAAACATTCCATAGTTTTCTAATATAGCTAATAACCATTTTAGGTTATCTGCGTCCGTTCTAAAATTTGTATCTATACTTCTAGCCATTATTCCTCCTTTCTTTATCTAAATAACTTTATTGCATTCTGTAAGAAATTTATAGCTTTACTAGTATTATCTGATCCAACGTTTCCTCCGTATCTTTGACTTCCTAAATCCCATCTTCCAAATCCATTATAACCAACGTTATTCCAATTTTCATTAGTAGCATACTGATACTCAGCATCGAATCTATTTAAGTTATCAACCTTAGCTCCCTTACCTTCTTCTAGATCATGTTTATAGAATCTGTCTTCTGCACCATAACCAGCATTAATCATTCTCTTCTTACCTGTAGGACTACTCTTATTCTTTCCTATACGATCTACTTGTAAAGTTTCCTTAACCTCCCGTTCGAAAGGAAGAGGATTCTTATAAAATTCATTATATCTTTTACCAATCTTATTATAAAATTTACGAGTAGCAAATACTAATACATAATGTAATATTCCAGCACTGTTAACATTAAACGAAATACCTGCTATCTCAGGATACTTATCATATAAATCAAAGTGGAAAGGATAAACATCATGATCTAAGAAAGATCCTGTAGGTATAATACCATTATGTATATAATAATCACCCTTCTTACGATACATGAATTGATTACTAACTTCTCCATCAGCAAATTTAAGTTTATCACTAAATCCACTTATATGGTTGAAACTCTCCATAGCTGTATGGCTATTAGGTTTTTCTAAGAAAGCGAAATAAAATGGATAAGTAAATGGTCCTAAAAATTTATCAGCTTCTAAAGCTAATGGAGAATACTGAGCTAACTGCATATTTAATCCTTTAGGAAATACTCCTATAATATGTAATTGTGTCATTATATTATAAGATTCATCTATTGTGAATATAAATATAGATATAGCGTAGTCTAATTTATTATCTGCTATATAACTCATTTTAGGATCTATTTTACCTTTACTTACAGCTTCTATATACATAGTCCATATTTCCATCATAGTCTGTATATGTCTATCTCTAGTATCAATGAAACCTATGTTAAATTCTTCTCCACCTGTAGTTTCATGGAAATCCCCACCAAATTTCATAGATTGACCTTTACTATTAGCAGGACCTTCTTTAAGTGATAGATGTATTTCTGGTACATCTATACTATTACAGAGAGCAGACATTATATTAATAAAACCTTGTCCACCTATAGATCCCTCCGGAGATAGACTACTTTGTAATGTAGCTGCAGCTATTGGATTCTTTTGTATCTTAGCATATAAGTCAGGACAGTTAGCTTTAATAGTAGGATTTATTTGTCCTCTATTATCTATAAATAAATTTAAATCTGGTTTAGTAAAAAAAGCATACATTTTACCATAGTTTACAGCATCTATATAGTTCATTACTCTATTTAAATTTATTCTATTAAAGTTTATCAAAGTACTTTGGTATCGATCATGTGTTATACCTTCTAAATTAAGCATATCCTCTAATTCGACACCTCTGAATACTTCCGCCATAATTATAACCTCCTAAACGTAGAATAACTCATATAGGTAAGTCAAATTAGTATTACCTAGAGGTACATCTGCTATATTAGCTCTATTAGTCGCTATTACATCTCTGAAAGTTTCTATCTTCTGACCTCTTATAGTAACTTCACAAGGTCTTCCAGCGAATAATATTATACTATTCATTAAAGCTCCTACTTGTGTATTATATTTATATCCAAACCATTTTATCAATTCATCTCTAGTAATTTGTACATTAAATGAAACTCTAGAAGTGACGTCTAATTTACCATTGTAGTTATCGTGTGGATTATTAGGTATCTTTGTTCCATCTGTAGTTATATTCTCTAAAGAGAATGGTGTTTTCTTAATATAATACAACACATATCCTGCACCAGTATCGACATGTCTCATGGCATATTGTTTATGCATTTCTACTGGATTATCATCAGCTATAGGTATAGTCTGAAAAGCTACTAATTTATTTAAATCATATCCTTTTTGATATTTAATAACTGGAGCTTCGTCTAATCCTACTACACCGTCATTACCTATTCCATATCCAAATATAACTCTCTTATCAGATGTATATTTAACTGTACCTTCGAAGTTACTTCCTGGTTCATTATCTAAATTTCTTATCTCAGTGAATTCAGATGGTACCATATTATAATAGATATTATTTATAATATTTTGTGCTCCACCTAATAATAGAGCATTACTAGCAATAGGTTGGAATAATTCTTTACCATTTTTATCTACTATCTTTTTACTTATAGCTGTAAGTAATTTACTACCTTCTTCTCTTTGTTTCTTAAGTAATTGATCTTTCTTCCATTTAAGATAGTTTTCTTTAGTTTGAATAACCTCTCTTATTCTTCCTTCTATATTCATTATTTCCTCCTTATAATAATTTCATTACACTTTCTCCTACATTACTTATTCCACTATACTTGTCTATCATAGTTATAGATTCATTTTGTATAATAGTTTCAGAATGTGAGAATAGTCCTTCTGATATTAATGTTACAAGTTCTTTATTATATTTATTCATTAATGATGATAACAATACAACTTCCCAATCCTCTAATTCTAAGAATAATGTTATTCTCTCAGTAATTTGTAATTGATCTTCTAAGTCATCTACAACATATGTAAATCCTCTACTGATAAGATCTTGCGTATAAGATTTAAAGAAATTTATTATTTCTTCTAGATATCCTATTAAGTCTATATCAGAATACATATTTTGCATATTATTAAATATATTAGCTATTCTTCTGTGTCTTACCTCAGTTATATATGATCTCATTTGATTTATCATTTCTGTTATCTCATGATTTATAGCTTGTATCTTTTCTGGTGCATTCTCTAGTTCTAATAATCTTAGTCTAAATTTATTACCTTCTGGTGTATACGAGAATAAGAATTCTTCTAAGTTAGTTTTGTTATTATATAATTCAGGTATTTTCTCTCCATAAGATATAGCTCTTATAGCACTAGTTATAGCATCGTAATCATCTCTATATTTAACTTTCTTTCTTAGATCATATAACCTTTGTATAACATTATAATTTGTCTCAAATATGTCTAATGCCTGTTTAAAGACAACATTCTGCCCATCTAGTATATCTATTAGGTCATCTATATTCTGTCGTAATGTAGGATCATTATGCCATTTGAAATGTTCTTTAAAATGTCTCTTTACTCTAGTATAATCTACTTTATTTTTTATAGCATACAGAAATATTACACTATTCATATTATCAGGTATATCAGGTTGTATTTGATATTTTCTAAATACTAATACTTGTAAGTAAGTTATTAATTCTAATAGATTAGCATTCTTATCTACTGTATCTAAATAGAAATTTATCTTCCCAAATTGTTTCTCATGTTCTATTACATAACGGTAAAAATAAGCACATTCTAAAGAGAATGTGACGATATTAACTTTATTTTCTAATGTTAGATATTTACTTTCTGTAAATGAGAAATCCTCATTCATTAGTTCTTTTTCTAGATTATCATCCTCAAATCCCCAGAGAGGATCTTGTTCTACTACTTTATTAAATGGTATTAGATTATCTTCCTTATCACTATATTTAAAAACATCATCTTCTAATAAAGGAGCTCTAACAAAGAATAAATCATATTTATCTTCATTCTTAGTATCTGCTGTTATAGTATTAGCTCCATTAAATTTTAATTTCTTAATTAAGAAATATTTAAATATTGATATTGAATCGAATATTTTACTTATATTATCTAATCCATAATTGGTACCTTTATTTTCTAATAATGTATTTATTTTAGATGCTAATTTTAATAAATAACTTTTATTAAATTTAAATTTAGGTAATCCAAAAGATTCAAATAAAGTATACAAATCCTTTTCATCTATTTGTAATGAAAAAATACTATCAGCATTAACAGATGCTAAAGCAGTCATTATAAGATGTAAACACACTGTAGGTTCATAAAATTGATACTGATAAACATCATATTCTTTATAATAGTTCACCATATAGTTATTTCTTATATCTCTGTATAGATCAACAAATTGATCCATTTGAGGTATATCATAATCAGAGTAAACTATATCGAAATTTTTAGCAGTTCTTAATTTCATTATATCTATTTCTAATCCTAAGTATTTTATCCATTCAAATCCATGTGTTTCATATATAACATCCAATACACCTAGATTACGTAAGATATTCTGTTCACTCTTACTTAATCTATGTATAGGTGTCTTACTATCTACACCATCTACTTTTGGAGAATATATTATTTGTGAATCATCTATTTTAGGAGCACCGTTATTCCATGTTATATTAGGTAACCCCATGAGAGTTCTATAGTAATTATTTAATTCTACGTATCCACTTAAAGTTTCTCTTCTCTTAAGAGTTAATAAGTTCTCTAACTGTTCTTTTGTTAAATAATATCTAATACTATTTGGATTTCTTAACATATATCTGATAGATTCTATATCTTCTGTATATTTCTTAAGATCGTTAGTAGTGAACTTATAAGAAGAAACAGAGTCCGTTTTATTATAGGCATTTTTATATTCATCAAATAATTCATATGGACTAACGCCTACTTGTGAATAAACTCTATCGTCTTCTCTTTCTGCTAGAATACCTCTTTTTATAATTACTCCTCTCACAATGTCCTTTAATTCCAATAGATTTCACTCTCCTTTCCTTAGTTTTAATACCTGGGATGTTTCTGTAAAAGCCAATTCAGGAAACAAATTTCTATAAATTTTATAAACAATTAGGAGGATTTAACATGATGAACACACTGATTTTGGTGATATTTTTATTACCAGCTTATTTTTTAGGATTACTACATTTACACCTTTATGTTATGAGAAGATTTTACACTAAAGAGACACCAGATATTGATATTAATAAATTAAGAGAAGAATTAAGAAATGAAGTCTTAAATGATTTACAAGTACAAAGCACACAATTAGATAATGAAAGAAAGATTAATAGAGACAAAATAGATAGAGCACAATTAAGATTAAATTTAGATGTAGATAAAATAGAATTCAGAATTAAACATTTAGCTCAACAAGTTATGGATAAATATGTATTAGGAAAATACTTAGTACCTAACCAAGATAATTCTTTTGATATAGTGATAGAAGATATTAATAGAAAGACTAGACAAGATGATATGAAAATTATTTTTGAGAATCTAAGAGCTATTATAAATAAAGATACATTATATGAAGATCTAGGATTACTATATGATTTAGAATCAGTTAAATTAAATGAATTTATTATAGCAGAATATATTGCACCATCATATAATAAAATGCTAGATGATTTAATAGACGGATACAGAACTAAGATACAAGCACAAAATGCTTTAGATGAACAAATTAAAGCACAAGTAAAAGGATATGAAAGTAACCAACCATCTGAAGTGGAGAAAGAATTTACTGATGAAGTAAATAAAGTCTATGAAGAAAAATTAGGTAATAAAGTTAATCCTAGAGATAATAAACAAACTTGGAATAAATTCCTTAAAGAATTAGAAGCTCAGGGAAAAACATTAAATAGATACGGAATGATTGTATAAATAATTAGAAAGGAGAATGTTATATGGAATTAAGAACGCTTAATTTTAATAAATATAACAGAAAGTACCAGATTAAAGAAGTTACTAACTTTAACATCGAAGGTCTTGGTACTTTATTTGATCCTTCTATATTTGGTTATGGCGATGTTAGAAGAGAAAGATGTGGATATATTTCATTAGGAGGACCCTTTATAGATCCTGCTACATTTGATATATCCCGTAGACTCTTTCGTGAATTAGCCGGTATAGTAGATGGATCTCGTTATTATAAAATAGCTAAAGACGGAAGTTTAGAACCTTCTTCTGAAGCTGAAGGAGGAAGTACTGGACTTAAATGGTTCTATGATAACTTTGATAGAATAAGATTTACTAAATTAGAAAATAGTGAGAATAACAAATTACAAACTAGAAAAATGAAAGAAGCTTATACTTCCCTGAAGAGGGAAGAATTCTTTATTAAAAATATCCTTGTTATACCTTTACATTATCGTGATGTAGATACTACATCTCATTCTATTAAGATAGATGAGCTTAACCAGTTCTACATTGATCTAATAAAGGCTACCTCTTTTAAAAAGAGAATGGTATCTTCTACACTTAACGATTCTTTTATAGATACTAAGATACAAGGATTATTAATGAATATTTACGATTACTTATCTAATATGAACTTTGGTAAAGAAGGAGCACAAAGACAGTTAGCTATGGGACGTTCTATAGATAATGCCGCTAGGGTAATAATAACAGCTCCAGAAATAAAGCGTAGTGATATTATAGGAGATACTAGATATAACTTAGATAAGTCTATAGTACCTTTACACCATATATTAGATATGCATCCTGTACACACTGTAAGTGCTGCACACCAAGTATTACAATCCTTTAGAGAAAAAGGATTAATGGGTAATGTAGATGTAGATGAATTTGAAGCATTCTACACTGATGAATGGATAGAAGACCAAGTAGAAACTTATTCTAATACATTCGCTCATAGACTAGATGCTGTTCCAACTCCTACTGGAGGAACTATAGATCTTAGATTTGATTTCATAGATGATGAAACTGAAGAAGAGTCCTCTATGATTAGACCTTTAACATTTATAGAATTATTTTACTTAGCAGTAGAGATGTTTAGACAGAACTCCCGTATAGTTACTACTAGATATCCTATTATAGGTAAAGACTCATTATTGTATAGTAAAATAGAAGTAGGAACATTTATAAAAGATGTAGGTAATATGAAAATATATATACCTGCTAATGATCAATTAATTTACGATATGAAGTATTATCCTAACCCAGGATTAAAGACTAAGGATAATATAGACTCATCTTTATTTGATGAGACCGTCAGATTCTCAAATATGATGCTCGAGGGGCTAGACGGAGATTATGATAAAAGATAAATTACCTTAAAAATGTTATTGTGTAGAATATTTTTATTCTTACAACATAGTAATATAATAAAATATTTACGACTACGATATTTTATTAAATACAAATGTTGGAGGAATAGAAATGAACGAAAGAATTTTTAATTGTGAAGGAATTGAAATTAAAGTAGAAGGATTGATACCTATTAACTTAGGTCCTAAGATCGATGTAGGAAAGAGATACATGGTATCATTAGATGGTAGAGTATTCTCTAGAGCTAAAGGAGAATTAAGAGAGTTGAAAGCACATCCTGATGGGAAGAGAGGTTATCTAAAAGTTAAACTATATTTACCTGAAACTAAGATAACTCCTTCAGTACATAGACTCTTATTAGAATCTTATAGTAGAGGTATATTAGGACGTATTTCTAATAGAATGGACTTCTCTATATATCAGGTAGACCATATTGATATGAATATACATAATAATGACATCACTAATTTAAGATGGATATCTAACCTAGATAATAATAGAAGAAAACCCAGAAATCATTGGAACTGGCCTAAGGAAGAAAAGGAAACCATATTTACTTTATATTATAGAGATAGGAAGAGTTTACATGAGATAAGATCAGATCTAAAGAGAGATACTTATGCTGTATCACAACTACTTAAATCTGATGAAGCTAAGAAATGGTGTGAAGATAATGGATTACCTTTCATATTCCGTAACAAAAATAAAAACGAATGGATTGAAGAAGAAGAACAAACTTTCGGAAAAACTACACATGAATTTTTAACAACACTGTCATAGTAAAAGTACGAGAATTGCTGGAAAGACGAAAAGATAACACTACAGCATGACTGGAAACGGTGAGTGCGAATGTTTGAGAAGTTATCTG
>QWCZ01000006.1_pt1 | contig 196684 bp, 200 predicted proteins | sample 1972651 | NCBI WGS metagenome assembly QWCZ01 (sample SAMN09866695, study PRJNA288562) | Human oral metagenome isolate pre1_saliva, whole genome shotgun sequencing... | isolation source: mouth | host: Homo sapiens | place: USA: California
CGCCGTTAAAGAGATTCCCGTCTTATGTCTTTACAGTTCGACCAGTGACACGTTGTATACATTGCAGCAGGTAAAGGACTATGATACTATACACCTTTTGTTGAGCAAAAATTTTATGTTTAATGCCGCCGCCTGTCCTGCGGAACTTGAACAGAAGTTAAAAATACATGCTGCATATGCGATAGAAACGACATATCAGGAATTGCGTACTATTGTGAATCGAATTCCCGTGACACGGAATACGGTTATTGTCGGTTGTACACTGTTGCCGCAAATTGCCAATACGCCGATGCCGATTATGACTATTCGCCCCAGTGAGTCGGCTATTTTATCCGTTTACCAGTATGCATGCGAACTCGTTGATTTTAAACGACAGGGGCAAAGTTGGGGAGCTACGATGAGCGCCGTCTTGGAAAACTATCATGACGGGATTGTTGTTTGCGATGAGGAAGGAAATATATATCATGTCAACAAAGCGGCTAAGAAATATTTACATTACGTTGATCAGGGAAAGAATATAGCCTCGGCTTTTCCGTCAGCATTAAATATAGAACCTCGTGAACTGTGTGATAAAGAAAAGGTCATCACAATTCGTTCTTACACTCTGGTTTTGACGGCAACGATCTTTAAAGTTGACAATGACACACGCTATGTCTTAAATATTCGAGACGTAACGGAACTTCAGCACTTAGAAAAAAATATTCGCTATAAGTTGTCTCGTACGGGCTTGGTGGCGGCCCATCATTTTGAAGATATTAAGACGCGTGACGAAAAGATGAAAAGTGTCATAGAAACGGCTAAGGTGATGGCAACTTATGAAGCGCCCGTATTGATTCAAGGACAAAGCGGAACGGGGAAAGAACTCTTTGCCCAGAGTATTCATAATTACAGTATACGTCATAAGGGCCCTTTTGTGGCCGTAAACTGTGCGGCCTTGCCGTCGGACTTGTTGGAAAGTGAGCTCTTCGGTTATGTCGGCGGCGCTTTTACAGGGGCCAGAAAAGAAGGAAAGGCGGGACTTTTCGAATTAGCTCATACAGGGACTATTTTTCTCGATGAAATAAACAGTATGTCCGCTAATATACAGTCTAAACTGTTACGAGTTCTGGAAACGAAAGAAGTCATGAGAATAGGTTCCGACTTCGTCATTCCTCTGGACATACGCATTATTTCGGCGGCCAATCAGGATGTTGTCAAAGAGGTATCACAGGAGAGATTCAGAAATGACTTATTTTTTCGTCTCAATACACTGACGTTGAATTTACCGACGTTGGATGACAGGCCGTCCGATATAACGTATCTGTTTGCTTCGTTTATGGAGCAGATATCGAGACAACCGTATAGTGAGGAGTGTATTCCGCAAGCCCTAAAAAAGGCGTTGCAAAGACATCGTTGGTGGGGAAATATCCGTGAACTGTACAGTGTGGCATTGCGTTATCATGTTTTAGGGGAAGAAGACAAGGGGGACTACGGCTACTTATTTGATACACCTGAAGAAGCAATTGACATAAACGGAGAAGGGCTCCCCGATTTAGATATGAAAAAACTTCAGCACTTATTCCAACAATCGCTCATTCATGATTTGAGGGCACAAGGATATACGCAAAGTCAGGTGGCTAAAATTCTGCATTTGAGTAGGCAGACGGTTTTTACGAGATTGAAAGAAAAAGAGTAATTTATATAAAAAACGGACCGCTATGCGGTCCGTTTTCATTCAGCTTTTAGAGGATAATGTTTTGCTGTTTTCCTGCCAAGAAGGTGTGAATATTTTCAAATACGATGTGAGCTCGTTTATTCATTGATTCATGGGTAGCGAAAGCGGCATGAGGAGTTACAATAGTATTTTTTGCATGAAGCAGGGGGTGGTTGACATCAATGGGAGGTTCCGTTTCGAAGACATCGATAGCGGCACCGGCAATAGAGCCGTTATTAAGCGCGTCTGCCAAATCCTGTGAATTCACAACCGGACCGCGAGCTTCGTTAATAAGGTATGCTGTAGGTTTCATATAGGACAGACTTTCTTTATTAATGATTCCCCGCGACTGGTCCGTTACGGGGCAGTGGAGAGAGACGATATCGGCTTCCTGCATGAGTTCTTTTAAAGGTAAATATGTAATGAGCTCCGTATCGGGTTTAGAGGAAAATCCGTTATAAGCAATAACGCGGGCTCCGAATGCGTGTACCAATTGAGCGACTTTGGTGCCGATAGCTCCAGTGCCGAAGATGGCTACTGTTTTTCCTTCCAATTCGCCCCCGATCAGGCCGGCCTTCGTTTGTCCCCGGCGGCAAGCGGCATCGATTTGCGGTACGTTGCGGAGTAAGTCGAGCATCATGGCTAAGGTAAGTTCTGCAACGGCCACCGTTGAGTATCCCGAAGCATTGCTGACTTTAACACCCATTTCTTCAGCCGCTTTAAGGTCTACATGATCGACTCCTGTAAATGCTATATTAATATATTTCAAGTGTTTGCAGGCACGAATGACTTCTCCGGATAAAGGCATGTTGGCTATCATTAGAATATCCGCGTCGGCACTTTCTTTAATTAATGTCGCCGTATCATCTGTCCGTTCATAAGCGGTGAAGGTATGGCCGAGATTTTCCAATTCTTTGGAATAAGATTGTAGCGTTTGGGAAGTAACTCCCAGGGATTCAAGTAAGACAATGTTCATGGTAAATAACCTCCTTAAGATGATATAGTAATGTACTAGAAATGCTTTAATTTCAGTCCCGTGCGAGTCAGTAAATCCTCGACGGATGAGGCCCCGGTACGTTCGGCTGCGGCACAAACGATTCGGGCACAAGCACGGGCATCGTCTAAAGCTTGGTGGTGACGGAAAGTAAAGCCCAAATGGCCAGCAACCGTATCCAGTTTGTGATTGGGCAGATCGGGCCAAACCTTACGTGAAATTTCAACGGTACAAGCGTAAGAGGCATTCAGTCCCGGTAGATTGTAGCGCTTAATCAAGCTGCGCAATACGCGTGTATCGAAGACCGCGTAGTGGGCAATAAGAATTCGTTTATTCAGACGTTTACGTATATCCGGCCATAAAGCGTCAAAGGTCGGCTTGGCAGATACCATTTGCGGAGTAATTCCGTGAATTCGAATATTGTCCTCGTCAAAGCGGTTAAACGGCGGCTTAATTAATGTATATCCCTCATGCATCACTGACTGACCGGCTATACTTACGGCTGCCAGTGAGCAGGCACTGTCGGCGTAACGGTTGGCCGTTTCAAAATCAATGGCCGTAAATTCCAACATAAAATCCCTTCTTATAGTGAATATATTAAAGAGGTGAACGGAGAATTATCATGAAAACAACAGATACTCTACGCATCGGTGAAAATGTATACGAATATGAATGGCGACGTAAACCCATCAAAACCTTAAATCTTCGCGTCAGACCGGACGGAAGTTTATATGTATCATCGCCGCCCTTCGTATCTAAAAAAGAAGTAGAACGGTTTTTGCAAGAGCGTCGCTTATTTATTGAAAAGGCATCTATGCGGGGGCTCACTCTGGCAGACGGTACGAGTGTGCATATTTTCGGTAAGGAAATGCCGTTGTTCATTGAGCCCGCCACTCGTCGTCATCATGCGTGTATAACGGAAAACGGAGTATATCTGTACGTTTACGAAAAAGATAATCGAGATGAACGAGTCAACCTTTACCGAAATTTGTTAAAGGAAACGGCGGAACACGTTTTTCCACAGGTGTTAGCACGCTTGTATCCTGTGGCGGCTCCGTACGGTGTTCCCTATCCGCAGATGAAGTTGCGTCGCATGCGCTCTCGTTGGGGATCTTGCATACCGACTAAAAGTTTGATTACTTTAAATACCTATTTGGTTATAGCACCATTGTCCTGTACGGATCAAGTTGTTTTACATGAATTATGTCATTTTTTGGAGCCCAATCACTCGGTACGATTTTATGCGTATTTAAGTCGAATGATGCCCGAGTGGCGTAGGTGGCGAGAGGCACTTAAAGAGTATACCCCTTATTGTTTATAAGGCGACTGCGTATCCAATAAAGCAGGACTGCCCTGCCAGAAGGTAAAAATAAAGGCGGGATGAGTTATATGACGTCCTTGTACGGTTGTCGGTCCCGCGGCACCGGCATAGTCGGAAATGGAGGATAAGGCTTTATGTACATTTTCCGGGGCAGTCGAACCGGAAAGCTTAACCGCTTCGGCGATCAACATAACAGCATCAAATCCTGAAGCGGCGTATGAGTCGGCAGAAATTCCGTACTTCGCGTAATAGCGCTCGGCAAACTCTTCGCCTGCTTCATATGTCGGGTCATTTCCGTATGCTTCCGTATAAAAAAGACTTTGTAAATAAGTAGGCGGCAGATACTGTTCCAAACCGTCGTAACTCCATAGAGAAGATCCCAAGACAACGGGAGAACGGCCGGCCTGTCGCAAGAACGTTATAAAAGAAGCAGCTTGACGTCCTGTAAGCGGCATATAGACGGCATCATACGAGGCGGTAAGCAAATATTCGCATAAATCGGCCGTACCATGTTGATGCATGTCCATTGAAAAAGTTTCCATATTGTCAGTGGCGGAGAAGGCCTCGGCGGCAGCGGTAGAACGGGGAGAATCTCCGGCGTAGATGACTAATATACGGGATTTATGTAGTTTTTGAGAGGTAAAGGCTGCCATGGCACGCCCTTCTTCCGCAGAGGTGAGGGCTGCGGTAAACACGTAATTGTAAGGGATCCCTGTACAAGTGTCCGTCCACATATCTGTATCGACGTGTGCCGGAGTAATGATGGGCAAGTCTCTGTTTTCGCCTACGATAGCTGTCGGAGAAAGCAGTTTTGAATCTAAAGGGCCGATTAAGGCTGCGGCATGGCGTAAAGCCGCGTTTTCAGCCGCAATTTCACCGCCTTTTTCATTTCCCTTATTATCCAGTGTCATAATTTCTAGACGACGACCGTTAATGCCGCCCTTTTCATTGAGTATGTCGGCGGCTAACTCGATACCCTGTTCCATATGTAACTCGGCAGGGTCAGCCGTTTCGGAAAGGTTTAGACTGACACCGATGCGTACGCTTGAGGTTATACGTGTATAGTGAACCCAAAGTGTAAAGAGGATAATAATTACAGGTATGAGTAATAAGGGGCGTTTTTTTCCGCTTAATACCATAGAGGCTCCTTTGAATGAATCATGCCGAAATGATTAAATGGATACGGCGCCGTCAAGAGATTTGTAGATTTTGGCTCCGCCGTTTGTTGTAGACACGGAAAGAGATTTGTTTATCGAACTTGAAGAGTGGGGGCGATCTCTGGGAATTCGTTTGTACGGGAATTCATCGAGAAGTCTTTTTACAGCCGGTCTCAGTATATCATCGGGATTATTCAAGTCGACGGCTTCTTTACTTCCTTGTCCGTTTACGGTGTAAGAACGGAAGGAAGCGGTTTCTTTATCGTAAGCATAGAGACTGAAACGATAAGAGTATTCCGTATACCAGTCGTCGTTATACGGGAAGAATCCTTGAAATTGTCTGAAGTACCAATGGTTGACAAAGGGAACGATGACGAGGTCCGCCTGATAGCGAGTAGCCAATTCGGCCAGATTCGCTTCCGTAATGTCGGACGAAGAAAGAATTTCATCGGCGTTTATAACATTCCACCAAGGAATCCGAAAGGGCTCCCTGATACCTTTATTTAAGTAATGAGACGCATAATTATTTTGTGTCGTACGGCAAATCAGTACGTTCCGACTACCGTCAAAAGTTGCCGTATCAGCTGCCAAAGATGTAAGACAGATGACTTGGATTAGAAGTAACAGAACGAATACTTTTTTCATAATATATCCTTTCATGAGTATATCAATTAAAAACCACCGGTATTATTGAGGAGAGGTACCGTATTATCCAGTTGCGGTTTGTATAAACTTAGCTCGGATAAAAGAGCACTTTTATCTTGGGGCAACGTGCCGGCGAGGGCAAAGAGATTGGAAACATGATTGCTGCGGAAAATACAAGGGGAAGTCATTGTTGTTTGTTGTAAAACGGCTTCCAGCTCGTCGAGAAAACCGCGGGCTGTTAAGGGAGTAAATCGTCCGGCTCCGACATCGATAGATAAAGGGGCCGTGCGAGGAATCATGAGTGTTAAGGCACTGAGCATGGTCGGATTCACATCCGAGATGAGGGATGCTGTTTCAGTTGCATGTTCTTTTGTATATTCTTGGCCTCCCAGTCCTAACAAAATCATGGCGGAAAGTTTCATGCCCGCCTCTAACACCTTGTGACAGGCCAGGCGCGTTTCATGAGCTGTGACTCCTTTGTTGATGAGTGATAAGACTTTATCACTGCCGCTTTCGATGCCTATGTAAATAATTTTTAAGCCGTGCTCTTTCAACGTTTTTAATTCTTCTACCGATTTTCTGTTAATATCAGCTGCAGTTGCATAGGCGCCGACACGAGTCAAAGACGGGAATGCGGTACGGCATTTGTCGAGAATTTGCAACAAAGATTCTGTCGGTAAGACGAGAGCATCGCCGTCGGCAAGAAAAATTCTGCGAGTATAGGGCATAGCTGTTGCAGCACGATTTATAATACCTTCTATTTCTTCAAGGGGGCGAATACGGAAGCGAGAGTCTTTATACATGGTGCAAAACGTGCAGGCATTGTGGGAACAACCGATAGTAACCCGTAAAATAAAACTGCGAGCTTCGCTGGGAGGTCTGAAAACAAGACCGTCTGCATCATCTATAAGCATAAACTCCTCCTTATATAACTAAGAATGTATGTCTTTATTATATACAGTGATTTTAAAAAATAATAGAGCTGAGTCATTTGAAAACAAAGGATACGACGGAAAGTCGTATCCTTTGTCACCTTTTTTATGTATTTCAACATCTACGAAGAGAAGTTGTTACGGGCAAGTACTTACCCATTGAGTAAATTCGCGTTGAAAACGGCTGCCGCCGCCATTAGCCGGATGCCGCATGGCTGTAGCCGTTATACCGGCTGAAGACAAGGTTTCCGCTGATTTGCGACCGATAGCTCCGATACGAACTGACGAAGGGCAAAGAGCCAAGAGTTCTTTGGTATAGGTCAGGCCAATCGTAAGCTCTTGAGTTGTCGGTGTCCGATTGGAGAACAAAATGCCTTCTTTGTAGGGGTGAAAAGGAAAAATGTTCCAAAGCAGGACTTCGCACGGATTTAAACCGTTGTCTGCGACAGCTCCCCATACATAAGTATCCGTCGGTTCGTTCATTCCGCTTGTTCGTTGTGCATCAGAGGTCATATAAGGGCTGTCGGGGCGACTGGTTCGAATACCTTTATGGCCGAGAATCAGATTCGGATTCGTTTTTTTATGCAGACCTAAAAGCATCCGTTCACAGGTTAATGCGATTCCCGTAAAATGCCCCCCCTGGTATCCGGCCGCCTCGGCAATAAGAATATATCGGGCCTGGGCTAAACGGAGCTTTAAGAATTCAATTAACTGGTTACGGCGAATCATCGGTGCATCGGGGCCGATATCGCTCTTTGAATCGTAGTCTCGCCAGGGATTGAAGACGTTCTCACCGGTATAAGATTTTAAATTATCAATGAATGAGGATACGGTCATAATATCTCCTCTCTCGGCGTATAGACAAAAAAGGTTCCGTAGACCCCTTGAAGGGTCATTAAGTCTTTAAATTCGCTTTTTTCGAAATCGGTGGTGCGGCTTTTCGGGACGATGAGAGTCAGATTTTCTCCGGCGTGTAAACGCGATGAGAAGGAGTGACTTTCTTCGGTTTTGAATAGGTGCTTGCGAGACCAGACTGAATCTCGTTTGAGGCGAGCACTTTCATCATATTCGGCAGGAGCGATCAGTACGGCAGAACGGCCCGTATAATATTCAAAGGATGTACGGTATTCTTCAAAAAAATATATGTGCCCCTTTAGATTCCGAGAAGCTGTGACAAGCGGTATTGTTGAACGATATTCGTAAAAGGGAACCAGAACCTGCCAAGTCAACAGAACGTAAATGGCGGCTGTAGCCATAGCAATGAGCGGAGATATGGCGAGGTACGCCCTTTTATACAAAGCAATCGAGATGATGAGTATGGCTGTAGGAATAAAGACGATTAAGGGCCATAAAGAACCCAGATGCAGATAGTCGACGCGAACAAACAAAGCACTCCCGAAAAAGAGAATCCAGAAAAAGAACGCAGGACCTACGGCTATGAACTGGATTATACGCCGATTGGATTTGTAAAGGTAAACAGCTCCGACAGCGGCAAACCACATGAGCGGAATGTGCGCAATATAAGCGTACGTCGGGTATTTGGTAGCTAAAAGCGTGTAGAAAAGGACGGTTATACCGGCCCAGAGAGTAGCAAAGAGCGGAAATCCGGTACGGTGAAAAGCCTTTTTTATACCATATAAGGCGACCCCCGTCCAAGGCAAAAGTCCGACAGGGACAACGAGTAAATAGTAGTACCAAACATTTTCTTCGGGATGTTCAGAAATGACGGCCCGCGTGACGTTGTTGAAGCCCAACAATCCGTCCCAAAAGGCTTGCCCGTGAGTGATGTGCATATAAACGTACCACGGTAAGCAAAGAAATAAAAACAGGAAAGGGCCGTCAGGGCGAAAAAGTCGTTTGAGGTAAGCAGTCTTGCGTTCACAGGCAATGTAAACGAGGATGATAAGTCCGGGCAAGACGATGCCGACAGGCCCCTTGGTTAAGACTGAACCGGCAGCGGCTGCATAGGCGATATAGATATGGCGACGATTATTTTCCGAGAGCCCTATGTACAAGCTGAAAAGAGAGATTTCCGTGAATAAGAAAAGAAACTGGTCTGTCAAGACGGAACGGGTAATAACCCAGAACAATAGGGAGGTAGCGGTCATGGTAGCGGCCAGGATTGCCGTAGCGGTCTCATTACCGCGGCGTTTTATGTAATAGGCCAGCATGGTTACGGAAAGGGCACCGCAGAGCGTGAAGGGAAGGCGTGAGGCAAAGTCGGAAAAGCCGAAGAGAGCGTAAGATACGCAAAGTGCCCAGTAAGTGAAGACGGGCTTATCAAACCAAAATGTGTTGTAAATTCGAGGGGATAGCCAGTCCCCGGAAAGCACCATTTCTTTGGCCGTTAAGGCGTAGTTGGATTCTACCGGATCTGTAACGGCGAGCAGACTGTTGCCGATGGAAAGGAAAAGAAATGAAATGATACAGACCGGGATGAGAAGACGAGCATATTTCACGAGTTACCTCCTACCGGCGAGAATTACTTGTCCCGGTGTAGTTGCAATAATGTTATAGTCGCTTAAATCAGTGTGAGTACGCAATAATTTATTATAGGTTGATTGCTGCATGATTACATATATATCGGGGGTCTCACGGCGTAGAGTTGCAAAGTCGGGAGCGTTTTGAGATTCCCAGGATACACCGGTCGTATTGCCGTAAAAAGCCAAGGCGGGACAAAGAAATTTTTCAATATATACGGGACCGGAATGATTTAAGGAGATATACTCTTCGGCAATGGCCTTGCCGGAAATATATTCGGCTGACTGAGGTAAAATACCGGCAAAGGCAACAGTCATAAATACAAACATACAGCTCACTGCCGAAAGTAAGGCGGAACGCCATCTTTTTAAGTGCATAAAGGCGGCAGGTATGATGAGGGCCAAGGTCAGTAAAACGGAAGCCCAAAGGATGGGGGTTGCAAAGAACAGGGCACTTTCATTCAGCGGGATGGCGTTGCATGCCAGCAGGATGACGCCGCCTATGTAGGAGACGGCCAACCAGATACGCGGGAGCTTGCCGTTTCGCTTCAAGGCATAGGTATACCAACCCAAGATAACCGACAGAGGCGGAAAGAGGGGAGATATATACGTGACTAATTGTGTTTGAGAAAGAGAAAAGAAAATAAAGATAAAGGTAGACCAAATGAAACAGAAGAGGAGTCCGTCACGGTACGGGCCGTTGCCGCGAAGGCAACGGATAAGTGCTTGAAAAAGGGCTCCTGTCCAAGGCATGAGGCCACCCAATACGATGGGAATAAAAAAGAAGATGCTGTTTTGCCCGGGATGTTCCGGAGCAGAAAAGCGTGTAATGTTATGATAACCGATAAAAACATTTGTAAAGTCTGTACCGTGTACGATGTACATATACACGTACCAGGGCAGGCCGACAAGAAAGGCCAGAAGAATACCCTGAGGGATTTTCATCTCTTTCAGCAAAGACCAACGGCGAGTACCTGCGATATAAAGCAGCATGATCAATGCCGGAAAGGCGTATCCTACAGGTCCCTTGGCCAGCAAAGCCAGACCGCATCCGAAGTAAGCGAGGTAGTATTGTTTACGGTAGAAGGCAAACATGCTGAACGTTAGAGTGAAGACGAGGGTCATGTCCGTAACGGCCGCCTTGGCTATATAAATAAAACCGACGGATGTCAACAGTATAAGGGCAGCTCGGAATGCGATGTGTTTATTGAAAACGGCCCGACTTTGAACATAAACGGTAGCAACGGTAGCGATTCCCATAACGGCACTCGGTAAGCGAGACGTGTAGTCGCTGATGCCGAAGAGCGAGTAGGAAATCATTTCCAACCAGTAGAATAACGGCGGCTTGTCATACCAAAATTGTCCGTATATGCGAGGTGACAACCAGTCGCCGGCAGCCAGCATTTCACGAGCTGTCTGCCCATATACGGGCTCATCCGGGTCGATTAGGGGAAAGGCACCTAAAAAAGGCAGCAAAAAAATTGCTGCCAAAAGGATGATACCTAACCCGTAACGATTCTCGTGAATATAAGCGGTAAAAAATTTCATAGCGGTTATTTACCTCTGCGTTTAATGAAGAAAACAAGAGCGATAACAGCTGCCAAGACAATCAAGGCAATGAGGAAGATGTGATTATATTCAATAAGATCACGCCAGTGGCTGCCTAAAACGGATCCGGCCCAAACGAGTAGCCAAGTCCAAGGAATGGTCCCGACGGTTGTCAGAATGATGAATTTGAAGAAAGGATAGCGCGCTACTCCGGCGGGGAAAGAAATAAAGGTTCGAACACCGGGCAAGCAGCGGCAGACGAGGACTGCAATGCCTCCGTAAGAATCAAAAAGACGCTCAGTCAGCTGGAATTTCTTTTCATTAAAGAAGATGTATTTGCCGTACTTCAGCAATAAGGGACGGCCTCCGTAAAGGCCGAGAAAATAGCTTATAACGGAGCCGAAGATTCCGGCCAGACAGGCAATAATAAACGTAGGCATAAACTCGAAGACACCCTGAGAAATTAAAAAGCCCGCAAACCCCAAGATAACTTCACTGGGAATGGGAATATTGGCATTTTCGGCAGCCATGGCGAAAAACATGGCAATATAACCGTAAGACTCCATTAGTTGCAATAATGTATCCAAAACAGTTCTCCTCTGCGTAAAATAGCTGGTGTTCAAAATATTGTCTTATCATAGCATAGACGGAAATCCTTGCCAAATGCTAAATTGTACTACGGATCCTTAAATGAGGGGATGCGGCTTAATAGGTGTTCGTCGAGAAAGCGAAGGTAAGCAATCGTAGCTAAAAGAGTAAGACACATGGATAACCATAGAGGAAAGTCGAAAGGGGTGAGTAAGGAACGGATGGTAAGTGCGACGATATAGGCGGTATACGAGATGCCGTAAGCTCGTTGGGCCAATATACGCTTTGTACCGCAAGACACGGAAAACAGAGAACCTACGTATAAAAAGGCGGGTATACCCGTACCGGCCGCAAGGGTCAAGAAGACAGGTATATACATGCCGGCAAAGTCTGTCAGAGAAAGGCTCAGAAAAATAATAAAAGCGACGACCCAAGCAAAGGCCGGTTTGAAGGTATTGTTTGCAAAAATACGGGCGCGGTAAGCTTGTATACCTGCAACGTAGTAGATACTCCAACCGATGAGGGTCGTTAGTATTTCGACGGTTCGGAGATTTATGTTAATGCCGCATATGAGGATTAAGGTGATTACAACATGTAAGAATGTAGATGTCAGTAATACCTTTTGAAACGATGTATTGTAACGATGTCTGAAAAAGGTCGATGAAAATTTTTTTAACAAGGCGGAAAGCAACAAAAGAAAAAGAAATACGCCCAGAAAAGCATACGGTCCGGGAGCGTATGCACTATAAATGAACGTCGTCGAAAAAAAGGGGAGTTCGTTATCCGCATCAAACAGATGTGCGAGGACGGTAAGAAGAGGCACTAAAAAGATAAAAGCGACAAAGGTCGGAAGAACAATTCGTATTCCCTTTTTCTGAAAAAAATAGGTGAAATTATGAATGTGTAAGGTAGCGGCACAGCAATAGGCGCCGATAAAAAAAAGTACACTTAGAGAAACGGTGAAAAAGACGATACCTATACGACCGAAAAGAGATGTGCAAAAAGTGGTTTCTGACGAAGCGATCGGAAAAAAATAAATAGCCGGTACGGCGTACACGGCTAATAGACTTGCAGCCGTAGCCGTGTAAACGGCTACGGTTCTGGCCGAGTCCAGTATGGAAATATGTTTGCTCACGAGAAAGAGTCCTTTCACAGTAAAGAATTTCAGATATTAGACGAAAAGAAGATGTCCTAAATAGACAACAATCGGTATGGTAAAGGCGCTGAAAGCAGTCGTATTCATAACCGTTTGTAAGGCGTAATCCCCGTTATTGTTAAATTCCATAGCGAAAAAAGCCGTATTGACTGCTGTAGGGATAGAGCAATATACGAGAAATACCATAGAGCCGACAGCCGAAAAGGTGCCGGGAGCCATCCAGTTAGCTGCGTAAACCGTGCAAAGTCCCAGTATAGGTAAAAAAATGAGTTTAATTACACCGGCAATGCAGACGTCTGTATTGAAACGGCCTATGCCGCTTTGGGACAGTTGAATCCCTACGGTAATCATAGCTACGGGCAACAAGGCGTGTCCGGCCATATCCAGAACCGGCCAGAAAAAGAATTGAGTCGCATCTATTTCGGCCCAGCGGCAAATCAGGGCGGCACTGATCATATATACCATCGGCATGCGAAAGATGACACTCAGTGTATCGTGAACTGTCAGGTTACCGCGAGCTGCCTGGTACAATCCTAAGGTATTAAGAAAAACACTTTGAATCACATAAATGACCAACTGTACTACCATGGCTTCGGCCAAGTAAACCGGTTGTCCGTCCACCAAAAAAGGGGGGTGTGAAAAAATCAGTAAGATTAAAGATACGCCCAGATTTCCCGTGTTATTAAACATGAGTGCATTACGACAGGCACGAATCATACCGGCATCGTAGCCGCGAGCTTTACCGACCCCTTCAGCGATTAAGGCTGACAGTATCAAGAAAAAGAGGACGGTTAAAATAATAGGAACACTCGTAGCAGGAAAGTCCGTAGTGTAAATACTCGTGAAAATGAAAGACGGAATGATGATGTACATTAAAAACTTTGATAATGTTCGTACGTCCAGATGAAGTTTTTTATCCAACAGAAAGCCTAGTGCCGTAAGGCCGAAGATAGGCAACATTGTGTGTTCGATAATAAATAAAAAGACCATAGGTACGCCTTTCAAAAGAGGAATACGTAAAAACGGAATTAGCGATAGAGCGGCAAATAATACACGAGGGTTGCCAGTGCTTCACAGGTATATTTAAGCATAACCGTATCCCAAATGAAGTCGGGGGAACCGTCATAAACGGGGGTATCACGGTTGATTCCGGCAAAAACGCTGAGAGTCGGGCATTTAGAGGCAAGTCGAGTGATGTCGTCAGAGTGAAATCCGGGATTCATAGGAAGACAAGTGAAACGATCAGTTCCGTATTCAGCCAAAATTTGATAAGCCTGCTCGCATAGTTGTGCATCATTTTCTCCGGCATCCGATCGGGAAATGACTGACAAATGTCCGTTCGGATACAGAGAATGCAACTTCTGAAGGAGGTTGTCACGGATTTGTGAGTCATAAGTTCGTAAGGTGCCGGAAATGTTTATACAAGCCGGGAGGACGGTTAAATTACCGCTATTCGAATCGAAAGAAAAAGACAGAGATGCTTTGTTGTTCGGCAAAGCATCCAACTGAGTGACGGCCTCGTGCATGAATTTAATAGCTGTTGTAAAGGCGTTTTCATCTGTTGAGACGACATAAGGACGACCGCTTTTTCCGTGTATAGCCAGACGGAAATCGTCGCGGGATGCAAAGAGAGGCCCCGTTGCAAGGCCTAGATAGCCTCCTTTTAAGGATCCGTCCAATTGCATATCCAAGACGTAATCGACAGACGGATTTGACAAAATACCGCTGTCAATCATTTTGTCGAGGCAACCTCCGGTTTCCGTATTGGGTTCGAAAACCAAGCGAACGGTGCCATGTAACTGGTCGTTATGGGATGTCAGTATTTTAGCCAAGCCTAACAGGTTGGCAATAAGTCCGTCATGACCCGACGCATGCATGACGCCCGAAACCAGGGATGCATAGGGTAAATCATTATTTTCATCCAAGGCGACGGCATCTGTTTTGGCGCGTAATAATACGGTAGGACCGGGAAGAGCTCCACGAATTAGGGCAGTTACCCCCGTGCCGGCAATGATGCGGATGTCTTCGGCACCCAGAAGGCTTAGTTCGCGAAAAATAGTTTTACATGTATCGAATTCATTGCCGCTCGTTTCAGGGCGAGCATGAAAATATTCTCTCATTTCCATCATATACGGCATAACTTTGCGGACTGCCGTTCGAATGGAAAAGGTAACAGAAGTTGCGGTCATAGGAAACACCTCCGGCATCGGACAGTCCGATGCTTAATTATGGTTATATATAAGATTCGTCGTCAGTCTGAAAAATCCTTTAAAAATACTAAAAAAAGGATTCTCCCGCAATGAGACCTATAAAACAACAGATGAAAGCAACTCCGACATTGAGCAAACCGTACAGACAGGCATAAGAGAGGTGGCCCGTACGAATAAGCGTTAAAAGCTCGAGGTTGTAAGTGGAAAAGGTCGTAAATCCCCCGAGGATTCCCGTAACGGCAAAGAGTCTTATTGCCGGCGGCAAATCGGCGTGTACGGAAAAATATGCGGCACATAGACCGATCATAAAGGAACCCGCAATGTTTACGATAGCTGTACCGTACGGAAAAAGCAAGCCGCCGTGTTCATTTGCATAAAAAGAAACTAAAAAGCGCAGTGCGGCTCCAAGGCCGCCGCCGCAAGCGATGACTAATATATTTTGAGCCATAATTACCTCCATTATATTTATTTATAGGTAACACGATAAAAGGAGCCTTGTCAATTTCAGATAGACGAATCAGCCTGTGCTATAATACGAAGAGAATAACTTTCGGGAGGATATTATGCATATTTCGGGGCAATTGATTCCGACAATTCGTCAATTAAACACTTGGCCGCGGTTTCGTCTGCGGCTTTTTGCCGAAGGGGCTCTGGTAGGTGTATTCGCCGGCCTGACGGCCGGTTTTTTTCGCTTTGCTTTGGAAAAAGGAACTTTATTGCGAGAATATATATATACTATATTAATACAATCGGATTTATGGGTAAACCTTCTATGGTTTGCAGCACTTGCCGCGGCCGGATATATTTTGTGGCGCTGTGTTGCTTATGAACCTGATGCGGCAGGAAGCGGCATACCGCAAGTAAAAGGGGCAATTGCCTGCGCTTTGCACATGCGTTGGTGGAGGATTTTGTGGGTAAAGTTGTTTAGCGGAATTTTGGGGATCGGCTTGGGCTTGTCACTGGGACGTGAAGGGCCGTCCATTCAGTTGGGAGCCGTGGCGGCTCAAGGGATTAGTGAGACTATGGGTCGCACGCGTATGGAAGAACGGTATCTAATCACAGCGGGGGCCAGTGCCGGTCTGGCAATGGCTTTTAATGCCCCTTTAGCGGGAGTACTCTTTGCCTTGGAAGAACTGCACCGCAATTTTTCCGGTGTAGTTTTGGCTCCGGCTATGGCGGCCGCCTTGATTTCCGCCGTTTTATGTCGATTTATGTTTGGGGGACAGTCGGTATTTCAGTTCGGAATGTTACCGACCTTTCCCGTTGAATACACGTGGTTAGCTGTTATCCTAGGACTTATCTTGGGGTTGTGCGGATTGGTATTTAATAAGGGATTATTGGCATCGCGAAAGTTTTATGAATTGCCCGTATTCAGGAAACCTTGGATGCCTGTTGCATTCGCGTTGTTTACTGCCGGAATTTTGGGTTATGTGCTGCCGCAGGTTTTGGGTGGCGGTAATGATTTAATTAATTCACTGCATAGTATGCCTTTATCATTGCAACTTTTCGGGATTCTGTTGGTCGGAAAGTTTTTATTTACGTTAGTCAGCTACGGTAGCGGAGTTCCCGGGGGATTTTTCCTTCCAATCCTGGTTATCGGAGCCTTAACGGGGAGTGTAATCGGCATCGGGCTCATTCAAATCGGACTGGTAGAAGAAGCATACTTATCAAATATTGTCATTATTTCCATGGCTGCATTTTTTACGGCTTCTGTGCACTCTCCCATAACGGGGACCGTTCTGATTATGGAAATGACCGGTTCATATGAGCATTTGCTGGTATTATGCATGGCCTCTTTGATTGCTTTGGTAACAGCCAAGCTTTGTGGAGGCAAGCCTATTTATGATACCTTGCTTGAACGACTCCTGAAAACGGGGAATAAAGTCGGAACTCATGAGAATCAGCGCAATATCATAGAGTTTGCTGTTATCGGCGGCAGTCGCTTGGACGGTAAAAAAGTAACGTCCGTTGAATGGCCGGAGCGGGTAGCTTTGGTGGATATTAAGCGAGGCGACGGGGAAATTATTCCTGACAGTCGGGCTGTAATACAGGCGGGAGATTATATTTATATATTAACGGATTCTCCGCAATCGGCTGAGGCGGTACGTTGCTTGGCAGAAGAAGAAATTGTATAATAATTAAAAGGCTATACAAGATAAGGGAAAAAATATTAGAAAAACGGCGAAAATACATGAGAAAATGGTTGATCGACCATTACAAAAAGGTATAAAAATATCAATAGTTATGTATAAAACTGTAGAATTTTGACTTAACCATCTTTTTTTGCTATACTCACCGTAAGCAGAGCTTACTGTTTAATCGAGGTGGTTTTTTGAAGAAATTCACAATACTTTTACTTACTCTTATTTTTACCTTATCTTTATCAGCCATCGTAATGGCTAATGTTTCATTAGGAATGACAGGCACACGCGTTGCGAGTGTTCAGAATATGCTAATCGGCACGGGATATTTGACTGACGGGGCGGATGGTGTGTTTGGAAGCGGTACACAGGCTGCTGTACAACGGTTCCAAGCGGATCATGGGTTGACGGCTGACGGTATTGTCGGCACGCAGACGATGAATGCGTTATCAACTGCCAGCGGACAACCTATTCCTGTCGATAATACAATTGTAATGGAAGCTACTGCTTATACTGCCGATGATCCCGGTAATAGCGGATATACCGCAACGGGACAGCCTTTGGCATACGGAATGGTATCCGTAGATCCCAATGTAATTCCGTTGGGAAGTCAATTATATATTGAAGGATACGGATATGCCGTTGCTGCCGATACGGGCGGAGGAATTGTGGGAAATCGAATCGATTTGGCTATGGATTCCGTTTCCGACGCATTGAATTTCGGTCGCAGAGATGTGGTCGTACACGTATTGTAATAAAAAAACAGGGAGACCTATGTCTCCCTGTTTTTTTATTTGCCGTGTTTTATAGGTCTGTTTACGTAAAAGTATGTATTTTCCGCGGATTTTGTGGTATCCTTATAAGGCATTAGACAGTTATTCGTAGCAGGAGGCTCGATGAAGATGGAAGAGGTAATTGCACTGGTTCTGGCTGCCGGTAAAGGGACTCGTATGAAGTCTAAATTGCCGAAGGTCTTGCATAAGGCCGGCGGCGTCCCCATGGTCGGACAAGTGTTGCGGGCGGTAAAAGATGCCGGAACAAAGCGGGAAATCGTGGTTGTCGGTTTCGGAGCGGAAGCGGTTACGGCCTATGTAGGCGAGACGGCGGAGACCGTTGTCCAGAAGGAGCAGCTCGGCACGGGCCATGCCGTGTTGCAAGCCGAATCTTTATTGCAAGGCGAAAAAGGGATCTTGCTTGTTACGTGCGGCGACACCCCGTTAGTACGGACAGAAACATTCCGGGCCCTCTTGGATTGTCATAAAAAGACGCAAGCATCGGCTACAGTTTTGACAGCCTGTATGCCTGACCCTACAGGATACGGCCGGGTTATTCGAAGTGCGGACGGAAAGGTTTCGAAGATTGTCGAACAAAAAGACGGTACTTCGCAGGAACTGGCTGTAAACGAAGTCAATGCGGGAATTTATTGCTTTGAATTACCTGAATTATGGGAGTTGTTACATCGCATCGGCAATAACAATGCCCAAGGCGAGTATTATTTAACCGACATTATCGGCATGCTTGTTGCTGACGGTAAGACGGTAAGCGCCGTAGCGGCGGAAGATTATAGAGAAACTTTGGGTGTCAACTCCAGATTACAGTTGGCCCAGGCGGAAAAAATTTTACGAGAACGCAAACTGGAAGAGTTAATGACAGAAGGCGTTACGGTACAGGATCCGTCCAATACGTATGTGGAAACTACGGTAACGGTCGGGCGAGATACGGTTTTATATGCGGGCACGGTCTTGGAAGGTCGAACGGTAATCGGAGAAAATTGTGAAATCGGGCCCTTTGTGCGATTGACAGATGTTGTCATGGGAGACGGTAACAGCTTGCAATACACCTATGCTCATGACTGTACGATAGAAAATAATCTGACCGCCGGTCCTTTCGTTCACTTCAGACCGAAAACCCATATTGAAGACCATGTAAAAGTGGGGAACTTTATGGAAGTCAAGAATTCACATATCGGTGAAGGAACGAAATTACCGCATCTCAGCTATATCGGTGACAGCGATGTGGGGGCCGGTGTCAATATCGGCTGCGGCACGATTACGGTTAACTATGACGGCAAGGTTAAACATCGCACGACTATCGGTAACCACGCTTTTGTAGGCTGTAACAGCAACTTAGTTGCACCTGTAGAAATCGGCGAGTCGGCGTATGTCGGGGCGGGTTCTACGATTACTAAGAACGTGCCGCCGAAATCCTTGGCTGTCGGCCGTGCTAAACAGCGCAATATTGAAAATTGGGTTAATGACGATACCTATAAGAAGTAAAAATCTGGATTTTCGCATAACTAACTATATGATAATCGCCAGGAGGATATGATGAGTTACGAGGACGGCAAGAAGCTTAAAATTTTTTCGGGTAATGCAAACCCGAAGTTGGCGAAAGAAATTGCCGATTATTTGGGCCTTGAATTGGGAAAGGCTTTTGTAGGTAAGTTTAATAACGGCGAAGTACAGGTTATGATTGATGAAAGCGTTCGCGGTAAGGATGTCTTTTTAATTCAGCCGACCAGCCAACCTGCCAATGATAACTTGATGGAGCTTTTAATTATGGCGGATGCTTTGAAAAGAGCTTCGGCTAATCATATTACGGCAGTGGTTCCTTATTACGGATACGCTCGTCAGGATCGGAAGACTCGCGGTAGAGAGCCTATTACGTCGAAACTGGTCGCCGATCTGATGACTACGTCGGGTATTACGCGAGTTGTGACCGTTGACTTGCATGCCGGGCAAATTCAGGGCTTTTTTGATGTGCCTGTAGATCACTTGGGATCGGCCTCGATTATTGCTCGATATATTAACCAGAAAAAGGAAGAAACGGACTTAGGTGATATTGTCGTAGTTTCTCCCGACTTAGGCGGCGTTACGCGCGCTCGTGATTTGGCAGATCGCGTAAATGCTCCTATTGCAATTATTGAAAAAAGAAGACCCCGTCCGGGTGTTGCCGAAGTTATGAATATTATCGGCGACGTAGAAGGCAAGACCTGTATTATTGTTGATGATATTGTTGATACGGCCGGTTCTTTGTGCGGCGGGGCCAAAGCATTGAAAGAACGCGGTGCGGCTAAGGTTATGGCAGCCTGTGCACATGCCGTGCTGACCGATCCGGCTGTAGAACGAATTCAAAACTCCGATATTTCCGAACTCGTAATTACTAATACCATCCCCTTGCCGGCAGAAAAGGCTATCGACAAGATTAAGGTTCTTTCCGTAGCGCCTTTACTGGGTGAAGCGATTATGCGGATTTTCCATCAAGTATCGGTAAGTAAACTGTTTGAAAAATAAAGAGGAGTTTTAAGCCGTGCATATGATTGCGGGACTCGGTAATCCGGGTCGTGAGTATGAAGGCAGTAAACACAATGCGGGGTTTACGGTAATCGATGAGTTGGCACGTCGGTGGGGCGTTAATACTTGGCAGACCAGAATGGATGCGGAAGTGGCAATTGCCAATGTTGACGGTGAACAGGTCTTACTTGTTAAGCCGCAAACGTATATGAATGACAGTGGTAAGTCTGTCGGTCCGCTTATGCGTTGGTATAAGATTGATGAAAAAGACGTGTATGTCGTGTATGATGATATGGATTTACCTATAGGTAAATTACGTATTCGTGAAAACGGCAGTGACGGCGGTCATAACGGTATTAAGAGCTTATTTGCCAACGGGTGTCGTGATTTTGTTCGCTTTCGTTTGGGCATCGGACGCCCTTTGGGACATATGGACGTTATACATCATGTGTTGACGCCTTTTCCGGAAGAATATCGTCAGACTTTTGCAGACGGTGCCGCTTATGCGGCCGAGGCTGTAGAAGGCTGCTTAAAGCTTGGCGTGTCTAAAGGCATGAATCGCTATAATCCGAGGCGCAATAGATAGAGACTTGAATATAAGAGCCGCACTTTATCGGTATGTCCGGCAAGGTGCGGCATTGTATCTGTACAGGCAGTGTTTCGGCAGGGCTTAGCAGGGATTTTGCCCGCCGGTAGTTTTGAGTGAGTCAGAGGAGACATGCATGGAAAAATTATTAAGAAAAGGCCGCATGGCCTTATTTACCGCATTGCTGTGGGCTGTGACCGTAATCGTCGCCTCTGCAGCCGTACCGACGACGGGGGCAGAGGCGGCTTGCCTTATCGATGCCGATACAGGTCGGATTTTATATCAAGTGAATCCTAATAAATGGGTTCATCCGGCGAGTACGACAAAAATAGTAACGATGCTTACCGCTCTGGATAAAGGGGCTGACAAGTTGGATCAGCCCATTCATATTTCACAATATGCAGCCGATACGGAACCGTCCGTCTTGGGGATTGCTCCCGGCGACAAGCTGACCCTACGGGAAGCTATGCGCGGTATGATGGTCGTATCCGGTAACGATGTAGCCGTAGCCGTAGCAGAGACCTTGGGTGGAACCGTAGGGGCCTATGCGGACATGATGAATGCCGAAGCCGCTAAGTTGGGTGCAACGCATACACATTTTGTCAATCCTAACGGATTGACGGCACCGAAACATTATACGACAGCCGTGGATATGGCTAAAATAGCTGCTTACGGGTTAAAGCACTATCCTGAATTTAAGTATACCGTGTCATTACCGAATTATACGGTGAAGTATCTGGACGGACGGACCAAATACGTGGAAACAACGAATCGCTTTTTGACGAGCGGTTATAAAGGGGCTGACGGTGTTAAGACCGGGTATACGGATGCAGCCGGTGTTTGCCTCGTCGCCTCGGCCACGAGAAACGGACACACTCTGGTCGTGTCTCTCTTTAATGATGATAACCGCTGGACTGACGCTCCGGCTATTTTGGACTACGGCTTCAGACGCTTACAGTTGGGAAGATAGACATAAAAAAAGCAAGGCTGTTAAACAGCCTTGCTTTTTTGTATCTTTTAGTAATCCTGAACCAAAAGTTCGAAAAACGCTTGCGGATGCGAACAAACGGGACATACTTTCGGGGCTTCTTCTGCTTCCAGGATGAAACCGCAGTTACGACAAACCCATGTACGTTTTTCAGGGCGTTTAAAAGCAGCACCGCTTTCAACGTTAGCCAAGAGATCGCGATAACGTTCTTCATGGTGTTTTTCAATTTTACCTACATGATCGAAGAGAAATGCGATTTTGTCGAACCCTTCTTCACGAGCAACTTTAGCAAACTCAGGATACATTTCCGTATTTTCCCAATTTTCACCGTCAGCAGCATCTTTCAGAGCACCGTCTAAATCGGGCATACCGTCATGGAGAAGTTTGAACCAGATTTTAGCATGTTCTCTTTCGTTATGAGATGTTTCGTCAAAGTACGCGGAAATCTGTTCGTAGCCGGCTTTTTTTGCAACACTTGCATAGTAACCGTATTTTGTATGAGCTTGAGATTCGCCTGCAAAAGCTGCCTGCAGGTTCTTTTCGGTCTTGCTTCCTTTTAATTCCATAGTGAACCTCCTTAATCGATAAATGTAATCAATAACTAATATTTGTTATTGATTACATTATATCCTTTTTTATGAAGGCGTCAAGGATATAAGAAAACCGGAAGCGATATTATTTGCGCATAATTTAAAACGTCGTAATTGCATAATTACTTTCGACGACCCTTTGAACGTTTTAAGGCGTTGCGACAGATAGAAGCCAGATACTTGGTAACGATGGTGAGTCCCAGTAAAAAGATAGCTATGAAGAGGGTCGAAATTGAACCGACTTGAGGTAAAGGAACGGGTGAAAGAGACATAAAGTTGGGAAAATATGATATAAGAGCGGTTACGACGGCAGCGGCAAGGAATAAGAGTAAAAAAATACTGCCCAAGAAGGCGCAGAGACGGCCCAAAAGGGTGTATAGAAAACGTTCGAACATATTTAGCGGCGGCGCTTCCCGGTGAGTACCATGCGCCTCGGGCTCTTCTTGCTCGTAATCATCCGCATCATAGAAAGGGGGATTATAGTTGTCGCTAAATTCGGGGTGTCGCTCACTCGGGCCGTCATAATTGAAAATTTGACGACGCTTCCGACGTGCCTGTCGATGAGGTGCCGTGTCTATTTCTTCTCCCATGTAATATCGATAAATATCTCGCGGTGAACCGAGCTCTCTACTGATCTCGTCGTCGCTCATGCCAAGACGCCGGCCGCGTATAAAGCGTTCTTCGCAATCGTCCAGGATTTCACGCAGGTCTTTTTTGTTACTGTGGCGAAAGTAGTAACGTAGGAGATCCATAAATTCATTTTTTTTCACTGTATTACCTTCCTGAAGAGTTGTGATTAGCTCTTTCTTGTAATTGAGCCCCTTTATGCCAACAGAAAATTCCGATAGCGGCAATGGAAATCAAGCCAAGCGGTGCGAATATGCGGTAATCCGCAGGTAGAAAGTTCAAGGCTGCTAACGGTTCGGCGCCGGCCAAAATATACCAGGCAATACGAATCATAAAGCCGGCGCAAAACAAGAGTGATACGGTTCCCAGCGTATAGAGTAGGGTATATGCGGATTTACCGGGGGTTGCTGAAGTGGACATGAAAAAAACCTCCGAGTGAGAATGTTGTTAAGCAGTTAAAGAATTTATTTTATATTAGCATACTTTATGACGCCTAACCAGTAAGGTTGCTTGCGAAAGAAGATGTCATACGGTAAGATAAGACGAAACGGTTTCGAAAGGAATGGATTAACGTGAGCACTTATATGCAGGCGATCTTACAAGAGTACGGAGAAACTCTTGCCACGAAAGGCCTTAGAATTATTTTAATATTAGTCTGTACTTATGCGGCCTATCGATTATGTGAATTTATTGTTGCCCGTGTCGGCGGGGTTCCTATGGGGCATTTAGGCGGTAAGCGTCGACGGCGCGGGGAAACTCTGCTGTCTATTATTCAACATGTTCTTTTTGCTACTTTTTGCTTTTTCGGGCTTATGTCGCTCTTGAGGGAATTGGATATTGATACGACGTCGCTTCTGGCAGGTGTCAGTATTATCGGTTTGTCCGTAGGTGTCGGTGCGCAAAGCTTGGTTAAGGATTTTGTAGCCGGCTTTTTTATACTCGTTGAAAACCAATATGCAATCGGGGATATTATTCGAATCAAAGGCTTAACGGGAAAGGTTTTGGAACTGACCTTGCGAACCACGAAGTTGGAAGGGTCGGACCATGTGATACACATTGTTCCGAACGGCTTAATTGATACGGTGACAAACTACTCGAAAGAAACGTATTTCGGAGCCGTCCGCATTTGTGTCTCCCAAGACTACGACCCGGAAAAGGTTATGAAAATTTTAAATGATTCTTTGGCTGCCGTGTCGGGGCTCAAGGAATTGAAACCCGGAGCCGCCGTGTCGGGCCTGTCTTCTATGGACAAAGACTCTTTTTTCTATGATGTGAATCTGCCGTCGGCGTGGGTCGACTCATATACCGTGTGTGCGGCTTATCAGTACGAGGCAGCCAAGCGTCTGTATACTGCCGGTATCGTCCTACGCAGTATTCGTATAGGTGGTCCCGAACTTGTTAAAGAAAACGGTATGTCCGCGTAAGGAGTGAAAATATGACCGATTTTGTCAAATACGCAATCGGAGATATTGTGCAATTGAAGAAAGCACATCCCTGTGGTTCATTTGAATGGGAAGTAGTACGGACGGGTGTCGATTTTATTATTGTTTGTTGCGGTTGCGGTCATCGCGTCATGGTATCGCGACCTAAATTCGAAAAATCCGTAAAGAAAATTATTTCGCATAAGGAAAAATCATAAAGCAGTGCGGTATAAGAATTTGCTTATGCCGCACTCTTTACAAGGCTGATGAGAGTCGAAAAATTGACAGGTAAATAGGCTTTACCTATAATGAGTAAAGAAAAAAGAAATGGGAGTCGAAGGTTATATTTCTCCACCCGTTTCGGACAAGGGAGATGAAGGCGGCTGTATACTTCGACAGCCGCCTTTTTTAGAGGAGGCACGCATGCGATTACGTAGAAAACCGTGGATTGACGAGGCAATACGGGAGTACGACTCCTTCGTATACTTGCAACCGCAGGAGGACCTGAAAGGAAGATGGCGTGAGGTCTTTGATAATCCGACGGCGCCTTTGTGGGTTGAGCTCGGTACGGGAAAGGGAAACTTCATATCTCGCTTAGCCGATATTCACAGAGAGGTTAATTTTATAGGCATTGAAGTGCAATTGGGGGTTTTATACTATGCCGCTAAGAAATGTGCGGCTGCCGAACTTACCAATGTACGCTTGTTACGGTTTGATGCCGCTTTTTTGGAAACTCTCTTTGCACCCGGCGAAGTAGATCGCTTTTTTATCAATTTCTGTGACCCTTGGCCTAAAAAACGGCACGCCAAACGCCGCTTGACCTACAGGGGGTTTTTGGATCGCTATGCACGTTTGTTGGCTGCTGACGGAGAAATTCACTTTAAGTCCGATAATGCGGGACTTTTCGACTTTACGTTGGAAGAGTTCAACGCTCGTCACTGGCCTTTGTCAGAGGTAACCTACGATTTACACGGCAGTGACATTTTAAATGAGGCTATGACCGAGTATGAAGCGAAGTTCAGCGGCCTCGGACAACCGATTTTTCATTGTGTAGCCGCCAAGCCGGCAAAGGATGTTGATGATGAACAACAAGAAGGCTAAACAGATGTATCGGGCCATGCTGTTGCTCTTAGGAGCCTTTGCGCTCCTCTGGGTTATCGGTACGGTTAACGTTTTCAGTGCTACTTTTGCGGAGGACCGTCTTTCAGGCAGTGCTTACGGGCACTTATTGCGACAATTGGTTTTTTCCGCAGTCGGTCTGATACCTGCAGTTATGGTTTTTCGTAGTGACTATCACCGGTTGTCGAAATATTCTAAACTCATGTACTTTGTAACCCTTTTGCTTTTGTTGGCCGTACCCTTAATCGGCATAGAAGCAAACGGTGCCAGACGTTGGCTCGGCATCGGTAAGCTTACCTTTCAACCCTCGGAACTGGCAAAATTGACGGCCATCTTATGTACGTCTTCTTTGCTGACACCTATGTTGAAGGCCGGTAAGGAGGTTACATTTTTGGCACCTCTCTCGCATAATAAGAAAGCACATGTTTGGCAACGCTTTCCCTGGTGGCCGCAAAGAGCACTGCTCTTGACGCTGGTCTTGGCAGTTCCCGTTTTTAAGCAACCCGATGCGGGTACGGCTATTATTATCTTGACTTTGCCTGTTTTGATGGTTTGGATCAGCGGGGCTAAGCTTATGGAAGTAAAGTGGCCCGCTTTGCTTGTTGCCGTAGGCGCCATTTTTTTCGTTCTCTACGAGCCGTATCGAAGAGATCGCATTATCGCGTGGATCGATCCGTGGGAGTATGAGAAGACCTTGGGTTACCAGACCGTCCAGGGGTTGATTGCTATCGGGTCGGGAGGGATTTTCGGCCAAGGCTTGGCGGAGGGGATCAGTAAATTCAGTTACTTACCGGAAGCCCATACAGACTTTGCCTTTGCCGTCTTAGCCCAAGAATTGGGGTTAAGAGCCTCTCTGGGAATGATCGTGCTTTTCGGCATTATTTTAGTATACGGATGTAAGTGTGCCGTTATGTGTCAAGACCCGTTCGGAAGATTGTTGGCCTTTGGGACGACCATGTATTTCGGCGTTCAGGGATTTATCAACATCGGCATGGTTAGCGGGTTGCTTCCCGTTGTCGGAGTGCCTTTGCCGTTTATCAGCTACGGTGGGACATCCTTGATAGTTAATATGATTGCAGCGGCTATTTTATTAAATATTTGTAAGTCAAACAGGCGGGAAGCGGAACGGCAAACGCGACTTGCCGAAGAACGCGAGCTCACCTCTATGAGAGATGAAACTCGTAGTGTATTTAGACCGGGCCGTCACTAATTGTTAGGAGAGTAGTCATGAGACAACACAGAATCATTCAAGTCGACGAACGTCTGCCTTTATTGCAGACTATTCCTTTGAGTTTACAGCATTTATTTGCCATGTTCGGGTCTACGGTTTTAGTGCCGTTTTTACTGCATGTTGATCCGGCTACGGCTCTTTTTATGAACGGCATAGGTACGATTTTGTATCTTCTCATTTGCAAAGGGCGCTTGCCGGCTTACTTAGGATCGAGCTTTGCCTTTATATCCCCTGTTTTGGCCGTGTGTGCGACATCGGGGATGGATTACGGCGATGCCCAAGGCGGATTCATTGTTTTCGGGTTATCCTTTATCGTCTTGGCCGGCATTGTAAATAAAGTGGGGACACGCTGGATAGATGTCCTTTTCCCGCCGGCAGCTATGGGAGCGGTCGTTGCTATTATAGGTTTGGAACTGGCTCCTTTGGCTATGACTATGTCCGGTTATCTCGGCGAGGCGTCGGGCATGACAAATGAAACGGCCATGATTATATCCACTTTTACACTCATTGTAACCTTGTTGGCGACGGTACTGGGTCGCGGTTTTATCGGTATTATTCCTATTCTTATCGGTGTCATTTCGGGATATATCCTTTCCTGGTTTATGGGCGTTGTAGACTTTTCGGTAGTAGAAACTACACCGTGGATTTCCGTGCCGACTTTTTATGAACCGAAGTTCAATCTCAGTGCCATTATGATGATTATGCCTGCTTTGTTCGTCGTTTTTGCCGAGCACTTGGGGCATCTTTTCGTCACAAGTGATATTGTGGGGCGCAACCTTATTGAAGATCCGGGTCTTCATCGCTCTCTGTTTGCCGACGGCTTGTCCAATGTTCTTTCCGGCTTAGTCGGATCTACACCGAATACGACATATGGCGAAAATATGGGGGTCTTGGCGATTACAGGTGTGTACAGTACCTGGGTTATCGGTGGGGCGGCTTTGCTGGCGGTTATTTTCTCCTTTGTCGGTAAGATTGCCGCTTTGATTCACGGTATTCCCGTTCCCGTTATGGGCGGCGTATGCATACTCTTGTTCGGTTTTATTGCCGCATCGGGGATTCGAATGCTTGTTGAAAAACACGTGGACTATACACGTTCGAAAAATCTTATTCTTACAGCTGTTACTATGATTTGCGGCCTGTCGGGGGCTACGATTGCTGTCGGCCCCGTACAGTTAAAAGGGATGGGTTTGGCGACTGTTGTAGCCATGATTTTGAGCTTGGCCTTTTTACTGTTTGAAAGGCTTCATATTGATAACTACCATTAAGGATTCGGCAGAACGAGGGGATATGAATGGAGTCGTTGCATAATATAGTCCGCCGCGGAGAAGCTATGAATCGTGACGACTTAATCAGCTTACTTTCCCTGACGGAAGCGGAGGATTTGGAAATCTTATACAGAGCCGCTTATGAAACGAAGGTACGTCACGTAGGAAATATCGTGTATTATCGCGGCTTAATGGAGTTCTCCAATCAATGTATGAAAAACTGTCTATATTGCGGAATTCGTCGAGAAAATGGGAGCGTGAAGCGATTTCGGACGGATCTCAAAGATATAGAAAGTATGGCACAATGGGCTTATGAAAACGGTTACGGATCCGTTACGTTGCAATCGGGAGAACGACAAGACGAAGCGTTTATTCATGATGTAGAGGTCATGATTCGTACTGTGAAGGCCATCGGCGACGGCGCCTTGGGCATCACTCTCTGTGTGGGGGAGCAAGCGGAGGAAACCTATCGTCGTTGGTTCGAGGCAGGTGCTCATCGCTATTTATTGCGCATTGAGACATCAAACCGTAAGCTTTATGAGACCTTGCATCCTCATGACGGGCTGCACAGCTGGCAGAAGCGGTACGATTGTTTAAAAGCATTGGATCGCGTAGGGTATCAAGTAGGAACCGGCGTTATGATCGGCTTGCCGGGACAGACGGTGGAAGATCTGGCTGATGACATCCTCTTTTATAAAAAAGAAAATATTGACATGATCGGTATGGGGCCGTATGTCATTCATGGCGAGACTCCTTTGGGACGATATGCTGTGAACGAAGATCTTGATATAAAGTCTGAACGAAATCGGAGATTGCGGCTGGGATTGATTATGATTGCCGTAACCCGGATTCTCTTACCTGACTGCAATATTGCGGCGACAACAGCTTTACAAGCTCTGCATCCTTTGGGAAGAGAAATGGGGTTGAAGGCGGGGGCCAATGTGCTTATGCCCATTATTACCTTGCCGAAGTTTCGCAAAGACTATTTACTTTACGATAACAAGCCGTGTGTGGACGACACGCCGTTGCAGTGTCGCCAATGTATTGCCGCCCGTGTGGCCTCGGTGGGGGATCGGGTAGGTTTCGGGAAGTGGGGAGATGCTCCGCATTTTCAGAAAAAACATGAAAGAATATGAAAGAACATGAAAGAACATAAGACGGGACTGCGTCCCGTCTTTTTTTGGTGTATACTGTTATATGTATATGAGAACCGACAGGATTGGATTCGGAGGAAGAGACTGTGAACGACATAAAACTGTCTAAGTCCGAACGAACGGCCGCTTTTTATTGGGACCTGTTTCGTTCCACATTTATTATCAGTGCCGTAACTGTAGGCGGCGGATTTGTTATCATTCCCCTTTTACGAGGAAAGTATGTTGATGATTTCGGTTGGTTGACAGAAAAAGAGACGCTGGACCTTGTAGCGATCGCCCAATCTATGCCGGGGGTTGTAGCCGTTAATTCCGCAATCATTCTCGGTTATCGTATGGCCGGTCTTATGGGATCTTTAGTAGCTGCAACGGCCACGGTATTGCCGCCTTTATTGATTTTGTCGATTATTTCCGTTTTTTATGAGTTTTTTATTCAGAATTATTATATTAAATTGGTTTTGCGAGGTATGCAGTGCGGGGCGACGGCACTTATCGTTAATGTGGGTATTGATTTATTTTTAAAACAGTGTAAGCGCAAGCTAATCTTGCCTATTTTTATTGTCCTGGCCACATTTATAGCCAATGTGGTCTTTGAAATTAATATAATGTACCTTATTTTAACGGACGGTCTCATAGGCCTCTTGTTTATGCGTTCGGCTAAGTATAATTAGGGAGCGGACAGATGATATATCTCTTATTATTCTGGGAATTTTGTAAGGTCAGTGTTTTTTGTGTCGGTGGCGGATATGCGTCTATGCCGCTCATCCAGGCCGGCGTTGTGGACGGGCATCATTGGCTTACTATGAGTGAATTCGTTGATATTTTTACGATTTCGCAAATGACGCCGGGCCCTATCGGCATCAACGCGGCAACCTTTGCCGGTATGAAGACGGCCGGTATTTTCGGCGGTGTAGCGGCAACTGTCGGCTTTGTCGTCCCCTCTCTTTGTATCGGCATTACCTTGGCTAAAATTTTCTTGAAGTACGGTGATATCGGCCCTGTACGAGGTGCTCTAAACGGCTTGAGACCTGCTGTAGTGGGGCTTATTTGTGCCGCATCCATCGACTTTATTCTTCTGGCGCTATGGAACACGGAGGAATTACCCGTACACTGGAGCGATCTCAGTTGGGGGGGGCTGGTATTGCTTATTGTGACGCTGGTCGCCGTGCGGCGCCATATAGGTGTCATTACAATTCTTGTCGCTTCGGGAGTTTTGGGACTTGTATTGGGGATGGCCGGGTTACTTACCGTGTAGGGATTCTTGACTGTCGTCTTTTGAATTTGATATACTTATTCCGTTACGGAAGGGTGTCCGAGTGGTTTAAGGAGCTAGTCTTGAAAACTAGTGATACCGCAAGGTACCGTGGGTTCGAATCCCACCCCTTCCGCCAGTAGAGAAAAAAAGAGGAATCGTATGACTTGATTCCTCTTTTTTCAGATATATGAAGGAGGCCTGTGATATGTCTTTAGTATCATCAGAGACTGTCTTGGCAGCATCGACCGCCGTATTCATCATTATTTGTCTTGCTTTTTATGCAGTCGGTCGGAAAAATCGTACGGATCAATCACCCTTTGCGTTGAAGTTTGTAAAAGAGGACGACGGGGCATTACATATAGAAGTCAGCGGTTTTTCCGATAGCGAGCCGAACCGAAAAGCACGGTTTAAGCGAGAATACGGAGAAGGCCGCATCGTATCTCATGAAGGCATAGCTTATGCGGTCGATGTCTTGGAAGAGAAACGGATAGGAACGGATACGGTTATGGTCTGCCGCTTGAAAAAATTGGGATAATAAACACGGTTGCCGATCGGTGACCGTGTTTTTCTTTGTCGTCAAGATAAAAAGACATACAGATATAAGTTAAAGACAGAATTGCCATGATATTGTTTAGAAAGAAATACTATAAAAGTAAACCTCGACTTAGCCGGCTTTCGTTAAAAACAAAATGCTTGACAGATAGCCTTGTCAAGCGGCTTATCCTTGATATTTCACGGTATTTATGTTATATATTTAACTGTACGTTTATATCTTAAAACAGGTTTTAGAGAAAAGGGGCAGTGATATGTATCACATAAGCGTTCTGACAGGACATCAAGACGAAGATGATTTTGGAGAGCGGTTGAGCGATATTGCCGAAGTGGAATATTGCTCTGCTGAAGATGAAGATGAATTGATAGATCAACTGGACGGCACGGATATACTCATTTGTGACGATGAGCCTGTATCGGGCCGAGTTCTGGAAGAAACAGATGATTTAAAACTTATTGTCGTAATGGGGGAGGAAACTTCTCATATCGACTTACAGACGGCACAAGATCGTAATATCAAGGTCGTGTGTCTTCATGATTATTTTGATGAAGATGTGGCGGATCATGCATGTGCCATGATTTTAGCTTTATTACGTCAAATTCCCGAATATGCCTATGATGTACGTGATAACAACCGTTGGCAGTTCGGATCCGTGCCTTGGCCGTTACATCGTGTATCGGCAAACCTTATAGGGATTGTCGGCTTCGGGCGGATCGGACAGCTGGTAGCGGAACGTCTGCGCTCCTTCGGGTGCGGCATACAGGCATACGACCCCTTTGTGAGTGAGAAAACCATGCTCGACAACGGTGTAACGCCTGTGGATTTTGATAAATTATTAAAGACCAGTGACTTGATTACCTTGCACTTGCCGGTTGAAGAGGCAACGCAGAACATGTTTCAAGAAGAACAGTTGGAACGCATGAAAAAGGGTTCCATGTTGGTTAATTGCGGCAGTGGCGGGCTCGTTGACGAGGCGGCTCTATATCATGCCGTCGATGACGGGCATATTCGCAGTGTTGCTTTGGATACCTTGACAACGGAGCACCCGAGCACCATGTTTTTGGAAATGCTGGAGCGCCCCGAGTTTTTACTGACACCTGATGTTCGAGCACATTCGGTAGAGGCGGAGAAAGCGAAATACGATGATGCGGAACGGTACATTCGCCTCTTTCTGGATGATAAGATGGAAGATATTCCCTTTGTGAGCCTATCCTCTGAAGAAGAATAGGCGACTGACACGTTGTAAGACGGTAAAAACGGGAGGAGACTGTCATGCGTAGTTGGAAACTGATTCTTTGCTTACTGCTAGCGGTAGTCGTCTTAGTCGGGTGCGGTAAGACCCAAGAGGAGAACTCGATGGCCTCGGACGGAGCAACAAAGGCTGAAACGAAGATGGCCGTTCCGGAAAAAGGGATACCGGTCCTTATGTACCACATGATTGGTGATATAGAGGATAACGATGCGGTATTAAAAGAATCACACCTGAGAGAGCAAATGAAGTTTCTCAAGGATAACGGATTCCACCCTTTGACACTGGATCAGCTTTACGAATATGTGATGTTTAATAAGCCTGTTCCGGAAAAGCCCGTAGTCATTACTTTTGATGACGGCTATGCCGATACGTACTCTATCGTAATGCCGCTTATGAAAGAATATGGCTTTGCCTGTACCGTCTTTATTCCCACCTATGATGCCGATCAGGGAACTCGCTTATCATGGAATCAGATTAAGGAGATGCAAGCGTCGGGTATGACTATTGCCGGGCACGGATATCATCACGAACGTTTGGCACAAATGAATGAAGACGTGCTCAATAGAGAAGTGGCTATGTGCCAGAAAGAGCTGAAGGAACAATTGGGGATCACGAATGAATACTATTGCTATCCTTACGGCTCTAACGACGAAGCATCGCAGAAAGCTATGAAGAAGAACGGTATCAAGTTGGCGTTTACCATGAATCCCGGTTGGGTGAAATACGGAGATAATCCGTATGCACTTAAGCGTATTTGGATCGGAAATGCTGTAGATATAGAAAACTTTAAGCAACGGGTTACTACCGAAGCATACGAAGACCGATAAAAGTGCAAGCTTTACGGGATTGAGGTATATATGAAGATAGCAAAAGAAATCGGTAAATTTTTGTTGGTGACATTACTCTTTTTTGCAGTGTCGTCACCCTTTGTCGTCCTTTTCGGACCCTTTGACAACATTAAACGCACTGTTGTGGGGGCAATTTTGAAAAGTCGCCATCCGCAATATATTACTTGGTTGTTTTCTCAGGAAGAAATAGACCGTATCTTAGGCGGAATCAGCACGGCGCCGAAACAGGAGTTATTCAAGTTTACGGCACGTACCGATTCTTCCTTAAAACTGAAGAATATCGACTCCAGTCGCTTTAAGGGGTTCTTATTGGAAATACCCGACCCGAAACGGGTGCAGATTGCGACGGCGGAAAATCTTGATGAAAAAGGTGAAACGACGAGCAGTATTGCTAAGCGCAACGGTGCCGTAGCGGCCATTAATGCGGGCGGCTTTTATGATGCAAACGGAACCGGTACGGGGCGCAGTCCGTACGGATTTATTATTCACGACGGGAAATTTATTTTAGGACAAAATGTGGCAGATAGCGAAGTTAATGAATTTGTCGGATTGACAGACGACGGAAACCTCATAGCCGGTAACTATAGCAAGGGTGAGCTGATTTCCATGGATGTGAAAGAAGGTATCTCCTTCGGTCCGGCCTTAATCGTTAACGGTGAACGCATGATTACCAGCGGTGACGGCGGTTGGGGTGTCGGTCCGCGTACGGCTATCGGACAAAAGAAAGACGGTACTGTTTTATTCCTCGTCATTGACGGGCGTCAGCCGTCTTACTCCATCGGAGCCACGTTGCGAGATGTACAAAATATTTTGTATGAAGAAGGCGCCTATATTGCGGCTAACTTGGACGGCGGTTCGAGTTCTACCTTATATATGAACGGTAACGTCGTCAACAAGCCGGCAGACCTTCTGGGTGAACGCATGATTCCGACGGCGTTCATTGTGAAGTAGGAGGGGCGTATGAAATTAAAAAAAGTAGTACTTACCTTTGCAGCCGGTCTTGCCCTGCAAGCCGGCATATACTATTATTTGGATAACGTTCTTTTTGCGGCTACATCGGACTATCAGATTGACGGAACGAATAAGCAGGAAGCCATGGGATTCGGCGTCGAGCCGGACGGGCAGGCATACTATTCTTTTGATAAACGGTTTATGGCCACCGTCGTAGGTGATACGGTAACGATTTACCAAGCCGGTAAAAAAGGAGAGTCGCAAAAAATCAGTTTGCACGGTCGCAAACTGTCTTTCTTCGAATGGTTGCCCGATCGGGATTTGGCGATTTTCGCCACATACGGACGAGATGAGCGTACAGGAGAATACGGCGTATACTTGGCTCAGTACAATCCTCTAGCACCGGATCGTGAATTGGATACGGAAATTGAAAAAGCCCCGGAAGACAGTAAGATTGTCGATGTAGCGTATTCGGTGGCGACCAATGTCGTATACATGAAACTTCAAGTCGGTGAAAATAAGTTCCGTATTTATCGGACCGATGCCAATTATGATACGCGGAGAATTCCCGTACAAGCTGAAAATATCGGTCGCATTGCCGTCTTTTATGATAGCGATGTGTTCTTCTACGATAACTTGCGTACAGGCGTTGTCTATATGCTTGAAGGTGATACAGGAACGTGGCGAGAAATTTCACCTAACGGTCGGTTCCGTCTTGTGGGTATAGACGGGCAGGAAATTTACATTGCCGAGGTAAATAAGGACGGGAAGGTGACGGCAGCATACCGCGGTCGATTACGTCAAGGTTTTACGAAAATTGCAACCTATTCTACGCCTGAAGATTTTAATAAAATTACTTTGGACAGTATGCATGAAGCGTCTGATAAGGCCGATAACGCTAAATAAAGGAGGCGTATAGGCAGTGGCAAAGCATAAAATTCCTAAAAACCGTTCTCTTAATGAAATGTTTGCAGGCGTAAAAGAAGAGCTTACCTTTGAAACGGGAGGAGTCGAGGATGAACCTCAAGTCGGTTTGACCAATCTTCCCCAAGGGCGACAGCATAATTCATTGAGAAAAGAGTTTTTTACGAAGGAGTTGCAAGAACAGGTAGGAGCGCTTCTTCTGGATATAAAATTAGCCTACTACAAAGACGGCGTCGGCGAAGTGTCGTTGAAAGTTGTCAGAGACGGTAATAATGTCGTTATTAAGACGACACCGAAAAAGGTATAAATCAGTTAGGGGTCTTAATCATGGAAGTGTATAAAAAAATTGTCGTTCCTTATGACGGATCGACGCACTCTCAGTTAGCGTTAGAACATGCAGCCTTTTTGGCAAAATTATCGGGCGGAACCATTTCCGTTCTATATGTAGCATCATTAACATCGGCAGCTACCCGTATCAGCGGTTTTTTCGGCAATTATGATGCCGGCGCCGTAGCTGATCGAGTTCGTGAAAAAGGCGAAGAAATTTTGCATAAAGCCAAGGCAACTATTCCTGCGGAAATTGCGACGGAAGAACTTTTTGAAGTAGGCTCTCCGGGTGCCGTCATTACGGATGTTGCTGAAAGGGTAGGCGCGAATCTCATTGTCATGGGCTCACGCGGTCTGGGAACCTTTGCCGGTGTAGCTTTAGGTTCGGTCAGCACGTATGTACTGGAACATACGAAGATTCCGGTCATTGTTGTAAAATAAGTTTATTACGCTTCCGGTCGGCGGCATAATCCGTAAACCGGAAGTTTTTTTATTCAGGGGGGATTTTAGTATGAGAAGTGATATTGTAAAAAAAGGCAGTACCAGAGCTGCACATCGGGCTCTTTTCCATGCCATGGGATATACGGATGAAGATTTGCAAAAACCGTTAATCGGTGTTGTAAATGCATTTAATGAAATTATTCCCGGCCACATTCATTTGCGTCAAATTGCGGAAGCGGTAAAACTCGGAATTGCCGCAGCCGGCGGCACGCCTATTGAATTTCCGGCTATCGGTATCTGTGACGGCATTGCAATGGGTCACGGGGGTATGCGATATCCGTTGGCCAGTCGTGAACTTATTTGTGATTCCATTGAGGCCGTTACAAACGGTCATGCTTTTGACGGTTTGGTCATGATCCCGAACTGTGATAAGATAGTGCCCGGCATGTTGATGGCAGCCGGTCGTGTTAATATTCCGACCGTAGTGGTCAGTGGCGGTCCTATGTTGGCAGGTCGTTATGAAGGACAGGATATCAGTGTCAGCACAGTGTTTGAAGCGGCCGGTAAATTCGAATCCGGACAGATTACGAAAGAGGAACTTCACCATATGGAAAATTCGGCCTGTCCCGGCTGCGGTTCTTGCTCGGGTCTTTTTACTGCCAATACGATGAATTGTATGACCGAAGTATTAGGTTTGGGATTGCCCGGAAACGGTACTGTCCCTGCCGCTTATTTCGGGGCTCGGCGTATGTTGGCCAAACAGGCCGGTTCGGTTATTTTGGATATGGTTAAAAAAGATATTAAACCTCGCGATATTATGACCCGCGAAGCGTTTGAAAATGCTATTGCCGTTGATATGGCTATCGGCGGTTCGACCAATACGGTTTTACATTTACCGGCTATCGCACACGAAGCCGGTGTAGAATTGCCGCTGTCTTTGTTTGATGAAATCAGCAAAAAAGCGGCTTATATTACAAAGCTCAGTCCCGGGGGTACGTATCATATGCAGGATTTGGGGGAGGCCGGCGGCATTTCGGCGGTCATGAAGGAGTTGACAAAGTTAGACCTGATTCATACCGATGCCGTAACCGTAACGGGCACGGTAGGAGAACGCATTGCCGGTGCTAAGATTACGAGGCCGGAAGTTATTCATACCGTAGAAAATGCTTATATGAATAAGGGCGGGATTGCTATACTGACGGGAAATTTGGCTCCTGACGGATCTGTCGTTAAGGAAAGCGCCGTCGATCCGGAACTTTCCGTGTATGTAGGTACGGCTAAATGCTATGACTCGGAAGAAGCGGCTATTGAAGCTATTATCGGCGGAGAAATTAAAGAAGGTCATGTCGTTGTTATTCGTTATGAAGGCCCGAAGGGTGGACCCGGTATGCGTGAAATGCTCAATCCTACAGCGGTTATTACAGGCATGGGATTGAAGGTAGCTCTTTTGACGGACGGACGTTTCAGCGGTGCCAGTCGCGGTGCCTGCATCGGTCATATTTCGCCGGAAGCAATGGAAGGCGGCCCTATTGCACTCATTAAAGACGGCGATAAAATCAGTATTAATATTCCTGAACGAAAACTTGACTTATGCGTGCCTGATGAAGAGTTGGCGGCTCGTAAAGCGGTGTGGAAACAGCCTGAACCGAAGGTAAAGACCGGATACCTTTCTCGTTATGCACGCCTTGTAACATCGGCTAATACGGGTGCGGTTATGAAATAAGGCAGGCCGCTTTATATAATAATAAAACCTCTCACGACAAATTATTTTGTCATGGGAGGTTTTTTATTATAAAGCCCGTTATTCCTCATTATGCTTGTTTTTTTACAACATAACGTAGCCCACTTGGGGATTGTCACGGGTCTGTGTCTGGCTGAGGCGGCGACGACACATTTGCCGCTGTTTTTGTCCGGATTTCTCCTTCTCACGGCTGTTGCTGCATCGATAGCAACGGCATTAGCTGAAATCTTGGGCGGTGCTTTAGCTATTTCAATGTTGACTGGTATGCCTGTTATTCCGGCGGCACTGTTTTTTTCGACCCGTTCGGATGTTACGGAAATTGCACAGGCACAGATTATGTTGGAGCCCATGTTGGGGAAGGGAGCGGCACTATTGTTTGCCGTAGCGCTTTTTTTGCCGGAATTGCGTCTACTATGACGGCCGGCATGGCCGGCGGTACAATCTGCGCGGGAATCTTCGGGGAAGTGTATAATATTAAGGATTATCATTCGTGGCACGGTGTAGCCCTTACGTATGTTTTGGCTGTGGTCGTTATTTGCTTCATAACCGATCCTTTTAAAGGATTGGTATATTCTCAAATTGTTCTCTCCGTCCAATTACCTCTGACTGTCTTTACACAGATTTATTTGACGTCGTCACCTAAGGTTATGGGAGTCTACGCCAACACGAAGTTACAGCGGACTGGTTTGAGTCTAATTGCTCTTATTGTCACGATTTTAAATATATTCTTACTCATAGATGTGCTTTCCTGAGAAATATGCAAATCGCTTGCATTTGCAATTGCGCAACTATATAATTGTTCATATGTAAGAGGGGGAGATACACATGCTTGAATTAAAACATATTTATTTTGCATATGATATCGGATCGCCGTACGTGCTGAAGGATATTAATCTTCAAGTTCACGACGGCGATTATATTTCCGTTGTCGGTGAAAACGGATCCGGTAAAAGTACACTTATGAAAATTTTACTTGCTTTAGTGGAACCGACGAGCGGCACCGTAGAGAATTCGTTTTCGCGCATTTCGTATGTGCCGCAACGGTTTGAGGCATTAAACTCTCAGTTTCCCATTACAGTGGGTGAGGTTATGCATTATTACCGGAAAATTCTGAAGCTGAAAGATGCGAGCCTCGCTCAGAAATACTTGCATCAAGTAGGGATGGAGAAGTATACGAACCGATTAATAGGAAATTTGTCAGGGGGTCAGTGCCAAAAAGTATTTATTGCCAGGGCTCTTATGGCACAACCGGATTTGTTGATCTTAGACGAACCGTCAGTAGGTATTGACGTGCGTAGTCAAACGGAAATGTACGACTTGCTGCATCGATTGAATCAGGAAGGTATGACCATTATAACGGTAGAGCACAATTTGCGAGCCGCAGAACGAAATTCCAAATACATGTTTCATATTACTGACGGAATGGGGCATTTATGTTCTCCTTGCGATTATGTAAAGGAATATGTTTCTGCCAATACGGGGAGTGAGTCTTATGTTTGAGTATGCATTTATGCAAAATGCCGCTGTCGTCGCCGTTCTTATTTCGTTGGTGTGTCCGCTTATCGGAATATTTCTTGTGTTGCGTCGATACTCCATGATTGGCGACGCATTATCGCATGCGTCTTTAGCCGGCGTAGCCGTGGGCTTGGCCTTGCATGCCAATCCGATTATGAGTGCTTTTGTCATTACTTCCTGTTTCGGACTCCTTATTGAAGGATTGAGACGTCGCTTTAGTCGTTATTCCGAGTTGATTCTGGTCATTATATTGACTTTTTCCGTCGGAATAGCTATTACGATTATCAGCTCGGGCGCTGTACGAGCTAATGTTGAGGGTTTTTTATTCGGCAGTATTCTTACGGTTACGAATGAAGATGTCATATCCGTTGTCATCCTAAGTGTCGTAACGTTTCTGACTGTTTGGCTTCTCTTTCCGCAATTAGTCATGCTTACCTTTGATGAAGATGCGGCTAAGATTGCCGGTGTAAAAACACGACTGATTAATTATGTCTTTTCAGTGCTCGTTGCAGCAACCGTATCCGTATCTATTCGAATTGTAGGTATTTTGGTTATCAGTTCTTTAATTGCATTGCCTGTAGCAACGGCATTACAGTTGCAGCAGGGATTTAAGAAGACACTTCTTTGGGCTGTTGTTTTCAGCTTGTTCGATGTTATTGTAGGTCTGGGACTTTCTTATGAAGTCGGCACGGCACCGGGCGGTTTGACGGCCGTTATATCCGTATTGGTTTTACTTGCCGTAATGGCGTGGAGACAAGGTCGAATGATTGCAAAGAAACGAGATGAAGGAGGTCGGGGCTGATGATTGACGGTCAGGACTATAAGCGGTTGCTTCATAGCCACAGAATGAAGAGTACAAAGCCGAGAAACGCGGTGCTTTCCGTTTTGGGAGAGAAAGATTGTGCTCTTACGGCAGAAGAAATCTATCGTGCATTGGTTCAAAAGGGAGACGGGGTAAACTTCTCGACAGTATATCGGGTTCTCGAGTTGTTTGCTGAAAAGAGACTGGTGACTAAAACCTTTTTTTCCGACTCGAGAAGTTACGGCTTTTCTTTAAAAACTGCGGAGCATATGCATCACCTTATTTGTATGAAGTGCCATAAGAGGATCGATATCTCACATTGTCCTCTGGGTGATTTTGAATGTCGGGTTGCAGCCGAAACGGGGTTTGATATTCGGGGCCATAATCTTGAACTCTTCGGCTATTGTAGCGAGTGTCGGCCTCAAGGGGAGACTACGTAACCGACATGAGTGCTTATACAGAAGAACAAAAGAAAACTCTTGAAGAGTATATAAAAAATAATGTAGAGGCGGGCTTGGAGTTGTCTTGGTATTTTGCACCGGCAGGTGAAGCGGGGTGCGGTGGGAAAGAAGACGTTCTTATGCCGGCGGCCAGTTTAATAAAAATTGCCGTCATGATAGAGGCTTTTCGTCGAAAGAAAGAAGGAACCCTTGATTTCTCAGAATGCTTGACGGTAAATGATGTCGTAGAAGGCGGTTCCTTTTATATCAAGAGAAGAGACGACTCAGTGCCGATATATGAATTGATTTTTCACATGATTACGGAAAGTGACAATACATGTACGAATATGTTGATTCGTAGTTTGGGAGTTGAAGGAATTAATGAAACCGTTCGGTCTTTCGGACTTGTGAAGACAAAATTACGTCGCCACATGATGGACTTTGAAGCGGCTCGGCGCGGAGAAGAGAATACGACGACAATGAGGGAAACATCGGAACTTCTATCTTTGTTGGCACAGGGGCGGTGTGTAGGCCCCACAGAGGATCGGGCCATGATCGAAATACTAGCTGCCCAGGAAGATAATTGTTTATTGCCGGCCCAACTGCCGCATAATTTAACGGTTGCCCATAAGACGGGGCAATTAGAGGGCCTTTTTCATGATTGCGGCATTATTTACGGAAGGAAAAAGCCGCTGATTTGTGCCATAGGAGCCCGAAATGTTACGGCGGAAAGCCGTACTGTTTGGGAATTGGCGTATTTTGTACGCTATGCGTATGACGTATTGACTGCCGGAACTTGAGTCTACTTCATTATGATATAATAAAAGACAGTAAGCATTCGGAAAATCTTATAAAGAAGGAAGGCGTACGGGATGAGCGATAATGACAAGGTAACCTTGCCGACAGAGGCATCTGACGTAACGCAAGGAGACGGACCTGTATTGGAAGAACGGTATATACAGCCGTTAGCGGATATTTATAAAGTGTTAGGCGATCCGACGCGTTTGCGCATTTTACATGTGCTTTTACATAACGAAGTATGTGTATATGATATTTCGCGTAAAATCGATATGGGGCAATCAGCAGTGTCACATCAATTACGCATTTTAAGAAATGCCCGGTTGGTACAGTTCAGACGAGCCGGCAAGGAGGTATACTACTCCTTGGCTGACCGTCATGTCTACACCCTACTGGAAGTAGGGCTGGAACATGTTTCCGAATAGACGAGAAAGGAGAACTCGGTGTATATTTGGCTAATGAGGCACGGCAGAGCGCCTCTGACAGACGGGGAAGATGCTAAACGTCAATTATCTCCACGGGGATTAGCCGATGTATCTAAGACGGCCGGGACTATGGCGACATATGTTCGTACCGGTCAAACTGTTGTCTATTGCAGTCCGACGGTAAGAACAGCGGAGACGGCTGATATCGTCTGCTCTGCTTTCGGTATAGATAGAGCCGTGCCGTCCGTGTATCTGGAAAACGGCGATTTGGGAGCCCTGTATCGCTATATACTGATTAATAACAGAAACTCTACGGTAATCTTGGTGGGACATACGCCGTATTTAGAGGCGTGGTTACGACTGTGGACAGGGACATCTCTCGAGTTTTCCCGAGCGGCAGCCGCATTGATAGATTGCGACCTTGATGAGGGGGCTGTAGGGCAGGGAAAAATACTGGCCTATTTGAATCCCTCTGCATTACCTGGATAATTAAATTGAGAGGGTGAGGTTTATGATGAAACATGTTTTGTCTATTGCCGGCACGGATCCGTCCGGCGGTGCGGGGGCTGCAGCGGACAGCAAGACATTCGGAGCACACGGGTGCTATGCCATGAATGTCATTACGGCCGTTGTTTCGCAGAATACTTGCGGTGTCCGTGATTATATGGACGTAACGCCTGAATTAATTGCTTCGCAAATAGATGCCGTATTTGAAGATATTTCTGTGGATGCCGTGAAAATCGGTATGGTCAGTGTGCCTGAGACTATTCGTATTATTGCGAGCAAATTGGATCAGTACAAACCGCCGGTAACGGTTATCGATCCGGTCATGGTTGCAACCAGCGGACATCGTCTGTTGGCCCCCGAAGCGGAAGAAACATTAAAAACAGTATTGTTACCTAAAGCTTCTATAGTGACGCCCAATATTCCCGAAGCGGAAGTATTGGCCGGCATGAAAATAGAATCTTTTACCGATATGGAAGAAAGCGCAAGGCGCATTGCCGCACTTGGGCCTCAAGCCGTATTGGTTAAGGGCGGTCATCGTGTCGGTGATGCAACGGATATTTTGTATGCCCGGCAGGAGTTCACTTACTTTAAGGGTGAACATCTTGACAGCACGAGTACTCATGGAACGGGATGCTCACTGTCCAGTGCCATTGCAGCCGATTTGGCCAACGGCCTGTCTTTAATTGATGCGGTGAGAGAGGCTAAACGCTTTGTCTTTGAGGGTATTGCACATGCGCAACCGATTGGTAAGGGGCATGGTCCCATTCATCATTTTTACAGCTTATATAAAAAAGCGGGTATGGAATAAAAGGAGACGATTATGAATATTGTACGATCTGTTAAACGAATTTGCGCAGGGGCTCTTGTTGTCTGTGCTGTAGCCGGTGTTGGCTCGGCCCAGACGCCGCAAGAGGAATATATATCGGCCCTGACCAATATGGCAGCCCATCCTGAGGGCATGTATACACTGCACCTGGATACGACCATTCCGTTTCTGATGAATGCCAGGGCAAATCAGACTCTTAGTATACAGACCCGTCCTTTTGCCGTAAAAGGACATACGGATGTACAATCGCAAGGTGTGCAACCGGTAGCGATGCGTGCGGATGTATATGCCCGACAGGAAGGCGATGCTGTAGATGTCTATCATCGTGAAAATGAGGGCGAATGGATACGGGATTCGGTAAAATTAAATGATTCCGTACCCATAGAAAATAAGATGACAGCAACCCCGAAAATCGACACGACTTATTTCCAAGGTGTGAGAAAGACCGGTGCCGACACGTATGTCCTGACGGTCGATCCCTCAAAACTGAATATAGATGCTATTTTGGTGCGATTGAACTCCGTGCCGACGGCTAAAGCGTATAATTCGCAAGAATTAAAAACGATTACAGGAGTATTACAGGCTTTAAAAGAAAGCGGACCCATCGATATTACGACATACATTGATAAGAGCTCGAATAAAATCAGACATGCCGAAGTGCCCTTGACGGGGCAGTTGCGTAGCTTGATGAAATACGGGGTTATGTCTGTCGATGCGCTGACCCCGGCAGAACGCCTCATTGCGGATCAGGTGACGGATTACAGCTCCGTAATCTTGACCGTAGATTATGCACCCTTGCCGGATAATGTAGATTTACAGGTTCCCGACTATGTAAAGAAAAGTGCCGCTGACCGCTTTAAGGATGCAATAAAGATGGGGCAGTGCGAACCTTCTACAAGATAAAGGTATATAATAGGTTGCCGAAGGGAAAAGTGATGAAAAGACGGATTCGGATTTATGCCGAATCTGTCTTTTTTATGGCAAAAGATTTAAATATATTGACAGAAAGAGGAAAAAAGCGGAAAATATTAAGAAATGTAAACGGACGTGACTTGATAAAGCCTACCAAAGGCATTCAAATAAAGAACGTTTAGTTTAAAACTGAATAGGAGGTAAGAATTTTGGCTAAGAAGGAAAAGCTTATGGTTATCCCCTTGGGTGGTCTCGGGGAAATCGGTAAGAACATGACGGCCATTTGTTATGGTGATGACATCATTGTTCTGGACGCCGGGTTAGCCTTTCCTGACGATGATATGTTCGGCATCGACTTGGTTATTCCCGATATGAGTTATCTTATTGAGAATAAAGACAAGGTACGTGCCGTCGTCATTACACACGGTCACGAAGATCATATAGGCGGGTTGGCATACTTGCTGAATGAAGTGAATGTACCTGTGTACGCAACCAAGTTGGTTTGCGGTCTTGTAGAAGGAAAACTGAAAGAAAATCATATAGGAAATTATACGTTAAATGAAGTGCGCCACGGTGACGAGGTGCAGATCGGCTGTATGAAGGTCGGCTTTATTCATACCAATCATTCCATTCCTGATGCGAGTGCCCTGTATTTCAAGACACCTGTAGGAACGATCGTACATACAGGTGACTTTAAAATCGACTTGACACCTGTTGACGGATTATTGATGGATATGCACAAGTTCGCCGAATTGGGTCGTCGAGGAGTATTACTTCTCATGTCGGACAGTACGAATGCATTGCGACCGGGCTATACGGAGTCGGAAAGAACGGTAGGAGAAGCCTTCCGCAAAGAGTTTAAGGATGCTGAAGGCCGAATTATATTGGCAACCTTTGCATCCAATATTTCCCGCATTCAGCAAGCTATCAATACGGCTGTTTTGTATAAGCGCAAGGTCCTTGTCTTGGGGCGTAGTATGGTAAATAATGTGGCGATCTCTCAGGAATTGGGATACTTGGACGTGCCGGAAGGTGTTCTCATAGAAGCCGATGAACTGAATCGGTATACGGCTGATCAGGTACTTATTTTGACAACGGGAAGCCAAGGGGAACCGATGGCCGGCTTGTCCAGAATGGCATCGAATAATCATCGCAGTGTCAGTATTATGCCCGGCGATACGGTTATTATTTCGGCAACGCCTATTCCCGGGAATGAAACGGGTGTAGGTCGAACGATTGATAACCTGATGCGCTTAGGAGCGAGGGTTGTTTTCGGCAGTAATAAACGTATCCACGTATCCGGACACGGCAGCCAGGAAGAACTTAAAATTATGCTCGGTCTTATTAAGCCGAAGTATTTTCTGCCGGTTCACGGTGAGTACAGAATGCTTAAAAAACACGGCGAATTGGCAGTGGAAATGGGTGTCGAGAAGGACCATATTCTGCTCGGAGACAACGGGCAGATATTCGAGTTTACCAGTCGTTCCGGACAAAAGGGCGGTCGCGTTAACGCGGGCCGTGTCTTTGTTGACGGGTTAGGTGTCGGAGATGTGGGCAATATTGTCATTCGCGATCGCCAGCAGTTGGCTATGGAGGGTATGGTTATTGTCGTAATGACGTTAGCTAAAGGTTCCAGTCATGCCTTGGCCGGTCCCGATATCGTTTCGCGAGGATTCGTCTATGTGCGAGACTCGGAAGAATTAATGAATGAGGCTCACGATAAGGTGGCAGCCGTTTTGGAACGGTGTGAAGATGAAAATATTCGTGAGTGGTCTGTCATTAAGTCGCAAGTACGGGACACGTTAAGTCGGTATTTGTTTGAAAAAACTAGACGCCGTCCCATGATTTTACCGATTATTATGGAAGTTTAAATAAGATGATATAATAACAGCGGAGGTCGTATTTTGCCTCCGCTGTTGAATTATTATAAAAGCAAAGGAGGGACACCTATGGAGAAGTTACGCAATCTTTCCGTTCTTGCCAAACTTATAATTCTGTTGGTGCTTCTGGCAGATTTATCGCTTGTGGTTCCCGCCACATTCCCCGTTGCCTGCATGCTTTTCCCGTTGCCCCTTGGTATCGCATATAATGCATATGGACTGAGAAGGTGTTTAGCGGTCATTGCTGTTATGACGGTATTGGCCGGTATTTTGTCGACGCCCGGGGTAGCTTTGATGCTCTTGGCCTTCTGTGCCCCCTTCGGCATGTTAACGGGACTCTTTTTTAAAAACGCATGGTCATTAAAACGTCTGATTATCATTAGCGGCGTTTTCAGTTCCGTCTTGTTTTCGGCCTTTTTTACGGGTCTCTACGTAGCCTTTGATATTAATATTTTTGTGGTTGCCGGACAGGCTATGACGACGATTTTTGAACAGGCCTTACATAATGCGGCTGCGGCCGGGGTATCACAAGTAGATTTAATAAATGCACGGGCGAACGGCAAGGTTTTAACGGAAATTATGCCGTATATGATTCCTTCGGCCTTAATCACGCTATCTCTGATCTTTGTATATGTACAAGCTCAATTGAGTCGACTGATTATGGCTAAGGGCGGTTTGGATACAAGCCCGGTCCTGCCGCTGCGTTATTGGGAAATCGGTAGGCCTGTGTTATACTTATATGTGTTGGCTCAGGTTATGCAGTACTGGGGGACGACACGACATATATTCTGGCTGAATGCAGGCGGGATCAACTTGGATAACTTTACTTTTTTCCTTTTGTCCGTCAACGGTTTGGCTGTCATTTTTTTCTTTTTGGAACGACGTTTTCATGTTACTGTATGGACACGGACCTTGGTTATTCTTGTTTATATTTTCATTCCCGTTCCCGTGCAGTACTTGACGTTTTTACTCGGTTTGGCGGATGCCCTGTTTCATTTCCGTCGTAAATATCGCATTAACTGATTGTAGGAGATCCTATGCTTAAGAAATTGTTTTCCGGTAAAGCCGAATTTGTTTATTTAACGGTGATACTGATTCTGTTGGCGTTGATTGCCGTATATAACTGGGTTATTGCCGCTTTGGCATGTATTTTGATTGCCGGCGTTTCTGTTTTGACACATAAAAGTGATACAGAACGGAACCGCGAAATTACGCGATATTTTGACGCTATTTCGCAAAGTGTCGATCAGGCGACGACGTATGCCGTTCAAAATTTGCCCATAGGCATTGCGATTGTCGACAAAGATTCAGCTTTGTGTTGGGCAAACAGTGTCCTTCTCGATTGGGTCGGGGCTTCCGTTCAGGAAAATGAACGGATTGACAAGGCTATGGAAAATCTGAATGTTGATCGGATTTGGGGGAAGACCGGATATTTTTATGAAACTATCAATGACCGCCAATATCGGGTTGTATATAAGGGTTTGTCTGATGAAATCAGCGATGGAAACGGGTATCTGATTTTGTATTTTGATGATGTGACGGAAACGGAACATCAGAAGACTCTCTTCATGAAGTCCATTCCCGTATTTGCCAGCATTGAAATCGACAATATGGAAGAAGTTGCAAAGGGAATGTCGGCAGTACAACAGGCAACGTTGTGGACTAACGTCAACAACTGTATTGTCAGTGAGTTGACGGAGCTGGGGTGTTATATACATTCGTATACTAACGGTAAATACTTTGCCTGCCTCAGTCGGTCAGCCTTAAATGTATTGACGGAAACCAATTTCTCTTTTCTTGATAAAATTCGTCGGATTCATACGGCAAATCGTATTCCCGTTACGCTCAGCATGGGGGTTGCGGCTATTCAAGAAGAGTTGCTGAATGAAGGCGATACGAATTTTGATGTTTTGGCTGAAAAGGCCAAAGCCGGACTTGATTTGGCACTCGGCCGAGGCGGCGATCAGGTCGTCGTTTATGAAAAAGACGGGACACCTCATTTTTACGGCGGTAAGAGTCAGTCCGTAGAAAAAGCGACGCGCGTTCGTGCACGTGTTGTGGCACAGGCTATGAGAGAATTGGTATACGGCTGTGATTCCGTATTTATTACAGGACATGTGCGGGAAGATTATGATTGCCTAGGTGCGGCTATCGGCGTAGCTCATATGGCACGCTTATCGGGTCGACCTGTATACATTATTCTCAGTGAACAATTGGATGCGGTGCACCCGCTTTTGGATCAACTGAAGGCAGACGAGCTGTATTCACTATTTATCACAGCGGATGAAGCGGCGCGTTTGTGTACGGATAAGTCTCTTCTTTTCATTGTTGATACACATCGCGGAGATATGGCGGCAGGCAGTAAATTACTTGATATTACGCCGAATCGGGTCGTCATTGATCACCATCGTCGGTGTGCAGACTTTATTAAACATCCGTTATTGACGTATATGGAAACATCCAGCTCATCGACGAGTGAACTTGTCACGGAATTGATTCAGTATTATCAAGACGAAGTGGAGCTGACCAGTTTGGAGGCAACGGCTCTGTATGCGGGAATTGTTGTGGATACGAAAAATTTTGCCGTCCAGACCGGGGTTCGAACCTTTGATGCAGCCGCATACTTACGTCGATGCGGGGCAGACCCCGAAATTGTGCGCAGTATTTTCAGCTCCGATTTTGCTACTGTACGGCTCAAATCAAGCCTCTTGGCAAAGGCAACCATTGAAGACGGCGTGGCTATGCTTGATTGCGGTGATTTAAAAGAAAATGCGACTATGTTGGCGGCTCAATTAGCTGATATGTTGATCAATCTTAATAATGTAAGAGCCAGCTTTACTTTTTACGAACTGGCCGAAAAAACTGTCGGTATTTCCGCCCGTTCAAAGGGCGAAGTTAACGTTCAACGTGTTATGGAAGTCTTGGGAGGCGGCGGTCACAGCAATGTAGCCGGTGCTCAGTTGAAGGGTCTTACGATTGAAGAGGCACAAGAAGTCGTTCGGAAGGCGCTGGAAGAAATTCCGGAAGAAAAGGAGTCTGAATAATATGAAGGTTATTTTATTGCAAGATGTAAAAAAGCTCGGTAAAAAAGGTGAAATCGTCGAAGTTTCAGACGGATACGGCCGGAATTATTTACTGGCTCGCAAATTGGCTGTTCCCGGTACATCGGAAAATCTGAATGATGCAAAACAGAAAAAGGCGGCGGCCGACCATAAGGCACAAGTAGCATCGGATGAAGCGCTGGTTTTGGCCAGTGAGTTGAAGAAAGTGGAACTGACGATTCCCGTGCGTATCGGTGAAGGAGGTAAAGTTTTCGGCGCCGTAACGGGGAAGGATATCAGTGATGCGGCGAAAAAACAATATGACCTTGATCTGGATAAGCGAAAAGTAGAAATCAAGGAACCCATTAAAGCTCTGGGGACGTTTGAAGTGACAATCCGGGTACATCCGACCATTACTTCGGTCATTAAGGTACATATTGTCGAAGGATAATTATATGAAAGAATTATTGGATAAACTGTTGCAGCGCCACAAATATTTGGAACCGACGGCGGAAGACGAACTTCGACGTCAGGTAAATGTACTGTATGGTGCTTTTACGGGACTTATGGGGCCGGAAAAAATGGTGCTTCGTGCCGGGAAATATTCGGCATTGGCCTATATCCACTCTGAAGATCCGCGCGAACGGCTGACAGGGTTGCAACGTCTTGTGTATGAGGATTCGTCTTATGATAAGGTACCCACAGATGATGAGGTCGTAGACGTTTTGAACGATTTGGAAAATGTATTGGCTGAAATGCTGGCTCGTCAGGCTGTAGAAGAGCGTCTTGAAAAGAAGATTTCCAGACGGATGGATGAAAAGCAGCAGGAATATGTTCAGGAAATTAAGATGCAGCTTATACAAGAAGAGTTGCATGATGTGGAGACCCCGCAGACGAAGGAAAAGCTGGAACGGCTGGAATCTTTGGATAAGGTAAAACTGGCCGCATCGGTCATGGAAAAGGTACGTCCTCAGAAAATGGAGCGTATTGTCGGCCAGGAACGAGCTGTCGAAGCCATGCGCAGTAAGGTGGCTTCCGTGTATCCTCAACATATTCTCTTATACGGGCCGCCCGGAGTCGGTAAGACCACGGCTGCCCGCATTATTTTGGAAGAGGCGAAGAAACTTCCGTATACTCCGTTTTCGGTTGACGCACCCTTCGTTGAAACGGACGGAACAACTTTGAGATGGGATGCCCGCGATATGACGAATCCCCTTATCGGCTCCGTTCATGATCCTATTTACCAGGGGGCACGTCGAGATTTGGCTGATACGGGCATACCTGAACCCAAACCGGGGTTGGTAACGGATGCCCACGGCGGTATTTTATTTATCGATGAAATAGGTGAAATGGATCCGCTCTTATTGAATAAGTTGTTGAAGGTATTGGAAGATAAGCGCGTAAAGTTCGATTCGGCTTACTATGATGCATCGGACCCGGCAGTACCGGCTTATATTCGCAAACTTTTTGCAGAGGGAGCTCCGGCAGACTTTATTTTAATCGGAGCGACGACTCGTAGTCCTCAGGAAATCAATCCTGCCATTCGCTCTCGCTGTGCGGAAGTGTACTTTGAGCCCTTGAACGGAACGGATATTCAGGCTATTGTTTGCAACGCGGCTCATGATTTATCAGTATCTTTGGAAGACGGCGTGGCTGAATATATTTCTGAATTTACAGTCGAAGGGCGTAAGGCGATTAATCTTTTGGCCGATATGTACGGGTATGCCGTTTATAAGCAGGGATCGGGAGAAAATACGGTTATTACCCTTGAAGACGCCAAGCATGTGGTAAGAATCGGACACTTTGTCCCGTATGCAGCGGAAAAAGCGTCATCCCTTCCGGTAGCGGGAAAGGTCTTCGGGCTCGGTGTTTCCGGGTATTTAGGTTCGGTCATAGAAATCGAGGCGGTGGCATTTCCGGCCCGTGAAGCGGGAAAAGGGTATTTTCGTTTTAACGATACGGCCGGCTCTATGGCAAAGGACTCGCTATTTAATGCGGCGGCTGTCGTTAGGGCCGTAACGGGGAAGGAAATCTCCGACTTCGACATAAATGTCAACTTTGTCGGCGGCGGCCAAATTGACGGCCCGTCGGCGGGGACGGCCGTTACGGTTGCTCTCATTTCCGCACTTACAGGGAAAAAGGTTCGTCAAGATGCGGCTGTTACGGGTGAAATATCCGTGAGCGGACAGGTTCGTGCTGTAGGCGGTATTTTCGAGAAAGCTTACGGGGCATCTCGAGCCGGAATGAAAGACATGATTATTCCTGCCGAAAACAAGGATGAAATTACGAAACATCACTTAAATCTAAATATTCATGCCGTTACGACAATTCAGGAGGTCATGAGTCTCCTCTTTGTCGAATAGGAGAGTTATATGGAACAGCGCATACCTCCGCAAAATGTGGAAGCGGAACAGGCCGTTTTAGGAGCCATGTTGATTGACCGCAGTGCCGTCATTGCGGCAACGGAAAAATTGGATGCTGAAGATTTTTATAGGGATACACATAGGCTTATTTTTGAAGCCATGGTAAACCTTAATCGTGCCAATAAAGAAGTTGACGTTATTACTCTCGATGAAGAGTTGCGACGCATGAAAAAGCTTGAAGAAGCAGGCGGTATACAGTATATTTTATCTTTACCGAATCTGGTGGCTACAGCGGCCAATATTGAATATCATGTCGGTATTGTGGCTGAAAAGGCATTGGGCAGAAAGCTTATTCGAACCTGTACGGACGTGGCAGCCGATGCTTATAACGGCGAAAAATCGACAGAAGATATTTTGGATATGGCGGAACAACAGATCTTACGTCTGGGTGACAGCCGTAAACACGGCAATTTCGCTTCTGTGGGAGACGTCGTAGGTACAGCCTTGGACCATATTACGAAAATGTATGAAAACAAGGAAGGGCTTACGGGTCTACCGACAGGATTTAAAGATGTAGATATGCTGACTTCAGGTTTGCAACCGTCGGACCTTGTGTTGGTGGCAGCTCGCCCCAGTATGGGGAAAACGGCGTTCACCCTGAATATTGCACAAAATGTAGGTGTTCGTCAAAAGAAGACCGTTGCTTTTTTTTCGTTGGAAATGTCTCAAGAACAGCTGGTTCATAGACTTTTGTGTCAAATTTCCCATGTAGACTCACAAAAGCTGAGGACCGGGCAGTTGAATACGGATGAAGAGTGGACGAAACTGACAGAAGCTTGCAGTAAATTATATGATGCACCTATTTATATAGACGATACGCCGGGGATATCCGTCGGCGAAATGAGATCCAAAGCCAGACGCCTTAAGGCGGAACATGGCTTGGACCTGATTATTGTTGACTACTTACAACTTATGCAAGGGAAAAATGCCGAAAGTCGGCAACAGGAAATTTCCGACATATCCCGAAACCTGAAAGCATTGGCAAGAGAGCTGAAGGTGCCGCTTATTGCTTTGTCACAGCTCAGCCGTAGTGTTGAAAGCAGACAGGATAAGCGACCTATGCTCAGTGATTTGCGAGAATCGGGTGCTTTGGAACAGGATGCGGATATCGTTTCTTTCCTGTACAGGGAAGATTACTATAATAAAGAGACGGAAGACCAACATATTACGGAAGTTATTGTGGCTAAGCATCGAAACGGCCCTACCGGTACAGTCAGATTGTACTTTAAAGGTGAGTATACATTATTTATGAACTTGGATACTCGACATAGCGAAGTGCCGCAATAAAAACACGCCCGAATTATTTTTTTGATTCGGGCGTGTTTTCTTGTTCTATATAAGTAAAGTTTCGAATGAGTATGGCTTTTCCGCGCCAAGAAAAGCCTCGCTTTCCATAGGTTTCTTTGAATTGGCGGTTTGTGAGATTTTTGAAGGCGCGGGCATCTACATAAGATAAGAGATCCGTACGAAAGTCAGCAAGGGGGGTTACGGGAATATTCTTGTTGTGAGGACAGACTCGCTGACACTCGTCGCAACCGAAAATATACGGTGTTTTAGCGATAATTTTTTGTTCTTGGACTGTAAGGTCGCCTTTTTTTTGAGTTAAGTAAGATTTGCATGTGGCAAAATTATAAGCTGATCCTGAAAAACATTTGCCCGGGCAGATTTTTTCGCAATTGCCGCAGTGGAGACACTCTTTTTTTGTCGGCTCATCAACCTCTAAAACGGCCGTTGTTAAAACGGCGCCGATAAAGCAGTAAGAACCGTAGGTCTCATGTATCAGACAACCGTTGTCGCCGATAAAACCGAGGCCGGCAGTGACGGCCAAATGACGGTCGGACAACGGTGATGTATCTACTACCGAATAATAAGACGAGCCGGGAAAGGCCTTTTCCGTAAACTGTCCTATACGGTTTAAGTAAGAGTGTATAATTGTATGATAATCATAGCTGTGAGTGTACAAGGATAAATTACTGTTATTCGGATAGCCGCAAAAATACGGGAAGAGGACAACAATGATAGACCGACATAGAGGCAGTAACCGGCAAGGGTCATAGCGATCGATACCGCGTCCGGAGGCTAAAGGACAAATGTCTCCTTGTGCGGGCGGTATCGGTAATGAAGCACTTGCAATGCCTACGGCAGTGAGTCCTAAAGTCCTGCAAAAGGTTTTTACATCCTGAGCGGTCATAGGGAATCATCTCCCGCTTCCGTCGCAATGTAAGACGAGGCGGACGTGTAGCAAATACGCAGATGCTCTTCCATCATGCGTACGGCTTCTTGCGTATTGCCGTCACTTAAGGCATCTAAAATTGCCGCATGTTCATCGGCAGCCTCTTGCACCCGGTTAGCGTGGCTGTATAGAGAATTAATACCCGTACGACGAATTTTATCTCGAATTTCTTCTACGAGGACACGAAGTAATGTGTTTCCCGTAGAGGCAATAATGATATTATGGAATTCCGTGTCACTGAAAATAAACTCCTTATATGCCGGATCTTTGTGATGGATTAACTTTTTCTGCTGTTCTACGAGAAGCCGTAATAGTTCCAGCTGATCCTTGGTAATTGACGTACTGGCTAATTGGACGGCTAAGACTTCCAGCGCCGTGCGAATTTGAAAGATGTGGGTCAAGTTCTTTTCGTCAAGACGACGGACGACAATTCCTTTGCGAGGGATATAACGAAGCCAGCCCTCTTTTTGAAGCTGCCTCATAGCTTCGCGAACAGGTGTGCGACTGACACATAACTCTTCAGCCAAAGCCCTTTCCGTTAATACTTGGCCATCTTTGTAAGTTTGGTCGAGAAGCCGATTTTTAACAGTTTTATATACTTGTTCTTTTAACGCAGGTGCGGCATTCTTCTTCATCCTAGCTCCTATAGAAAGTAATCATGGTTCAGCGGTGGTTGTTCTTCGTTTGCAGTATTTGCATAACAAGGCCAATCCCGTTATGTTAAGGTGAGTATAGTAAATATAAAGCAAATCGTATCTTTGTATATATACTTATCATATACTATCGGCGAGAATCTTGCCAAGTATGAGCATCAGGTATAAAGGTTGCCTTAGTTGAGGGGCATCAGTGTGTAGTGTACAATAAGGGCCATAAGGAGGGGTGAAGATGAAGGCAAAAGAATTACAACAGCGCTTTGCTTGCGGCAAAGTTGAAAAAATGTATGAAAATAGCCGAAAAATATCTTTTCTCTTACGGGCTGTGTTTGCCCTGGCGGGTATGTATTGTTTTCACTCCTTTATGGTAGAAACTCAAGCCGCTTTTCGCATTTATCCGTTCCTCGGGCTGGTGTTTTGTCTTGTGCGGATGTATCGGCAAGGCGATACGGTATGTTATGTAACGGAGAAAGGACTGGTTGTACGCAGCCATTATCGAACTTTTTATGAGTTTATGAGCGAGATTCTTTTTGGGGCTGAGCATCTCGTGTTTATACCGTATAAAGCTATTTTCGATATACCGTCTAATTGGGTAACTTTTGAATTAGGCAGTGCCGAGATAGGCGGTCTTGTTGTGCAGCCTGTGCGGCTCAGGTATTTGTCAGCAAAGAATAAAAAAGAGATACTGGCGAGGATTCGTGCGGCTCAAGAAGAGCCTGAAGACACCTGAAATGCGGGAAAATAAAAAAAACGAAAAATTTTCGAAAAAATACTTTACTAATTTAACGTACTAAAGTATAATAAAGACATCGAAAGACGGCGGGTATCCGGAAACGCGGTCTGAGGAGACAATAAACGGTAATTAGGGAGGAATAACAATGAATATGAAAAAATGGATATTGGCCGCGACAATTATGACAATGACAGCTATGCTTGCAACCGGGTGCGGTTCCGACTCGGCAAAGTCGGAACAAAAGTTACCTGATAAGGTTATTATCGGCTTGGATGATAATTTCCCGCCCATGGGATTCAGGGATGAAAGCGGTAATCTCGTCGGGTCCGATATTGATTTGGCTAAAGAAGCCGCAAAACGTCTCGGTATTGAAGTAGAATTTAAACCTATCGATTGGGACAGTAAGGAAGCTGCCTTGAAGAGCAAGCAAGTAGATATGCTCTGGAACGGTTTGAGTATTACGGAAGATAGAAAAAAGGAAATCGCTTTTTCCGATGCGTATATGAAAAACGGTCAGATTATCGTGGTTCGTAGTGACTCACCCGTTACGGACCGTGCCGGTTTAGCCGGAAAGACCTTGGCAACACAAGACGGCAGCAGCTCGATTGATTGCCTTAATAAAGCGGCCGATTTTAAAGCGTCCTTAGGGAATGTTAAACTGTACGGAGATAATGTAGCGGCTTTGATGGATCTTGAATTGGGACGTGTCGATGCGGTATTGGTTGACAGCTCCGTAGGCAGATACTACATGCAGAAGAAACAGGGCGTATTCAAGGTCATCGATAAAAACATGGGTGAAGAAGAATTCGGCGTCGGTATGCGTCAAGAAGATACTCTGCTCAGAGATAAACTTAACAGCGTTCTCAAACAAATGAGTGAAGACGGCACGACGGCTAAAATTTCACAAAAGTGGTTCGGTGAAGATATTTCGATGAAGTTATAAAAACGGCAAGTATAATGAGGAATCGCACGATTCCTCATTTACTTTGTTTCAGAGGGAGTTCTTATGGATTATTTATCAACAATCGTTCCGGCTATTGCCGACGGGCTTCAAGTTACATTAAAAATATTTGTCATCACCATTGTTCTCAGCCTGCCCTTGGGGATTATTATGGCCATGGCGCGGCTAAGTCCTTTAGCCGTTTTGCGTAAGCTTTTGGAAGGTTATATTTACTTAATGCGCGGTACACCGCTCATGTTACAGATCTTATTTATTTATTACGGCCTTCCGTTCCTGATTCCCGGGTTACGCTTGGCCGATTATCCTGCGGCTATTATCGCCTTTGTTTTAAACTATGCCGCATATTTTGCCGAAATCTTTCGAGGCGGCATTCAGTCCATTGATCGAGGTCAATATGAAGGAGCTAAAGTTCTGGGCATGACATATGCGCAAACCATGCGTCGCATTGTATTACCGCAAGTGTTAAAGCGCGTCCTGCCGCCGGTAGCCAATGAAACCATCAACTTGCTGAAGGATACGTCCTTAGTTTACATCTTGGCTATGAATGACGTATTGCGCATTACCCGCTCTATTGTACAGCGAGACTTCGATACGACGGCCTTTATTGTAGCGGCTGTATTCTATCTGGTATTTACCTTTATTTTGACCCGTTTCTTTATGTATCTTGAAAAACGCTTCAATGTATATGAAGGATAGGAGGCGATAATATGAGTTTTATTGAGATGAATCATATAGGTAAAAGCTTCGGTAACCTGGAAGTTTTGAAAGATGTATCCTTGCACATGGAGTCAGGTGAAGTGGTTTCTATTATCGGTCCGTCGGGAAGCGGTAAGAGTACTTTTTTGCGATGCTTGTGCGAATTGGAAAAAATAGATAAAGGTGATATTTGCGTGGGTGGAGAAGTGATGGCTGAACAACCTGAGGGGGCAAGTAAGACTGTGTACTCATCTCCTGATAAGGTACGTCAAATTTGCCGTCGCATGGGTATGGTTTTTCAGTCATTTAACCTTTTTCCGCACATGACGGTTCTTGATAACATTCTGGAAGCGCCACGAGTTGTAAAAGGTATGAAGGATGCGGATATTTTACCGCTGGCGGAAGAACTTTTACGAAAGGTCGGCTTATGGGATAAGCGGGATGTTTACCCTTCCAGCTTATCGGGCGGTCAGAAACAGCGGGTGGCTATTGCCAGAGCCTTGGCAATGAAACCGGACATTATGTTGTTTGATGAACCGACATCGGCCTTGGATCCGGAACTGACCGGTGAGGTGTTGCGAACGATAAAGCAATTAGCCGATGAAGACATGACTATGGTTATTGTAACGCATGAAATGGCCTTTGCCAGAGAAGTGGCAGATCGCATTATTTTCATGGCCGACGGAGTTATTCAGGAAGAAGGTCGTCCTGAAGATGTATTTGAACATCCTCAAAATGAACGAACGAAGAATTTTCTCAGCTCAATGTTGCAGTTTTAATAAAAACGGCGAATCCGAAGGGATTCGCCGTTTTTGAGTATTGTATGTGTGGACTAAAGGATTTTTAGGGCCGATTTTCGGCGATGAGATCCGCCAGGCAGGGTTCAACCTGGACGCCTTCCCGCGGATCCGCTCCGGAGGCGGCTGTGAACTCAATGGCCTTTGTAAGAAAGCGTGTGGCAGCTGCCGTTGCAGCATGCAGATCATCTTTTTTCAATAACAGCCCCGTAAGTGCGGACGTGAAGATATCGCCGGTACCGCAAGTGCTGAAATCTACCTTATAAGTGACTGCCTCATCGAAGGTGGCTGTGGTAGCATCGTAGCTGATATTTTTAATGCCGTCTCGTGACGGTACGCTGGTGATAACGATTCGCTGCGGACCGTCAGCTGATAGCGTTTTACACATTTCAAGGACTGATTTGGTTGTAGGTGTAGCGGAGAAATCAACTTCCGTATCAGAGAGAAGTGCGGCTTCCGTATAGTTGGGAGTGATTAAGTCGGCTACGGTAATCAGCGATTTCATAGCCTTTATCATGGACTCGTCAAAGACCGGGTACAATTTGCCGTTGTCGGCCATAGCCGGGTCAATAATGGACAAACCGCCCTTACCGAATTGTAACACGGCCTCTTTAACCGTTTCTGCCTGATCCGGTCCGGCCAGAAAACCGCTGTAGACTGCGTCATATGTAAGATTTAATTTCGACCAGGCTGCCATCATATCCGGCATGGTCGCGGATAAATCGGTGCTTTTAAAGGTACCGTATGTAAGATTATTGCTGAACAAGGCTGTCGGAAAGGGACAAACCTGACTTCCCAAGGCTGATATAACGGGGATTGCCGCCGTTAGAGAACAACGGCCGAAGGAACATAAATCATGAATTGCCAAGACTCTTTTTGTAGACATGAAACTGCCTCCTTTATTATCTGTCTATGTATATTATGAAGAATATGCGGGATATGTAAATAGACAGTTTTACGTAAAGTCCGCTTCCATCTGGCGTGCTCGACCTATCTATGGATAAAGACATATGATACAATATGTAATTAAAACTAACGATTGTCTCGGGGGAGGTAATTATGGGGCAAGACAGAGATGCTGCCATGGGGCTCAGCGTGAAGGCCATGATTTTTTTCGAAGCAAAACTTTTATTGTTGCGGAAAAATGACGGGAAGACCGTATCCCATTGGGAATTTCCCGGCGGCGGATTACGTCGCGGTGAAAATTTCCTGGACGGCCTGTATAGAGAGGTAAAAGAAGAAACGGGGCTGTCCGTTCATGTTGACGGACTTGCCGGAACCTGGCAGTATCGCAAGCGAAACGGTCAGTTTTTAAACGGTGTGATTTATACGGCTACGGCGACACGGCAAGAGGTTATGATTTCATCAGAACACACGGACTATGCGTGGGTCCGGCCCGATGAATTGAATCAATACCCCATCCATGCATCTTTGCATACCGCTTTGCGACAAATGGAAAAGATACCCGCGTTTTCGTCAGAGCTTCTTAAAGAATTTTTGACAGCTCCCCGGGAGGCGGCCCGTGAATAGAAAAAAACAGGGGCGAGCTCCCTTTACAGAGGCATTGGAAGCTTATTGCAGAGAAAGTTTTTATCCCTACCATACGCCCGGACATAAAGGCGGGAAAGGAAGTTCTGCAGAGGAACAAAAGCTCTTTGGGGCAGCCTTGCGGCGGGATTTGGGGCTTATGTATGCCTTGGATGACCTATTTGATCCGGTTGGGCCCTTAGGCGAAGCCATGGATTTGGCTGCTGAATTATACGGGGCAGGTCGGACTTTTTTTTCCGTTAACGGAACGACAGCTTGTATTGAGGCCATGATTTTAGCAGTATGCGGTGACGGAGATGAATTGATTATTCCGCGTGAAGCTCATAAAAGTGTTATGAATGCACTTATTTTGAGCGGTGCCGTACCTGTATATATGAAGAGCCGGTTTGCGTTGCAAGAGGAAATTTCTCTCGGCCCTGACACAAGAGAAATTGAAGATTTGATGGAGACTCATCCGAAGGCGAAGGGGATCGTCATTACCTATCCGACTTATGACGGACTTTGTATCGATTTGAAGTCGGTTTGCGAGGCAGCCCATAGACACAAGCTCTTTGTTCTTGTTGATGAAGCACACGGAGCTCATTTCGGATTACACGAAGACTTGCCGGCAACGGCGTTGTCATGCGGCGCCGATATGGCGGCACAGAGCACTCATAAGTTGGGCGGTTCTTTGACCCAAACGTCCATGCTTCATTGTCGGAAGGGCTTTGTGCATGTAGACAAAGTGGCGGCGGCTATGCATTTGCTGCAGTCTACGAGCCCCCACTATTGGTTTTTAGCATCATTAGACAGTGCCAGACGGCGGGCCGCACTATACGGACATGATGATGAAGAAAAAGCTTTAAAAATGGCGCGACGTATTCGGCGAGAGTTGAATACTCTTGCGGGAATTCGCGTTTTCGGAAAAGAAATTTTAGACTATGACGGTGTGCAGGATTTCGATGAAACGAAAATTACCATAGACTTTTCCGGATTGGGCCTTACAGGGGCTGAAGCGGAACGGTTATTGCGTCGTGAAAAGATAGAAGCCGAGTTGACGTCAGGGCATCATGTCTTATGTTTAATTACTCCCGGCGATGATAATGAAAGTGCGGAGGCCTTAATCAAAGCTTGTCGGCATATTTCCGAAGGTGGAGAAAAAACCGAAAGAGTCGAAATGAAGGAAGTCCCCTTGCCGGACCCGGTAGTGCGTTTGGTACCGCGGGCCGCGTGGCATATGCCGGCTGTTGCCAAACGATTGGATGAAGCAATCGGTTCGATTGCCGCGGAATCCGTGATTTTCTATCCTCCGGGTATTCCCGTTCTGGCACCGGGGGAAGAGATAACAGCTCAATGTGTACGTTATATTCAGAGAAAGATTGCTGAAGGATATGGACCCCACGGGTGTGAAGATAAAACGGCGACCTTTATTAAAACGGTGAAAAGTGAAGAGGAGAAGTCATGAAGGGACATTTGATTATTATAGAAGGCGGCGACGGAAGCGGTAAGGCGACACAGACCGAATTACTGCGACGGCGCCTGGCGGACGACGGGCAATCTGTTAAAGCGGTATCGTACCCCGATTATGACAGCGAATCGAGTGCACTCGTAAAAATGTATTTGCGAGGCGACTTCGGAACTGATGCGGATACGATTAATCCCTATGCGGCGTCGGCCTTTTATGCCGTTGATCGTATTGCCTCTTATGAGTTGAAATGGAAGCGGTTTTTTAAGGCCGGCGGAATCGTTTTGGCTGATCGGTATACGACGAGTAATATGCTATACCAAATGATCAAAATACCCGGGAAAGCTGACCAGGATGCTTACTTGGACTGGCTATGGGATTTTGAGTTTAAAAAGTTGGGCTTGCCCGAACCCGATGCTGTCATACTGTTAGACGTGCCTTTAGAAGTGACGGAAAGATTGATGTCTGAACGTACCGGTAAGACGGGCGGTACGACGGGAGATATTCATGAAAAAGACCGGGAATTTTTGCGTAAATGTCACGCCGCCTACGTCGGATTGGCCGCCAAGTACGGTTGGTATAAGGTTGACTGTACAAGAGAGGGAGTGCTTCGTTCTCCCCTGGCTATTCACGAAGACGTATATGCTTTGGTCAAAGGTTTGATTTAAACCTGTTGTCTTGACACTTATCCGCAGTTTCACGTATAATAAATAAGCATCCTGATTACGCTATTGGAAAAAAGATGTAGGCAGTATGGGTAAAAAATGTTGACAGACGTTAAGAGTCTATGGTAAGATACTTGTTGTCATGCGGAAGTAGCTCAGTGGTAGAGCACCACCTTGCCAAGGTGGGGGTCGCGAGTTCGAGCCTCGTTTTCCGCTCCATTTTTCTCTTAGGAGGAAAGAATATTCCTCAATAGCTCAGTTGGTAGAGCAATCGGCTGTTAACCGATTTGTCGTAGGTTCGAGTCCTACTTGAGGAGCCATGTAGGGGTATCGCCAAGCGGTAAGGCAACGGACTCTGACTCCGTCATCGTTGGTTCGAATCCAGCTACCCCTGCCATATTTCTTGATCCACTAGCTCAGTCGGTAGAGCACCTGACTTTTAATCAGGGTGTCCCGAGTTCGAATCTCGGGTGGATCACCACAATTTTATATGGCCCCTTGGTCAAGCGGTTAAGACACCGCCCTTTCACGGCGATAACATGGGTTCGAATCCCGTAGGGGTCACCACAACTCGGGCGATTAGCTCAGCTGGGAGAGCGCTTGCCTTACAAGCAAGATGTCGGCAGTTCGATCCTGTCATCGCCCACCAAAAAAGAAATTGAACGGTATATTCATTGAATATACCGTTCAATTTCTTTTTATATATAAAACTATGTACATGCCGATGCAAGAAGCCTCTGCCATATTATAACAGAGGCTTCTTGTTTATTTTTCATAGCGTCTGGGCATACGCTTGTTGCCGACAACCATGGTTCGGCTGAGGGTTTGGTAGGCCATGTTCGTAAAGAAGAGAAAGCCGAATAAAAAGACAAGGCCGTAGTCCCAGGTAAGTTCCGTTGACCGGCTATATAAGTAAAGGCAGGTACCGGTGAAAAGGAGACTGATATATAAGGCTATGACCGCGCATTGGGTTCGTTGACCACGATCGCGATAGGTGTAGAAATCTTTGTATTTAACTTTAAAAAATAAGGATGAAATGATAAGGATGAAAGCCGTGGCGATCATACCGTAAAGCGGTAGTGAGAAGAAAAACTCACACAATAAGAGGAGAGCGAGAATTAAAGTCCAAAGAAAAATGCCGATTTGCAGATGCAAATCCTGTTTTGAATCGTGTATATGGTCACGGTGTCGTTGACTCATGAGGGTAACTCCTTTCGAAACAAGGTACATTGATGACATTATACCATAGGTTATCGTTGTTACGTCAGTTTTTCGGACTTATACCGGATCATAGGGGATTCCTATGATTACATGCGAAAAATATATGATGTAAAAAGAAGGAGCAATCATTGTTTGGTGATAGAGACGCATTCCTATGAAATGAACTGCACGACCTGCGGGGATTATTTGAATGTTTGCCATAAGAACGCTATTAAATTCGAGCGGAAAGGCAAACAGTAATAAAAATTATCAATACGCATCTATTTATTATTATCCATAATTAACACCCTGTTAATTATGGATAATTTTTTATAAATGAGATGAGAAAAAGGAAGGTAAAAGGTGATACAATAATGGGGACCTTAATATTATTCTTTATTAAGAAGGAGTACAAAGTATGGAGTTTTTGAAAGACAAAATTTCGCGACGGCAGTTCTTAAAGGGCGCTGTAGCGACGGCTGCCGTAGCGGCGGCCGGGCCTAAGCTGATCTCCGCCGGGTATACACCTTTTAAATCCGATTCGCTAGAGGTGTGGACTTGCGGCGGCTTATCGGAAGCTTTTTTGCAAATCAACGATGCATATGAAGCAAAAACAGGCCATAACATTCAGTACACCGGTGCTTTTGCGGGGGCATTGGGTAAATCTCTGTTAACCTTAAAAGGACAAACGGAGATGTTCGGAGCACGCGGTTTGGAACTGGCCCAAAATTTACGTAAAAAAGGAATCAGCCTTCGTTTTAAACCCCTTTGCTTTACGGACTATGTTCTTGTAGTTCCTAAGGGGAATCCGGCAGGTATTCGCGACTTGCAGGATTTGGCGGAACCGGGGGTTCGTGTCATGTTGCCGTTAGGGGCTTCACCTCCGGGCAGTGCTTCCGTCAAGGGGATTCTGAAGAAGTCGGGTCTTACGGATCCTGTCATGCAGAATATGACGGTTAACGAAACGTGTGTCATTAAGATGATGTGCGGCCTCGTAGAAGGAAAAGGCGATGCTTCCATTATTGAAAAACGTTTGACTACACACGATCGCTTTAAGGATAAAATTGAGTACATGCCTATTGATCCGAAGTTTATTCCGCCGGCACCGCTAACCTTTACTCTCAATGTAATGAAGTATGTAAAGGATGAAAAGTTGGCTGAAGACTATTCGGATTTCGTCCGTTCCGACGGTCAGGAAATACTGGAAAGAAACGGCTTCACATCTGTCCACTCGGCACGAGGCTTAGACTTAATAGAAAGGTTCGGCGTAAAAGATGTCCAATAATACAAGTGCACAGAAAAAAGAATTCTACTTACCGAAGTTACGGCATTTGGTACAACTTATATTCTTGGCCGTCATGGGTAAGTGGATATACTACGGAATTTTCCGATGTCCCTTCATCGTCCCCTTTGTCAACTGTGAACGATGTCCCGTAGTCACCTGTTGGGGGCGTATTACAGCCTACTTCTTCGGATTCTGGTTATTCATTCCTCTGTTGGCTATCTTCCTGGGACGAGCTTTTTGCGGCTGGCTCTGCCCGAGCGGTTTTGTCAATCAAATGCTCGGTAAGGTAGCAATTACGAAGCTGAAGATACGCAACAAAAAGATGAGATGGGCTCAGTTGGGGATGGTTGTTACGATTTTAATCGGACTGGGTGTATATTTCATTTATGACAACCCGCGCGTTATGATACCTATTCGTACGAGTGATGAATACTTTAACTCGCTTATTATGTCCATTCGCTTTGCCGATTGGTATTGGGCTGTTCGTACGGTTATCGTCGTAGCACTTATTGCGGCATCGCTCATTATTTCGAATTTCTGGTGTCGGTTTATTTGTCCTGTCGGCGGGGCCATGGAATTGATACGCAAGATTTCCATATTCCGCATTTTCAAGACCGATGCCTGTGACAACTGTGATGCTTGCCTGCGTAAGTGTGATATGGGTACGCGTCCTGACGAAATGAACTGCACGAACTGCGGGGATTGCTTGAATGTTTGCCATAAGAACGCTATTAAATTCGGGCGGAAAGGTAAACAGTAATGGACGTACATACACAAAGCTTTTTAAATAATCATCCCTGCTTCAACAAAGGGGCTTCGGTTAATTGGGGGCGGGTTCACTTACCGGTGGCTCCGAATTGCAATATTCAATGTAACTTCTGCAATCGTATGTACGACTGCGCTAATGAAAATCGTCCCGGCGTTACTCAGAAGGTGTACACTCCTGATGAAGCCGTGGCTTATTTGGGAAAACTTTTTAAGGACAGACAGGATATTTCGGTTATCGGCATTGCCGGACCGGGAGATCCCATGTGTGATGCCGATAAGACCTTGCCGACATTTGAAAAGTGCCGTGCTCGGTTCCCGCACCTCATGCTGTGTCTTTCCACCAACGGCTTGGCCTTACCCGAACATGTAGATGACATCGTGCGTATCGGAGTCAGTCATGTGACAGTAACGGTTAATGCCGTTACTCCCTCTGTGGGCGGTAAAGTTTATGCGTGGGTTCGTTACAACGGCAAAACTTATACGGGCGAAGAAGGAGCTGCCATTTTACTGGCTCGTCAAGATGAAGGGATTCGCAAGCTGAAGGAAGCGGGTATGATCGTCAAGATTAATACGGTCGTCATTCCCGGAATTAATATGGATCATGTACCGCAAATTGCCGCTAAGGCTAAAGAATGGAAGGCCGATATTATGAATTGTATGGCCATGATCCCTGTGCATGACACTCCCTTTGCCGGCATTGAAACACCGTCTAAGGAAGATATACACCGAGTACGGCAATTTATCAGCGGTTCGATGAAACAAATGACGCATTGCAGTCGTTGTCGTGCCGATGCTTGCGGTAAATTGGGCTGTGAATAAAAAAAGACCTGCCTTATACAGCAGGTCTTAATACGGTTTAGCCGCAGATTTCACGCAGAGCATTCACGGCCGTGTCAACATCATCTTCCGTGTTGAAATATCCAAAGGAGAAGCGGACTGTTCCGCCCGGAAAGGTTCCTAATGTTTTATGAGCTGACGGGGCACAGTGGAGGCCGACGCGGGTGAGGATTCCATATTCGGACTCAAGCTTGAAGGCCACTGCCGAATTATCCATTTCTTTAGCAGCAACAGATACGACGGCCGTACGGTCCTGTAAATCCCTTTTGCCGGCAATGGTCAGTTTCGACAGGTCGGAGATTCCGTCTAAGAAACGAGACGTAAGAGCCATTTCTTTATGATGGATATTTTCCATGCCTTCCGCTTTGATAAAGTCAAGGGCTGCATGAAGGCCTATGATTCCGGGTAGGTTTAAAGTACCCGATTCGAAACGGTCGGGAAGAAAGTCCGGCATTTCTTCCGTATGTGAAAGGCTTCCCGTGCCGCCGGCAATGAGAGGGGTCATGATTGTTGCCAACGAGTCGGGAATAACCATGCCGCCTATACCTTGAGGTCCTAGAAGTCCCTTGTGTCCGGTGAAGCATAAGATGTCGATATTCATATCCTTCATATTGATAGGTATCGTACCGGCTGTTTGTGCCGAGTCGACGATGAAAAGCAGGCCGTGTTTACGACAAAAGGCCCCGACTTCTTTTAAAGGCATTACAGTACCGCAAACGTTGGAAGCATGGGTCATGATAACGGCTTTCGTGTTTTCTTTGACGAAATTGCCAAGGCTTTCAAGAATGAGTGAACCGTCAGACCGACAGGGCAAACGATCAAAGGTCAGGCCTTCTTTTTCCATCTGGACAAGAGGCCGCATGACCGCATTATGTTCCATGGACGATACGAGAATGTGATCGCCTTTTTTGAGTAACCCCTTAATGGCCATGTTGAGGCTCATCGTGACATTTTGTGTGAAGATAATATTCTTCACATCGTCGCCGCCGAACATTTCTTTTAGCCAGAGTCGGGTCAGGTAGACTGTTTCTTCCGTGTCGTAAGCAGGAGCGTACGAGCCTCGGTTAATATTGACGCCGCTTTCACTGATGAAACGGCTCATGGCTTCGGGAACACTCTTCGGTTTGGGGAAGGTCGTAGCCCCGTTATCAAGATATATTCTTTGCATTTTCTGTCTCCTGTGGATGAAATGACTTGCTCCGTTCAGTATAGTCGACATCCGGCCGTTTTACAAATGTTCGTTTTAAGTAAATCGATAAGGAGTTTTATACAGAAATAATTTATTAATGCAGAACGGTGCATGGGTTCAGTTTGAGAGGAGGATTTATTTTGGGTTTAGCACATGAAAAACGCGCTATTATTATTGCCGGTTTAATCATCGGCGCCATTGCGGGATTTTTGGTCCTGGCAGGAAATCCCGCGAACATGGGTTTTTGTATTGCTTGCTTTATTCGTGATACTGTAGGCGGACTCGGGTTACACCGGGCGGCGCCGGTACAGTATATTCGTCCGGAAATCATCGGTCTTGTTTTAGGTGCGTTCTTATTATCTTTTATTCGCGGCGAACATCAGGCTAAGGGCGGCAGCGCTCCCATGACGCGTTTCATTCTCGGCTTTTTCGTTATGATCGGTTGCCTCATGTTCCTCGGTTGCCCCTTCCGCTTGATTCTGCGTCTTGCCGGCGGCGACTGGAATGCTATTTTAGGCTTTGTAGGCTTTGCAGTCGGCATCGGTGCGGGGACCTTCTTCTTGAAGAGAGGGTATTCGTTAAAGCGTACGTATAGTCTCCCCAAGTTTGATACGGCAGTTATGCCGGTTCTTATGGTAGGATTGTTGATTCTCGTCGTAATGGCTCCGGCTTTCATTTTCTTTAGTGAAAAAGGTCCCGGGGCGGTACACGCTTTCTGGGCCGTATCTCTTATTGCCGGAATTGTCGTCGGCGGTTTGGCACAATACACACGCCTTTGCATGGTTGGCGGCATTCGTGATATAATCTTATTCCATGAAACGAAATTGTTGATGGGCTTCGTTGCTGTTTTTGTAGCGGCATTTCTCGTTAACCTCGCTTTCGGTAACTTCCATCCCGGCTTTGCTAATCAGCCTATTGCCCATACGGACGGTTTGTGGAACTTCCTCGGCATGGCTTTGGCAGGTTTTTGCAGTATTTTGCTCGGCGGTTGCCCCATGCGTCAGCTTATTATGACGGGTGAAGGTAATACGGACTCGGCCATTACGGTTTTGGGTCTTGTTATCGGTGCGGCATTTGCTCATAATTTCGGTCTTGCCGCAAGCGGCAACGGGCCTACATTCAATGGTGAAGTAGCTGTTGTTTTGGGCTTTGTCGTAGCTTTGATTATTGCCGTTGTCAATACGCGTAAACAGGGTGCATAAGGAGGAATCGTGATGATAGATGCTAGAGGATATTCTTGCCCCGAGCCGGTAATTATGGCTCAAAAGGCATTGGCGACACAGGAACAGGAATATGAAATGTTGGTAGACTCTCGGACGGCTATGGAAAACGTAACTCGTTATGTATCCCATAACGGGTATACGGTTGTTTCGACAGCTGAAGGAGACGACTACAAACTTGTCTTCAAGAAAAAATAGTATGTAAGGTCGGTGTAATCATGAAATTTATCGCTACTTTTTATTCGCATTTCGGTGCTATTCGTTTTAAAAACGAAGCCCATCCGTCGGTGACGTCTATCGAATTGATGCCCGTGCCGCGAAACCTGAGCTCGTCTTGCGGCACCTGTGCCCGCTTTGAGGCACCTGACGACTACACCTATTCAGGCGATGAAAGTGGTGAAGTCGAACAAGTAGTCCGGGAAACGGAATCCGGATTTGAAAAGATTTACAGTTCGATGTAAAGGATGATTACAGTGAGTGATAAAGTAAAATTAACAGAAATGGCGTCCTGCTCCGGTTGAGGCGCAAAAATCGGTGCCGGTGTACTGGCACAAATGTTGAACGGCATTCCTCGACATCAAGATGATCGACTTATTGTAGGGTACGATAAGAGTGATGATGCATCTGTCTATGTTGTGCGCGATGATTTGGCCATTGTTCAGTCGGTAGACTTTTTCCCGCCTATTGTCGATGACCCGTATATGTTCGGACAAATTGCGGCGGCCAATTCGTTGAGCGATATTTTTGCTATGGGAGCCGATCCCAAATTGGCAATGAATGTCATGGCTATTAACTCGGCTATGGGTCAAGATGCGGTTCGGGAAATCTTACAAGGCGGCTATAGCAAGGCTTATGAAGCGGGTGTATTGATTACGGGTGGCCATACGATTGAAGATAAGGAACCGAAGTACGGCTTATCCGTAACGGGCTTTATGCATCCGAAGGATCTGCTCAGCAATTCGTCGGCTCGTGAAGGGGATGTTCTCTTATTGACCAAACCTTTGGGTGTCGGTATCTTAACGACGGCGGCTAAGGTCGGACTTGTGGACGAAACTTTGGAACAGCAGCTTTATAAGGAAATGGCGGAACTGAACAAGTACGGCCGTGATATTATGATGAAGTATGATGTGCACAGCTGTACTGACATTACGGGCTTCGGTCTTATGGGACATGCCTATGAAATGGCGTCTGGTAGCGGCATGACTATTCATCTTGATATGAACAACATGCCCTATCATAAAGAAGCGATTGAAATGGCGAAACAGGGATTTATTCCTGCAGGTGCTTATCGTAATCGTGATTATACGGACGGTCATGTACGTACCGAAGGGCCGATTAGTGAAGCGGAATTGGATATTCTTTACGATCCGCAGACTTCGGGCGGTTTGATGATTGCCGTCAGTGAAAAGGATGCGCCGGCGTTGGAAAAGGAATTGAGTGACAACTTGCCGTGCGGTAAAATCATCGGCTATGTAACGGCAAAAGAAGGTACGGATTTAATGGTCCGGAAATAATTCATAAAAGCAGACAGGCACGCATGGGCTGGCCTGTCTGCTTTTTTTAGAAAGAAAATCCTCCGTAGGTAAATTCATTGAGGATTCGCAAGGCGGCTGTTATAATATAGAGGTATTATAAACTCATATACAGAAAAAGGAGAGATTTGACGTGATTGAACGCTATACCAATGAAGTAATGGGCAGTATTTGGAGCGAACAAAATGAATGGGATACGCTGAAGCAGGTAGAGATTCTTGCCAGCGAAGCTCAAGCGGAACTGGGTAATATTCCCAAGGAAGCTGCTGAACAGATTCGGGAAAAAGCTGCTTTTTCCGTTGACCGTATTCATGAAATCGAAGCGGAAACTCACCATGATATTGCCGCCTTCGTCTCTAATCTTTCCGAGAACATAGGAGAAGCCGGTAAATATGTGCATCTGGGGTTGACTTCAACGGACGTAAAAGATACGGCTTTGGGATACATGTTGAAACAAGCTTCCGAAATTCTTTTGGCCGATTTGGAAGCCTTTCGTGATGTTTTGCGTCGTCGTGCTGTTGAATTTAAATATACACCGACTATCGGTCGTACCCACGGTATTCATGCCGAAGCTACGACTTTCGGTTTGAAACTGTGCATGTGGTTGGCCGAAACGGAACGCAATATTGAACGCATGAAAAGAGCTAAGGAAGTCGTATCTATCGGTAAGATTTCCGGTGCTGTCGGTACTTATGCCGATGTAGATCCCTTTGTAGAAGAGTATGTGTGCAAGAAGTTGGGCATTACGCCGTCGCCCATTTCTACACAGACATTGCAACGTGATCGTCATGCCGAATTCGTTACCACCTTGGCTGTTATTGCCAGCTCCATCGATAAGTTTGCAACGGAAATTCGTCACTTACAGAGAACGGAAGTACGTGAAGCTGAAGAATACTTTAGCCCCAAACAAAAAGGATCATCCATTATGCCCCATAAGCGGAATCCTATTACGTGTGAACGCATGTGTGGGTTGGCTCGCGTTATTCGCGGCAATGCACAGGCTGCCATGGAAGATGTAGCGTTGTGGCATGAGCGGGATATTTCCCACTCTTCCGTAGAACGCATTATCTTGCCGGACAGTACGATTGCACTTGACTATATGTTGACAACGTTTACTCGTGTTGTCGATAAGCTGATTGTCTATCCTGAAAAGATGATGGAAGATCTACAATTGACAGGCGGACTGATTTATAGCCCCATTCTTTTAAATACCCTTGTTGAAAAAGGCGCCGTTCGTGAACAGGCTTATCGCTGGGTGCAACGTAATGCTATGAAACGTTGGCTTGAAGGGGAAGACTTCTTGGAAAACCTGAAAAAAGATAAAGATATTGCGACCGTTATGACGCATGAAGAAATTGAAGCTTGCTTTGACGTAAAGAAGATGCTCAGTCACGTTGACACGATTTTTGCTCGATTCGGGTTATAAGTGATACGATAAATCCGGCGACTGAAGAAAAAAGATCGGGGAGATTAACATGTATTTTGATAATGCCGCAACAACAGCTCATAAACCGGAAGAGGTAGCCAGAGCCGTATATGAAGCACTGGCAGAAAAGGAATACGGAAATCCGTCACGGGGAGCGCATGACTATGCTATACGAGCTTATAAGGTCGTATTGTCCGCTAAAGAGAGTGTAAAGCAACTGGTACACGCCGGCCCTGCATACGATGTAGCCTTTACGCATAACTCGACGACCGCCTTGAACATGGTAATCAAAGGGCTCTTACGTAAGGGCGATCATGTTATCTCCACTACATGGGAGCATAATGCAGTGCTACGCCCCTTATATGAAATGGGGCAAGAGGGAGTAACTCTCGACTTTGTGAGGTCTGACAGTAAGACGGGTGCTCTCTGCTATGAGGAATTTGAAAAACTACTTCGTCACGAAACGAAGGCCGTGGTCTGCAACCATGCTTCCAATGTGACGGGAAATATTATCGACTTGGATTTTATTAAGGCGTTTTGTAAGCGTCACGGGTTGATGCTTATTGTCGATATTTCGCAAACGGCAGGTGCCTATCCTATCGATCTGTCGGATGATATCGTTACGGCGGCTTGCTTTACAGGGCATAAGTCTTTATACGGACCGGGCGGCACGGGAGGTATGATTGTTAAAACCGATGTTGATGTAAAGCCCCTTATTACAGGGGGAGACGGAATTCATACCTTTGACAAAGAATTCCCTCATACAGTTCCCGGCGTCTTTGAAGCAGGTACGGAAAACATAGCCGGCATCGCCGGATTGGAAGCGGGCATTCAGCTGTTGTTGGAACGGGGCGAAGAAGATATCGCTCGAACACAGCAAGAATTGTCGGACCTTTTTATTAAAGGCCTGCAGGAAATTTCCGACCTTACTTTGTATGCCGATTTGACGCGGCCGCGCGTCAATGTTTTTGCCATTAATATCGGTGAAGCTGAAGCCGCTTTGGTAGGTGAAATTCTTTGGGAAGAATATGCAATGGCAACACGAGCGGGTTTCCACTGTGCCCCTTTGATTCATAAAGAATTACACACGGATAAGCGAGGTATTGTTCGTTTCTCCTTCAGCCTCTTTACGACGAAGCAAGAAGTAGAAGCGGCATTAGCAGCCTTACGTGATATTGCAATGCGATAAAGAAAAACGATACAACCGCATACAGTCGGTATTTCCGGATATCGACTGTATGCGGTTTTGTTATTTAAAGTAGAAGACTATTGTAAAATGAGGAAGGAATAAGATAGAATGGGTGCAGTATAGAATATAAATGAGTCTTAGGAGGACTGTTATAGTGAAGAAATCTACAAAACGCCTTTTATCCGTTTTTATATGTGTAACCGTATTGACATCGACCGCTTTTGTATCGGGATGCTCCCTTTCCAGAACTGTAGGTAAAATAAGCAGTGCGGCGGAAAAAGCAAGCGGTAGTCAAGTTGAAAATTTCAATAAGCTGATTGATGCGGAAAATAACTACATTGACTTCAGACTTTCATTCGGAGGCAAGGAAAAGCAGTTTAACGACGGCTTAAGAAACGGCGTATACGATCAGAGTTTTGTGGCTCCCGATTACAAGTCTCTGCAAGAAGCACTGAAAGCCGTAAAAGCCGGCGGTGCTACTTATAAGACCGTTGATACGGAACTTGATAAGGTTTTAAGTGCCTTAGATGAATTGGTTCCCGTAGCCACGGATCTTCAGACTTATTACGAATCTAAGACTTATTTAAATGATAATTATGCGAAAGTTAAAGAAGTAGCACCTAAGTATTTAGCAGCGGTCGATAAGTTTAATGCCGCTATGGATAAGTTAGACGATGCCATCGGACAGGTTAATCAAGAAAACAGTCAGAAAGAGATTGAACAGTATAAATCTGCAGGGAAGAAAAATATGGCAGCCGCTTTAGAAGCTACTGTGCGTTTCAAAGCGATTATGGATGAATTGGGAACGCATGATCAAAATCCCGACAAAGCTAAAATTGAACAAGAATTGGGAGCCGTTTCGACTCTTCTGGGAAGTATCAGCTCAAGCGAAGGGGATATACTGAAGACCGAAGGAAATGAATTAATCGGTGACGTTAGGGAATTTATGGCTAATCCCGATGAAGAAACCGGAGCAGGCATGTACGAACAGTACAATTCATATGTCAATGCGTATAACGGCTTGAATGCAGAGCGTTTAGACGGGTAAGTAGGATTCGCCGTTTCATAATAGGGTGTAACATTTTATAAGCAAAGAGCCGCTCGATTTTGAGCGGCTCTTTACTTATATCGTTGATTCTAATTTTGTGAAGCTATTCGTAGCGCAAGGCTTCGATAGGATCAAGGCGTGCGGCCTTGCGTGCCGGATAGATGCCGAAGAAGAGGCCGATACCGACAGAGAAGGTAAAGGAAATAAGAATAGGAGCCAAGGTGATAACGGGAGGTACTTCGGCGAATTTTTTGAATACTTCGACGAGGGAGATACCTAAGGCGATTCCCAAAATTCCGCCGATGAGGCCGATAATAACGGCTTCAATTAAAAATTGCGTCATAATGGTTCGGTATGTGGCTCCCAGAGCTTTACGAATACCGATTTCTCTGGTTCGTTCCGTAACGGAGACAATCATAATATTCATAATGCCGATGCCGCCGACAAGGAGTGAAATGGCTGCGACGCTGCCGAGGAAAAGGGTAAGCGTTGCCGTCGTGGAATTCATGGTTTCCATGAGGCTCGTCATATTGTTAATGGTAAAGTCATCTTCCTTGCCGATACCTAAGTGATGTCGCTGTCGTAGAAGGGTACCGACTTGGTCTTGGACTTCATCGATTTTGTCGGAAGAAGAGACTTGGATGTTAATAGAACGAATGTACGTAATCCCCATTAAGCGTTCCTGTGCCGTTGTCAAAGGGACGAGGACGACATCGTCCTGGTCACCGCCCATAGAGGCTTGCCCCTTTTTTTCCAGAACGCCGATGACTTTAAACGGCTGATTGTTTACGCGAATGTTTTTACCTACAGGGTTCTCAGAACCATAGAGATTTCCGGCTACGGTAGAACCGATGACGGCAACACGATTGCGTGAATCCAAATCGGCTTGGCTGATGAAGGATCCGGATGTAACCGTAAGGGAACGGATTTGCAAGTATTCGGGAGTCACTCCGTAGACGCTCGTATTCCAGTTTTCATTTCCGTTAACGACTTGATAAGAAGCACTGACTGTCGGGGCTACATAATCAATGTTTTTGATTCGTTTTTTTATAGCTGTTGCATCGTCGAGTTTCAACTTCTTACCGGAGCCGGCAGCAGCACGCATACCGCGGGAGTTGGACGAGTTGGGGGTGACGATAAGCATGTTGCTGCCCAGACTGGCAATGGAGTCCGTAATATTTTTTCGCACTCCCATGCCGATGGAAATCATGACGATAACGGCGGCGATACCGATAATAATGCCGAGCATGGTCAAGATGGAGCGAAGTTTATTACTTAAAAGGGCCGTTAAAGCGATGGCGACGCTTTCTTTAAATAACATCCATAACCACCCCTTTTCCGGCATCTTTGGTAATCAACCCGTCACTGAGCAACAGCTGTCGACTTGCACGGGCAGCTATTTCCGGTTCGTGGGTAACGAGGATTACCGTCTTTTTCTGACTGTGAAGATCTTCAAAAATATCCATGATTTCCCGCGTTGATTTTGTATCCAAGTTACCCGTAGGTTCGTCGGCCATAATAATATGCGGATCGTTGACTAAAGCACGAGCGATGGCGACGCGTTGACGTTGCCCTCCGGATAATTCATTGGGCTTGTGGTGTGACCATGTTTCCAGGCCGACAGCACGGAGCTTTTCCATGGCTCGTTCCGTTCGTTCTTTTTTGCCGACACCGGCATAGACAAGAGGTAAAGCCACATTGTCTAAGGCTGATATTTTGCCGAGAAGATTAAAATTCTGGAAAACGAAACCGATACTTTTATTACGGGTAACAGCCAATTCATCATCCGATAAATGGGCGACTTCTTTGCCACCTAATTTATAGGAACCCGAGGTAGGGCGATCGAGACATCCCAGAATGTTCATGAGTGTAGACTTACCGGATCCGGAAGGCCCCATAAGTGCTGCAAATTCGCCTTCTTTAATTTGTAGAGTAATGCCTGCCAGGGCAGCGAAATCTTGAGAACCGATGTGATAGATTTTGCGAATGTCCTGAAGGGCTATCATAATATTATCCATAGGAGATTCCTGCCTTATAACCGCGGCGGACCCTGTTGTTTATTGTTTTCCGATGACTTACCCGATGAAGTATAGGCGATAGAAACTTTATCGCCGACGGACAGGCCGCTTGTAATTTCAACATAGTCGTCGCTGTAAATGCCCGTTTGAACCATTACGTTTTCCGTTGAGCCGTCATCGTGAACAACGACGACATAAGAACCGGAATTATTCGTTTTCAAGGCGGCAATGGGAACGACCAGTGCATTTTCCTTTTGAGAAGTACTGATATCGACACGAGCTGTCATTCCGAGGCGAAGGTCGTCGTTCGGGTCATCTACGTCCAAGGTTACATAGTAATAAATAACACTGGCTGAAGAAGCAGATGCTGAAGAGGTCGTATTCGTCGTGTCCCATGAATAGGTGGTATCGGTTTGAGAAATTTTTGAAACATGAGCCGTAAAGGTCTTATTCGTATAAGAGTCTACCGTAAAAGTTGCATCTTGTCCGACTTTGATTTTTCCGATGTCAGTTTCGTCAACTTTAGCGATGATTTGTTTTGTTCCCGTGTCGGCGATTCTCATAATAACGGTGGGACTGGAGTTGCCTTGTACGGCCATCGTTCCGGGGGTCTTAGGCTCACCGACCACCACTCCGCTCATGGGCGCTGTAATGACCGTTTCGGCAACATCTGATTCGGCTTCACTCAGACTGCTGGCAGCCGTATCATATTCGAACCGGGCATTATCCAAGTCCTGTTTGCTGCCGGCACCGGCTTCGTATAGGGCTTTGGCTCGTTCGTATTTGAGCTGTGCATTGGTCAATTTGTATTGAGCTTGATCTTTCTTTGCAGCATAGTCTTTACCGTCCAAGGTGGCGACGACCTGTCCTTTCTCGACACGGTCATTTTCTTTTACGGCTACAGTACTGATTCGAGCTGTAATTTTAGGAGATACTTCAACGGAATTTACAGGGCTGATAACACCGGTAGCGGAAATGCTGGACTTAATATTCATGCGTGTGACTTCCGCCGTTTCCACGGCACCGGCTTTAGAGGCGGATACCGTATGCTCATAATAGGCATAGGCGCCTATTGAACAGATGACAACAAGTGCGACAGCGATTAAAAGTTTCGGTCGTTTTTTAAGATTTTGTATGTTCAGCTTCATAAGTTCACCTGATTCTATATAAAGAAAAATATTTTAATAATATGAGTACCAGTATATCATATATTTGATGTATCGCCTATAATTCATAAATTAAAAAATCTAAACATCTCTTTGACAGTAGGGAAATTGACAGGCTTAGTACCTATGGTATACTTAACATATGTAAGGGGAGCTTTAACCGGCTGAGAGGAAATTTTATTCGACCCGTAACCTGATGTGGATAATGCCAACGTAGGGACATATATACTTATGTGACGGTCGTCTTTCAGGCGGCCGTTTTTTGCACCCCTTGAAGAGAGGGGTTGTGTGTATGAAAACTTCAGTAGTAAGTAACGGGCTGTTATGGTTCGGGGCCGGTATTTCCATTGCCGAAATTTTGACAGGCATGCTCGTAGCACCCTTGGGTTTTATCGAAGGGGCGACGGCTATAGTAATCGGTCATTTAATCGGCGGCGCCGTTATGTTTGCAGCCGGACTGATCGGAGCCAGGACCGGTGCGGGGTCCATGGAAACCGTAGGGATGGCTTTCGGCAGTAAGGGAAGGCTTTGGTTTGCCTTGCTGAATGTTATTCAGCTAATCGGCTGGACAGCTGTCATGATTGCGACTGCGGCTACTTCGGCTGATGCTTTAGTGCCTTGGGGCAATGCAGTGTGGAGCGTTATCGCCGGTGCAGGAATTGCTCTTTGGATTTTATTGGGTATTAAGAACTTGGATAAGGTTAACCGTGTTATTATGGCAGCCTTGCTTCTTCTCACCTTGTTTTTAAGTCGTCTTGTTTTTGACGGTATTCCCCAACCTGTGAGCGGGGATATAACCTTCGGCGGAGCAGTAGAGTTGGCTGTAGCCATGCCCTTGTCGTGGTTGCCTCTTATTGCCGACTATACGCGTACGGCCGAATCTCCCGTGAAAGTGACGGTCAGTTCCTGCCTGTCTTATTTTATAGCCAGCTGTTGGATGTTCTTTATCGGTATGGGAGCCGTTATTTATTTGGGAAGTGATGACTTGGCGGCGGTTATGGCTGCTGCCGGTCTCGGCGGTATGGGTATCTTAATCGTTTTGTTGTCGACCGTTACGACGACTTTTCTGGATGCTCTGTCAGCCGGCATCAGCGCTTCTTCCATTTCTCCTCGATTAAAAGATACGCCTTGTGCCTTAGTGACCTGTGTTCTGGGCGTGATACTGGCTGTCTTTTTCGATACAGATGCTTTTCAGGATTTTCTTTATTTCATCGGTTCTGTCTTTGCCCCTATGACAGCTGTCTTAATAGCCGATTATTTTGTATTGCATGCTGACCGCAGAGACACGAGTGTGAATCTTACGAATTTAGTTTTATGGGCTATGGGTTTTTGCCTTTATCGGCAACTTCTCGATTGGGATACCCCTTTGGGAATTACCTTTCCCGTAATTGTTGCAGTTGTCCTACTATCTGTCCTTGTTCATAAAGTGACGGATAAACGACAGGCTGCGTAAAAAAATAAAAAACGCTCCCGTTGACAAAACGGCACCGGAAAGTAGGGGTTAACTTTCCGGTGCCGTCGGCGGGAGCGTTTTTAGCGCTTAGATGATTTTCGCTTTTGCGGTTTGTCCGAAACGGATTGTTTTGAAGAGTCATCCTTTGAGGCGGACTCTTCTTTTTTGTCTTCTTTATCGTTCTTTTTATCAGATTTGACGTCTTCTTTAGGTTCTTCGTAGTAAGCTTTTCCCATACCGGCAGGGACATCGAAATCATCAGCCGATGTGCCGCTGACGGCAGAAGCCATGTAGTCATGCCAAATCTGTGCAGGTACAGTACCGCCGTAAATTTCTCCGAGACTTTGACTTCCCGTGTCATCGCCGACCCAAACGGCTGTTACAATATCAGGCGTATAGCCGATGAACCAGGCATCATGATTGTCGTCGGTCGTACCGGTCTTGCCGGCCGCAGGTCTGCCGATGGAAGCGGCCGTGCCCGTGCCTCTTGCAATAACCCCTTCGAGCATACTGGTCATTTCGTAGGCCGTCTTTTCGGACATAACTTGAGTCTTTTGCACATCTGAAGAGTTATCTTCCAAAACGTTGCCGTTGCGGTCAAGAATCTTTACGATAGCTGTCGGTTTTATATATACTCCCTTGTTGGCAAAGGCTCCGTAAGCTGCCGCCATTTCCAGCGGGGTAACGCCCTTAGTCAAACCGCCGAGAGCGGCTGAAGCCAAGTTATCATCGTTGGGACTGCCGTCTTCCACCAAGGTCGTAATACCCAACTTTTTGGCATTGGCAATGACATTGGAAGGGCCGACCTTGTCAGCCAATTGAACGGCGACCGTATTTACGGATAATGCCAGAGCCTTCCATAAGGGCATGCGGCCCTGGTAGCTGTTATCGGCATTATGCGGTGACCACCCTCCGTATTCAACCTTCTTATCTTCCATTATCGTATCGGGAGTCATGTCGTGTTCCATAGCCGTCATATAGACAAAGGGTTTAAATGCCGACCCGGGTTGGCGAACTGCCATGCTGGCACGATTAAAGCTGTCTTGGCCGCGGCCGCCGACCATGGCAAGGATATGGCCCGTTTTCGGGTCAATAGAGATAATGGCTCCTTGCGGTTGAGTAAGTCCCTGATCATCCGTATGTGTTTCCGGGAGATGGCGCATAGCTTGAACGGCTGCATGCTGCTTATCCGTATCAAGAGTCGTGTAAATCTTCAAGCCATCTTTGTAAAGCGCGTCGTCACCGTACTTTTGTGCTATTTCCTGAGTAACATAGTCGATAAAGTATGCCGTTTCGTCTGTTGTATTGCTTGTCGATTTTTGCTTAATATCCAGACTTGATTTTTTAGCTTCTTCCGCTTGGGAAGGTGTAATGTATCCGTATTTTTCCATTTGGCCTACCACTACGTTTTTGCGGGCGGTGGCTTCATTAACACTGGAGGAATAGTAGTTGGGGCTCTTCGGTAGGCCTGCAATCATAGCGCATTCGGCCAGAGTAAGGTCGCCTACATCTTTGCCGAAGTATGTGTGAGCCGCCGTCTGAATGCCGTAAGCGCCGCGACCAAAATAAATTTGATTCATATACATTTCCAGAATTTCTTTTTTGCTGTACTTACGTTCCAATTCAAGAGCTAAGATAGCTTCCTGAATTTTACGTTTTAATGTCTGGTCTTGGGATAAAAAAGCATTCTTAGCTAACTGTTGAGTAATCGTACTGCCGCCTTGCGCAATACCGCGATTAGTCAAGTTGGTTACGACGGCACGTAAAATCCCGATGGGATCGACACCGATATGGTCGTAGAATCGATTATCTTCGGCGGCAATAAAGGCGTTCTGCAAGTTTTTCGGGACCTTGTTAATATCAATGGGCAGCCGGTTCTGATCGGAGTGCAGAGTCGTAATCAGCTTTCCCTGACTGTCAAAAACCTGTGATGAGACGGCAGGCCGCATGTTATTACCTACTTCGGGTAAGCTTTGGTATGCCGCGAATATATAGCCGAACATGAGGCCTGCAATAATGACGAGCACTAGAGCCGCCATGACGCGAATAGAACGAAAAGGCCCTTTCTTTTTCGTTCGAACTCTATGTCTGGGTGTATACATCATATCCTCCTATTGGGTGTTCGATTAAGGCGCAAGGCCGTTTAAGGCATATTACGTCGATATTATTGTTCCTATTATATATCATCTAATATAGGAAAGGGAAATTTATTTTGAAAAAATGTGATAAAAGGCATAGGTATCATATAAATCTCTATAGTAGCAGTCTTCGGAAAGTCAACAGATAAAATATAGAGTATACTAAATATATAAAAACACACCTTTTAGCACAAAGTAGTTGACATTTAAATTTAAATAATATACCATAAAGAAGCAAAGTAATAAATTCAGTGTTTACGAATAATATATCCGATTATCGGGAGGTATAGCCATGGACAGAAACAGTGCTTTTATTTTATGGTTTGACGAACTTCGTCGTGAAGATGTGGACTTAGTCGGAGGTAAATCGTCGTCTTTAGGTGAATTGACGTCGGCTACAAACGTGCCGGTACCGTACGGTTTTGCTACGACAGCGGCGGGATATAGATATTTCATGACCGAAACCGGTCTTGATAAACAGATTAAAGAAATGCTTGAAGAATTGACGGATGTCGAAGATCCCGTGCAACTTCGTATAGTAACAGCTAAGATTCGTGAAGCCGTCTGTGCCGCTCCGATGCCGCCGAAATTGGCCGAATCGATTCGAAAAGGGTATGAAGAGCTGGGTCAAAAAGTAGGCGAACCGGATCCTTTCGTGGCTGTTCGCTCCAGTGCTACAGCTGAAGACTTGCCTGACGCATCCTTTGCCGGCCAACAGGATACATATTTGAATGTACGCGGCGCCGATATGGTTATTCAGAAGGTAAAAGAATGTTATGCATCTACTTTTACGGACAGAGCTACATACTATCGCACGAAAAAAGGATTTGACCACTTGGAAGTAGCCTTGAGTGCAGCTATTCAAATGATGGTATTCTCTAAGAGCGCAGGTGTCATGTTTACTGTTGACCTTGTAACTGGCGACGATTCGACGATTACTATTGAAGGCGCTTGGGGCCTGGGCGAATATGTTGTGCAAGGTACTGTTACACCCGATAACTTCCGGGTTAAAAAGGATGATTTAAGCATCGTATCGACTATGGTAAATACGAAGCCCATTCAACTTGTTCGCAAAGCCGGTGGAGATTGCGAAGAATTGCCTGTTCCTGAAGATTTGCAAAAGGTGCAAGTCTTGACAGAAGAACAGATTAAAGAATTGGCATCATATGCTAAAGCCATAGAAAAACACTACGGTTGTTACATGGATATGGAATGGGGCGTTGATGAACGGAACGATAAGATTTGGTTGCTCCAGGCTCGTCCCGAAACAGTTTGGTCGAAGAAAAATAAGGAAAAGAAACCCGCAACGGAAGGTGAAACCATGGAAGTTACGTCGGAACGTGTTGTCGTCGTTAAAGGCTTGCCTGCAAGCCCCGGAAAAGCAGCAGGTAAGGCTCACGTTATTTTAGACCCCTCGCGTATTGATGAATTTAAAGAAGGAGAAATTCTGGTTACGACCATGACGGCTCCCGACTGGGTACCGGCGATGAAGAAGGCCAAGGCCATTGTAACGGATGCAGGGGGGATGACCTGCCATGCATCCATTGTCAGTCGTGAACTCGGTATTCCCTGCATTGTGGGCACAAAGAGTCGCAGCACGGAAGCTACAACGACGATTCATGACGGTGCCGACATTACGGTTGACGCAACGAACGGGGTTGTGTATGAAGGGTATGTGGAAGACCTGGTAAAACCGAAACAGGAACAGGCTCAAGGCGGGATAACTGTTGTTGAACCGGCCCCGATTACTGGCACGAAGATTTATATGAATCTCGGTAACCCCGACATGGCTGAAAAATACAGCGTATTACCCTGCGACGGTATCGGCTTGATGCGTGAAGAATTTATTTGGACGACCTTCATTCACGAACATCCGTTATATCTCATCGAAATCGGACATCCCGAACGCGTTGTCGATCAATTGGCTGAAGGTATTCGCAAGATGTGCCAGGCTATGGCACCCCGCCCGGTTACTTTGCGTTTCAGCGATTTTAAATCGAGTGAATATCGTGACCTTAAAGGCGGAGATAAGTTCGAGCCGAATGAAAGCAGTGCTCTTCTCGGATGGCGCGGTGCATCCAGATACTATGATCCGAAATACATTGAAGCTTTCAAATTGGAATTGAAAGCTGTACGTAAAGTGCGTGAAGAATTCGGTTTGAAGAACTTGAATGTTATGGTTCCTTTCTGCCGCCGCGTTGATGAAATGGAAAAAGTAGTAGCATTAATGGATGCTGAAGGACTCCATCGCGGACCGGACTTCAAGGTATGGCTTATGGCTGAAATTCCTTCGAATATTATTCTGGCCGATCAGTTCAATAAGTTTGTCGACGGGTATTCCATAGGTTCAAATGATTTGACTATGCTGGTCATGGGTTGCGACAGAGACAACGAAACGGTAGCACCTCTCTTTGACGAACGCAACCTTGCTGTAAAACGTGCTATTCGTCACTTAATCGAAGTAGCACATAAAGAAGGCAAGACCGTATCAATTTGCGGGCAGGCACCGAGTGTATATCCGGACTTTACGGAATTCTTAATCAAGAGCGGTATAGATTCTATTTCCGTCAACCCTGATGTAGTAGCTTCGACGCGTAAGAGTGTAGCACAAATCGAACAGCGTATTCTCATGGATTCTCTTACAGGAAAGGGTAGAGCGGATACGGAAGATTACAGCTGGTAGGAATAAAATCCTTCCTTCTTGCAGACATACTAAAAGCCTTGCTGTTTTGGCAGCAAGGCTTTTTTTAAAAAAGAAAATATAGTATGATAAATAACAGTAGTATATGCTGTTTTTTCACGTGTCGGAGGTGATGCACGTGTTGACGGAACGACAGGAAACAATTTTGAAAATTGTTCGGACAAATAGCCCCGTGACGGGTCAACATATTGCGGAGCAATTGCATGTTACCCGGGCGGCATTGCGGTCGGATTTGGCCATTCTTACCATGTTGGGACTTATTGATGCCAGACCCAAGTTAGGTTATTTCTATACGGGCAATAAGGAAGAAGATTTACTTTCGCGTGCTTTGACAGAAATTAACGTAACCGACTATCTTTCCCAACCCGTCGTAATCGATGAGAAAATGACGGCCTATGATGCGGTTATTGCTTTGTTTACGGAAGATGTGGGAACTGTATTCGTAACGGCCGCTGAAATTCTGGTCGGGCTCGTGTCGCGAAAGGATTTGTTGAAAGCCGCTATGGGCAACAATGATTTACGGACCTTACCGGTACGGATGGTTATGACACCTGTAAGTAAAATCATTTATGTTGAAGGCGATGAAAAGGCCTTGGTGGCGGCACAGCGATTGCTGGAATTTGAAATTGACTGCTTGCCCGTTGTGCGTATTGAAGAAGACGAACAGTCGAAAAAGAAAGAACTTCATATTTTAGGTCGTATATCAAAGACTAATATTACACGCTTATTTGCAGATTGTGCGGCAGGAAGGAGAGCCTAAATGGATAGACCTATTATTTACGCCTGCTCCGACTCCTTGGGGGAAACGGCGGAACGCGTTGCTCGAGCGGCGGCCAGCCAATATGATAAACAGGAATTTAATATAGTAAGACTTCCCTATATTCGTTCGGAACAGCAAATTGAAGAAATTGTACAAAAGGCAACGGATGAAAATGCCATGATTTGCTATACCATCATTTCTCCTGTTTTGCGTAAACGTTTGAGCACATTGGCGCAAAGTGCCCATATTCCCGTTATCGATATTATCGGACCTATGATGAACGGTATCGGCCATTTGACCGATACGGAACCGACCATTAAGGCCGGTATGATTCATCGTCTGGACGGTGAATATTTCAAGCGTGTCGATGCTATCGAATTTGCTGTTAAGTTTGACGACGGCAAAAATCCCTTAGGGTTTTTAAAGGCCGATATTGTCATCATCGGCGTTTCTCGAACGTCGAAGACCCCTTTATCCATGTATTTGGCACATAAGCGCGTAAAGGCGGCCAATCTGCCCTTGGTACCGGAAGTGCCTTTACCGCAGGAGCTATTTGAAGTACCGGCGCGGAAAATCGTAGGGCTTGTTATTGATCCGTATAAACTGAATTATATCCGGTCTGAACGGTTGCGGGCTATGGGGCTTGAACCGGATGCAAACTATGCCGATGTAGAACGAATCAATGAAGAACTGGAATATGCACAAAACGTCATGCGTCGTCTTCACTGTCCGGTTATAGACGTGTCGGCAAAGGCTATTGAAGAAACGGCTAACTTGATTTTGGATATTGTAAAACGGAATAAAGAGCTGTACGATGAGTAAAAAAACAGCCGTCTTGAAGTGGAGAAGGTCACTTCAAGACGGCTGTTTTTGTATAGTTGAGGGCAGGTCTGTTCTTTTTCGGTTCGTTCAAGGCACATAAAAAGAGATGACTCGTCACAGAATCATCTCTTTTTATATTCCTTTACGCATTGCGCTGTACTTTGCCGGAACGAAGGCAACGAGTGCAAACATTAACGCGTTTTGCTTCGCCGTCTACGATGGCACGTACTCTTTGGATATTCGGTTTCCACGTTCTTTTCGTTTTCAAGTGGGAATGGCTGACGTTCATACCGCTCATGGTACCCTTGCCGCAAATTTCACAATAATTTGCCATGACGCACACACCTCCTTGCAGTGTCACAGTACAACATACAAATAATAGCATAAAAAATAAGGCAAAGCAAGAATTATTTACCTTCAAATTCCTGATTCTATACGTAAATATGATACAATAAACAAAAGGAAATAACAAGGTGTACACCTTGGGTGTGCGAAGTGACGGTGTAAAGATGATAAAGTTTATAAAGGATATAAAAGGAATAGGACCGGCCAGGGCTAAGCTGTTTGCTCGTATGAAACTTGAAACGGCAAATGATTTGGTGCAGTATTTTCCTCGTGCTTACGAAGATCGATCGAAAATACGGGCCATAAAAGATATAAGTAATAATGACGACCGGCCCGTTCTTGTCAACGGAACCGTGAAGTCTGTCGTTGAGCTACGACCGCGGCGCGGTATGACGATTCTCAAAGTGCTAATCAGTGACGGTACGGGCGGTTTAGAACTGGTGTGGTTTAATCAGCCCTTCAAAAAGCGTCTGTTTAAGGTTGGGAAAGACGTTCATGCTTTCGGGAAAACGGAACGGGCATACGGGCGCTTGCAAATGAATTCACCGGAGGCGGAGCCGGGTCCGGCTGTCCCCGGCGGCCTGGTCCCCGTGTATGCTTTGACAGAGGGCTTGCGTCAGGCCGATGTACGCAGGGCCGTCGCGGCCCTCTTTGCCGATGAAGCGTCTGTAAAGGACTTGATTCCGTCATGCCTATCGTTGGATATTCAGGGCACTGAAGTAAGCGTAGAGACGTATAAAGCCTTGCATTTTCCCGCGTCCTTTGAAGCCCTGGAAAGGGCTCGTAAGAGGTTGGCCTTTGAAGAGCTCTTTGCTTTGCAGGCCGGGTTGTTATTGAAGCGTCGTGCGGAACAGTCGGGGCAAGCCGTTAAATTCGGGCTGAACGGCAAGCTGATTAAGGGGCTGTTGAACAACCTGCCTTTTTCGTTGACAAAAGGGCAGACGGAAGCGTTTGCCGATATTGTGAACGATACGGAGACTCAAGTACCTATGCAACGACTCGTACAGGGAGATGTCGGATCGGGGAAGACTGTTGTTGCCGCGTTGGCCTTGGCTAAGGCCGTGGAAAACGGCTATCAGGGGGCACTGATGGCTCCGACCGGAATTTTGGCGACACAGCATTATGAAGAGCTGAATCGACTTTTTAAAGACTTGCCTGTACGTATAGCCTTGCTTACAGGTAGGACGACAGGTAAAGAAAGAGAATTGATACTACAAAAGGCAGCTCATAGAGAAGTTGATATTTTAGTGGGTACGCATGCTTTGATTCAAGACGATGTGATTTTTTCCGACTTGGCCTTGGTTGTTACAGATGAACAACATCGCTTCGGTGTGCGGCAACGGGCAGCTTTGAGGAATAAAGGGAAGGATGTGCATACACTGTTTTTAACGGCTACGCCTATTCCGAGAACTATGGCCCTTTCCGTATACGGGGATTTAGATGTGTCGACTATGCGAGAATTGCCGCCCGGTCGTAAACCGGTCAAAACTTATGCCGTAACGGAAGGAATGAGAAGTCGGATATATGCCTTTATGCGTAAAGAAATTGCGGCAGGACATCAATGTTATGTTGTATGCCCCTTGGTGGAAGAGTCGGCAAGTGCGGACTTGCAAGCTGCTACGGCACTGTATGAATCTCTTAAAAGTACTGACTTTTCCGATATTTCCTGTGGGTTGGTACATGGCCGTATGAGCGGCAAGGAAAAAGACGAGGTCATGGAACGCTTTCAAAGGGGCGATATAAAACTTCTGGTTGCCACGAGTGTTATAGAAGTGGGTGTGAATGTACCGAATGCGACAATTATGTATGTTGACGGGGCGGAACGATTCGGCTTGGCTCAGTTGCACCAGTTGCGTGGCCGTGTGGGGCGCGGAGCGGCGCAGGCCTACTGCATTTTACTGGCAAAGAGCGGCAATGAGGAAACGAGGCAGCGTCTTAAGTGGATGGAGACGATTCATGACGGCTTCTCCCTTTCCGAAAAGGACTTACTTCTAAGAGGTGCCGGCCAACTTTTCGGTAGTATGCAGCATGGGTTACCCGATTTGAAGGCGGCCCGCATTATTGAGGACGCTGACCTTCTCATTCCTGCAAGAGACGGGGCACAAGCGTACCTGCGCTTGCCGGGAACGGAGAAGACCGTGAAAGAGGCTCTGAAAAAACGCTTCGGCAATGACTTCTTACGTATTTTAGACAATTAATTCAATTGTATATACAGAAAGGTGTTTATCGGCTATAATTAGGGATAAAGCTGTTGAGGGTGAAATTCCCCTTTTATTATATTTTATTAATATAGAGGTGCGAATATGAGAACTGATAAATTCGGTATGCAAGGCTTGACATTCGATGACGTGCTGCTGGTACCGGCAAAATCCGATGTATTGCCGAAAGACGTCGATATTTCTACTAATTTGACACGAGATATTAAGCTGAACGTGCCTATTATGAGTTCCGGAATGGATACCGTAACGGAAGCCCCTATGGCGATTGCCATTGCTCGTGAAGGCGGTATCGGTGTTATTCATAAGAATATGTCTATTGCCGAACAGGCTCGTGAAGTGGATAAGGTTAAACGGTCGGAACACGGCATTATCATTGACCCCATTTTCCTTCATCCCGACAATATTTTGGCAGATGCCAATGAGTTGATGGGTAAATATCGCATTTCCGGTGTGCCTATTACAGTAGATGGAAAGCTTGTAGGGATCATTACGAACCGTGATATGCGCTTTGAAGAAGATATGTCTCGACGCATCGGGGATACCATGACTCAGGAAAACCTCGTTACCGCACCTGTAGGGACGTCTTTGGCAGAAGCACGAGAAATTTTGCGGCGTCACCGCATTGAAAAGTTACCCCTTGTCGACAAAGACAACAACTTGAAAGGCCTTATTACGATTAAGGATATTGAAAAGGCTACAAAGTATCCGAATTCGGCGAAAGATTCGGACGGACGCCTTCTCGTTGCCGCCGCTGTAGGTGTAACGCATGATATGATTGATCGTATTGATGCGTTAGTAGCGGCTAAAGTGGATGTAGTTGTCATCGACACGGCTCATGGCCATTCTCAGGGCGTGCTGAATACGTTGAAAGAAATTAAAAAGAACTATCCTCATCTTCCGGTTATTGCCGGTAACGTGGCTACGGCGGCAGCGACGGAAGCCCTGATTGAATGCGGGGTCGATGCGGTTAAAGTGGGGATCGGGCCGGGCTCTATTTGCACGACTCGTATTATTGCCGGCATCGGCGTACCGCAGATTACGGCCGTTTATGAATGTGCACAAGTGGCACAACGTTTCGGCATTCCTATCATTGCCGACGGCGGTATCAAGTATTCGGGCGATATGGCCAAGGCTATTGCAGCAGGCGGTAATGTGGTCATGATCGGTAACCTTTTAGCCGGAACGGAAGAAAGTCCGGGTGAAACGATTATTTACCAGGGCAGAAGCTATAAAGTATATCGTGGTATGGGTTCTATCGGCGCTATGGAAAAGGGCAGTAAGGACCGTTATTTCCAGGAAGATGCCAAAAAACTTGTTCCCGAAGGCATTGAAGGTCGCGTGCCTTATAAGGGACCGGCAGCCAGCACGATTTTCCAGATGGTAGGCGGGTTGCGAGCATCTATGGGGTATTGTGGTTGCCATACGATTAAAGAAATGATTGAAAACACACAATTTATTCAGATTACCAGTGCCGGATTGAGAGAAAGCCACCCGCACGATATCAGCATTACGAAAGAAGCACCCAATTACAGCGTAAACTAGAAAACGGAGGTCCTAATGGAAGAGACCATAGAAATATTGTCCGTTCCCGTTCGTAATGTATCGATGGACGAAGCGACGGATTTTGTCTTTTCCCGCATCGCCGAAGGTCGAGCGACGACTGTCGCTACAGCCAATGCGGAAATGATTATGAGGGCCAAAGAAGATCACGAGTTGGCCCGTATTTTGGCGGAAGCCGACTTGGTCGTGCCCGACGGAGCCGGAGTGCTTTGGGCAGCGGAACAACAAGGAAAACATTTCAAAGAACGAGTTGCCGGCGTAGATTTAGCTTGTCGGATTATGGCCCGTTGTGTTGAAAGACAGACAAAGGTATATTTCTTCGGCGGGGCTCCGGGAATTGCCGAAAAGGCGGCTCGAAATATGAAAGAGACGGTGGGCGAATTTCCCGTTGTCGGTATTCGGTCCGGCTTTTTTACGCCTGAAGAAGAGCCGGAAATCATTGAAGATATACGGAATTCGGGGGCATCTGTTTTATTCGTAGCTCTCGGCGTACCGAAGCAGGAAAAGTGGATACATCGTCATTTATATGAATTGGGACCTTGTGTGTGCATGGGTGTAGGCGGTACCTTCGATGTATTGGCCGGTCATGTATGTCGAGCCCCCAAGTGGATGCAGGAACATCGTCTTGAATGGCTTTACCGCCTGTACAAGGAACCGAGTCGAGCTATGCGTATGCTTGCTTTGCCGAAATTTGTGGTTGCCGTGAAATTCGGCAGCCGAGTTTGAGGCGAGGTGACTTATGAATAAACCGTTTATTATTGAAGACGGCTATCCGTTTATAGCCGTTCCCTTAGTGCTGGCCCTATTGGCGGCTTATTTTATTAATTTGTATGTTGCCGTTGTTCCCCTTGTTTTGGCAGCCTATTTTACGTACTTTTTCAGAAATCCGCATCGTATCATTCCTGATGATCCGTCTCTTCTCGTCTCACCGGCAGACGGAACGGTTGTCAGCGTGGAATCGGTGCATGAAGATTTATTTTTAGGACAGGACTGTCGTAAGGTGGTCATCTTTTTGTCCATCTTTGATGCTCATGTTAATCGTACCCCCTTGTCGGGAGTTATTAAGTTCCAACAATATACGTGCGGACGGTTTCGACCTGCTTATCAAGATGGCGTAGGTTATGAAAATGAACGCTATTCTATCGGCATTGATAACGGGCGTACACAGTTGTTGGTAACGCTCATCGCCGGCGTTTTGGCACGCCGTGTCGTATCGTGGGTTACCTTGGGGGATGCACTGGAGCACGGTCAGCTATACGGCATGATCAAGTTCGGCTCCTGCATAGAAGTATATGTGCAGGATAATGTAGAGATTTCCGTTAAAAAAGGCGACCGGGTTCGCGGCGGAGAATCGATAATCGGGAGGATTGTTGAATGAAAAAGGTAATTCCCTGTTTATTTACATCTGGTAACTTGTGCTTCGGTGTTCTCAGCATGATTTTATCATCGCAAGGGAACTTCTTTTGGGGTGCCCTATGTATTTTCTTTGCCATGCTTTGTGATGCTATGGACGGACGCTCGGCCCGAGCTTTGGGTGTAAGCGGTGAATTTGGAAAAGAGCTCGATTCCTTATCGGACTGTGTTTCTTTCGGTGCCGCATCGGCCTTCTTAATGTATAATTACACCTTGCATACTCTGGGTTGGATCGGAGTTATTCCCGTACTTATTTATTCCGCACTCGGCGGTATTCGCTTGGCACGTTTTAATATCAATACGGCGACCGTACACGGATATTTTGAAGGTATGCCGATTCCGAACGGCGGTTGTCTTTTTGCTACCTATGTCCTTTCAGGAGTCATGTTGCCGGCACCGCTCATTGCGGTTCTGGTCGTACTCGTGGGTTACGATTTGGTCAGCAAGGTACATCATCCCGACTTTAAAGGACAAAGTGCCGATGTACTTCATAAATCGGCGCTTATTATTACACTGCTTATCGGTGCAGCCGTTGTCATTTATGATTGGCATTTGGCACTGACCTTGCCTTTCGGCCTTTATATCGTATACGGCTTGATTAATACGGCTATGAACGGCAAGCTCGTATAGACCGGGAGTCTTCATTATGGAACATATAGCGGATTTGGTCATGATTCCCGTACAAGTAATTATTGTGTTTTATACCTTGTATTACTTTGTACTCGCCTTATTCGGCCTCATAAAAAAAGAAGATAAAGTTACGGTACAGCCGCAGCATACGTTTGCGGCTGTTATCTGTGCACATAATGAAGAAGCGGTTGTAGGGCAACTCATTGATAACCTGAAGTGTCTTAACTATCCGCGAGATATGTACGATATTTATGTGGTAGCGGATAATTGCACAGATCATACTGCAGATGTATGTAAAGAACACGGAGCCATAGTAGCCGTACGGACGAACAGGGAAGACGTGGGTAAAGGTTTTGCCATGGATTGGATGTTTGAACGGCTGTTACAACAAGAAAAGCAGTATGATGCCTTTGTCGTCTTTGATGCGGATAACCTGGTTCATCCCGAATTTTTACGGGAAATGAACAACCATCTCTGTAAAGGAGAACAAGTCATACAAGGGTATATGGACTCTAAGAATCCGACGGATTCTTGGATTTCCGGTACCTTTTCGATTGCGTTTTGGCTGGTTAATCATATGTGGCATCGTGCCAAGTACAATATCGGTTTATCCACGGCATTGGGAGGCACGGGCATGTGTATTGCTACCGATGTGGTCCGTAAGTATGGGTGGGGCTGCGATTGCTTGACGGAAGATATGGAATTTTCTATGAAGGTCCTTCTCGAAGGCGTTCGTACCTGTTGGGCGCACGACGCCATTATTTATGATGAAAAAGTTGTCGATTTCATGGCTTCATGTCGTCAGCGTAAGCGCTGGGCACAAGGACAGACCGATTGCGGCGAACGCTTTATACCTAAACTTTTTGTCAAAGGCATTCGTACGGGAAATATTCGTATGCTCGACGGGATTATTACATTATCACAACCGTTTTTTATGATGATGTCGACGATTTACGCCGGGTTATCATATATTAATACGACGTGGTATGTTTTTTATACGAATATACTCAATCAACTTATGCCCATGGAAATTTGGACGGTTTTGTTTGTGGCTCAATATGCCATTCCCGTTATCGTCCTTTTGAAGATCAAGGTACCCTTAAAGTCGTGGGCCTATTTAATTGTGTATCCGCTTTTTATGTATAGTTGGATACCTGTAAATTTTCTCGGGTTTAAGGATCGCCATGACATGAAATGGAGTCATACGGTTCATACGCGTGCCGTTTCATACGACAGTACGGCTCTCTTGCGTAAAGAAAATAAAAAATAATTAGGAGAACGTACATGCATATTTTACTCACCAATGATGACGGAATTACAGCTAAGGGCTTAAGTATTTTGGAAGAAGTTGTCGCAACCGTTGCAGATAAGGTGACCGTAGTAGCGCCTGAAGGACAACGTAGTGCGGCATCACATGCCATGTCGATTAATAAGGATTTGTATTTAAAGCGGATAGCGTCACCTTTAGACAATGTAACTAAGTACTCTTTGGACGGCACTCCTGTGGATTGTGTTAAGACGGCCATGGAATTTATCCTGAAGAAAGATCGACCGGACTTGATTATTTCGGGAATTAATAACGGATATAATTTGGGAAGCGATGTCTTATATTCAGGGACCGTTTCGGCAGCCATGGAAGGCCCCTATTATTTGACTCCGGCTGTAGCCGTGTCTATCGGTAAGATGAATGAGGGGCGTGCCCGGCAAACGGCAAAGTTGGTGATGCAGTTAATCGAAAGAGTCATCTTTACCGGAAAGTTTCCGGGGATTTTGAATATTAACGTACCGGAAAAAAAAGGCGATATTTGTCTGGAAAACGTTGTTGTAGCACCGCAAACGGTACAGTTTTATAAAAATGTTATTGTAGAGAAAAAGGATGAAAACGGTGATTCCTGTATCCGCATTGTCGGTGATATTGATATGTCGACAGCCCCGACATTCAGCGACATAGCTAATATTAAAGCGGGGAAAATCACGGTTACGCCCTTGAGATGGCAACAAACGGCTACGGCGGCCATGGAGACGGTAGACCGACTTATTTTTCATAAATATTGATTAAAAATAAAAAAACACTTGCATAAATAACGTTTTTGGGTTTATAATAACGACAAAACCGAATATACATGGATGATGCATTCCGGGAGATGACATAAGTCAACCGAAGGAGTTAAACTCTCAGGTGTTCGAAAGAACGGGACCGGATGCGGACATATCTCTGGAGAGTCTCTTAATGAGCGCCGAAGGTGCACGAAGCGATAGCTTCTTATCTCTCAGGCAAAAGGACAGAGGGCAATGATGAATTTATAAGGCGATTTGTATTGTCTTTTCTTGTTCCTGTCTCCGGAGTTTTCGGAAGCAGGAATTTTTTATTGAGGAGAGATGATACGATGATAACGGATGTGTTGAACAGTATTGACAGCTTTGTATGGGGACCGCCCTTGTTGGTACTTTTGATCGGTACCGGTTTGATGCTGACGATTCGGTTACAGTTGATTCAGTTCTTTAAATTGCCGCAAGCTTTGAAACTTATCTTCACAGCTGAGAATAAGGGTGACGGTGATATTGACAGCTTTAAGGCTTTGTGTACGGCCTTGGCGGCCACTGTCGGGACCGGTAATATTGTCGGCGTAGCGACGGCTATTCATGCAGGTGGTCCCGGAGCGGTTTTTTGGATGTGGATTGCCGCTTTTGTGGGGATGGCGACGAAGTATGCCGAAGGCTGTTTGGCTGTTAAGTTTCGGACAACCGATGAAAACGGGGATATTGCAGGTGGGCCCATGTATTATATTGAACGAGGCTTAGGGGAAAAGTTTAAACCTTTGGCAAAACTCTTCGCTATATTCGGAGTTCTTGTAGCCTTTTTCGGTATCGGTACCTTTGCTCAAGTAAACTCTATCGTTGAAATCACAAAATTGGCAACGGATATTCCCGTTGAATATACGGCAGTCGTACTTACCGTATTGGTTGCCGCCGTTACTATCGGCGGATTGCAATCCATTTCACGGGCCGCTGCTAAAATTGTTCCGGCCATGGCTGTCTTGTATATTGCCGTTACTGTCGTGTTTTTAATTATTTTCCGAGAACAAGTACCGTCGGCAATTATGCAAATTATTACAGATGCTTTTACACCGACGGCGGCTGTCGGCGGCTTTGCCGGAGCCACTGTTATGTTGGCTATGCGCAACGGGGTAGCTCGCGGCGTATTTTCCAATGAATCGGGTCTTGGCTCGGCGCCCATCGTAGCGGCAGCGGCAAAGACGAAGTGGTCTGCTGAACAGGGGCTTGTCTCTATGACAGGAACCTTTATTGATACCATTATCATTTGCACATTAACCGGACTGGTTATTGTTATCAGTGGAGCCTGGACGGGTGATTTGAACGGCGCGGCTTTAACTAATGAAGCCTTCTGCCAGGCCTATCCCGTTGCCGGCAGTCTGCTTCTTTGTGTCGGGCTTACACTTTTTGCCTTTACTACTATTTTAGGCTGGAATTACTATGGCGAACGTTGCATTAATTACCTGGTAGGAGTTAAGGGAATCTTGCCCTATCGTATTGTGTTTATTATTCTCGTAGCCTGCGGAGCTTTTCTTAAACTTGATGTTATCTGGATTTTAGCGGATATCGTAAACGGTCTGATGGCGATACCTAACTTAGTGGCACTCATAGGACTTAGCGGTGTAGTAGTAAGTGAAACGAAACTTTACTTTGAACATGTGAAGCAAATAGAAATGAAAAAAGAAACGGGAGAAACAGTGGTGGAGAACGGTTAGGGCTTGTGTAAGAAAAAAATTATAGACCTCGTCATTTTTACTTGACGACGACAGACTTTTTGCTTATAATAAAGAACGTGCTAACGCATAAGTCTGTTTGCCGGAGTGGCGGAATGGCAGACGCACTTGACTCAAAATCAAGCGATGAATAGTCGTGTGGGTTCAAGTCCCACCTCCGGCACCAAATAAAAGCAGTCCCGGTAACGGGGCTGCTTTTATTTTCGGATATCTGGGGGAGTGCGGGCGTAGTATAGGACGGTTGTGTTGGCTTTAGTTGCGATACATCGGATACATCTCCGATGTATCGTTTTTTTATTCGGTTAAGAAATATAAAGGGATCAGAGTCTTAAAACGAGGCAGGTTACAATGTGGGCGGTCAATGAAATTCACGTTTTCAGGTATGAATATGGATATAAACCGGTCTAAGTATCCTTAAAATCGTGGAGTACCGAGTTTTTAACCTTATCAATGAATACTTATATAAACACTATGTGAATCTTGTAAATATGGGTGTAATCTATAAATTCGGCAATGTGGGTGAAAGAAAGGCTGTTCCCGAACGATATAGAGGCGGTCCCATCAGCGCCGTTTACGTGTTGGAAGATGAAATGACGGCTATGAAAGAAATAAATCAGGTCCTTGTGGAAAAGGTAGCGGCTCAAGACGGTGAAATTCAATCGCTAAAACAGGAAGTAGCCGATTTAAAAGGCATAGTGAAACGATTAATAGGTCAACAGTTCGTCGGAAGACCGGATAATTGAGTAAAAAGGGTTGAATTTTATTCGTCTGTAAGACGTTTGTAGTCAACCCTTTTTGTCATTTTCACTCTTTCCGTCCTGTGGTATACTGGGCACAGATATACAAAGGGGGAAGTCGTTCATGTTTAATATCGGCATGAGTGAAATGATTTTGGTCTTCATCGTGGCTCTCATTGTCTTCGGTCCTGACCGGTTGCCGGAAATTGCACGAACATTGGGGAAGAGCGTCAATGAATTGAAAAAAATGGGCAATGATATTGTTGACGCGGCGACGGAAACGAAGGATACGGCAAAAAACGTCAGTCAGATAGAAATGAAAGAAGTCGAAGAGTCGTTACAAAAGTTTAAAGAAGCTCATGATATGTTGGCTGAAGGCAGTGATGCGGTGAGAAACGAAGTAGAGGAAACGACAGAGCTTGCTGATGAAGTAGCCAGAAAAAGTATGACAGCCGATATTACGGCACCGGTCAGAAAAGAGGCGGTCACAAAGGCCGCCGACATTGCACGGAAGGAAGAAAAACCGGTAAAGGAGCATGACCTTGAAACCTGATGTACAGACGGAACAGCCCTTACGCGACCACTTACAGGAATTCAGAAAACGCCTCATTATCTGTCTGGTTGTCGTCGCCATAGCGGCCTTGGCCTGTTATAACTATGTAGATGATATTATTGCCTTGTTATCGGGACCGGCAGGTAAATTGTACTTTATGAACCCGTCGGAGGTTTTCTTTACCTATATGGAAATAGCCCTATATGCGGGGATCTTGTTCACCTTGCCCGTCCTTTTGTATGAAGTATGGGCTTTCGTGGCGCCGGCCCTGTGGCCGGAGGAGAGACGGGCCGTTTTGGTTATATTGCCGACGGCAGTTATTTTATTTTACGTAGGTCTTGTTTTTGCCTACTATTTGGTCATTCCTGCAGCGGTGACCTTCTTTATGGGGTTTGCGACGCAGACACTTCAACCCATGTTCTCGCTGGAATCATATCTTTCCTTTATTTTGGCCTTGACATTACCCTTCGGGTTCATTTTTGAATTACCGCTTATTGTAGTCTTTTTAGCCAAGATCGGGTTGGTAACAGGCGACTTTTTAAAGGGAAAACGAAAGATTTTAATTGTTATCGCCTTTATCTTTGCCGCTGGCATATCCCCTACTACGGATATATTTACGCAGACAATGATTGCCGTGCCACTCATTGTATTGTATGAAATCAGCCTGTTTATTGTGTGTAAAGTCATGCACAAATAAATTTTGTATACAGTATTTATAGGCTCCGCCCCTTTGTACGGGGCGGTTCTTTTGTTATAATATATGAGTAGGTCTATGCTGGTATATAAGATGCAAGTACCACATCTCTATGACAGTAGGAGGTTTTTATTATATGAAAAAGATTAATTCGGTTTTAGTTGCAAACCGCGGCGAAATCGCTATTCGTGTATTTCGTGCCTGTAATGAATTAGGTATTCGTACCGTAGCGATTTACTCCAAAGAAGATTCCCTTTCGTTGCATCGTTTTCGGGCGGATGAATCTTATTTGGTAGGTAAGGGCAAGAAACCGGTTGACGCATATCTTGACATTGAGGATATTGTCCGTATTGCACACGAACACGATGTTGACGCTATTCATCCGGGCTACGGATTCCTGTCGGAAAACGCGGAATTGGCTAAACGTTGTGAAGAAGAAGGTATTATCTTTATCGGACCTAAGGTAGAGCACCTGATTATGTTCGGTGATAAGATTAACGCTCGTATTCAAGCTAAAAAGGCGGGCATTCAGTTTATTCCCGGCAGTGACGGTCCGGTTATGAACTATGCCGAAGTTGAACGCTTTGCCAAAGAAGTCGGTTTGCCGATTATGTTAAAGGCTGTTAACGGCGGTGGCGGTCGCGGTATGCGTATGGTCGATAAAATGGCCGACCTTAAGGATGCATATGAACGCGCTAAATCCGAAGCGAAGCTTGCTTTCGGCAGTGACGAAATTTATTTGGAAAAATGCATTATCAACCCCAAGCATATTGAAGTACAGATCATGGGGGACGAGCACGGCAATGTAATCCATCTTTTCGAACGAGATTGCTCTATTCAGCGTCGTCATCAAAAGGTGGTCGAAATTGCTCCTGCTTTTTCTCTTTCGAAAAAATTGCGTCAGGACATTTGTGATGCGGCCTTGAAGTTGATGAAAAACGTTAACTATGTCAATGCGGGTACGGTAGAATTCCTTGTTACAAGCGATGAAAAATTCTACTTCATTGAAGTTAACCCTCGTGTTCAGGTTGAACATACGGTAACGGAAATGATTACAGGCATCGATATTGTACAGACACAGATTAAGGTTGCCGAAGGCTATGCATTGGATAGTGAAGAGATAGGTATTCCTTCGCAAGAATCGGTACAATGCATCGGCAATGCCATTCAGTGCCGCATTACGACGGAAGATCCTTTAAACGGTTTTATGCCTGACTCGGGTAAGATTATTGCATATCGTAGCGGCGGCGGTTTCGGGGTTCGTCTTGACAGCGGCAATGCTTATACGGGAGCCATCATTACACCGTACTACGATTCACTTCTTGTTAAGGCTACGACGTATAATTTGACTCATGCCGGGGCCGTACAAAAGATGATTCGCGTCTTGAAGGAGTTCCGTATCCGCGGTGTTAAGACAAATATCGGTTTCCTCATCAACGTATTATCCAGCCCCTTGTTTGAAAGCGGGGACTATGACGTTAACTTTATTGATGAACATCCGGAACTCTTTGACCTGCCGGTTATGCATGACCGCGGAACAAAGTTGCTCCGATATATTGCCGACACGACTATTAACGGATATATGGCAGCAGGTCATCAGGAAAAGCCCGAATTCGAGCCTTTGGAATTACCGATTACACCGAAAGGGGACTTCCCTCAAGGAACGAAGCAGATTTTTGATGAAAAGGGTGCTGAAGGTCTGTCCAAGTGGATTCTTGACCAGAAGAAAGTTCTTTTTACCGATACCACTATGCGTGATGCTCATCAGTCTCTTATGGCGACACGTGTTCGCTCTATTGACATGTTGCGCGTTATGGATGCGGCTGCCAAGAAGATGCCGAATCTCTTCTCTTTTGAATGCTGGGGCGGGGCGACTTTCGACGTAGCGTATCGTTTCCTTTATGAAGATCCTTGGGTACGCTTGCGTGAAATGAGAGAAAAGTCTCCTAACATTCTTTTGCAGATGTTGATTCGCGGTGCCAATGCCGTAGGCTATACGAGCTATCCCGATAATGTAGTTAAGAATTTCGTTGACTTGTCAGCTAAAAACGGCATCGACGTATTCCGTATTTTTGATAGTCTGAACAGCTTGGATAATATGTATGAAACTATTCAGGCCGTACGGGAAACGGGTAAGATTGCCGAAGTAGCATTGTGCTATACCGGTGATATTTTAAATCCCAATCGCCCGAAGTACAATCTTGACTACTACGTTAAGATGGCTAAGGAATTGGAAAATGCGGGAGCGAATATTATTGCTATTAAGGATATGGCCGGCCTCTTGAAACCGGAAGCGGCATATCAGCTGGTTTCGTCTCTTAAAGATGAGGTTACCTTACCGATTCATTTACATACTCATGACGGCTCGGGTAACGGTGTGACGACCTATTGCCGTGCTATTGATGCAGGCGTAGACATCGTTGACGTAGCCTTGTCTTCCATGGCAAGCAATACGAGTCAGCCGAGCATGAATACCCTGTATTATGCCTTGACGGGTAAGGAACGTCAGCCTGAAATGGACATCGATTCAATGGAAGAGCTGTCTCGTTATTGGGCTACCGTTCGTCCGTACTACAAGGGTGTTGATAAAGCGGAACCGTATTCCAATACGGAAGTATACCAGCATGAAATGCCGGGAGGACAGTTTTCCAACTTGCGTCAGCAAGCTAAAGGAGTCGGTTTGGGCGAACGTTGGAATGAAGTCAAGAAAATGTATCACGATGTTAACATGATGTTCGGTGATATTATCAAGGTTACGCCGTCTTCTAAAATCGTCGGGGATATGACTCTCTTCATGGTACAAAATAACTTGACGGAAAAGGATATTTACGAAAAAGGAGACACACTCGATTTCCCGCAATCGGTTGTAGAATTTTTCGAAGGCCGTATCGGTGTTCCTTATCAGGGATTCCCCGAAAAGCTGCAGAAGATTATCTTAAAAGGTAAGCAGCCTTTAACGGAACGACCGGGCAAGGTTTTACCGCCGGCGGATTTTGAAGCTATTGCCAAAAAGTTAGCTGATGCCGGGTATGGCCACACGCCGGAAGATGTCAACGCTTATTGCCAATATTCGAAGGTTTTCACTGATTACAGTGAACGCTTGAAAGAATTCGGAGATGTGAGCGTTCTCGATACGCCGACCTTCTTCTTCGGCATGAAAAAAGATGAAGAAATTCATGTAGGCATTGAAAAGGGTAAAGATCTCGTCATTACTCTGGTTAATATCAGTGATTGTGATGATGACGGTGTACGTACCATTACGTTTATGTTTAACGGTGCGGAACGTGAAATTCGCATGCTGGATAAGAGTGTCGACATGACGACGGTAGCTAAGAAAAAGGCCGACCCGACGAAGCCGGGTGACGTAGGTGCAACTCTCTCCGGTTCCGTAGTCAACATTCTCGTCTCGAAGGGACAGAAGGTTAAGAAAGGTGAACCTCTTGTTGTTACGGAAGCTATGAAGATGGAAACGACTATTACAGCTCCTATGGACGGGACAGTGGCCGATATTCATGTAACAAAGGGCCAAGCCATTATTTCCGGTGATTGCCTTGTAGAGATTGAATAAATCATATAGTAAAGCCGCACATCTTTGATGTGCGGCTTTATTTCGTCTCAGCATATATTCTATTGCTTCATACTATAAGGGCTTAGGCCTATGTTTTCGTACGAGTAAACTGATCAATAAAAGAACGGCACCGGCAACAATAAAGATTGAATGCATACCCATTACGGTAGCAATGGCGGCACCTGCCAGCGGACCTATGAAAGCACCGGTTTGCTGAGCGGAAAAGAGAAGACCGAAAACACGACCTTTCACATTGTTTGTGGTAGCATTTGCCAAAATAGCGTTAATAGACGGGTTAATGCCGGAGAAGAAGAGGCCGACTCCAAATTGGCAGGCGGCAAAAACAGTGAGCGTTTTAGGCAGCGATTGAAGAACAGCTACGATACCGGCTAAGGTAAGTGCGTAGATTAAAGAGGTATAAAATCCGTGTTTTTGGCCGAACCTTCCCCATAAAGGGGCGGTAACCGCTCCCGCAATGCCGCTTAATGAGAAAATGATGCCGGCTTTCATGGCAATAGAATCGGAGGTACCTGTCAACTCCTCAATGTAAGGCGCCATAATCGGCTGGACGAGAAAGATAACCATTTGGACTAAGACGGCGAAAAGAAGCATGTCACGAATGATAGGGGATTTAAGTACACTGAAGGAAGGCTGCTTTTCCTCCGGTGACGGGGGCGTGTGTGGCGGTTCTTTAATGATGACGAGCAGCATAATAAAGTTAAAAAATAAGGCGCCGGTAGCGATAAAAAAAGAGGCGCGCATACCGAATACTTCGGAAAGTACGCCTCCGAACAGCGGGCCGATTACACTGCCGGCCGTCAAGGCACCTTGCATAATACCGAGGCAAAATCCTGTTTTCTCGGTAGGTGCATAAGAGGTCATGATGGCTAAAGTCATGGGCCAGAGTCCGGAAGCAAAACCTTGGAATAGGCGGACACATGCGAGTTGAATCGGCGTAGATACGACACCTCCGAGAAAATAACTGATTGATAATAAAAAGCTGGCACGTAATGCCATGAGTCGTTTTCCTCGATTGTCAGCCATACGCCCCCAGATAGGAGCCATAACGGAGCTGATAATGAAAGAAGCGGAAAAAATAATTCCCGACCAAAGATGAACATCGGCAGGGATTACCCCCAGTTCTTTTGTTAAATAAACGGGTAAAAAAGGAATGATCATCGTATAACTTGACGACATAAACAGTACGTTACAGGTTAAGACGGCAAGACATAATTTCCAATTCATAAGAACACTCTTTTCCATGTGAATAAACTATTGTTTTATTATACGAGGGCAGATGCGGTATGACAAGGCGATTGCTATACTTTTACCGGGGAGGACGGTATAATGAAACTTATGTTATGCAGGATTATTTAAGCTTTTAACGAGGTGTATTATGGTTCCTTATCTGTTGAAAAGACTCGGCGGGGCCCTGATCGTTTTATGGGCCGTTATTACACTTACCTTTTTTTTAATGCATGCCGTTCCCGGAGGCCCTTTTACAGCTGAAAAGAAATTACCTCCTGCAGTTTTGACAGCTGTAGAAGCCAGGTATAAGTTAAATGATCCCTTGTGGAAACAGTATACGGACTATTTGGGTCATGTCGTGCAGGGAGATTTCGGCCCGTCCTTTAAATATCCCGGACGTACGGTAAACAATATTATCGCCGAAACAGCTCCGGTCTCAGCGGTATTAGGTGGTATCAGTCTGATTGTATCTTTGATTGTCGGCATTGTGTCGGGACTTGCGGCGGCATCTCGCAAAAATTCACTTCTTGATTATGTCTGTCTGATTTTTGCTACCTTGGGTGTCTCCGTGCCCGGATTTATCATTGCGGCCCTTCTTGTTGAAGTATTTGCTTTTTGGTGGCCCGTATTACCTGCAGCTCTGTGGAAGGGACCGACTTATGCCGTCTTACCGGCTCTGGCATTAGCAGCCGCTCCTACGGCGTTTATTATGAGGCTCGCCAGAGCCGGCGTACTTGATGCATTAGAGCAGGACTATATCCGTACGGCGCGGGCCGCCGGTGTCGGTAAATGGAGAATTTTATATCATCATGCACTTCGTAACGCACTCTTACCGGTAGTTAGTTATACGGGACCCCTGGCAGCCTCTCTCCTTACCGGCAGTTTTGTTGTCGAGACGCTTTTTGCCATACCCGGATTGGGACGATATTTTGTGACCAGTATATATAACCGAGATTATACGGTTATTTTAGGGATCACCCTTTTTTACAGTATTTTTGTTATTTTCGTGAACCTTTTAGCAGATTTAATATATCCCTTGTTGGACCCGCGTATTTCTGTCACGAAGGGGGGAGAAAAGAAGTGATACGACATGATGATTTCGAGCCTGTACCGTTTGCAACAAGAAAGGCGGTGCAAAGAAGTCGTAAGCCCGTAACTTATCGAGGCCTGCAGCGATTAAAGAAAAATCGTTTGGCCGTGGCGGGAGGTATTATTATCTGTCTAATTGCGCTTTGGGCCCTCATCGGACCCGCCTTTTCGCCCTATACGTATGACGGGCAGAATTTTGCCGAAGCCAATGCGGCTCCATCGGTACGGCATTGGTTCGGTACCGATTCTTTGGGCCGAGATTTATATACGCGTGTGCTTTACGGGGCACGGATATCCTTGTCCATCGGTATCGTAGCGGCACTTATTAATGTGACTATCGGTGTTATTTACGGCGGTATTGCCGGCTTTGTCGGAGGTAAGACAGATCGGATTATGATGCATATCGTGGATGTTTTGTACTCTGTGCCTGTTTTATTGTATGTTATTTTATTGATGGTTGTTTTTAAGCCGGGACTACTTAATATTTACATTGCTTTGGGCATTGCCTATTGGTTGAACATGGCACGCATTGTGCGCGGTCAAATTTTGAGTTTGAAGACGTCTGATTACATTACGGCTGCACGCTCCTGTAATGCAGGCTCTTTTGATTTATTGCGACGACATTTATTGCCCAATGCGGCCGGTCCGATTGTTGCCGCCTTGACGTTGTCAGTACCGGATGCAATTTTCACGGAAGCTTTTTTAAGCTTTATAGGCCTGGGGGTATCGGCTCCCATGGCCAGCTGGGGTGTTTTGACGTCCGAAGGATAACATCTGTTAGTATTCGTTTTTTTATTACTTAAAAAAGACTTCTATGTTCTGTTGTTCGTCGACAACTATATAATCTATAATTTGGCGCCAGAAGCCTTGCCGCTGTTTCTCTGACAGCGTAGCATATAATGGCCGTATGCCGTCTTCCAGTTTTTTATCATAGACTGTATGCGTGGTTATAGGACGTATGGATAGTAATTTATTATACTGTTCGGCGTCCTTTTTGTACTCTTCTAAGGTAATTAAATCGTTTATAAATAACTCTTTTAGTCGTTGCAGTTGGTGCTTTACTTTTTCGGTATCAACTAGTTGCTGTTGAACGGACTCATGTACAACAGCCTTGCGGTTACGATAAAGGGAGTCGAACCTTTGCAGTAAGGCCTGTTCGATAACCTCTTCTTTTATATTTTTGGTGTTTGTACACACCTTACGAGTATGGGCCGTTTGGCAACGATACCGCTTCCGTTTTTCTTTTTTAGCGTTCTTGTAAGAGTAATTAGCCGTAAATTTATTGCCGCATACGGCACAGCGGATTAGCCCGGAAAAAAGATAGATGAGCTTACTGGGTGTGGTTTTTACAACCTTCCTTTTATTAAGTACATCTTGCACGTTGTAAAACACTTCTTGAGATATGATAGGCTTACAAAACTCTAAGTCCGTACCGTTTTTCCCTATATACGTTTCGTTACGTAGCAAATAGCGTAGACTTGCGTAGTTATGGTAGTAGCCGACGCTCCGTAAATACTTTAGCGTTTCAGATAAATTGTGCGTTTGGTTAAACGTATCAAAGGTTTTAATAATATAGCATGCCGTCTTTTCGTCCGGCACGAGGTGCTTATTTTCAATCTTATAGCCTGTAGGAAAAGAACCGGTTACTACTTCATGCCTAGCCCGCTTCTGTTCAAACACAAACTTTATCCTATCGCTGGTCATATCAGACTCATTTTGAGCTACTGACAGCTTTACATTTAACATTAAGCGGCCATTCGTGGTAGTCGTATTGTATTGTTCTTGTGTTGTTTCCCAATCAACGGAATGCGAGTCAAGTATATCTTGTGCTTTATAATAGTCCCGTACCGAACGAAACCATCTATCAAGCTTTATGAATAAAATGCGGTCAACTAAACCCTGTTCGACGTCAATTAAAAGCCGTTTAAAGGCTTTTCTCTTAAACGGAGATTTACGGGCAGACGCTCCGTCATCCACATACAGACCGACGACGCTATACCCTTTACGTTTGGCAAAATTTCGTAAGTCCTGTTCTTGAGCGGCAAGGGATAGGCCTTGTCGTGCTTGTTCTTCCGTACTTACCCGAATATATAGAGCCACCCGCTTACTCATGAGTTACCCCGTAATAGCAAGTAGTGGCCGAAAATTCGTCAAGTAGAGAGACGACCGCCGAAAAAGTAAGTCTTTGTTCAGCGGCTATGCTATCAATCATATGCGGCTTATTCCGTAGGCACGTGTGGGCTATGAGTAGAAATGCGAATTTATTAGCTTCAAACTCTTGTTGCCTATGCTGTTCTTTAGTTAATACATCAACCGCAAAAATCCTTGTTCCCATGCCGTGTAAAAAATAATGCCCCAATTCGTGGGCAAGCACCACGTTTTTCTCATTTGTAGTAAGTGCCCGGTCAACCACTATTAATTGTTTAACGGGAGAAGAAATGAATATCCCTTTTACTCCGATATGGGATTTCTGGACAACCCGAATGTGTAAAGCCTTACATGTTGTGTTCGGGTCGTTTGACTCAAACCGTTTCACGACACTAAGCACTTTAGGTAACATCTTTTTCATTTATTCTTCCTCTAATACAGCCTTTATGATTTTTGCAATGTATCGCCGTTTTTCGGGGGTTATGGGATACTCCATACCGTCGAACATAACTTCTGTTCCCGCTAACGCCGAAATTATATCCTCTTTATCACCTTGCGCCACTACAGGTGCACTTGAGGTGCTTATAAGTTCTAACGGCGATATTTCTAAAGCCGCTGCTAGAAGTTCTAGCTTATCCCGTTTCATGTTCTTGATAAAACCCGACTCCCATTTACTTAAGGTGCTTTTCGTAATCCCGATTTTCCGGGCTAATTCTTCTTGCGTGTAGCCTAACAATAACCGCTTATGCTTAATAAATCTACCCGTATTCAAAGCACCGTCCCCTTTCAATGTCGCCGAATAAATATGTTTTAAGCATAAACAAAAATTGCCATATTTGCAACTTTTTTGCCAAAAATGAAAAAAAGTTGCCAAAAATGAAAAAAAGTTGCCAAAAATGGTTGACATACTAGAACTAAAAATGTATGATTATAAATATCCTATAGGAAACAAAATATCAAATCTGAAAGGAGAAAGTATAAATGAACGTACCCGAACTTCAAGCGGCCATTAAAAAACGTGGCATTCCGATGAACCGCTTTTTAGACCTTGTGAGAATAACCCCCTCGTCGTGGTCAAGACGGGTAAAGGGGACATCTGAAATGACGTTAGCCGAAATTCAGCGTATTGTTGATACGTTGAACCTTTCGGAAGATGAAGTTAAAGATATATTTTTTTAGTCTTTTGGTTTCTTTTAGGAAACAAACCATGTTAAATCTAATCAATTTTAACCCGGACAGGGTATTTGCCGCCCTTTATGCGGCGGCTAAAGGAGAAGAAGGGCACACGTACTATGCCCTTATATCGAAAGGAGACGAAAGCGATGAAGAGAACACCGACAGCGGCCATCCCGTCGTGGGTGAACCGAAGACATGAACAACTTCATAGAGAGTGGATAGAACTTGAACTTCCCGTGCAGGCACAAAAGGCTAAGCCTAGTGCTAAGACTTTTGATTATAAAGAGCTAGTCGAAACAGTGTTCTTGTTCGCCATTCTTGCTTGCGTAGTGTTCGTGGGAGCGTTTGTATGAACCTTCTAGATCGAAGTATCTCAATTATGGCTATATTGGCGATAGCGTCAATTCTTATAGCAACATCTCAATGTCTTTATCTGATAGGAAGGAGTTTTGCAAAGTGGTAAGAATAAGTTTTGAGGGCACAAGTCACGAAGTATTGCAGGAAATGAAAGATTTTCTTTCCATGCAGTCAGCACACACGGAAATGGTAGAACCTAGTAAAGCCGAACCGCCTAAGAAAGAAGCACCCCCTAAAGCCGAAAAGCCGAAGAAGGCGGCTAAAAAGGAAACGCCGAAAGACGACTGGCAGGAAGAACTGAAACCTGTAGAAGAGGAAAAGGACAAAGAGACGGAAGCGGCAAAGCTTTCACCCGAAGACCTTGTTATTGTTCGGCAAGATGTAGTTGACTTCACAAAGAAAGACGCCGCTAACCACGGTAAAGTGAAGGCGTGGATTACGGAAAACTTAGGGGACGGGGCAAGATTAACCGACCTTACTATTGATAAGGTTGACAGCTTATACGACATGTTGGGGATACCCAAACATGAGTAAGCACGCAATCCTTTCAGCCAGTGCGGCGGCTAGATGGCTAAAATGCCCGCCGTCCGCCCGCCTAAACGCCGCCGAACCCGATACAGTAACTGAATATGCCGCCGAAGGAACGAGAGCACATGCGGCCGCCGAAGAGTGTTTACGGGCATATCTTGAAGGTCGTGAGCCGAACGCTACTTATGATGACGGCGAAATGAAGGAAGCCGTTGCCCGATATGTTGATATATGTATTGAAAAAATTGTAGCGGCTAAAAAAGCAACACCCGATACTGTAGCCAAAGTTGAGGAGCGGTTAGACTTCTCAAATATTGTTCCGGACGGTTTCGGCACAGGAGATATGGTTATAATCTCCGACGATACGATAGAGATTATAGATCTTAAATACGGTAAAGGCGTCCCGGTATCAGCCGTACACAATCCGCAAATGCGGCTATATGCGCTAGGGGCTTGCTCCGCCTATGATTTTTTGTACGGCTTTTCTAAAGTCCGTATGACTATCGTTCAGCCTAGACTGGACAGCGTTTCAACGGATGAGCTTTCAATTAAAGACCTTATGAGATGGGCGAAAGAGATTAAAAAAACAGCCGAACTTGCCTATAAGGGTAAAGGCACATTTTGTGCAGGCGACCATTGCCGTTTTTGTAAGGTGAAGGCTAGGTGTAAGGCGTTAAGCGAGTATGAACTTGCCGAAGTAAACAAATACTTCCCGGATGAAGCATGGGAGCTTGAGCCCGAAACCATAGCGGACATTATTTTAAAGTCTACCGCTATTGACAACTGGATTAAAGCCGTCAAAGAGTATGCCCTTACGGAAGCCCTTAACGGCAGGGAGTGGCCTAATTTAAAGCTTGTGGCAGGGCGATCTAAACGTATAATTACGAACGATGAAGCGGCCGCCGACATCCTACTAAAAGAAGGCTACAAGACCGATGACATCTACAAACCTAAAGAATTAATCACGCTTACCGCCCTTGATAAGTTAGTGGGTAAAAAACGGCTTGCCGAAATATTAGACCCCGTACTTAGTAAACAAGAGGGTAAACCGACGCTTGTATCCGAAGAGGATAAGCGACCTAAACTTGATATATTAGATGACTTTGATGACTCTATTTTAGAGTAGAAAAGGAGAAAACATTATGAAAATTGCAACAGGAAAAGTACGTTTATCTTACGCTAACATCTGGACACCCAAAGGCTTTAACGGTCAGCCGGAAAAGTATTCGGCAAGCCTTATCATTCCTAAGAGCGATACAAAGACGGTAAAGAAAATTAAAGACGCTATCGCCGCCATGATGAAAGACCAAGAAAACATTACCACGTGGGGAAAGGCCACGAACCTGCACTTACCGTTACGTGATGGTGACACAGACCGCTCCGACGATCCCGCATATGAAGGTTGCTATTTTATGAACGCCAGCACGCCGAAAGACAGACCGCCCCGTATTGTGGATAGAAATAAACAAGAAATTATCGACCACGCCGAAGTCTATAGTGGTTGCTATGCACAGGTAGTTATCAACCTGTACGCATACAACAAGAACGGCAATAAAGGTATCGGTGCAGGGCTATCGGGTATCCGTAAACTTGCCGACGGCGAACCGTTATCAGGCGGTATGGTATCGGACGCCGACTTCACAGATGACTTTTCTGATGACGTAGACGATTTATTCTAATGCGTACCCTGTCAATCGACATTGAAACGTATAGCGACATCGACATAAAGTACGGTGTTCATAAATACGTTTCAAGTCCTAATTTTGAGGTGCTACTGTTCGGCTATGCGTTCGACGACGAGGAAGTAACCGTTATCGACCTTACCGAACAGGAACTACCGCAATACATAATCACCGCCCTATATGATAAGGAAATTCGCAAGACGGCGTTTAACGCCGCATTTGAAATTACGTGTTTACGTAGACTTTCCTATCTATACGACATGCCCCCCGAACAGTGGGAATGTTCAAGCGTGTTAGCTAAATATAATGGACTTCCGAACACGCTTTCTTCCGTGGCCAAAGTGCTAAAGCTTGAGGAACAGAAAGATACACGGGGTAAGAATTTGATTAAATACTTCTCTTGCCCGTGCAAGCCGACTAAGGTTAATGGCAACAGAACCCGTAACTATCCCGAACACGATCCCGACAAGTGGGCAACATACATTGAATACAACCGTCAAGACGTGGTCGTAGAACGGGAAATACGCAAGAAACTTATTAGCCACAAGCCGCCCGAATCAGAGCGGCGGCTATGGCTACTGGACTTACAAATAAACGACCACGGGGTACGGGTAGATGAGGACTTAGTGCAAAACGCCATACAGTTAAATAGTGGCACAGTGGATACGCTTACGGCCGAAATGAAAGCAATCACGGAGCTTGATAATCCGAATAGTGTTGCACAACTCAAAGACTGGTTAGACTACCGCATGGGAGAAAAGCCCGAAAGCCTTGATAAGGCGGCACTTAATGAGCTATTAGCTTTACCGCTTGCCCCCGACGTGAGGCGAGTTCTTACCATACGTAAGCAGTTGGGTAAGTCGTCCGTAAAAAAGTATGAAGCTATGGCAAACACAAAGGTTGAGCTAAACGGTCAACTTTATTGCCACGACCTGTTCCAGTTTTACGGAGCGGGACGTACCGGCAGATGGGCGGGACGAACAGTGCAATTACAGAATTTGCCCCGTAACAGTATGCCGGACTTAGACCTTGCCCGTAAGCTTGTTAAAGAAGGCGACACAAGTCTACTCAATCTTCTATATGACAACGTACCCGACGTGTTGTCACAGCTTATAAGAACGGCGCTTATCCCGTCAAAAGGCAATACGTTTTTTGTTGCCGACTTCTCCGCCATTGAAGCCCGTGTTATTGCATGGCTGTCGGGAGAAAAGTGGCGCATAGAGACCTTCAAGAATGGCGGCGACATTTATTGCGAATCAGCGAGCCAAATGTTCGGCGTGCCGGTTGTAAAACACGGGATAAACGGCGAATTACGACAAAAGGGCAAGGTTGCCGAACTTGCGTTAGGATACGGCGGCGGAGCAAACGCCCTTATCTCAATGGGGGCATTAAAGCAAGGTTTAACTGAAGCCGAACTTCCCGATATTGTGACACGTTGGCGTGCGAAGTCGCCAAAAATCATTGAGTTTTGGAACGCTTGCGACACGGCCGCCAAAAACGCCATTATTTACGGTAAAACTGTTACTTTGCCTAACGGCATATCCTTTGAAAAGACTAAAGGTGCACTTCTAATACACCTTATAAGTGGACGTGATCTAACGTATCTGTTCCCTAAAATCGGTACAAACCGTTTCGGGGGCGAGTCGATAGAGTATAAGGGTATGGCGCAAACGGCAGGAGTATTTACAACGCTTGAGACTTATGGCGGTAAGTTAGTCGAAAACATTGTACAGGCCGTCGCTAGAGACTGTTTAGGTGCAGCCCTTATGCGATTACATGAAGTGGGGTATCAAGTTGTAGGGCACATTCACGATGAAGTGATTATCGACGCTCCGTCTAAAGACCCCGACGCCACACTAAAAGAAATTGCAGGGCTTATGTGCACGCCTACTGACTGGAATAAGGGACTACCGCTTAACGCCGACGGTTTCTACAGCGACTACTACAAGAAAGATTAAAGGTGAATAATGCTTAAATTTCTACTCGATTTCGTTTTAGTAATAATAATAGCAGCTATGCTTAGCGCCTTATTAGTTCAATTAATAAGCCCTACCGCCACACTCATGCTTTCACCGCTAGGCACACTTCTTGCGGAAATATTAAGAAAGCAGGCGGTGATCGCTTGTAACTGTAAACTAAGAGGTGTGGCCATCATACCCTTTTGGAAAACGCTTAGGCCGCAAGATGTATTCCTGTACAAATTTATCGCCAGCTTGCAAGTTGGGACAGTGCTTTTTACCTGTTTCGGTGTTGGCAGTGTGTGGATATATGAACACTTTACCGATACATCAAGTATTCCCATAGCCGCTGTTTTAGTCAGTTTAGCACTTATGTGGATAGCGAACCGTGAGTAAGATTTGCGGGCGAAACGTAAATGAGAAAAGGGGGCAAAAAAAGAGTGAAGTTCATAGATTTTTTCGCCGGCATTGGTGGATTCCATTCCGGACTGGAAAAAGCGGGCATGGAGTGTATTGGCTGGTGTGAATTCGATAAATTCGCACAAAAGAGCTATAGAGCAATATACGATACAGAAGGGTTGTGGTTTGCAGATGATGTCAGAAAAGTTAGAGGGTGGGACGTGCCGAAAGCCGATTTGTGGACATTTGGATTTCCCTGTCAAGACGTTTCAATCGCCGGAAAACAAAAAGGAATCAAACGAGGAACAAGGTCCGGACTCTTTTATGAGATTATGCGTCTCATTGACGAAGCGGAAGAAAATCGACCCGAATGGCTTATTTGTGAAAATGTTAAAAATTTGCTATCTATTGACGGGGGACGAGGATTCTTCACCGTTCTCACTGAAATGGGGGGGCGAGGGTACTCTGTCGAATGGCGTGTTTACAACTCAAAAGATTACGGAGTTCCTCAAAATAGAGAACGCGTCTACATTGTTGGACGTTGTGGAGAGCCGACCGGACAGCCGTTATTACCTATCCGACAAGAAAGTACAGCAGCTCTTAGCCAGGTTATAGGGGGCAGCCAAGGCGAGCGTGTGTATGACGGTAATAAAATCTCTTGTACACTCTCTAGCCAGGGCGGCGGCTGCGGAGCAAAGACGGGATTATACACATTCGTAGATTTGAATAAAAAGGGTAACGTACAGACAACTGATACGGCTAGAGCTTTATTAGCGAGATACCACAAAGGACAGCCGAATCGACCAGCAGAGTGCAGCGGCGTGCTAGAGGCTGACGAACCGATTCGCATACGAAGATTAACGCCGAAAGAGTGTTTTAGACTCCAGGGTTTTACGGACGAACAGTTCGACAGGGCGGCGGCTGTTAATTCTGAGACACAATTATATAAGCAAGCTGGAAACGCCGTCACGGTGAATGTTGTGGAAGAGATTGGGCGACATATTATGAAGGTTGTTACTCAATTGAACTAGTTCCAAAATGGAACAGGTTGAATTTGCGGCCGAAATTAATTTCGGCCACAGGGTAGCAGACCGACATGAATGACGGTCTGCTAATGAAAGCTTGAAAGTAGCTTGAAAGCATATAAATGGCGTAGTTAAGCCAAAAATTGGAATATCAAACGGAAAACTTTCAAGTAGCTTGAAAGAGCTTGAAAAAACTTAAAGTAGTAGAAATCGACCAATTTGGAGAGGAGTAAACAATCATGTGCACATTGAAGAAGTATAGACACCGAGACCCTAATACAATAGAAGCCGTTCAGTTTACAGGTGAAAACGGGGACGAGATACTAACCCTTTTAAACGTTAGGGGCGGTGTTTGGACTACACTTAAGCGAGAATTTGATGAAGATACAGGCGAAGAGTTTCATAAGCGTGTACTAGCACTGGAACTTATCGACGGTAGCAAAAGGTGTAGGGCGTTAAAAGGCGACTATGTTCTCAAGACTGTATGGGGCGAGATATACACACTTGACGAAGAGTCGTTTTTAACTAGTTTTGAAGAGATTTAATGAACGAGTATGGAGCATTAAAAAGGAGAAAGGCAAATGTCAATCATAAAATTCGGTAAGTATGAACCCCGACGAGAGATTGTAGTTTTCGACCGAAAAAGCGGAAATTCAATTCAACATATATACGAGTTCACAAATGGGTATGGGGCAAACGTAATTCAGAACGAATACAGCAAGGGTAGTGAAGATGGGCTTTATGATCTGGGGGTACTGAAAGACGGGGTATTGTGCTACAGCACTACAATTACAAGCGATGTTATCGGCTATCTGACAGCCGATGAAGTAGCCGAGCATTTAAGCCGGATAGAAAAATTGCCGAATTTAAAGGAGAAGAGAAACGAAGGGAGTAAATTATGCGACACTCAAAAACTGTATTCAAAATAACGGAATACTCCGCCTATGAATTTACCCACGATTACACCAGCATAACGGACGTACTGGATAGATTAAATGCTCGACCCGAATATGACACTGAAAGATATGAATATCTCTACCACGAGAACGACAATCCGCCGTATTTTGAGTTGTTCGACGGGTACGAGGGAGATGACCTGACCCTTTTACAAGGTGAGTTTTTACTAATAGACAATGACGGACGGCTTTCAAAACTTTCAAGCGAAGAAGCCACACAAATTATTTTGAAAGGGGAAGGTTTAGATGAAAGAGTACGTATTTAGTTTTAGTAACGAAATGGAGTCAAACGGCAATAAGTACAATATTCCGGAAGAAACCGCTTATGGTATTTATAACTCAGAGAAAGAAGCAATTTCTGACGCTATGGAAATGTATGAGTATTACGGATACAAATTTACTCACCCGGTCGTAGGAAAGGCGGGATACTTTGTTCCTCGAATAGACGCAGATTTGGTTTTAGAGGATTTAGCACAACGAGCTGTTGATAACGGATACGATGATTACGAATACCTTGCAAATGTCAAAAACGAACATATAAAAGAGCTTGATAATATGCTTACCGAAGTCTATCTTGCGTGGGAAAATAAGCACCCCGAATATCGCAACAATTATTATTTAATGACCCACCCGGTTAGGTATTCTATTAGTCACTTAAAAGAAGAAATGGAAAACATGCGAAAAGAGGAATACTAATTATGATTGAAGAAGCCGTAAAAATCAACCTACCTTTCCACAAAGCACACTCCGTAGTGATGGGTAAAATAAAATACTGGTACTTTCCCGACAGCGTCCGAGGGCAACTCAAAGAGAACATGCTTTGCTACATCACCCGTAGAGAAGATAACAAAGTTATCGGAGAAGCTATAGTATCTACTATCATAGAAGGAGCGCCGCAAGAAGTGTTCAGCCAGACCGCTTTATTCACTGAACTTAGCGCCCCGATGTTTCTTTCTATCTTTGGCAACTACCAGACCGTAAGCGCCGTAGGCTTTGCCGACGTAAGACCCTATAGAGAAGAGGTTTACGTTGAGGACTCCGAGATATTAGACGGCATATGTGAAACGTTTGCACAGGCGGCATATGCCGTAGATGACTTGCAAGATAGAATACCTATCCTAAGCGGAGAAGATATAGACGAATTGCACCGACGTATCCATAGTACCATTGATGAAGTATACAGGTTTGTCGCTTTGCTACCTACCGACAGACCGAGAAAGAAGGAGACCCGTAAATGATTGTATACGTACCGAAAAACAAAAAAGAATTTTTGATAATGATAGATTATAGCCTATCTGATATACTAGCAGATTTATCACAATTACTGAGCAACTTAACGAATTATGAGGGAATAGAAGATGATGATGTGCTACTGGATATTGCGTTAACAATAAGCCGTAGCTATGGTAGCTTAAGTACAGCGTCATTAATCGTCAAAAACGAAATCCAAGATATAGAAGGAGAATAGCATGATTATATACAGCCTTTACTCTATCAGAACGAACGTCACCAATCTACATTGCGAGGACTCCGTAGGCATTTACACCGAACAGAACGGCAAGAGGGCTTACATCTGGAGAAGTGACGACGAGCGACTTGTTCGTACCGTGTGGGGGAGAGTCACCGATTACCTTAAAGAACAGTCCGACGGCGTGACTGTACCCGATAATTTAGTCCTGTATTTAGATGATATTGTACTAACGTCTATGGAAATGATATACGACTCTTGCGAGGATGATACATAGACAATGAAAATTCTTTGGATTGTATTTGTTAAGTAACTCAAAGAAAGGATGATAAAAATGCTTAAACGAGACAATGTACTTACGAAGGGCGTATTTAATTTATGGCAAAAGGCAGCTAAGAACCATTCCCATAAGTTTTACGGTTTTGCAGACGAAGAGATAGGATATATCGGAACAAATGGGATTGTCGTATATCGGATACCTAAAGAGGTGAGTCATCCGTTCAAAGATACCGAAGGCCTTCCGGACTCGACCAAAAAACACCTGAAATCCCTTTTTACGGGTGAAGGTAGAAGCGTTCAAGATACGGGAGAATTAAAAACAACCGCTTTAGGGCTTGCCCGTAAATTCAACGACGTTGACCGTACCCTTTATGTACGAGAAGATTTCCTATCGCCGTTCCGTAAGTTATTCGTGAGTGCCGATTATGTCAGACAGAACATTGTTCGCCTGTACGCAAAGGACGAATATATGGCCATATGTGCGTTAGCAGGAATTGAAAAGAAAGGAGAATAGACAATGGAAATGAAACGAACAAAAGACGAACGGCCGCCGTTAAATGAATATGTACTAGGTGTATGGCCGACAGCCAGCCCTATTCCTGAATTTACGGCGTTAAAACGAAAAAGGTCAGGCGAGTACGCAAATCGTCATAACGAACCTGTTCTTGCGCCTAAATACAGGATAGAATTACCTACACTACCGCAATAAAGGGGTTTTACTATGAATGATGTGAGTTTTACCCTTACCGTGGGTAAGATCCGTACAGCTAAAAATTGGCTAGCTAAAAAGACGTCGTGGCTTGAGTTTATAGACAGCTTAAAAACACCGATACGTACTCCAGAGACAGTAAAAGAGTATGCGGCAATGAGCCGTGAACAGCGTGCACAAGCTAAGGACGTGGGAGCGTTTGTGGGCGGCACATTTAGCGGTAAACGAAGACTGTTAAGAGAAGCGGTTAACCGCCAATTAGTAACACTTGACGCCGATAGTCCTTCTCCGGATTTTCTAAGCGATGTGGATTTGTTTTTAGGCCAATACGCTTATGCGATTTACTCTACCCATTCACACACGCAAGCGTCGCCTAGGTATCGCTTAATCCTGCCCTTAGCCGAACCTGTATCGCCCGAAGCATATCAAGCTATCGCCCGTAAACTTGCCGATACCGTGGGTATAGATAATTTCGACTCGACGACATACGACGTACACCGCCTTATGTACTTCCCGTCAGCGGCCGTAGACGGCGACTATGCATACTACACGAACGACGCCCCCATCCTTGACGGTAAAGATATACTAGCCCAGTACAAGGACTGGAAGGACACATCACAGTGGCCGACGGGTAAAGCCGAAACGCTTGCCGTTAAACACGCCGCCGCCGTTCAAGGCGACCCGTTAGAAAAGCCCGGCTACATAGGCGCTTTCAACCGTATCTATTTTCCGATACAAAAGGCCATAGCCGCTTTCTTAAAGGACGAGTACAGCCCGTGTGATAACGGACGATATACCTACCTTTTAGGCACAACAGCAGGCGGCCTTGTCATTTACTCCGATAGGTTTGCCTACAGTCATCACAGCACCGACCCTTCTTGCGGTATGCTTTGCAGTGCCTATGACCTTGTACGGGTACACCTTTTCGGTAAACTCGACGAAGACGCAAGAAGTAACACCAGCGTCGAAAAGTTGCCGTCAAGCGTAAAAATGAAAGAGTTTGTGCAGGGGCTTAATGCCGTTGAGAAAGAATATGTACGTACCGTGAACGCCGACCTGTTCGACGAGGAAGCGGACGAAGCCGCAAGTGAAGAGCTTGAAGAGTGGCTATCAAAACTTGAGTACACTAAAGATAAAGATCCTAGAATCAAGCCTTCCGCTAAGAACGTATTGCTTATTATGGCAAACGATAGAAACCTTAAAGACACATTCGGCCTTAACACCTTCTCACAGCAGATAGATATACTGAAAGACCTTCCGTGGCGTGAAAGGGATGAGGGCGAACAATGGCAAGACTCCGACGACTCACAACTTAGAAATTATTTCGACGTGACGTATAAGTTGCAAGCACGGGCAGTTATTGAGGACGCCTTCATAGAGACAGCAAACAAACACCGTTTTCATCCCGTAAGAGACTATCTGAACAGCCTTAAGTGGGACGGGGTGCACCGGGCAGAGACGCTGTTTATAGACTTTTTAAACGCCGTTGATACGAACTTTACACGAGAAGCAACTATTAACTTCTTAAAGGCGGCCGTAGCCCGTGTATTCCGTGCAGGTTGTAAATTCGATAACTGTATCACCTTTAGCGGGGCACAAGGGATAGGAAAAACAACTTTGCTGGGCAATCTGGGAAAGAAATGGTACAACGAATCCATTACAAGTTTTAGCGGTAAAGACCCGTTAGAACAACTACAAGGCAGCTGGATTGTCGAACTAGGCGAAATGCAGGCCACAAAAAAAGCCGAAAATGATCAGATAAAAGCCTTCCTTAGTAGAAGGATTGATAAGTTTAGAGTATCTTTCGGGAGAAGAGTTCAAGAATTTCCTAGACAATGCGTTTTCGCCGCCACTACAAACGACCTTATCTTCTTAAGGGACAGAACAGGCGGTCGTAGGTTTTGGCCTATCATTGTAGCCTATGGCGCAAAAAAAGACCCGTCTCTTGACCTTACGGAAGAATACGTTGATAGCGTGTGGGCAGAAGCCGTCTACTTGTATCGCAAGAATCCGTCCCTTCTACTATCGAAAGCCGCCCTAGCCGAAGTAGAAGAGCTGCAGGACTCTTTCACGGAAGGGTTAGAAAAAGTAGGACTTATCGAAGACTACCTAGACAAGAAACTACCCGACAACTGGAAGGATATGGAACTCTTTGAACGAAGGGCATACCTTGACGGCTACAGTGAGGAAGACGAAAAAGCCGGAACGACTCGAACTTGCGTTTGTACTCTTGAAATATGGTGTGAAGTGTTCGGCGGAGAACGTGGAAAAGCTAATCAGTACGAGCTAAGAGAAATCTCAGCTATCATGCAACGCATGAAAAACTGGGACGGAATAAATCGGGAATCCGGCAATCCGTACACGGCAAGAGTTGGAAAATTATACGGGAAACAGCGTGTGTTTATGCGTACTGAAAACAGCGATTAGTGGTATCGAAAACAGTGAAGTGGAACGGGCTTAGGGTAAAAATACCCAAACAAATGTTTGGTGAAAACTATTGACACAATTCTGGTTTTCTCAATAAGGCAGTTTTAAATGAGAAAATCGAAAATGTTCGTTACCGTTACCACTTTCGTTACCACTCTCGTTACCACCTAAAATGGCTTAACCACGTCATTTATATATATGTGGTAACAATGGTAACAATAATATTGTTATTACTATATAGAGATATAGGTTTATATAGATTTATATACATTTATGTATTTCTATATACTATATAGGAAGTGGGTGTTTTAGAACACCAGGTTACCACCCCCATTTTTAGAAGGGAGAAATGGATTGAATATTCAAAAAACAATTTGTGAGCGGCAAGTCGAAACGTATTTAAAAAAACGTATCGAATCGGAAGGCGGACTTACGTTTAAATTCGTGAGTCCGTCTAATGCAGGCGTACCCGACCGAATCGTGTTGAAAAGCGGAAAGGCCTTTTTTGTCGAATTGAAACGTCCGTCCGGAAAGCTTAGGCCGATACAACAGCACATAGCCCGTAAATTATATAGGCAAGGATTTAGCGTGTATGTCATCGACACGAAGGAAGGGGTTGATGAATTTGTACGAAGGGAGTTAGCACCTAATGAGATTTAAGCCATATCCGTATCAGAAGGAAGCGGCACGGCGAATAGTCGAAAACACGCATTACGGATTGTTTCTTGATATGGGATTAGGAAAAACGGCGTCTACCCTATACGCCCTTGACGAGCTTATGTTTAATCGGTTTGAGGTGCAAAAAGTGCTTATCGTAGCACCGCCTAAAGTGGCCGAATCGACATGGCAGGATGACATTTCAAAATTTTCCGATTTTAAGGACTTTAAGGTGCATACCCTTACGGGAACACCTAAACAGCGAGAAAAGCTGTTAGAGGAAGAATCGGGGCTATTTATCATAGGGGATACGCTAGTATCGTGGCTTTGTCGTAAGTACAACTACAGTTTACCCTTTGATATGCTTATTATTGATGAGTCTAGCCGATTTAAAAGTCCGCAAACGCAAAAATTCAAAGCGTTGCGAAAAGCCAGAAGTTCGTTTTCTAGGATTGTCATTCTGACCGGTACGCCGTCGCCGAACTCACTAGAGGAGCTATGGCCGCAACTATATTTACTAGACGGGGGTGAAAGATTAGGTAAAACCTTAACTCAGTACCGAAACGCTTACTTTAAGCCGAATCGGACAAACGGACATGTCGTTTTCGACTATCGCATTCAAAGTGAGGAAGCCCGGCAAACGATATACCGTAAAATCGACACCATCTGCATGAGTCTTGAAACTAAAGATTATCTGACCATGCCCGACCGAATAGATAACGTCATCGCCCTTGATATGCCGCAAGACGTTAAAAAGCGGTATGCCGAATTGAAAAGAGATATGGTGCTTGAGCTTGACGGTGAAGATATTACCGCCGTTAATGCCGCTGCCGTAGCTAATAAGTTACTTCAAATGGCAAACGGTTGTCTTTACACAGATGAAAAAGAGACGATACGTTTACACGACGTTAAGATTGAAGCTATTCAAGATATAGTTGAATGCAACACGGGAAAATCCGTTCTTGTGTTCTACAGCTTTATATCGGACAAGGAACGGATTTTAGAAGCCTTCCCGAACGCAAGAGTATTGCAGGGAAAGAAGGATATGAAGGACTGGAACGACGGGAAGATTGAAATGCTTATTGCACACCCTGCAAGTTGCAGTTACGGTTTAAATTTACAGTATGGCGGTAATATAGTCATCTGGTACGGGCTTACGTGGAGTCTTGAACAGTACCTACAGGCCAATGCAAGACTTTACAGGCAAGGCCAAAAGGAAACGGTTGTTGTTAATCATCTTGTGATGAAAGGAACGATTGACGAACAGGTAATGAAAGCCTTACAGCGTAAAGAAGTAGGGCAACGAGAACTTATTGAAGCACTAAAGGCGAATTTACTAGAAAGGAAAGGTGAAAGGCATGGAAGTGAATTTTGATGGAAAGGGTTTTATTGAGGTTTCCCCGCAAGGTGTTTTAGATCGATTTATGGAACTTATTGCAAGCCATATAATTATCGGAGAGAGTCGCGCCGAGACGGCTTTTAATGATAATTTAACCGCCTATGGGTTAGCGTGTATGACGGCTGTAGGTATTTTACTTTCAAGTGCCACGGTGTATAATCATATGCAAGACCCGATAGGCGTAATTCTTAGCAGCCTATATGGCACCGTTCAGAAGGACTTGAATCGAATGGCCAAAGAGTACAAAGAAAAGCCTACTCTTCACTTCAACGATATGATGAAGAAATTCAGTTAGGAGCGATGGTATCATGTTGTGGTATTCAGCTATCACACATCAATGGGATTTGTTGGGCTACATAGCGATAGCTTTTGTGCTGTTATTGGTAGTCATGCATTACTTTGAAAAGTAATCCGGAATTTCATTTTGGATTTTCTGGATGGAATTTCAATTTGGATTTTCTGGATGGAATTTCAATTTGGATTTTCCAGACGGATTATCAATTTGGATTTTCCAGACGGATTATCATTTTGGATTTTATGGACGAAAAGCCTAAAAGGGATAGAATGCTTTTTGGAATATTCATTTTGGATTTTCTAGGCGACAAAAGTTTCCTTTATGGCTATTAAATTACCGAAACGATACCCACAACGAGTTTTACAATGAGTCAAGGGAATTTACTAGTAGAAAAAATAAAAACGCCTTAAAACGAAAAATACAACGTTTTTAGGGCATTCGTTAAATGTCAAGTTAAGGAGTTGAAACCTAATGATATCATTCCGTGATTTTAGAAACGGACAGATTGAAGAGTCAGGAAGTAGTAGCGAAGCGGATATTGTAAAAAATCCCGACCACTATACGTTTAGAGGACGGGAATGTTCAGATATAATATCGACTATGACGGCTACATCTACCGGCAAGATCGCCTATTATGAGGGTGCAATAAGCAAATACATGTACCGGTATCCGATGAAGGGCGAGCCGATTAAGGATTTAATGAAAGCCCGTCAATATATCGACATGCTTATTCGTGAATTACAACAGTAAATAAATGGACAAAAAAGGAAACTGGGTAGATAATAACAATAAGCAGCCACTTTGCCGTTAAATCGGGTTATCTACTCAGTGGCCATAAAGGAGAGCCGTAACGGGAATAATATGCCAATCAAGTACAAAACGACTGTAATAAAATGTGATAGTAAGCAATGCTTAAATAATAAAAGAGGTTATTGTCAGGCCACAGTAATCCACGTCATCCGTAATCACCATAAATGTGCCGACTACATAACGGTAAACGGATGTCGTAATACATCCCGTTACGGCGGAAAGGAGAAACGATAATAATAATAATGACTCCGAAAGAGAAACTGGAATCAATTCAAAGTTTAGCTACTGACATTGACATAATGTCAGCCCAAATACATAATCTGTATACCGAAATCAACCGGCCGCCGTCTTCTAAAGTGACAGTATCATACGGAACGACTCCGGGCACGACGGCAGACGGCTACACGGAAAAAACATTAGTGAAGTTTTTAAAGCTTAAAAAAGAACGTATGCAGGCGATAATCCTAAGACATAGTCGCATAGATGGCATACGAAAAATACCGTATGCGAATATCCGGAGAATCGTGTACATGCGTTATGTAGAGTGCCGGGCATGGAACGAAATAGCCGCCGCCGTGTTCGTATCGGTTAGACATGCACAAAGGTTATTACAGCAGGGCATTGAATGCTATGCGGTAATAAACGCAAACGGCGAAATTCAATAATAAAAAGGGCTGTTAAGAACAGCCCTTTTTTATTATTGTTGAGTGTACTTAAACGGCTTAAGATTATTTAAATTAATATATTCTCCGTTAGCGTCAACATATTCATCTGTATCTTCATTCCAGTACCACGGAAGCGGATGGTTGACCGGGGCAATTACCCAATCGGTATCAAGCCAATCCGGGTCTTGCAAAATGTAAGTTCCGTTAACTTCTTTTTCAATCATTTCGATTTTTGTTTTCATTATATTTTCCGTCCTTTCGCCGCTTTAGCGGCAATTCAAAATCAGATAATTAATATTTATCTGTTGAGTTAATTGTATCAAAATTAAATACATAAGTCAAGCAATACAATATATTTGTAGTGCATGAAAAAGCCCAAACCGTTGCAGTACGGGAATAGTTAAATATAAGATTTTTACTTGACAATAGTACGCATTGCGTACTATAATAAAGGCATAAATTAATGGTATTGCCGCAAAAGCGGCGAAAGGAGAAACATCATGAACGAATTTAAAAATGCAAGAGAAAGCTTACAAATGTCACAACAGACGATAGCCGAACATTTCGGAATGCCCCGCCGGACGTGGCAAGACTGGGAGCGGGACGAACGGACGCCCCCGGAATGGGTTAAGTCTTTAATTCTTAAGGAATTGGCGGAACTTGCTGAAAAACAGAAAACGGCAAGAGACAGCTGGGGCGGCGTCGCAAAATACAAAGATTGCGCCTTAGCGTTCGCCCGTGATTCCCGGACATGGCCTAAAGATTCATATGATTCTTTAGGATACGTGACGGAAGGCCGTGCCGGTGAAGATTATCATATCTCTTGCGACGGTGACGGCGGCGGCCTTGATATTTCATGGGCTTTTCAACTTTCAGATGAAGAAGTCGAACGCCGGGCGGCGGATGAGTTTGTAAACGTCGTGACTGAAAACGCCCGGCTACTCATTGAAGAAGCGGCATATGACGAATACACGCCGGATGAGTTTATAGGCCGTATGAACGACATAAAAGAATTTTTCTAAAACTAAAACGCATACCGAATTTAATCGGTATGCGTTTTATGTCATTGACATTCGTATTTAATTTTGCTATAATAAATTATAAATTAAATCTGGATTGCCGCAAGGGCGGCGAAAGGGGTGTACAAGTATGTACAATAAAGAAAAAGTTAAAGAAGGCTTGAAAAAAATCCGGTGTATCTATAAAGAACATGACCAGTTCCGGTATTTTTTTATCTACAAAGGTTTATATAACGGCTGGCCGTGGTCATTAACTGTAATTGACACGGCCGGAGAATGGAAATATGAACTTTCCTCTCTTACTGCCGTCTTTACAGACGGCCAATGTTCAACGCTTTCAAGCGAAGAAGTGTATGCATGTAGCAATGACTACGAAAAACTAATATCGGCTATCGCCGTCGCCGCCTATGAAGTAATTGAAAAATACGACCTTTGGCGCAAGTCTTATGATTTCGATTATCCGGCCAAAAATCAATAAACGGCCATAAACCCCTTGCAGTTTTTTAAAACTGCAAGGGGTTTTTTTCGGCTAGAAAATCCAAAATGAAAATCTCAAAAAGCATTCTTATGTAAATTAAAAAAGGGCTAAGCTTAAATGCTTAGCCCTTTTTGTTATTCTCTACTTTTCAACCGCTTCAATCATACGATCGTACGCAAGACTATACTGCCCGTCGTCTAAAACGCTGTGCCGATAGTCTTCATATAAACCGGCAAGCCGTTCGGCTTCTTCCGTTGAGATATAGCACTCTACCCCGTCAAAATACGCTTCAACGTATTCGGCAACAGTTTTAGAACCGTGCAAATCAATTTCAGTACCTGCAAAACCTTCTGTAGCTTCCGCAAACCAACCTTCAAATGCTTGTGTTTTTTTTCATGTTCATTTCTCCTTTCGTCGCTCTTGCGACAACTCAAATTTAATTTATAATTTATTATAGCAAAATTAAATACAAAAGTCAACTAATCAAATACATACGGAGTTTCAAAATCGGGGGGTTTTACGTCATTACCGTAAAAATTAAGCGGAATGTTATTAATATCGTCGTTCAGTTTCATCAGTTGTAATATTGATAATGTTCTCAATAATTCCGATAATTCTGTTTTTTCTTCGTCTGTCGCTCCGGCACATAATAACACTTTGTCCGCAATCGACTGATACCCCGATACCGTAATATCTGAACGGGGGATAGTCTGGAATAATATCATTTTTTGCCGGGGTGTAAATTCCGGTAATACTACATCAGATAATAACACGTTGTAATTATGAACGGCGGTATGCACCCGGCGACTGAATCCGCCGCCACGGGTTGACCTATGAACATGTGCATAATCCCACATATGTTTTAGTTCTTTAGTTAGGTAAAGCGGTTTTTTCATTTTCTCACCCCCTTTAAAAGCTTAAAAATACACTTTTTAGTATATCATATTATAATACGAATGTCAACGAACAACATATGAAAAAACGGACGAATTGCAGAAAAAGCAACGTTATAAAATCCGTTTTAAGCCCCTAAAAATAAAGTTTAGGGGTAATATATGCGGAACGATTAAACGTCGTTAAAATTGATATAAATGTCAATTTTAGGCATTTGAAAACTGGTAAAAACATGAAAACAGCCAAAAAAGCACCCGGCAAGGTCGTAAATGCAGCCTTGCCGGGTGCAGCTGAAAAAGAGCGGAAGCGGGTATACCGGAAAGTAAACGAAATAAAAAAGGCTAAGCGCTTAAGCGCTTAGCCTTTTTTATTTCGTTTGCAGCATGGCGGCGACGTCTTTTAATTCGTCGTCTGTTAGTCGACTAGTGATATAGTCGACGACATCGGAAACGTGAACGCTTTCAATGTTTCCGTAGCCGTCAAACGTGAAAAATTCGGCGGACGACGAATAATCACCATAGCGAACCATATCCGCTAAGGCTGACGGGGTGAACCCCTTCATAAGGTCGTCGAACTCGTCAGCGTCATATAAGGCATTGTCCGGGTCGCTTAGTTCTTCGGCCATGTACTCCGAATAGGCGGCCGCTAATTTGTAAACGTCCGCCCCTTCAATAATTTTTAAAGCTTTTTCATTTGTCATAGTAAAAACCCCTTTCGCCGCTCTTGCGGCAATTAAATTTCAGATAAAAATTATTTATCTGTTGTAATAATTGTATCAAAATTAAATACAAAAGTCAACACAAAATAGCAAATTAACGGGATTTTATTTATTCGATAATGTCGCATAATGTCGCTTGTTTAATGCTTTTACGTTATATATAATGTAACGTGAAAAAGTCGAACGGCAAGCATTAAACCGTTCGACTTTTTCACGTTTGCAGTAGTAAATGATAACAGTATTGAGAACAGTCCTGGAGTCCTGGAGTCCCGGCACAACTGAGAGTCTAATTGATAATGATAATGTTCTCAATGTTGTTATCATTCTCATTCTCAATACAAAGGTACTTCCGCTACAAATGGCTTGAAATAGGGGTCGGACGCCCCGCCCCAGTTAATTAGTTATGATTTTTTCTCATAGATTATAGAAAGGTTAGGTGATTTTTGCGTGGACGTTTCAAAGAATTTTGGCACGCTAACGGTGAGCCAAACCGCTATGGGTAAAGTCCTAGGCATTTCACAGCCGCAAATCAGTCATTTAGCCAAAACAGGCGTACTTTTGCGGAGTGACGATAGCAAGATTTTACTCATCGAAAGTATGCGAAATTATTACATGAGAAAAGTGGACGCTCCGACGGACAGGGATATAAGTTTAGACCGTGAAAAAACGCTACATGAAAAAGCGAAGCGTGAAATTGCGGAACTAAAATTAGGCGAACTGAAAGGGCAGTTACATAGAACCGAGGACATCGACTTTATGCTAGGCGGCCTAATCACCGTCTTACGACGCAACCTTTTAGCTATGCCCGCAAAAATGGCTACTAGTCTAGTTGGCAAGGATACCGATGAGGTAAACGAGATTATGACTAAGTACATAAACAGTGCATTATCGGAACTTGCTACCTTCAAAGCCGCCGACTTAGAAAGGTTAGAAGAAGATGAAGATGAAGAAGAAAACTAACACTAATAAACGGCCTGCAAAGAAGGAGCAAGTACCCGATAAGACGCTTACGGTATTTCAACAACTGATTGAAAGACTAGAGCCGCCGCCGAACATGAGCGTATCGGAGTGGGCAGAAGCCTACAGAATCATCCCTTCCGAATACGGTGCAGACGCAGGTAAGTGGGTTAGCAAGGACTACCAGATACCTATTATGGACGCATTTACAACGAAAGGCGTTACTAAAGTTGTGGCCATGTTAGGAGCGCAGTTAGGTAAATCAGAAATCCTGTTCAACTTGTTAGGCAGGTACATTCACCTAGACCCTTGCCCTATGCTAATGGTACAGCCGACAGTAGAAGATAGTAAGGACTTCTCAAAGGAACGCCTAACGCCTACTATCGAACAAACGCCTGTACTTGCAGAGCGAATACACGACCAGAAGTCACGAAACGGTGACAACACCATTCTAAAAAAGCTGTTCGCAGGCGGCTATCTTGCGTTAGTTGGTAGTAATGCACCGAGCGGACTTGCGAAGCGTTCTATCCGAATACTGGTATGCGACGAAGTAGACCGATTTGCGACCAGTGCAGGTACAGAAGGCGACCCTGTTTCACTAGCTATCAAGCGTACTTCTAACTTTTGGAATCACATCATCGGGCTGTTTTCCACACCGACAGACGAAACGAGCCGCATATATAGAGAGTATATGCTAGGCACACAAGAAGAATGGCGGTATAAATGCCCTAATTGTGGCGAATGGCATTGGCTTACCATTGATGATATGCGGTACGAGTATGACGAGTTTGATAAAAACGGCGAAAAGTCATACGCCGTACATTCCGTAAATTGGCTTTGCCCCGATTGTGGTTTTTCCTATACGGAAGCCGAGATGAAGCAAGCCGAGCAGGGATATATAAAGCTAAATGAAGGGGTCACGGCTACACGGTCGTTCCACGTAAACGCTTTTACGTCACCGTGGGTACGTTGGACTTCTATCGTGCAAGAGTATTTAGAAGCTAAAGATGACGAAGAGTCGCTAAAGACGTTCGTAAATACCAGACTTGCCGAGGTATACACCCCCGACGTTACCATGACGGAGATAGAACCGCTGTTAGGCCGCCGAGAAGAGTATGAAGCGGAGCTACCGGACGGAGCTTTACTTCTCACGTGTGCCGTTGATACGCAGGATGACCGACTGGAATACGAGGTTTGCGCATGGGGAGAAGGCGAGGAACGATGGGGAATCAAAAAAGGGATAATCATCGGAACACCCGAAGAGAACGGGCAGGTATGGAACGAGCTGTTATCCATTATCACCCGTGAATATCACTTCAAAGACGGCAAATCAATCCGAATCGCACGTACCTTTATTGACCGTGGCGGTCACTATTCGGACGGCGTAGACCATTTTTGCTTTATGAACCAAGTAAATAACGTGTTCGCCATTATCGGTGCAACACGGTTTGACGCTAAAATCATTGATAAATTATCGCCTGTAAAGGCTATGCCGAGCCTTAAAATAGTAAATATCGGCGTAAGTACCTGTAAGCAGCACGTTTTACAGCGTCTAAAGGAAGTTACTGATGTGGGAAGTAGGTACATGCACTTCCCGTTAGGCGACGACAGAGGGTATGACAGGCGGTATTTTAAGGGCTTATTAGCCGAACGGCTTACAACCGTAAAAGAACACGGCAGACTCAAGCAAAAGTGGGTAAACGTAGCGTCAGATAAACGTAACGAACCTATCGACCTTGCTGTTTATAACTTTGCCTGTATGAAGAGCTTGAACGTGAACTGGGCAGAGTATAAACGTGATTTAAACCGAGTATACGCACCCGAAAGCAACGAAAAACCTGTAGAAAAGGTTACAGTACAGCGTAAATATGGGTGCATAAGGGAAGGAGTGAGAGTCTAATATGGCAGATACCGTTGAACAAGCACGCTTACGGCGATTATTAGAAGCCGAGCAGGAGATTATTCGTTCCCAAGAATGGCAGGACGGCACGCTAAAGAACAGACGAGCCGACCTTAAAAGCGTTACAGCCGAGATTAACAAGCTCCGAGCGGCAGGCGTTACCCTTGATGACGAGGTAACAGCACCGTCTAACCGTCGCCGAGGTATGGCAAGGCGTGTAATTTTTATTGACTAAGGGAGAACCGAATGCGTAAAAAACGGAAAAAACAGTTGCAAACGGCAAGAACACCTACTGAACACACCGTGAACGTTCGCCGTAACCGTGTGATTAACACGGGCTACAGCGAAAACGGTGCTAGTAGCACGAAAGGCAGTCTTGCCGCATGGAATCCTATGCGTAGCAGTCCGCAAAGCGATATAGACGCTAATTTGGACGTGTTACGGGCAAGAAGTGCAGACCTTGTAATGGGTACACCCGTTGCGGCAAGTGCCATCAACACTTCTAAAAGCAACGTAGTGGGTGCAGGGCTTAAATTATCGCCTAGACCTAGCTACAAGCTGTTAGGCATTACCGCCGAAGCCGCCGAAGAGTGGGCTAGGGGAGTAAAAGCCGAGTTTGATTTATGGGCATTGTCTAAACATTGCGATATAGCCAAGCGTAATAATTTTTACGACTTGCAGGACGTGATATACACGGCCTATCTTATCGACGGTGACAGCTTTGCCCTTTTTAAGTATAGGGATAGTACACCGTATATGCCTTACGGACTTAGACTTCAATTATTAGAAGCCGATAGGGTAAGAAATCCTAATGCGTCGTCAGTCGCAAGCCTGTATGGTAATACCACGGTTATTATTAAGAATGCGGACAACGGTAATAGAATCATTAACGGCGTTGAAGTGGACGACGACGGCGCAGTTGCCGCATACTGGGTATCGAACCGCTACCAATATGACCCTACTGATGTATCGGGCATACCGAAGTGGACGAGAGTAGAAGCATTTGGTAGCCGTTCTGGAATGCCCAATATATTGCAAATTTGTCATGATGAAAGACCGTCACAATATCGTGGCGTACCCGAACTAGCCCCCGTAATCGAAACCTTAAAACAAATAGGCCGTTATACGAATGCAGAACTTACGGCGGCTATCGTGAAGTCTTTCTTCACTCTATTCTTCATGGAAACCGAACAGCATGACGACCCCGAATTTCCTATCGCAGAAGCCTTGAACGGCACACACCAAACAAGAGAGATATTAGACCCGAACTCTTTGCAGTTGGGTGCCGGAACGATGAACACTATTCCCGCAGGGTACGAACTCAAATCAACCGACCCCCAAAGAAATCTATCGACGTTTGAGCCGTTCATGCGTGAATTGATTAAGCAGTTAGGAGCGGCACTAGGTATTCCGTATGAAGTGCTTATGAAGTCCTTCAATGCGTCGTATACCGCAAGCCGAGCCGCTTTGTTGCAGGCGTGGGCAGGGTTTAAAATGCGTCGTGAGTGGTTTTCAAGAGATTTTTGTCAACCCGTGTACGAAGCATGGCTTACAGAAGCCGTTGCAAGAGGGCGGGTGAAAGCCGAAGGCTTTTTTGACGACCCTAAAATAAAGGCCGCATGGTGCAATGCAGAATGGTATGGCCCGACAATGGGAGTCCTAGACCCCGTAAAAGAAGCCGAATCCGCACAAATGCGTGTTATGTTTGGCCTAAGTACGAGGGAAAAAGAAGCCGCAGAAATGACTGGTACGGACTGGAACGAGAATATAGAACGGTTAGCTATCGAACGCAAGCGACTAACAGAAAGCGGCTTGCCTGTATATCCTAACGTTGTAGGCGTATCAGTAGCCGAAGGCGAAAATGACGGCGAAAATTTAGAAGAAAGGAGTGATACCGATGACTAAGTTTTGGAATTTCGCCCCCAAAGACGAAGAAACCGTAGAGTTACGAATCGACGGAGATATTGTTGATGACACCGACGTATGGCTTTATGAGTGGATAGGCAAAACATGTACTTCACCGAATGCCTTTAGAGACGCTTTAAACGCATACAAAGGCATGAACATTAACGTGTGGATAGACAGTTTCGGCGGCAGTGTATTCGCCGCTACCGGCATATATAACGCCCTTGTAGAGCACGCACGTCAAGGCGGCACAGTTACAACTATCGGCGACGGTAAAGTGATGTCAGCCGCAACGGTAATCTTTATGGCAGGGCAGAAGCGGCAAGTCACTAAGGGATGTGTATTCATGATACACAATCCGCTTACTAGTGTAGACGGCTATGCCGAAGACTTACGCAAGACGGCCGACACCTTGGACGTAGTGAAGGAGTCTATCATCAATGCTTACGAAAGCACGGGCAAGAGCCGTGAGGAACTTTCTGATATGATGAACGCAGAAACCTACATGGACGCAGACCAAACCGTGCAGGAAGGATTTGCAACGGAAATATTGCAGGTAAGCGAAAAGGCCGCCGAAGATAAACGCCCCATAGTGGCGTCAGCAGCACGCAAAGCCATTGTGGCTTACGCAGAAGCCGATGTCACCAATTTACGAAAAATCATTAAAGGAGAGAACGCAAAGATGGAAAAGAAAGTAGAAATCAAGAACGTTGCGGACTTGAAGAATCAGTACACAGACCTTTGTGAACAGATTAAAAACGACGCAATCAAAGCAGAACGTAGCCGTATGCAGGCGTTAGACGCATTAGCAGACGGCAGTGAACAAGTAGCACAGATTATTAATCACGCTAAAGAAACAGGACAGACGGCAGAAGATGTACAGTTTTTCGTGGATACGGCTAAAGCCGCAAACGAAAAAACAGTAGCCGTTTCTGACGTAACCGAACCGAACGTAGACAGCATTGTCGATAAAAAGGTATCGGGAGCGGAAAACGTAGGTATTGATAAGGTACATAACGAAGCCGACGAAGAACGAGAAGGCATTCAAGCTATGGTTAAAATGCTTAACAGAAAGAGAGGTAAATAATAATGGCAGAACGCATTACGCAAGTAGCAACCGCACAGTATGATGAATTGATTGGCGGCGCAAATCCGAACGCAGTAGCAAACGGCGTTACAATCGCCGCAGGTGAAGGTAATTTGACACGAGGTACGTTACTCAAGTTTGACGCAGGCAAGTACAAAGCCGCAACGGACGCAGACGAAGTAGTAGCTGTTCTTTGTAACGACGTAGACGCTACACACGAAGTAAACACCGAAGCCTACTTCACAGGCGTATTTAACGCAGAAAAGTTGAAGTTTAAAGGCGGCACTGGTGACGTTTCTAAGGTTATTGATAGCATGCACAAATACGGTATGCTTGTAGTTAAATTACATAAATAGGGGGATACCACAATGGCATTTGATGTAAACAGCACATATACGATGTTACAGGCTATTGAACAGGCCTATGCACCGAACACATTTTTCCGTGACACGTTCTTCCCGAACGTAGAAACGTTCACGACGAATTACGTTCTCATGGATATTCAAAAAGGAGGCCGTCCGCTTGCACCGTTCGTATCCCGTAACGGCAATACGGTAAATATGCAACGTGCAGGCCGTAAGACGAACATGTACGAACCGCCCATTTTAGCTCCGAGCCGCACCATCAACACGAAAGACGTTGAAATGCGTGGCTTAGGCGAAAGCATAGTATCCACAAAAACGCCCGCAGAACGTGCAATGGAACTCCGTACACGTGATTTAGTGGATTTGCAGGATATGATTGTACGTCGCCACGAATGGGAATGCGCACAGGCTATGCTGTTCGGCAAGTTTGATATTACAGGCTATGCCGCAAACGGTACGGCTGTTGTAACGGATACGGTAACGTATTCAGACTTCACGCAGAAGAAAACCCTTAGCGGCGCAGATATGTGGAGTAATCCGACATCGGCAACGCCGAGAGACGTATTGCAGGAAGCATATCAGGCTATTTCGCAGAACGCTAACCTGTTGCCCGACTATGTAGTAATGAACAGCAAGACGGCAACAGCCTTGCTTAAATGTAAACAAACGCAGGACTTCTTACTACGTCCGCAGGCAAATCTCAATCTCATGAGCATTGCACCGAAAGTGTTAAGCACTTCCGTTACGCTGTTCGGCGTTATTACAGAGTTGGGTAACTTGCCTATCTATGTATACGACGCAGTATACACGGACGACGCAGGAACGGCACAGCACTTTATTCCCGACGGCTATGTAGTTATGGGCCTTTCTGGACGTGGCAAGCAGTTGTTTGCGGCTATCACGCAGTTGGAAGGAAACGGCGAGTTTAAGACCTATGCAAGTGCATTTGTTCCGAAGGTATGGGATGATATTGAAAGCAACACTAAGAAGTTGGCAGTATCTTCCGCAATGATACCTGTACCTGCAACGTATGACGACTGGTACACGTTGAAAGTAATGTAATAAATTTAGGGTATAGGCGTTCCAAGCAAGGAACGCCTTTTACCTTTGTTTTTGTAAAGGAGATGGATAGTATGTTAGTACAGGTAAATAGATTTAAGGTACAACACAACGGAGAAACGTTTGTCGCTGGCGACGTATTCGAGATTGACGATGAGCAGGGCAAGGCTTTAATCGAGTCAAGCGACGGCGAGCTTTCCGAACACACAGGTGCATATAAAACAGAAAGTGAAGAAACGCCTAGTGACAAAAACGTGGATGAATTAGGTTTGCCTAAAGTTTCGGCGAAAGACACCGTAGGTAAGAACTAATGAGCCGCCTAGTCGAACACATGGCAACTGATATAGATGTGTTCTTCAATGACGCAGGCGAAGAAATTACCTACATTTCAGGCGATAAAAGCCGCACCATTCTAGCGATGGCAGAAGTTGGCGTAAACGACACTAAAAAGACTCCGCACGGGCTTGATAGAAGTTATGGTGACGCTAGTTTTACTCTATACGACGACCCTGTAAAGGGCATTACCAGTCCGCATGCAGGGGATAAGATAGAGTATAAGGGTATACGGTTTACATACGTAGCTATGGAACAGCACGTACCGAACGTGGTATGGCGGTTACGTTTCCTTAACAAGGAATCGGCTGTTCCTTACGGCAACGGCGTGTTCTAGGCGGTGAGCATATGGACTTACGAATAGAATACGAAGATAAGGCAAGCGCCTTTCTGTTACAAGCCGCACAGGATAACCCTAAGTGGATAGCGTCAGCCCTTAAATCAGCGGCATGGAAGTCACAACGGGTTATTAAAGAGGGTATAAAGTCAGGAGCGCCTAACGGCAAGCCTTACGCACCGAGAAGCCTTACGCCTAAACAGCGTAGGTTGTTGGAAGCGGCATTAGGTCACACACCTAAACGCACTTATCCGTTAATGGGTAGATTAAGGCAGGCAGTAGGTTATGATAGCCGCAGGGCTAAAGACGGCGTTGTAACTGTAGGATGGTTAAGTAAATCCGCTGTTCTCATCGGTAGTAAACAGCAAGAAGGTTTCCAAACGCCTATATCCGATAAGACCCGTAGAGCCTTTGCCGCCGCAGGTATTATCTTACGTAGAGGTACGACAATGACGAATACGGCGGCAAGACCGACTTTCCCGGTAATGTTACCAAAGGTACAACAAGTAGCGTCCGATACGGTAAGAGAAAAAATCATCTCTTACGTAATGGGTAACACGAGCCGTTCGTCTAAGACGAGTACCCGAACGTATAAAGTATATCAGTAGGTGAATGCATGGAACACACATTAGCATTACAAAAAATCATGAATGCGTGGTTTACTGATATTTCGCAGTCGCAAGATATAAAGGATTATTGTACAGAACATTTCCACAAGAAGCCTAAATATATTGTAGGCGGCAACCCCCGTGAATCGCCGAGTGAGGAAGATTGCCCCTTTATCGTTGTCATGAATGACAACAAGTTGGAAGGTGAAGGGCTAGACACTTATACCTATTCGGCGGTCATCGTGTGGGCTATCAGCAATACCGCAATGATAGTAGACGGAACGGAACAGCCTTTTGGCGGTTATCCCGAAGCCGATACTATTACACTAAAGGGTGCAGTAGAGGTAGACGAGTTAGGACAGCTTATTTACGAAGCAGTTGCTAAATGTGCTATCGACCACGGCTACCCGTTAAGTAAAGTTGAGTACGACTTATCGCCTAAAGCGTCGTTTCCGCAGTTTGTTGGATACATGCGTATCGAAACTGAAATAGAACCGACGATGGGTGAAATTCTTGATTATTAAAGGAGATAAAACGAATGGCTAAACAAGCTAAAGGCATGAAATCTATTACAAACCTTTCGTTTGAAACGGCGTATGGCGTTGCACCGACGGCAGGTAAAACGTATCGAGTACCGTTCAACAAGAACGGCCTTGCCGCAAAGCAGAATTTGATTGAAACGAACACAATCACAGGCCGCCGTGACGCAACAGAAGCAGGCGTAGGTCAGCTTGAAGCGTCAGGTCAGCTTGAGTTGCCGTTGGATGTACGAAACGTAGGCCTTGTATTAAAGGGCATGTTCGGCGCTCCGACATCGGCGGCAGTTACGTCAGGCACAGGTACACCGACACCGACAGGGCTTTACAAGCACGTCTTTAAAGTAGGCGATGAAATCCCGTCTATGACAGTAGAAAAAGGCTTTCCCGACATCAACCTGTTCTTCCAATACTTAGGCGTTAAATGCAACAAGATGAGCATTACGGCGCAAGTTGGGAACAATGAAACGACGTATACCGTCGATACGATGGCGGCAAATGAAGATGAAAAAACCACCACAATGGCAGGTACGCCCGATAAGTTAGCGCTTACCCGTTTCAACAACGTAAACGCTACAGTTAAAGAAGGCGGCCAAGTGTTGGGTATTTGCCGTAAGATGACGCTTGATATGGACAACGGCCTTGACGGTGATACCTATTGCCTTAATGGTAAAAATTCCCGTCCGTCTATCAATGAAGGTACAATGGCCGTATCGGGTAGTATCGAAGCACTGTTCGTAGACGATACGCTTATTAAGAAGGGTGCAGATATTAAAGAAACGTCGCTTGAACTTATCTTTACTAGAGATAAATTCAGCTTATCGTTCCTTATTCCCGAACTTATCTTTGAACGCACGTCGCCTGCAATCGAAGGCAGTGCAGGAGTTAAGGTAGACCTTAACTACAAAGGCTACTATGCCGACGATACGAACAATTCTATCATTGTGGTAACGCTTATTAACGACGTAGCGTCTTATTAAAAGGAGTGTATAAGACATGGCAGAAAAGAAGGAACAAGATGTTAGCAAGATTGAAAAAGAAAACCGTGAAGTTTTGGACAAACTGGTTAAAGAAGGTAAGTTGCCTTCTTATCGTTCTTTAACTAGAAATGAACGTAAGAAACTGGACGAAAGCGGCCAGAACTGGTTAAAGACACCGATTAGCGATACACGAAACGCACTGGATGTACGGGAATCGTGCTATGACTGGATACTGGATAGCTGTTTCGGTGATTTTGACTTTGGCGATTTGCCTAACAACGTATGCCTTGCCTTTGCAGAAATTTGCTATGGCCTTACATACGGTAACAAGTTAGCCGAAAAAAACTAGTAGAGGTATGGCAATGGGTGAACGAAAAATCCGACTATTGCGACATGTGCAAAGAGTTGGGAAAAAACGTTGATTGTCATACATGCGAAGATAGACAGCCCTATTTGTGGCTAGAAAATGAAACCGCCTTTGCGTTATGGACACACGTTCAGACGCAATGGCGGTTTTGTTCATATGGTGCAGGAATGGGAGCAAGCGTACCTATTCCTTGCGGCCTAGACTATACGGCAGTAGAAAGAGTAGCAGCTATGCTTGATATAGAAATGACGGCAGGCCTGTTATACAGAATACAAGCGCTAGAAGTGTACACCCTTGACAACATAAGAAAGGAAATGGCAGACAATGGCAAAGAATGACGTACAAATAAATATTATAGGTCGTGACCAAGCGTCAGCCGCTTTCAAAAAGGTAGCCGACCAAGCCCAAGCCAGTCGTAAACAGATAGAGCATTTCGGCCAAAGTACGATACAGGTCAAGGGCATATTGGAAAACGCCGCAGGTTATGCCGCCGCTATTACGGGTATTGAGGGCATTGGAGCGGCGTTCCACCACACATTAGGGGAAGCATTCGAGTTTTACAAGACCATGGAAACGGGTGCTATCTCTATGGCAGGTACACTCATGACAATGGGTGAAGTGAACGGCAAGACGCTTGACTGGACTCAATCGCTAATGATGAGTAAGAAGTTAATGCTTGAACTTTCCGACGCCGCTTTAACGACAGGTGCTAGTACACAGGAAATCAGTGATGTATTCCGAGCCATGCTACCTAATGCGTTATCGGCAGGGATGACGATTAAGCAAACGCTTTCTCTTGCGTCTACCCTTACCACGACAGGTAAGGCAATGGGCTTACAGGGCAACCTTCTTGCACGTGACGTACAGGACTTAATTTCAGGTAAGAACATTAGCCGTACTAAGCTAGGTATCATCTTAGGCCTTACATCTCAAGATATTGCCCAAGCCAAGCAGTCCGCAGGCGGCCTATTCAACTTCTTACAGGATAGACTCCGTGGTGAAGCCGAAGCGAACAAGCATTACCTTGAATCATACGAAGGCCGTGTGAACCATTTAAAAGAAGCGTGGGCTAGAATTAGCGGTACAGGCCTTTCACCGTTCATTAGTCAGTTGACAAGTGAACTCACGACTCTTGCAGATAAACTTGTAGGCGTAGATATGGATAACCATTCCGTACTAGGACTGAACAAGGACTTCTATGAGGGCATACAAAACGCAGGTATCGTATTCAGCCACTTAATCGAACAAGGCAAGACCTTTGCTAGTGATATGAGCGGAATAGTGTTGCCCGCAATAAACGGTATAGCCGCAGGTATCGAATGGGGAGCAATGCATGCGTCCGCACTCTTAAAGGCATTCATAGGGCTTACTATAGCACAGAAGATAAGTTATTATATGCAAGATATACGCACAGGGTTTACGGGAGCGGCTAACGCCATTACAGGCGCAACCGAAGCCGAGACGGCATTAGGCCGAGCGGCACAGCAGACCCGACTGGAGTATGAAGCACAGGCGGCCGCACTCCGTCAGCGTGACCTTGACTATAATGCGGCTATGGCGCAACACGCCGCAGGTAAAGCCGTAACTATAACAGGCAGTGAGGGCAACCTAGCGGCTATATCGGCTATTAAAGCCGAGAAAGCGGCACAGGACGAACTCACGGCGGCTATCGAACGGACGATGGCCGCTAGAATGAATGCCGTTGATTTATCGGCTAGTGTACAGTTTGAAATGATAAGAGCCGCCGAAGCTATTAAGGCAGGCGAAGAGGAGCTTGCCCGTTCTATCATGCTTACGACCCAAGCCTATGAAGCAAGGGGAGAAGTAGCCGATATGGTAGTAGCTAATATGCAAAGAGCCATACTTGCTATGCAAAACGGTGAAACCGAGCTTGCCGAGTCGATACTCCGTACAAACGCAGAGCTTATCGAACAGGCCGGTGCAGGATATACGGCAGGAGAAGCCGTAAGAGCCGGTGCAGAAGTAGCTACACAAGGACAAGCTACTCTTGCAGACGCTACTGGGCTAACTACCGCCGAGATATTAAACCAAGGCGTAGTATCAATGGGTACTGGAGTTAAAGTATCTCAGTTAGGTACAGCCGGGGCTATGGCACAGCGTGAGCTTGCCGCACAGACCATTATATCTACCACGGCGATAGAAGCACAGGGCATGGCAGGGCTTTCAGCAGGGGCGACAATAGCCAAAGGTATGGCGGTAGCAGGAAACGCTGTTAAAGGCCTACTAACCCAAGTATGGAATTTAGCAGGGGGATGGCTAGGCGTTGCAATAGCCGTAGGCGTGGCCACAAAAGCTATGCACGACTACCAAGCCGACGTAGCCGCATATGATAGCCTACATCAAGTTACCGACCAAGACGGCGTTTCGTGGACACAACACTCTAACGGACAGTGGGAACGTACAGACAATATAGGAAAGTCCGGACTTGCACGTGACGCAGGTTTAAGCAATCAGCCTACAGGCGAACAGTTAGCGTATTTGAACCGACAGATGGCCGACCGAGAGGAAAACTTACGTCAGCAACAACTGCAAAAAGAAGCTAAGGAAATGAAAGACAGCTATATGCACATGAAAGAAGTGCAACAAATTGCAGGCATTGACGACTTGATGGACAGCGTGCAAGGTCGTTTCTCACACGGAGATGGAAGTGAAGACGCAAAGGAAGCCGCAAAGGCGAACAAGGAAGCGGCTAAGCAAACTAAAGCCCTTGCTAAAGCAAACGAATCTTACGCTAAGACCATCGAAAGTAACTCTAAGGCTATTCGAGACGCTAACAATAAACTGTTAAGTATTATCGAATCGTTAGACGAGAAGATACTAGACGAAACGGGCAGTCAATTCCAGATTGACATGCAGAAGGCCGAAAACTTCTACAAAAAGACTCAGCGTGAAATCGCAACCACGGGAACGGTACACCTTAAAGGCTTTAATAGGTCGTCCTTCACAGGGCAAGCCGCAAGTGTTGGCGAAGCCATGATACAGGCAACTCAAGACTTTTTCGGAACGAAGTATGCATGGGGCGGCGGTCATGGCAACGACGGAGAGAACGGCCTTGACTGTAGCGGTTTAATCAACGAAGCGTTCAAGAAGTTGGGTATCAATATCAACGGTACGAACGATACGTTTGTTGAAGCGGCACAAAGTGCCGGGGCGTTCCATGCCGCAGGCGATGGGTATGCTCCGAAACGTGGCGACATTATCCTAAGCGATAACTACTTACACAGCGGTATTTACGTAGACGACGATACGTATATAGCGTCTAACTCAAGTGACGGCGTTGGTGAACACCACAACTGGAGTGGAGCTTTCAGTACGTCAGGCTACATTGATATGAACGCACTTGCCGCAAGTGTTGGCGTATCAGTGGCAGACGCAATTCAAGATACGCAAGCTACTAACTTACCGAACACGGACTCAATAGCGGTTATTAAGCAAGCTGCACAGGAAATGGGTTTTGGTAATGTAAACCTTCTTGCGGCCTTAGCGGCCGTAGAAAGTGGCGGCGGCGATGTAAACGCCATCAACCCGTGGGCTTACAATAGCGACTCAGGCGCAACGGGAATGTTCCAGATACTAGACGGACAGGACGTTGCAACAGCTAACGGACGGGCAAACATAGCAGACCTATTCCCTAATTACAAGACTGAACCGTTAGAAAACGCTAAAGCGGCTATTACTATGTTCAACGACAAGTTAGGCGTAGCCGACGGTGACATTGATAGAGCCATCAAACTATATGGTGAAAACACCGACGAATATTTAGAAAAAGTAAAAGCGGCACTTGCTACCGTTGGCGGTGACGTTGACCTTACGCCTACTAAGCGAAGCACCTATTATTCACCGTTAATGAATACGGCGAATGAGAAGAACTTAGAGTGGCATAAACTTGCCGTCGAAAAGGCAAAGCGTGAACAGGCTATCCGTGTACGAGAAGCCCAATCGGATATAGACGTTACGTCCGCAAGCCTTGAACTTACAGGCGGCGAAGATGGACGACTTGCAAAGCTCCGGGCAGAACGGGACGAAAAGATAGCCAAGAACAGAGACAAGCTCCGGGATTATTACAAGGCAACAGGCGATAAGGAACTTGCCGAACGGCAGATGTACGTTCATCAGCTTGCGATTATAAGCGAATCGGAAGAAAAAGAACGTGAAGCTATGCGTAACATTTCCGAAGAGTACGGCAAGCACTTGCAGGCTATGGGCTATCTGAACGGAGAGTATCAGTCCGAAATTGACCGTAAGAGAGCCGCAGAACTGGAACGGTTTATCGCCTACCAGAAGGAACAGCTTGAAACGGCACAACTTACCACGCAGCAGCGTATAGAACTGGAAGAGCAGTACGCCGCTAAGATAAAAGAAGTCCGTGACCTTGAAGCTAAAACGGACTGGGGAGCGGCCGTGCAGAAAGGCATAGAACATATCAAGTCGTACACGCAGGACATCGGTACTGAAATCAACAACACGTGGGATAGCGTTACAAACACTATCGAGAACGGTTTCAGTAATATGCTTACCGAGAATAAGTCCTTCTCCGAACGTATGCGTGACATCTATATAAATATATCGAACTCTATCCTTAATATGATGATGAAAATCATCATGCAAGGGCTTATCATGCACACCGTCATGAAGATATTCGGCCTACCTACAGGCGGCGTTGGCGGCGGTATAGGTACAGGCGGTGCTACCTTTAATCTACAAAGTGGTATCGGCTACAGTGGTATCTTTGGCCATTATGCTAGTGGCGGTATTGCTAATGAAGAGTGGTACGTCGCAGGCGAACACGGTGCAGAACTGATACACAACAATGGCGGCGCAGGTTATGTGTATAACGCTAGTCAGACGGCAAAGATATTCGCAGGTGCAGGACAAGGCGGTACAGGCACACAAGCTCCGCAGAGTGTTGAGGTCAGAATCATAAACGAAAGTGGTAAAGAAGTAAAGGCTAAGTCTAGCGAATCTAAATTTGACGGACGTAAGCTAATCATTACAACAGTTTTAAGTGCCATAGGCACGAACGAAATGGGGAGTCGTGACTTCCTTAAAGGAGCGATAGCAAATGGCTAATCTCAAGTTTCCGTCATCTATCATTAGGCCTTCTTACGGTAGTACGGTAGACTATGAAGATATTAGCATTCGTTCCAAGATGGAAAACGGCGTCGTGAAGGCGAGACGTAAATTCACAAAGAGCCGTAAAACGTGGTTATTGAGATGGGATAGTTTGCCCGAAGCAGACTATCTCATCTTAATGCGTTTTCTTGCGAATGAATGTTATTTTTCGGCCGTTCCGTTCGAGTGGGAATGTTTCACCGACGGAAAGACCTACCTTGTACGCTTTGCCGACAAGGAAAAATTTGAAACTAAAGCAGTTGGGTATTATTCAGGAAGTATTACGTTACAGGAGTGCTAAGCTATGTTAACGTTATCAGCAATCGCAAAAGCAGAAAAGAACAGACTTGACCCCGAAGGCGTTTTTATTCTTCTGTTAGAACTCATCATACCGATGGAAGGCCTAGAGCCTATCAGAGTGTGCTATAACACAGAGGATATTACGTGGAATGGCCTGTTGTGGCAGGCCTTTCCGCTTGAAATCGGGGAAGTTACAGAGGATAAATCAGGGAGTATCCCGTCGTTTGAAATACGAGTAGACAACACAAGCCGAGCTTTGACATCGTACATAGAAGCGTCTAACGGTGCTAACAACGCCGACGTAATTATACGAGTCGTCAATTCTAAGAATCTTGCGGCTACTGAACCCGAACTGGAAGAGCATTTCAGGGTAGCAAGAACAAACGTCACGGAGTCGTGGGTAACTATGACGGTAAGCACCGAGTATAACCCTAATAGCCGTAGACCGATTGACCGCTACTCAAAGAACAACTGTAGGTATAAAGAGTTTGGCGGCGCACTTTGTGGCTATACAGGGAGTCAGTATAAGACGTGTAACCGCACGCTTTCCGATTGTAGAAAGCGAGGGTGCAGTAAACGGTATGGCGGCTTTGCAGGCGTTGACCAAGGCGGTATATACGTATGATTAAGTATGAAAGCCTTATCGGTATACCGTGCAAAGACGAGGGAAGAACCCTTGAAGGCCTTGATTGTTACGGCCTTGTTATGGAAGTGTACCGTCGTTTTGGTATTGAACTACCCGAATACTGGGCAAGTTTCGACGACGACGAAAAGGTATCGGCAATCATTCACGAAGAAATCAAGAAGCCTATATGGAAAAAAGTTGAGGGAGAGCCGCCTGTACCGAGCGTTCTAGCCATACGGCTAGGCGTTCCGAAAGGCATAATCAACCACACGGGAGTCTATATAGGCGACGGAAAGTTTATTCATTGCCGGGCTAAAACAGGCGTAGTCGTAAGCCGAGTGGACAGCCCCGCATGGCATAAAACGATAGAAGGCTACTATGTGTATGCAGGAGAGGAATAAAACATGATAACTGTAGTATTTGTCAAAAACCCGTTCGAGCCGACAAAAGATAGAGAGATACATACGTTCCTGTTCCAAGAAGGCTACACAGTCGCCGATTATGTAAGGCAATGTGGAAGCGAACTTGAGATGAAAGACGTTGTAATCTCTAAGAACGCACACACGTTTAACGGCGATAAAGAAGTACAAGACGGCGACTTTATAGTTTTTTCGCCTGTTGTGGCCAAGAGCGGCGGTAAGAATCCGCTACTCATTATTGCAACGGTTGCCCTAGCCGTCGTATCAGGCGGCGTTGGCGGCTTAGTCGCAACTGGTCACTGGGGGATGGCCGCTTTATCGACCGCTACAGGATGGGCGGCTATCGGCGGCTACTTAGCGTCAGCGGCGGTTATGTTTATCGGCGGTCAGTTGATACAACACGCCTTTGGAACGGCCACGCCTAAGCTAGGCACGAACAAGGAAAACCCTACTTACAGTTGGGGGGATATACAGACCACTCAAGGCCAGAACAACCCGATACCCCTTACCTATGGACTAGTACGGTCAGGCGGTCAGACTATCGGCAAGTATCTGTATTCTAAAGACGACAAGCAGTATTTGAATTGGCTTGTATCAGCAGGCCGAGGTGAGCTTGAAATCACAGACGTAAGACTCAACGATAACCCTGTAGCGAACTATAAAGACGTAGAAGTTACTATCCGAAACGGTACGAACGACCAAGAAGTCATACCGAACTTCAACGACACCATATCGTCTAAGGTACTAAACTATGAAATCTTAAACGACGAATGGCGCACCGACATAGTAACAGGTAACGCCACGGAAGGTATCATCTTTTACGTTGAGTGCAGTAACGGGCTTTATTACGCTAAAGACGACGGCAAGCTAGGTGACGCATGGGTAGAAATTGCCGCCGAGTACGCTAAAGTAGGCACACAAGATTGGAAGCAAGTACCTACTAGCCGTATAACTGGTCATCAGTCAGGTGCATTGCGTAAAGAGTATCGAGTCGATAACATTCCCGAAGGTGAGTATCAGGTACGAGTCAAAGTAACGGGCAGAAGCCATGACCGAGATAACAGCCGAGCGTCTACCCGTATTTACTGGACAGCTGTTGCAAGTATCGTATATGACGACTTTGCCTATCCTTGTATTGCCCTTATCGGTATCAAGGCTATGGCCACAGACCAGTTGAGCGGCAGTCCGACGCTAAAGTTTATGAAAGAACGTAAGTACGTGTACGTCTATAATCCGAACACACGGCAGTACGAAACACGGCCTGCAAACAATCCTGCATGGGCGGCGTATGACATGATACACCAAGCCGACAAGGTAAAAGACGCACGCAACGGTGAAGAGGTTTACATCGTAAGAGGTGCTAAAGCCGAGCTTATGATGTATGACCGTTTCGCCGAGTGGGCAGAGTATTGCGACCGCTTTAAACTCTACTGCAACATAGAGATAAACCAAGTAGGCGAGCTGTTAGAGCTTACGAACAAGTATATATCCGCTGTTGGTAGAGGGATGGTTATTCCTTTCGGTACGAGGTTTGCCCCCGTATGGGATGGCCTTAAAGACGCAGTACAGATGTTCGGTATGGGTAATATTAAAGAAGGCACGTTCCAAGAGGACTTCTTAAAGACTTCTGATAGGGCAAACGCCGTGGAAGTTACCTTCACGAACAAGCAAAAAGGCTATCAGCAAGACACGATTAAAGTATACTCCGATACGTTTGATACGGACGAGTACGACAATACAACACAGATAGCTTACCCTGCAATAGACAATATGGAACAGGCCTATCGGGAAGGGAAGTTTCAGCTGTTTTGTAACCAGAAAATGGTACGTACCGTTTCGTTTGAAGCCGATATAGACGCTATTGCCTGCACTGTTGGTGACGTTATTATCGTAGCACACGACGTACCCGAATGGGCTACATCGGGAAGTATCGTAAGCGTTAGCGGTAATACCGTTATACTAGACGCTCCGATTAATAATTACGACGCACAGAAGCGTTATATTTTCGCCTACAGAGCTTGTAATAATGACGTAAGGTACGAGGTAGCTTGTACCGTTAAAAACGTCACAGAAACGACTACAGAGGTACTTTTATCGTCGATACCCGATGAAGCTCCGCAAGTAGGAGATGTGTACGATATTGCCAAAGCACAGGTAAAGAGTAAGAAGTTTGTCGTCCGTTCCATCTCAAGAGCGCAAGATTTTACCCGTAAAATAGAAGGCCTTGAGTACAACGAGGACGTGTTCAATGAAAATTACGACATTCCTACTATTAACTACTCCGACGCAGATAACCGTACCGCACAAAACGTTTCGAGGGTGATAGCTAATCACTATTACTGGACAAACAGCGACGGCACGAAAGACGGCAAGGTTTCCGTAGCATGGGATATTGACAGTCCGTACTCTAAGTTTATCGTATCGCTTTCAAGCGACGGCGGTCAGACGTGGGATACGGTGCAAGACACAACAGCAACGACTCTTGACCTACCTGCAAAGTACGACGGCACGTACACCGTAAAGATTGTCACGATATACGGCTTAACAGCGTCTAACGGCGTTCAGACGGCGGTTACGCAGTCGATAAACATATCCGCACCCGTAACGCCTACAGCAAGTAGTGTGGCCTTTGTAACGCCGCCTAGCGACGTTACTACAACAGGTATGGAGCTATGGTTAGGTATTACGAGTGACAGCCCGTCTACTTATAAGCAGGACATCTACATAAGCGAAGATAACCAGACGTTCTTACCCATAGGGAGCGCTATAGGTAAGGCACACGTTGGTACGCTTTCAACAGCTATATCCGCTACTGATACGACCATAGCGGTACAATCCGATGACTTTACTAACGGCGGCAGTCGCCTTATGGCAAACGTAGTATGTATCGGTGATGAGTTTATCACCTACCAAACAGCGACCCGTGCAGACAACATATACACCCTAAAAGGTTGCGTCCGTGGAGCTTACGGTACGGTAGCGGCTAATCATGGTAGCGGCGTACAGGCCGTGGTGATAGATAACAGGCTGTTTGAAGCGCCTATTAAAAAAGAGTATGCAGGCAAAAAACTGTACTTTAGGATAGTACCGACACCGCTTATCGGCGTAGGTACGGTAACGGTTAACGACGTTCCGTCGCTACCTTACACCATATCACGCTACTATATACCGCCTGTAACGAACGTGGTTGCGTCAATTAAGTACGCACAAGGGCAAGATAGAAACGCCAAGTACGATATTAAAGTAGAGTGGCAGAAGCCTAACATCTCAAGCTACCTTGCAGGAGACGTGTGGTATAGACGAACAGGTGATACGGAGTGGCTGTTCGGGGGAAGCGGTACAGAACAGGTTATCATTCCGCAGGCGGTTGTAGGTGCAACGTATCACGTAGCGGTTGTTACCCGTGATAAGTGGAACAACACGAACGATAAAGACACCGCGCCGAGCCGAGATGTGTTAGTATCCATGAAGTCCGACGTACCGAACGCTCCGACAAACTTTAAACTCACGTTCGGTGATACCGCTAAGGTATCGTGGGATGAAGTAACGAATACCGACGTTGCGTTTTACGAGATACGGACGGACGACGTTGTGGGTACAAGTGCAGGGCTGTTGCTCCGTACAACGGATATACAAGCGTCTTTGACGCTTACCGACAGAAGCGGCAATCTATACGTATTTGCACGTAACGTAATCGGCCAGTACAGCACAGGAGCTACCGTTTCGTATAACAAGCCGAAGCCGAAAGCACCTACTAACATTGAAGTCAAGGCGCTACAAGGCGGTATTGCCGTGAGGTTTGCGGCTATCCCGTCAGGGTGCAAAGGTGCTAATGTGTACATCGACAACGACGTATTCTTCACCGCCGCAAACGTGTTCCAGACGATACTACAGCCTAACGTGTATAACGTGAAAGTATCGTATGTAGACTTGTTCGGAGAAGGCGAGATAAGCGGTCAGCAAGCCGTGACAGTCAAGTTTGAAGTCACTAAAGATATGCTAGATAGAGAATCTCTAGGGCTAACTGAAATTGACAAGGCTATAGCTAAAATCGAAGGCGATGTGGGAGTGGTTAAGTCCGACATTACAGGCACTCAATCCCGTATCACGCAGTTATCGAACAGCGTTGATTTACGGATTAACAGCCTAGACGGCAAAGAGCTTATCTCACGAATCAACTTATCACCGACAGGAACACGAATCGACGGCAGGCTACTGCACGTCACAAGTGACGCCGTTTTCGACCAGAACGTCATCACCAAGGGCATGATACAGGCAGGAGCGGTGACGGCCGATAAAATGCAGGTAGATAGCTTATCGGCAATCACTCAGAACGTAGGCGAACTTCACGGCGGTACGATAATCGGCGGTACGTTCCGTAACAACGACAGCAGTTTCCAAGTGTTACCTAACGGCGACATTATCGGTGCTAATATCATCGGTAGTCGTATCGACGCTAAGTCTGTATACGCCGAAGGGGAACAGCTTAAGCCTGTACACGTATCAACGCAAGTCGTTGATAGCGGCGATAAGATTGTATTACCCGAAGGGTATTCTATCGAGAAGTCGATTATATACGTGCTTGAGTATGACTTGATTAGAGATGATTATTTTGCGAGCGGTATTGTCGCAGGCACAGATTTCAACGGGCAAACGCAGAAATACTACTGGATAAACACCACGGAGTATTTGCCGAACAAGACAGACTTTGGTCGTACCGATTGGATAAACGGAGATTTACCGCACCGTGTAAATGAAGAGCTAAAGCGTCGTTTTCCCGTACACGTTGAAAAAGAAGAAACTAAAAGGGTAGTTGACTGGTTTAACAGCCGCAGCAACTTCTCTTATACGCACAGCACCTTAATGAATCAGAGAGTTGTGTGGGGGATACCTTACGTAAACCAAGGCTATTATAACGAGAATATGTTTGTATTTTTCGGCTATCCGGCCGACGCTATCTTTCCGCAGGTACGTACAAACCGAATGGGTCGTGGCGTAGATAGCAACGACCCCCAATTCGGAAAGCACATAGTAGGCGTAGCCGATGACGGAACGTGCTATAACTGCAAAGTTGTTTATGGCCTAAGAAGCGACCCCCGACGACTGTACACCACGTGGGGAACAATCAAAGTATGCGTCGTATCGTTCTGGTAATAGAGGAGTGAGAGAACATGTATTACTACTTTCGTTCGGACGGAACGTGTAAAGCACAGTCCGAGTTACGACTTCCGTATAAGGACTGTACGGAGATACAAGACCCCGTTAATTACGACATCTCAACAATAGAGCTTAAAGACGGCAAGATTGTAAGGCGTGAGATTAAAGAAGATATACCGCTTACTCCGCTTGAACCGTCCGAGCCGCAAGAGGTAGACGCTCCGCAACTTACGGATATACAAGAACAAATCATGGCAAGTATAGCGGAGCTTTCCGAAACGGTTGCAACTCTTGCAGAAGGGAGTGAATCCTAATGCGAGAAGCACTATATACTATTTTATTATTTATAAAGGAGTGGTTTTTTATGCGTATTTTCAAGACAATGATACCCATTTACGGATGGCAGGTACTCAATGGCAATTACGTACTGACCAAAGAGGACGTAACCGACGGGCAGAAAGTAGTACCCGAACGGTATGTACCGTTCGTAGCCGACTGGTTAGCCGCAAGAGAAGATAAGCGGAAAGAGGACTAACCCATGCAAACACACAACGATGAACTTCACATTGGAAGCGACTTTGAGCGTGTGTACGTAATGACCAATGCACCCGATTTATCGGGTGCAAAGGCCGTTATGAAGATACGTTCAATCAACGACGTGGAGCTTGTTCACGCCGACTGCACGGTTGAAGAAGGGCAGATACGTTGTCGCATAAGCGGCGAGGTATCAAAGAACATGCCGAGGACGTACACTAAAGGATTGTACGACGTGTTCTTAGTTAAGCAAGGCAGTTACAGCCTTAAAATCATTATGGGTATGATGACGATTGTACCCGACGAATCATTACACTAAGGAGATTAGCTAACAATGGAAGTAAAAGTAAACATCACCGAACCCATTACTATTAGTACCGTTGGCGTGGCAGGCCAACGAGGTAAGAGTGCTTATGAAGTAGCCGTCGATAACGGCTTTATAGGTACAGAGCAAGAATGGCTTGAAAGCCTTAAAGGTAAGGACGGTAAAGACGGAGTAAACAGCACAACCGGCACAGTTGAACCCGTTAGCATGAACTTTCCGAGAATTAAAGACATGTTAGACGTTAGAGCCATAAATGCCGATAGTGACAGCCTTGAAGATATTCTCCGAGCCATCGTAAAAGAAATTGTTCCCGACGGCGACTATTCAAACCACATTACCGAATTTACGTTAGTTAATGAAAAGGTAGAAGTTGGTAGTACGACGGTAAAAATTATAGGTCAGCCGCACTTCTTTATCACCGAACAAGACCACAGGGATTTACAGCAGATACCGGCAGGCGGCCTACTCACCTTTACTCTTTCCGCTCCGTTCAACGGCGAAGAGAAACAACTTGACGTACTGTATCCCGACATATCTAAAGGGACGTACTCATCAATCACTATTCCGCAGAATAAAGCCGAACAAGTTATCCAAGATGACACGCAAGGAGCAACGGGAGCTAAACTTTACCTTAATTCGCAAGGTAACGTATGTATCCGCACACGTACTTATGAATCCCTTGCGGACGTCTTTAAATGGTCATATTGGACAGGCCATGCACGGCAGTATGACGTTCCGCTTATTATTGATTGTTACGAACGAGCAACGGCGATTAAGGCAGACGGCTTGACGGCACTCAATCAGCACTTCAAGACGGTAAACTGCATAGACGAGTGGCCGAGCCACGTTGAAATGCCGAATCAAAGTCAGCACTTGTTTATGAATCTCAACATTGCTAGAAGTAAAGGCGACGCCGACCTTGTACAAAACGACTTATCGCAGTTTGAGTGCCAAGGACAACAGCTTGATGTGACAGACGGCAGGCTTGAGTATGTACAACTTTAACTAAGTGAGGTTAGATAACTAATATGACAATAGCAGAGGGAATTGCGAGCATAGCCGCACTGGTAGCCATAGTGATAGGCGTTGGGGGGCTGTTCCATAAACTTATCATCCGTCCCGTCATTAATGACCTAGACGCTAAGCGAGAGCTTGATACTCAGGTACTAACGAACCAGTACCGAGCCTTACGGGAATCTCAGGCTATTCAGTATACGGCGTTGCAATCGACTTTAAAAGAGTTGAGGGATGAAATCAAAATATCCCGTCAACAGCGGAACGAGTTTGACCGTAAAATCGCTATTGTCGAAGAACGGCTTAACAATTTTACGGCAGACGTAAATGAAATCCGCACGGAAATGGCACGACAGAAAGGAGCGCCGCAGTAGTCATTAGCTACTGTAGGAATGAGAAAAAGTGAAGAGTAAATTTATTAAATTCGGCGAATGGGCACAGTCAAATTGGCTTGCCCTTATCGCCATTTTAGCCGTGGTGCTGTTCGTCTTATTAGTTGTGATTGTGCTATCGTGGCTTTATGGTTTCTGGAGTAACGGCCTATACGGTACTAAATTTGAAATCAACAGCTGTTGGCAAGGAGTATCAGCCGTTGGTGCAGGTATCGTAACCGTCGTAGGACTTGCTAAAGCCGCATGGACGAAATACGGCCTTGATAGCAAATACAACTCACCCGAAGGGCAAAGGCCTAACATTACTAATTCTTTGGTGAAGATAGGAGATGACGTAAAATGAGTTATGGCATAGACGTATCATATTGTCAAGAAGGACTGGACTACACCCTAGCCGTAGCGCAAGGCTATAAGTTTTGTATCGTTCGCTTAGGCTATACTGGAAGCGCAAGCGGCAGGCAAGCATTAGATGACCTGTTCGTGCAGAACATAAACGCCGCTAAAGCGGCAGGCATGGAAATCGGTATCTACTTCTACAGTACGGCTACATCAGAAGAAGAAGCAGAAGCAGAAGCCGACTGGTTACTTGACCAGATGAATACTTATTTAGACGGCGTTCAACTGGACGCAGGAATCTGGTATGACGTAGAAGAGCAGAGTCAAAAAGAGTTAGGGTATCATCGCTTACCGCAAGTCATCATGGCGTTTATGAATAAGATGAACGCCGCAGGAAAGTATGTAGGATTGTACGCAGGATATGATACCCTTATCAACTGTATGGACACGTCAGCGTTACCCGACTACATTCCGTTGTGGGTATCTATTTACGACGAGAAGAATTACTACAACGCCGAACGACCGGACAGGCAGGCAAGTATATGGCAATACACCGACAGCGGTTTCATAGGCGGCGTACAAGTAGACCTTAATTACAGGTATAATGACTAAAAAGCGTGGGTAGTACAGAAATGTACTACCCTTTTTTGCTAGAAAGGAGAAAAAACATGAAAAATCTAATGGAAAATCCGTTAAAAACACCGAAACACTTGAAAATAGCCTTGTTTTTAATTCTAACGGCCTTTTGCCTTCTTTGTATATACTTTGCCGCACACCACGTCAAAACGCCGTCAAGAACGACGACAGAGATACCTTTTTCTCAGACGACGGACAAAAGTGTTGTAAAATCGAAACTGCACGTCGATGATACGTCAGCAGGCCAAATTGTAACTCAAATCGAAAGGATACACGACGGGAAAGTTGAACCGAACGTAACCTATTACGTGCAAGCTCCGAATTTACAAAAAGCGGCCGACTTGACGACTACTCAAATTAAAAACCAAGACCCGACTCTTCCGAAAGCGGCGATAGCTAAATCTGACCGAACGATTGTAACCGCTAACGACGAAAAGCAAAAAGTAGAAGTCTATAAAATAAATCTCCGTAACAATCATAAGATTAAGAGCGGAGTAACCTATATCGACGGCAAAGCCTATGCGTCCGTAGGGTATCAGGCAGGACGGATTGAAGCTATTGCACACGCCGACCAAACAGGGCTTAAAGGCGGCACGGTTATGTATACACTTAAAGAATGGTAGTTTAATAAAAACGCTATAAATTAAAAGCCCCTCGACTACCAGAAGGTAGTGAGGGGCAGTGACCAACACCCGAAGTGTTGCAGTCGATTCACTACCTAAAATATATCACCCCGGTTAGTATAAGTCAATATTTAAGAGTGTGTTAAAACTTGCCGGTACGCCGTGTTTATGGTACAGTATGAGTGTGTGGGCGACTTCACCGCTTTCTGAACTTATTAGGCGACCGCATTATCCGCCGGTCGCCGCTTGTACCTACATCTAGCTAATGTAGCCCTACTGCAAGACCTAGGCGGGTCGCTACCGCAAGCAGGGGCACAGTACAAGTTGCAAAAGCGCCAATTTCTTGCTTAAGGTGCTTTTATATAGGCCGTATCCAATGTGCAGGATATGGCCTTAATTTTTATCTAACTAGATTGACAAATGTATTTATTTATGATATACTAAGACATAATTTAGAAAGGGGGATACTATGGAACTTAAGGGTGAAGAAAAGAAGCGAAACCTTAATGTACGAATATCAGAAGAAAGATTGCACGACGCCGCAATTTGTGCCGACGCCTTTAATATTTCTAAGTCCGAAGTAGTTGACCGTGGCATACAAATGCTAAGGGCAACTCTTAATACAAGACGGCGTATGCGACCCATGCGACCTAAGAAAGGAGAATAGTTAATATGAACTTAGTTGAAGCCCGTAAACTTTCGGGGCTTTCTCTTCAACAGGTAGCCGACCGCTATAACGTATCCAAAAGTTCCGTATACTTGTGGGAGCGTACAGAAAGAGAAAAAGGAGTATCGCAACCTATAGCTAATCTTATAGCTATGGATTTAGTACGACAGTCGTTCCCTACTAAAATCGACTGGTATACAAGGTGCTGTTTGTTGTTTGCCGAAGATACGGCCGATAGAGAACAGCTTAACCGTCAGCTATTCTATACGACTTACGAACTAAACGGATGGCGTGAAACCCTTCATAACGAGCACGGGGGAATTGATGTTTCGTGGGCGTTTCATTTAGACCCCGACGAGATAAAGGCAAAAGCAACTAACGAGTTCTTAGACATTGTGGCAAACGAACTTGATAACGTTGATGTAAACGACCCCGAAGATGTACAAGACTGTTTACGGTACGTTAAATCGCTATTAGTGTAAAATTAAAATAAACGAATACTAACAGGTTAACCCCTGAGGGGATTAACAGCATCCGATCCTTTCCGTTCCAACTCTTTTTCCCCGCCGCGGCCTTGTGCTTAACTATGTTGGGATTTGTTTTTTTAGGTGACGGTCTATATGATTTGGCGGATCCGCAGACGGGAAAGGATGGGAATATATGAAGCATTTATTAGAGGTAGATAATATTTCCGTCTCTTTTGCGACACCTCACGGTCAGGTAGAGGCCGTTCACGGCGTATCGTTTTATATTGATGAGGGAGAAACGGTCGGTATTGTGGGCGAATCGGGATGCGGTAAGTCCGTTACCTCCCAAACTGTAATGAAGCTCTTACCGCCGTCCGTATCAAAACTTACATCGGGACGAATTATTTGGGACGGTTTTAATATTGAAAACTTTTCGGAACGGGAAATGAATACGCTACGAGGTAAGGACATGGCCATGGTATTTCAAGATCCTATGACCTCATTAAATCCCGTGCTTACGGTAGGCGAGCAAATTGAAGAAGGCCTGAGACTCCACCTTCACTTGTCAAAGAAAGAAGCTGCTGAAGAAGCCGTTCGGCTTCTTCAATCTGTAGGGATAAGCGGGGCATCTCAACGTGTCCGCTCCTATCCGCACGAACTGTCGGGAGGGATGCGCCAACGTTGTCTCATAGCGGCAGCCATTGCCTGTAAGCCGCGACTTCTTTTCGCCGACGAACCGACGACGGCCCTTGATGTCACGACGGAAGCACAGGTACTGAACGTTCTGCAACAAATGCAGGAAGATTTACATATGGCCGTATTCCTTATTTCTCATAATTTGGGTGTTATTGCCCGTATGTGTCGGCGAGTTTATGTCATGTATGCCGGTACCGTCGTGGAGGAGGCAACGACAGAACGACTTTTTGACGAACCGGCCCATCCGTATACGAAAGGCCTTTTATCGTCCCTACCGGCTTTACATGATAAGGGGGAGATATTGAAAGGAATAGGAGGACAGGCCCCGGACTTATTCCATTTGCCGCAGGGCTGCCGTTTTTTTTCGCGTTGTCGTGACGGCATGCGCATTTGTGAACGCTTGGAACCGCCTACTTTTGATCTGGAAAAGGGACAAAGGGTGGCGTGCTGGCTGTATAGCCCTGAAAGGAGTGCGTCTTCATGTATCTGATAGAGGCACGGCACGTGCGCAAGGACTTTGTGACGAAGCGGAATATTTTCGGCAAGCCGGTCCGTACCATTACGCCTGTTCTGGATGTCTCCCTGGGCATATTGAGAGGTATGACAGTCGGGCTCGTCGGCGAATCCGGTTGCGGTAAATCCACTTTTCTTAAAACAGTACTCGGTCTTGCCGGAACCTGGGGCGGGGAGATTTATTATAAAGGCCGTAATGTCTTACAGCCTGAAACGGCACAGGAATTCAGACGAAATGTACAAATGATTTTCCAGGACCCTTATTCATCCTTGGATCCACGCATGAATATAGAGGACATTATCAGTGAACCTCTTTATAATTATAGAATCGGCACAGCTTCACAGCGGCGGCAGAAGGTTGCCGAGCTTTTGGAACAAGTAGAACTTCCCAAAGAGGCGGCTCATCGCTATCCGTTCGAGTTTAGCGGGGGACAACGACAACGAATCGGAATCGCCAGAGCCCTGGCTCTGAATCCGGAGTGCATCTTTTGTGATGAACCCGTATCGGCTCTTGATGTATCCGTACAGGTTCAGATTATTAACATGCTGAAACGATTGCAAAAAGAACGAGACTTATCGTATCTTTTTATTTCTCATGATTTGTCGGTCGTCTATTATATGAGCGATTATATAGGGATTATGTACGGCGGGTGTATCGTCGAATATGGATGTAGTGAAGATATTTACAGGCGGCCGCTACATCCGTATACAAAGTTGTTGCTTCAATCGATACCGAAGGTGGAACCGTCCCGTAAGAAGTCGATTGTGTCGGTACTTACAGAAGAAAAGGCAGAAGAAGGGGCCTGTGCTTTTTATCCTCGCTGTTCTTTTTCGAATCGTCGTTGTCTGATAGAAGTCCCGGTTTTGAAAAAACATGAAAATAATCGAGTTATAGCTTGTCATTATGTAGAAGGAGGGGCTGTATGCGGCGGATAGTTGTACTATGTATGTGTCTTATAGCCCTTGTTCTTGTCGGGTGTAGTGAGGAGAGGGTATGGCAGGAGAACGCTGTCGTATACGCATTGGAGGCGGAGCCGTCCGATCTGGATCCGGCTATGACTACCTCTTTACCTGAAAGTATTGCGGAACTCCAAATTTTTGAAGGCTTGACTCGTCTTGATAAGGACAATGTACCGCAGCCCGCCTTGGCAGAGCGGTGGAATGTATCCGATGACGGAAAAACCTGGACCTTTGTATTGCGACCCGGCCTCGTTTGGAGTGACGGCACGGCCATAACGGCCGATGATTTCGTGTATTCCTGGTTGCGTGTGTTATCGCCTGAGAAAGCATCGGAAAACGCATATATGCTCTTTTGTATTGATAAGGCGGAAGAATATTTTTCCGAAAAAGCTACGGCGGAAGACGTGGGCATTAAAGCTCTGGATCATCGTACCTTACAAGTTCGATTGAAGAATCCCGTACCTTATTTTCTGAATTTGACCGCCTTTCATTGTTTTTATGTCGTACCGCGGCAGGCTGTTGAAAAAAATCCCGAAACGTGGGCAGCTACGGCTGATTTTCCCTGTAGCGGACCTTTTCGCATTACGTCGTGGATCCATTCAGGAGAAATAGACTTCGTCAAAAATGAACATTATTGGGATGCGACTGCCGTAAGGACAGAGAGCTTACAGTTTCCTATCAGTGATTCCCAGGCTACAAGATTGACTATGGTCGAAAGCGGCCAGGCGGATATGATGACAGAGCCGCCGCCGGCAGATGAAGCACGGTTGGAAGAAAAAGGGTTATATCGAGTTGCACCGTATTCGGGCCTATATTATTACGTATTCAATGTGACGGTACCGCCCTTTGATGATGTAAGGGTACGCCGGGCCTTTGCCGAGGCTATTGAGCGGAAAAATTTAGTAGAACACGTTGTACGCAGTCACAAACAACCGGCATATTCATTGGTGTCTCCCGAAATCTCCGACTCGGAAGGGCATGAATTCAGAAAGGCCGGTGGAGATATACAGTACGAAGATGCTGCCGAGGCAAAACGGCTTTTACAGGAAGCGTATGGGAATAAGAGTTTACCGGAAATTACAGTCCTCTATAATACGAATGAGTTGCATAAGGCTATTGCTGAAAGCCTGCAGGATATGTGGAAGCGGAACTTGGGGGTTACGGTATACTTGCGTAACCAGGAATCTAAAGTCTTTATGGAGGCCAGAGCCAACGGCGACTACCAGATTGCTCGGGCTTCGTGGATTGCCGACTATGATGATCCGATGACCTTTTTGGAAGTCTTTTCGGCTCAAGATAACGATGCGCAATATCACAATCCTAAATATAACGCACTCATTGAAGAGGCTCAGCAAACCAATGATAAAACACGGCGGAACGAACTCATGCATGAGGCGGAAAAACTGTTGTTTGATGACTGTGTAATCATTCCGATTTATTATACGACGCAGCCTTATGTGGTGCGTCCCGGTATTCAGGAGTATCATTGGTCGCCATTAGGACTCATAGATTTTAAATATGCATATAAAGAGCAGGTGAAATAATGTATTATCCTTCAGGTTTAAAGCCGGGCGATACGATTCGAGTAGTAGCCCCTGCGGCATATAATTGCAACGAAGAATGGGAGCGTTGCAGGGAGTTATTATGTGAATGGGGGTATAAGGTAAAGGCAAGCCCCTTTGTAGACTCTCAATGGGGATATTTAGCAGGTCGCGATGAGGAGCGGGCGAGGGATTTGGAGGCGGCTTTTATGGATGATGAGTGCGCTGCCGTTCTTTGTTTGCGCGGCGGCTATGGGACAACACGGATTTTAGATCTCATTGATTATGACCTTATTCGCAGGAATGCTAAATTGTTTATCGGCTTCAGTGATATAACGGCTCTGCATACCGTTTTCAGACAAGCGTGTGATATGGCTGTCATACACGGCCCCATGGCTTTGTCATTGGGGAGAAAAAGCAGTGACTTTACACGCGAAGGATTTAAAGACATGTTGACGAGTCCGTGGAAGGAGCGGATACTAACCGAAAAAAACGCCGGACTGCAACCCCTGATAGAAGGGCGGGCTTGCGGACGACTGGGGGGAGGGAATCTGATGCTTCTATCCGTTACGTCCGGTACGCCTTATGCTTGCAAAGAAGATAATGCGATTCTCTTTTTGGAAGAAGTTGGAGAGGAAGCCTATTCACTGGATCGTATGTTTCGTCAATTGGAGCAAAGCGGACTTATTGAGCGTGCAGCGGCTGTTTTATTTGGCGAGTTTCATCGTTGTATACCGACGGAAAAAGCAGATGGTGAGTTTACAGTTGAAGAAGTGATTCGTCAGTATGCCCGCCGCTGGCAAAAGCCGGCAGTATTCGGTATTCCGGCAGGGCATGGTGAAGATAATCTTTGTCTACCATTAGGCGTTTATTGTACGGTAGATGTTCGGAGTGATAGTGTGACTATAACCTATGGGGGGCGCAAAGACGATGAATAAAAAAGAATTAAAAGAGCGCTTATGGGATGCTGTCGATGACTATGAAGAATTATTGAGATACATCGGCACAACCTTATATGAACATCCTGAAACAGGAAAGAATGAATATAAGGCGGCGGCAGAATTAAAAAATATTCTTTCTCGCCAAGGCTTTACGGTAACAAATCCCGTCGAGGATCAATTTCCGACAGCTTTCGAGGCCGTCAAGGGGACGGGGGCCGTACATATCGGTTTTTTGGCGGAATATGACGCTTTGCCCGAACTGGGGCATGCGTGCGGTCATAATTTAATTGCCGCCATGAGTACGGTTGCGGCCGTGGCGACAGCTCAATGTTGTTCAGAGGAACTGACGATTCATCTCTATGGTTGTCCGGCGGAAGAAACGGAAGGCAGTAAAGTTTATATGGCTCAAAAAGGCCTCTTCGATGATTTGACGGCAGCCTTGATTATTCATCCGTCCGACAGGACCATGATCGGAGGTACGTCATATGCAACCCATCCCCTGCGGGTGACCTTTATAGGGAAGGCGGCCCATGTGGCGGATAAGGAATATAAGGGTCTTAACGCTTTGGACAGCTTGGTCGATTTTTACAAACGGTTAAAGGAATTGGAAGAGACCTTCGACAAGCCGCACCTTTTAGGCTGTATTATTACGGAAGGCGGTACGGCACCTAATATTGTACCTGACAGGGCTACGTTAAAAGCAACCGTACGGGCTCTTGATACGGATTATTTAGAGGATGTCATGTTGCCGCAGATTAAAGAATTGGCGGCAGAGGTTGCAAAGGACCATCATACGCCTGTGGAAACGGAACATTATGAACCTTTGTATAAGAACATGATTAACAATGCAGCTCTGAATGTATATTTTATTGAAGCGTTCAATGCCCTGCATGAAGAGTTCGGCGTTTATGAAGAAGAGGATGCGGAAGGGTCTACTGATGTAGGTAACGTAAGTCATGTGACGCGTGCAGCTCAACCGGAAATCGCTATCGGCTATCATATTAATGCCCATACACCTGAGTTTGCTACAGCGGCCAACAGTGATTTTGCTTATATACAGGCACTTACGGGAGCTAAGGCTATGGTGGCCGTAGCAGCAGAAGTTTTGTTTGAAAAACGATAGGGCGGGTTTATAGCCCAACGAGGTACATATTATGGTAGAGTTAACATATTACGGTCATTCGACGTTTATGCTGAAAGCGGGCAAAACGGCTCTGGTTGTCGATCCTTTCTTTACAGGAAATACTTGGCAGATAGCACAGGCAGATGATATTCGCTGTGATTATATCTTCGTCAGTCACGGTCATGACGACCACTACGGTGATAGCGGATGTATCGGTAAGGCGAACGATGCTTTATTTATTTCGACACCGGAAGTAGTTAAAGAGTTGGCTGAAAAAGACGGGCTACGGAGCGATTACTTGCACTTAGGCGGAAAGGCGGATTATCCTTTCGGCTGCATACGCCTTGTCCCGGCTTTTCACGGCTCCGGCGTAGCCGGAGGTCATGCGGCAGGAGCTCTCATTAATTTTTTTGGAAAAAATATATATTATGCAGGTGATACGGCTTTTTTCAGTGACATGGGTCTATTGAATAGATTCGGGCCTATTGACTATGCTCTTTTACCTATAGGCGACCGATTTACCATGGGAATGGACGATGCCTTATTGGCCGCATCCTATGTTAAAGCCTCTGTTACGATTCCCGTTCATTACGGGACATGGCCGATTATTGAGAGCGATCCCCTGGAATTTGTTGATCGTTTATATAAGGAATACGGGCAGGAAGGGTTGCATGTAAAACCGGGAATGAAAATCATACTATAAGCAGGTATGATAAAACGGCTCATCTTTTTAAGATGAGCCGTTTTACTTATACCTTATTTGTTTAAAGAACCGTTAATATGGACTCCGGGTATAAAGGGTAATACCGGTTTTTCCTCAGCTGCAGCTGACGGTTGTCGAATGCTCTCAAAGGTTGTTGTTAACATGAGTTTCAATCGGTTTGTCTGATTGACTGCACTGGCACTGGGATCATAGTCGATAGCTACAATATTCGTTTCGGGGAAAGCCGATTTCAAGGTCTTAATCATACCCTTACCTGTTACATGATTGGGAAGACAAGCCCAAGGTTGTAGGCAAACGACATTTTTAGCACCCCTGTGGATAAGATCAATCATATCGCCTGTAAGGAACCAGCCTTCGCCGGCTACGTGGCCGAGAGACAGGTATTCTTTAGCTTCGTCGGCAATTTCGTAAATAGAGGTAACGGGGTCGAAACGTTTGCTGGCAGCAACGGCTTCAGCATAAGGCTTACGATACCAATCGAGAAGCTTGATTGCCGCTTTGCCGCCCAAGGCGGACCAGAATGAGCCGGACAAATATTTGTGTCGGAAATTGTTATCCAATAGACCGTAGTAGAAAAAGTCGGCTAAACCGGAAGTGACTATTTCTCCGCCTTCTTCCTCAATGAGTTTAATGATCTGGTTATTAGCTATAGGATGGAACTTAACGTAAATTTCTCCGACAATGCCGATGCGGGGCTTTTTAATATCCTCCCAAATAGGAAGACTGTCAAAGTCCGCAACAATTTGACGGATATTTTTTACGAACATACTTCTGTCCGCCTTGTTCAAATCGACGGCCAGCTTTTCCTGCCATTTTTTAAAGAGACTTTCGGCTGCCCCGCGTACCTTTTCGTACGGACGCGTGCGATACAATACTTGTTGCAATGTATCGCCGTAAATAACACCTTGTAAAAGTCTATGCCAGAAACCGAGAGACGGTTTAAAGCCCGGCTGTTCGTTTAATCCTTTCGTATTTAATGAAATGATAGGAATCTGGGGCATATTTGCGTCGGCTAAAGCCTTTCTCAACATACCGATATAGTTGGTAGCACGGCAGCAACCGCCTGTTTGGGAAATAATGACCGATGTGCGGTTCAAGTCGTATTTTCCCGATCTCAAGGCGGTCATTATCTGGCCGAGAGACATGATGGCCGGATAGCAGGCATCATTATGAATAAAGGAAAGTCCCGTATCGATAGCTTCTTGTCCTTGGTGGGGCAAGAGTTCCATCTTGTAGCCTTCGTGTGCAAAGGCTGCTTTGAAGAGAGGGAAATGAATAGGTGTCATTTCGGGGGCCAAGATGGTATGCGTTTTCTTGTCTTCCTTTGTAAAAACGGCCTTATGATACGAATAAGGCTTGGAATGTTCTACGCGAGTCGTTTTGCGGTGATTCATGACGAATAACAAGGAACGCAAGCGAATGCGGATGGCTCCGAGATTGGAACCCTCGTCGATTTTTAACAACGTGTGGATTTTGTTGGCATTTGCCAGAATTTCCTGTACCTGATCGGCAACGATGGAATCCAAGCCGCAGCCGAAGGAGTTAAGTTCTACTAGCTCCAGGTTTTTATGTTCCGCTACATATTGGGCGGCTCTATACAAACGAGAGTGATAGGACCATTGGTCGACAACGCGCAGCGAATCGGGTGCAGAACCCAAGGGAGCCACGCCGTCTTCTGTAAGGACGGCAAGACCGAGACTGTTGATGAGTTCGGGGATGCCGTGGTTGATTTCCGGATCCAGATGATAAGGACGCCCACTCAAGACAATGGCTCTGTCCCCGTCTTTTTCCAGTTTTTCCACCGTCTTTTTGGTTAATTCGTAATAGTCGGATTTGAACTTCTCTTCCTCATCCCAAGCTGCGTGGGCAGCTTTTTTGATATCATGGCCAGACAGACCCCAAGATTTTAGTTCCTCTGACAGTCTGGTTATAATTCGTTTTTTGTCATGCAAAGGTAGGAACGGACTGATAAAAGGGGTCTGTGTAATTGCCAGACGTTCGTCCATATTGTGCTTAATTACTTCAGGATAAGACATGACCATGGGACAATTGAAGTTGTTATCCTTACTGCCTTCGGACGGTCCGTGTTGGATGCAGGGGTAGAAGATGCGATCCACCTTCTTTTCCAACAAGTTTTCAATATGGCCGTGAACCAATTTAGCCGGATAACATGCCGAGTCTGACGGAATTGTATCCATCGCTTTCTGGAAGAGTTCCTTAGTGGACTGGTCGGATAAGACGACTTCATAGCCTAGGTGTGTAAAGAAGGTAAACCAGAAAGGGTAATCTTCATACATGTTCAGGACCCGCGGAATTCCCACGGTGCCGCGAGGCGCTCCTTTTACGGGCTTGTAATGTGCAAAAAGGCGGTTGTATTTTACCTTGTATAAATCAGGCAAGTGTTTTACCTTTTTGGCCGACGAACCGGCAGCACCGCGTTCACATCGGTTACCGGTAATAAAGGAACGACCGTCGTTAAAGGTATTGACTGTAAGCAGGCAATTATTGGTACATAAGCCGCAATGGCGAATTGTCGTATCAATACAAAGAGAATCAATACCCGCTACATCCAATAGAGTAGAAGGTGCTGCATCTTCCTGATACGCTTGACGACAAATGAGACCCATGCCGTATGCACCCATGAGGCCGGCAATTGCGGGACGAATGACCCGGCGACCCAAAAGTTGTTCAAAAGCACGTAATACGGCGTCGTTATAGAAGGTGCCGCCTTGAACGACAATGTGTTTTCCCAGTTTTGAAGGGTCTTTTACTTTAATAACCTTGTAGAGTGCATTTTTTATAATGGAGTAGGACAGGCCGGCTGAAATATCGGCCATGGTGGACCCCTCTTTTTGTGCCTGTTTTACCTTGGAGTTCATGAAGACTGTACAACGAGAACCCAAATCGATGGGTTCTTCCGCCAGTAAAGCTGCTTCGGAAAATTCTTGAATCGACTTGTTCAAGGACTTGGCAAACGTATCCAGGAAGGAACCGCAACCGGCAGAGCAAGCTTCGTTTAAAAGGATATCTTCGATATGGCCGTCTTTCAAACGGCAACATTTCATATCCTGGCCGCCAATGTCCAAAATAAAGTCCACGTCGGGGCAAAAATGAGCGGCAGCTTGATAATGGGCAATGGTTTCCACTTCGCCCAAATCAATACGGAGTGCTTCTTTTAAAAGAAACTCCCCATATCCCGTAATACCCGATTTGGCAATGAAAGCGCCTTCGGGCAGTCGGTTATAAATATCTTTAATGATAGATTTTGCAGCTTCTAAAGGACTGCCTTCATTATTCTGATAGTGAGAATAAAGAATCTCGCCCGTTTCGCCGATAACGACAGCTTTAATCGTCGTAGAACCCGCATCGAGGCCGATATAGCAGGGGCCCGCATAGGTCGATAAATCACCGAAAGGAACACAGGCCTGAGCATGACGAGCGCGGAAGGCTTCCAATTCTTCACGCGAGGTGAAGAGACGGTCAATACGATCCGTTTTCGGTAACGATGAATCATCTACCTGTCGGATACGGGCCATCAGAGACTGAAAGGACTGGGGCTTTTCTTCGAAGCTGCCCAAGGCCGCTCCGATAGCTACATATACCTGGGCATTTTCCGGAGCAATAACTTCTTCGGGCGTTAATTCCAGGGTGTCGGCAAATTGTTTGCGAAGGCGGGGCAAAAAGGTCAGCGGACCGCCGAGAAAGCATACGGAACCCTTAATAGGTCTGCCGCAGGCAAGGCCCGTAATGGTTTGTAAAACAATGGATTGGAAAACGGAAGCGGCAATATTTTCCTTGCTGGCTCCTTCATTCAGCAGAGCCTGAACGTCCGTTTTAGCGAAAACGCCGCAACGTGCGGCAATGGGATAAAGCGTATCTGAATGCTCCGCCATTTCATTTAATCCCGCCGCATCAGTGTGTAAAAGCGTTGCCATTTGATCGATAAAAGCACCGGTACCGCCGGCGCAGGCCCCGTTCATGCGGTGTTCGTTACCGCCTGTGAGATACGTGATTTTAGCATCTTCGCCGCCTAATTCAATAATGACATCCGCCTGCGGATGATAGGTGCGAACGGATTTCGTACCGGCAATGACTTCCTGAATAAAAGGAATGTGCAAGTGGTCAGCCAAGGCCATACCGCCGGAACCGGTCATGGCAATAGAAATTTGCCGATCTCCGAAAACTTCATAGGCGTTTTCCAACAGGTCAAGCACTTTTTGTCGAATGTCTGTATAGTGACGTACGTAACAGGCGTGAAGACACTGCTTTACGTTATTTAAGACGGCAATTTTAACGGTAGTAGACCCGATATCAATGCCGATGTGCAATAAGTCTTTCATGAAAATCTCCTGTAATAAATTTGAATCGGACCATAAAGAATACAATAATAGTATAAATTAGGCTTATGGTCTATATATCATTATACCACATGCATGGAAATAGAAAGCTTAAAAACACAAGCGTTTTGTAACAATTCCCAATTTAGTATATCCTGTTCGAGAGTATAGAAGTATGTTAAAATAAAAAAGCATAATGTTAAAAGACGGAGGCTTTTTATGAAAAATTATATAACGGAACATCAGTCCCCGTATTTGGATTTACGGGCCGAAGTGACGGATATTCTTTTTGAAGGCAAGTCGGATTTCCAGGATATTGTTGTAGCTGATAGTAAAGAGTACGGAAGAATGTTAATGTTGGACGGTGTTTTTCAAACATCGGACAAAGATGAATTTACGTATCATGAAAATATTACACACATCCCCCTTTTTCTGCACCCTTCTCCTAAAAATGTATTGATCATAGGCGGCGGTGACGGGGGTGCCGCAAGAGAAGCCGTACGTCATCCGGAAGTGGAACAGGTGACGATGGTAGATATTGACGGTAAGGTGATTGAACTGTCGAAGAAGTATTTCCCCAAGATTTCGGCAGCTATTTTGGAAAACAATCCCAAGCTGACGGTTAAAGTAGGAGACGGAATTGCTTTTATGAAAGAAGCGGAAAATTTCTACGACGTTATTATTGTAGACTGCTCCGACCCGGTCGGTCCCGGAGAAGGCTTGTTTACGTACGATTTTTATAAGGACACGTATAAGGCTTTGAAGGATGACGGCATTTTCGTGCAGCAGACAGAGTCTCCGTTTATGCATCATAAATTAGTACGTGAAGTATTCGATGCCGTAGGTGCCATTTTCCCGATTACGCGCCTATATACGGCTTTCATACCCCTCTACCCTACGGGTATGCACTGCTTTACCATGGGTTCGAAAAAATATGATCCTTTAACATGGGAATCCAATCGGAAGCAGACTTTTGAAACGAAATACTATAATGAAGGCATTCAAAAAAGTGCCTTTGTATTACCGAACTTCGTAAAAGAGTTGCTTTACGGCGAAAAAGATGAGTGATCGGTAAAAAAAGAGCTGTTTTATAACAGCTCTTTTTTTTATGTATGCGGCTCAATATAAAAACGATAGAAGACAGAAAGGGGAGGTATTCAACTTCGTCCGGTGACCGGTATTCATGGAATGCGAGAGAAGGGTAGCGAGAGAAGGGAAGTTCGGGTCAGCCATTTATGCACCGCTTGCAGCTTGCATTCTGGAACACGCTTACAGGCGACCTGTAAGCCAAGCAGTAGACGGCAACCCCGCAGCCTTCGCCAGAAGGCTTGACTTTGAGGGGACGTCATGGTAAGATTATTAGCGTCATCGATTATGTCGAGGACTCTATATGGCGGGTATGGTGAAGTGGTTAACACGGCGGATTGTGGCTCCGTTATTCAAGGGTTCGATCCCCTTTACTCGCCCCATAGGGGTATAGCCAAGTGGTAAGGCACCGGACTTTGACTCCGCTATGCGCTGGTTCGAATCCAGCTACCCCTGCCAAGTATGATCCACTAGCTCAGTCGGTAGAGCACCTGACTTTTAATCAGGGTGTCCCGAGTTCGAATCTCGGGTGGATCACCAATAAGTCGGACGAACGAGGTTACCTCGGTCGTCCGACTTTTTCGTTGTAAACAAGGATTGTGACGGAATTCAAGGCAGTAAGAACGGGTGTATTGAAAAGGCTGAAGGGTTAGTGTAAGATGATTTTGAAAAGGGTGTTTGACTATATCGGTAGACGTTTGTAAGAGAAACAATAAATATAAAATTTTTCCGATTGCGAGTGTGACATGAACTTTAAATACGGCGATACACTGCGTATCGAAAACGATTTATATACGGTTTTAGGGACAATTGCATATGAAAATAAGGAGGGCTACTCATGGGTTGAGCATCTCCTCATAGAGCATCGTACCGATACGGAATATTGGCTCAGGAAGGATGACGGCAGTCGTGGGTACGAAAATCGCGAGTATCAGTTGTCGCGAGTTGTTTCAATAGGCATAATTCCCGACGGCATGCGTCTTGTTGACAGTGGTAGGGAGCGTGTTACCGACGTTTGGGATATATACGGGTCCGATGATGTAGAACGCGGCGACGAAGCCGATTATAAAAACTACCGGAATAATAAAGGGATGTTCTTTTCTATAGAAAAGTGGGAAGATTGCACGGAATATTCGCGCGGCCGGTATATAGATGAAAAGGTTGTGCGAATTGAGGAAAATGCGGAGTTAACCGACTTTATTAAACGCCAAATGCTCCGTAGACGCCTTATTAAGACCGGTGTATTCTTGTTTTTCGTCGTAGGGATTTGTATTCTTTTGTATATGGGTTATTCTATGCGACACGATATACGGGACTTCTTCGGATATCCTTATACGGTAGCCGAATATGTAAAGGATAAGCCGGGGACTTATACATATGTCACTTCCGTCACGGATGCCAATAATACTAAGTCCGATATTTATCAGTCCGACAAAGATTTGGATGCGACTGTACAGGATATCATTAAGGGCGTAGACGGTAAGGTTTCGGAAGTTACTCAAGACGGCGATACGGCATTGGGAAATATGGATAGCCAAGCAGAGGAGGAACTGGCGGATTTGGTGCGAACGACCGGTGTTCCTACACAGACTGTAACGATTTTGACGGATAACGAGTTTATTACCGTATATATATCGACGGAAGGGACAGTATTACTTCGCGTTGAAAGTCGGGAAGCGGCTTACAACAACACGGATGACGGCGGCTATCACAGTACCACCCATTCATACGGCTTTTATCGCTATGCTTACTGGCGTAATGGATATGACCGAGATCGCGGGCGTTACGGAGGAACGTCTTCATACGCCTCTTACACACCGGGATCATCGCATACTACTTATTCGCCGTACAATCAATATGCATCCAGCGTGCGTCGAAACAGCGTGAGCAGTCGGACCGGATCCCATGGAGGTACGAGTGTGGGAAAATAAAAAGTTCGGAAATATTTCTATGTACAAGGGAGGAACTTATGCCTTATATTGCGGATATTGTGAATGTATTGATATTCTCCTTCTTGGGAATTATTTTGATGATTGTCGGGAATATGATTATCGATCAGTTTATTCCCGGTGACTTTCCGACGGAAATAAAAAAGGGGAATAGTGCTGTTGCCTGGGTCTGTGCCGGTTCGTTTATCGGCATGGGAGAGATTGTTCGGACAGCCATTCAATCACCGACAGCGGCAGAAGTAGAAGAATTTCTTTTACACGGCATTATGTTCAGTCTTATTTATGCCGTCATAGGAATAGCCGTTTTCCTTATGGGCTTTTTCTTTATCAGTGCCTTTCAGCGTAAGTATTCCTTGTCTAAAGAAATTATGAGCGGTAATGTAGCGGCAGGTATTGTTACCTTCGGTATTTTTGTAGGCTTGGCACTTGTCGTAGCCGGGGCCATTCAGTGATGAAGTCGGAACGCCTGTTGCTGCTTACAGCTTTTATCGTATCAGGGTGTTCTCTGTGCTATGAATTGATCATAGGCGCTATCAGTTCATACATATCCGGTGATACGGTGTGGCAGTATTCCGTTACCATCGGTCTTTATATGGCGGCCATGGGTTTCGGATCTTATATCAGTAAATATATTCGCCGTAATTTATATGACTGGTTTATCGGTATTGAGGTGATTATCGGTATTATAGGAGGACTTAGTGCGACCTTTATTTTTTTGGCTAATTTGTACTTGGAAGCCTATCAGGTCGTGATGTATGCCTTTATTATCGGAATCGGCATACTTGTAGGTATGGAAATTCCCTTGTTGGCACGAATTTTGGAAGTGGAGCGGGGAGACTTACGACATACCCTGTCATCTGTATTTGCCTTTGACTATATGGGCGGATTGGCCGGTTCCGTCGTCTTTCCTCTTTTATTTTTGCCGCATTTAGGGTATTTGGCGACGGCTTTTTTGTGTGGGGTTTTGAATGTGGCTGCGGCGGGAATCGTCATTGGAGCCCATTATCGAAAATTGAGATTGCGTCGGATTTGGCGGGCTGTTGTCATCATGCTGACGATCGGGTTGTTTACAGGCGTGGCTTTTGCAGGGAATATTTCCAAATATGTTGAAGGCGGCTTGTATCGCGATACCATTATTTTTTCCACGCAGACGGAGTACCAAAAAATTGTCGTTACTCGTCATAAAGATGATGTGCGGCTGTTTATTGACGGAAATTTACAGTTTTCCTCGAGCGATGAATACCGATATCATGAAGCGTTGATTCATGTGCCTATGGCACAGGTACAAAATCCGAAACGTGTTTTGATACTCGGAGGCGGAGACGGCTTGGCAGCTCGCGAGCTTTTAAAGTATGAAGGCGTAGAGATTACGTTGGTAGACTTGGATAAGGCTATAACCGACTTGGCTTCTACCAACCCCGTCTTGACGAAGCTTAATGAACACTCTTTAACGGATCCGCGGGTTACGATTATTAATGATGATGCCTTTAAGTTTTTGGAACAGACGAATCATATATACGATGTCATTGTCATAGACTTACCGGACCCCAATAATGCGACTCTTGTCAAGTTGTACAGCAACATCTTTTATCGCCTTTGCTACAAGGCCCTGGGGGAAAACGGTGTTATGGTGGTGCAATCGACGAGTCCCTATTATGCGACTAAGACGTTTTGGAGTATTCATAAAACTCTTGAATCGGAAGGTTTTTATGTCTACCCTTATCATTTACAAGTACCGTCTTTCGGTGATTGGGGATTCAATTTGGCTAGCAAACACTCTTTGGCAATTATTCATCCCGTTCGAGCCGTAAATACACGCTTCTTAACGGATGACGTTATGAATAAAATGTTTGTTTTCGGAAAAGATGAAATAGCCGGTGATGTAGAAATAAACGCTGTTACGCGGCCTGTTATACTGGATTATTATATGGATGCCGTTCATAAGTGGCGATAGAAAATAAAAGCGAGGAATCGAGATTCCTCGCTTTTTACAGTTGAGTATTTGCTTATAAGAAGAATACGACCATGTCGATAATGAAGGTCGGAATGAGGATAGCTATAGACCAACCCATATAACCGAAGAAGCTGGGCATTTTAATGCCGTTTTCTTCAGCAATGGACTTAACCATAAAGTTGGGGGCATTGCCGATATAGGTGTTGGCACCCATGAACACGGCACCGGCCGAGATGGCTTCCAGCATGATTTGTGAAACAGTGCCGACGGATGTGTGAATGCCTGTCGTCGAGCCGATAGCACCGGCTGTCTGTAAGAAGACCAAGTAGGTAGGCGTATTGTCCAAAAAGGACGAAAGGAACCCTGTGGCCCAGAAGAGCTGCCACGGGTCGTGAATACCCAATTGGGCACCGTGAACCTTTAAGAAAATGAGCGCCGGAATCATGGTGATAAAAATCCCCAAGAATAGGGTTGCTACTTCAATGATTGGTGCGTGAGAGAACTCGTTCAATTCGTGGATCGACTCTTTCGTCGTCTTCAGGGAAAGAAAAGCTGCTACTAAAATAATGATGATTTCCACTATGGTAGCATAGGGAAAGACGATTTCATCGTATACGGGAATTCCCGCATTATCGGCAAAGAAGGCAAATTCCTTCGGTAAAAGACCGTTGGCAATAACTCCGACGATAATCATGCCAATAAAGATGAGATTATGCAGCCCTTCAATCCGGATGGGTTCCTTTTCGGATTCAGACAGTTCGTCCAAGGGGGAACGGCCTTCGGCCAACTCTTTTTTACAGAAGTAGCTGTCAATAAAGTAGAAGGCTGCAAATAGGATAATCATGTTCAGTAGTAAAAAGGGTGCCAAATGGAAGGTCCAGGTGAAGGGGACTCCGCGTTGGAACCCCATGAAAAGAGGCGGATCGCCGAGAGGGGTAAGACAGCCGCCGATATTGGCTACGAGGAAGATGAAGAAGACGATAACATGAGCCGCTTTCTTTCTCCACTTGTTGGCACGAATTAACGGACGAATCATGACCATAGCCGCACCGGTAGTACCGATCCAGCTGGCTAACATCGTACCGATGAAGAGAATGAGCATATTAACCCTCGGCGTTCCCGGCAAGGTGCCTCTTACGGCAATGCCGCTGGCAGCCACAAAGAGTCCGAAAAGCAGTACGATAAACGGCACGTAGTCGAGGAGCATGGATTCAAGGAGACGGAACCAGGCTTCGCTGAAACCGTAGGCAAAAGCAAAAGGAATGATAAAAACGAGAGACCAGATGCCTGCCGCCACATGCATATTCTTTTCCCACCAATGGGGGTGTGTTAACGGGATGACAGCGATAGACAAGAGCATACCGATAAAAGGAATAACACTCCACGCCGGCAGTACGGCGGCAACCGCCTCGTGCCCGTCATTAGCCGCAATAGGCAAGATGGTTGTCATTGCGACGGTTGACAATGATAAAAGAAATTTTAAAAACCTGTTCATAAGAACCGCCTTTCCATAAAAAATAAATTTTATTTTAATATCTTCTAAAATATTGTATCATAATATTATATGAAAATGTACTATTTTTGCATATAGGGCATAGAGACTAAAATTATAATTTTAAAAATAAAAGAAGGAATTTTGTTTTTGACGGCGAATTGTTATAATAAAAGTAGAATTCATAGGAGGGGTCTAATATGAAAGATTATAGAACAATTGTTGTTCCCGTCGACGGTTCGGATAACTCGAAGCGCGCAGTTGAACATGCTGTTACAATCGCCTCTACCGTAGGAGCGTCCTTAACATTGGTATACGTAGCCAACATCGTATCCGTTATTTCCAATTTCGATCAGATTCCTAATGCCAGCGGTTATGTAACCGAGCAGGTAGCCTTAGATATGGAAGAAGAAGGAAAGAAGATTCTGGATGCCGTTACGGCGAACATTCCCGATTCGGTAACGGTGGGGGAAGCCTTCGAAGTCGGCTCGCCCGGACCGGCTATTCTTTCGGTAGCTAAGAAGAATAATGCCGATTTAATTGTTATGGGAAGTCGTGGCTTAGGGCCCCTCAAAGGTTTGTTTATGGGGTCCGTCAGCAGTTTTGTTGTTACTCATGCGGCATGCCCTGTCATGATTGTGAAATAGTTTATAGCGAAATTCTGATAAAAACAGCGGAAAGCCGTTTGTGCGACTTTCCGCTGTTTCGTTTTGTAGAGAATCGGTTATAGAGGTTGAAAACTTCGGTTTTCAGGAGACGAATCGGCAATAATTTTTTCTCCTTCAATATAAGTAACAAGAGGTAGAGTACGTTTTTTTTCGATTAAATCGATGATCATCTTCATGCATTCTTCGCCGATTTTTCCCATAGGAATATCGATGCGAGATAAAGACGGAATGGAGAAGTCATTTATTTCCGGCATGGTAATACCGACGGTAAAAACTTCCAAATCGTGAGGAATGGAAATGCCTTCGTTATGACAGCCGTAAAGAACCCCGTGGGCCAATACGTCGGATTCACAAAACAGGGCTTGCGGCATTCGGTCACGGTGAATCAGCTCTTTGCAGACTTTAACGGCATCTGCCAGTGATTGGTCACAAAGAAAGATGTCGTCATCCGATACGGGATAGCCTGCTTGAGCGAATACTTCCAAAAAGCCGTCCATCCACATACGCATAATGGGAAATGAAGTATCGTGAGTCAAAACGCCCGGGTGAATGCAGCCTTTATTTAACAAGTGTCGTCCTACGCTGCGACCGATTTCATAGTTGTCCATGGTCACACACCCGTATTTTTCGGAGGTACGATTAAAGAGGACAATGGGGCAAGGGAAGTCGGAATTTTCCAAATATTCCATATCTTTTTCGGACATATTGGCAATAATAATGCCGTTGAAGAAGCGGTTCTGCTCTACTTCCAGTTGTTTTTGTAATTCATCGACCTTGTACGGAACAACTGTTAAATGGATCGGCTTGTCGTACTTCATGATTTCTCGTTGCAAGCCGAGTGTAATACGGGCCAGATAATTGATACGGAAGTCCGTAGCCCAATAAAAGGCGACTGAGTATGAATCACCGCCGGTGACCCGCAACTTTTTGGCCGATTGATTGGGGACATAATTCATTTTGTGGGCAATTTCAAGAATTCGTTTTTGTGTTTCGCCGGAAATTTTCCTTTCTTTGCCCTTACCGTTCAGTACAATTGAGACGGTAGCAATGGAAACATCGGCTGCTTTGGCAATATCTTTTATTGTCGGCATAATTTGAGTCACCTTCTTTATGATTATTCTGCCATATAAATACATAGTTTTCAATTATAATTGATTATTCCGTATAAGACTGATTTCATATGCTTCATGAATGGTAAAGGGGAGGGAAAGCGCATACGATAAGGCGTAGGACTCAACCACAAAAGCTGAATGGAAAAATACTGTAAAAATATTGATAAAAACCTGTGGTATACTTAATTACAAATGTATAGAAGTTCATGAATTACATCATATTTTATATACCTGTTGAGTCTGTAAAAGGTGATTGATATAATATAAAAATGAGAAAATAAAGATAGATTATGCATTCACTTTAATAAAGAAAGAGCGTTGCCATGACTTTTAAAGAAGAAGTAGAAGAGAAACTGCGGAATTTAGCGAAACCTCCGGGAAGTCTCGGGCTATTGGAGCAGCAAGCAAAAAAGATATTTTTGGCTTGGCAGAAGACAGAACCGGACCTTAGGCCCAAGCACATTATTTTCGCCGCCGATAATGGTGTAGTCTGGTCCGGAGCGGCTGTGCAACTGCCGGAAATTACATATTTACAGACTCGTAATATGGTAGACGGACTGGCGGCTATCTCCTGTTTTTGTGATTACAATCGAATTCCTTATGAAGTCGTCGATGTGGGGATTGATTCTCCCGATGCAGTGGGATTGAATTATAAAATCCGGCAAGGGACGCGGAATTTCTCCGTAGAACCGGCTATGACGGAAGCGGAAGTAAAACGGGCTGTAGAAGTCGGACGGGAACGGGTCAGCTTTGCGGCTCATATGGGATATAATTTACTTTCCTTCGGGGAAATGGGCATCGGAAACACGACGACATCGGCAGCTGTACTGACGGCTCTGGCACCTGATTATGCGTCTTTAATTGCCGGATACGGGTCGGCTAAGGGCAATTATCGCCTGTTGAGGCATAAAGAAGAACTTATTTCCGAAGCCATGGAACAATACGGCAGTCTTATGTTCGGACCTATCGATGTATTGCGGTACGTCGGAGGCTTCGATTTAGCGGCGATTACAGGGGCTATGTTGGCTTGTGCGGAGCGAAGAATTCCTTTTTATGTAGACGGGTTCATTACGGCTGTGGCCTTGGTTTGTGCTGTTAAAATACGTGATGACGTGAGGGATTATGCCCTCTTATCGCACCTGTCACGAGAAGCGGGGATGACATTGGCTCTGCGTATTATCGACATGGATGAATCTGAAATCCCTTTACATTGCGGTTTTTCTTTAGGAGAAGGAACGGGAGCCGTATTGGCCGTATCGCTTATGCAATCCCTGATGTATGCCATAGGCCATATGGGAACTCTTGACGAAGTGAACAAGAATGCCAAGAGGCGTCGTAAGGGGGGAGTGTAAGTGGAAATACAGGTTGAACAACAAATAAAGGATGCGGCTGTCGAGGTTTTTCAAAAGGCGGGTCTTACGGAAGAAGAAGCGGTGGCCCTGTTTTATAAACGGACGGCAGCGACGGGGAAACTGACCTTTCCCGTTGAGGAAGAACGAAAAGATGAAAATAAAAAAGTGAAAAGACGGCGTATGAATGAGCGTTTTGCCGAATGGGATGCGTTTTAATAAAAGGAGCTGTAAGTATGTGCGGAAAACCGCATTTTCTTACAGCTCTTTTTAGATGGAGATATCGTTAAGTTATACCGCTGCCTACAAGTGCATCAGTTTTTGTAAACTGTAACCCGACGGCCGATAGGGCAGGGATAATCTGCTCGTATGATTTCTGTGTTGTCATCATGCTCCGTGCTTTGACATAAATGCGTCTTTAGTCTGTTTGCCGTCTTTCTTGCCCTTCATCTATTGATCTAAATTAATTTGCCATTGCTCTTTTCGGATGATCAGTACCTTTTTATGCCAATCAACCCAAATGACTCTTGCAGAGTCGACAGGACTATATAAATTAAAAGTATAGTTGAGAAAAATCTTTACTTGATTGTATATTACACATCTATAGTAGAATCTCCTTCAAAGGCATTAATTCGGTGAAGTGTTCGGGGTGTGTGTGATTGGCACGCTGTCATTGTATAAATAAGGGCGAGTTACCAGCGTACCGTACTTCAATTTAGGCAGGGCTATTAATTGAGGATACAAATCCTTCACCTCTTTGCAAGATTTCAAAGTCAGACTTTCGAGCTCTATAAGTTCTAAAAGGGGGCTGTAATCCTTGTCCAGTACGCGTGCGGTCAACAAACTGAAGGAACGTAAACGGGGCATGTGTCGTAAGAAGCTCAAGGATTGAAGTCGTAAATTTCTAGGGGCTGCGAAATCACCTTCCAGAGAAAGACTTTCCAGATGTTTCAGTGCGGACAGTGCGCTATAATCTTCAATTTTTTGGAAATTTTCAATTGATAGGGCAACCAGATTTTTCAGTTTTGCAATCGGATTGATAGAGGAAACACTTCTGCCGGATCCCAGATGCAGATACTTTAAGGACTGTAAGTGTTCTAATTTTGATATATCCGGATATACGCCCCATTTAATGTGCAGGTCTGTCAGTTTACGTTGGCAACATACTGCATCAAACAACTCTTGGGGCATCCTTGTACAGAATACGAGTTTACTGAAAGCATCAGGGTTTTCTAGCAGAAATTCGCACCATTCTCTGAGAATTCGCTTTTTGTCTCGTGACGAATAAGTATCCTCCAGCTGGGTACAATTAATAACCAGTTCTTTTTCACCTGTATATTCAGACACCGTAACTACGGATTTAGGATGGGCGTCATCGTTATGATAATAATTGAAGCCGTATTTTATTTGTTTTTCAGTCAGTACCGACATTTCAGCACCCCCTTGGGGTTATAAGGTTCTGGTGAGCATATTTTCCGTGTAGGCGCCGTCCTGACTGTTACCGACAAGAATCTTATTCCTATCAAGGGCTTCCAAGGCTTTCATTTCAACATCCGTTAAGGAAAAGTTGAAAATATCCGCGTTGGCGGCAATGCGGTCAGGGTGAGACGATTTCGGCAAGACCGAAATACCTTGTTGCACTAAAAAGCGCAAGGCAATTTGGTGGGGTGTTTTTCCGTACTTTTCAGCCGGTATGGTGACAGCCGGTTCTTTATACATAGACGTATCTCTATTTCTGCCGAAGGGAGAATAGGCTTGATGGATGACTCCGTATTTTTTCATTACCTTTTGAAGCTCCGAATATTGGCAGTATAAATGGGTCTCAATTTGATTGACTGTCGGGCACAGGGTATTGAAATGAATCAGGTCTATAAGTTGGCTGGGCATGAAGTTGGATACTCCGATGGAACGCACGAGACCGTCGGAAACGGCCTGTTCCAAGTCACGCCACGCTCTGTATACATCGTTGTATGGCCAGTGAAGAAGCACCAAGTCGAGATAATCTGTTGAGAGCTTTTTCAAGGACTCTTCCAGACTTTTACGACAGTTACCGTCGGAAAAGCGGGTGAACCAGATCTTGGTGGTTAAAAATAGATCTTCTCGTGCTATGCCGCAGTATTTTACGGCATTTCCGACGATTTCTTCGTTTTTGTAAGCTTGAGCCGTATCAAGCAGCCTGTATCCGGAATGAATTGCCGTGACAATTGCCGCTTCGTCCGCTTTCGGGTCGGTCAGCTTATAGGTACCGAATCCAAGAAGCGGCATTTCATATCGGCTGTTTAATGTGATCGTATTTTTCATGGTCCTTACCCTCCCGGATGATTACTATACATACTGTCTTATATATTATATATTAATCCTGAAAGCTTATGGGTGAAAAGATATGACTGTCGAATTTGTATGGATTTAAAATCTTTTAGTATGGTATCCTTATAATAACTGATGGTATAATAGGAAAAAGGAGGCGGCACATGTTAAAAAAAAGAATGGTTCTCCTTCTCGTAGCAGCCGCTTTATTGGCTTTAGGGCTAAGTCGAGGTGAGGATCAGGCTGTCTGGCAAAAGGGCTCAATGATTTGCTTGGAGTGTATCGGTCTTGGTTAGTCGCAGAATTATTCAAGGTATCAGTGCTTTTCTTACCAATGCCAACTGGAAGGGATTCAGGGACGGTACTATCTATAACGGAGATACTAAGGCACTGTGCGTACCGGGTTTAAACTGTTACTCCTGCCCCGGGGCGGTCGGCGGATGTCCGATAGGTGCATTACAAAGTTCGCTTAGCGGGTTTATTCCGCGGATTCCGTTCTATGTGTTGGGCTTTATCGCCCTTTTCGGAGTGTTATTTGGCCGCGTCGTTTGCGGCTATTTATGTCCCTTCGGGTTACTTCAGGATTTATTGGATTGTGTACCTTGCAGAAAAATAAGAAAATCAAAGATTACGAGACGATTGACGAAAGTAAAATATGCTTTTCTGGGCCTGGTTTTTTTGGGTCCCCTTATGTCATTTGCCGTTATCGGGTTGGGAGAGCCTTTGTTTTGCAAATATATCTGTCCGGCCGGTACAGTAGAAGGTGCGCTACCCTTATTTGTTGTCAATGAAGGCTTGCGCTCCGCTGCCGGAAGCTTAACGGTATGGAAAGGATTGTTGGCCGGGAGTATTTTGCTGATGTCGACTTTCGTTTTTCGTCCTTTTTGCCGTTTCATATGTCCCTTGGGAGCCATATACGGGTTCTTTAATCGGTATGCGTTGACGGGAATTGCAGTGGATAAGAACAAATGTGTTCACTGCGGACGTTGTGCAGCTGTTTGCAAATCGGATGTGACGCTGGCAGGAGATAAAGAATGTATTTCTTGCGGCGAATGCGTGGATGTTTGCCCTGTCCATGCAGTGTACAAGAGAAAACTTATAATGAGAAAGGTTGAGGAGAGAGATAATGTTTAAAAAATATATGATTGTATTGGCAGCCGCTTTATGTGTTGTCTCACTTACGGCGTGCGGTAATCAAAAGGCTGAGGCCCAACAACAGACGGCTCAAGCGGAAGCGGTAGCGGATTTAAAAATTGGAGCGCCTGCACCTGATATAGATTTGCCGGCTGCTGACGGAAAGATCGTAAAACTTTCTCAACTATACGCACAAGGCCCTGTTTTTATTAACTTCTGGGCATCGTGGTGCCCGCCGTGTGTCGGAGAAATGCCGGACATACAAAAGGCTTATGATGCACATAAACAGGAAATTCAATTTATTGCCGTGAATATGGACCAGAAAAAAGATGACGGCGTTGCCTTTTGGCGTGACGGAAAATATACGATTCCCATGTATCAGCCGAATATTCAAAAGGTGAGCCGTGACTATCGCATTTCGGGAATACCTATGTCCGTTCTCGTAGATGCGAGGGGAATCATTGTAAATATAAGGGTCGGCTCGATGGATGAAAAGGAATTGGAAGAATTCCTCAATTCTATATCGAAGAAATAGCCTTTATACCAGTAAAGGTATATAGTAAAAAATAAATGAATGACGAGGGAGCTTATGCTTACCTCGTCATTGCTTTGTGTTACGACCGGCATGATAAAGATCTTTATTTTTATCATGCCACATAAGTGAAGGGGAGTGCTTGTTATGAACAAAAGATGGACGGAGCATTTTAAAGCCGACTTACCGACATTTTATGATGCAACGCGTAAGTTTTATGCTAAAGAATTGAAGCCGGCAGAATACAAAGGAGTTTCCGGCGGTTTCGGGTGCTATGGAGAACGTGGCGGTGAAACGACCATGATTCGCCTACGTTTTACAGGTGGTATCCTGGAACGAGAGGACCTTATACAACTCCGTGAAGCGATAAAAAAATATAATTTGAAATTTGTTCATTTTACAACATGTCAATCTGTACAATTTCATCATCTCAAGGAAAATCAAATACTCGGTTTGATGAAGGATTGTTATGAACAGGGTATATTAACTCGAGGGGCCGGGTCTGATTTTCCCCGTAATATTACGGCACCTGCTTTACGCGGGGTCGACCCTCTGGAATACTTCGATATTACGGAATTGGTTAAAGAGGCGGCCGACTATTTGCTGAGTTTTATCGGCGTAGTCGAGTTGCCGCGCAAATTAAAGGTATCCTTTAATAATACGGGTACCAATGCTCCGCATACGACAGTTCGCGATCTTGGATTTGTCGGACGACCTGACGGGCTGTTCGATGTATATGCCGCCGGAGGCTTGGGGCCGAATCCCCGTTTGGGAGTTTTAATCGAAAGCGGAGTCTGTCGAGAACGCGTACTTTATTATATTCATGCTATGTACATGCTTTTCTCGGAAACGGGAGATTATAAAAACAGGGCTCGTAATCGCACCCGCTATTTCCAAACTACTCTCGGTGCGAATGAATTCAGAAAACTCTTTCACACATATCTGGAGAAGGCAAGTTCTCTCGACCTTACGGTGAAGTCGAAGGAAAAAGAAGTGGAGAAAAACGGTTGTAGCGGAGATATAATCCATCCCTGTGTACACCGTCAAAAGCAGGAAGGGCTCTATTATGTGGAATATCATCCCCAAGGCGGAACGCCGACGATTGACGAATTTACAGAGTTGATTTCCGCGATTATTGACATAAACGGGGCACAATTGCGCCTCGGTGCCGAGGAAACTGCATATGTTACAAATTTAACGGCTCGTGAAGCCGAAACAATTGCCGGTATCATTGAAAATCACACGGCTCGCACATCGTTTGAAAAGTCTGTTTCTTGCGTAGGTTGCACAATCTGTCAAATCGGGTTGCGTGATTCGGCCGGCCTTCTGCGGGATATACTGTCGGCAGTCGAACCGTATCATTTTGCAGAAGGCGTCTTGCCGCGTCTGTATATTTCAGGGTGTCCCAATTCTTGCGGTACTCATGAGTTGGCAAGTATGGGGTTTATGGGAGGTGCTAAACGAGTAAACGGGGAAACAGTTCCGGCCTTTGTCTTGTTTACCGGCGGGTCCGAAGACTTAGGTAAAGAGAAATTAGGGAAAGAGCGAGGTGTATTATCGGCTATCGATATCCCCCAATTTATAGTAGATCTGGGCAAGTCCGTTGAAGCGACAAAAAGTACCTTTGCAGCTTGGCAAGTTGAGCATGCTGATGAATTTCAACAGTTGATCGATAAATATGTATAAAGAAAATAATCCCTTGGCTATATAAGCCAAGGGATTATTTTCTTTATATCTTAAACATTAAATCTGAAATAGGTGACATCGCCGTCTTGCATAGGATAATCTTTCCCTTCCAAGCGTACGAGTCCTTTTTCTTTAGCAGCTAATTCGCTACCGCAGGCAATGAGATCGTCGTATGATACAATTTCGGCACGAATAAAACCACGTTCAATGTCCGTATGAATTTTACCTGCCGCTTTTTGCGCCCGCGTTCCTTTGACAATCGTCCAAGCGCGGACTTCATCGGCACCGGCCGTGAAGAAGTTAATTAAGCCCAAGAGTGCATAGCTGGCATGGATTAACTTCGTAAGCCCCGCCTCGGGAAGACCGAGCTCTTCCAGGAACATAGCCGCTTCATCATCGGGAAGTTCGGCGATTTCCGATTCTATTTTTGCCGATACGGCAACGACTTGGGAACCTTCGGCGGCAGCGAATTCCGTCACCTTCTGTACGAGCGGATTTTCCGTAGCTGTGGCGGCTTCATCTTCCGCTACGTTACAAATATATAAAATGGGTTTAAGGGTTAATAAATTCAATTCTTTGAGTAAGGGCAACTCATCTTTTGTCAGCTGTGCCTTGCGGGCGCCTTCACCGTTTTCCAGGCAGGTAAGCACTTTCTCGAGGACTGCCAATTCGGCTTTTGCAGCCTTGTCGCCGCTTTTGGCAATTTTATTCAGTCTGTCTGCACGCTTTTGAGTTGTTTCCAAGTCGGCAAGGCATAGTTCAGTGTTAATAATATCAATATCGCGCAACGGGTCTACGGACCCGGAGACATGGGTTATGTTTTCGTCCTCAAAACAACGGACTACTTCAGCAATGGCATCGGTTTCTCGAATGTGGCTGAGAAATTTATTCCCCAGACCTTCGCCCTTGGAGGCACCTGCAACGAGGCCTGCAATATCGACGAAACGCATAACTGCCGGGACAACGCTTTTGGGATGATACATATCCGTAAGGACGGAAATGCGCTTATCGGGAACTTCTACGACCCCGACATTCGGTTCGATAGTGCAGAACGGATAGTTTGCCGCTTCGGCACCGGCTTTGGTTATGGCATTGAACAGCGTGCTTTTTCCGACGTTCGGTAAGCCGACAATACCGACTTCAAGATTTGTACTCATCATATCACCTTTAATCGTTAATATATAATCAAAATTATCAGTTCAAATACACATTATACCATAAAACGGGGCCTTGTGATGAGATCCGCACTTGGCACTTTTTAGGAGTAAAAAAGAACCGCAACCGATTAAGTTATAGGGTTGCGGTTCTTTTTTATTTTATAAGGAATGTGCGCGTAATTCTTCGTCTGAGTGAACGGAAATCCATGCAGGCGGAATATCAAATACCGTAAACGCCCCCGTAGCCTTATGTTTTGCTAACCGGTTTAAACCACGTGCATATGCGGTTAATACGGAACCTGTAAATTCAGGATTGCTGTCGAGTTGCAAGCGATATTCTACAACATGTTTCGTACCCGGAGTGCTTTCGCCGCTGCGTAAAACAAAACCGCCGTGGGGAATGCCCTTGTGATCGCGATCGAGTTCTTCTTGAGAAATGAAGTGAACGACCGTTTCATAACCGACGAAATAGTTCTTCATTGTTTTGATTTCATTTTCAATGCGAGCTTTGTCAGCCCCTTCGGCAGCTACGACGTAGCAGTCTCTTAAGTGGGCTTCTTGACCCGTAACTTCCGGCATTTCACCGTTGCGGATAGCATTTAAGTATTTATCCTTAGGAACTGTATATTGACGAGCGTCTACAACACCGTCAATACGGCGAATGGCGTCGGAATGACCTTGGCTTACGCCACGCCCCCAGAAGGTATAAGACTTACCTTGCGGTAAAATAGCTTCTGCAAAAACACGTTGCAATGAGAACATGCCCGGGTCCCAACCGCAGGAAATGAGAGCTGCCGTGCCGGCGGCTTTAGCGGCCTTATCTACATTATTGAAGTGTTCCGTAATACGCGGATGCGTATCGAAACTGTCAATACATGTGAAGTGGGCAGCTACTGCCGGGGTTTGTTCAATTAAGTCCGTTGCAGAACCGCCGCACAGAATCATGACGTCGATTTTACCCTTGAAATTAAGCATTTCATCCATTGTATAAGCCGGTACGCCGCTTACTGTTTTAATACCCTTACGGCGAGAAAAAACGCCTATCAATTCCATGTCCGGCTGTAATTTTACGGATGCTTCCGCGCCGCGACCCAAGTTTCCATAACCGACAATACCGATGCGAATTTTGTCCATGTCGTGCCTCCTGTATAAATACCTTTACTTCTATAAATCGGCTTTTATTGTATCACATTCGTCGTTTGTTGTGTATGTATTTTTGCTTAAAACTTTAATTTTTTAATTCTATTCACGGCCTCAACCGTATTTTCTCTTGAACCGAATGCCGTAAGCCTCATATATCCTTCTCCGTGCGGACCGAAACCGCTACCGGGAGTGGTGACAACACCGGCTTGTTCCAAAAGCAGGTCGAAGAAGTCCCAACTTTTCATGCCTTTAGGCGTTTGTACCCAGGCATAAGGAGAGTTGAGAGCTCCGTAAACGGTATATCCCGCATCTGTTAAACCGTCGCGAATGATACGGGCGTTTTCCATGTAATAGGCTACATCTGCACGGCATTGCTTTTGACCTTCTTCGGAGTAGTATGCTTCGGCGGCACGTTGAATGATATACGGCGTACCGTTGAAGAAGGTGCATTGGCGACGATTCCACATGGGGTTTAAAGGGGTTTTAATGCCGTCGTGAGTATAAGCGACACAGGCTTTAGGTACGACTACGTAGGAACAACGAGTGCCTGTAAAGCCTGCATTTTTCGAAAAAGAACGTAGTTCGATGGCCACCTCTTTGGCCCCGTCTATTTCGAAAATACTGTGGGGAACGTCGTTTTCCGTAATATAAGCCTCATAGGCTGAGTCGTAGATCAAGATGACCTTATTGCGATGAGCGTAATCCACCCATTCCTGCAAATCCTCACGCGACATGGCTGTGCCCGTCGGATTGCTGGGATTGCACAGGTAAACGATGTCGACAGGTTCAGTAGGCGGGGTAGCTTTAAAGCCGTTTTCCGGCGTGCAGGGTAAGTAGACGACGCCGTCGTAACGCCCCGTTTTTTCATTAAAGGCTCCTGTATGGCCGAACATAACATTGGAGTCGAGGTATACGGGATATACAGGGTCGGCAATTGCAAAGGTAAGATTATGGCCAAAAATTTCCTGAATGCAGGCTACATCTGTTTTGGCTCCGTCACCGATAAAAACTTCGTCCGTATCAAGGCTTACTCCGCGGGTTTCATAATCGCCCTTAATGATGGCATGACGGAGAAAATCATACCCCTGTTCGGGGCCGTAGCCGTGAAACGTTTCGGCAGTTGCCATGTCGTCAACTGCTTTGTGGAGGGCTTCAATAATAGCGGGTGCCAGAGGTTTCGTGACGTCACCGATACCGAGACGGATTACTTGTCTGTCAGTTTTCTTTTCATAGTCGGCAACCTTCTTGGCAATTGTTTGGAATAAATAATTCCCGGGAAGTTTGTTGTAGTTTTCGTTTACGTGAGCCATAAGGGCCTCCTTAAGAAGATTTATTCATTTCAAATAAAATGATATTTTATTCTACTACACCCCTTTTTTGTTGAAAAGGCGGAAAAATCATATTTGCACACTGTGCTATACAAATGGGTAATGCCGTGTAGCACATAACGGTATATGTGTAGCTTATGAATAGACGGGGGATGTGTGCTGACGATGACAGCAGGCTTTCTGTTTGGTATACTGGGCGTACGGAAAATATGGCGGAATACGAGCCGAAGAAAGAGGGGAAGATAATGGGTATTGAAAAAACGGAAACCTATACGCAAACACGCGAATTGCCACTGAATTGTCCGGCTTGCAGTGCGGCCGGCACGACCATAATATATGAGCAAATTGACGGAACGACACAAATGAGGGACAGAATTCTTACAGACAGCAATTTGTTTATGTATGAATGTCCGCATTGCGGTGAACGGGTGCGCATAGAAGCTCCTTGCATTTATGTGGATGAAAAACGGAAAATCGCCGTCTGGAATATGCCTGATCCGAAGTTTGAATTTACGGAACAAGCTTTGGCTGAAAAAATCGGTAATTGGGACATAAGTGATTATACATGTCGCATTACGCGCAGCTGGGGGGAATTGAGGGAAAAGATTATCGAACTTGAGAGCTCGGTAGACGATCGCATTTGTGAGGTCATCAAAAGCGGTGCTTACAGTTTGATTAAGGCTGAAGATCGTAAAGTGTTACCTCTTGAGTCGTATCATATAGATTATTGCACACAAGAAGGAGATAGTCGGGCTATCGGATTAGTATTTATGCGATCCGATATGGGTGGACAAGCGTATGTATATCCCTTGACGGATCGGGTAATACAGGTAACGGACGACATCTTCCGACCTTTGCTGGACGGGTTGGACTTATATAATCGGCGCGGCGAGTTTTTCCGGTTTACTTATGAAACGGCACACAATTTTGTTATGCAAACGACTGAGGCGGCACAAGAACAAAATAAGAAATATGAAGAACTCATCAGCCTGTGGGTGAAGACCTTGGCTAAAGAACTGTATCATGTCGACTTGTAAAACTGATAGATCAGGGTAACGAAAACCGTGCCTTTTAGATAAGGTGCGGTTTTTTGTTATGCTGTAGACGTATAAAAAGGTCTTAGCGTATGTATAAAGCGGTGGGGCTCTTTCGTCGCACTGCGTAAGGATATATAATCAAGATATATAGTTCTGTTGATAAATAATTATAGGAGAACGGGTATGAATGCATACACTCTTTCAAATTTGACGGATATGGTTAAAGAAGGCTTGCATACAAGACGATTTTTAAAACAAATCAATCTTACGGCAGAAGCCTTGGATCGTATTATTACACGAACTTCTGTAGATGAGGCCGTTGCGGAAGTCGCATTCATGACAAATGAAGACGGTCGTTTCAGAACCGAGGCCGTACCGGGTGTTTTAAAGCGGCATATACCGGTGCTGGTAAACGAGCCGTCATGCGGTTGGTTAAAATATTGTTATTACTATATACTGGCCCGTATTTATCCGGAAAATGTGGCTTATTGGACAGACGATCACATTGAAACGGTACTATCTCGAGATGATGAGTACGGATTGGGACGTGCTGTTGTGTTGCAGATTTTGCGTAGCCTATATAGATATGAACGCCGATATCTTCCGTTTTCTCCTTTACGGGAAATGAGATTTTTGTCGCCGGAAGAGATTATAGAAAACGGCTTTAGTGAAGAATATCTGAAACTTCGCGATATCAGTACGGAGTATTATATTTATGAATTTATGCGTATCGGCTGTGCCATTACCCCTTACGATACACTGGGACATATAGGAGGGGTGCATTATGTGGCTGTATACGCGGCACGACAACTTTTTGCCGCCGGGGTGCCCGTTGATGTAGCCCTCGTATCGGGAGCGGCAGCTGTACATGACATAGGAAAATACGGTTCCAAGAAGAGCGAAGAACGCAGAGTTCCGTACCTGCACTATTTTTATACGGATCTCTGTTGTCGCCGTGTAGGTATCCCCGAAATCGGTCATATTGCGGCAAACCACTCTGTTTGGGATTTGGAACTGGAAAACTTGCCGGTTGAGGCATTGTTATTAATTTATGCTGATTTTCGCGTTAAAAGTCGGCGAGAAAACGGCCGTGAAAAAGTTTGTTTCTATACATTAAAAGAAGCTTTTGATGTTATTTTGCAAAAGCTGGATAATGTAGACGAGGCTAAAAAGCATCGCTATCAAAGAGTATACGAGAAGTTGGCCGACTTTGAACAATATATGACTATGTCCGGTGTCAATACGGTTTTACCTGATGATTTTTCCGATTGGCCGGCCAGTCCGGGAAACCGTGAGAATGGGGAGCCTGTGTTGCGGGAAGGGGAATCGGTCGTTCGCGCTTTGACCTATACGGCTATTGATCACAATATCCGTATGATGCGTCTTTTCCAAAAAGGGAATGAGTTTTCACGTTTTTTGGAAGAGGCTCGCAGTGAGCGCAGTTGGAAGAACGTACGTAATTACATAAGTACGCTTGAAGAGTATTTTACATATATGACGGAGCGTCAGAAAACGATTACACTGCAATTTCTTTATGAAATTTTGGCGTATCAGGATGTAGACATTCGTATGCAGGCTGCCAGATTGATGGGAAATATTGTCGCGACTTTTGAAGAAAAGTATCGAAAGGAAATTCCTGAAGGCATTACTTTACCCTCCAGAGAGGTAACCAGTGCCGGCCTTTTTGCACATTATATGTCGCTAATCGTAAAGCCCGGCTGGCGTTTTACGCAGCAACATCGGAACTGGATTTCCTACTGCCTGGGAGAATTTGTGCAAAGTGCCTTACAATATTGTGATGAAGATGAGCGCCGGGAATATTTGGATATTTTACAACGATACTATAGCCGCACGAACTATCAAAGTGAGATTTTCATTGTCTTGCTTACTGCCTTGAATCGCGCTGATATTATACAGGGCGCAACGGGATTTATTGAAACCTTGGGGACTTTTATCGAAGCGGCTTTGAGTCATGCCGATTTAAATGTACGCGTTGCGGCTTTGCGTTGCAAAGCCACTCTGGTAGATGCGTATGATGAGGAGATGTATTTTGCCGACTTGTTGGATACGCTGGGACTTTCGGCTAATGAAGCGGATTTGAATGAAGAATCGGGAGCTCTTTTTCTGGATAATTTAAAGATGAGCACTCACTGGGTCATTAAGGCCGCTAACATCGAGGTTCTTTTGCACTTTTTACAAATGACACATCAGCCGAGCAGTGTTATGCACTTGGGTACGCATTTAGCCAATGTATTGAAAGTCAGCGAAAGTTGTTTCGTTCGGGCCGCTGCCGGAAAGGCTTTGTTGCGAGTTGCCGCTTATATGACATTTACACAACGCAATGAAATTGCCGTGGAACTGTTTAACGGTCTCGAATTGGGAGATTTGCGCATATCAAAGTATGTTCCCGAATATTTAGGCCGGCTTGTATTACAACTGTCGCCGAGCGAAGTGGATGAATTTATCGGTAATATTGAAAATCAAATTGTGACGGCCACGACTCATGTAGCCGCTTCAATGGTTCATACGGTGGGTGTCATGGTCGGCAATTTTCAGGAATTTGCCGAACGCTTTCCCCAGGAAGAAATTCGAAACGAGAGTCGGAAACGGCGATTACTGTATATCATGATTAAGACATATGCGCACTTTAACAGGGAACTGAGTCGCGATGCCTTTAGACAAATGGGGCGGTTTATCTTTGCCAACCCTGTCTTGTCTTTGGATGAAGTGGATTTTTTCTTTTCTCATGCGTATAAGAAATTGCTCGTCTTATTGTCTGAACAACAAGAAGAGGCTCTCGATTTTTATAACAATGCGGCAGTGCTTAATCACATTTATCGCTATATCGGGATTCATCGATTGGAACGGGAACGTTTTGATTTTGCCCCACCTCGCAAGGTGTGCTTTTATCCGGGAACCTTCGACCCTTTCAGCCTGGGCCATAAAGCGATTGCCATTCAGATTCGAGACTTGGGCTTTGACGTGTATTTGGCACTTGATGAATTTTCTTGGTCGAAGCATACACAGCCGCGCTTGATGCGAAGAAAGATTATGAATATGTCCGTTGCCGATAAAGAGCATATTTACCCCTTCCCCGACGATATTTCTATCAATATGGCTAACCCGTCCGACCTGAAGAGGTTGAAAGAAATTTTTGCGGGTCGCGAACTGTACTTGGCTGTCGGTACGGACGTTATAGAAAATGCGTCGGCATACAGAAACGAACCGTCGGAACACTCGGTTCACACATTGAATCATATTGCTTTTGAGCGGGAGACAAGAAACGGAAAATACGATCCCGAATCGTTTTGTCATCCCATACAGGGAGACTTAATCACCTTAAAGCTGGATAAGTTTTATGAGGATATCAGCTCTACGCGTATTCGTGAGAACATCGACTTAAATCGGGATATATCGAATCTTATCGATGCGGTGGCACAGCAGTTTATTTATGAAAATAATTTATATTTACGTGAACCGGCATACAAGCACGTTTTTGATGCAAAGAACATGGATATAAGCCTCTTTGAAACGCATCAGAAGAGTGAAGAGCTGCCGTCTGCAGGAGAATTGAATGCCGCCGGCTATGACGGTATGTGTGTTTCATCCTATGTTTGCCGTGATGATGTTCGTTCTTTGTATATAGAGTGGACCGAAAAGGAACGACAAGTCATTGCTTATGCGGCGGCTCATCATGTGGGTATTCGTGAATTGCACACCGAATTCGGTGATACGGATATTGCGTCTCGCATCCGTGAGGCTGCGGAAGGATCCGTTGCGTCCATCGGCTTCCTTTATACCCGGATGGCGGTTGCAGCGGGAGATATTCGGGAAATTCTTATTACGGAGCTGATGACCGCTCTTATTGCCCAAGATTATGCATATGCCTTGTATCACCCTGTTGATGCGGCCGGCGGCTACGGAGATGAAGCGATGATTGAGGCCTTGCAAGACAGAGGATTTCAGAATATTGCCCCGCCCGGAGCCGATCCGGTATATGCCGTCAGCCTGAAGAGTCCCGTGGTTCTTTTTAGAGATGTGGAGACTGTTTTGAAAAATCCGTTTAACAAGAACCTTACGGTATTACAGGCTTTGGATAAGGCTCATGAACGGTTGCTGGAAACCATGCGACGCATTTATCCGGGAAAGCTTATTCTTTCCTTTACCCCGAGCGTTGTACACAAAAAGATTATTAATGAGGCCGTGCGCTTGAACGGGGTTTCCGCAGTAAATGACGGTAAACGACGTTACGGTCCGTACATGTCCGTACCCTTCGGTAAGACCTTAAGTGATGTCTTAATACCCAATACGGTAACGAAGGCTTTACACATAGAAAAGTATTTTGAACGGTCTGTGCGAGGTTTTAAAATGGCGGAATCACGGTACTATTCGTCCGTAATCAATCAGGTAAAGACTATCCGTTCCTTTAATCGACCGGTGATGTTGATTGACGATTTATTACATAAGGGTTATCGCATGCGTATGCTCGTTCCTTATTTAGAGGAATGCGGAATCGATATTAAGGCCGTCTTAACAGGTGTAATGACAGGTCGGGCGGCCGATATGATGAGTGAATGGGGAATACGGGCTGAGTGTGCTTACTTTCTGCCTACTCTGGAGGTATGGCTGAATGAACGCGACTGTTATCCTTTCTTAGGGGGCGACAGTATCATGCAGGCTGACGGAAGCGGCGATGACAATCCGTTCATCAATCTTGTCTTGCCTTATGTAAAACCCGGGTTTATCGGTAAGGGGGATGACGAGGCCGTATACCGGTATTCGCTCACTTGCCTGAAAAATGCACTGCACATTATGGAAACTTTGCAGGAGACATATCAGCAGACATTTGAACGACGCCTAACTTTGAAACGTCTGGGTGAGGTGGTTTCACCCTTGCGCATTCCCGATATGAACCCCGGAGTAATCTTTGATAAGAGTATGAATCCGTCACGGTTTATAGAAAATGATATTGAACAATTACTAAGATTTCGATGGAAAAATTCGTAGATTCTAAATAGGAGATATATCATGTATATTCATGATTTACCGAAGGAAGCGGGCATTCTTAAGACTATAGACTTAGTTGCGTTTCAAATGCCGCAACGGCGTCTGAAAGTAAATATTGCGGCTCTCGGTGATGTAGGGACTACTATGCTGACAGGTCTGCGCCTTTTAGGCGGAGATTGTCTTGACCGATGCGGCATGTATGACATTAACAAGGCCAATCTGGAACGGCTGGAAATGGAGATGAATCAAATCATTTATCCTGACGGGTCTGTGCGGGTGCCGCCCGTTGAAATTGTGACGGAAGAGACACTTTTTGATTGTGATGTCTTTATCTTTTGTGCTACTAAGGCTGTGCCGCCGGTAAGTGTCGGAGGGGATGTGCGCATGGCCCAGTATGAAGCAAACAAAGGATTGGTGAAGCATTTTGCTTGTTTGGCTCGCGAACGAAAATTCTCCGGGCTGACCTGCATCGTGTCGGATCCCGTGGATCCGTTATGTCGAGTGTTTTTAAAAGAAGCGGCAGTGCCGCCCGGATATGTGCAAGGATTCGGCTTGGGAGTGATGTACGGACGAGCCTTGTATTATGCTGAAAAAAACGGTATAGGTGAAAGATTTAAAGCCGAGGGGCGCGTATACGGGCCGCACGGGGCCGATTTAGTCGTAGCCGACAGTTTGAAGGATTATGATGACGAACTTTCTCGACAGCTAACGGAGAGGGTCGTAACGGCTAATCTTGTTGTCCGTGATTTGGGCTACAAACCGTATATTGCCCCGGCCTTGTCATCAGCGGCACTGTCTATTCTTTATGCCTTACGCGGACAGTGGCATTACGGTTCAGTGTGGTTGGGAGATGAAGAACGGGGGGCATTTATGGGCGTGCGAAACAGATTCATCTCCGGACATATAGAATATGAAGACCCGGATCTTCCCGATGACTTGTATAGGCGGATTTGTAAGGCATATTTAGCCCTTTGCACGCTGCCGTAAGAAGGACGGTGATATCATGTACATCATCCGATTACAAGGCGGTGACGAAACGGTACGCAAACGTCAGGAAGAGGCTTTAAACCGAGCTTTGGTCGGGCACGAGTATATTCGGGCGGAGACCCCGGAAGAGTTGCAAGACTTAACGGGGCGATTAGCGGGGAGTGCGTGTTTGTTTGTCATAGCATTGGATGCAGGCGGTTATAATGAGGCATACAGAAAACTCGTTGCCGCATTATATAAAAACAAGACCTTGTTGGCAGATGTTCGTGGCGGCATTCTTATTGACGGACCCGATGAATTATTTACTAAAAAGACGGCACGTGAGTTGTTATTTATAGCTAATCGTGCCGGTTGCACCTTTCCCGGCACCCCGCTTGTAGAAGGCACGGGATCATTATATAATTTTACTGTTCGCGCCCGCATCAGAAAGGTTTCCAAGAAAGAGGCCTATATACTTGCCGTTTGCGATTTGGTAGAAAAGCTGTCCGGCCCCTTACCGCAACAGCCTGAACCAACGAGGCTTCTTGTCGTGCATGCAAGCCGGCATTCTACATCAAACACCTTACTATTATGGGAAATGGTTAAAAAAAATTTGACGGCAGAGACGTGTGTAGAAGAAATCTCCCTCCTTGACGGGGAACTGATTGACTGTCGCGGGTGTGCTTACGAAATGTGTTTGCATTACGGGGAGCAGAGTGCCTGTTTTTACGGCGGGCATATGGTGGAATCCGTATATCCGGCTTTGAAACGATGCAATGCCCTTCTGCTCGTATGTCCCAATTATAATGATGCCGTGGGAGCTAATATGGCAGCCTTTTTTAATCGTCTGACGGCGTTGTTTCGTTCCGAATACGATAGTTTTGCGGCAAAGCGCGTGTATGCTCTGGTTGTCTCCGGGTATAGCGGCGGGGACATTGTGGCCGAGCAAATCGCTTCAACTATGTGTCTTAACAAAAATTTCATGTTACCGCCGTATTTTGCCCTCGTTGAGACGGCACACGAACCGAAGAGCATTCTTGCGTGTGAAAAGATAGAAGAAAAGGCACGCCTAATGGCTTCTCATATAGAAGAAAAGTATAAATAGTGTTTGCAGGTACCCGTATTTGTATTATAATATATTGGTATTCATTGTAATTAAGTAGCGATTAAGGGGTGGTACTCAATGAGATTTACAGATGACTTGAAGGCTCGTGTAAGCAAGGCACAGAAAAGAATCGTCTTGCCCGAAACTAACAGCCGTCGTGTATTGAAGGCAGCTGAACGCGTATTGGCGGACGGTTTTGCCAAAATTATCCTGATCGGCAGTGAAGAACAGATTCACAAAGATGCCGAAAAATTCCAAATTACATTGGAAGGTGCTGAAATTATCGATCCGGCAACATATGGCCGTATGGACGAATTATGCGCTTATTTTGCAAAAAGACGTGAAAAAAAGGGCATGACACCGGAAAAAGCTCGTGAAATTATGCTGAATAATTACACTATGTTTGCTTGCGGTATCTTGGCTCTCGGCGATGCTGACGGGGTTGTATCCGGGGCGGCTACGACTTCGGCTGATGTTATTCGTGCCGGCTTACAGGTTATCGGACCTAAGCCGGGCAATAAGACCGTATCAAGTGCCTTTATTTTGATTACCAATACTCCTCAGTACGGTGATAACGGTATTCTCGTTCTCGGTGACTGCGGCGTTATTCCTGATCCGACTGCTGAACAATTGGCTGATATTGCTACTATGTGTGTTGATCGTGCACGTCGTACTGTTCAGATTCTTAACCCGAAGGTTGCTATGCTTTCTTATTCCACTAAGGGAAGCGGTAGCGGCGGCTCCGTTGATGTTGTACGTGAAGCGGTCGAAATACTTAAGTCCCGTAACGTAGACTTCGAATTTGACGGTGAAATTCAAGCCGATGCGGCTATCGTTCCGGAAGTCGGCCAACATAAAGCTCCGGGTTCGAAAGTTGCAGGGCATGCCAATATCCTTATATTCCCCAGCTTAGATGCGGCTAATATCGGGTACAAGTTGGTACAGCGTTTTGCCAATGCGACGGCTTTGGGGCCCTTGGTACAAGGCCTTGCCAAACCGGTTCTTGACTTGTCTCGCGGGGCTTCGGCAGAAGATGTGGCGGACGTTGTTGCCGTTTGCTGCTCCGATGCTATTGCAGTAGATAAAGAAAAGAAAAACGCATAAGTTTTATAAAAATCGGATTCGGTCTTGGCCGGGTCCGATTTTTTTCGTCTTAAGCTTGCTTTATCGAATGTGGTAAAATAGGGCATATAGAGTTTTTGACGTAGATGCAGGAGGAACTTCGTGTCTTGGGAAATTGAACAAGAACTTAAAAATATAAGAAGTGCGGAACGGGGATATTACTCATATCCCTTCGGCACGAGACGGACTATGGTTGTCTGTTACGCCAATACATACGAAGTAGCCATGAGTAATTTGGGATTTCAAATCGTCTACGATATTGTCAATAAACGGAATGATTGGCAATGCGAACGGGCATTTCTGCCTGACGGCAAGTTGGCCGGCTTATATGAAAAATCAAATACGCCCTTGCTAACTGTAGAAAATGCCCGTCCTGTAAGAGACTTTGAAGTGGTCGGAATTTCCGTTAATTTTGAAATGGATTATTTCCATGTACCGGAACTGTTGGCGCGCAGTCGGATCACGGTTCTTGCGTCCGAACGAGGGGAAGACGAGCCGTTGGTTGTTATGGGGGGGCCGGTAGCCTTCTTCAATCCCGAACCGCTTACTCCGTTTATCGATGTATGCATTGTCGGTGAAGGGGAAACGACGATTCCCGACTTCCTTGATTGCCTTAATGAATGTAAGGAAAGAGGATATACGAGAAAAGAGACCTTAAAAGCACTGGCGAAGGTACCGGGAATGTACATACCGTCCTTATATGAACACCGCTACGATGAAGCGGGACGGTTGCTGGCCATCATACGGCATGACGGAGCGCCTTTAAAGGTAGAGCGGCAATGGGCAGAGTTAACTTTACCGGGAGAAACGGTAGTCGATACGCCGCATACTGAATTCGGTGCCATGTATTTGGTGGAAGTAGGGCGCGGTTGCGGTCGTCATTGTCGGTTTTGTATGGCCGGATACTGCTACCGTAAGCCTCGTATGCGACCGTTATCGTATGTAAAAGAGGCGGTTTTACGCGGCAAGGCGGCGGGAAAGAAAATCGGGCTCATGGGAGCGGCTATTTCCGATTATCCGTACATTGACGAATTGGTTGAATTCATTCGCAGTGAAAATTTATCGTTTTCTTGTGCGTCATTGCGAGCCGACTCGATAACACCGGTAATCGTCAAAGGCCTTGCGGAAAGCGGACAGAAAACAATTACACTGGCACCTGAAGCCGGTAGTGTACATATGCGTAACATTATTAATAAAGGGATTGAAGAAGAGCATCTGATGCATTCTGTCGACTTGGCTACGGCAGCAGGTATTAAACATGTTCGCATGTATATTATGGTGGGACTGCCGATGGAAACGGACGAAGATATACAGGGGATTATCGACATGACGTTGCGTGTGCGTGATCACATGTCGTCCATAGGCAATATGAGCAAAATTACGCTGAGTATCAATCCCTTTATCCCCAAGCCGTGTACGCCTTTTCAGTGGATGGCCGTAACGGATAAAAAGACGGTTGATGCCCGGTTGTCGTCTATCAAGACGGCTTTTAAAAAGGACCGGCGTATTGAAGTGTTAATCGAATCAACTCGGGAATGTTATATACAGGCCATTCTTTCACGTGGCGACAGACGGGTCGGTGCCGTCTTGGCAAAGTCATGGGAGTACGGCGGTGTGAAGGGATGGAAACGGGCTGTGAAAGAATTGAACTTTGACAGTGACGCTTTTTTGTACAGACAGCGTGATTTAGATGAAATTCTGCCTTGGGCCGTTCTCGATACGGGATTGAAAGAAGGGTATTTAGAGGAAGAATTAGTTAAAGCCGAGAAGGGTGAGTATACACTACCTTGTTTTGACGGTTGTAAGCGGTGTCAAGTTTGCGGAGGTTCTCATGACTGTGCGAGTCTCTAAGGAAACTGTTCCGGTCTGGGAAGATTGGCCGGAATTACGGGCTTTTCCGTTTTTACACGGCGTGACGGAACGGGTTGGCGGATGCAGTTCCGGAGAATATGCTTCCTTGAACTGTGACTTTGAAGGCGGTGATACCGCTTTTTCCGTGTTAGAGAACAGACGACGTCTTTGTGCCGCTTTATCTTGCGACCCTTTGAACATTACGACGGCAGGAAACGGTGAGCCGGGACATATTGTCGTCGTAGGAGAAGCTGAGCGGGGGGCCGGAGCGGGAGATTATTTTTGTGCGTTAAAAAGAACGAAGGCCCTGATGACGGATTTGCGAGATACTCCTTTATTCATGTTTGCCGCCGATGCTGTGCCGCTTATTCTTTTTGATGCACAACATCATGCCTGTGCCGTAGTGACGGCAGATATTCCGGAATTGAAAAGTAGATTGGTTTCGTCCGTCCTTTTTGCAATGAATATCATTTACGGAAGTAGACCTGAAGAGTTGTTTGCCTATATCGGTCCGGCTGCTTCGGAGGAGTATGTAACCGTAAATATTGCCGATGCTTTGATGAAAAAGCAAGGTGAGATAGGATTAACCGTACATGTGAATATGAAAGAGGCGGTTGAAAGGGAGCTGAAACAGGGCGGAGTCGACAGTCAGCACATATTCGTCAGCAACTCGTGTACTTATAAAGAAAGAGAGCGATTTTTTTCTTTGCGACGGCAAGGCATTTATTGCGGGCGTAATACGGTTTTCGCTTTATTACTATAACAAAGCTTTTTGTAAAAAAGACTGGTAATTGTGCAGATAACTATATATAATAGGAACGTATAAGTTTTTTTTAGACAGGGGGATACGGCTTGATTGCAGAAAACCTTGAAAATGTCCGCTCGCGCATGGCTTCAGCTATGGCTCGAGCAGGTCGAGTCGATACGGTAACTCTTGTTGCCGTTACGAAGAATCATCCTGTAGAGGATATGATTGAAGCGGCTTCATGCGGCGTTACCGATGTAGGTGAAAACCGGGTGAAGGAAGGAACGGACAAGCAAAAAGCATTCCCCGATAATAAGCTGAAGTGGCACCTTATCGGTCATTTACAGACCAATAAAGTGAAGCAGGCCGTAGCTCATTTCGACCTCATTCACTCCGTCGACTCGCAACATTTGCTGGCGGCGATTGACAAAGAGGCGGAAAAAATCGGGAAAGTACAGGATATTTTATTGCAAGTAAATGTGGCTCGAGAAGAGAGTAAAACCGGAGCTGCCGTCGAAGAGTTTCCGGAGTTGTGTTGTTTGGCTAAGGAGGCTCAACACGTACGCGTTTGCGGTTTTATGTGCATGGCACCCAACTTTGAAAATGTCGAAGAGACGAGGCCCGTATTTCGTATTGCAAAGGCCTTGTACGATGACATGAAAGGAAAATTTCCTGACGGGCAGGTCCGTTATTTATCAATGGGCATGACTCACGATTTTGAGATAGCAATTGAAGAAGGCGCCAATATTGTCCGCGTCGGTACGGCTATATTCGGACCGAGAAATTACTAAGGAGGATTTTATCATGGGATTGAAAAGTTTATGGAACAAAGTAGTTAACAACGTAGGCGGGTTCAATGACGACGATTACGAAAATGATGACGACTATGTAGATGAAGAAGATGAAGTGGAAGAAGCACAGCCGGCTCGTCGCACCGTCGCAGCGCCTCGTCGTTCTTCCTTAGGCAGTGCCCAGTCCGATCGGCCGATGAAGATGATGATTGTCGAACCGGAAACTTTTGATGACTCTCAAAATATTGCCGATTATTTACGTGAACGCAAGCCGGTTGTCATTAATTTCGAGAATACGGCGGCAGATGTTTCCAAACGGGTTGTTGATTTCATTAGCGGTGCAACCTATGCGTTGGACGGGAATATCCAAAAAGTCGGCAAGGATATCTTCCTGTGTGTGCCCAGCAATGTAGCTGTCGACCATGGTAAACGTGATTACGGTGATTTCACGGCGCAACTTACGTCGTGGCAAACGGGCGGAGAAGAAACACAACAACCGCCTCGCGTATAAACGGAGTTTTGGGTGAAAAACAGAGATAATATTATTCGCTATTACAAGGGAACGGATAACGGCGAGTTTGCCGCCCGCCTAATCGATTTGGCGGACAGCACCAATAAGGGTCGACCTTATGCAGTTAGCGAATTCGCTTCGCCCGGTGCTGTACAAATCGGGGAGACGGTCAAGGCTCATGCCACAGGCTTGGAACTTCGTATCAACGGCGGTTATGAAGGGGCGGAGCGAGTAAAGCTGGCCTTCGTACGTCAAGACTATGACGGTCCTGTGGACTTCGGTATTATGGCTTGTCGCTTGACATGGGATGTACGGTATCGACTGTTGGGACACCGCGACGTATTGGGCTCTTTAACGGGTCTCGGTATTGATCGGAGTCGTTTCGGCGATATTATTATGCATGAAGACGGGGCCGTTATTTTAGCTGACTCGACCTTGTATGATTATTTGCGGCAAAACCTGGAAAAAATAGCCATGGTAACCGTAACGGTAACGGAGATTCCTTTATCTGATATACCGCCTCGAAAAGAGAAGGTCAAGGAAATAAAGACCACTGTAGCTTCTCTGCGATTGGATGCTATTGTCTCGTCAGGTTTCGGTATATCGCGTACCAAAGCGGCTGAGGCTATTAAAGGCGAGCGCGTACAGGTCAATTGGCAGCCTGCTAAGGGCCCGGCACAAGAGGTCGGTGCCGGCACGGTCATTTCTTTACGCGGAAAAGGGCGTATGGAAGTGGCGGAGATTACAGGAACGTCAAGAAAGGGACGCACAGGCGTATTGCTTAAACGATTTATATAAAGAACGGATCAGACAGGAGGAATTGTACTATGCTGACACCTATGGATATTCATAATAAAGAGTTTAAAAAAGGCTTTCGTGGATATGCCGAAGAAGATGTAGATAACTTTATGGAAACTCTTGCGACAGATTATGAAAAAGTTTATCGTGAATACAGCGAACTGAAGGAACGTTGCGAATCGTTGCAGGATAAGTTGACTCAATATGAAAAAATGGAAGCGACGATGAACAGCACTTTGATGTTGGCCCAGGAAACGGCGGAAAATGTCAAGGTGCAGGCTCGTAAAGAGGCAGAGCTTATTTTGCAGGAAGCGGAAAACAAGAAAAAGCAAATGGTAGACGAAACGTCTATTAACATGCAGGCGACGCAGCAGGAAGTAGACAGCCTGAAAGCTCAGACGAATGCTTTCCGTGCTAAATGTAGAGCTATCTTGACAAGCCAGTTGCGCCTTTTGGACGATATGGTTATTGACGGCTCTTCTGAAGAGGGTGTTGCGGAAACGCCGGAAACCGTGGAATCGGAAGAAAATTAAGCTTTGAATGACCTGATATGCTCTCTATGTGACTGTATTGAATGCAGTTGCCGGAGAGTATATTTTTTATCTCACAGGAGAAAAAAATGAAAAAAGTTATGATGATCCTATTGGCAGTAGGGCTGATTACTTCGTCAGTATGGGCCTATAATCCGTATGCTCCCAATCCGTTTGATGTTGTCGAGAAAAAATCGCAAGCCTATATATATGTAAAAGAACTGACAGAGGCAGGATTGACCGGAGTCGAACGAGATAGGGTAAGTCCGACTTATCCTCTTACCCGTTACGAAATGGTAAAAATGGTGGAGACGGCCCTTACAAATAAGGATAAGGCGACGCCTGAGCAGGCTGAAAAAATGGATGCATTAAGCAAAGAGTTTGGTGACGAACTATCGGCTGATGTGAGAACTTCACATGGAGACAAAAGCGAAGGAAAGCCTTTCGAGTGGAAGTCGGCGGAAAAGAATTATGAATAAGCCCGAACTGATAGCCTTTGATTTGGACGATACATTGTTGCGTGATGACGGGACCATATCGGAACGGACGCTGAATGACCTGAGGCACTTGGCAAAAGAGGGTATTATCACCGTTATTGCTACAGGCAGAATGTATACTACGGCCAAACCTTATGCGGACTTGCTTGCACTTCCCGACATGCCGTTGATCTTATTTTCAGGAGCCTTGATTCAGAAAATATCCGGTGAAAAATTGTATGAAAAAACCTTGTCTCCCGAGCTTACGGCACAGATTAATAAGGCGGCTTTTAGACACGGATGGACGGCACAGACCTATATTGATGACACTTTATATGTCAGAGAAAAAAACTCGTTCGTAGAATCCTATGAACGTCATACGGGTATATGCGCTGTAGAAACGGGAACTATTGATAAAATTCCTCGACAAGGGGCTGACAAGATACTCATACACGGACGAGCCGATGAGTTGCCGGCTGTAAAAGCGTACTTGAGTAAGGTGACCGGGCAGGAAGCGGAACTGTTGTTTTCACGCCCTGAATATTTGGAAATTATGGCTGCGGGAACCTCTAAGGGAAGAGCGCTGGAAGCCGTGTGTGATTACTATAAAATTGATGTGAGCCGAGCCATGGCATTCGGTAACGGACAAAATGATACGGAAATGTTAAAAAAAGCGGGCTTTTCCGTAGCTGTCGCCAATAGTGCGTATGAAGTGAAAAAAGTAGCAGACTTTGTGACAGAAAGCAATAATGAAGACGGCGTCGCCGTTGCCTTGGAACGATTTGTTTTGTAACAAGAGGGGAGAACTTGTATGGGACAGTTTCATTTAATCATTCTTACAGGTATGTCCGGCTCGGGAAAGAGCCATGCACTACAAATTTTGGAAACTATGGGGTATTTTTGTATCGACAATATTCCGCCGGCACTGATTCCTGAATTTGCTTCGATTTGCGCTAAAAGCGGCGGAGATCGGGTTCGGCATGTAGCTGTCAGTGCCGATATAGGGGATGACGCTTATCTGGGCGGTCTGGAAAAGGCCGTAAACGATATGCGAGACCGGGGGATTTCCTGTGAAGTTGTCTTTATGGAAGCTTCGGAACGAACCTTGATCAGTCGTTATAAGGAAATGCGCAGAGTTCATCCCTTTGCCGTTCAAGGGCGAATCAGTAAAGGCATTGAGGTGGAAAGAGAACGTTTTGCTCAACTGAGAAGACATGCCGATGTTATCCTCGATACGACGGGGCTGAACATGAAGGAATTACGGGAAGTTTTTCGAAAAAAATATACGTTACGGAAGAAGGATGAAAAACTGTCAGTGACGGTAGTATCCTTCGGCTTTAAATACGGCATTCCCATTGATGCCGATATTGTCGAAGATGTACGCTTTTTGCCCAATCCCTTTTATGTGGAAGAATTACGTCACTCGACAGGGCGGGTTCCGGCAGTTCGCGATTATGTGGAAGCGTCGGATGTAACGAGCGTATTCAAAGAAAAATGGTTTTCTTTTATCGATTTTCTTTTACCTCACTATAAAGCTGAGGGAAAGGGCCAGTTGGTGATTGCAGTCGGTTGTACCGGCGG